>VMHT01025236.1_pt1 | contig 244432 bp, 312 predicted proteins | sample 4693611 | NCBI WGS metagenome assembly VMHT01 (sample SAMN12280063, study PRJNA550983) | marine metagenome | isolation source: seawater sampled from same location over 5 years 0.02-0.2 micron viral filtrate | place: USA: collected off the coast of southern California halfway between the port... ... | reverse complement strand
CATATTTTCCTCCTCATGCTGGTCCTAAAACGGAATGAGCCATGTCGAGAGCGAATTTGTGAGCTCGAAACAGGGCGAGATTCTTGGTTAATTCTATTTCAGTTTGTTCAATGGTTGATCATTAAACTGTTCATCGTATGCAGTCTCGGCTTTATGATTGTAATACATTTCCATCACATTAGTTGCTGAGGCACTTAATAGATAGACTAGCACGCCGATTCCAGCCAACGTTATTCCAATTTGATTTTTCATTCTTTCATCATCCTTTTCATATTATATTTGTGTGAACCTTTCTCTTGCGGTTCACTATTGTTCCTAGCCTTGCGAAACGGTATAGGAATTCCCAACGGTGAATTGACGTATTCATTTGCCATGGATTTATCTGAGACAGTATGGTCTAATGGTCCACGTTTAAACGCATTAAAAATTTTGCGTACCACCCTCGTTAGAGGGGTGGTACCGGGTTGGTGTGTATCTACTGCCACCTGGTCCTCTTTTTTATCCACCGGTTCAGTCATTATAGCACAAACTTTATTTCTGCGATTGGTGTGCTATCCTGCTCTAAATCTACAAGTTCTGTGTCATAGATATCATTTTCTAATGCACCAATACCATTTAGAATATTATCCTTGTGTTCAGGCAGAATGTTCAGAGATTCAACCAAGTCTTCTAAGCTGGTCAACAGGCTGTCAATGTCTGTTTGTTCGTCTAGCGAGAGAGTGGGTACTGCTTCAATCATTTTAATAATCCTCATCTTCTGCAATAAGAGCCCATACCTGCTCTTTTTCATAGCCCATTAGAGCCAATTCATCAACCAGACTTTCCATGGTGATTCGACCATACTCAAAGTTCTGGATAATCTTGTTAACCTTTGCATTCCAAAATTCACGGGCCTGTATCACGTTATCGTTTGCTATTGCGATCATAATGTGTTCAACTCCGGTTTCTGTTGTTTAGTTAACTCACGTTCTCTTTCATGAGCTGGTGCCTTGCCTCTGATTACTTCGAGGACTTTACGTTCAAATCCTTCTCTACCGTATTTACGAAGAGCTTCACATAGTAGCCAGTCCTTACCTTCTTTACGGGCTCTGCTAATGTGCCTGTTAAAACGACCACGAACACTCGACTCTGGATTGCCGTCTTGTACCGTGACTCCGATGTACGTTTCGCCTGTTTCTATGCATTCTAGCTCATAGATAACATGGTTGCGATCAGTACGTTTCTTGCGTTTTGCATTGCTCATATTATTATAGTACACGATTCGGTGGTTAAGGTCAACCTTTTTTTGCTCTTATTCACCGGAAATTTTGCCTGGAAAACAGCCTTTATTTACAGCATAACAGGGTTAAGCCCATTTGTCAACCTTTTTTTGGCTAAATAGAATTGAGGGCAAGATTGCTCTTATGTCGTCAAGCAAGACGAAACATAAAAAGGAGAATATATTATGGCTGGAGCTAAAATGCTTATCCGTAGGTATAAGAAAACATCAAAAGACATCGAATGGTATAAAACCACAGATGAACAGAAAGCCGCAGTAAGTGCCGCTTCTAAAAAAGAGCATAGATCGATCACTGCTCGTAGACACTTCCACAATGGACTAAGACTCTATTATATCAAGTTCTTTCCTAGAGTAGAACTATATGATGCATATGTTGCTGATGCAGGAATGAAAGCAATTAATGATGCTCGTAAAGCATACAATACTGAAAAAGGTATTGATGAAAAAGAAATCATTATCGATATGCCTAAGTTTAATCTGTAATCATTAGATGCAGAGATTTGAGGAACCCGGTCTAGTGCCGGGTTTCTTTTTGGGTTAAATATTACTATGAGCTTACCTGTGTTAATGACCGATCCGCTGTTTCCTACCAATCGAAGTGGTATAGTCTGGCAGAAGATATGGAATAGAATAAGGTTACAAATAGATGAAGAGTTTCCTTATAAAAAGAATTATGTTTATAATTTAACGTTTGGAAAATATCATATTGCAGAAGAAATCATTAATGACGTAGATGCCAATATATTTTTAATGACAGACTTTGATCCTCCTTATGTGAATAATGGAATTGATGATGCACTACATCAGTTATCAATAAGGCCAAATGTGTATATCATTGGCAATCATGCTACAGATAAAAGAAATCGTTATTCTTTTTGGGCAATCAATGTAGAAGATAATTTTATCAAACCAACTGAACAAGAAATGTTTTTAAACCCAGATTTCAAATATGATTTTATTTCGTATAATAGAAAGCCAACTAGGCATAGAGTTGAACTGGTTAGTCAACTCTATTTGTTAAGATTAAATCAGCATGGTATCGTTACACTCGGATATGAAGATACTGGGTATGGTAATAGAGCAAAAGAAAAAGGTTGGTTATTTCATTTAAATGAAAATCCTCCTGGAATATCTTTACAAGAGTCAAGCGGAGCCAATTCAATTCCTAATGATATCTTTTCTTTAGGAGATGGAGATATATGGAGAAATCATTTAATTAATATAGTCAGCGAAACTGATCAATATTATCGTGAAGACTATCCATTTCTTTCAGAAAAGATCTTTAAACCAATCTTAGGACTGCGTCCATTTATTATAAATGGAAACCCTGCCATTTATGAACATTTAAAAGAACAAGGCTTTGAGACCTTTTTGGATTATTGGCCAATTAGACTGGGAATTAATTCAATTGAAGATTATAATATGATACCAATTAATATAGCAAGAATATTAGATTGGGTAAGGCAAATGACTAGAAAAGAAAAGCAAGATATGTATAAAAAGATGTATCCAGCTCTTTTAGCTAACCGAGAGGTCTTTAAACGTTATGTGCAAAAACAATGGAATATTATAGATAATCTTACTTTTTAAAGAAGCCTGGAAATGGCTCTTCAATTTGAGGGAACTCACTGTATTTAGGATTCTTAACTCTAGCAGGAAAATAATCACTACCTCTGTCAACCATATAATCATCTGGAAACGGTGTATCAATAGTAATTCTTTTTAATTCTCTCTTTTCACCGCTGTCTTGGTTAATATTAACTCCGGCTCTAGCATGAACTGAAGGCCAATTGGTGTAGAGGAGAATATCACCATTCTGCCATTGATGTGTATACAAGGCATGTTCTTTAGTTTCTAGTATATCGTATAAATCAAAAACAAGTTGCCTTGCTTCTTTGATACCTAAAGATCCTACTCCTTTTTTAATTACTCCGCCCGGTGCTATCCAAGCCTTTGCTTTTCTATTTCCTGCAATACAGTTTAATCTTGGTGACCATTTACCATTCCACGGATTCTGTTTGAGAAAAGGAAATGTGCTATACTTTCTTCCTGGATGATACATATGTTGTTGTTTAATGAATAGCCCTTGATAAGGAGCCTTTTCTTCATCAGTCATTTGTTCCCAAGCACCTTCCATATCAAGCCATTGTGTATCACCTGAACTATCCTCAGGCATATTAACCATCAATAAAGCTCTAGCAGGATAAGGTTCGTGTCCAGTTGCTAATGTGTGAGGGAGGTCTGAATGATAAGCCATATATTTGTCACCAAATATAGTATTACCAGAAAAGAAATAACTAACTGGCTTATCCTTTGAGGTTTTCATATCCTCAATAATATCTTGTCCTGTAGAAGAGTCAACCACTGCTTCATTTTCTTTGTCAGTAGTTCCATCAAATTTAAAGCCTGAGATATCTGCTCCAACTTTATAACCCTCTGTATCCCAAGGCTTACCAACCAATGTACCTAAGTCCCATAGTTGCTCATCAGTCATTTTAGAATCTAAACCACGCCAGCAAAAGAATTGTCTTTCAACTAACTTAGCATGCCAAAAGGAAAATCCCAAGTCCATTATTTCGTTATAGGACATTCCTTCAAACATTGAACCCCATCTTGGGTTCAAGTAGGTTTCTTTTTCTAACTTCCGCATAAAACTCTCCTGGGTTACTTAGAAATATTTATTATTAGATTTAAGACTTGTAAACCTAATTAGTTTTTTCTAAATCTAACTCTCTGACGTTTGCCATCATAATAAAAAGTCATAACCGAATAGTCATAAACTCTTTCATGAGAATCATTGTAATGAGTTTCAGTACGGCATTGTCTTTGTGTTCCGCCAGTTGCATTAGAGTTAGAGTGGCCAAACAGTCCACCAATAATAGCACCTGCGGTACCACCGTCTGGCAAGTTTTTAGTTACATTATTTCCAATAATACCGCCAATGATAGCTCCTCTTAGCATATCTCCGGATCTATCACCTGGAACATGTACATTGCTACAAACTTCAACTTGATATGGCTGAGTGTTTATAACATCTTTATAGTAATCTGTAATCTTGGCACTAACATCTGCTTGAGCTGTCACTGCGAAAGTTACAAATACACTAGTTGTAAAAAGTATTGCTTTCTTCATTTTGGATCTCCTTTACCAAATTCCGAACATTCGTCCGTTTCCTGCTATGATTGCTATACAAGTTACAATATGGAGCAGGATCCATATCGTTCTAATAATTGCTACTCGATCAGCTTTCTTATCTTCATCAAATGCTTTTTGTCCAATAGCCTTGCACCAGTAGTGCCATATAGTATTCATCTTATCTATTTATTTCACTATACTTTACTTTATCGTGAATAATAACTTCTGCTTCTGTTTCAATCCATAACTTAGCACCACATGCTCTTGGATTGTTTGGCCTATAAACCATTTTACTAGGCCCTTCAATATCAACTGCTGATCCATACCAAGTTTCACCTTTTACTTCCACACGACAAACAGGTCTATCTAATCCATGCTTATCATCTGATTGTTTAAGATTCTTATTGATATGGATTATTGTTTTCATTACTCGTGTTCACCACCCGGATCACCTTTAGGAAGATTAATCTTTTTACCATCTACCCAAACTGCACCTCTGCTTCGTCCTCCGCTATGATATCCTTTAACAAAAGTAAAAGCATCAGGTTTACGTTTTGCGGTTTCAAATGTTCCTACAGTAATTGCAATAGCCGCTAGTAGTAAAAGGTGACTTACTGCACTAATACCAAACACGGTCCAACTACCAACTATCATAGCAAATGTAATACACCACATCCAAGCCAGTATTTGCAAAACCATATGCCTAACCTGTAAATCTTTAATGTGCTTTAGTGGACTAACATCAGCATTCATAACACCATTCCAACTGTTGTAAATAAATTCTCTCACAGAACTCTCCTTTTCAAATGTGACTTTATTGGGATAATGTGCATCTGCAACATCTCTCCAATCAATTGCATCATATAGGTCATAAAATTTTTGTGTGACTTTATGATTCTTAAAGTAAGCGGTTACTCTATACATCTGTTAACAATTTAACTCTATGTAAATCATTAGCTGGATTACATAAAGGTACCTTCTTATATTTCTTATAATACTCTGACAACAATCTCATTTCATATGACTTAACCAGACTACTATGCATTGGAAGATATGCTTGGTAACAATTATCAAGATCCTCAATTTTATAGTTATTTTTAAATGCAGTACCACAGCCATAAGGGCTAAGGCGTTCATTTCGAATAGTGCCTTTAAAGTCTGTGCGTCTACCTAACATACAGTTTCTACTTACCGCTCTGCTTTCACCTATGTAAATAACTTCATTGCCAAGAAAGTCTGCAGGACCTTTGGGTTTACTTAAAGGAAAATATCCGTATATGTAACACCCAGCATCTTTTTTACTGAATCCCCAAGATGCATCGTGCTTGGCATCAATGTGATGCCATTCTGTAAAGTCACTTGATAGAGGCTCACCAATAGAGATATCTTGTGTACTAAAATAATCAGATCCACTTAGTGAAATTACTTTTTGAAAAGTATAACATAAGTCATCAAGTTTGTCTTCGTGCTGAGAAAAGATTTGTTCAAGTATCTTTTGTTTAAGCCCGTGGCCGCCACTTCCGTTTGCAATATTCTTTGCTAGAATTTCAGCCTTCATTAGCCTCTCCGCATTCTAGCTATTTCTTCAGCTTGTTTCTTTCCTCTAATAGGAACGGCATTAGATTTATGCATGACAGCAATTCCAACAATCTCTGTACCTGTATAAACTTTAGGTGCAGGCTTAGCCATACTTTTATCATAGAACAAAGAATTGGCAGAGGATGAAGGAATTGAACCCTCTCTTACTGGGTTGGAGCCAGCCGTGCTACCGTAACACTTATCCCCTTTATTAAACTTATTTTGTACTTCTTTCCTTTGATCAGGATGAACACCCATCTTTCGCAGATACTTTTCGTGTTTAGCCTCAGACTGAAGTTGAGCCTGTGTTTTCTTCTTAGGCTTACTTTTCTTACGACTATAAACTGTTGTGGTCATATAAGGACCAACTAAATGCATTGTCATACAAATCTCCCTAAGTAGGTGATGATGTCTTGACCAAATACGACTACAATAACAATTACTGTAGCCAAACAAATATCTTTCAACGGATAGAGCTTCATACAGGAGAAACCCATTTAATCGGAGTAAATGGATCATTTGATTTGAAAATGTTACACTGAAAACCTGTTTTCTTAGCCAGCTTGATAGCTTTCTCTAAGGTATCAGTTGCTCCGCATACATAGCCAAAATTAACTAAGAAGACTTCAAATTTAACATTTGGTGCTTTAGGTATCATTTATACATTCTCCCCTTTTGATTTGATATAGTGAGGAACAAGTGTCTCAAAATATCCTTTATTAAAATCTAAATGATCGTTCAAGATAGTACCAGCGGCATTCTTGTATCCGTTAGTCATCTTCTTATCTGCATCATTGATGTAGTCTTCGATCAACTCAATACAGTCTGCATCCAAACCTTCGTGTATTTCTAACTGGGCACAAATAACACCATCTTCATATTCGGTTTTTGCAATTGGATTAATCATTTAGTATTTCTCCTAATTCCTTATTGTCTTTATAATATAGCATGGGTTGGTCCAAAGGTCAACCTTTTTCTGGAAAAAAAGTCAAAAAAAACCGCCTAGTTTTAAACTAGACGAACGTGTTGGCGCCTTCTCCCAACTTGCGAATTACTTGTGTATGCTTTTATTTACCATCCAACTATTTAACTGTTGCTCTTTCATTTAAAAACGTTAAATATTGATATGAAACTCAAGATGATATTTAAGAATAATAAACAAATAGAAGTAAAACTATTTGACAAACCAGCAGTTAAAAAATGGTTTGATCATTTTAAGAAAATGCATAGATCTTATTATAGATATGATATAATAGAAACTTTCAAAAAGCAGGAACCAGACGAAAGCAAAATCACAGAACATTGGAACAATATATTACAAGCTCTAACTATTCTTAACTCGAACTTAAATGTTCCAGACAGATTTGATTTTAATCAGACAACCCTCAACATGCTTCACAGATATTTTACTTCTAATTTTAGAATACTAGACTTTGAAATGATCAATCAAATAAATGAATCAGTACACAGATTAGAATGTTATACTACACCAGGCCAAAATAGTATATTTTATGAAGAAAATATTCCAACTAATATACATTTTAATGTTAATCGAGGACAAAGCAATCGTTCTACTTGGTTGCAATTTTCTAAAGAAGATCAACAGTTGAATTACGGATATCCAGATATGAATCGACAAAATTTAGTTTTACTAGATCAATCTATCTTAGGTAAATGTGTACTTCAATCATTTATAGAAAATGATGATCCTACACAAGATGATTGTACAGGAAGGTTAGGTTCTTTTGGTGGATTCTTTATTGATTTAAATGATAACAGAAAAAAGATATACAAGTCAACACAATTTAAAGATTGGATTAAATCTTATAATATGACTAATATACCTTATGAATTTCCTATTGGATATGTTGAGAGTGACCAATTCAAAGAATTTAGTCTCAGATATAAAGACTCATTTATATTTGATAGAGTTGAATTTATATAAAAAGGTTGGTTGGCGCAGAGAGAATCGAACTCCCAACAAGACCGTTATGAGCGGTCGGTTCTACCATTGAACTATACGCCAGTTGGTGCGAGCAGAGGGACTCGAACCCACACACCATAATTGATAACGGATTTTAAGTCCGTTGCGTCTACCTATTCCGCCATGCTCGCATTACTGACTAAACTAAAGAAATCTACTGTTGATAATCACTCCAAAAATCGCTCCACATCTCGTGATAACCACCTTCTTGAACATACTCAAGTTCTTCTGAACCAAGTAACATATGTTCATGACCTTTCATAGCAAAAATAAACTCGTTGCAGGATTCACACTCACCTATTTTAGTTTGAGCTATTTTGTAGAACTCGTCTACCCTGTCCATAATCCAACTTGACATTCCCATTTATCTCTCCCTATACAGTCATTGGCAATTTAGGATAAGCTGAGTCAATACCACCCTGCTTATCTAGATAAACCATAGCTACCTCAAGCTCAAATTCCTCATTGCATGACATAAAGTCAATTAAGGCATTGAAGCCTACTGCACCCTCAAACACAAAATCATCAACGGGCTGATGTAAGATGAAGTCTTCAGTTGCAAGGCGGTAAGTTTGGTTTGTTATATTCATGTAATCTCCTAATTCCTTATTGTCTGTATAATATACAACACTTTGTTTAAAAGGTCAACCTTTTATTTTATAATTTGTGGATTATTTTTTACTAATTTTGCTTTGTAGGCAATTTTATTAAGATAAATTTGCTCTTTTTTTGTTAACTTGCTATTAAATAGTTTATCAACTAGACGATCGATCTCAGAATGTATTAAAGACATAATGTCCTTGTTGTAAACTGATTTGTGAGCAATATACTTTTGAGCGAATTGATTATTTGATAAAGACATATGTTCTCCCTTGGTCCTAATTATTCTTTTATAATAGACTATAAACAGTCAAAGGTCAACCTTTTTTTTAACTTTTATTTTTTGGTGGAAATTATTGCGTCTAGCGGTGCCGTAAGAGCTTGTTTTTTGGTCCTAAACAGGTGTATTTTCATAAAGTGTGCCATATTGTTATGTTTAGGTATATGTGTACAGATGAAGCATGAGAGGTGCTATAAGGGGTAGTTAACCCCCTATAACTTAGTTCGACACGGCTTGTTTCATAGAATCACCTAGTTCTGAGACTAGGTGATTTTCTGTAAATTGTTTTATTTGGGCTATTTTTAAATCTGCTTCTTGTGGAACATTTGGCACGGATTTAGTAGGTGTACCTGCTTCTAGACATTTAATATAATTTGTCATCCATTCGAATGTAGATTTGGTATGGGCATCCATAGGATAACAAGACTTCCATGATTCCATTATAAATTTTAGTGATGAGATAAGACTGGTGTCGACGCCTGATTGCTGATACTTCTTAGACATAGTGATTCCCTCTCGACTGCTAATTTTATGTAGTGGCAACATCGTTACTGATGTTGTCTATTAGTTAGTCCAGAAATAGAGTTCTCACTCTCCTTTGCACGAATAATACCTGATTTAATTCCCCGTTCTCCTAACCGTAATTCGTCAATAGTTAAAGTTTCTATTTCTTCATCAGTAAGTCCATGATACCAAGCATCACCAACACCAAATCCACCAGCAGTACAGGTATGTCTTGCTAGTAACATTACCTCTTGTGCCGCTTTTTTACAATCGTGTTCTGTTGAACCTACATCATTAATCCAACCCCTGCTTCGAGGTCCTTGTGCATCAAACCTATTTGAAAGTCTATATCCAAACTTAGCTGGATCCTTTTCAAATAAACTTAGTCCTTCACCTTCTTCATTGAATATTAATCCTAGTTGCTGAAATGTCCAATCGCTAAAGATTCTATCGTTAGCAAACCGCTCATGCCATTTAAAAGCATCATCAGCAGTATCTCCGGGTAACCCAACAATCATGCCTGTGTGCAATTTTAAACCTGTTTCTGCTTTTAAGTCTGCTAATCCATCTAATACTCTTTCTATATCCATTCCTTTGCCAATAACTCTCCTAGCATAGTTATTCATGCTTTCAATTCCAACAGTTCCTCCTTTACAGCCAAGTCTTTTTAGGTAAGGGATCATCTCAGGCTTAGTTGCAATTAGTTCTGCTCTTAAGTAACCAACAAAACTAAACTCAGGTATTCCGCTTAATTCTATTGCTCTTTCAAGTCTTTGCAGTTTCTCTATGCTATCGTTAAACGTATCATCAGTTAAGAAGTATCTAGTTGTTTTAAATAGCTCGTAGTTTCTTTTTAATTCATTTGCTAACGACTCGGGTGACCTAATGTAATCGTAACTTTTCTTTCCTAAGAAAGGATGAGAGCAAAAGGCGCATTTAAAAATACAACCTCTGCTTACCTCTAATGGTAATGGCTGAAACTGTTTAAAGTTATCTTCAAGTTCATACTCTGTCTCAAGCTCGTCCATGTTTTCAACTTTGTAATGAATATCACTTTCTACTACCTTAACTCCGTCTAAGTCAACCCTGTGTATAATTTCTTGTTTATTGTCTTGTATATGCCTAAGTAATTGAGGGAAAGATATATCTGAGAAACCAGTAAGCCACCATTTAGTGTGCGGCTTTAGCAGTTCAGCACCTTGCACTAAGGCAGGCTTAGTACCTCCTATAACAATATCAACCCAAGGCCATCTACGTTTTACTTCAGTCCAGAATAGCGGAGTCATCCATCTGTTTACTTTACTTTCTTTGTTTGCTACTTCTGCAGAGTTAGATAACCATACGTTAGATATCCCAAATACTAATGTATCATTAGTTATTAACCTGCCAAGTAGATTTAACAAACGAAAGTCTGTCATAATCCATGCATAATCTATTACTTTTAAATTGAAACCTTCGTTTTTACAGGCTGTTCTTAATCTGTAAGGGCCTAAAGGTCGGCCTGCGTAATCTCTTAGAATACCACCTAATACTATTGCGTGATAATTATTTCTTATTTCTAGGGAACCTGTCTTCACCAGTAAGAGCCTCTCGTGCAAACCATAACTTAAACCATTCGTCTGTGCCTGGCTGTATCTTATGTTTTCTCATATACTCAGCTCGTTCTGTTCCACCATAAGTTAGTGGACTACTTTGAGGATTTGAATCATCCTTACGACCAGATGTATCAATAATACCAGCCAATGTCTTTAACTTAGTTAGCTCTTTGTCTAGATCGTATACTTTCATTATAGAGCGGCGGATGCTAGTATCATTAGACTCTCTAATGCAACCTCAACCTTTCCTCTTAACTCTACTTCTGATATAGCTTCTTCATTTTCTATCTGTCTCTTATAATCAGTAATTAATTCTTTAAGCTCATCAAATGATATTTCATCATTTTCAAACCCTGTTACTAAGGCCGCAATGTTTTCTCCCCATTGTGGGTTTTCTTGTGCAATCTCATGTATAATACCAATTAAGTCATCTCTAGTCATGTGTTATTCCTAAAATGTTTGTCCAGGTAATCGTTTCTTTTGTATTACTCTTTGTGCCTGGTGAGCCATGTTTATAATAAACGATGCCTTGTTTTCACAATAGAGCTTACTCATCTTGGGCTTCAAAGCCCTGTTATAAAATTCCTTACTTGAGTCTTGTATATTCTTTGCGACTCTTATTACAGGTCGGTTGTCATCCGGTAGAGTTTCGCTATAGGCAAGGAACCTGTTTGCTTCTGTATTTACTTCACCAATGGCAGTTACACGTTCTTCTTTAGTAAATCTAGATGTATCGCAAATGTAAAAAAGGTCTTGTGCTTGGACCTTTAGTGCGGCGACATACCGGGCTTCAGTTGGATCCCATCTAGCAAGCCAAAAGTTATCTATCTTATCTTGGAAAGAGGCACATCCAGACATTACAAACAAAATACCAATAATAGCACCTAGTCTCAATGCTCCCTGTGTTATTGGATTTATAGTTGTTATACCATGCATGTTTCGCAGTTTCCTCGTTATGTCGACCTAGCATCTTAGCATTAAAACGGCCGAACTTCTATCTCCTTTGTGTGTATTCTAAATTAATAGGTACTTTCTAGTTAATAAAATGTTCTTTCATAATGTTCTTCCTAATATGTATAGAAATGATTGGGTACTGTTGTATAGTTTTTATATTATACACAATACCCAATCATAAGTCAATAATTCATTTAACCTTTTTGTGGTTGATCGAGGACGTCTCTGAATTTAGAAACTAAACGGCCTAATGTATTAACAGTTTCTGCTTTTGTAGCATCGTCGCTTTCCATTACAGTACTGTTCCATTGTCCAATTGAAGCTTCTAAATCATCTACCTTAGTTTTAACTTCAGCGATTTGCTCCTCAATAGTTAGAGGTTTCTTTACCTCAGTGACTTCTTGAGTTTCAGTACTAGAGGTTTCTGGATTCAATGACTCTTCAGAAACTACAACGCCTGCTGACAATTCAATTTGATTAGCCAGTCCAGCAAGTTTCTTAATTCTGTCAAGGTCTGCAATCTCCTGTACATTCACACTGGAAAGTCCTTCAGTTACAACCTCTGTTTTTGAAATCTCGTTAGTCATAATTTACTTCTCCTTTTTCCAAAGTGTCCACACACCGTAAGCGATTGCGCCATAAGCGGCGAACTTTGCAAGTGGTGCAAACATTAAAGCAATAATACCAACCGCAATAAGAGCCATTCCATCCCAAGATGTACGTTCCATAATGCGATCTTTAATCCAAGTAATTGGATTTACCATATTATTAATCTCCTTCTGTTATGCTTTAGGGTAAATTTCCTAAGCAAACTATTTAGCCAAATTTAGAGGGTTGGTTAGTCAAAACAATGATTATATTAGTATTTTATGTAGGTTACCAGGCTCTACAGGACCAGTAACGTGCTTTTGTCTTTGGACCTGGATTATCACAGTTGTGTCTAGCTCTAAAACTCTTGCGTCTTGCTGGATTAGACTTTTTAATCTTCATAGTCTTTTGTCCTGCTTTCTTAGCACTAGTGCCTCCATGACCAAAGTTAACTTTCTTGACATTACCTGTTTTTGGATCTTTAACATATACTTTAAACTTCTTAACATCACCACGCATTGGCTTATTAAGTTTTACTTTACGTCCTTGATATTCAGCTTCAAACATACCTTCTTCCAAAGCATATCCTAAGTAGCCAAACTCTTCATGAAAGTTTTGCTCTTCGCTTAAAGTAATTTCTTCTTCTTTAACGCAATTATTAACACGTTTTCCTTTATTCTTACCTGTGCCGGGTTTAGTTCCATCTTTTTTGTAACCGTCCCAGCAATCTATTTCTTGAATTCCAATTTCAGTAGCGAAACGACTTAAAGGCTTTTTTGCTGATTCGCCTGCATGTATTGCGGCCTGTTGTTTCTTTCTCATAGGGTGTCCTTTACCGTGGATACCTTTCTTACGTCCGTCGCCTTCTGTTGCAACATGTTTTAATGAACCAGACCCTGCTTTATCAAGTCGCTTAAACATATCTCCCATGTCTTGTTTATCTTGGTCTGTTTGTGCATCCGCACCAAATATTCTAGTTACTTTATCCGTCTTAAGCCTATTCCTAAGTCCTGTTTCTAAATTATCAGCAACAATCGTATCAAGTTCAACATCCACTACTTCAAACTTTTCACCTTCAAATTCTACACGATCACCTGGTGTAATGTCTTGAGGACCCATTTTATTATCGCCTTCGTTAACATCACTATACAAGTTCTGTAATTGTGATAAAGGCATGTCAGCAATATCTTTATCATTAGGATTTCTTTGTTTGAATTTAAATGGTCCAGGATTAATTGGAGGAACACTAATGCCTCTAACCTTTACAGTTAATTGTCTCTGTATATCAACCTTTTCCTCATCAGTTAAGCTATCAAATATTTTATTAATCATATCAAAACCAGGCTTGTCTGATTCTGTTATTGGTGAACCCATCTCATGATCTAACTTATGATAAACACTACCAATATAATCTGATGCTAATGTAATTTTCTTTTGAATCCATCCAGGCAAACCCTCTTCTTCGCTGACATTATCAATCAAGTTAGATAATTTAGCTGAATATTCAGCAAGTTTGTGTACGTCTGCTTTTGCCATTTCAACTTCATGATCAGGTCTTTTTTCTGCTACCATTGGGTTATCTCCTTGTCCAGATGCTTTTCTCATACCGTAGTTACGATTCGCATTTACTTTGTTGTTTTTTTCATAACAATCACAATGTTTGCAGTCTGAACCGCAAGTACATTCTGTTACAGGTTGTCCGCAACAGGCGTCTGAGCACATCTCTACTTTAGATTCTTTAACGACTGATTGTTTATCACCCTTTTGAGGCTTAACAGGATAGAAGTCTGCTATCATATCTCGCATAGTATGGGTGGTTACATCGCCTCCAATACTCATTGAGAATCTTGGATCAGCGGCCTCTTTTGCATTTCGGGCAACATAACCACCGGCTTCTTTTAGAGTATCAAGTTCAGTAATCTTCATACTCTTATTTAGTTAATTATTTGATGTACCTGTGCCTTTTGTCTAGGTAAAACTTCTCAATTTCTCTATTAACTGATTTTTGTTTTGCTTCTACAGCTCTTGTAATAAATCTTTTAAACATATTCAACATCTATTCTTCCTTTGCGTTTTCTCTATGATATTTTGCACCTAACATAAGATATTTTGCTTCGTCGTGCAAACCTTGTTGTGCTAATACACTGGCAGCTCTTGCATAACCCATGCTGACTGTTACATCTGCTACTGATCTGTAAACAATCCTAACTATTTTCCAAGTCTTTTCACATATATCACATGCAAAGTTAGTACTTTTCATAATCATTGTACTCATTTAATTACTCTCCCTATGTCTTTGTTCTGATGATCGGAAATTTCAGCATAAGCAAATCTCCATTCTTTACCGTATTCTGCACGGCAGTATTTTATTAGTTCTTCCTGTCCTTGCATAGAGTGATTTTTGTTTGTAAAAATATTCTCATGCAAGGTTTTAAATAATGTTTGTAACATAAAATTATCTCGTCTTCCTGTTCATAGGATTAGTCAGAGCAATCGGTCTGCTAAAATACCTACGACTTAATTTATATGCTTGAGGAATAGCAATACCCCATGTCTTTGCATGGCGTCAATCACTTTGTAAAGCCTTGATGAGCTCCAGTCTTTCCTGGTGCCACTCATTTTTTAAAAGCTGAGGTCGCTTTGTCTTTAACAGTTGTATATATGACAATCAATTAAATAGATAGCCCTTTTGAGCCGTACGAAGTGTAAAGGCTGAATTGCTGTTTTAGCATGACTGAGCCATTTTACATTATATTTTACAGTTTAGGATAAGTATATGTTACTAGGGTTAACGGCAATGATGTCGTACACTTGCAAGTAAGGGATATCCAACCCTAATATATTTAATAATCTTAAAATAGTAATACCGGCCGGTATTTTCTGTATTAAGAAATTAGTTACTTAAGGAGACTTATTAAATGGAAGAACGTTTTAGAATTGAAAGAGAAGTTGCAGACCCAAAAGGTGGCAAAATTTCAGGCGGTTTTGACGGTGCAATGCATCTCAAAGACAACCAAGAATATAAAGATTATGTTTTCAGCAAATACATAGAAACTAAAAGAATTATTGGCTTTAACAATGATTCTGAAGTTGATGAAACAGGAGCAATCAAAAAAATTAGAACATCAATGACATTCTATTCAAAAGCAGATTATGATGAATTTGAATCAGATCCAGTTATTCTTAATTTTAGAAATGCAGGCTCAAAAATATCTGGTCAACAGATGATTGTTAACGACAAGTTTGAAACATTTGAAGTTGAAGACAAAGATATGGAAAAATTAACTGCCGCAGATTAATTTTAACTTATTAAAAAGGGTAGATTAATTTCTACCCTTTTTCTTTGACGAGTCAGGAGTATCTAGAGGACACCATAAGTTACTATAGTCTAACCATTCTAAATCTTTATCTATTTGCATAAATGCCTGCCTTATTATAATGCCTAATATACTTGCTGTTACTACAGCAATTCCTACCCAAATTAAAATACTTTCCATATCCTTGCCCTTTATTTTTTAGCATCATTCTTTGAAATCATAAATGTACCTTGGGCCTCTGCAATTAGATTTCCTTCTTCCGAATTTACTCTAGCAGTTGCTTTCAATTGAAGATGAGCACCAGTGCCACCTTGTCTTGTTACATGAGTAAATATCCATCGGTTTGTTTTGCATATTCTTAGATATTGAATTGAGAACTGTAAAGTATAACCAGTCTTACCTTTACTAATATTATAGCAGGCTCCGCCCATGCAATGATCTAAGTAAGCGGCTAGTACACCGCCATGTAGAACTCCTGCTGAGTTTTGATGTTTAGGTTCTGCTCTGAAGACGAAACGAGTTTCTTCTCCTGTAAACTTCCACCATAATTCAAATTCTTTTTGTATGAAATCGTTCCAACCTTGACGAGGTTGGTAACCTAAGTCAGATAATAATTCTCGCTGACAGTCCATTGACTTTTCTTTTTCTTAAATGTTGTTAGTGAATCAAATAATCATTTACCTGTTCACTTTAATTTATGACAGACGTATGAAAATGTATGCTCTTAATTATGCAAACTCATTGAGTTCATGTTTTTGCCAAACACGAGTAGCAATCTTATGTCTAGGCCAGTTAACAAAATTAAAGTCCTCATCAATAGTAGATACCGGATACATCTGTCCTCTAATGCGTTTGGTTGTATCTGCTCCTTCAGGTACATCAAAATCTGGATCAGGAGTAGGACCAATACCAAGCATTTTTCTACCATGATCATATCCATCAAGTATATCTAATCTATCTTGTTTAAATGAGTAATTCTTTTCTCTTAGTTCAGGAATGTTATTAACTAGATAGGAATCGATAGCATCTATCTTAGCTTCATGTAAATCTCTTATCCATGCATAGAACACTCTATTAAGTGGTTCAGTCCATACACCGCCAAGGCTATCTCTTTTTACTTGTTGCCAAACACTATCATCTGGGAACCATAGATGTAAATGTTTCTTTGCTTCGTGTTTTAAGTCGTCCCAATTATTATTAGGACATTTCACAGCATAGCTATTTGACATAGACCATTGCTGACATCCGGCTGAGGAAAAGAAGTTAATAACCGGAGCCATCTTTCTACTACACATCCATAATCTAGTTTCTGTAAGTTGAAACTTCATACAAAATCCAAGCCACCAAGTTAAATCATAATTGTTTTCTAAGTCTACTGGACATGCATCTACTATAGGTTGTAAGAAGTCTCTATGATGAGAAGGAACTCCTTCCCAAACAGGTGCCCAGTGATCCATATTGTATACTATTTCAGATCCATCTGGTTGCCATATTTTTTGATCTTCTCTATACATCTTAGAGCCAAATATCAAGTCTCCTGGATCTCCTCCTACAATAATATAGTTGCCTGCCTCAATTAATTTTTCCATTAAAAAAGGCATGTATGTAAAATCAATTAGTCTAGTAATCCTAGGCTGGCTAGTACAATAGGTATGGAACTCTGGCCATTCAAGAATTGCTGATTCAGAGTATGTTAATTCAATATCAATGTCTGTATACATCAAAAAGGCCGCTATAACAGAAGTGCTATCCATTCCGCCGGAGCATGTAACAATAACTTTCTTTCCCTGCTCTTTGGCCATATTAGCAATCTCAACGGCTCTATCGGCACAAACTTCTGTAAAGCTCTTTGATGTATATTCAAACTCTGGGATAGGAGATAATATTTTTTGTTTCCAACCTAAGTCAACTGTTTCTGTACGATCAAAAGGTCTACCTTGACATATAGGAACAAATTCGTTCCTAACGATTGGAGTGTACCAGTGTAATTTAGGGAATATCCATTTCTTTTGTGCTTCCTCGGCTGTCTGAGGAATTTGTTTCATTAAATACGTCATTACTTCTTTCCTGTACTTCTAATGCAATAATGTCTTTGCTGTCTTGGTTGCTCTTTCAAAAATCTCTTGTTCAGTCATAGTTTCGTCAACTGGTATAACCATGTCTGGTAAACTAGTTTCCATTTCCCATAGGTCGTCTTTAGGCAACCATTTATCTAAGTCTTGGCTAATTCTATCTCCTAGTTTAACACCAAAGTTAACAACGGTTAAGTCTTCGTCAATTTCAAAAACATAACAATGCATATCTTCATATGCATTCATATGATATAGTACCTGTGTTCCAACTATCATATCTTCTAGATGCAAACTTACAATATCTTCTAACTGTATTACTTCTTCGCTAGTTAGTTCCCTAGAGATGCAAATTCTAATATAGTGTTCAGGTTCTAATATATCTGTCATAGTATTTCTCCTTATGTGCTTGTAATGCCGCCTCTGTTAGGTGATGAAAATGGATTTTGTAAGAATACGTTAGGTCCACCTTGTAAGCCAGTAACGTTTGTATAATCCGTATCGTTTGCACCAGTATCCATTATGTCAACTAATGCATACTTATTAAGTAAGTCGAGCATTTGTGTCTTCGTAATTGTTGGATCTGCTTGTGCTAATAAACACATCACTCCTGCTACTTGAGGTGTTGCTTGGCTAGTTCCTGATACTTTGTTTAAGAAGTATTGAGGATCTCTAGGATCCTGGACTGCCGCAGTATTATATGACTTGTTAGCATATCCTCCCATAATACCATCACCTGGAGCATAAATGTCAACCCTCGGTCCAGTCTCGCTAAAATTAACTTTTGTATCAAAGTTATCATTAGAAGCAGTTGCTCCTACGCAAATCATTTCGTCTGCGTTAGTTGGCGAACTACCTTGATGATAAAACACGTTACCTAATGTACTTGATGTATAAAAGTTATCGTAATCTAATCCTCCATTGACATCTGATTTATGAAAATAATTACCAGCGGCTCCTACCATTATAACACCAGTAGATGATGCATTGGCTACTGATACTGATTGAGAGTTAATCATTACTCCGTGTTGGAAATTAATCATACCTTTGCTAGTATCTCTACTTGTAGCTGATGTAGTTACTCCTCTATATGTTATTGAAGTTATATTAGTATAAGCAGTTCTAAAACCCCAACTGTTTGTGCAGATAGTTGGTCTTGTATTGCCGTCGTTTACCTTCTTATCATGGAATGCTTTAATAATATCCCAAACAATATTTGTGCTAATTTCTCCTAATGTAGATCCATCAGTAATATCTATTCCTTGAAAGATTCTTAAAGAATATATTGCGGCGCCTGATGCCCAGCCTTGTGTATTTCCAGCGGCTATACTGGCACAATTTGTTCCGTGTCCGTCACTATCTCCTAAGTAACCACCAATGCTAGGGCCAGTAGGACAACCAGGAACATTTAATGTAGACCAATCAAAATTAACAACCCTGCTTCCACCTGTACCGTCAGCATTAACAGCAAACTCTGGATGGTTTTCTTCTACACCAGAATCAACTACTATTAAATCAACTCCAGTTCCGTCAAGGTTAAAAGGATATTGCTGTGCTACTTCAACTGTAGCATTATTAAATTGGTTTGTTTCAGATATACATCTTGCAAGGCCCCAGTTAGTATGGTTATCTGCTGTATTAAATAATTCTCTGTTGTAGGTTCTTACTCCTCTTAAACCAGAGAATCCAAATTCAATTTCATCATTTAGCTCTGGATTCAGTTCAATTGATTCAATACGATCGTCTTTTGCAATCTCTGCGGCTTCTTCAGCAGTAAGACTAAAATGTGCTAATTTAGTATTGAAAGGTCTGTCATTTATAACAGTAACACCTCTAGTAGGAATGAAGTCGTCACCTAAACCGTCTTTGGTAAGTTCGTCCCACAAAGATGTTTCCCAAACAGTTGAGTCCTTTACAACAATTATGTATTCGAGTTCAGCCATGAGTCTGGTAAAGTTATCCTAAATGCTATTTTTTGAGTAAACTCCGGAGATGTTGTCTTTGGAGCCTCTGTCATATGAATCTTATCATGTGAGTACATTATAATTCTTCCTGGTTTATTTCCAACAATATCTGTTGGCCAACCTATATCGTATCCATTTTTCCATTGAGTGGAACCAGTCTGTTCGTCACCAAAATATTTTAACTCTCCTCCCCAATCTGGTTCCCAATTTAAGTTACTAATAAAAAGTAAACTAAAATGATTAGGAGAAGGTTCTTTCGATGAGTCTGTATCTTTATGAATTTGTCCCATTCGTTGTCCAATGCCTCTGTGCTTGTTACCTGGCATTGTATTCCTACAATTTAACATAGAAGTCCAATTAGCTTCACGTGGAGCATCATATTTTTCATAAAAATCTTTGCCATCTACATAGTATTCTCTTGGACCAGATAAAACATGGTGCTCTGGAAATCCATTTGTTGAGGCTTGTCCGTCAAATAATTTTTGATTAATTGTATCAAACAGTTGCCATATAATTGGATTGCGTTCCTGCAATGAAGCGTCGTCCCAACCAGTCATATGCCTCCAGAGACTAACTAATTCTGCTCTATACTTTTCTGGAGTATCTGGTCTAGGATTGCCGTTTCCATGAAGTGTTGGATTATATTCCTGAATTGCCCAGCCATCAAAATCTCTATCGTTTGGGACACCTCTAATGTAATCTCCGTTAACATCTAATAATGCTTTAGCATACCAAGAAACACTTTGTCCCCAATCGTATACCGCTTTATGTAGATCTGCGTCAATTAAATCGTCCCATACTCTAACCTGTTTATCCATTCGTACCTCCGTTATAATAATGCAGTTTTGGCTTGGAAGTCAGCAAAGTCAGTTGCAGAAGCTACCAATGTTTTAAATGCACTAATACTTATATACTCGTCTCCATTGAATGTTATCGTTCCTGCGGCTGTAAACACTAAGTTATTTCCGCTCGCAAACGACACAGGTCCAGTTCCTCCAAACACCAAGTTACTTGTTGTTACTTGATTGAATTCTACATCATCTGTTGTATCTAATGATTGATCGGCTGTTGTAATACCTGTTAATGTTGCACCTGTAAAATCAACTGTTCCTGAGAATGAACTGGCACCACTTGAGAAAATATCGCCTCCAAAACTAGCTGATCCGCTTGTATTATCAAGAAGAACATTACCATTAGTATCATAGATTCTAGCATTTATAACGGCATTATCTACATCTAATACTCTAACAGAACCTGATGGGTTGGTAGGGTCTGATATAATATCTCCATAGAACCAACCAGTTGCCGCACCATTTGCACTTACTCCTGTGTTCCCTAAAATGTGAGCAGTTGTATCAGTATTATCTGCTGGGTTAGTTGTTATGATTCCAGCATACTGTGCCGCAGTTATAACGGCTCCTGAAGAACTAAGTCTGGTATCTACTCTTGCATCTGTATAGTATAAATTAGTTGTTCCTTCTGTTATTTCATCTGTATTATCATATGATGCAACCTGCGAATCAACATATGTTTTAGTTGCAATTACTGTATCGTCTACTGATACTTCACCGCCACTTACATAAACTGGGTTAGCCGGATCTGTATTGTCATAAACTGTTGTTGAAACATTAATTCCAGTACCAGGTCTAACATTAACTTGTATAGCATCTAATCCTTGGAAGTTTGTAGTTGCAATATTTTCTAATCCATCACCTTGTAAGTTAATTGTTTGTACGAACTGAAGAAGTCCTTCGACTGATCCATAAACACCAAGTGGCTTATTAGATAAATCATCAAACGAACCCGATATACCTGCGGCTGAAACTACGTTGGCTAAAGGAATACCTGCTGGTCCAGCAGTTGAAACAATAACAGTTGACATGTCTGGAATGTTTGGTTTGTTAATTAAATCAGCATAGTTGTTAGAAAATCCTACTGCCGAGATCTCTGAGCGAGTTGGATAATCAGCAAGTCCGGCTGTACCGATAAATCCCATATCGTTTGTTAGTTCACTTAATGTAGTTGGAAGATCCGCAGTTGTTAAACCAGTATAACTTAAAACACCATTTGTATAAGTTAAGTCACCAGCAACACTAATTGCTCCTTGAGCTCTAGCATCCGTGAAATATAAATTAGTGGTCCCCTCGGGGATTCCGTCTGATGTAATACCTGTTACTCCAGTTGATACTGTTGCATCAACATATGCTTTGTTTGCAACCATTGTTGAACTTGTTGGAGTTGGTACAAATAAGTTTCCAGTAATAGTTGCACCGTTGGCACTAATAAAACTTTGTGATTGGACATATGTATTAACATATCCTACAGATGCCGCAGATCTTTCATTACTTGTATTCTGCGATGCTGATAATGTTAAGTCACCAGTTAAAGTTCCGCCAGCTGTTGTAAAGCTGTTGTTTGAAATATTGTTAATTAAGCCTTCTAAATAAGTCTTATCTGCAGTATCTTGTGCATCAACATATTTTTTAGGCACAACACTATATTCGTCTGCATATGTTATAGCATTACCATTTTCATCTTCAGAATATACTCTTGGATCGTTAACTATAAATTCATTGCCTGCGGCAAGAGCAATTTGTTGATAAGTTGCATTGTAAGTTAAGCGTCCAATAACATCGTTGAGAGATCCTATGTGTGCTATTACTCCTGCAGTAATAGCATCATTAACTACGTCTGATGTTAATAAAGAGCTAACTTCAGTTTTATATGTTTTAAATGTTGTAGGTAATGAATTACTACGTTCTAATACTAAAACATAATCATTAGAATCCGGAGTCTCATAATTTGGTAAATCACTTACTTTAATTTCTGGCATAGTCTTTTCCTTTTATTAATACGTTCCACCATCCAAAAGAATATTTCCTGTACCATCTTCGATATTGTCAATGTTATTTTGAATTTGTACTAGTTCTGCTTGTATTGCTTGTATCTGTGCATCAGTTGCAATCCCGTTGCTTTCTAACCAAAGTTGTAAGTTAGCCACAGTAATCTTTTTACTTGAGTCTCCAGTAATATCTACTATAGGCAAAACATCTTCTGCACTTACAAGACTATAGAGCTGTTCTGCTAAATCTGTTATTTTAACTTTTGCTGTATAAATTGCCATGTTTTAACCCATCCTTGTTAGTGTTATTGAAATCGTGTATTCAATAGTTGAGGCTCCTGCCAAAGCTATATTTAAATTACCCGAAGTATTAGTTACAGTTATATCTGCTCCACTAATGTCTTCAGCGAATACATCTTCAATTCTAGTTGTATTTATTGTTGTAATGAGCCCTCTCATTTGGCTCGCGTATATATCAGTACCATCTTTTGCTAAAACCTTTAAATCGTAAAATTCATGATCTCCTAATACTATTGGCTGAGATTCTCTGTTGGTAGCATTTGTGCCACCTTCGCCTGTTAACACTAGGTATCTAACCATAGCAGTTGATCCACTTGAAAGTCTAAATTCGCTAGAAGTTGTTCCTGCGATATTTGAATAGTTCTGGCTCATATGTAAGTTACCTCCACTTTAATTTCACCTGAGGTTGCCGCTGACATACCAGTTATCTGAATATCTTCATAGTTACTTGTTATGTAAGTTGTTTCAGCAACATATGTTCCTACTTCAGTTCCTCCGTGTTTTACTATATCAAACACTTCTTCAGTTCCTACTGTAACTTTTAATGTACAGACACCAACAATTTCTGTTATTACTTTAACAGCAACGTTTAATACTCTCCTAGCAGAACTTATTGAACCAATATCTTGAACAGCAATAGGTAATGTTAATGAACCTGATGTTAATGTTCTTGCATCTGTGTCTTCAGCTCTTTGGTTATTAAATCTATTCCAGTTTGAACCATCATAAAGATACATTCCCCATTCACCGTCACCATCATCAATAACATATGCCTGGTCTCCTACCAATGGCAACAATGCATCTCTGGCAGTTATGTCTGCAACAACACTTGTTGCACTTGCTCTAATACCTTGTTCAATGTTTAGTCCTAATGCAAATCTTCCAGTTTGTCCTGAAATAACTCCTGCTTGGTTTAGAAACAATCCATTTAAATCTCTAAGCGTCATTGGGCCGCCGTCATCTCTAATTAATGCTAGAGCAAAGGTTGTTGTATTAGCCGCAGTTGTTAAATCTAAACTAGATAATGAACCTGCCCCTGCCCAGTTATTACCGCCTCCGTCTGGTGATACGTTTACAATAGTGATTGCTCCACCTATTTTATTTGTTAATTTAATTTCGTTACCATTTGTTAAACTAGCAGTTATATTTGTTATATTTGCCGCATTAATATCTTCAACGAAATCATTTGCATCAGCAATACCTGCACCATAATTCTGAGAACCTGATGTGTCTGTTGTAAAAGTAACTGATACTCCATTAATAGTAACACCTATAGGAACATAACCAGCAACAATACCATATGCATTACCGTTACCAGCAGTATTAGATGCCACTTCAGTTGGTGCATTGGTTTTCAAAGCTGTTATTTTATGTGCTGATGTTTGACTATTAATAATACCAACAGCATCGTCAAGGTCATATGTTCCAAGACCACTTAATAATGTTAACTGAGTTTTGTTAATCTCAATTATATCTCCGTCTGTACCATTAGGGTCAATTCCATCTCCATAAGAACTTGTTGCAATAGCATCTGCAATCTTCATAAAAATTGGTCTAGCACTTGATGCATCAGTTGTTAAGTCACCACTACCGTCAATGCTAGGATAGATATATTCTCCTACATTACCAGGTAGTCCGGGTACAAAATCAATAATTCCATTTGCTGGTCTTAGAATAAACTGATCAGGTCCAGGTCCTGGAAACACTACTGTACCAATAAAATGTTCTACGTTATCAACATCACTTAATTCAAACACTCCTCCTTCGATACATATAGCATCTCCTTGTTCAAAATTATGACCTGCTTGTTCTAAAATATAATTTGTTAATGGATTCATATACTGGAACCTAGACTGAACGTTACTAAAGAAGTCAGTTGAACATGTTCCTGGAACTGGATCTAACATAGGATGTCCTAGTTCATTAATTTGAAATATAACAACAGGTCCTGGTGCTGTAAATAAACCAAATCCTGTTGGATCTCTGAACGTATTATAACGTAATGTATCTTCGACTAAAACTTTCACTGAGCTATTTGTTTTAACAAGCACCTTCTTTATCTGTACTACTTTTCCGTCTTGGGCGCCTGCGACAAAGTCGCCAACTTCAACATCTTGTGCGTCAAAGTAAAATGGAGTTCTAGTTAGGTGTGATCCGTGTTGTCTAGAGTTAACATTTATATCAACTTCCCATTGATAATACTGTGGGTTTGAGCCACCAATCCAATATGGATCGTTTGGTCCATTTTGATGAGCCCAGAATTCTTTAGGAGTGAATGCAGTTGCGTTTCCATCTAAAACTTTAGGTGGTTTGTTAATACCTATAAATGTTGTTTTCCAAGCATTAATTGCCATAAATCTGTATTTCCTTTACGAGTTACTTAATAAGAAGGAAACTATTGCCTCAGTCGTTTGTCCAAGTCCGCCACTTGCACCAGTTAACGATTTTGTTAAACTTAAAGTTAACTTGTTTGTTGCCGGATTATACGAGTTGAATGCAGTAGGACTTCCTGATGAGCCTCCAGCGGCGACCTTTCTGTTTGAGAAGTCACTTGCTAATGCTCTTGTAACGTATTGATTGGCTACTCTCTGATAACCATAAACTTGTATACTTAATGGGTTGCATACACTTCCAGTAAATTCAAACTCGACTGTACATACTGTTGAAGTTGAGTCTACTACCGTAGCAGATATTCCACCACTTAGTACTGAAACTGATGATAACGAACCATTACTTGCATAATTTACAGTAACCTCGGCTCTAAATATTCCACTCGCGGCGCCTCCGCCTCCTCCTGATATTGTAGTAGGTGCCCATTCTGATCCATCCCATGCAATCGCTTGTCCTATTGCTGGTGCAGTTGTGCTAACATCTGTTAATGCTGATAATGTACTTGCACCACCGCCTGACATTGTAGTTGGTTCCCATGTGTTTGATCCACTATCAAATGCTAATACTTGTCCATCAGTTAATCCTGTAACATCAACGTCTGACAAAGTTCCTATAGATGTTACATTAGAAGCACCGCCAGCAGTTACCGGATTAAAAGTAAACACACCAGTTGTATTATCGTATGCTAATCCGCCGTTTGCTGTTAAAGCACCAGTTGTTATTGAAAATGCTGTTAGGTCAATTCCATTAGAACCATCTGCTCCATCTGCTCCATCTGCTCCAGCAGGTCCGGCAGGTCCAGTTGCTCCGGCAGGTCCAGTTGCTCCGTCTGCTCCGTCAGCTCCGTCGGCTCCAGCAGGTCCTACTACTGTGCTATCTGCTCCTGCTACACCTTGTATACCTTGTGCTCCAGCAGGTCCAGTAATATTTCCTGCATTAATTGTTGAAGCATCACTTAATGTAATAATTAAATCGTCATTTGCATCTTTGACTGCATTGGTAACAGTTAATCCATTTTGTCCTGCAGAACCAGTTGCACCAGTTGCACCTTGAATTCCTTGTATACCTTGTGGTCCAGCAGTATTACCTGCATTAATTATACTACCATCAGTTAGTGTTATTTGTAAATCATCATTTGCATCAACAGTTGCAGTTGCTACGCCATTACCTGCAGGTCCGACAGCACCTGTTGCTCCAGTACTTCCTTGAATTCCTTGTATACCCTGTGGTCCAGCAGTATTACCTGCATTTAATTGACTTCCGTCACTTAAAACAATGATTAAATCATCATTAGCATCTACTGTTGCACTTGCTACACCTAGTCCTTGTAATCCTTGTGCTCCTTGTGGTCCAGTTGCTCCAGTTGCACCTTGTGCTCCTGTTGCACCAGTTGCTCCAGTTGAGTTACCGGCATTAATAACTGTTCCGTCACTTAATGTAATAAGTAGGTCATCATTTACATCAACAGTTGCAGTTGTAATTGTTGTTCCATCTATACCTGCGGGTCCTGTTGCACCAGTTGCTCCTGCTACACCTTGTGGTCCTGCGGCTCCGTCTGCTCCTGCTGGTCCTGTTGCTCCGTCTGCTCCTGCTGGTCCTGTTGCACCAGTTGCTCCGTCTGCTCCATCGGCTCCGTCTGCTCCGTCTGCTCCGGCAGGTCCTTGTGGTCCTGCGGCTCCTCCGCCTCCACTACCAATTAAATTTCCTACATCTGTTAAATCAGATATGTCTGTTGGTAATGCTGGTGTGTTTGATAAACTAGTATAGTCTCCATCAAATAATGTTGGTAAGTTAGTTAAATTGTTATAGTCTGCAATACCTGCATCGTCAGCCGGTACAAAGGATGTACCATCATATTTTAAAATTTGTCCTGTTGTTACTCCATTAGTATCAACATCTGTTAATCCGCTTAATGCTGTTGCTCCTGCTGATGAAACTACTGCCGATAAAGTTCCAAAACCATCAACCGCTAAACCGGTTCCAATTCTAACAACACCAACAGTTGTTGCAGTTGCAACGTTTGGAGTTACAATACCATTTGCATCAACCTCTAAACCTGTTCCAGGAATAATAGCACCAGCAGATGTGCTTGTAGCTACTTCTGCATCAGGTAATGTAATTCCTATTGTTCCAGTAACATCATCATAAACTGTTGTTCCGCCTTGGACGGCATTATTTAAAGCGATTCCAATAACATCTTGCACTTCTTCAACTGTTAATCCAGTTGGTGACTGGTTCTCGGCTGTGGTTGAATTACCAAGTTGTCCACCTGTATATGCTCTAATTCCCATTGTCTCTCCTTATAAACTTAATACTACTCTATCAACTTTGCCTAACTCTGAGACATCTCTGCCTAAGAAAGCTCTCTCAATTCTAGCTCTTAGGAAAACAAAATTACCAATAACATTAAAAGTTTCAATTTTTGTTGTTCCGTCCTGATCTTCAAAATCAATATGATCTAATGTTGGGCCTAATGCAATCGGAAACCAATCATCTTCTGTTGGATTGTCTGCGACTGTTGCATCAATGTGTATTCTACCTATGAATAATTTTAAGTAAAAAGCCACAGTATGCAAACCGTCAGCATAACCATAATAGCCATCTGCCCTTGCTGGTAGGCCAACTTGATCTAAGTCACCGTTTCCAACTAACATATTTGTGGTTCTCATACTCATTTTTAATGCTCCTTATGCCGGTAGATTACATATCCATACTGGATAATCTTCCACAGTATTTAGCGAAGTAGGGCCTTATAATTGAGTATGTAGATTTAGGGTTTACGGATTCTTTCAAATCTTTCTATGTAATCACCACAAGTTAAACGTAGAATAACAGCATCATCGTTTGATTTTAAGTAAAGATAGTAAGGCTGTCCACAAGCATACGGTAAATTTCCACCGCTTTCTAATGCACTCATTAACGTACCCTGACAATGCCAGTCATCTTGTTCAATTTGTTTTAAAGATTCCTCTAATGCTTGTCTGCCATTAGATGCAAATTCTCTGGTATAAAGTATTCTAGCCCTTACTGGATACTTTCTATACCAATCATGTTCTCTAACAATATCGTATACATTGTCTTGGAGTAATGTCATTGCTTCTTCTGATTCAGGGGCATATACTTCTTCAATGTTATGCTTCCATGTGTCTACAATAAAATCAACTTCTTTCTGTGTATACAAAAACAAACTTATAGTTCTTTCGCAACGTATACCGCCGTTAGGTATATGTCTTTTAAACCATCTTTTGAACTTAGATTTAAATTGATATGTCTCTTCTCTATCCTTTGTCATACGAGGAGAGTATGCTGTTAATAATTCAAGACCATCAGCTCTTTTTATATTCTCCGCATGATCAACTTTAATTAATACCTTATATGGCCATTTTTTATAGAAAAGTCTTTGTGTTTTCTTCTTAGTATACATTTATTTTACCATTAATCTTCCATTTAAAACGTCAACTGTATGATCTTTTTTCTTAGTTTTAATAATTGATTTTGCAATGTCTAACTTAATTTCTTTATCGATTAATCTCTTCATAGGTCTGGCACCCATTGTATCACTGAATCCTTCTGAAGCAATATAATCAAGAACCTTGTCAGTATAAATTAGATTGTTTCCATTCTCTTTCATTTGTATTCTGATCTGAGTCATAAACTTATCAGCAATCCTTCGAACAATAGTTTTATCTAATCTATTAAACTTAACAACAGAATCAAGTCTGTTTCTAAACTCTGGAGCAAAGAAGTTTTTGACTGCTGTATCAGTTGCTGAATCATTTTTGGTATCTCCAAATCCAATCATAGATTTTTCAGAATCTCTAGCACCAAGGTTAGAAGTCATAATAACAAATGCATTACGACCTGATACTTGTTTGTTATCTGATCCTGTAATAAGTCCACTATCCATTAAGCCAAGTAATACTTGAATAACATCTGGATGGGCTTTTTCAATCTCATCAAACAGCAATACACAATTAGGTACACGTTCTAATTCGTTAACAAGTTTACCTGATCCTGCTTTACCTTCAGCATAACCAACGTAACCAGGAGGTGATCCAATTAAAGCTGATATCTTATGTGCTTCTTTATACTCGCTCATATCAAACCTAACTAGTTCCATGCCCATTCCTTCTGCAAGTTGTAAACATAATTCTGTTTTACCAGTACCTGTTGGTCCTACAAAGAGAAAATTCCCCATTGGTCTGTCAACTTCTTTAAGCCCTGAGTTTGCAATATAAACAGCATTCATTATAGTATCAATAGCTTCGTCTTGTCCAAAAACTTGTGTTCTCATGATACTTTCTAAATCGTTAACAGCCACATCTTTATGTTCACCTAACTGTTCAATTGGTATACGAGTTAAGTCTGAGATTTCTTGTCTAATATGATCTAATGTCATTTCTTTTTCATCATTAGCCTGTACTTTTATTCTAGCCATACCAGCATCTAAGATGTCAATAGCTTTATCAGGAAGTTTCTTATCTAACATAAACTTCATTGATAAATCTACGGCTGTATCAATAACTGTTTCATTGCATCCTATGTTGTGATACTTACTGTACAACGGAATAACTTGTCTTAACATTAACTTTGTTTCTTCTGCAGTTGGCTCTACAATATCTACTTTAGTAAAACGTCTTAGTAATGCTCTGTCAGATTCGAAATTCTCTCTAAACTCTTCGTACGTTGTGCTACCAACACATCTTAGTTTGCCTTTTTCTAAGGCTGGCTTTAACATATTTGCCACATCCATGCTACCACCGCCAGCACTACCAGCACCCATAATCATGTGTATTTCATCAATAAACAAGATAGCATCTTGTCTATCTTCTAATGCTTCAAGCACCTGTTGCATACGTTCTTCAAAGTCTCCTCTGAATCTAGTTCCTGCTAGTAGCCTTCCCATATCTAAACTATAGATAGTTTTGCCTTTTAGAATCTCTGGTACTAAATCCTTTTCAATAGCAACGGCTAGTCCTTCAACAATAGCAGTTTTACCTACGCCTGGATCACCAACCATAATAACATTGTTTTTCTTTTTACGACTTAATGTTTTGGCAAGATAGAATACTTCTTGCTCTCTGCCTATTAGAGGATCAATAAGTTCTTCTTTAGCAGATTTAATTAAGTTAGTAGTAAACTTTTTTAATATCTTTTCACTATCTCTTTTCTTCTGTGCTTTACTTTCTTTGCTTCTACCGTCTTTGATTCTAGTAATATAAGCAAGAAGCATATCTTTACTAATACCATGCTTCATTAAGAAATAGTTTGCATAGCTTGATTTTTCAGCAGTAATAGAGATAAGCAAATCTAAAGGCTCCATGTGTCCTCTACCTGTGAAAATTGCTTGAGTGTAGGCTCTATTAAAAGCTCTTTCAATAGAAGCAGTTTTTCTAGGCTTTGTCATTCCGTCAACACGGATTTCTTCTTGTTCTCTTAACCAGTCTGATACATCATCTTTTAATAACATCACATTGGCATGTAAATCAGAAAGTATATCTCTAATGTCATCTTCATCAAGCATCACTTGTAGTATATGTTCTAACGTAACATATTCATGCTCTCTTGATATTGCTTCTTGGAATGCCCTTGCAATTACTTCGTTAATACGATTGTTTGAATCAGGTTGTTCGCTCATTTAGTCTCTCCTATTCTTTTTTTTCTTTTCTTCTTTGCCATCTCTAGTTTTAACTTTGAAACTATACTTGTAAAAACTATGCCATTTAAATGATCAAGCTCATGTAAATAACACCTAGCCATTAAACCTTCAAATCTCTTTTCAACAATAGATCCATCTAATGTTTGATACCTAGCATCTACCCATTTGGGTCTACTAATATTTAACCATAGATCACGGAATGTTAAACACCCTTCAATATCTAAAATAGATTCTTCCGAGACTGCTACTATTTCAGGATTAATACAAACATAATGTGGGCCTTGCTTAGGACCCATTATAAACATTCTTAAAAACATACCAACCTGAGTAGCCGCCAATCCAATACCATCATATTGCCACATAAGTTGAAACATACCTTTTGACAGCATCTCAACATATTTAGGATTATCAACAACAGGCACGGCTGTTGTGAGTATCGGGTGATCTTCTGGTACTAATGCTAATGTATCATTCATTTTTTTATTATACTTTCTTTACTTCAATACGTCAACTATCTTCTCTTCCAATTGACTTTCTTTTAACTTTGGTATGCTAATATTTAACACTATAAATGCATGTCCTCTCACCGGCTTTTTAAATCTAAGTAAGCCTTTTTCTCTTATTCTTAACTTAGAACCATGCTGTGATCCTGCTGGTACCATGTACTCTAATTTAGTTCCGTCTATATCTTCAATCTGTTTGGTTGCTCCAAACATTGCATCTTTTAAAGAAACTTTTACATTTGAAGTTAACGATTGCTCTTTCCAATTTGGTTTCCAAATTTTATGGTCATCAACTTTTAGTTCAACAAACAAATCTCCTGGTGCTATATTTTCAATAATACGAGGTCCGTCATTATTAAAACGTAATTTTAATCCATGGTATGAACCATTTGGAAATTGTATATCTCGGAATGTCTGTCCTCCCATTCGGCCAGGCAATACATAACTTAAATGTCTTTTAAATCCGTTATGTGCTTCTTCTAATGTGCAATTAGTTTGTATAGTAAAGTCTGGATTCTTATATTCAGACTCTGGTTGTTGTTGTCTATTATCAAACCCGTTCTTAAAGTGAGACCTGAAAATATCATTAAAGTCCTCAAAAGGGTTGCCTCTATTGCTACTTGTAAAAGGTGGTGGGTCATCTGCTTTACCAGAGATAATAGAATGATAAGCGGCATTTATTTGTTTGAACTTTTCAGTACTGCCACCAGGTTTATCCGGGTGGTGCTTATGAGCTAGTTCTCGATATGCCTTCTTAATATTATCTTCAGTAGTATTTCTGGTAACACCTAGTATGTCATAAGGACTCTGCATACTGTTACTTAACTGATTTTGACCTTAGTGTTTAGGCCTTACCTTGTCCTCTGTATGCTTTATAAGTTCTTCGCTTAGACTTATTCATCATACCTTTAGATAACTTTCCTCTACCAATGCTTGTCTTCTTTGGTATGCTTACATGATTTGTATTTGCATTTATTGTTTTAGCCATTAGAACTCTCCTTATTAACCGCTCGGTTTATTTATGGACTTCAATATCCCATTGTATCTCTGAGCCTCTATCTTTGGTAGGCTTGGCTAAGTCTTCTTTATACTTCTCTTTTACTTTTTCTATGCAAATTGCTTTATCTTTTAACACTCGTTTAAACTTACAATCTTTATCAATTAGTTCGCTTAGTATTTCTTCGTTAATTGTCTTTTTGTCATTAATTACTCGAGGAACATCAATAGCAGTTGTAGTCCAGCCAATAGCATTTAGAACTTGAGTTGTCAAAGGAGAAGCACCCAGGGCTCCAGCAACAGACCCACAACCTGACAACAAGGGTAGTAGTGAAAATATGAGAACTAACTTAATAGTTTTTTTCTGCCTCATCAAATATCTTTTTCTGTGTTGTGTACCATTCTTGGAATGCTTTATATCTTTCTAGTAACTTATGGTATTCTCCCATGTTACTGATACTATTTTCCATTAAGGTACTTAGTTTAGGATTTGTTGCACTCAATGGTGCTAGATCTTCTTTTGCTTTTTCTACTAAGGTGGGTGGTAATTCAGGGAAGTCACGTTTAAGAACCACTGTTGTTGATCCGCAACCTGTTAACAAGATACTACTTAGGATTGCCGCCAAGTATACGTTTGGTTTTGGTTTTAATTTTATCAATGGCACTCGTATCTTCACTTGTCTCTCCTGATCCTTTGGCCGCTTTATTAAACAGCTCTACCGCTTCTAACGGTATTTTACATGACTCATCTACAGTTGGAGTTATATATTTTATAACTTCCTTTACTATGACTTTTGTTTCTTTATCTATATTATCTTCTTTTTTTGTAATGTTCTTATCAATTATAGTGTTTTGTTTTCTTGCTTCTTCTAATGACTTCTCATACTTCTTTTCCATTTCAGCAACACGAGCTTGCCATAACTTTCTTTCTGCATGTCCACCTTTAAAGTAGACACCAGTTGTAAGCAAGGCAATGCCAATTACTAATAATAATGTTTTGTATTTTCCTACTATAGGGAAGATACCAACAACAAAACCTGCAATAGTTAATGCGGCTCCGCCATACATGGCACAATCAATTATAAAATCAATCCAACCATTTGGTAAAAGGTCTAACATCCACATTGCCCACATTTGAATAATTCCTAATAGTTAGTTAAGTTCTTCATACGTTGGTAATAAGCTCTGCTATCAACAGGAAGATCATAAATCTTAGGATCCTGTACTATAGAAAAGTTAAGATTGTCTATTGTAAAGTCACGTCTTGATCCATCCATGCCAAGAAACTTCCATTCTAACTTACCTGTAACATGTTCGCAGTCTTTGATAATATCAAATAGTTTTTGTGTTACTCCTGGTAACCTAGTAACTTCGCAATAAACTATAAACTTACCTTGTTTATCACTTGCATCGCTTACTTCAACATCAAGAATATTGTTGGTGCTCCACTCTAAGAACTCTCCTAGATCTTGAGCACTTAACTTGCTTTCGCATTTAATTGCCATTACAATAGTATCTGCATTTGTACCTAGTTTAGGTACATGCCTATCTATAGCAATCAAAGGATCAATTAAGTCTTTTAAATCACCTGGTCTTAGGTTTTCTCTTAAAGTATAAGCCTTAGGCATCTTCGCCTCCAGGTGCAATAGGTTCATCTTGCATACCTTGGTCATTGTTTGATAATCCGTCTGTACCTCCCATACCATCTTCGTATGCTTGTTCAACAGTATCCATCATAGTATCATCAATCTCCTGTACATCTGCAACAACGTCTAGTAATTGCTTAGGGATTCTAATATTAACTATATGAACTGACTGTTTAACTGTTTTAGGTAAACGTTGTCCGTCTTCAGTTTCAATTAAGTCATCAGCACTTTCAACTTTTTTAAATGTTTCAAGTACATCTTTACCATACTTAACTTTACAGCCGTTTTGAATTAACCTCATAGCGGCATCTGGATTAGGCATCATCTTCTGCGGATACATTAAAGTAACATCAACCCAATGTCTTTCAACAAAAGGACCTTCTACTATTTCTCCGTTAAACCAATTCTCATATGCATAAATGTCTAACCTATCAAGTATCTTATCAACTTCTATAAGTGTATCGATAACATTAGGACTATTATGAATAGAATCTATGTTTTTGTATATGTTGTTTATATGTGGCATCGTATTGTTATTTATGGCTTTGAGTCCATAACCGCAACCGTTTGACGCTTCTGGTGTAAATAAAAGTGGACCGCAAAGTCTACCATGCAAGTATTCTTATAACAAAAACTCTAAGTTTGAAAAGGAGCACTATGAGGAACAAGCAAAAAAAGGCTTTGTATAACGATAATAACCACAATTATCGCAAGCAAAGCAATAAAAGCACCAAAAAGGGACGTCGCTCTCAAAGAAAAAGCGGCGAACTGATTGATTTGACGAACCAATTCAATCATAAAGACGTACAATCTCAAAAACATCAAAAAGTAGAGATCATCCCCCGGAATCTTCGACAGGAAGACTATCTGGCTAAACTGGAAAACAGCGGGAAAGACATTATCTTTGCACTAGGACCTGCGGGTACTGGTAAAACTTTGTTGGCTACTTTATGGGCTGTAAAGCAATTTAAAGCCGGAGAGGTTGAACGTATTATAATCACCAGGCCTGCTGTATCAGTAGATGAACAGCATGGATTCTTACCTGGTGATCTCATGTCAAAAATGGCACCCTGGACACGACCAGTATTTGATGTTTTCCGACAGTACTGGAACGCCAAACAAATTGAGGCGATGATTCAAGAAGGCACCATTGAAGTTGCACCATTAGCATATATGCGAGGTCGAACGTTTGAAGACTCCGTTGTAATCGCTGATGAGATGCAAAATGCTACCCCACAACAAATGAAAATGTTACTCACTCGTATCGGTAATAACTCTAAGTTTATTATAACGGGTGACTTAGACCAGCATGACCGTGGGTATGAGCAGAATGGGTTAAAGGATTTCACCGAAAGAATGATTTTAATTTCCCAATCAAACAACCAAGCGAGTAGAATTGCTAGTGTCGTATTCGAGCCTATACATGTCGAACGACATCCAGCTGTATTTGATGTATTAGAAATCTATCACGAGGCAGATTGCATCACAATCTAGAATAAACTATTGGAAAACTTTGCGGTCTTTCTAAAATAAGTAATAGTATGCCTTTAGCAAGTAACTGTATATACAAGGTAGACATACCTTATAATCATAAAAGACTTAAAGAAGAAGTAAACTTTATCTTGGAAAATTCTAAAGATAGAGGAGGATGGGTGAATTCAGCTGATCCTAGAAGATTTATGAATAATGTATGTGTAACTTCAACACAGGAAAGAACTAGTTTAGATGCAAAATCTTTCTATACTGGTCATGTTATACCTGGCAATACTGATAATGCTAGAGGTAGAATAGATGTTAACACCAATGAGAATGTAAGAATACATGATTATCGATTTAGAGAAAAAGTTGATGCTTACTTTTTAGATGAACAAGGTGAACAAATTGCTAAAGAAAGCGACTTAGTACATCATCATTCAAGTGTTAAACAAGACTCTGAACTTAATAATATAGGCAAAGCAATCTCAGAATACTTTACCATACCAAATAGATTTAGAGTAAGAATGTCTAACCTACAAGGAGTAGGTGCTAAAAACTTTACTCCTCATGTTGATCAACATACTCCGTGGAGAGTACATATTTGTTTAGAAGGCGATGAAAATAGTTTATGGTGGTTTCGCAATCACATAACTGAAGAAATGACTACGTTTAATCAACCACAGGAAGGTTGCTACTTAGTTAGAACTAATACTGTTCAACATTGGGTTTCTACTAAAAGACTTAGAAGACATATTTATTGGCATTTATATCATAACGATTTAGTTGGTGCAGATGGTACAAAATATATTGCAGATAGAACAGGCGAACTGGCTCTTCCATGACTTGTTTTTTAATGTGTGATACTTTTTATACATTGCCTTTTTATGGCATATGTATTGTTGGTGCCTGTTATGCTATTGGCCGGTTACTACGTCTATTCTAAGTTTACCACCAGACTGCATAGTCTTTATATTTTTCAACACTTCGTTCTAATAGTTCAGCATATTCTTTTGGCTTTACTCTACATACCATAAACGCAGTTACCCTACTTGTATCATCATCTTCAGGAACCTGCTCTACTCCATGAGCGGCATGTGTACCAGTTAAATGAAAAGCATATCTGTTGGTTGGATTTTTTGCAATAATTTTTTCTGAATCGCAAATGTCGTTCCATTCATAGTTAACCACTTCTTCTTTAATTACTGGTTCGCTATTCTTGCCACCAATTGTTACTTCTTCTCTAATATTTAAAAGTCTGTCAGTTGTAGGCTCTTTTGCTTTCTGAAAGAAAATTCTTGCTTTACTTTTGTTAACTAGATAAAAACGCAATCCAAAGAATATATCTGGATCTGTGTGTAATCCTACATCAATGCCTGGCTTTTGGTTTAAAAAACTAATAGTAAAGAAGTCTTGTACTGGAAAGGATTCAATATACTCTGCTAACTCAGGTAGCATATCTCTAAACTCAGGCCAATGTTCCCATCCAAAATTATCAAAGTCAGATCTCATAGCATGTATCAGTCTCCACGGATAAGTTCCTTTACCACTATAACTAGCAGTTCTCTTTAACTTATCGCTGTCTAAGTCAATAGGTCCTGTTGCTCCAGATACACTTCCTGCAAGTTTCCCAGCATCTTTGTCAGCTCTCATCTTAATCCATTTAAAAAGTTGTTCTTCGTCAACTTCAGGTGGCTCTGGAAAATCTAAAGGGCAAAATATTAACTTTCTAAACTTATCTAGTTCGGGTGGGTATGTGTAATGCTTTGAGTTATCACGAATAATGGCCATCTACAATCCTAACTATTTCTTTCCAGCTATCAACTCTTTGAATACCCATATCATCTTTATCAGCATTCATTGGTGTGTTTATAAGCAATGGTGATAGGCCAAGATCCTTAGCCAGTATTGCATTATGTGGACTATCTTCAATCCATATATAACCCTTGTCTTTAAACCTAGATAGTAAAGGAGTTTTATCTCCGTGCAATTCGCATACATGAATAGCATTAATTGCATCAGTACCAAATAAGTCGTCTAAGTTTTTACGCCTAAATGCTTTGGTAATTGGTGAAGTACCTGAAGATGTAATAGCAACAATAGTAAATCCAAGTTCTTTCAACTTCTTAATACCATCTACACTATCCTTATAAGCATACAATTCTCCAAACGTTGGACTAGAATTAAATGTATGGATGTCCATATCATCCTGCTCTTTATTTGGAAAACTTTCATGAAAGCGATTATGCCATTCAACTAAAACACCATCACAATCTACTAGTAATACTTTATCCACCTCTGCTTAACCTCTCAAGTTCTACAAAGGTTGCTGACAAGTTAATCTCTGGATCAGCAACCAAACTATGATTAATCAGACCCTTTCGAATTAACAATAATGCCTGATCTTGAATATCCTCATTACTTCCCCATAAGTCTAAGTTACGGTACATAAATCGATACATGTCTTCGTATTCTTCTAACGAGATTTGCTTAATAATTAAATTCCTAGCATCTCGAATACGACCTTGTTTAAATAGCTCTACCATACTTAGTCTGTAGTCTGATGTAGAATCATCCGCCTTAGGTGCTTCCAGCTTACCAGATGTACTTCTCATCTGTACCGTATTAATTGCTTTCCTCAAGTCTGGATAGTTTGCTTTAACAAACAAGTCTAGAGTTTCTAAGTCAAGTTCTACATTCTCTGCCATTAGAATAGTTGCAAGTCTAGCAGTATATTCTGTTTGATCCAATGTTTTAAACGTAATTGTTTGCAGTCTACTATGCAATGCCGGAATGATCTTATTAGGATAATTACATGTCATAATAAAACGTACACCTTCGTGATATTGTTCTAGCATACCACGTAAGATGCCTTGTGCTGGCGGAGTAATATAGTCTGCCTCATCAAGTAACACAACCTTAAAAGGTCCCATTGGCATAGTACTACAGAAGTTATTAATCTTATTACGAAGAAAGTCAACGCCGTTATCTCTACTAGCATTAATCTGCATACATTCTGCTGGATCAACTCCTAGTTCATTAACAAGAACTTTGGCAAGTGTAGTTTTACCTGCACCTGCCGCTCCTGCAAGTAATAGATGAGGAATATACTTGTCATTAATCCAAGTCTCAACCATATGCTTTTGATCGTTATCAATCCAAACATAATCACTTGCAGTTTTAGGTCTATACTTTTCTACCCAAAGTTCTTTCATTAGCTCACCTGTATTGCAATGTAAACACAAAGGATAAGAATAACTACCTTACCCCAGTCTAAATCAAAATCAGTACCTTCACCAAATTTAGTTTTAAATTCACTCAACTTCATTCTGAGTCTGCCTCTTCTTCATAGTATTCTTCAATTACATGAAGTTTGTCTTGAGCTTCAGCAATTTTCATAATTTGAGAATCAACAGCCTCAACAATATCCGGATGCTCTCCGATACCTGCTGGGTTTTTTAAGTAGACTGCAATATTACAAGTTGCTTCAGCGATTGCTGATTCATAGCGAAGTTTTAACGCCTGAATCATGTTAGTTGTCATTTCCATAAATACCTCCCAAGAAACGATTTGTAGTTTTAAATTAGCTTTATTATACTATATATTTGATGGTTTGTCAACCTTTAATTTCCAGCTCCAAATGCTTCTGCTGGTACTGAATCTGGTTTGGTGTCAATGCTTTCACCAAATACATCATCATCTGGTTCTTCGTCTTGTACACCAAGAACAGCCTCTAAGTCAATATTGACTAGTTTCATTCCTTCATAGTTCATTGCACGGGACCAACGTCCGTGTTCAACATATGCATATTGGCCTGGCTTTAACCAGTCAACTTTACTACCTACGGAATGTATATAGATCCAACGGGCTCGGATTCCTCTATCCTTACCATCATCACTTGCAATGATAATTCCTGCTTTTGTTGTATGTTCTTCTAGTCCAAGAATTACACCGAGGGCTCTATTGGGAAGTGGTCGTATACTCATTTGTTTAATACCTTTTGTTAAAATTATCTTTCTTTTGGAACAATTTCCATTGAACCATCGCTATATTCAACTTCGTCTGTTTCATCGTCAACTGGTGTACGACTTACAATCGAAAGTGAAGATTTATTATCTTCAATTACTGGTTCTTCAACAACACCAATATTGTTTACTTCTTCAACTACAGTATCTGCTTGAACCTTTTTACTTTTCTTGGGTTTACTTGCACTATCTTCTTTAATACTAACTGTTTTAGATTTCTTATCATTTACATGACTTAAACCTTTTGCAATTTGGCCAGCAGTTACTTTCACATTGCCTTTACTGTCAACAATATCTCCTCTTGCATTCATTGGAACATTACCGATAGCTCTAGTTTCTGCGTTTCTGTCAACAAATGCCGCCATATTAAATTCTCGACCTTTATGCGTCTTGTGTCTGCTACTTGCCATTATTTAAAAAACTCCTTCATATCTAAATTATATTTAATTGAATCAACCGAGTGAAGTCCTACCAAAAAAAGTAGATAACAGCTCACTGAACTTCCTCTGCCAACTCCCCAAACTATGTTTTTCTCTTTCATAATATCTACTAGATATATCATAAACTTTAGCATAGTTTCCATTTCATTCTTTCTAAACAAATCTAATTCAGTTATGACTCTGTTAATCTGTTCAGTTGTATATACCTTCTCTGCGAAGTATTGTTCTAAGTCAATATTATGATACTCCTCAGGCATATTCCATTTACTTAATGCTTCTGTTATTGTCAAAGGATAGTCAGAAGACTTGAATTTCTTTTCAATTCCTAATGCATCACATCCTTCGTTATAACCATCTAAGAGTTTGGTATTATGGGTTGTTAAGGTGGTTGCCTTCTCTTGGTACATTAGTTCCATAAGGTCATCAGTATTTAAATTAATATCTGGCATATCAGACAATGCTATCGTCATGTGATGACTCGTCTCTGGCTTCTGCTTCGAGAGTAGCTTTGAAGTTTTCTGTGTACTGTTGTTCCCATATTACTGTCTTAATCATATCTAAATGTTCTTGTATCTGATTTAGTATTTCCTGACTAGCACCAGCCCTAAAAGCCGCTGAATATTTTTTAGAAATCATATTACTTCTGTCAGTTAAATCTTTAAGATTCATCTCACTATATTCTTTTACTTCTTTTTCCATATTATATACTACCTTTTTATTCTTGTTAACCTACTATGCTCCAAAACTTTCTCCGCAACCACACGAGCTTGTAGCCATTGGATTCTTAACTGCTAGAAAACTACCGCCTAATTCTTCAATGTAATCTACCTCTGAACCTAGTAAGTACATCTCAGCTAACGGGTCAACAACCAATATATTATCTATTGGATTAGACCATTCAAAATCATTATGTTTCTCATCAGATGAAAGACCCCATACATATTGAAAACCAGAGCAACCTCCGCCCTGTACTGCTAATGATACATATTGACCTTCTGGTGTTACTTTTTGCATATATTCTTTTGCTTTCGCTGAAATAGTAACAATACCTAAAGGCTTACTAGGATCGTATCTATCTACTTTAACAGTTTTTGACTTAGTCATCTTAACTCCTCATTAGGATATCAATTATTTCACTTTTTCTTTTACGTGAATTAATTGAAATGCCTCGCTTCTTAGCATACTCTAATAATTTTATTTTAGTAAGATTAGATAACTGATCAATATCATGACGGGTCGTAACTATCAAAGGGTTAGTAGAGCTTGCTTCGTCTTCTTCCCCTTCGAGGATTTTACCTATAAATTGTTTAAGAGTATTTGACATTATATTCCTCCGTATCAGTATTTATGGTAGGTATCCAACCTGCTCCAGGGTATTTTAATCTAAATATAAAAGCATCAAATTGATCTTGTAACAATAACACAGGAATACTACTAATAACAGTATTTTCCTTGTAATTATTTAAATTATAAAATCCCCAGCCACCCCAGCCAAATGATACATTAAAACTTACATCATGTGCTATTGTTCCTGGTAATCCCATTTGCTCACTATCTTTATTAGATATTAAATCCCAAGATAAGTTAACCAACCATACTTTTTCGTGTAGGTCTGGTTTCCAATTGCATTGCGAAAAATACTGATAAAACTCTGACAATGCAATTTGATTCATTAGTTTACTTCATAGATTGCAGAATTAGATCCATGCTCCATACATTCAGCAGATACACACCAACACCTACCTTGTGTCATTTCTTTAACAAGTTTATCAGCAAAATTAAATGCATGTTCAGCAAACTTCTCTGCTCCAACACCGTCCATGATTGTTAGTTCTGCAAGTCCAGCATCTTCTAATGTGTGAAAGTAATGTAGTTTATCATCATTTTCATCAAGCACAACCTTATGATCAAAATTATCTTCTAACCATTTTTTTAAAGGTTTTAGTCCACCAAAATCTACTACCCAATTCTTATTATCTAGTTCATCACATGCAAACTTAAACTTAAATCCTAAGCTATAACCATGTAAAAATCTACAATGAGAATGATCTGCATGTGGTTGACGGAACACCGCTGATAGCCCGATGCTATGTCCGTATGTTTTAGTTGAATAGTGAGACATTATTTAAACTCCTTAATATCTAATTGTTTAAACACCCTTTGTACACCAACTGCCTGAGACCAACAATCCCATAAAGCATGGTGTAAAGCATTTCCTTTAGGCCGTTCTAGGCCAGGACATAGGGCATATAAAGTCCTTGCATCTCTTGCCTGCCAGTAATTCCAAGCAACACCTCTTTTTAGTTCTCTACTAAAATGTTCTACAATGTTAAGATCAAAGCCAGTACCATTAGCCCAAATAGCATTAAGACCTCCGCACCATTTATATAAATCAGCGAGTACATCTGATAAAGGATGTCTGTCATCTTCTGCAAAGGCTTCTGCTCTAACTTTTTCATTTTGATTCCCCCACCACTCTAAAGTTGCATCGTCAATGTTATGATCTAATCCTTCATAACTTTCTACTTCGACACGTCTGTAAAACGTATCCATTTCTGTTAATTGTTTTTCGCTATCATCACCCCAAGGGTTAAATCTTAAGGCGCCTATTGTTAGCATAACACTATTAGGTTTAGTACCTAATGTTTCTAAGTCAATCATTACCTGATTGCCGGGCTTATTTGGAAAAAGCATTTTTACTCCTGTTCAAGATTAAGATTAAGTTGTTCCTCTACCGGCTGTGTTGATAACTTTACCATTTCTCCAATTCTTTTAATTGTTAATAGTCCATTACCATCTACTGTCCAGTCTAGTGTATCACCTTCTTTCCAGGTAACTACATCTAATAAATCATCTGGAAATTCAATAATTGTATCACCGTCTTTGTTAACCGCTACAGGTAATATCCATTTGGTTGTTTTCGCTAACATATGCTACTCCGACTTTTGTTTTTTAATTGTTAAGAGATTCTTTAGGTTCTCTTCTGTAGGGAACTCAGCAATTACTTCGCGAGCTCTTTCTCTTATATGACTAGGTACTCGAGGTGTAACTTGAGGGATCAATAAATCTTCTATTAACCTCATTCCTTGCAAGATACCCTGATAGTCATCTTTAGTTTTTTTCATCTTCTCCTCCTAGGTGGCCTTTGCACCAGGAATATGACATTTATATTCCACTGACTTCCATACACCGTCTGTTGGAAGTTCTTTGTATAGGCTTAAGGCTTTATTACATTCTTTTTCTGTATAGTATAAATCAACATCCTGCGATAAACAAGAACCAGAAAAATTACAAACTGTTAAAGTTAGTGCAAATAGTATCTCTGTCATAACTGCTTCACCACTATATCTGTCTGTGAAAGAAACCTTAAACCTTCATCACTACGATAGTTATCACGATAATATAACGTAGAAATACCGGATTGATAGATAAGTTTGGCACAATGTAAGCATGGACTGCATGTAATAAACATTGTTGCTCCTTCACTACTTTCTGGTGAGCGAGCTACTTTAGCAATAGCATTTGCTTCTGCATGTAGAACTTCTGGCTTAGTTTTTAATATAGGCTGAATAAGTTGTTTACCGCTATCCCAAAGTACAGGTTCTTCGCAGGTATTATCCCATCCACTTGGCATACCATTATATCCAATAGATATAATTCTATCGTCTTTGACAATAATACATCCTACTTTCATACGGCTTGCAGTGGATAATTCTGCATAGACTTCAGCCGTCTTCATATGTGCTTTAATCATTTTAGGTTTCATGTTACTACCTTATACATCTAATATTACTTATACTCCAAACTTTTCATAAACAACGAATATGTCTTCCTTAATAATTTCTTCTTTAACTTGTAATTAACTGGAAATACAAACTTCTTATATTGCATATAAGGACTATCAATATTAGGGTTTAAAATATATTCCATTCCTCCGTTGTCTGCTATTTCACTTGCTAACGTCCATGCATAAGCATCAACTTCGTCACTATCAGCATAATATCTATAGTCAGGACATTCTGCTTGCAATTTAACTTTCTTATCCTTGTGCAATCTAAACTGAGCCATGTGAACATGTTCATGCATTATACACTCACTTAGATCTTTTGTAAACTGATTCCATGACTTGTAACCTTTCTTACCAAAAGGATAGTTAAGAATATCAGGATGAGTGTGTATTCTAATTTCAATAGGTGAGGGTTCTTCGTAATCTTCCCAATGAGCATAGTCACCAGAAACAACAATATGATTTCTATATAGTACTGATGAAGGTACCCACATAAATCTTGTTTTATACTTTTTATTAAGAAGACGGCCGAGGGTCCGCGAAAGCCCTCGTACATCTTTATTATCTGATTCGTAAGAAGATAACAGTTTTCTAATATCTTCGCGGATTTTCCATATCTTCTTAAATTGCATTTTTTGTTGCTTCAATCCTTAACTCAGGCTGTCCTGGAAATAATCCAGTCTTACTAGGAAATCTTTCTAGGAAATGTTTGCTAAGTTCTTCAAAGTTATTACCTTCGGCAATAAACTCATTTGTTATGGTCCTGTAAGCCATTAGCTTTCCATTATTTTCCTCAATTTCCATTAACACAAATGCATGATCAAGAACCATCTGAACAGCCTTTGCTAACTGTTCATCCTTATGATTTTGCCACGATGAACGTAGGAATAATATCACAAAACTAATTAATGCAATAACTATTGCTACTATAACTATTTCTAGATTAACTATCATATCCAGTCACCGAAATTACATTTTCTAAACGAAAAGAGCGCCAACCATCTGCATCAGTGCAATACACAGACATTACATTTGGGTTAGTTTTCTTTTTACTTTCATCTGGTGCCCAATCAGTTTTTAGATCAGGGATTAATGATTCATGCAACGTACTAGGCATCTCTCGCAAACTTCCGTCTACTTTAGTAAACTTTACAAGAACATTTTTATGCTCTTTAAAGAAAGTAGAAATATGCTGAGTACGAGACTCTAGAGTTGAATCTTTATCAAAGTCGAGAATTGCATTTATATCCATTTTAGTTTCCTTCATTTATATGTTCAATTAATTGATCGATATCTTCTTTTGGAACTTCACCGTTACCTTTTAATGCAAGTAAAGCATCAACTGGTTTCATTCCTTTACTCCTAGCAAGATGAGCCGCTATGACTACTAGTTGCTGACGGCTTAGACCTACATTAGCTTCTAAAACCTCATTTACAAAGACTCGTAAGTCTTTCTTTATTGCACCTCTCATTTAATCTCCTCATTTATGTCCATATTTATTGTAACACAGATAAAGTAAGTTGTCAAGAAAAAAATTGGTAAAACAGAAACTATTTTTGCCAGTAAGTAATGTTATGGCTACATATGAAACAAAGAACTTTGAACCGTTTTACGGAAACTATATGATGTATGCTCCAGGGCTAGATCGAATAGTATTTGTTGATCAATTTGATCCTTATACGGCTGTTGAAACTGCACAGGTTCTTAGTAGTAAACTTTCTTTAGTTGTTGGAACACTTAAAAACGAACCTAGCTTTGGAGGAAAGAATTGTTTAGAGTATACTCTTAAAGATAAAAATTTAATGTATGCGTCGTCAAGTATATTTTATAGTAGGCAATGGCCATCTTTTAGAAGACTTAATAGTACTGTAGAACATGTAGGTTGGCCAGATGATTATACAGAAGAAGTTGCTAAAGAAGCATTAAATGACTTACAAGAATTAGCCATATTCATTGCAAAATGTGTTAAGGCTGTTAGGATAACTAATCTAATCTTTAATGTACTTCCGTCTAAACATATAATTGAAGAGCTAAGTGGAATAGACACTAACGGCTTATCTGTACCGGTGGACCAAACCGAGGTAGAAGATGGTATTTCGGTGACCATATTAAGAATCTTATATAAGGCAAGAAATAAAAATCATGCTATGAAACTCATCAATGAATTTTGGTCTAAAGTTCCAGATGTTGTGCTATATAGAAATCAATTTTATCAAATGATAGACGAAGAGCAGAGCGAAGAATTAAAACAAAATCGCTTTAGTGGTAGAGTTACAGGATTCTCAGTATGAAAACTATCTTAACAAATACTGTTTTTAATGGTTATCAAAATGAATTTTGGGTTGATGCATGGCACGGAACTAATGAAGATGGCCGTTTTTATATTGATATAGCTAGACGTTTAAATCCAAATAGACTTTCAAGTCGATGTGAAGCAACATGGACTACTCCTTGGGAAGAAGAAGTTTGGCCAGGATTAGAAATGCCTAAGTATGATCCAAAGTTTAACAAAACGTTTGAAGATATTACTGATAATCGTGCTATGGATATACTCAATGGTATAAGAAAAGGAAACAAGTATGCTGTCATGTATTCAGGTGGTATTGATTCCACTTTAATATTATGCTCACTAATTAAAAACATAGGAGTAAAATATCTTAAAGACATAGCAATATGCACTACGTCTTCTGCTATTATAAACAATCCTATCTTCTGGCAAGAATATATACAAGGAAAGTTTAAAATTATTGATGCAAATTTTAACAAGTATGATGACTTAATTAACGAAGGATACCTTCCTATTACAGGAGATACTGGAGATTGTTTATTCGGTACTACCTTTGCTAGTCAATTATATTATACATGGAAACAGTATACAAATAGTCTAAGTAGTAATAGTATTGCCAGTATAGAAAATAAAATTAAATATGTAACTGATCCAGATGTTCCTTATAGTACTTTTAAAGACCTATTAATATTATATTTCTCAATACCAAAGAGACAAGGTTATCCTTTTACCGGTGTTAAATTGCCTACCGAAGGATTCGGAGAAAGGTTCTATAACAAACTCGATTTACATGCTAAGACATCACCAGTTGAAATAAACAGTTTACATGATTTCTTTTGGTGGTATATCTTTAATATAAAATATGCAAATTGTGCAAAACGTGGTATGGTATACTTTAATGATACAGTTGATGTAAAAACTGCGGATAATAAAATTATTAACTGGTATCATAATGATGATTATCAAGTATGGGCTATGTGTAACAATAATAACGGAGATAAGATCGGAAGTTCAGCCGCAACATATAAGCAAGTTGCCAGAGATTACATTTATGATTTGGATAACAATGATTCTTATTATATGTTTAAGTTAAAAATAGAAAATGTAGGTTTACTTTATAGTAGGCAAAATGTGTCAAATGTAGAAACTAATCAAAGACCCAATGCAAGGTTTGGTATTACTAATAAATATGAGACAATGTATATAGACGAAAAACAAACTCGTGAATATATACAGAATAGATTGGATAAATTTGTAGATGGCACTTCGTGAGGGCTTTGTAAAAGCATTAATAGTAATAATACCAACTTACCTAGTAGCCTACTCCACAGAAAAAATGGTATATGTAATACCAATGTTAGCCGCTTGTACTTTTATAGCAACCAGTATGTTCACAGATACTGGAATGAGAAGACGAATTGATGAGGATGCTAGAGGTGAAGATCCTGAAAATAATTTAGATAACATAGAAGCAGGAGGACGCAAAGACGATGGTAGTTGATTTACATGGAATAAGAATACACGAAGGCTGGAATATTTTTAAAGATGCCATCAGTAATGCTTATTATGATAATAGAAAGTCTATTAAAGTTATTACAGGCAAAGGGCAAATGTTATTAGAATTTGAATCGTGGTGTAATAGCAATCAACATATTAGAGAAGTTAACATGAATTTAGACGGTGGATCATTTACTGTCAAACTCAAAAAAAGAGACGCTAAAAAGCGCCTCTAGTTTATTATTATTTTTTATAGTTATTAAAAGTCTTCCTCAGAATAAGCAATTCCGTGCTCTGCATTATATGCTTGGCGAGCGTCTTGGAAAGCCTTGATAGAATCTCTTTCATGATAGTTTCTTCTATCAGCTCCTGTTGCGAAAATTGTAATAGAAGTTCTTGTTAAACCATCCATTGATTCTTCGTAACCTTTACCTAAGATGCCTCTGCTTTTTGCATTAACTGAATTATCTTCAGCAAGTGCTACCTTGTTGACTAAAGAATGTTGAGCAAAGAATGGAATATCTGTACTAGGTCTTACTTCAATGTTTTTTCTTGTCATTTGTGCCATTTTATTCTACCCTTCTTTCAACTGAAAAATCATGAGAATTTTCTTCGTTATAGGCTGTACGTTCTGCAATAATAGCAATGTACTTCTCATCTGCCAAGAATACATCATATGCATCTTGATCAACCCATTTTGTTTCTGTGACTCTTGTCTTTCCATCAACGGAAGATGTACTCATCATTCCTTTCACTTGGCCAGTTTGACAATAAGTAGCATCAAAATATTGTCTAAATTCTAATGTACGGGAGTGCCAGGCGTGGTCTCCGTTATGTCGGACAGTTGTTGCTGTGACTATGAACATATTTTAAATCTCCTAAAGTTATAAAATATCATTGTATACTCGTCAGTATACGGTAAACATGTTTCGTAAATGTTCCAAGTGTATTTAGCACACTATGACCTACTGCCAACTCTTATCACAGATAAATATATTTAATACAGAAAAGGAAACCGATGCTACAACATCTAACATCACACCCGGCCCTACTTCTTAATGCTGACTTCCAACCTGTATCAACAACCCCACTTTCCATTATGAACTGGCAAGACGTAATTAAAGCAACATATAAAGAACGTGTCATTGTAGTTGAAGAATATGATATTATGGTTAGAAGTGAAAAGGTAGAGATGAAATTACCTATTGTAATTGCATTAAAAGATTATCAAAAACCAGCACAAGATGTACAATTTAATAGGTACAATATATTTCTTAGAGATGATTTCACTTGTCAATATTGTGGAATTTCTCATACTGCTGTTAATCTAACTTTTGATCATGTTAAACCAAAACACTTAGGTGGCAAAACTTCTTGGGAGAATGTAGTAGCTTCATGTCGCCCTTGTAATACAACAAAGGGAGGTAGCCTCTTAAAAGATATAACTATGAAACTTATACAAGAACCAGTGGAACCTAGTCGTTGGCAGTTGTATCGTAATGGTTTCGGTAACTTAAAAGATAACTTACATGAAACGTGGATGGACTATTTGTATTGGGATACCAAGTTAGAAGACTAGTAACTTGGATTCTCATCTATAACTTCAACAACATTAACCTTGTTTTCTAATGCATGTTTCCAAGCATCTTCTGCCATACAATCTAATACTAAGTGTACACGTGGTTCATTGCCCGCGTTATAAGCACTATGTATAGCCCTATTGTTTAGTTCATAAGCATAGCCAACCTGCATATGCTTGTTAAACTCTACTTCTTTGTCGTCTTTCCATAACTGCACACAATGTTCATTTGTAATTATAGGAACATGTATACGGACGCATTGATCATGGAACCATTGAGGGTCTGCATGCCATCCTAACTTGACTCCTGGCATAAGAGTTGCTACCTCACCTCGAATCCATTTATAGCCTTCGAACAGTAACCAATCTGTTAATTCTGTACAAGAACCTAATATCTTATACTGTTCTTCTGTTGGTTCTTTTTCTCTATCTCTTATAGGAAATGCAAACTCAATTAGTTTGCCATCTTTTAAAGGAGGTTCGGTTCTTGTATTGCTTTCGTGATTCCAGTTTGCTGGAAGGCATTGCCATATAATAGGGTCTAACATAGTTTGAGGAATTTCCGTTATAATCCTCCAATTCTTATAAAACCACATTACCTAATATAATACCTATTATCTCGGATATGCACCCAAGAAGTATTTGCAGGAGACTCTTCTTGTATTTCTACTTCACCTAATATAACTACGACTGCCCACTCGTTTCTTTTGAGTCTGCTCACATAGTCACCTGAGCTTTGTGTACCATCGTGATAACGTTCTGATAGTACAGGTCTCATTAATCTTTTTGGATTTCCTGGCATATGTGTCCAGTATTCTACATCAGCAGGTATAACTAAATCTTCTGGATAGCGATCAGCTTCATGTGTTTCACGTCTTCCATCTCTTACCCATGTCATTAAAGTTTGTTCTTCTATTAGTTGGCGACCAAACTTATCTCTAGCATGTTTATGATGCCATTCATGTTCCCATGCATTGGCAACAATCATAGTATTATCATTACTAGGACCAATAACACCAAATATTTTAGTAGCCATGTCCTGTTTAGTAGCAGAACGTATTAGTCTCTCTCCAACCAACATTACTGAATGTCCAGTACGATCCTCATTATTAGGATTGCCGTCCTCCCACTCGAACATATCTCCGATAATACTTAAATTTGTTTTCATATTAATAGTTATGATAAGGGCTGAACCCTGGTTAACCGAGTTTCTTGCCAACCGTCATCTCTTGTAAAATTATGTGCTTTGACACGAGCCTTAACTTTAAAGTCAATTCCAATCTCAGGCCAGTCTTCAATTACTCTGCTACTAGTCCAGAAGTACAAGTTTTCACCATCAGTTGCCTTAACAACACTACCTCCGAATGTTTTACCTTCGTACTTGGAAAGTAGACGAACAGTACGTTCAATCTTCTCATTGACTTGACCTTGGTGCTTACTCAGCACACCAATTTTGTCTGCTTGTTCTTTTAGAGCTTCTCTGGTTAGTTCTCTGTGGTAACGAGCAGGTAGACATGCTAACAAGGCAAAACCAGTACGTTCTCCTATTTCTGTTTGTTGTATCATAGAAAGAACTTTATTGTCAAATTCATTGAGCTTTCCCATTAAAGAATTAAGAACTAGGTATTCAAAATGATCTGCTAATTTAACACCAAACTCTTCGTCTTTTTTGGTTACTGCAGGTTTACCGTGCTTTAAACTTAGTGCAATAAGAGTACGATTTGCTTTCTGATCATCTGTGTCTTGCTTAACATACTTCTGCTTATTAATACGATCAGCCATAGCCACTAAAGACCATGCTGTCATAATATCAATCATAGGCTCTCCGTTCCTAGACTGATATCCTTTTGAACGAGACTGATATCGATTATAATAAGATCCCATAGTTAACTCCTTTAAAGAATTGTTACTTCAGTCATTGGAACAACCAATGTCCATCCTTTTTCTTTGTCCTCAACCTCGTATAGTCCTTGATCTTTATCTCGAGCTAGGATCTTACCTTGACGGTTAAAAATCTTATGTCCTACTACCGGAACATCAGCAAGGCTATAAAGCCCTCCAATCCGTCCCCATTCATCAACAGGGAAATTATAATTAAATGTGCAAGGATGATCTTGCATTACTTCTACTTGTTCCATTGCTTCTAAACTCCTTTAGTTATGCAACCTCGTCATATTCTATAAGAACTTCTAGTTCTTTACAAACTGCCTTACCCTCAGGTGTAAACAGAATACCTTTATCCCAAACCCAATGGTCTACATCGTGTGGATGATAGAACCTTTCGCCTTCAGTCATCCAACGTAGAGCAGTTGCTCTATCAATAGCACCAGCTTCGAGGCATACATTAACCTCGGCTTCAAAGTTGGCTACTGCTTCTGCTTTAGCGGCAACCTCCTCATTGAATGCAATTTCGCTTTGAGCAAACCAATAGTCTTGCTCCTTCTTAAACTCCTCATCAGAAACAGTTTCAAGCCTTGCTATTTCAACTCTAGCATAAGACTTAGAAGCACAATCAGAGATCACCTCATACAAGCTCTGTGTATCTAAGTACCTGTCCAATTGGGCAGGTGTAAACACACCATAGTCTGCCCAATGCTTGGCATCAGTTGACAACATACCTGCCCAACGATCTGGACCAGCATCTACCCATTCCTGGGTCTTAATGTTAAGAGCTTCGATATGTTTAACTAATGTATTCATTGTATTCTCCTAGTTCCTTATTATGTTTATACTATACGACAAATAGGACCAAAGGTCAACCTTTTAATGCATCTTTTTTTACTTTTTTTAGGAAAGATCTGGCAGATTCAATTTCAAAATAGCACATCACACCTAAGTCTCTGTACTACCCCTAGTCCATATGGGCTTTCACCCGGTCTCTAGCCTCATCTATCTACCTAACGACTTGATCCTAGCCGGGCTACTGCCATCGAGCATATTTTTTGGAGTTGTTACCTCCTTCTCATCGTAGAGTCTGCTAGCCTCTACTAGGCGCTATCAACGCCACGTCTTTTTGGTGGGCCTGAAGGGATTCGAACCCCTGACTTCCAGTTTCGTAGACTGGCGCTCTATCCAGCTGAGCTACAGGCCCTCGCACCTATTTGACTGCTGACGATACTAAATTAAGCATCGAAGCAGGAACATTCCATTTTGTTTGAGTTGCATTGTCTAGAACGACAACGTTTTTAATTTTAATCTTAACAACCGTACCTGTTACTAACTTATTTCTTCGTCCGTTAAACGTAACAGTATCACCAACTTGAAGCTGACGAATAGTTTGCTGACCAGCTTGTGACCTAGCAAAATTAACTGCATCTATAACAGACTTATATTCTTCACTTGAAAAACTTGAAACTTTAATAGCATTAATAACTTCTTGTAACTGCATTGTGGCTCTCCTAATTCCTTATTGTCTATACAATATAGCACGGGTATAGGTTAAGGTCAACCGAATAATGCAAGAAAAAGCAAAAAAAGTTACTTTTTTGCTTTATTTGTTTGCAAGTGGATTGTCTAGAGCTCGTTGTAGCTTCTTATTCAGTTCTGATTGTAGATTTCTGAGCTTACGATCTGTATCTGTAGCAAGTTGATCTCTTTTAGTATCAAACCTTTGATCTGCAACATCTATAAGTTCTCTAACATCTTCCTCAGACTTTTTAACTCGTTGCTCAGTCTTATCAACAATACGTTCAATTCTATCAATATCTTGCTTTAGATCATTCTTAATATCTCTGGTATAATCTTTAGCTAGTTCTACACTATCTTCTGCACTACGAACTGCTTTATTTAATAATTCAATTCTTTTATCTAAACCGGATAAATCAGGAGCAGTATAATTTGCAATTTTATCTTTCATATCCATATAATCTTTATATACTTCAAATCCTCCATAAAGAGCACCTATTACTGCACCAGCGGCTGTGGCATACATAAACATTTTACCAATTGATCCGCCTGCTTTAACTTTAACTCCGGCTATATCTATTTCTTCGCTCATATCTAATCCCTTTCTATTTCTTATATTGCATGTCTACCATCTTCTCATGAAGAATTTGACTTGCAAGACCGTTTAGTAGCCCACGATTATTTTCAGGTATACGCCTGTTAACATACAATGGTTCAGGTGTATAAAATGAAACTCCCGGAATACTTAGTTGCCCATAAGCATTAAATCCTGGTACATAATTTATTAAAGCATTAATTTGTGCTTGCACCGCTTGTTGTTGCTCTATTGTTGCGGCACTAGCCATATCATTTGCTAATTCTTTAAGTTTATTAGTTATAATTTTTTTCATCTTATCTCTTTTAGATTTTTCTTTACGTTCTTTTTTAGTGAGCTTTTTTGGTTGTTCTGTTTCAGTAGAAGTTGATTCTTCTACTGCTACTTCTTCTGAGCTATCATTTTCTTGAGTTGAAGATGATTGCTCGTCTGACTCTTCGGAATTATCCGCTGGCGAGCTTGAAGAGTCAGACGATTCGTTGTCGTCTGTTTCTACTGTGGCTAATTCTGCTTCTACTTCAGCTATAACTGTTTCCTCTGGTGTTGCTGGTACAATTATTTCTTCTGCTTGTGTGGATGTAGTTGTATCTGTTTGTACTGTTACTGGTGCCTCTATAATAACTTCTGGGACTATAATTGGAGCAATAACAATTGGCTCTGGAGATGCTATAACATCTGCTACTGTTGAATCAACTCCTGGTGTTTCTATAACTGTTGGATCAACTGGAGTTGTTTCGACTATTGGAGTCACTTCAACCGGAGTTTGGTATCCAGGACAGCCGGAGTCAAACTGTGGGTTTGCTAGACAGCTATTGTTATATTCTGCTTCTGCAAAGGCAGTTGCATATCCGGGACAAAACGTATGCGATATAGGTGATGCTTCACATAATGTTCCTCCTTGTGGTACTATAATAGGACTTTCTCCTATTCCATTCCAAAACACTCCTCCGTTGGTTCTTCTTTTATAAAAGTAATGTGTATAGTTTGCAACATCACTTGTGAAGTTACCGGAGATACCAACTGTTACATCATGATTTGTTATATTAATTTCTTCGTGGTGTATATGAATATTTCCTGATGGATATATTCCAACATCAAATGTGTTGAGATTGTTAGGCTGGCCGAATTCACTAATATTTTCCCAGAAGAATCGCATACCACTTTCATCTCCTTGAGTATAAAACTTACCGCCTTTACCTGAATATTTTATTAAGTCTGTATGTAACCCAAAAATACTAAAATTAAGCCCAGGTCTAGTTTGAATGTTGTTATAGATATAATTTGACGTATTAGTTGGATCTAACATATTCTGTCCATCACAACATAAGCCATATGTTCGTTGAACTGATGGATCAATAAATCCAACAACACCATTTGAAAACATAAATGCAGATGTATAGAAGCCATTCTGAAACGGAAATGTAAAATCTAGAGGTACATGAGCCCATCCGTCATCAGTTATATTATATTCAGTTACTGGCCCAGTCATAGCGACTGGATCGTCTGCTTTAGAGTAAGAGTAAGAGCAAGCCAGCAAGACCAAAACCACCAACGGCGCCTTTAACCAAGTCATTGTTATCATCTTTCCCTTCAGTTAAATTCTTAGGATGTAACTCAGGGTGTTCTTCCCAAAGTTTAGAAGCCGCATCTCCTATCTTACCTTCAAATGGGCAAGGAGTGCCAGCCATTTTCATTGCTGTAAATATCCGAAAATCTTGGCATAAAGTTGAAACTGCCGCAACCTTCATACCCATATCGTATAATGTTTTTGATAATTTTAAACGTTCACAGTTCATATCACGAACTGTTGATCCTCCACTAATACCAAGTATTTGTGTTTGTACTGCACCAGAAATACCAACTGTACATAAGTCTGAACCCGAGGACGTTATTGCAGGAGATATAGCTGATGGAGGAGGAGATTTTACTGTAGTTTTTTGGTTACCTTCAGTTGTAACCTTTGAAGTAGTAGTGGATTGAGTCACGATTGGGTCAGCCGCAATCGCAACGGCAGAAAATAATACCCAACCTAAAAAAATTATTACAATTGATGAAAAAGTCGCCGTGATTCTAATCATAATTCATTCCCTTATATCTAGCAAATTTTGGTGAAGCAACTCTTTAGGCTTACTCTCTTTCGGCCTAATAGTTCTTTGCTACATCTATTTAGTGATAAGGGGACCTAAATTAAGCACGGACAAAAATTTGACGGTCACAATAATTTGTACGGAATATTTGTTGGATTTTTGACGGTCTATCGAAGAAAATGGGCTATATGGATCATATAACCTCAAAGTTTATATCATCAAACCAACGCCATTCGCCAGTTTGTACTGATCTAATGGGAGGAAAGGGAGGCATAGGTGTTGCAGATATTAAACCAATGTCTTGGATAGTAAGAACTTCCCAAACATTACCATGTTCACGAATACGATTCTTACCTTTGCCTGTTAAGCCTTTTAATGTCCAAGTTAAACGATCCATATTACTCTGCTCCTAAGTCTTCAATTTCAACTTCGTTTGCAAATAAAGTCAGCTCAACTGCTAACTCACGGGCCTGCTCTCTGGTAAGCTGAAGGCTAGTAAAGAGGCTATCAACAGGTGAAACAGGACCTAAACTCTGAGGACGCCTTTGAGTAACCTGTAAACAAGAACCTCTGTCGCCACCCCAAAAACGTGTTTGCTTCAGCTTCATGTCTGTGTTTAAATTTGGAACGTTTCTAAGTGTTGTTGACATTAATATCTCCTAATTCCTTATTATATACTTACTATACGGCAATTGGGCCTAAAGGTCAACCACTAAATACCATATAATAGAAAAAAAGAGGAGTTTTTCATGTTTTTTAAGAACAGAATAGGACTAGGAACTAGCGGATGGGCATGGACACCTGAGGCGGCAGTAAGACAAGAAGGCTTAATGGATAAAGTTTTAAACTTGGGCTATAGAATGTTTGATACTGCTGAACAATACTCAGATGGTAGAGTAGAAACCTTGCTAGGCAATTCTATAACTAGATCTAGTATCCCAAGAAGCGAATTTGAAATAGTATCAAAAGTACTACCTAACAATGCAATGGATAGGAATTCGTTTAGAGATTCTCTTAAAAAATCATTAGATCGATTGCAAACAGACTATGTCGACTCTTACCTTTTACATTTTTTTATGGAAGGTGTTAGTATAGAAAAATGTGCAGAATGGATGGCTGAATGTCAATCCGAAGGAACAATTAGGAGTGTAGGTTGTAGTAATTTAAAAGGCAGAGCAATACATGAATGGAGAACTTTTGAAGAGGCTGAAAACTATCCTAAAGAACAAAGACTGCAAGTTATACAATTTCGTTACGGACCTAAGCATAGATATCCGGATCAATTTTACACAGAAAAAGGTGCTAATGGATATGAGAGAGTTGTTTCATGGAACACTAAATTTGATGCAGAACTAACAGGTATGCCACATAGTGTATTTGGTGGAGGTAGAGCTAGTGGATATCAAAGACCGCAACAGAATCCAACAGAATCTTATAGAGGAGACTTTTGGGATATGCCTGAATTGAAGCAAGTAGAACCTATAGCAGAAAGCATTGGAGCAACGGTTCCTCAATTCTTAATTGCATATTTTAATCTAAGGTTTCCGTGGGCAGTATCAATACCAAGAAGCCATAAAATTCCTCACCTAATAGATAATTTAAAAGCAGGAGAGTTTGTACCGAAGATAACTAATAGTATAAAAGAACAGGTAGACGTGATATTTCCTGTTCCTAAAATGGCTCAGCCAGGAAGTTATGAAAACAGAAGATGAGAACTCCCGTAACCACATTAAATGAAATAGATCAAAGTGTAATTGATAAGTTACTTTATGAATTTGAAAATAACGTACACACCACCGAACATGCATTTGGAAGAAAATTTGCTTTTGGAATGACTAGTGCTTTGCATTTACTAGGTCCTATGATAAACGAATACCTAGGAGAAGAATGGGTGGTTACCGGTGGAAACTATTTTTCAACAGAAGCAGGGTATATGGTGCATACTGATACAGGAAGAGGAGAATCCCCAGATCAGGTTTTGCAAACATTTGTATTTCCTTTATTCATTGAACGTAATTTAGAATTAGAATATTTTCCAGAAAATAATAGATTTATAGTAATGGATCAGCAATGGAAGAAAGATGCAGGTTTCTTTGCAAAAGGAAACGTAAACAAAGATAGAATGAAAAATGATAACAAAGGTTGGAAGACTGATAGAAAAGAATGGAATACTGATGTTACTGATTATAGTGATGTAATTGGATTAAAAGAAGATGGCTATTTTGATCCTATACTATTAAAATATGCTAAACATATACCACAAAGTACATTCGAAGGACTATCAGTAGATAAACATTTTCAATGGACACCTGGGATACCAATGACATTTCCAAGAGACAGGCTACATTGTAGTACTGCATTTCCTAGATGGGGTGTTAAACGTAAAATTGGATTAAGTATCTTTACAAGTAAAAAACTAACTGATGCAGATAAACATTGGGATTGGGCTACAAAAGACTCACCTCAAATGGTACAGCCTCCTAAGCAAAAAATATTATCAGAACAATTAGAAGAGCATAATAAAACATGGAAAGAAAAAAGTGCTTAGAGAAATAAGAAAGGTTACTCCTACATTATATGTGTATTGGACAATTACTGATTTCTGCAATTTTGAATGTGCTTATTGTCCTACTAACCTACATTCAGGTGATCATCATCACGGACGTAAAATGGGTTACCCAACTAACGAAGAAATAGATGGTTTCTTAGACAGGCTAATAAATGTACACAAAGGTGATAGGTTTTTACAGGTATGTTTATCAGGCGGTGAGCCAACATTGCATCCTATGTATGGAGAAATTATACACAGACTTAAACCACACGGTATATTGGAAACTGTAAGTAATGGCAGTCGTGCTTTAAAATGGTGGCAAGGATTAGAAAGCCTACCGGACAAGGTGACTATGAGCTTACATCCAGGGTTTAGTAAGATGGATCGTATTAATTTACTAGGAGAATACTTACTAGATAATGGTTGTGATGTATCGTTTAATATGATGTGTGATCCAATACAATGGGAAACGGTTAAGCATTTATATGACGCATTAACAGACAGACTTAAGAAACAAGTAAATGGAAAGATACTAACAGATCATTCCGGCGGTATAAATGATGGCAAGCCTTATGAATACGAAGAAAGTCAGTTGCAATATATTAGAGAAAAGAAAAGCGGCTGGTCAGGTATAATGAGAAGATTTGATGAAGTAGATAGAAAAGTATTTGCTTATAACGATGATCAAACTTCTTACAATTTAGTTAATCCTTTTGATCTTGTAACTACCAATCAGCATCAAATGCAAGGCTGGAGTTGTACTGCTGGTAATAGTGGTATTCGTGTAAACTTTGATGGTAATGCATATGCTGGTATTTGTAGTATACAAAAGTTAGGACGTATAGATAAATTTGACTTACTACAGGAAAATATTATATGTACTAAAAGATATTGTAAGACTGCTGTCGACTTGCAATTAGATAAATTTAAGGTAGAGCCAATAGCTTCTTAATATATTCCTTTACAAAAGATATACGTCTACCACGGTCCCTACCATCAAATTTTGCACCTTTTTTCCTATCCTCAATAACATCTGCTGGTACACCAACATTCATTAATCCGTAGTCTCCTACCCATGCAGGCTTATCTTTAACTCTCCATTGTGAGGCCATTTTCATTTTAAGTTTTTGTGCATCATCACTGGAAAATCCTGTATTGTTTACCCAAAGCCAAGGTTTTGTATCATCTGGAAAACTAAATCCATACCTGTCAGGGAATCGGGCAAAACTGCTTACCCATGTAGACTTAACTTGATCTTTATCTAATGCAAGTGGTTCAATCTTTGCCGCATCTAAAGGAAAGTCAGGATGTAATAATTCTGTAACCCATTCTGTAATTGTTTCTTCGCTATCATTAGGCAACCCCATAATAAACTGAGAGTCAGTAACAACATCATCTGGCCATTCTTCTCTAATTCTACACAAGGAATCATAAAGTTTATCCTTCTTAATACCTTTACCTACAGATTTGTTTGCTTCATAATTTAAACTTTCAATGCCAAAGAATGCACCGCTGACACCTATATCTTTTAATAGTTGTATCTGCCTAGGATTATGTGCAATTAAGTCTGCCCTCATAAAGGCTCCAAACCGTGGCCTAAAATCTAAGTTAGAAAATGTATGTTCTGCTAATATCTCAAGTTTGTCTACACTTTCATTGAATGTATCGTCTAAAAAGAAATAGTTTGTTGTACCAAATCTTTCATAGTTTTCTATCATTTGTTCTCTTAATATTAGCGGATCCTTTAAGTAATCCATTTTCTTACGTCCGTTTAATGGGTATGAACAAAAAGCACAATTAAAAATACAACCTCGAGCAATTTCCATAGGTAAGGTTTCTCCCCAATTAACTAAATCAGAATCATGCCAAGAAAATTTAAAGTTATTATAATCAAATGATTCTGCTTTAACATCATCATTAATCATATATACATCTGGTATTTCTTTGCCTCCGTAACTAACTGGCTTGGCATCTAGGCTAGGAAGTTTTCCTTCTAAATACTTACTAAGTCGTACTACTGTATTATCAGCATAACCTTCTATATAAATGTCAACCAATGGAGAAAATAAAGCAATACGTCCTTTGGGAGATCTAGCACCTCCTAATACAAATTTAACATTAGGATTTTTCTTATGTACAAATGCTCGTAAGTCATGTATTTCCTCTTCTGAAAATAATAATGTATTAGTTCTTAAATCTTCATTACCAGGAGTTGTTCCTGGCTTACTTGGCAGGTGCCAGGCCATTGGAGAGCCAGGAACCATCTGTTCAATCTTACGAAACCAAGTGCTACTATACCCAATCCATAATGTTTCGGGTCCTACAAACTTATCTAATAACTGCTTAACAACATCTAAACCTAAATGTGCAATCCATGGATATTGATCAATAACTTGAACTGTGTATCCAGCTTGTCTTAATACATTTGCTAATTGAAATGTTCCAACAGGTCTAATATATGGAATAACTGATATGCCAGCACAAATTATTATCTGAGCCATTATTTTTCTCCAGGGTCAGCGAACCCAAGCTCTTCTAATGCCCAGGAACGTTCTGTACAATTATAACACTCTCCGCATCGGCCTTCGGTTCTATGTGTACATGAATGAGTTAGTTTAATTAGATCCCATACTTGAAGTTTATCATATAAATGTAACGTATGTCTTTTATCAACAAGTGCAAAAGGACAAGTAGTATGAGGTAGGTTAACTGCACTAGGTCTTGATGGGTAATCACCTGGCATTTTTACAGGAGGATGTGCTTGACTACCATAGAAGATATGCTCAATTCCATATTTACTAAAGGCTTCATCTGCTCCTGAACGTCCTTGTTTACTATGATGTAAGTCTGGATTGCCTACTTTAATTGGAGCATCAATATGAATATCAGTTTTTGTTCTAATCCAATCTACTATAGGAGCAACATAATTCCAAGCACCATCAGGACGAGCAACAGTAAAAGGTCTAATTATATGTTGTGAATTTGTATTTCGTCTTTCTTCAATTAACATGTAAAGTAGTATAGCAGAGTCAGCACCTCCACTTAACATAACCCCAACATCTAAGACATCTGGTAACAAGACTTCTATTTCTCTAATACAATCAGATGGACCTACTGTAAGTTTCATATCGTTATTTATTAGTAATCAAATATGGTTGTACTATAACCTTTTCCAGTTGAATCACCGCCTACGTTATCTAAATCAATATCTCCATACGACAACACTTCAACAATGTTATCACCATTATCAAGCTCAGTTGCACAGAAATTAATCTTAGAAAGATCAAATTCTTCATCATCAGGAAGCTCAATAGTTGATAAATGGAACTGTCCTTTTTCAATACTCATGCCATAAAAGATATAGTTATGTCCATCTTCGTTTGCATAATCATCTAAGTCGATAGCTTCTTGTGTTAACTCATTCTTATTAGTTTTAATAAATTCTGCTACATCAACTCTATCAACAATTTCTTTTATACTTGAGGCGGCATAGTCTGCACTTGAAACTTCTTCAACAGTAATCCAAGCATCGGACATTGTGCCTCCATTTAGATGTACAATATCATCAAGGTCATGCCAATAACCTAACCACCTAGGATCTTCTTCGTCTTGAACTAAGTTTTCATCACCTTCATCAAACGGATCCCAAAAAGCATGAGCTGTAATATCACTCTCTTCTTTATCGTGCCAAAAATCGTGTTGTTCTTTTGTAAGTTTTCCGTAGACTACTTCACCGCCATAGCCACTAAGATCAATATTATAATATCGCATTTATTTCTCCTATGTTATTTTAATGACGGTGTTGTAAATTTTCTAGTACTTTTGAAACATTACTTGCATTAAAAGGAACGTTCAATATAAGATGCCAACTGTCATTAACCCAACTCATAGTTCTATGAGTCATTCTAGTATTAACATAATACACTCTTCCAAGTTCAATGTCAACCTTTCTGTTGTCCATCATCCAGTCATAATCCATAGGACCGCAATTTTGTAAAAATGCAATTAGGCGTAGAGCTGGTCGAGGCATTCCAGGATGGTCTCTATGAGGTACAAAATATCCGCCAATGCCAGCATTAACAATAAAGGTACGTCCTAGGGGTTGCCATTCGTCTAAGAATGATTTCAAACTTGTATTGCCTGGGTATGCACGATCGCAATCTTTATACAAATCTGTTGGAGTTGAAAATTCAAACTCCTTTACATCTCTTTTCATATGCTTTATAGCTTCTGGTATACTTGGTGGACTTTGATGCGTCCATCCTGGTATTGTTGTTAGAGACATAGCTTTTCTATTATTAGGTCTGTCTGTACGAGGAAGATAGTCAACCCAATCATTTCCATATTTTTCATTAATAACACTATGAATCCCATGAATGTCTAACTTATAGTCCAGAGGTTCAAAGTTGCCTATTGCTGACAATGCAACCTCAGCGGCAACGTTCTCTAATTTTAGATCATTAACTCTAATTCCTTGCTTACTATGCGAAGCACCAACTCCCTGCACGGCATTTGGATTTTGACTACTGAATACACTCATACTACTATATATTTTCCTTTCTACTAACTGTTATACCAATTTTAACCCTGGTATAACTTCTCCGTCATGTAACATATCCCATGGATGTTTTTTACCAAAAAATTCATTTTGTGTCCAAGTTTCTGTTGTTTCATTAAAATCCCACCAACATGAAAAGCCTAACATAATATGTGTTCTGTATAACGGACTTTGTGTTCTCTCTGTACAATATGCTCTATGTAATAATGATGTGTTCCAACTGTAAGCATAATTTGCTTGTAAATGTTGAGGTGGATATCCTTTTTGTTCTAATACAAAAATAGGATGAGTTTCAACAGGAATATTAATCCTTAAATTCTCAAAAATTGATTCGTCTGTATGCCATGCTACTCCTGCTCTCATTTTCTTGTCATTAATATCTTTACCCATATTATGACCCGTAGCGGCGGCGTTAATAACCCTTATACTGCTTCTAACCATGCTTCTTTTAAAAGTATTACAAAAGTCGCCCAAATAGCCATGTTTACTAGCAGGAGTACGGTAACACATCGAGAAGGTGTCATAATGGGTATTTACTTTAGCAAATACAGAATCTTTGCCAGTAAGCCTACTATAAGGATTTTGTCCATTAAGACCTTTTGCACCAGGGTCATAGTTTCCTTGTACTTGTTGATGTATATCTTGTTCTTTGAAATCGTTTGTGCTATCAATGTGCCTTGGATTATAGGTTAAACCTGTTCCTAAATATCCAGCATCATCTTTATAGTTTTTTAATCTATATCCCCAATTACCAAACTTCTCAACCGCACCTAGTGTATCTTCTTTTAACTTAATACAATCTGTTTCAGTCATTTCAAACTTAATTAAATCATTAAAAGTTTTAGATGGTTTCATCTGATTTTTTAGAAATGGTGCTCTATGATTTAGAGACCCTGATACATTATGTTCGTTTGTATTTCTTCTAAGATTTAAAGAAACTGTCATAGTCATCCCTTTTATATTTGTTGTAACTAGATTCTAAACTTTTTAGCCAAGTAAAGTGATCCGGTGTTCCTTTGATAGCCATTATAATTTTTTCTGTTCCCATATCTGCTCCATGTAAGAACGCACCGTTATTTAATAGAAAGGTGTTTGTTTCTTCTGGAACTTCTACATAAAATTTATCTTTGTTGTCTACATTACTTGCATTAGTTCCAAAGTCTCCTCCTTTTATAGATGTTACTGGAGAAGGGTTATAGTTGTCATCACGTTCAGGCCATTTAGTCATGTACAATGTTGGCTTCTTATTAGTGTCATGCAACATAACTCTTAAACTATCAGGCCACGGAAGTACCCAATGGTCTGGATCAAAATGAGGATCTATTTCTCTTACATTTTGCCAGAGAACAATCTTTTCAATAAATTTAAAAGGGACTGCATTTCGTATAGCATCAAACATCTTAGGAAAATGCATAGTCCAATCTGAAATTGGAGTAGTATTAAAATTAAAGTTAGAAGGGTCTATAGTCTCATTTAAATATATCATTACTCCTCGCCAATAGTCTGGCTCGTTGGCTTCTCTCTTAATTCTATCTTTTTCTTTATCCCATAATTCCCAAAATAAATCCCAGTTATCAGGTTCTATCTTAGGAACATCAACAGGTATGTACGGAACCTTAGTCCATCTTTCACTTACAAAATTACTACCTTGCCAAACATGTGAAGGAATATGATGAAGGTACCTTAAATCAACAGACGGATCAATAACTGCTATTGTACTTCTACTTGTTCTTGCTAGATGATTCCAAGGAATATCACCAGAAATAAAACTCATAACATTAGCAACCTGCAGTTTATTCCAATTAGATCCTGGAGGAGTTGGTTGCCATTCCAAATTGCCATTAAACCTAAAGGTTACTGTATCATATTGTCCCCATAGTGAACTTGGAATGTTGTTGTTCATACTACTAATTATCTTTGATGATTTTGTGATGGTTAGCCATAATATTATCGCATATCTGTTTCCAATTATTAAAGGACTTTATGCGAATATCTTTATGCTCTTTATTCCACGGTTGCTTTAACAAGAAAGTAATGTGTCCAGCATCAACCATGTCTTTGGCATATTTTACAACAGAAGTAATGCATATTGGATCTTCATAATCTCTCATGTATGGAGAAAAACTTTTATCTCCAGGAGCAATAAAATAATCTTCAAATACACCTGGATATACTAATTCTAAATTAGCACGTCTTAAGATAGCTCTATCAACTGTCGAAGAGCCGTGTCCAACTCCAATTACTCTCCAACCATAATATCTAAAAACTTTAAAAGCCTCAGAAGCATCTGCTCTACCGTTTAATGCTCCCCATTCCCATGAGTATGTAGTGAACTCATGTTTCCATGTGTTCATTAAGGGCTCTGGTATGTTTAACCAATCATGTAGGTTGCTTCTATCTTTGATTATTTTTCCGGGCTTATAATCTTTTAAACGGTTTAGTTTATTAAGCCACATTACTAAGCCACCAAGTAACTCTAGGCAGGTGTCATCTACATCAACAAATAAAACTGGATTTGGATTGTTAGATGAAATTATCTTTGAGTGTTTAACATTTTTAACTGTCAAGCTCAACAGTAACTCCTAGGGTGTGACCGTTAGTTCTTGCAATCTGTGTACTTTCTTGTGCTTTCTGTTCTGCAATTTCAAACGTGTAGACACCAGCAGTTCCTTTTCCCTTTTCATGTATTTGCATCATAATAGCCGTAGCCGTTTCATTTGAATGATGGAAAATAACTCCTAAAAGCTCAATAACAAATTCCATTGGAGTTGTATTATCATTTAAGATAACCACTCTAAATCTATCTGGCTCCTTTAAAAAAACTTCTTCTGTAACTTCCTTTACTACTTCAAGTGCGGTGTCTGTTGTATTCATTTAGGTAACCTTTCTCATTTGCTACAATGATATTTATAAAGAAAAAGAGGGAGGTGTTATCCTCCCTCTTCATGTTATGCATTTAAGTTATTTAATAGAAATAACTTGAGGCTTCATTGCTTCTGGGATCTTTTTCTCTAAGTGAATACTCAAGATTCCGTTATTCATATCAGCACTTTTAACTTCTACATATTCTGCTAAGTTAAATGTCAATACAAAGTTACGTCTTGAAAGTCCCCTGTGCAAATATTCAATACCATTGGCTTCGTCTTCGCCATCAGTATCTTCTTTAGTCTGTTGACCATTTACAGTTAATGTACCGTTTTCCATAGTAATTGCAATATCCGGTTTTAGGAAACCAGCGGCCGCAATTTCGATTAGGTAGTTTTCGTTACTATTCCTAATAATATTATATGGTGGGTAATTTTGGGTTTTGCTATTTGCAAATTGAGTTTCCATTTGGTTAAAAACTCTGTCGAAACCGATACCGCTTTTAAATAAAAATGGTAGGTCTAGTGTAGTAATTCTTGTCATAATTTTATCTCCTTTATTAAGCAAGATTGTAATGAGAAATCCATAATGGACTTTCTCGAGTAATGTAGCATTCTCTCATGAGCAATGCCTACTACTATAATATAGTTATTCTCAACCTAAAAGTCAAGTGGTTTTTTAGGTTTATTTTACCGTTTTTTGCCTTTACGTGGCGTATTTGGATTATAACCGTTTAAACCCTCAGCTTCATCTTTTAGTCTTTGCTTTGTAGCACGCCTTTTTGCGGCATTCTTAGCAAGCCTTTTTACTGTACTTGGTTTAACATATTCTTTCTTTGCACGATACTCATCTAGAATACCAGACTCTTGTACTTTCTTCTTAAAACGTTTAATTGCTTTTTCTACATTGCCATCTTTGACAGCAACATAAATTCCGTTTCCAATAGTCTCTTTATTTCCGCGTCTCATTTTCTTTTGGTAAGCCATTTAACTCTCTTGTTGTTTGGTGGCATTACTATTTTTTCTTTTAGGACTCTGCCTATATAGTAATACTAGTTTATCATTGCCATCTCTAGGTGCTTGGACAATAACCTTTGTAAGCCCATCTAGGGCTTGTTCCGGAAGTGTAAATTGTACTTCCCTCAAAAGGTCTTCGATGATGTTTCTTAAACCTCTTGCACCTGTTTTTTTATTTACCGACTCTTGTGCTATCCAGTATTGTGCTTCTTTGGTAAATTCTAGTTCTACATGATCCATATCAAATATCTCAATAAACTCTTTGATAATACTATCTTCGGGCTCACTTAATATACGAACTAGGTCGTTAACATCTAATGATTTTAATGCAGTAATTACAGGAATACGACCTATAAACTCTGGAATCATGCCATACTTAACAAAATCTTCTGGTTCTACATTTCTAAGCCAGTCATCTGTACTTTTTTCTTTATTTTGTAATTTTGCACCAAAGCCCATAGTACTTCCATTACCTTGTATACGTTTATTAACAGATTCTTCTAATCCAATAAAAGCACCACCAAGTATAAACAGTATATTCTTAGTGTTAATCAATATTGTTTCTTTACCAGGATGTTTTCTTCCACCTTGCGGAGGTACTCGTATTTCTGATCCTTCAATAAGTTTAAGTAATGCTTGTTGCACACCTTCGCCGGAAACATCTCTTGTGATACTAGAGCCTTCGCTTTTACGTCCTTTTTTATCAATTTCATCAATGTATATGATACCACGTTCTGCTAACCTAATATCATAGTTTGCATTTTGTAATAACCTGTGAATAACATTTTCAACATCATCACCTACATACCCAGATTCTGTTAGAGTAGTTGCATCTGCAACGGCAAAAGGAACATTTAAATTTTCTGCTAACTTCTGAGCTAATAAAGTTTTGCCGGACCCAGTAGGACCAATTAACAATACGTTACTTTTTTTAATAATATTTTTCTTTTTCTGGTGTACTCTTTTGTAATGATTTCTTACTTCTACACTAAGGGCTATTTTAGCACTATCCTGACTAACAATAAATCTATCTAAGTATTCTTTAATTTGGCTAGGAGTTGTTGCATTATCAAAACTATGTTCTCTAGGGTCTTCTTCTCCTGCTAAAACCTGAACACAAAGATCAACACACTCATTACAAATAAAACTTTTCTCTCCGGCAATTAAACTAGTAACCAGCTCTCTTGATTTACCACAAAAACTACATTCTAACTTATCTTGTTTCTTTTTATCACTCATTCTCCAAAAATACCTTCCATGAAAAAGTCAAGTTGTTCAAGTGTACTGTATGTTGGACATCTAATTGTTTTAAAAAGTGTATCTAATTCATCATCATATCCAGTTTTAAATATAATAGGTTTAGTGTTTGCTATGGCTATTGACATTCTTAGTTCTTGCTCTGTTACATTCTTAGTATCAATAATAGTCAAGTCAGTAAAATTAATAATATGCCAATACCATATCCATAACTTTGGATCTACTGATTTAAAATTGGGATTTAGATAGATGGTAAGTTGCTCTCTTGCAATACCTTTGTCTAATAAGTTAACTAGCTCTGTTTGAAAAGACTCGTCGTTACTCATTAAACAGATACTGAAACCTGATGGCGGAAGGTGTAATGTAGGCGGCGCCACCAAGTATACAGATAAATCTTTTTTTACTGCCATTTATTCCTCTTTAGTAGGAAAGCCTCCAGATAACCAACTCTTAGATCGTACTGTACGAGCTGACTCCTGTTGTGCCTCACTATATATTTTATCCATCTCATCAGGCTCTTGTTCATCGTTTCCTACAGTTTCCTCATTAGGCTCTATCCAAACTTCTTCTGGAGTTCCTTGAGGTGCTCTTGGCAAATCTTCAATACGAGGATCTACAGTAGTTTCTACTTCTTGATCAACTTCTGCAGGATCTTCATATATAGATTCTGTTACTGCATGTGCAGGTTCATCCTTGGCTTTGGCTTCTGCTTCTTCTTTAGCATCAATTTCAGCAAACAGTTCTTCAAACGGATCATCTTCACCTTCATCTTCTGGTTCGTCAAATAAATCCTCTTCAATAGGAACGTAATCTGGTTCATCAACAGTAACTGCCTCAGGCATAGTAATTTTAATGTCTTCAGGCTTTATAACATAACTTGAAACATTACCAACCGGTGCTCCTGCATTGGCTAGGAACATAAAGTCTCTTTGTTGTTTATCTTCATCAGACAATTCTTCGTTTCTTAGTTCTTCATCACTAACATCTTCAAAACGTTCTTCGTCTGTATTGTCCGGAGTAGGATCTTTTGGATCCTCTCCTTCCTCTTCTCTACGTTGCCTAGACCATGCAAAGGTATACTGACTAGCAATAAGAAGTAAAACTGCAAGTGGATCAAAAACAAATATAATTGTCATAATAACCCAACGAACTGCTTCTTCTAAAATATTCTTATCTGCTTCTCCGTATATAAATTCAGCAATATATTTGATAGGACCTACTTCTGCTTCTAACTTACGATATTCTCCTTCAATTTCATATTTCTTATTAGTAAGAATTTCAATTTCGTTGTTTGCATTTTTAATCCTCTTGATCTGTTCGTCTACAAGAGTATCAATATTAGCTTTATCTGTTTCGCTTGCACCTACATTAGCTCTAAGTCTATTAATTAACTTATTTGATTCAGCAATTTCTATTTCAGCATTTCTTCTTAGACGTTTAATTTCTTTTCTTGCATCTTTAATAGCGTCATTATTTTTAGAAAGTGTTTCAACCTTAGTAACTAATTCAGCCCTCTCAATTTTCTTTGCATCTTGCCAAGCCTTAAATGCTTCAGCAGTTTTAGGACCAAATGCTCCATCTGCTTTAGCACCAATCATACCTTGTGCTTTTTTAATTTCACCTTGGTCAATATATTTCTGTAATGTGTTTACACTTTTATCAAGTGCTTCTATTTGCGAAGTATAAAGTGAAGTTTGACCTTTTATTATATCTTTTTGTTCTTGAATAGCAGGCTCTATTCTACTGTAGGCTGTATCAATACGTTTTTGCTCTTTATCAATCTGAGATTGTATATTCTGATCTGCTCCTGTTCCACTTGTTTCAAGTGTTTTGATCTTTTTCTCAGATTTAACAATAATATCTTCAAATCTAGCAAGTTCGCTATCAATGCGTTCTACTTGTGCTAAGGACTCTGTACTTGCACTTGTCTGTTCAACGTGAGCTTTTGATAAAAATCCAAAAATACCCATACTTGTTATAAACATTAAGATTATAACAGCCGCTGACAAATAGGCTTTTAACCACCACATTGTTTCAGACCAAAATCTATGAAGCCATACTGCCGTTACTAGTTTCGCAACCTCTAAAATGCTACCCATTATAATAATAGGTATAACTGCGGCCGCAAATATCGCGGCTAAACCAGCAACAGAATAGTAAATCGCCACCGCACTAATCGTAAGTGCCGTGATTAAAACTAGAAATCCTAATGCTACATCATGTTTAATACTTGTTTTATTCATCATGTGTATCTATCCTCGCTTTAAAGCAATGTTCCTTATCCTCAAATAAACTAGGAAAATTAATTAGATTATTGTTCTCGTCATAATCGTATGTTGTATTTAACCCTTGTGGATTTGGTACTTTTTCAAACGGATCAGGATGCAATTCTAATAACCTATCCCAATACATTTTAGGCATAACATCTAATACTAAATGTGTACGCCATTCATTGCCATCATTTACGGCATCATGCGGAATCTTATTATTCAACTCATACATTTCGCCGAGAGCGATGTGATCTCTTGTTCCGCCATCCTCAATATTGTAACTGTTATGATACAGAAAACAATTATCGTTTGTTGCAATGGCTACGTTATAACGTCGGCTATAACGTTGTACTACTCTAGTATCAGTATGTAAAATAGTACGTCCTCCAGGAGGCATATGTGCTAAATCTAACTGAGCTAGATATGGATCTTCAATACCAGTTAACAACAATAGATGCCGGATAGCTGGTAGTATGGTACCGGTTAAGTCCATAACTGGTTCCCATATTGGATTCATTTCTTTTGCAAACCCAACAATACGTTCAGCATTGTTAGGAAAGTATATCATATAAGTTCCGTCAGGCCTTAAATGCTTTTTAAAATTAGGTTTTCCTTTGTACTCAATTGGGTTCCAATTAAACTCAGATAACTCAAGTCTAAATTGGTCAAAGATCGAATCATCAAAGTAAGCAACCTTACGACATGTTAACCCTTCTTCGTACAAATTTATTCCTCAGCCTCATATTGCTCTTCAGGAGCAGAAAATCCTTCTGCTAAACCTTTTTCTACTAGAACTTGGTTTATATTTAATCCAGGTTCACCAGTATCTGAAGTAGGTATATAAGCCCACCCTAGTATTCTTCCTAATTTTGCTCGTTTTGTAATGATAGGTTCAATAATGATTCCACCTTCACATAGCTCTAGAAGTACTTTTCTAACCTCTGAATCTTTGCCGGCAGTTTTAACGCCAAACAAACGTACCTTTTGCTTTGTAAACATGTTAAAGCCTAGATCTACATCAACTTCGACTGTATCTGATCCTCTAACTTCAACTAACTTTGCAGGGTATATTCTTTTCATGTTTAATCCTTTAGTCTATAAAATATATGCTCACCAATCTGGTGTTTAACAAGTGCTTTCTTTGCCCATTTTGGATTAACATAAGTTGCATGATAATGTGTTGCTCCATTTGTTAAGTCTGAAATGGCCTTATCCATAACTACTGCTAAAGATATTGCAAGCGCCGTGTCCCAGTATTTAGGTACTTTACGGCCTTCTGCCTTACCATCACACCACCAACTGAACTGACATTTATGACGTCTAGGATAGTACTTCCTGTCTTCGTCCGGAATATCTTTACCTCTTGTTTTCCAGGACTCAACCATTGGCCCTTGCTTGATTACACCACAAACTGTACTAGGGTAATCCGGGCTATTAACTCTATTCATTGTTACTAGAGCGACAGCGACTTGACCTTCTAATGGTTCGCTTCTTGCTTCATAGTAAATGTTTTCAGCCATACAGTATAACTCATCAGATGCTATACGAGCAGATCCTCCTAACTCGTCTAATCTGGTTAGATAAAATTCAATGGTCTTTGTAATTGACTCGTGTCTAATCTTATCTTCTGGTTTTTCTACTGGCTTTTCAATACTGACATTTTGTTTTACGTCGTTGTCAACAAATGTCTTTGTGTACTTTACTTTTGCTACAGGAACTGCTGGAGGTTTGATATGTCTGTCAAACAATACTGGTTTATCCAGTCTGGTCCATGTTTCTGTATGTGTTTCTTTGTTTCTCTCTACTATCCAAACACTTGTTGTTTGTTTAGCTTCTACTACTTTAGTTTCTTCTTCTGTAGAATCTTTTCCGTTTGCAAAAACTAAAAACATTAATCCAACTACGGAAAGTATAATACATGTTTGTCTAATTAATCGTCTCATTAACATTGCCCTTTCAATCTCAATCTTAATAGTTAACTAAGCTCGTTTTTGTAAAACAATTTCGAGCAATTCGTCTAGATTGCTATAGTCATGATCAACACTTGTGTATTGTATATCATGCCTCGCCAGCAAGTCTACTATCATCGTATCAATCTCCAACGACTCTTGGAAATTATGCAGACGGCCTTCACTTTCGTATTTGTGACCGCGGTTAAGAAATATTACATAATTGTTATACTTCTTCCAAATCTGCACGACTACATCCTCCCAAGATTTAGGATAATCTTTAGGAGCATAAGTTGCACTTAGTAAAAAAGGACTGTCAGTTATAACGAGATCATTATGTGAAACTCTATCCACTCGTTGTACTTGACGTCCAAATACATATGCTTGATTCTTTAACGCCTTTTCCCTTCCTTCCCACACAAGGTCTTTCGCGACCTCAGTGACTAATTCAACGTGCAATTTCTTACACTTTGCTGTATAATAAAGCCCAGCCGCTAGTGTCGATTTTCCTGCGCCTGGTCCTGATAAAACATTAATTACTTTCATTATGATTTCATTATAGCAAAATATTTAACAGATGTCAACCAGAAAATGTACCTATGGCACAATATCATACGGCGTTAGATCGCTTGTTTTTAGGGGTTTTATTAGTACTTAATTAACAAATTTCATTAATTCTGGCATATAATCGAGAGTAAATGGTACAGTTTGAAAATGATCGTACCCAATCTTCTCTATATACTTGCTTTGCTTGTTCTTAGGAAGTATATCCCATATACCTCCTTTAACAGTTCCTTGTGTCATATCATCGGTTCCGCTGACTAATATAATAGAAAAAGGAGGGTTGTTACCATACTTCTGTTTGATTGTAATTGCACTATTTGTAGCACTACCCGGACCTTCGTGATAGAAGTAACTTAGATAATTTGAGGGTCTTGCTTTTATTGGCATAATCATACCATTGTTAAAATCAATAAAATGTGCAGGCTCATTGTTTCCTTCTTCGATTAAACGATTAGCTTCTGCAATAGACCAAACAACATTTTTTCTAATACTAGGCAAGTGAGCATTATGTCCAGGTGACATCATTATTAAACTTGATATATCAACAACCTGAGTTGCATAAAGTAATATAGCAGTACAACCTAAAGAATGTCCTAAAACATGTATATGAGTTGCTCCTTGCTCAATTAAGGACTTCTTTGCATCATTAATATATTTCATAGATTCTAAGAAGTCTTCACTATAAGGATCTGAATATCCCCAAGGATACTCTCTATAGTCCACTAAGTTATTTTTGCAGAACTCTTCAATTGCATCTGAATAGCCACAAATTGGATTGTTTGGGCCATCTGTCTTTCCGTGTACAAATAGAAATCCATCTTTCCTATTTTCTTTATTAATACTTTGTTTCCAATGTTGCATTTTACTTCCTGTTTCTAAAATCGTCCTGTGGCTCAATTCTTTTCTTTGCTCTATCTATATAGTCTGAATATTTCCAGTCCCACACCCAAGGTATAAAACCATGTATAAACATTACAAGACTTATACAAATTAAACGGAAACATTCGCCCCAAGCAAACTTTAGATGTGACCAATATGTCAATCCAACATCGGACGGATGTTTTCTGTTTATCATTTCTTTTTCTTTTCTTTCAAGACTACTTTGCCCTCTTTTATTAATCGTTCTCTGTTAATTAAGTGAAGAGCATCTACGTCTTCTTTAGCTTGTCCTTCATATGGTACTGCATGTCCTTCTTGAATCAGAACTTCACCAGCTGGTATGTCATGTCCCTCTACTAAAAAGTCTCCTAGTATTCTTCCAAACTTACCTTTCATATCTTCTCCGCCTTTACCTACTTGAGTTTTTAAAATACAAGTCTTACCTAATAACTCTTTAAGCCTTGCTTTAGCGGCCAATCCAAATTGCTTTTCTACTAAATCTCTTGTTCTAGATTCTGGAGTATCAATGCCCATTATACGAACTCTTTCGTCTAGCATCCACATTCCAAATCCTAAATCAATATCTACATCTACTGTGTCTCCGTCTACGACTTTGACTAATTTTGCTTTATACTCATACATTACTAATGTTACCTTTCGTTAAAACGTAACATTATTTATTATAAACGGTCCATAATTGGCTTTAGAACATCTTCGTAGTACTTACTATGTCCTAAGTCATTTGCATGACCATCTGGCGCCCTGTATTTTGAGAAAGGTGGTGTATTGTTATAATTTAAATGTGTAAGAATTCCAGGGACCTGGCTGTTTCTGATTGTGTCTGATATATGATCATACATATCGGTCTTTGAAAGTGATGAATTAGGTGGAGCTGACCAATTATATTGTGTATCATTAGTAATACAAATTGAATAAAAAGCATGAACTAAACTTAAAGAAGCAAGGTTTGTAACTCTTGGATTAAACAGTTCATTTCTATATGCCTTTAGTGCTTCGTGATGTTCTTGTTCTATTGTTGGAATTTCGTTATCACTACTCGCTAGTCTAAACACCATAGGTTCTGGATAACCAAAAATATGATCTTTTTCGTTTTTAGGTGAAAAGCCAAATCTTGGCCAAGAAAGAAACTTGCTTTTATCTTCCTCTAAATGAGGATTCCTAACTAATATACGATCGTCAAAACTCAAAGAAACCAAAATATAGTCAATATGTCCTATTTCTTTCCTACATTTTAATACGTCCTGAAACATAGATAAACTATCTAAACCAGGTTTGCCTTTATTAATTACTCTCCAAGTTGGATTGTCTTTTGCAATTAGAGAAGCATAGCAATATTCACTTGGGTATCTAAAATCAAACTTTTTGCCATGTTCGTTTCCATCTTCATCAACCCAATAAGACCTATCAGAGCATCCGTGACCAAAAGCAAAACTATCTCCTAATATTAGAATAGTCTTATCAGGTGTGTTAACTTTGCTTCTTTTTCTTATTATCATTAAAAAATCTCAATATTATGTAATTCTTCAAAACGTTTAGCATCTTCCCATGAGTTTACTAAAGGCTCTCCTTTGATGTTTAAACTAGTATTCATTAACATTGGGCAACCTGATACTTTATACCATTCTTCTAGTAAGGCTCTAAACATTTTATTATCTGTTGTATTATTTACAGTTTGAACTCTGCTACTATTGTCCACATGACATATAGCAGGAAACTCGTTAGGCTGTTTGCACTGAGTTACATACTGCATGTAAGGCGTTTCTTTCATTGGCATATCAAAATATGTGTTTGCATGTTCCGCTAATACTGCAGGTGCAAAGGGTCTAAATTTTTGCCTTTTCTTTATTTCATTCATTTTGTTCTTAGCATTGGCACCTCGTGGATCGCATAGTAAACTTCTATTGCCTAATGCTCTAGGACCAAATTCAGCACGACCTTTGGCAATTCCTATAACATTTCCTTGCATCAATGAGGCTATTGCTTTTTTAATATTAAGTTCTCCTTCAATATTAGTTCCTAGGTAAGGACCTTTCCACGATAATGGTTTATCTAGGTAAGCCGCTACTGCTCCAATAGCACTTCCTGAATCCCCTGGGTTAGGCATGATGTATGTATTTTTAAATAATTTAGATAGTTTTGTATTCGCAACACAATTTAATGCAACGCCTCCCATGAACACTAAATTGGATGATACTGTCCAATATTTTTTTAAATAATTTACAGAATCAATAAGATAATCCTCTACAATAGATTGGGCACAGGCCGCTATATCATAATGTCCATAACTAATTTCTTTAGGAACTTCCCACCAACGACAACCTCTATGTAAGTTATGTCTTAGTTTAAAGTAAGGAGGATTGAGTTGTTTAAAGAAGTCCTGTAGCATAAGTTTCTTAAGTTCAGGAATAACTTTTCCATATGCCGCCATCCCCATAAAAATATATTCTTCTTCGTTTGCTTTTAGCCCAACAAAATCTGTTAATGCACTATAAAATAATCCAATACTATCAGGATAACTTTGACGCAGGAAAGGCTTCTTATCTAATACACCGTCCTTTGCTTTCCAGAATGTAGTCGTATCTCTTTCTCCTATTGCATCAATGCTAATTACTAGAGCATTCCTAAAGCCAGATGTATAAAATCCTCCGGCGGCATGAGCTCTATGATGTTTTACATAATTCCAACCTGTATCTAGCAAGCCATACTTTCTAAGTTCTTCTTTAACTAAATTGTGATGGTTATAAGGTGTTTCGCTTGCTCTCCATTTTCTCCAACTCTTTTCAATTACATCTTCAAAGAATACAATTTTTTGAGGCTTTCCATATGAAAGCATCTCATCAACTATGTCTTGATTTAAAATAGAATCATTTTTGTTGCGAGAATATCTTTCCGAGTGGCCTGCCCAGAGTATTCTATTTCCACTTACTAGTGCTAAACTAGCGTCATGGTTTTGAGTTGTGATGCCAAGTATTTTCATTAGTATATAAACGGGTCTCGTTTTTTTGCTTCTTTGATATTTTGTGCCATTCGGCGTTTTCTTTTAAACTTAGTCCATAAGTTGATAAAATACTGAACAAATAATCTATTTCTAGTCCATCGGATCATCGTTACTATTTCCATTAATAATATCTATAGTATTGTCAACTTTATTTTCAGTTATCATTTTAATAATGTTGTCAGCAAATGTTTTCTGTTGGTCCTTTGTCATATGGTTTGATATTCCAGATTCTTTTACCTTTAACCTATCTTCTCCAACTAAACTAGTTAGTGACTTTTTATAAACTAATCCGTTAAGTTGTACTTCGTCATCTAGAAATTCGTCAAAACAATGAAAGTGTAAACATAAGGAAGTGTCCCATCTTGCATTTAATTCTCTAAAATAAGCAATCTTTGCCCATTTATGAAAATCAGGAGAAAACATATGATCATAATAACTCTTGACTTCTGGATAAGAATCCATAGTAGCGGCATTATATGGTTCATTTCCATCATGGTTAATTCTAGCGGAGTCTGAATGACAAAATATAATTACTCTGGGTCTACCATTACTAAATGCTTCTTGGTTTAGTATTCTTCTTGCTTTCCACCAGGACCCTCCTGCAACACCTCTACCTCTAACTGGTTTATTATCCTCAAATGGCTCACCAGTAAGACCTGATAAAACTAACTGCGGCCAGTCTGTTTTTGCTTTTCTAGACATACAAAAACTATCTCCTACTATAACAAAATCATGCCATATGAACATCAACACTCTCCTCTTTTTGTTTTTTTGAGCAATCATCACATTTAAACTTTGGAAGAAAATCAGGATCAACTCCTATATCTCCACTCAGCTCTGCTCCAAAAATGCGTCCGCATTCACATGTATATAGTGTTGGTCGGGTATTCATGTTTACTCCTTTATATGTGCTTTTTTTCTTTGATAGGATCCTTCGTCGGGCCTAGGGTCGTCTTTGTGCCTGAAAATTTTATCAACTGCACTTAATTTATTTTTAGGACAAGTATCAGCACAAAACATTGTCTTGCCTTGTTGAACTGTTGGTTTATTCCAAGCCTTTGCCCACATTGTATTTAAGGCGCCTGAATTTAAAATTTGCTCTAAGCTATAATTATAAAGGTTTACTTTTTTCCATCCATCGTGCTTATTCATTGTATCATGTAATTGTGTTGTGACTGGAGCAAAAAATTTACTATTTAAATGTGTACCTATGTAACAGCACGGATGAACAATACCTGCTTGATCAACAAATATTTCTGTGCCGCCATTATCCATACTACTTTTACAATCTATTTCTGTTTTATCTTGTTTTGTAGTATCTACTAAGTCTAGTGTTTTATAAACGTCGCTCATATTTTTTTCAAACGTAACTTGGTTATGTGCTAATCCTGCCTCTTCAGTAAGTCCATGATTTCCTACTAATGGTTTCTTTTTATTTCTAACATTCCAATATTCTTCTGTGTCAAAATCAGGACGGATATTATACATATCATCTCTTACACCTACAGGATTTTTTAAATTTCTGTTTTCAGGATCTTTAGGAGCTCTAATAAAATAATCTATAGTTCCTAATTTATTTCTTACAGCAATTGGTTTTAGGTATTCTCCATCATCAACTCCTAATGCTCTTTTTGGCCTAAAGGCTATTCCCATAGATTCGGCTATATCTCTTGCGGTTTCAATTTGATGTTCGTTGTGTTCAAATATTAAATAATCCCATGTAGTATCAGCACCTGTATCAGTAAACGCCTCCATGTTGTTAATTAAATTTTTCCAAACAACATTCCTTCTATATAAATGATTAGTATCTCTGAGACCGTCAACACTAAATGTTAACCCCCAATTATATTTTTCTTGTTTTTTAAACACTTTACCTAGTTTTGTCCACCAGTCTGGTTTACGCATACCTCCGTTAGTATTCATTCTTATTGATACTCTACTATCACAAGACGCAATATATTCCATTATCTCTAATGTATCTCTAGCAGTACCTGCATCACCTGATACTCCACAGAAAAGTATCGTTGTCAACTGTTTTATAAATTTAGGAGGAAAGAATTTTTTAAAGTCCTCCAATGTTATTTGTCCTATTTCAATATCAGGTCTAGTTAAGGGACTACTTTGATAAAAACGGACACACATCGGACAACCTGCATTACATGCATTTGTTAGTTCAATATGAACTTGTCTAATATTTTGATAACTCCAAAAATTATCCATCTAAAATCAACTTCCCGTAATCTTTATTAATAGCAATCCAATCTTCGTTACGAGTCTTATTCTGCTTGTCAATGTTATGTTTAAATAACTCCCATTGCTTTGGATCACTATTTCCTTGCATCATAAAATTAATAATTGCTTGATAAGAATCTGTGGACATGCCTTTATTAAACTTTGATAAATGCTCTTTAATTTTATTTTTAATATTATTTGGAATATTTTGTACGTTCCAATGTGCAGGCTGATGTACTAAATTTAGGTAATAATGAAATCCTAAATCTTCCCAATTTTCTTCTATCTCTTTTATAACCTCATCAATATAATAGATATTAAGACTACTAACAGTAATACACCATGACAAGTTAATGTTTACCTTATCTCTTATTGCAGATGCTTTTCTCATGTTGTCACAAACTAGAATCCAGTCTGCGTTAAACCTCATACTATTAAAACGTTCGCCTATACCGTCGATGCTGAATGACAAATGAACATGTTTAAAGTGTTCAAATACACTTGTTTCTTTAGGCCAATGTGTTCCGTTAGTATTAAAATGTATTTCTATATCTTTAGCATATCCCTTATCTACACAGAGCTGGAGTACTTTCCACATTCTCTTAATCATAAAAGGTTCACCTCCGTAAAATAATAACTCTCTTACATTAGGCAAATTATCTTCAAGTTGCTTCCAAAAGTCTGCGTCATCATCATATGCTCTTTGAAACTTTTTAAATTGCTTATTGAATTCTTTTTGGTCAGTTCTTTTAGAATGTACAAAGGCTTCTTTAATCCATCCAGTACTAACTGTAGGACCACAAGTTTTACATGCAAGATTACATGTATTGCCAAGATTCAATTCAAGTATTGCAAGTCCTGTTAGTTCTACATCTTCATAACGTTCATTATCTCTCATACGTTTACTACGTCTACCAGCATCTTCTTCGTCCCAACACCTTGAGCAATTAGGATCTCTTATACCATTTTTTAAATTTTCTCTAAGTTGAGTGGACACTTCGTTAGTATAACAATCTTGTAAACTCGATTGAGTGATAGAGTGTTTAGTATTATCAGATAACCAGTTATAGTTTTTGTTTACCATACAACAAGGTTTTGCCGCTCCGTGATTTTCTAAAGAAATTCCGTGTTCTGCATTAACACATCTAGTAGTTTCTTGCATAACTTAATTCCTCACACTCTAGATAAAATTCTTCAATCTCAGGTACACTTAGTAGTATACTTGTCTTGCGTCTAAAGTCATGTTCTTTAAAAAATCTATAAAAGTCAATTCTGTCATCAAGGTGTCCGTTATCGTCTTTGGTTGTTTCCCAATGTGTTAATAATGTTTTCCAGTAATCTCTTTCATATTGCGGCCATTTGTTCATTGGGTTTTCAAAATGAGCTGTAATTTTATCAAACCAAGGCCTAAAACGTTCAGGTAATATTTTTAAATCAAAGTGACTAGGATAGTTTAAAACAGCAATTCCTATTCCAATTTTATTGTTAGGATATCTTTCTCTCAATGTTACAATAAAATCTAAGAGTTCTGTAAAGTTAAACAAACTTAGTGGACCAAATGTAATCATAAAACTAACTTCAATATTAGGTACTGCATCCATAATCATTTTTAAATGATTATAATATCTTTCGTTTGATAAACCGTCTCTAATATATTCAGCTGGCTTGCTACCTGTGTCAATACTGGTAAACAATCCAATACTTTTTACATTGCCACTTGCTTCTAATTTTTGTGCAACGTTAATAAACTTTTCAATAGTTTTTGTTGGTACACTTAAATTAGTATTAACATTAAACGACAATTCCTTATTAGGATGTTCCATTGCATAATCAAATATTTTAAAGTATCCTGTAGTCATCATTGGCTCGCCACCGGTAATACGCAAGGTGCGTAAATCTGGATACAGATCAGGCCACCACTTCCAAAATGCTTCTACATATGGATTTTCTTCTTCTTTATACTGCTTGTGTAATGCATCAGGGCCGTTACCTTGTGCATCATTTCTTACAGGATACCCGCCAAAACGTTTTATCTCATCTCTCCAACGACTACTTGCACCAGGGCCACAGTAACTACATCTTAGATTACAATGGTTACTAAAACTTAACTCTAACCAACTTGGATTAATATTAACATCAAATGCAGAACTTTTAATTTTGTCTAATTCTCCAAACATATCAGGGCTACTACTATGACGGACTCTATCACTTGCTTGGTTACCAGGTAAGTTTTCAACGTGCCAGCAATAATCACATTCTGTTGGCCTAACACCTTCTAGCATTAATTTACGAATTTGCTTTTTATGTTCTGTATTATGTAATGCACTTGGATCTCTTTTAATTGCCCAAGGATCAATCTTATGCATTGGTGGGTGATAGCACGAATGGTTTTCTCCTAAGCCTAAATGTAAGGTGAGAGTTTTCCATTTGGCAATACAAAATGACGGACTAACTGCATCTAATTTATCTTTAATCTCTTGGAAGAAAGGAATCATTTATTTCTTTTACCACTGTTGCTATTTTGTCCATAGGATTTTCTAACCCAAAGGAATTAATTAAATTTTGATTAAACTCAACTGTATCTCTTAGATCACGTCGTAAGTTCTTCAACTCAAGTATACTTAGTTGTGAAAGTTTTACTAGCACCTTCGATATTTTCTTAATACGTTTCTCTAAATTAATTTCTTCGTCATAACTTTCGTCCCACCAATCACCAAATGTTTTAAATCCTAAGTTGTGTAACTCTGTTAATGTTCCTGGATTTCCAACTACTACAAAAGGATGTCCAACTCGAATTGACTTCCAAATTTTCTCAGATAAGAAAACACTATGAGATGAAAATCCAGTTTCAGGAATAAGACTCAAAAACGTTTGGCTGTAATGATCTATATTATATTGTATAGCAGGATTATTATCAAGTAAATCCATATCAAGTTCTTTTGGTCCTATTGCTTCTAGCATCTTTACATAGCTCTGAAACTCCCAATTAATTTGACTAAGGTCCTGTTTAAAGTTGTCCGGCCTATGACTAATTAATCCCCTGTGCCATATATTATTAGACAACAAAGAACATAGCATTATGAGCCTATGGTACCTAGGACGTCTATTGTAACAAACATACAAATTTGTTAAATTAGAAGTAGGTTCATATGTACATTCGTTAGTATAGATATTCTCATCATAGTTTGCTCTGTACATAGGAAACATAGATGTAAATATAGTTGGAAGTACTTTTACAGAAAAGTTTAAATCTTTACTTAACTTCTCACTTTTTATATTTGCATTGACAAAGTATACATCATCTTTATTAAACTCACAGTTGGTACACCAAGTATGTAACTTGTCAAATACTTCTACAGGATAATCTCCTTCATATGGCATAAGCAATATAATCTTAGCACGACCATTCCTTACATCTTGCTTTACTGTTGGACTGACATGCATAAAATCATTAAGATGTTCATTGCTAACTAATGCACCCGGTCTATTGATTTCAATTGGATATAAGTATTTCCTATTTACTGGAACATCTTCGAGTAACCTATGTTTAAACTCATCTTTGTAATGTGAAAGAAACATCTGCTTTCCTGGCTTTCTGTTTAACATTACTTCTTCGTCTGATAATGTAGCATCACCTGGCTTGAGATCAAACCAATCTCTACCTTCAAGCGGAGGAATTGTTCTAACGCCATCTACGATCCAATTCTTTGGCCAGGCATTAGGAGAGAAGACGTTATACTTTCCGTTCCAAGATTCTATTGCAAGTACAACATCATCATTTTTAATTTCATCTATAGTCATTAAATACTACCAAATATTGACTTTTTCCTTTTGGCTTCTATACTAGGATCCAACGGCTTTCTATACTGGTCTGGTATAGTTCTATACCAATCTGCTAAGCCAGGGAAAGTAGAGCAAAAGTCTTTGCCACGTCTTTTATCGTATTGTGTATAGTAACGTTTAAAGTCTACTTGTAATTGTGCTTGTTCATATGAATCAGCATGTGGAGTTTTTACTACATCGAGGTAGTCTATCAAACGTTGTACTTGATTACACTCCATTTCATGTTGCAAAGGATGCTCTTTATACTTGTTAAGAAAGTTTTCTAAACGAACTTTATGCTTCTGTCTGATCTCATCTGGTAAAACTACTGCTGATTGAAAAGAAGGAAATCTTAAAATGTTTAACGTAAAGGTAGGAAAATCTCTATTATATTTTTCTTTCATATCTACACAAATTTCTAAGAATTCTGGTAGACTTTCTAAGCATAAGGCATTAACTGTACACATCATATGGAATCTTGTTAAACGACCTGCTGTCCATAACTTCTCAATGTTTTTAAGCCATTGATCCCAATCTAAACCGTCTCGAATATATTCTGCATGTTCTTTAGTTGATTCGTTAGATGTATAAATGTCTAAGTCAGGAATGTGTATTGCTTTTTCAACGAGCTTATCGATTAAGTCGTCCTTAGGACAAAGATTGCTATTAATTGCAAGCCTCATCTGTCTATTAAAATCTGGATATTTTTCTTTGTCCTGATATGCTTCTGCAAACCAATCTAACAATCTCCATGTACCTCTAGACATTAATGGCTCTCCGCCTGTAACTCTTAATTCTTTTAATGTCTTGTGTAAATCACTTTCCCACCATTTAAAAAATGCTTCTTCATACGGGTTATCATCTTTGTTATCGTACTTTCCGGCATCACCTGCTTCGTGGTCGTAATGGCCCGCTCCGTCTGTTTTAAGACCTTTATAAGGGCCGTTTTTTCTAATGTCTTTTACCCAAGTTGTAGAGAATGCAGGGTTGCAGTAACTACATGCGAACTGGCAAGTCCTATCAAAACTGATTTCCATAGTACGAAGATTAAAATCAGATTCCATAGGATCTAATTTTGCGGCCCCGTCTAACAACGGCATATTATAGATTGCACTTTTGTAAACTCTATCACTAATATTATTTCTACCAATGTCCTCTACTTTCCAGCAATATTCGCATCCAGCAGGCCTTTGGCCTTTCAGCATCATAGCACGTTCTTTTTTCTTTTGCTGGGTATTGTGTAATGCTTTTGGATTCTTTTTAATTTCTTCTAAGTCAGCCTGATGAGGTAAAGGGTGATGACAGCTAGTAGTTTGACCTGAACCAAGCCATACTGTAGCATTGTACCATTTAGCCATACAGAATGACGGACTAACTGTACCAAGAAGTTCTTTAATTTCTAAGTCGGTTCTATAAACCCGTTCTCCGCCTTTGTCTGATTTTAATCTTATATTCAAGTTTTTAACCTATCAAACTGTTTCTTAGATTCAATATAAAGTTTTTCAAACTCTGGAAAAGTTTCTAAGAAATTTGTCCCTCTCCTTGTATCGTGTTGTTCAATGTACGAATAGAAATTTGCACGAAGTTGATCAACATTGTCATCTGGTACTATTGCCCAGTCGTATAATCTTTTTACTTTGGCAATCTCAAAATCTTTAAATCCTTTAAATTGCTCGCCTACTACTTCTTTATTATCTTCCATATATTCAATACATGTTAACAAGCTATTTAACTGCTCTTTGTCAAGCAGTTTTAAACTCAACCAATTTGGATCCATTAGCATAGGAGTGTCAAACCAAATAAGTTGTCTATTGGTATTATACTTTTTCCTTAATGCAAGTATGTTTTCTAAATAAGTTTGAAAACCAGGTATGCTCATAGCACAGAATGTTGCAATAAAGTTTAGACTATGCTTTACACCGCGATTTAAGTACTCTGTAACGTTGTTGTGTAGCATATCAAAGTCCATACCAGTTCTTATGTACTCTGCTTGTTTACCCCAACTATCGAGGCTACAGTATAGCATAAAGTGATCAATGGCGTTTGCTTCTTCTAATTGATTGAGACTTACTAAAAACTTTTCCCATTGTTTACCTGGTGGACAACAATTACTAGTAATACTTAAATGTAACTTCGGATTATCGTTTCTTTCTAAGACATAGTCAAATACTTTAAAAGTATTTTTATCCATCAAAGGTTCTCCGCCTGTCATTCGGAAAGTTTGTAATGTAGGATATATATCTGGAAACCAATCCCAAAATGCTTTTAGATAAATGTTATCAGGACTATTGTTAGGCCACATGTTATCTTTTTTCATCCAGTCAGTAGAATTATGCACCCTACCATCTGCTAATTTAAGAGGACCTTTCTCGTCTATTTCTTTATGCCAGGCTGTACTTAGATGTGGACTACAGTAAGAGCATTTTAAATTGCAGGCTTGGTTAAAGTTAACCTCTACATACCTAGGCTTTGCATCTCCAGTTGATCCTAGCTCTCCTACTTCTTCAAACACACCAGGACGATAAACATCTTTACTTCTATATGCCCTGTCACTTAGTTCATTGCCTGAATCTTCAATATTCCAACAAAAGAAACATTCCTTAGGACGTTCTCCGTTAAGCATCATCTCTCGTTGCTTCTTTTTATGTTCTGTGTTATGTAATGCACTAGGATTGTTTATAAGTTCGCCCGGAGGAACGTAATGTGCAGGAGGATGGTAACAGGAATGTGTTCTACCAGTTGGAATATGTAAAGAAACATTAAACCATTTTGCTAAACAGAAACTAGGAGATATCTGATTTAATTTACCAAAGACAGCCTTAGCATCTGACTGATAAACACTTTTAAACTTGCCGGCTTCTATTGTGTTTTCGTCTCCACGTTTAAGCAAGTATTCTTTCTTAGCACGTTCTACTTCATCAGGAGACATCCTATCAATTTGTACTGGATCTTTTACTTCTTTAAGTTTATCTTTCCAACTTTTTTCCCAATTCCTCATTAAAAAATACCTAATACCATTCTAACTTCTTCTGTCATTTTATCTGGACCAAATGGCGGGTCAAAGGTAACTTCAACCTTACAAGTGTCAACACCTTCAACTGAAGATACTGCTTGCTCAACATCTTCAATTAACTGATCTGCATAAGGACAGAATGCACTTGTTAATGTCATTAAAATATTTACATGTGGAATTTTTGAGATATCAATATCATAGATAAGTCCCAGATCAAAAACGTTGATGCTTATCTCTGGATCGTATACTTGTTTTAATGCTTCTTCTATATTTTCTTGCATACACTACTTACTTGAAACTTTTAAGAATGGATAGCCTAAAGGTTGAAACCTATTACATTATGGACAACCGCCGAAGTAATAGCTATATAAGTGAATCCGTGTGCTAACTGATCTAAACCTATATGAACCCAAAAACAATCGGATGTCACATCTTTACTTCCGAATCGTCCTCTTATCCAATCTATATGATAATGTACGACAGTATCTAATACTGCAAAGAAAAGAGCACAGGTTAAAGAAGTTATTGATAATACAAAAAACGTGCCAGCGCCATGGGCAATCGCATGTAATATTCCAGACCATCTTCCGTAGATGTGCTTCGATAACAACATTGCCTTACTTTGTAATACATAATCAAATAAAAAATGCTTCAAGAATAGTAACGATACAATAATTTCGAACTGGAAAAGTCCTTCATTCATTGTTCTATTCCTAACTTAATTCGTCAAGTATACTTATAGATAATGTTGGAAAAATATGGGTCTTATCTTTCAATCATGTTAATACGATTTTGATGCCTACCACCTTCGAATTCGGTATTAAGAAATGTCTTAATTATATCTAATCCTACTTCAGTTCCTACTATACGACCGCCCATAGCAACGATATTAGCGTCATTGTGAAGCCTTGTTAGCCTTGCAGTAGTTGTATCATGGCACAAACCACACCGTATCTCTGGCCATTTATTAGCCGCTATGCTTATACCTATGCCCGTTCCGCATATTAGTATGCCATATTCAACTCGTCCTCTAATTATTTCTTCAACAACCTTTTTTGCATAAACAGGATAATCTACACTATCTGAGTTATTGGTTCCAACATCAATAACACTATAGCCGTTATCTTGTAACCAATCACGGCAAGCATCTGCGAGTTCTAATCCACCGTGATCATTTCCTATTGCAATTCTCATTATATTTTTTCTCCGGCTTCAAAGCCTCTAAATGTTTTAAATCTTGGAAAACGTAAACTATATGTTCCGTCTTTATTTTGTGTTATAGCATCAGCACGAACTTCGCAAATACGGCCAATAGTACTATCGCGGTTAGCCCAAATACTATCTCGCATACTATCGCTAAGACCCGAGCCAACGTTGACGGTAATATCCGTCCCATCATCGTTTCCTTCGCAAACAAGAGCCCCCAAACGTCCTTTGTTTTTACCTGTACCTTCTTCGACATCAATTACCTCCAACGAAACCTCTATAAAAGGCTTTAACTTTAACCATGAAGCAGATCTTTTGCACTCATATGGTGCATCAAGATCTTTAATCATAATACCTTCGTAACCACCTGCGATTGCTTTTGCATTAATATCGCTATATGCTTTTTGCCCTTCATCAGTATCTAAATCAATTAATTCTTGATCTAGTATTGCAATGTTATTTACTTTACCTGTAGAGCTTACTACACCAAACCAACGTTTTAATTCTGCCGTTCTGTCTATTTGTGTTACATTGCTAATACCATTAAGAAAATCTTCTAATGTAAGTATATCAAACAAATGTAGAACTGCATCTTTAGCGGCAGTTGAACCATTCTTCTTATGAATAACTTGCATGAGGTCTTGAAAGTTTGCAGACATAACTTCACCATCAAACACCATTGGCACTTCATGACATGTAGTTGCGGCAAACTGTTCTTTAATGTGAGGGAAGTTTACAAGCTCTTTACCATTACGACTGTATTGTGTAACATCACCGTTTGGATATACAATAGTAATAACTCTAACACCATCGAGCTTAACTTCAACTAGTTTCTTACCAGATACTTTAGATTCATGCTTTGCACTATCATGAGCTAACTGACATTCAAATACTGGGATTGTATAATCAGGAAAGTCTTTCTTAACTACACGATTAATTGTACCAATTTGAAAGCCAGCTCTCATATCTTTGATGAGGATTCTACGATACCAACCGTTCCATTCTTCTTGTGTTGATTGTACCATAGCAACAAGGATTGCATCAGCGGCCGCATGTCCAGTAACTTCTCTAGTCATTAGTCTTTTGCAAAGGTCCATAAAATCGTCCCATGCAAGACCTTCTCCTCCTGGCTCCTTCTTTTCAGGGACCTGCTTAACACCAAATACTACCAGAGCATCATATGCTAATCTACAGCCTTCAAAGAATACTGTATTATTAGCAACTGCTTGTTCTCTAACAATCGCTTCTTTTTCTAATTTGCTTGCAGTAGCTTCTAGTTTTGAAATTATATTAAACATTCAATCTCCCTAATTTCTTATTATATACAGTATATGACAAACAGGACCAAAAGTCAACCTTTATTTTCCTTTTTATAGACTGCATATGCATCAATAGTACTATTCTTCATAGCATAAGGATTGCGTTCAATAAAGATACACAATTCTTCAAATGTTAATCCTAAAAACTCACAGTCCTTTTTAAGAACTGTCATTGCACCTTTTATTTTCATTATTTAATCCCCTGTTCTTTAGCGGCTTCTAATATAATTGGAGTAAGCATCTCTTCTACTCTTTGTTCTGTATTGTGCCATGCCATATCAGTCATATGATTTTGAGCAGGAGAATATCCATTAAACATTCTTCTAAACTCACCACGTCTATTACAAAGACCATTGTTGAACAAATCATATACACAATTTTGTGCTCTTCTGAACTTATCTAATTTTTTACTAGTAGTTCTAGCATTTTCGCACTTACCGTCAAATGGTAAAAGTTCATTAAGTTTATCTGCTAGATTCTTAAAACCAGAATTAACACCCCAATTACTATTAAACAATTCTTCTTGGTAACCTTTGTACATATGTTTCTCCTAAATTCTTATTATGTATATACTATACGACATTTAGGACCAGAAGTCAACCTTTTTTATTAAAAAGATCCAAATAATTTACTAATTCTCCCCAGGAATTCTTTAATACATGTTCATCGTCCCATACTAATATATGATTATGCTCTATTACTTCTTCTGCTTTTAGTAATATGTCTTGAAACTTATGTTCAGATAGGTTTACTAATCTTTGTATTTCTAATGTTAATGCTTTCATTCTTTTAGTTGGATCTAATACTGTATCGTAGCTCTCATCTATTCCGCATTGTGCAAAAGTTTTAAAGCCATAATGCCTTAGAAGTTCTAATGTACCTTTGTTGCCAGCAATAAGAAAAATTTGTCTAAGTGCCATAGGCTTAAATGATTTTTCAGATAAGAACCTACCATCATTCCTATACATAGTTTCTGTTACAACATTAATAGGATGAGATTTAAATATGTTGTAGGTGTGTTCTTTCTCAACATAAATCCAATTATAATCAAACTGGTCGGTGTCTACTACCAACGGAAGTTTTGCTTTTAATCTATCAAATACATCTTTGCTAATATAATCTTTGTATTGGTTGCCTATACTATCATATTCGTCACCTAGTTTATCTGTTAGACTAAACGTAATCTTATCTAGTATATTTAAATTTTCTAGTTCAAGTGCTATTTGGACCCTATGGTCCCTGACTATTCTATTAAAACACATAACTCTATTTTGAGTAGGACGGTAACTAGGAAAACTTTGCAGTAATTCTTGTCCAGACAGATGCTTGACCTCATTAGGTGGAATTAACTTTCTCCACATAGAAGTAGGAATAAAATCCATTACAGTTTGTTCTGGATAGATATCTGCTTCGTACATACGTTTCTGGTCAAATTGACCACTTGTATATAATACTCTACCTTGCAGATCATTTGCAACAACCCAATCATGGAATTCTCTACCTATAACCCAACCTTCAGTTGAGAAGTCAATCCATATTTTAAAATTCTTATGTCTAACTATTGAGGAGTTACGAAGATGGTCAGATATTATATTAAGTTTTTCAAAGAATGTCTGACCTCTGCCTGCCCAGATAGTATATAAGGCTATAGGATTATCGTCAAAAGAATAACTGTCAGATATTTCATATTCTATAAGGCTATCTAACCAACGTAGAAATGCACCATTTCCTTTTGCTTGTAACTGATCAGGATGATGCATAACTCCATTCTGATCCGGCCCGTCGCGACGTTGAATGTGGTTCTGTGGGAATTCTTTATCAAAGGCAAATACTAGCATATCTATTCCACTAGCATTCGTCGATTTCCGTTTCTCCAACCATTGTGATCACCATTTCTTTGACCTTTATATTGATGGCAAGAAGTGCATAATTCGTCTAAATTTTCTAAAACATTATTACTATGATCGCCGTCGACATGATCTATTTGAGTTCTACCTTTAAAATCTTTAGGCATTTTCTTAAAGTTCGTCCAGCATACAAATCCAAGATGACCATCCTTGTTACTACATATTCCAGTAACAAAGGGAGTAACACCATCTCTATAAGGACGTTTACCGTAACTTGCCTGTTGACAATGTCCGCAGACCGGTCTCCATCTTGGATTTGGATCGCTGATTTTTCCAATACTACAACATACTAGTTTATCGCATCCATGGTTACAACATATAGGTCTCATAGTGTTACTCCTTTTATAGAGTACGACTTTGTTAGATTGTGGTTAACCTTTATTTAACAGATATTCTAGACAGTTTTCAGGTGTCGACTCAACATACGGATCTTCGTCTTCTCCGTCGTTGTTAATGCCTGGTTCCTGCCACCATTTCTCAACAACGCCATCATTGATAATAGCCATAAAACGCCAACTACGACTGCCAAAGCCTAAATGATTTTTACCAATAAGCATACCCATAAAACGTGTCATGTTACCACTGCCATCAGGAATAACTTTTACACGTTCGACGCATTGTGCTTTTGCCCAAGCATTCATAACAAAGGCATCATTAACACTCATACAATAAATTTCGTCAATACCATTCTCTTTAATTTTATTGTAGTTTTCTTCAAAACCTGGTAACTGATACGTTGAGCAAGTTGGTGTAAATGCTCCAGGAAGGCTAAACAATACTACTCGTTTACCTTTAAAATAATCGTCGGTAGTTTTGTCCTCCCAACGAAATGGATTAGACCCTTCAATTGAATCATCACGAACACGGGTCTTAAATGTAACGTGAGGTAGTTTAAATCCTACGATCATACTTCTTGTCTCCTTAGTATAGAAATGGGGGGCCTCTATCTAGCCTGCCCCCTAGGCAAAATAATTATGCTACTGCTTCTTGTTCGATAGCTGGGCCATCTTTGACAAGATCAGCAACGGCTCTTTTAGAACGTTTTGCATATTCTTTTGCAATCGCACTACCAGCTTCACCAGGGATATTCTTATCATGCAAGTATTTAAGAGCTTCTAATTTTGTTGCCGGCTTTGATAGATCATACAATTGAATATCTGTGTGGCCAGTTTTAATAAGAGTCTTAATACGAGTCATATCAGTTGCGAAACGTGCTTTAATCTTACCGTCTTTAGTACTAAAACCAGTGACAGTGAAAAGTTTCTCAGACATATTTTCTTCCTTTACTTCTTCAATAACAGGTTCCGCCTGCTCGGATTCAACTGCTCTTGCAGTAAAATTAGGTTTAATAGCAACGTCAGGGACGGTGCTGAATTGTTGTGCAATGTGTTTGCAAGTTCCTCTAAACTGAAAACCTTTGCAAGTACACTTTGAGTTAGGTCCGTCAAAAGTAACTTCGTACTCTTCTCCTTTGGATCCTAAAACAGTAAAGACTTTAGCAGTAGTTGGAATCTCCTCAGGTACAGGTTCAATTTCTACACCATTAATTTCAACAATACGGTGCATGTCAATCCTACGAACCTTAAACCATGCTTCTCCGGTTGTAAGTCCGACCTGAGTAGGCTTATACCATTTTTCATATACAACTTGACCTGTGTAATAGTTAAACTCAGGAATAATCATATTCACAGAATACCGATCCCTGTAAGGATACATAACATTCTTTACTTTAAGTTCAACTGTTCTGCCTTCTTTTAAGTCTGATATTTCCATACTGTCCAATCCTTTATTATTTTTATAGTATAGCATCTGCTATCCGAAATGTCAACCAGAAAATGACGACTCGATATATTTTTCATAATCATTAAATTCTGTTTTTTTACGTTCAATAATATCATCTATTTTTATAATAGCATTTATAACATCAGGAGTATGGTCTAGCTTTTTAAGACAATCTACTGCACCTTCTAAATCTGAAACATCATTTAAAATATCGTTCATTCAACTACTCCTTTTGCTTCTTTATAAATTTCCATCTCTTTAATCTTAAACATTACATCAAGTAATGCTTTCATCTCTTTAAGATATACTTTAGCAAAATGAGGATCATTTACTTTAATATCCTTTCCATTGCTAATCATATCAGCGGCCTTAACAACCATTGCGGCGGCACTTGCTTTTGCAGTATGCTCTCGATCCATAGCTTTTCTTACTGCTCTGTTACCGTCTTCTTTTTTACTAACATCTGTTAAGTCATCAACTAACATTGCAACCGAGTTACCAAACTCATTACGAATTTCTTCAATAGTAACATCTGTATCTTCAACAACATCATGTAATAGGGCGGCCGCAATCATTTCTCTGGAGCCGTTATACCTTTCTACAATCTCAGAAACTTCAATTGGATGAATGATATAGGGCTCGCCAGTGTATTTGCGAACTTGTCCTTCGTGTTCTTTTGTTGCAAATAGTTTTGCTTTCTCAACCAAATTCATTAAAGTTCCTCACCATATATCCAATTATCAACTGTAAATTGATCTCCCCAACTATCTCCTGGAGCATTATTAAATATCCATTTACATAGGTTTTTTAATTGCTTTAAGTTTTGTGGATCAGCAGTTTGTATTGCTGTCATTAGATCGTTTTCTAATACTGCTCTTAGGTATCCGCCCGGCTCTTTATGATCGAGAATATAACGAGACAGACCTGCTTGTGTCTCGACTGTTAAACTAGTTTTTGAAAAATCTAATTTAGGCCTCATAATATGAAGAGGCATATTAATAATCTCGCCTGTCAAACCCTACTCCTAATTCCTTATTGTCTTTACAGTATAACACCTTCTATCCGAAAGGTCAACCGTTTTTTAATAAAAAAGTACCATTAAATTGCTTAAATGTGCGGAATGATCTAGTATTAGTTTCAAATTCAACTACCAATTTAGGAACAAAGGCTAATTCCTCCCAGAACCTAGATCCTCGGTCTTGTCCTTTGGTTGTTGCAGATATATTTGCTAGTGTTGAATCTGCTAGATATTGTATCATACTAAGTGATGTGGGTATAGGAGCAAAATCCTCATCAGCAATATCAATTTCTTTATAGCCTTTTAGATCTTTGACGCTATATGCATCCATCAAAGTTTGTATATTATAATCTGCTATACATATTGTAAGTTTAGAGTAAGTCATTGTAGTTAAAAAGGTGATGATGTATATAATCAATCACTCCAGGATCGCTATGACGAACTACAGTATAATCTGTGTTTAAAGCAAATCTATCTATAATGTCCATAGCATGTGGATAACTGTGAACAGGAGCAATCTTTTGAAAAGATGCAATCTTAAGTTTAAAATATAATGCCCATTCATCTTTTGTATAATCGTATATGTATTCTCTGGCCGCCCACTTATATGTAGAAGCAGTTACACCTTTAATCTTTTGTCCTGTATTGTTATTAACCATAGACCAACGTTGATAATCATCAGACTGAAACCAGTTTATATACCGTTTATGTTGAAACAATGGTTTGTTATTAGTATGGTCACCAAAGAACATAAAACAACGACATGAGCAATGCATCCATTTAACATTAAAAATAATCTGCCAAAAGAAATCATGTAAACTATGAACCGTATAATCAGATGTCTGTGCTAATTTGTCTAGTTTATTATAATACCATTCTCCAAAGCCTGGTGTTAATATATTCTCTCTACTTTTAGTTGGCATAGAATAAACATTTGGAGTTTCTAAATATGCAATTAAAACATCTTTATAAACAGAATAGTGTGCATCTGGTTTACCTATATCTTCAAGTAAATCAGATACCATTTTTCTTCCTTGAAAACCTAAACGTTCAGCATGGTTCCTAAAAGTATAATAAAATTGTGTAGACACTTCAGTTCCAAACATAGCATCACCTAAGTCGGCTGTAATAACTGTATATCCTTCATTGATTAAATTATTAAAACGAACAGTACCCATTTTAAGATCTATAATCTTAAATTTTCCAAGCACTTCTTTTTCAAAGAAAACAGGATATTCAATTACACTTTCCATACTGCAACAAATAGTTAAACGTGAACGGAGTTCTTTCGTATCTAATGCTTTTAGTAATGCAATAAGAACAACCAAACTATCAATTCCACCTGAATAGTATAATGCAATTTTACGATTGGACTCTTTTTCTAATAAAGCCTTAACCCATTGAGCTCTTTCATCTGTACATTCTGTCCATGTTTTATTGTGATTAGGATCAAAAGACGGCATAGCTAATTCTGGTAAAGGAATTACAGGATAAGGTTGAGCCCAATGACCGTGCCTAGGAGAAAATCTATTATATGTAAACTGCTTTGCGAAGTCAACATGATATTTTCCTGCTAATGGCAAATCATTATATATTGGAGTGTATATTTCTTCTGTTCTTACATTCCATGTTATACCATGATGAAATAAACTATCTCCTACTTTTAAGCCAGAAGATGTTACTTTTGCTTTTGGTAGTTTAGACTTAACTGCTACCGTTGTAGGATGTTTTCTTGCCTGTTCATCATAATAATATTGCTCAGTACTAAAAGTATCATGGGTAAAATTTTCAGACATATTAATTGTCTCCAGGATTAAAAGGTAATCCTGAATACTCAAAAAATCTATCTCTTATATCTTTATCTCTAAGTACCCTGCTATCCCATATCTTATTAATACCACTGATTGCTTCGTCAATATTCTTTGAAGTATATAGTACCCTTTTAGTCCAAAGTAATGCTCCTTGCGGAGTTCTTGTATGATCAGCTCTTGATTGTAATACTGCCGCAATTCCGTGATCTAGTAACTCTTTGAAAAATACTGCATCGTCTGAATTGGTTTCAGCATCAGCAATTCTAATTGCATGTAATATCCTCTGGCAAAAGAATGCATAGTTTTGTAAGTTAACTAACCAATTAGCACTAATAGGATCTTTAAAGTCTAAAGCAATGCCAGCCTCTTCTACTGCATCCTCGCCTGATACTGCACCTAATTCTGGACATGCATTCTCAGACATCTTCCAACCAGTTTTCTCAGATACTGTATAAAACAAACAATTTTCGTTGTTAATATCTTTACTACAGTTTGTGAGTGCAATTAAAGTTAATGGAATCTTTGAAGAAAGTATCTTAGCAGTTTCTAATGTAGTCCATAGATCAAGTCTATCAGATAATATAAATCTGTCTACTCCAACAGAATATATAAGGTAGTTTGCATCTGCTGAATAAAATCTACTACCATCAAAAGGAACTCTACCTAAAGTATCTTGTTTAGCGACTAGTTCCTTTAAACCTTGTTCAGTCATTATACTCATTTTACATCAGCCCTGTTTGCAATAACTTTATCTGCAAGTCCAAATTCAACAGTTGCGGCGGCGTCAAGAAAAGTATCAAACTTCATAGTTTCAAACATCTGATCATATGTCTTACCTTTTGTATTGTGGGTAACATATAGTTGAGTTAAACGTTCGTTAAGTTTTTTAGATTCTTCCATACTACGAATAGCATCTTCAAACTGTAATTCTTGTACATGAACACTTCCGCTTGTTCCGTGTGTTCCAGAACTAACTCTATGAATCATTGTACGACAGCTAGGCAATACATATCTCTTTCCATTTGCACCTGCCATTGCTAATACTGATCCCATAGAACATGCTTGGCCCATAGCATAAGTTGCAACATCACAACCAATAAATTGCATAGTATCATAAATTGCTAAGCCAGCAGTAACTGATCCGCCTGGACTGTTAACAAACATTGTAATATCGTTATCGTTTTCTGCCTCAAGGTAAAGTAATTGTGCAACAATTAAATTAGCCATGTTATCGTTTACTACTCCTTCAACCATAACAATTCTTTCTTTAAGCAAACGACTATAGATATCGTATGCTCTTTCTCCTTCAGAGGTCTTTTCTACTACCATAGGTACAAGTGCCATTTTAATTAACTCCTTTGTTATTTTTAAAAGGTTCCCAATCGTTTAATTTTTTATTATAAGGTGTGTTTATAACACATTGCTTATTTCCATTTCGTCTGTCTAAAAAGTAAAGATACCATCTCATTGCAACAATTGGATGGACATTAGGAAAGGTAGACCAAGCTCTTGGCTCAAAACCTGCTTCTTCTAATCCTTTTCTTAATGTAATAATTTCTTCTGCAGATCTTGCTAAATCTGATTTACTTTCTGATTCGGTTACAGGAACATCATTTTTTGTAGTGTCGCCTTTTTTAACACCAAATGTTTCTTTAATAATTTCTTTGCTACGCCATATCTCAATATAATCAATCGTATCGGCTAAATGATTATGTACTTTAACTCTCCAAATCAAGTTACCGTTTTCTCTGCTAGTATCAAAAATATTGTTATGAGGATTCCATGCTGTCTCTTTCATGTGAGATGTTTGTTTTCTTAAATTTAGTCCGGAACCTGTTGCATTATTTCCTTTGTTAAAATAATTTTTTACAAATTCATCGTTTTTAGTTTTATGCTTTACCCAGATATATCGCAGAGCCCAGGGGCCACTTCCGTCCGGTATAACTAACGGAGGAAGTTTAACCCCATCATACTTTGACAGTTGAGGATTAGCTGGTGCTAAAAATAAACCATCTGTATTTAAGCTCATACGTTTATCCTTCTACTTTATTTTTAAGGTGTCTTAGTAATACACCATAAGCTGGTAGGAAGACAATTAGTCCTACTGCAATCTTAATTATGACTTGCGAACCTGCTACTTCCATCCAGTTTGCTGACATATACTCGTCTGCTGAATTGTGAAAGGCTACTGCAAAGAATGCATAAGTGTCAATAACGTTAGCGGCTACTGTTGATACAGCCGGTGCTAACCACCAGTTGTCTACTAACTTTTCTCTAATATGTTGGAATACATATACGTCAAGCATTGTACCTACTGCATAGGCTGTTGCACTGGCAAAACCAATACGAAGTGCTACACTTGTAGGAGCACCTTCTGCTAGTACTACTAGAATAGATCCAATAATAGCCAGCGGATATGCCGCGGTAATTGTACTTCGAGCAATTTCCTTTCCTAATAGTCGTACTGTCAAATCAGTTGCTAATACCACTAGTGGAAAAGTAAATGCCGCCCATGTTAGTTTAACACCAAAAATTTCAACTGGAATACTAACTAAGGCATTACTAACTACAATAACTAAAACATGTAATGCTACTAGTTTTAATAGCATACTTTTATCTACGTCTTTAAATGAGAACATATTGTTCCTCCTTTTGTTTAATAAATTACTTACTGTCGAATAAGTTGCAGGTTTAACCGTAATGTGGAATTACACCTGCTAATTTTGCCATCATAAGATCTTTAGGATCATAATCTAAGCAATATACACCACAGCCGGAGAGATTATAATCACCTCCCCAGCTATTTTGTTCTAAGTACTTGTAGGATTGAGCCGTTAATCCATATGCTTTAATTTTTGCATATTCATCTGACTTGGTCCATTCGCCTATTGCTAAGTTGGCATATAAATCCCAGTCATCAGGGTCTCCCATGTTTAATATTTTTATTAAAACTTCTTCCATTAATCCCAATCTGCAAAATAATTAAACACGTCATGTGCTTCAGTCATATAGTTTTCAATGTAACTATGTACTACCATTACTTTTTCTAATTCAAAATTTAATCCTACTCGTTGTCCGCCATAGCCAATCCACCATGCATTTCCATTTTGCATAATCCAAGTTTGGTAACCATAGTGCGAGAATGCTCTTCCTGCTTCTCCCGGACGCCTCTCATTCCTAATTTGCTTAGAGTTCATGTCTGTAGCAAATTCTTGCATACACGAACCGCCTCGGCCTTTTACCATATCTATTGTATACATTCCAAGTTTACCCCAGTCTCTTAGACTTGCATTAAATCCAGCAAAGGCAATTGGCTGACCCCGTTTATCCACCATCCAGGATCCACCTGTTTCAGTACCAATCCTAGACCAAATATAAAAATTAAAGTTATTAACTAGTCCTCCCATTGACTCCATTACTTGAGATAATGCTAATGTATCTCCTGAGTTATAAAGATGATTGGTTCCTTCTTCATATTGTCTTGTGTGTCCTTTTAGCATAAACAATCCAGTTGCTCGCTGATTCCTCATCCTAACATAAGTTTTATGTTTAGGCTGTCCGTGACTGCCAAGCTTCTTTATACCACTAGCCATCATTAGTAGATTACGGATTGAAGTATCTCCATATGGAGTTCCTTCTAATTGAGGAGCATATTTTACTGCTTTATCATCGAGGCTATTGATCTTGCCGTCACAATATAGGTTACCAATTACAAGAGCAGTTAGACTCTTTGACATTGACATACTATGCATTTTGCTATTGCGCCTAGCTGGTTCTCTATAACCTTCAAATACAATACGTCCTTTATTAATTAATAATCCAGTAAGAGCTGAACTGTTTCGTTCCATCATTCGTTGAGCTCTGTCTGCTGATTTTATGTCATGTGTTGTTTGCAGTTCTTCATTGAAAGGTTGAAGCAGGTTTCTTCCCATACCACTTTGTAAATGAACGTTAGGAAACTCTACTGCATTGCCTCCTGTAGTACGGACAACGTTTACCTTTGCTTCTTTTGCTAATGCACTTTGTACAACACCCGAAACAACCCAAACAGTTGTTAAAACTGTTAAGGTACCAAATATAAATTTACTATTCATTATTTTGCTCCATTTATAAATTTAGTCATTTCAATATACATTTCAGTAGTGTGCTTGGCATCATAACACATCTTAAAGTTTTTGTTACCAGACCACTTACAAGAACCATCCTTGTTCATCTCTCCGTTTTCTCTCCAACGGATTTCCCAACCATGTGTTCCTCTTTCAAACCTAACATGCTTAGTGGCATGTTCAACTACAGACTGTTGACAATCTTCAATACGAGTAGCATAGTCCTCATCACCAGTTAGAAGTAGTACAGGTCCCCAGAAACCATTCTTTGCTAACGAAACAAATCGTTGTCCTGCTCTTAGGTTACCATTACGATTGTAGTTGTCGCAAACAGGATAGTATGCAATACCACCTGCATAAAGAGGCTTTACTTCAGCAAGTTGAGTTGCTCCTGCAGACATTGCCTTAAGAGTTGTCCATCCACCTTGTGAACCGCCCATCATATAAGTTTTGCTAGGATCAGACCCTTGTGTCTTTAACCATTTACCAACTGCAATAACATCAAATGTACGAACGATTGCATCAGCTTCTACACCTCTATCCCAATTATTAGGCATATCACGTGACATAAAACTATCAAGAAGTAATACGTTGGCATTAATACGTTGCTTTAGATCTCTTGCTTTAATCCACATACCGCTACCAACGCCATGTCCACCATGCATTATAACAATAGTTGGATTATTAGCAACATCATCGGAAGGATTCCAACTTGCGGCAAGTAAACCTTTACCGTCATAACTTGGAATTTGAGATTTCAAAGGATTTAGTTTCATATAATGAGCATATCCAGGCATAACAGATACATTATTATTAGTAACTGCTTTACCATCATACTGTATAGCAGATGTTTCGTTATTAACTGCTAGTGAATTAGTTGTTTGACATGCACTAAGAACTGCTACCGAAGTAATTGCTAATGCAATATTTTTAAAATTAATATTCATTATACGTTTTCCTTAACCATTGCAAGTTCTCTTAAGGTTGAAGCCATTTCAGCACCAACTAATTGTTCTAAAGTTTTTACTTCTTTAGTAGGAGCTTTTTTTGCACAACCACTTTGCACATAAGGCTTTGAGTATTGTCCAATGTTTAAATCAATATAAAAAGCAGTATGGAAATAGTCAGACATACTATCTGACTCATCAAACCAACCTCTACCTTTATGAAAACCTTCTCCTTTTGCAGGAGCAGTTTTAATCACGTTAAGAACATCTGCTAAGAATTCTGTATGCTTATTATAATTGTCTCCTTTTATATGATAAACATTAACTTGACAATAGCCGTCATCTCCATATGCATCTTGTCTGTAAATATCTGAGAAATCAGTAGGACCGCTTGTTATAGTTACAATACAGGCACCACCTGATCTTTTGCTAACATTAAATCTAAACTCTGGAAATTGTACTTTAAGTTCTTTTCTAATTGCTTGGGTATCTTTTGCACTTAAATAAGCCATATAATGTATCTCCTAATTAACCTAATTTCTTATTATATACAGTATATGACAAACAGGCCCAAAGGTCAACCTTTTTGTTGAAAATAGTAGGAAAAATTAGTCTTGTTTATCAAGAGGTTGTAAATTAATTTTGCCTAAAGGTAAACTTTTTTCAGCGGCTGATACGATTATACCTAAAAATATAGCAGATCCAATACACCATAAACCTTCAAATAGTACCAATAATCCAGGAGTGGCACTATAATTTTCCCATACCCAAATTTGAGAACCTAGAAGTAAACCAATTGTACCAAATACCATCAACCATCCCATTAAAGAACGCATTATCCTAATACCTATCTTTTCATGGTTGGTATCACGCATTGATATAACCTGTTAAAGGATCTTGTGCTTCTGTCAACGATTCACGATGCTGAACTATATAATTTGCTTTAGGAAAAGCAAGACGTAATGCTTTCTCAAGTTTACGTTCAAGTTCCTCACGCCTGTTGGCTGTAATATGATGAGTTGAAGGCTCCTCATTATATAATTGTGCGACAGCATCAGGATTCTTAGGTGTCCATTCTCCTAGCCATTTGCCTTCTCTTTTATCAATGCCCACATCAATATGGACTATATCTTTTGAACCAATCATTTTTATTCCTCATAGTTGGAGCGGGTAAGGAGAATCGAACTCCTGTCATTAGCTTGGAAGGCTAAGGTCTTACCACTACACAATACCCGCTTATTTTACTATTATATGGTATATTATCTATAATGTCAACCATAAATATTGGTATGGAGCAACCTTATTTAACCGTTTCTTTTAAACTTTCACCTGAAGCCTGGTCGTGGGCTCAGGAAATAACCAAACCAATGGTTCAAGACTACCAAGATAATGCTCCTCTTTCAGCGGCATTAATAACACCGGAACCTGATATGATACAGGCTTGGAAAGAGTCAAAAGCATATGCTGAAATTAATGCCTTTACAAAAACATATGGACTAGAAGATGGAGAGGTAAATTTCTTCATTTATAAGTCACTTAACGAACCTTTAGAAGATCCTCGTGGTAATCCACATATTGATACTACTGGTCCTGATAGATATACCGGAGACAAATATGATATACCAGTTCGCTTTAATGTTTTATTAAATGGCGACGAAGACCAAGAGATGTTTTGGTGGAATTGTGATAGAGATCATTGGAAGGTTCGTGTTGCTGAATTTCCAAGACCTAATGGTGTTCCTGCTAAACGTTTACAAGCCAAAGGTGGTGCTGAAAAAAGTAGAGCTGGACAATATAAATTATTAGGAGATCCGGATTTCAAATGCAATACTTTAGCCAAGTTAAATCAAGAATCTTCTTTTGTTAGAACTGATATCTTACATTCTATTAATTGGGATGGTAAAAGCCCACGATTGCTTTTATCAATAAGATTTCAACAACCATGGGCCAACCTAAAAATTCCTAGTTAGGAAGTTTACTATAATCAACTACAAAATGTCCATGATGGACACTAACAGCATCTTGATATTTTGTACCTAATAAGTCTTGAGCCATAACACCTGTTTGTCTTACTTCGCTATCCCAAACATAATTATATGAATACCATGAAAGTCCTGTAACAGCATCAACGTTCTCTAATTTAATATTTTCTTTTACTCTAATATCACTAAAGAATTTCTTAATCTTTCTACCAGATTTTTTAGCGGCATCCTTTGCGGCATTTGCAGATCTTTGAGCGGCATTTGCGGCGGCTTGTGCTTGTGCTTCTGCTTGTCTACGAGCTTGAAGTGCTTGCTGTTGAGCTAACTCTGCGGCACGTTGAGCTTCGGCTTGTGCTTTAGCGGCTTGTTCAGCGGCTTTCTGCTTAACCATTTCAGCTCTGTGGGCGGCTTCAGCGGCCTGTTTCTGTGCTTGATCCGCGGCTTGCTTTGCGGCCAATTCAGCGGCTTCTTTTGCTTTCTGTGCTTGTTCGGCCGCCAGTCTTGCTGTTTCTTCAGCGGCTTCATTTAGAGCTCTTTGAGCACCAGCAATTACACCTTGACAATGTTCTTCTGTTGCTTTTAGTTCTCTGGTTGCTTCTTTCTTAACTCTGTCTGCTTCATCGTTTGCGGCTTTAATAGTTGCATTCTTCATTTTTTCAGCATTGGCCATTGCAGAGTCTACCTGTTTTTCTGCATCAGACATAATATTTCTAGCTTCAGAAATTGCTTCGTTTGGATGAGTAATTACATTATATGTACATTTACTAATATCAAGAATTGGATTGAGATCAACTTCAACATTTAAGTCTGCATCTATTCCTGCTAGTACTGCGGCCTTGCCACTAACACCTACACTTGCAACACCATCATTCATTGTTGCATGACCTTCGCCTTCTATACCTACTTGTGTACCAACACTAACTCCTGCTTCGGCTTCTCCGCCAACTGATCCAATTGGAGTGTCTATTGTACCTGATGCACCAGCATCAACTCCTGTGCTTGCGCCTGCTATTGCTCCACCGCCAACATCAACACCATGTTCTCCAACACTTGCATGAGCTTCTACACCGGCATGAGTTTCTGCATATGCTCCAGCATGAGCTTCGCCTTCTGCTCCGGCAAGAGTAACATCTCCTAATGGTCCAGCATCAACTGTGGCTTCTGCACTACCATCTACATGAGCTTCTGTTTCTGCTCTTGCTTCAACCATAGCACCTGCTCCAATACTAGCGTCGCTACCATCAAACCCTGCTCCGGCATATGCTTCTGCAGTTACTTCAGCAGTTGCACTAACACCGGCACTACCTTCGGCAGTTTCACTCAATGCTCCTTGAGTTGCATGAGCTTCGCCATCTGCACCAGCGGATACTCCTGCTTCTGCATGGGCTCCTGCTTCTGCACTAACACTTGAATCAGTGACTTCTGTTCCTGCGTGGGCGTTTGCTTCGGCATGAGCCTCTGCTTCTGCTGATGCTGATGCACCAGTATCTTTGTTGCCTGTTTCTGATTGTTCCATTTAATGAATTACCTTTGCTTTATATTTGAGGGCGTTCGTCGCCGTTCTTATAACGTTCTAAATTTGCTTGATATCTATCAATGCTGTGGTTGATAAAAAAATTGATTTTACCTCTTACAATTCCTTTCCAAAATCCTCTCCATTGATCCTTTACTGCTTGCCAATATGTCATAGTTCTTACATTACCCCAATGGTTCATATAATGTAAATCTCCGTGATGCTTATATCGGTTTAGGATATCCGGTGGAACCTTAGGCACAATATCAGCACCATTAACCCACCTAATATGCGGTACACTAAGACTATGGTTGACAAACTTTTTATTACCTGACCGTGGTTCTCCGTAAGTAAATACTCCTTCAACCAAAGGTAAGTCTTCTATTTCGTGGAAACGATTTCCTATTAGGCATGCCATAGCACCTCCTAATGAATGTCCACAAACCCATACTTTTTGTTTTTTTAATTTTAATGTGCTTGTAATACTAGGCCAGATTCTATCAACACTTACTTTAAATCCTTTGTGTACTCTTCCTTTTTGACCTGTAGCTGGCCGAACTAAAAAACATCTAACATCAGCGGCAATATCCTTAAATTCAGTTGGTTCAGTTCCTCGACAGCATATAACTAGATCTTTCGTGTTCCAGATAACATATGCCTGACTTGAATCAACATCAACAAATTTAACTTGAGTAAAACCGTGACTCTTGTATTCTTTAGTGGCTTGTTTTTCATCCTTGTAAGCGATACCCGCTAGGAGCGAAAATAGATGAGATTGCTCCTTAAAATCCATTTCTGATAGCATATTTTAAATCCTTTATAACGTCAATATTTACCAAAATAAAGGATAAACTAGACATTTAAAGATTCAAAAATATAAAATATATTATAAGAAAATATGTTGTGTAATGCAATAATTGATCAATAGTAAGGAGCCACCAATAAGCATAATCTGCATTGTTTAGTTCGTATTTGTTGTTAATGTTAGTTTTTGTAAAGTCAATATGCCAATGTGCAATCCAATCACATAATCCAGCAATTAATGCTAGAGCAGGATCAAGTGTCACTAATACTATAAAAGTACCAGCACCGTGACTTAGATAATGTATTTGGGCTTTAGGGCTAAGCCATTGGTGTTTCTTTTGTACACCCAAGTGTCTTTGTAGTCCAACGTCTACTATGGCATGTTTGAATATTAATAAGAAAAGAAAAACGGCTTCCATACCACTATTTATTAACAAATGCATAGTCAAATTCAAATATGTCTTTCGAGTCTTCAGGTATGTAATAACCATTAGATGTTAGAAGATCGCAGATACGTTGTCCTCTTCTTTTATGATGATTCCACTCTACTGTAATCAATCCAAACTTGTATTTGCTAAAATCAAAAGTTCTAAGAATTTGATATTCACTACCTTCAGTGTCAAGGCTAAGATAGTCTATATACTTTGGTGCATTATGCTTATCAAGCATATCTAATAGGCTTATAGTTTTAACATCAAATGTAGGCCATTTTTTTCGAATTTCTTTTGCATCGCCTTCTTCTGCAAAATCTGAAAGTGTACTGCGTTGATCTGTAATTTTTTTAGATTGAAAGAATGTTTTTGTTTTTCCAGAGTTTGCCCAAACACAATCAAACTCAATACTACTACCAGGTCTATTGTTTTTTAGGCTTTCGTGATGTCTTGGATCAGGCTCTGCTAAGATTCCTGACCAATTATAATCTCGTTCTAATGTTAATGTATTACTCAGTCTGATGCCATCAACTGCACCCATTTCAACAAAGAAGCCATTTCTTTTAAAATTTGTTTTTTCTAAAACCCAGTCAACGTGTAATTTTTGATCTCGCTCTGTCTCTTCAAATGTTAGTATTCTTTTCTCAGACATTATTAATCCTTGCATTTGGCCTGCCCTGCAAGATTCGAACTTGCGACCTACTGCTTAGAAGGCAGTTGCTCTATCCAGCTGAGCTAAGGGCAGTTATTCCAAATTGTTCGTTATAATACACTATTAGAATACTGCTGTCAACCTATTTTGTTGTCATACGAGATTCTAATTTATATCTGTCTCGATTAATTTCTCTCCAGGGCTTTCCGGCTTCTTCGGATATTTGCTTTTTTCTCTCAAATAGATCTGGAGTTAGATCTTTATAAAGCCTATGAAATTGAGGAAACATGCCTTCTCTTGCTCCAGCTTTTAGTCTTGGCTCGTTATCAGCATGAGCCATACTTGCAATACTAGTACCTCCGCATATTACACTTTCTCTTTCAAGTTCGTGTTGTAGTAAAGTATATAAGTGTCTACCTCTCCACTTGTCCTCTGTCCAGATTAAAACAATCATTGCCTGTTTGTTATAAGAATGATATTCCCAAATAACTCCACCTAAAAATTCTTCTGGTTCTGTTGTAGTTGTTAAAAATATTGCTCTATGTGAACTTGATGCTAATTCATAAGGAGTCATACCCCAACCTTTTTCTAGTAAAAATAATGTTGCTCTATAATAAGATGCTGTTAAAAGTGGTTCCTGCCCAATGGTATCTGTGTGCCATATTTGAACATCCATACCTTTAGCATCTTGTTTCACTCTACCTTTTATTCTCATTTTGTTTCCTCACTCCAAGTAATCTCAAATTTGGACAAATGATGCTTAATATAATCTTGTACATTTACATCTAATACATCTAACATCTTGTAGTCAGTTGTAATACCAAACCTATGCATGGGTTTTGGGTAAACAGTTGTATCAACTTTTTGACGAACACTATTCTGTCCCATGCTTTCAAGTTTCAACTTAAAATCTCTATACCATATATTTTGATCTAACTCAAAAATATAGTCCCTTGCGACTTTCTTATATGTACCAGCACCGTATCCAATTTTTTGTCCGTTATTATTGTTATTCATTGACCACTGTTGATATGCTGGCCATAAGTACCAATTCTCAATCTTGTTTATTGCTATATTCATATCATAACGATCGTTATAATACATTGCACCTCGAACTCCACAGTTTATCATTTTAACATTAAAAATTAACCACCAAAAGAAATCTTGCAAACTAATAACAGGACAAGATGCTGTTTTTGCATTTAAGGCATACTTGTCGTATAGTTTACGACCAAACATTGGATCTGGATTTAAATTCTTAGGAACAGGCCACCATGGTGTATTGCTATACTGAAAGTACTCAACTAATGCATCTTCAAATACACTAAAATGTGTGTCTTTATCACTAAGTTTATGCAAGTTGTTTCTTACATGAGCCCTCTGATCTGCTGTTAACCTTTCGCCAATCTTTTGTTCCCATGCATGATAAAAGTTTAAACCTAATACTGTTCCATGAATACAATCTCCGTCATCTGCTGTTACTGGAGTATATCCTAGTTCTAGTAAAGTATCATATTTGTTTACCATCGAATCAATAATTTTAAATTTACCAAAGATAAACTTTCTCCAGTAATTTGGATTTTCAACTACTGCCTGAACACTAGTACAGATAGAAACGTTTTTAAGTTGTTCTTTTGTTAAATTTTTAATTAACGCCGTTGTAATGATTGTTGAGTCTAATCCTCCGGAATACATGATAGCAAATTTCTCATTATTCTTATCAATACGTCTAGCATATTCCATTGCTTTACTATCTGACGCTTCAGCAAAAGAACCTGTATAGTTAGGATCGTATTGAACTAGTTTGTACTTGGGTAAAATCTCGTCAGGCCAAGGAAGAGTCCATGTTGAATTATCTCTTGTAGAGAATCTATTTGGATTAATTCTTCTGGCAAAGTCAATTACAAACTTGCCTCCTGCTCCTACTTCGTCGTAAGTTTTCTCCCAAAACTTATTTCCTTCCTGGCCGTCCCAATTAACTGATGTGTAATATAACTTTGTATCTAAGTTCATAATAGATAACCTGAGTAATGTGTTAAATCAGTATCTGATTGTGACTTACCTAAATCTTCTGGTTCTGGATAGTCAGGGTGATTAAGTATTGCATAAAACATCTTTCGCATAGGAAAGGAATGTGGAGTATTGTTATTTCTCCACATATCAGCAATCTTAGACATTGCTTCGTCTATAGAATCTGCATTATAAAGTATTCTACGAATTTCATTTTTAGGTCCTAAGTCAGATGTTGTTGTGTTACTACTATCTGCTGGTAAGCACATATCGTCTGGTACTTCTCCAGAAAGATATTCGTTTGCAAACTCTTCCATTGGTAAAAAGTTATGCACCATATCAAACAATTTTGTTGCATGCCAACAACGTATTACAAATTTAGTATATTCTGAGAACTTCATAAAAGTATTATATCCATTTGAGCCTGGCATATAATCTAAAGGCATACTTTCACAGAATTCTAAAACTGGCTTTTGCATTTTTCTAAATACAGGAGTCTGCCTACTGAATAATAACCCAGCGGCTCCACCAATTACTTGTTTATCTGTTATTGTAAAATCTGTAACATTACTATTATTAACATCTGTTCTATCTTCAAAATGTAATACAATTACTGCAATGGCTGGCATTTTACTGCTTAATATCTTAGCAACATCAAATGCTGTATAAGGATCAAAGGTGTCGACTGCAAAACATCTGTCAACTCCTGGACTATAAAATATGTTAGCATTAGGCCTTCTTTTCCATGCATTCATATGGAAGAAAGAGACCTTCTCTTTAATTTGGTTACCCCAAGACAAAACTTAATCCTTCTTTTTATACTCTTCTGCTATCTCGTCCATTGCCTTTTTTAAATGAGGCATTCTTTTTAATTCCTCATTAATACGAATGACTCCGTGGGCGGCATGAAACTTAAACAACCAAGGAAAAATACCATGAATATAACTGGTTAGAACAAATGCCAAAAGTCTACTTCCGTTATAAAACGAATGCCAAAGGTGATACCAATATCCCATATTAGAATGATCTAAGTGATGATTTGCTCTAGCCCAGAAGGGGTATTTTTTCTTTGACATATTAACTAGCCTGTCTAGTTAAGTAATTTACTCTAATTCTTTCAGGAGAAAAATATTTTTGTACAACAGACTGTGCTACTTGTACATCATATTCCATACAGGAAAACACATCTATATAAAGGTCTCCGTTTTTATCAACGAAATGTCCTGTTATAGAACTTGTTTCAATTAGTTGAACTAAACTATGTCCTGCCGCATCTGGATCATGTGTTGCAAAATGTTCAATTATAGGATCGCCATATGCTTTCATTCCGATAGCATCAACTAGTTCTTCTATGAAGTTTTTAATATTTTCTCCAGAACGTACTTTATCAATATCGCCGTGTAAACAGTCAAAGAGTGTATGATAACCCCAATATTCTGCCATGTGTATTCTCCTACGAATTTGCTTATAATGTTACTTAACATTTCTTTATAAGTTTGCCTTACCAATTATTTAGTAATAGAAATATATAATAAAAGTAGCCAAGCAGGAATTGCCCATATTAACATCATATACATTAAGGGAGGATATTCTACCCATAAAAATGTATAGAAAAATAGGAAAACACAAATATGAAAGACACCTACGAATGAGATTATGTTTTTCATCTAATATTTAAAATAGTTTTATATTGAGTTAAAGGCGTACTATTACTTTTTCTTAGTTTTAGTAGTCTTAGAAGGTGTTTTTGTGTCAGGCTTCTTAACACGTCTGCCCCAAACATTAACGGCAGTATATCCTTTTTCTCCCATTGGAATCTTTTTTATTACTCCACCTTTTGCTAGAAATTCTGCAATTTCTTCTTCTGTTGTTTTTTGTGCTTTAGGTTTTTTATTTTCTGCCAATGTAGTCCCCAATGTTTTTATACTAATAATTATAGTTTTGAGCAACCCTTGTATTACCTAAATATAAATAGTAGTATGAGAAACAGTAACTATCCAAGACACTTTGCGGAGAAATATAAAGGAATTCCATTTGTGGTTTTAGACATTCCTCCTGTTGTTATGGATGATGCATTTCAGGAAATGTGGAATACTCATAATGCTCCTATCGTTAGACTAAAACCAGATGAAAGATATACTGATAGTCCTTACGAAGCAGAACGTATGCATAAACTGACAGGAAAACTAAATGAATATACAATGCCAAATTGGAATGGCATTAATATTATTGATAGCCCAGGAGCAGATGACCGTTGGACAAAACCAATGATAGATGGTAAAAATATACTACCTAAGTTTATTGATTACCTTCATACAAACATTCCAACAAACGGAATAAGTCAAATATTATTTTGGAGTAACCAACGACCTATTGGAATACACAAAGATAAAAACGAGCAGTTACCTTATCCAAATAGTCTCAGAATTATGATACAAGACGAAAATCCTACACCAACATTTTGGTTACAGCCATTAGGCGAAGGATCACAAGGTATTGGAGCAGAAAGAATTCCATTTGATACAGAAAGAGCTTGTTATGTTGAAACAAGAGGTTTAGAAAGTAGTGCCTTTGTTTACAACAATGATACATGGTGTCATGGAGCTCATAAACTACAAAAAGAAGATGGTAGTTTCTATAGTAAAATTCTGTGTAGTATTAGTCTTAGTTGGGAATGGAAAGGTTACGAAGAACTATTAGACCGTAGTATTGAAAAATATGGAAACAATATTAAATGAACTTAGATTATCATATACCAATGCCACACTTAGAACCAACTAAAGAAGAGTTGGAATGGGCTAAAACTGACTTAATGCCACATGCACAGGTAGCACTAGATAAATTATATGAAAAGTACGGAGCAAAATTTGATAAAGCAAATTTAGATCAGGCTATATTTGATAACAGTCCTATTGGTAAACGTATGAAAGATCATGTAGAAGAATTAGAATTAGGCTTTAGAAGATTTTGTTTGTTTATTGGTTATAAAGGTGCTCATGCCGCAAAACCACATTGTGACGCACATAAATTTGATATACCTATGATTGCTAGGCTAAACGTACCAATACAAGGAATTGTTGGTGCTAAAATAAGTTGGTGGAAAACTGGCGTAGAAGATCCTAAAATGCTAGAAAGAAAATTTGAGCAATGGAATAGTAAAACACAAAGAATGGAACGAGGTTTCAGTTACTTGGCAGGAGATGGGGACTGGGGCGAACCAGTACATGTTGAACAAGATCCTGGACCTTGTTGGAACCATGTTGATAAGGCTCATAAGTTAGATCTTGATGATATACAAGAACATAGAGTTAATATTACTGTTGAACTTGAACCACAAATTTCATGGATAGAACTTGTAGAACGTTTAGACAAAAAAGGCTATCTAGTTTAACAAATTAAATTTCTTCTGTAATTCATATAAAACATTTGACCAATAATTTTTACCCCAATCACCTTTACATGTATCATAGGCAATTCTAGCATTTGTTAGTAGTCTATCAATTTGTTGTTTTGTATATACCATTACTTCTTTTTTGATTTAGACATTTCGTCAATTTTTGCTTGATTTTCGCTGATACGTTGATTCTGTAACTCGTCAAGTTGTTTTTGTATTTGTAGAGCCTTTTCCATTGGAGTATCTAAATGTACATCTTTATTAACAATTTTTTCCAATTTTAACATAGGAATACGTTCGTTAGGAACATATCTCCAGGTATAGCCTTTTTCTCCGTATATTCCAAAAACTGTTTCTGTCATTCCAATGCGAACAATAACTGCATCTTGTCCATCAATGATAACAGAATCGCCTTCGTTAAATGCTCTGTTCATTTTGAACATTACACCTTTTGCCATTTTTGTTGCTAGATCTTTAAACCACATAGTAAATACTAGTGCGATTAAAATTGTTAAACCAGGTGTTATAAGTTCTGCAAAATCAATCCCAAGTTTTGTTGCATCCATTTAAATATCCTCCGTATAACTATTTACCGGTTTGGCTATTTAAATATGTATGTTAAGATTCCCGTTCCTAATACAAACAACAATACACTATTAAGCATTAATAATGCTCTATCATGCCATAGATAGCCAACTAAAGCCCATCCACTACATCCAACAAAGGATAATACAAGATCGTATATCTTTGGAACTTCTTCAACACTACGGCACATAACTGCTAGAAGTATAACTCCGGAGGCGGCCCACTTAATATACCAATCAGTAGTATGCAATGGAGTAATTTTCTTATAGACCCTAGTAGAATTAAGATCAGCAATCTTATCATCTAGCTTCTTATCATATGTCACTCATATCTCACTTTCTTGGTAAACACCAATGGTTAATTTATAATATATAGTATAGCATATTGACAAAGAAGTCAACCTAAAAGAGAAGAAAGATACATGATTAAAAATATTTTAACTAGTGCCGCAATTATGGCATTTGCTGTTTCGACTGCCTCAGCCGCAGATATTGAATTTACAGTACATCACGGACCCGGAGGCCCAAGTGATCAGACTACAAGACTAATTGAAAAAAATGTTATTAATTCTGATAACAAATATAATGTTGTAAACAGGCCAGGTGCCGCAGGCAAAATTGCAATCAAACATATGTTAAAAACCAATAATGCTATTATTACAGCAACAATGGCACAAATCTATGTTACTAACGAAATTAGGTTTAACGATTTACCATATGATCCTATTAAAGACTTTGAACTAGTTGGTGTTGTTGCTACAATGCCAAACGTACTAGTCTGCAACAACGACAGAAAGTTTTTTACTGTTAGCGACCTTGAAAAATTCAGCAAAGGCAAAATTCTTTTTGGAGCGGCAGGATATGGTAGTAGTGAGCATCTTGCTACTGAAGTTCTTATTAAAAACTTAAAAATTGAAAGTAAGGTTATTCCTTATGCCAAAGGAGGAACTACTGCATTAAGTGATCTACTTGCAGGAAATATTGATTGTATGTTTGCAAATTATCCAACTGTAAAAAATCATTTAAATGCTAATATTACAAGTATCATGTCAAGTCAAGATCTAGGATTAGACATTCCTACATGGCAAGATGTGTACAAGGAAGAGTTTCCGTTTGTTAGTCCTATTGGATTAATTGCATCAAGGAAGTCGCCTAACTTAGATAGTATTAAAGAAGATATTAGCAATGTTTTTAAGAGAAAAGAGTTTGTTCAAGGACTTAAAAATATTGGATTGTTTCCTATTGCAGGAACAGACTTAGAAACAAAACTTTTTGCTTTCCGTAATAATGTTAAATTAAAAGCATTTTTAATAGACAATAATATTCCATTACAGAAGAACTAACGCATAAACGTATTAACACCTGGCCCGGTTACTTTCATTCTACCAACTTCGTAGTTATGAAGGACCGGAGCCAAACCATCCGGACGTTGTCCAACTAATTCATCACCCCTATCAATAAAAGAATTCATTACACTAGTATTCCATATATCATTATCAGGATCTTCTACATAACGTAGAAAGGGCTTTAAGTTGTCTGCTACATACTTTAGACCTTCCATCCAAACTTGATATGCTTTAGTATCTTGATAACCAACTCTAAACCATTGATCAAATTCACTATCCCAATCTAATACTGCTTTCTCTGCTTGGAACCAACGTTGATCCCAGGTACTGTATAATAAGTTTCTAAGTAAAGGCTCGTGCAATAATCTATATACTTTTCCTGTAGAATTTTCACTATTGAAATGAACTTGCATAGAAGGATTAGCCTCAAGGTATTTCTTAACAACATGAGCTTGTTTAATAAGCAAAGGAACACAATCTGGAGACCAGTAAAAGAATTCAACTGTTGAATTAGGATAGTCTTTTAAATGTTCTGCTACTGTAATCATATTGGTACTTCTGTCTGCAAATCTAACAAAGAAACGTCCTTGGTGAACAAGTGTTCTAGGCTTTTCAATACCAACTATCAGCCCTATCTTTTTATCTTTATCAAATCTCTTTCTTACTTCCATAAAATGCAAATAATTGAATCTAGTAATACCTGCAGGATTTAATCCCTCACGTTTCTCTAATACCCAACTAGCATCTCCGGCCGCCTCTAGGCTTTCAAACAGATAGTCACTTTGATCAGTAACAGTAATCTTTGTCATAGGCATTTCTTTTTGTATTTCTTTAAGCCTAGGTACTGTGTTTCTTACATGTTCGCTTTCAGGAGCATTAAATGCTTTAGTACTAGTATCTGTTACTAATCCTTTACTTGCCTTAGACATTGTATTAACAATTACCTCGTCAATATGTAAGCCTTGTCGTTGAAATGCTTTATAAATATTCCAAGAATCGCTTCCTCCACTAAAACTTAAAATAAGATAATCATATTTTACTCTTAGGTCAAAAGCTCTTGCATCATATAACTGATCTAAAGTTTCACTAGGTTCAACACTCCAGTCGTGCGATCTAAATTCTTTGTTGTTAAATATCCATTGTACTGGCTTATTTACTTTAACAGAATGTAACCCTGCTCTAATTTTTGAATCAAATTCAAAGCCGTCTACAATATAATATCCTAACTTCTTATTAATATAAGGATTTACAATTATATTCTTTTCTGGTAAAGATCCGTTTGGATCTATAAGTGGTGCCGGCATATTTTTATCCTTTATACTGATGCCATCTACGAGTCTTATTAGACCCAAAATCTTTTAGATGGTTTATTAATTCGTTCCTTTCAACATAGGCGCATTTATTTTTATAATTGTGCCTTAGCCTGTTGTCGCTTGGATTCATTATCCAAGCAATATTATTTGCACTAACATCTTTTGGAAATAACTCCAATTCACCTTTCCAATATAAACCATATAATAAAGGTTTGACATAATATTCCCATGAAAATATTAGAGGAGGTGACTCTCCTGATTTTTTCTCAATTAATCCATTGCCAGCAATATACCTAATAGAATTGCAATAGCCTTCAACTATTGAATCACTTAACAATGCTAGTGTAAACTCGTTAAAATTAGAACGTCTGTCAATTGATACTATCTTACCTTCTCGGTCAACTTCTTGTAATGCTCTTTGACTTGCTATTTCTATTGCAGTCCAACTTTCCATACAATATGTTTTTTTATTACGGAATATAAAATCAAAACTCTCAATACCTTGTAATATATCTAATTCATTTGGTAGTTGCTTTAAAAACATTTTCATTAAATGATGTTCTGCTGGAATTCCAGTACTGATTGCTAGTTTTTCAACTTCTTCTTTATGATCATCTGGATTAATTTCAATAATAGTAGTTTTATTATTATACTTGTTATCTAGTATATCTATATTACTACGTTCGTTATCATTATAACCTGGCCAATGGCAGAAGGCTGTACTAAATGGCAGTCCTAAAGAATGAAATGTGTGCAACAATACCTGACTATCTAATCCACTACTAAGGCTGATGAGTACAGAAGTATTTCTACTTTGTGCATCTTCTGCTAAGTTAGTACATGCAATTTCCATTTCATCTCGCATGTTACCTACTGGTCTAGTACAAGATGTATAATCAACATAAAATTCTTGTTTGTTGTCTAATCCATATTCCATGTTAGTATATATTAGTTTTTGGGTGACATTGTTAGCCTAAGTAAAACTGTTTGTTTTGTTAATATAAGGTTCAATATCAAAGTTTTTAGGTAAAAATTCAAAATCAGAATTTAGTCCGCCAACATGCTCTATAGTTCGAAACACGTTTATCAGACTTGGAATCTTAACTTTATTATTAAAGTATTCCTCATCCTTATCAAATGAATATATAAACTCTTTGGCTGTAAATTTATAAGAAGCCCAGTCCTTTGTAATTTTCTTATCAGGATTGTTTATACTCCATCTTTGAAAGTCGTCATTCATAAAAAAGTTATGGTAGTTGTTATCAAAGAAATCTTGGTCAAGTGTTATAGACATTCTCTTTCCCATATTAAAAAGTCTATAATATACATTTTGCCATTTATAACAGAAGTTGTACCACCAAAAGAAATCTTTAAAATCTGTAATTTCACAAGGCTGTTTTGCTTTAATTTGGTTATCCATTATATCAAACCAAATTCTTGCTTGTCTGTTAGACATTCCTTTGTGTACGAAAAATGCACCAACATTTTCAAAACTATATGGTTGGAACATACTTGCATTATTATCCCAGCCCTGAATTGCTAGATATATGTCAGTTCCAAATAACTGATCACAACCCTCTCCGCTACAAATAATATGATCTTTGTTAATATAATCAAACATTATTTCACTAGGAGCAATTTCCATTTTACCTCTAACATAATTATAATAAAATTTAGGATTTTCTCTTATTGATTGAGCATTCATACAAACTTTAATATTACTATAATCTCCATCAGCGGCTATAATTAATGCTGTTAATACTGTTGTACTATCAATGCCTCCACTCCACAAAACTAAACAAGGCTTATTAGTTGCCCTACTTAACTCTAATAACTCTTTTGCCCTGGCGATTGCAATTTCTTCAAATGTTCCTACTTTACCATTATCTGGTAATGGTAATGTAATTTTATAATTGTAAGGAGTTATAACGTGACCAGTTCTGTCACATAAATTAACTGTTGGAGCAATAACCTTATAAATGGAATAAAAATCCAGTTGGTCTTGTGTTTTGTTTGTTGCGGTATGTACTTGACTAGAAACTGTAGATAATAACAATTCGCCCATTATGCTACATCCTCAAAATTATTATATAAAGTGTACTTTGCAGTTAATTCATCACCTGCTTTGATAGGTTTAGTTGTAGTTAAATAACGGACAGGAATCTGATGCCAGAAGCCTTCATGGTTTTTGCAATTAGGGTCATCTGAATGATTATAAAAAGCACCTAATGCCGTTCTAATACTTCCATGAGGAAAGTTTTTATTCATAACATGTACAATTCCTAATACTACATCTGCATCAAAATCTTTGGTTGCAAATAATCCTAATCCTTGTACATTTGATTCTCTTATTGTTAATCCGTCTGGTAATGGTCTATACATTCTACTCTGTTCCTAAAAATACGTTGTTTCTAATTTCTGAAAGTATATTCTGAAATTCTTGTTTAGTGTCTACCATTAGCATCTTTTGGGTATATTTTTGCCAGAGGGCATACGCACGAATACGTTGTTTGCGTATAGGTATTAGTTGGTTGTTAATTTCATTATAGGCTTGCTTAGGTGTTATTCCAGTAATAGAAGCATATTCAATAATATCATCAACATAATAATCTTGGAGTGGGATACATTTATTAACTGCATCTAACAGTTCAGGATAAAATCTAATCACCATGTCATTTTCTGGAGGTGTCCATCTTAAAGAATGCATAAGAATCTGCCATGCACTAGCATAGAATGTTTCAGCTGTCATTGCTTCTTGTCTAGTTTCTGTAACATCATGTTTATTAAGATTAGTCCAATCCCTAACAGTCTCTATTTCATGCCGACCTGATTTGTTTGGAGTACCGCCCCACTTAACATGATAATTCATTCTATAGGTGACTTGCATCTGAGCAAACTCTCTATCTAAACCAGTAGCAAAAAGACCTTTGTTCTTATTTGAATTGTTCATGTAGTCTACTTCTGATCTATAATAGGATCTTCTTAGCATCAATGCAGATGCTACATCTGCATTTGTTGTTCCAACTAGAATGATATTAGTTCTACCATCTACAATTAGATATTGTAGTGTTGGTTCTGTTGTGAACATTATTGGCCACCGTCGAGTATATATGTACGATTTAACATTGTATGATTTTGATCAGTTGGTCCCCAATCTCCATCTGGATGGTATGCAATAATTTTCATTGTATCGTTTATTGTTTGAAATCTATGATTTTCTCTTTCTTCAATACAAAAGATACTTCCTGCTTCTAACGGATACACTTCACCTGTTATCATTTCTGCATTACCTGATCCTTCAGCAACAAATCCTAATCTTACACTAGGGTGAATATGAAATGTTTGGTTAATGCCTGCAGGGAAAGCTAAAAGGTTAACACTTGGATCTCCTGCACGACTTGGATATATTAATAAACTATCACTACAACCATCTATATAACAAAGTCGTCCACTGTCTTCAATAGGACCTCCTAAGTTGTTTTGATGCATATGTCCTAGTCTAGTAAAAAATACTGCCGTCCCTGTTACTTCAAAATCTGTTGATTCATGACTTGCAAAAGAAAAATATTCCTTCTCTCTTGCAATCCATTTATTTGGTAATTCAACTTCTCCGTTTAGTACATATCCATAAGTTGAACTATAGGCCTCAGAAGTTTTAAATGCATTTGTAATCTTTTCGGCATAAGAAGGGTACATTGTATTTCTTTTATCTAGCATGCCGTCTTTATTTAATATTTCCATTATATGTCCTTCTTACTTCTATCTTTAACTAATTCATCTAAAGCATCCTGAGTCATACAATATACATTTTCAATATCCTGAGTAGGAAATTTTTGCATCTGTAAAGCCTTTAACATTTGTATTTGATTATTAACAAACTGCAAACATTCAGGAGCAGTACTAAACTTTGGATCTTGGATAAGGTATAGGTGATCTTGCACAGGAGTATTTTGTGTCATTACCATTAATATAAAAAACCATTTCATTATTATTTTTTCTTTCTACGTTATAAGTGGTGCCGGCAGGAAGATTCGAACTCCCGACCTGATGATTACAAATCAACTGCTCTACCAACTGAGCTATGCCGGCACTTTATTTCCGTTCTACTTATCACCTAACTTCTTCATGTCATAATCGGAAGACAACCAAAAGCCCATAACTGAAAATATTACAACAAGACTAATACCAGCACCTACTTGTTGTAGAGTAAATCCATAGTCTGTTCCAAGTACTGCAATAAACCTTACTACTTGTACGAATAGTAATGTTGCAAGTGCAATTAAGGATAATCTAGTTGCGATATATTTTGTTTTATTCATATTAAAGTCCTTTCATTTTTTTAACTTTATAATGTATACTAACACAATATATTGTGTCTGTCAACCAGTTTATGCATATTACTTTAAATACTCATAATTTACAGTATTGTCATTGGTACGGAATACTATTGCTCCGTTTCTTAGATGAAATCTTTCTGCTATTTTAGTGTCTGGGCTTAGTGTTACAAAACGTTGTATATTTTTATTTTCATTTGTTATTACATCGACTGTATCAAAGATTATCTTGCGTCCAGCACCGGCCTTGTTACTCCAGACACTATAAAAAATAGCAACGTCTTTACCTGGCATATCAAATAAATTTGATTCATCAGTAGGTACATCATTTGTATATGTAACACAAACTACTGCATCAATTTCTCCCTCATTGGACATTTCGTAGAAAACGTCTTTATTTCTGCCAATCCTCTTTGAAGGCGAAATCTTCGGCCTAACAGGATCTTTCTTTAACTCTTCGGCCATGCCATAAGTTAAGTTTGTAACTCTTTTTAACATTTTTGTAATCTGCTCCATGTATTAACTGTACTCTTTGTATCTTTATCTACTACCTTACAAGTAATGGTTATTCTAGTTCCGTTTCCTTGTACTACATGATGAGGCAAATTTGTTCTAACCAATGCACTAGTGCAAGATGTAGAAGTTGACCAAATAGCCGGTGGTACTTTGCTCCAATCTCTATGTTGTTGCTTGAATTCTATTACCCAGGGCCATACATAGTCAACAAATTCATTGCCTTCTATATTTTTATGTATCTCTTCATACCCATCATTTGTATCCGGAAACCATCTTACTATTCCAGGTGCCGTTGTTAGCTCATAAAAATTTAATCTAGTTTCTAAAAGTTGAGAATCGCTATGTATATTCCAATCGTATGTATTAGCATTAACAACAAATATTCCCATAGTACTTGCCTCAAGATTATATTGTTCTAAGAAATCATTTGCTACTCTCTGCGTTTCTTCTAATGGATTACCAGATGCGATAGCAGTATTAAACCATAATCTATCGCTATCCTTGTGCTTGACGCTTAAATCAGCAATAATGCCGCCTTTAAGTGCTTCGATATCTACTTGAGGTAGTGTTAAATTTAGAGGGATAAAATATTCAGGATGTGCCTGAACAGGTTGATTAACATTGTCTGAAATCATATAGTTTTTCTTTTAGGTATAGGTATATTATCAACATAGTCTACATATTTATTATGCAAAGGATGATCTCTTGAACGTATAGTATTAATGATATGACACGAGTTGTCAGTACCAAACGGAGCAAGAGTTCTTTCTGTATAAGGAAATATGTTCTTGGGTAAAAAATCTACTACTAAATGAACTCTGTTTGTGCTTCCAAAATTGCATATTTCGTGCCTTCTTTTATTGTTGAAAATAAAAGAATGTCCTACATTAAATGTTGGTGATTCGTTGTTTCCAAATGTAAATTCTACATTACTATTAGTTTCTAATACAACATGACATCTAGTTGCATAATTGCTATAGAAATGATTATCTGTGTGAGGTTGAATTTTCCTGCCAGGATTTACTAAGTTAAGTTCTGCTCCGAAAGGCATCCATTCTTCGTCAGTTTCTTTATATAGTGCTACCCACAGTTCTTTAACAATGTTAACTGTTGCATTGTATATCTCAGATTGCAGTAAACCAATAACGTTTGGAGCATTTAATTCTTCATAACCAGGAACGAAACAACAATAAGGATACTTATACCAGCCGCAATCAGCAAAGAATGTTTTTGTTGCTCTTTGGTTCCATACTGGCTTGCTGTCATAAAATGCTTTTTTGAGTTTATCTAGATGTCCGAGTCTAAACACGGTTTCTAAGAATTTATAATTAGGATATTGCTCTATTAGTGGCAAACTTTACCCTCCTCTATATAATATTATATATCATTACTAGAGGAGGGTAAGTATTCAAAACTAGCTTAGAATGTAAAGCTAAGACCTGTTCGAAGAGTTGCATCTTCTGTTGTTAAGTCATAATCAATATTAGTAAAAAATACTGATTGAGTTGCAATCTCATACTGTGATTCAATTGTCAAGTTACCGTCATCTGATGTAACATCAGTATCTTGCCAACCGCCTTGTAGTGTTAGTTTTTCGTTTAAATCATATGAACCAGCAAGTTCATATCCAACTGCATCATTTGCTTGTGTATCATCATCTAATACCGATACACTAGCATATGCTCCAATTTTTCCAAACTTTTGAGAAACACCCAAGCCATAGTAGTCAGATGAATTAATTTCATCTCTTGCATATGCAACACCAATGCCTTTGTAGCCTAAACCAATTTGATATAAATCCAAGTCATGGTCTTGTGCATCATCAGTCATTTGTGTTTGAAAGCCAACATCGACTCCGCTAAAACTACCAGTATACTTCAAACTGTTATTCATAGTAAAAGGAGTCTTCTGAACTCCTTGATTTCCTGCACCCATAAACACATCTGCTTTATCAACAAATGAATCCATAATGCTCATTGTACGTCCAAGTGAAATTTCTCCCAATGCATTGGTACCTACGCCAATATAACCAAACCGAGTTGTTACATCGTCTGCTCCGTCTGAGGATAGATCAACATTAGCTGACATTTCTCCAAAGACATATACTGGTTCTTTAGTCTTAAATTTTAGTCCTATTTTACTGTCTGATGTTTTAATTGCTGTATCAACATCATTAACAGTCGAAGTTTCAACATATGCTCGGACTTCACCATATGTTGTAATGTCTACACCTTCTGTAGACGGAAGTGCTAGTTTTTCACCAGCATTCGCCGTAAAGATGCCCACGAATACTGCGATCGTGGCTAAGGGTAATATCTTCATTGATTTTTCCTTTATTTCCTATTATAGGATTTGAGTATTAGTTAAAATACAAAACTGCTCGCCAGTTTGCTTAACCAACCATATACTTATAAGTTTATAACAGGTATTGTCGTACCTAAAGTATAAAAATTGGGCCTGTTTTGTTAAATACATGTAATATCCAGACAGTTTGTAAAATGTCTCTTCTCAATAGAAAGGAGAGTTGTAATGATAGCGGAAACACTAGCAGGCATCGCTTTGGTCAAACAGAGTGTATCATTCATTAAGGACCAAATAGAAACATGTAAAGACATAGGCGATATAGCTGATGCCATTGACAAAATGTTCGAAGGAAATAGTCAGATGAATTCCAAAAGAAGTGGAAACATCTCTATAGCAGACCAATTTAGTACAAGTAATATAGCAAGAGAAACAATAGATGCTAAAATTGCACAAGAGCAGATGCAAGAGGTAGCAAATATGATTAATTTAAGATTTGGTCCTGGAACATGGGCAGGTATCATTCAGGAACGAGCAAATAGAATACAGGCCGCAAAAGAAGCAGAATTAGTTAGACGTAAAAAGAAGGCAAAAGAAAGTGCAGAGCTACTTGAAAATCTAAAGTTAATTGGATTTGTTATATTATCTGCTATGGTTGTCATTGGCATACTTGTTGTTGCGGTGATAAACTTATAATGATTCATGCATTCTTGTTAACTGTTTACTTAGGTACTCAAATAGTTAGCAATGATATGTACTTTCGCAACATAGACGATTGCAAATATTTTGCAAGTAGATTGAATCAACAACCAGCAGTTCCTAATAGAACTGCTGGTGAAGATGTACCAAAAAGAAGATCATATACTGCTGTATGCGAACCTTCTTTAATTGACCCAAAGAGAGTAAAATTATATGATTAAATATATAGTAATGTTATTGTTGATTCCAAGTATTGCAATCGCAGGAGCAAAAACATATGGTAGTAAAAAAGATTATACTCGTCAACAAAAGATTCAAAGAGGAGATATAATACCGCCTAGTATGACAACCTGCCGACTAGCAAAGATTATCCAGTCAAGAAGTGGACAACAAGCATGTATATACAAAGGCGGTAACAAAACTTACGAATTAATGTTTGATCAGAATTGTCCAAAGCAATATAAATGTGTGTATAATCCAAATAGCAAGGAGCCAAATATCGATAATGTTATGGATAGTTTAAATTCAATAGGCAAAAAGTAGGAGAGTACATGACAGGTAGTCCAGAAAGATATTGTAGTAAATGTAAATGCAGGTGTCATTGCTATTCACCAGAATGTCAAACTTGTCCTAATGATGTATGCCAAAAATGCGAGTGTAAAGATGACAATATTCGTACATGAAAATTTTATGATAAACCAAGAAACCTCTTCTAAAACATTATTATACAAAGATAATAAATTAATCTTTATGGGCGACGGCTACAAAGCCATAACCATGCTTATAAGAAACGTAGAGGACCCTGAACCAGTTAAAAAGAAATTTCATGCTCAATTAAGCATGAGAGAAAAGCCTAAATTTTCAAAAGAAGATGATATAGAAAAACTAAGACGTGAGGCACTAGAACAACACGCCTTAGTTTCTAATAAAAAGAAAAGACGTTAGTCTACTTTAGTCCCATTCCTTTTCTAATATTAGTTGCAGAAATTTCTGTTACTGATTCGTCAAAGGTTTCTTCTCCTGACGTATAACCTACACCTCTACCCCAGCCAATATGTACAATATTAGGAACAATCTGAATTTCATATTGTCCTTGGTACAATGGATCTAAGTCTGCTTTAATAAAACGTTTAACTTGATCAATTTCAAAAGGATTAGAACCTTCCCATCCTTGTACATCTCTAATTTGTATTACAACCTGTCCTGTACGTTGAATTAGTCTTTCAAATAATGCACGATGTCCATCATGCCATGGTTGCCAACGGCCTAGCATCTGTACTGTTTCTTTCCTCCAGTCAAACATAGGTCTTCTTTCATCTTTTACAATTCTGTCGCAAATATATCTAGCCCATTTTTCACAATCTTGTTCTGGTACACGGAAGTCATATACCTCAGGTTCAATAAATGCTTTATTGGTATCTTCATATCTACCTTCTTTAATTGTATCAATCCAAATTGTCCAATCTGCTTTAAAATTGTTTCTCATTTCTACTAACGGTGCAACAAAGTCGCAAATAACAAAATCAGCATCTGATTCTTGAGATAAATCAAACATACGAATACTTTGTCTAATGCGTCCAGTATGACTAAAATCCCAGTCGTCAAACTTCTTACGGATTTCGTCTGCGTTGAACCAATCTACTGTACATTTATATTCGTCTAGTTTAGGAGATTCAATTACTCTAATTTGTTTATCTAATGGTGCTGAACTTATACCGGCTTCTGCCTCTATATAAGTTTTTAACTTCTCAGCTAAAGTTGTTTTTCCAGATCCTGGTAATCCCATAATTAGGATACGTTTTGACATGTGTATACTCTCTTTCTTGCATTCAATGCCTGATATTTATGTCAAGAAAATAGGGGGATTTCTCCCCCTATTTTTAGTCAGTTTTAGAAACTACTGATTAAACAGTAATACCCATTCCCTGAGCCTTATAGGCCAAAGCAACCATACGACGTGACGGAGCACCGTGTGAATACTCAGTTACATGTACGCCATTACCGGCTTTACGTTGGTTTGCATAGATAGCATATCCTCTTTGACGAATGTTAGAAACAGTCGCTGTTGGATTAGCAATACCGAATCTATTCTTAATTGCTGACTTTGTTAGGGCCTGCTTTTCAATAACCAATGCGTTAAAAAGTTTGCCTTGCTTCGTTTCTAGATCGAATGATCTGATTGACGTTGTAGATTTTGACATTTAATTTCCTTTTATCAAAAGTAGTTAGAGTCTTTCTAACTATGTTACTAATATAACATAACTGTATCCAATAGTCAACCTTTTTTTTGTGATTTTTATCCGTTTATAGCCCAGACCTAAGTTTTAGTTCAGCATCAGCAATAACTTTTTCTAGTATTCCGTCAACTTGAAAGTCGAGCTTATTAACTTGATTTACAAAGAACCTCCAATGAGCATGAAGACGCATAGTAGTTAAATTAGCAGAACTTGTTACCATGCTTAACTCATGATATGCTTGTTTTACATCTAAACCTGATGCTATTGCCCATTCAATTACAGGATTGGTATATTGGTCTTCATCTGGTTTACATTTACTAAGTTCGTTTGACATATAAGGAATAAAAATATCATCAAGAGAAGAATTAATAACTCGACTAGCATAACGTTCTAATTTAGATTCAATTTGAGACAGTACATTTTGTCTTCTATTTGCAATCTTTCTTTTTAATACAAACCCTTCTGTTTTTTCGTTCATTGGCTTTAAGCCAAAGCTAATTGGTGTTAGTCCAATCGTGTCCCAATTTGCTTTGGTTTCAATTTCTTGAGTTAGATCATCAAGTCCAACATTTGCTAACAGAGCTTGAGAAGCTGATTGATTATAAGTTCTTAGTGCTTTTAACGCATCAGGATTTGTTATTCTTCCAAGTACAGGTACAGAGTTATCAAAACCTTCTGACAATGCATTAAGTACCGAGACACTTGATGTAACAGTTAATATACTGAAATCTTCTTGGTCTATAAGCATCATTGTAACATTTTTTCTATTGCTAAAAGTATCAAGCATTCATTATTTCCTTTATAGTGTTATCTTTATTATAGTATTCAATCATATCAACATTAATTTTATTCCAATTTTTGTCTAATCCTGTCGAAGAGGTTAGTCCATAATATAATGTTGAAGATGCAAATTTTTCTTTTCTTAGGTATTCAGTATCTTCGGTATAATTAACGATTATATCTTTAAAAACTTTCTTTAGATCAAGTGTATTACCTTCTTGGTGTATACTGGTATTTTGAAAGTTTACCGAAGAGTAGAAAGTTAAAAGATTCAAAGGATTTTTTATTCTAATAGCCAGTTTCATGTAGATGGTTTGCCATTTAAAGTTAAATCCATGCCACCAACAGAGATCCCACATATTCTTAATTGGACGAGGACTGTTTTTAATACTAATGTTATAGAGTTCCATTATTGTATCAATATGATGTACTGGAACATTTAAGTTTGTTAAAAATTTGCTGAAATTTTCTTCATCAAATGGAAGACCAAGCATTGTTCTACCTGATGTTGTTGCAAGTAACTGAGCCAAAGGAGATCCAACTAACTGATCAGCATGTTCGGCTGATACTATTAATCCATTGATGTCATTTAGCAATGCATTATTCATTAATTGTTCAGTTGACAGTAATTTATAATTACATTGAGCTATAAACCTTTTATAAAAATAAGGATATTCTTTAATTGAGTCCATGTTTAAAACTATTGTAACATTATTCATATTACTATATTTCATAAAAGATAAAAGCATTAATGTACTATCTATTCCTCCGCTCCACATAACATAAAGTTCTTTGTCAAAGGATATTAGTTCTTCAACTCTCTCTTTTGTACATTCTTCCCAACTCATAACATTAGATAACGGTTGTATCATTGGAAAATAATTGTTTTCTGAGAAAGGAAAGACCACAGAGTCAGTTCTATCAACTAAAAATGGATCTGGATCCATATGATAAAGAGAACGAAAAACAGCAATGTCTTTCTTAGCATATTCACTACCATGTTTTAATTTAGTACTAAAAGCATAATTTAAAGACATTTTTTACTCCAAAATATTCTTGAATTATTAACCAAATGAGTAATATTATTGCTTTCTGCTGATAGCATTTCAAATCCTTTTTTTACAGGAACATTTACTATATTTGCCCATTCTCGAATAGCATCTGTGTATTGATCTTCCTGTGGATTACATTTATCAAGTTCTTTTTTAATAAAAGGAAAGGTAATAGTGTCTCCAAAGAACTTTTTGCTCGGTGTTGCTGATCTAAGAACTCGAAGATCGCTACTTGCTATAACTTCTTTGATATTATGTGCTTTCTTTCTTAATGCTATCCACTCATCTGTTACTTCAGACATTTTAGCTACACCAAAACGGCCATTGCCATCTGTACTTTTTACAAGTTGTCCAACATTTGCTGTTGATTGAGGTGTTAAGTTGTGTCCAACTTTAGTTAATATAAAATTACTAGACTCATTAAACTGTGGTTTAAGCAATGGATTTATTTCCTCGTTGAAATCTACTAGCCTAATAGACATTGCTTCTGTATTCAATATTTTAAAACATATTGCATTCGCAACAACGTTGCTATGTACTGCAATTAATATTCCATTAGTTGTTGTATCTATTACAAGATGAGTATTTTGTTTATTTGCATATGTTGATAGCATGTTAATATATAGCTGTTAAGAAAAGTGGAGCCTAACCGTTGGGCTCCTCGGGTTTATTTGGTAACCACCCCTTTTATAATGCTACTTTTTTTGTAATCGGATTTCTAGCTACCGTCAGTTTCTACTGCTAATCTACTAAAGATGGCAGAGTTGTTTTAAAAGTTTTATTTCTTATTAATGAAGTTATAAAACTCTTCAGCGGTCTCAAGAATTGCGGATACGCCTGGGACTGAAGGTAATAAAGTTGTTGATACTACCTCTGATGTGTCTGGATCACGCACCACTGTTTGTTCCCATGCTTGAAGTTTAGCATGAAAGTCATTCCATTCTTGTTCTTTTGCCATTTCAAGAACTTGTGTGCGGATTTCGTATCCATTCTTATTGAATGTTACCTTAGGGAATGATGCACTCATAGCATCATTATAGTTTTTGATTGTATCAGACATTGTTATGTCTCCTTTTCTGTGTGTGTATGTAACTAATGTTACTTTCTAATTATTCATTATCATCATTCAAGTTTACCCTAAATGCCACCCTAACAGGCATTCCTTCAGCATCTGGTGCTATACGAAGACTTATATGATTTTGATCGTGTCTATATACAATTATTCTACCTGGTTTATGACCAACAATGTTTGTTGGAAATCCTATGGGATAGCCGTACTTAGAATGTATTTCAGCACCATCTAAATCATCTCCAAAAAAGTTATATTCTCCGCCCCAACTTGGCAACCATTTTGGATTAGTAACAAATAGTACAGTTGCATAGTTAGTCTTATCAACGTAATCAGGGCCGCTATCTCTGTGAATGTATCCTATTCCTGGTTTCAATGATTTCTTTGGAGCCTGACATTTTGCATTCATATAACATGTCCAACCTTTAATAGTATTGTCATAATCGTATTTTTGGAAGAAGTTTTGTCCGTCACTATAAACGTTCTTGCCACTTCGAAGTCCGCCAATATCTTCTTTTATACCATCAATATCTGCTTTGCCTCCTAGTACTTTATCATTTATTTCTTGAAACAGTTTATAGATTAACGGATGCCTAGTTTTTACCATATCAGTACTATTACCATACGGATGTCGGATAATTCCTCGTTCGCCTTCGCCTAATTCATTGTTTAGTGGATCTACTGTAGCATCATAATCACAGTTATGACGTAATGCACTATACCATGTATGATTAAGTGCATATTCGTGTATTTCGTGTTGTAGTTCTTTACTAATAAGCCCGTCATACACATCAATGGTCTTTTTCATATCTTACTTCTCCTATTTTTTCAAAAAGTTTTCTTTATACTAGTTAGTATTAATGTTTCAGCCCTGTATATCTAACGGAGTTTTTTATAAAAATTTCTTTCAGTGATTTACTATTATAAAAGTTTGCAATAACATCACGGAAGATGCCAAGTCTATTAAGATATACCCCTGCCTGATGTGCGGCATTATCTAAGTTAGTTTTGTAATCTAAAAATTTAATAATCTGTACATTTGGAAGATTACGGTGGGTATTGAATAACCTAAAATGCAATTCGTCCTGATCATCAACGCCAAACATTATTGCATAATCAGTATCAGGAATAAAACTGTTAGTCAGATCTTTGTGTTTAAACTGTGTAATTACATTGATAAACTCAGGCCATCTCTTTTCTAATATTATATCAGGATGAACACTATATTGAGGATTCATTGTAATAACCTTTATAGGTTTAAGATACTTAGAAAGTAATATTGCTAGAAAACCTCCCATTGAATTTCCAAAAAATAGTAATTCTTTATTTTTTGTTAGAGGCAGAAGTGTTTTACAAAGTTCTTCAATATCTATACTATTGCCCCAAGAGAAAGGTGCTTTCTCATCTACCCAAATAATTGAATCAATGTTTAAACTTTTAAAAAATCCACTTGGTCTTGCTTTTGAGCCAAGTGCTCCAGCTATTCCAGAAAACCATATTAGTACTCTATTTGAGGATCGTTCTTGCGGAGAAGACATATACCGAATCTTTAAAAAGTCACTTGTATAGAAATTTTCAATCATTGTTATTCACTTTAAGTGGCACTTCTGTTTCCAGGCAGTACCCGCCCAGAGTAACTAAGCCGCTAGGGCAAAATCCTCAGATGCAAAATTATCGTTTGCAATTATCGTTTTGTTCGCGTTAACCGAGCTTACATCCGGACAACTCCACATTCCTACTACTTGCCAGTCGATCCTATTTCGCCCCCATCATAAAAACACGATACGATTCTTCAAAACCTTCTTCGTATATGTAACACTCGTTATTATTCCACATTCTTCTAAAATAATAATCGTAACAATCTTCTATTGTTTGTGTAGATACGTTAAGATGACCTTTAACGATATAAAATATTCTACACTTATCTTTAAAACTGTTTATAGTTCCATTCCTCGTTCGTGTGTTTATGGTGGAGGCGTCGGGTACTGCCCCCGAGTCCTGTACAACGTTTGTTATGCTTCACCATTGTATTATATTTATAACACTATGCGGCCTTTTTGTCAACCTCTTTTATTGGATTACTAGGATCTAACTCCATATATTTTCCCCATTCTGCATAGTAGTGACGCATACCAACTTCATCATGTATAGTACTATTTTCATGTCTTCCATGTAAAATATTTCTTTTCTCTGTGCCTGGAGACATTGATGCTCCTTGCCCGGTTACACCTAAAAGATCTTCATGTAAGTTTCTGCCAAACGGTCCCCAGATAGTATTATGATGTTTAATACGAGTTTGTCTTTCTTCTGGAGTATCTTTCTTTAAACCGTATCCTCTAAACTCTATTAGTACACTATTTGGTCCAAGTGGCGTAACACTATCTGAACGATATGCACTACCACGTAAATTAAAGTTAAAGCCAGGAAACAAATCTACCATATACCATTGGTTTGGAGGTAAGTTAGGAAAACTTAGTTCACCTCTATCGCCTTCTTTATCAAACTCTGTATAATTTACAGTAAAACTACTAACGTTCACATGCCCGTTATCAAAGGGAATATTCTTTCTAGCAAAATACTCATCGTTGAAACCAGTTACACGATTAAAGTAATGCATGAAGTCATGATAGAATTCACTGTTAGTATCATGCCATAGTTTGTAGTTGGTAGGAATAATTGCTTTATGATAATGAAAAATTTCTAGTTCTTCTGTGTCAATAGCATCAGCAATGCAATCAAATGCACCTGCTGTCCACTCTTCAACACTCTGTGTAGGATTAGGATCAAGTGTTACCCATACCATACCTCCGTGCTTTACTTCGCTATGTAGTTGTGGTTCAACTGTTACAATAGGTGCTTGCAATGTTCCAGTAGGTGCCCAACTGCCATAATTACGATATGCTCGTACACCATCTCCGGTATTGTACACAATAATATTATGTCCAGCAATTTGTGATGTTCGATAGTCTAATTTGTTATACATTTCACTGATGTGGCATACTGGTACCCACACCTTTGAAAAGATACTTTCGATTTCTTCTTCAAATATTTCTTGACTTGAATATATTTCGCTACTAACATATTCTACTAATGGTTTCTTTAACCAATTTCTATGATTTCTTGCCGGCATAATGTTCTCCTATCCATTGCTAATATTTAGTTAACGTGTTAAAGAACTTACATCCGTTAGTTGTTATTTACAGGTTTTTTGACCGGCGCATCTCTTAGGATAGCATTGCATTTGAATACGATAAAACTCGTTTGTATCGTGCTTAGTCCAAGTTTTTTCTTCGTCTGACAAAACTTGACATTGTTGTAATGTCATGTCTTGATTTAAAACTGATTGGTTTCCAATATATTCCCATGCTGTTCCATTGTGTCCCCACATTGAAATTACTAAAACAAAAACTTTATCCATAATATTTCCTTCTTTGTTACTTCTACTTATAATCCTTTTTGGTTGATAATTTACCCAAAAGAAAAGGCGCCATTAGCGCCTTTTCCATAGTAGTTCTAAGATATCTTATTTTGTATCTTGGATCTTCTTAACTGTTCCAGCTAACTCTGGGAACATGTCATAAACATGAGCAGTAGCGGCTTTGAAACGAGCTTTTTCTTCTGTTGACATTCTACGAACTTCAATGCCATCGCTTTCAGCTTTAGCTTGTGTAAGTGCAACGTCTTCAATGCTGATTACACGTTCGTAATTAGCGGCTGTTTTAGCGGCGTCTACAACAATACCTTGTAGTTCTTCACCAAGAGTTGCAAAGAAGTCTTGGTTGATTAAGATGCTTGTTAAGAACAATGAGTGTTCTGTGTGGTTAATAACCTTAGAAACTCTGTCTTGTCCTAATGCATAGATACGTGGGTAAGTAGACTCACCAACTTGAATGTCTGCATCTTGGATTGCATCTGTCATTTCTTCTAGTTCCATTGGAACTACGTTTGCACCAACTGCTTTGAATGTTTCAATAGCAACAGGTGAGAAAGAAGTACGAAGTTTAAGATCTCTAATATCTTCAATAGTATCAATTCCTTCTTGTCCAGGAATAATTCTATATCCACCGGAGTATGTAAAGGCTAAACCTTTAACACCAGCTGATTCTGTTAATCCGTCTAGTAGTGACTGACCAATTGGGCCTTCGAACACTTTAGTTGCGTGGTCGTGTGACTCAAATAGGAATGGCATATCTAATGCACGGAATTCGTGATCATATTCGCCAATGTCTACTGTGTATGTTTGGGACATTTCAATGTCGCCTCTGTTAATCATATCAACAAGTTCGTGCTTAGTAACAACAACACCGTTATTATACTTTGCAGAATACTCATTCATTGTCATAACTTCAATATCTAGTGCGCCTTCTGCTTTTGCATTAACTTCTGATGCGAAAACTTTTGCCGCTCTTAGAAATAATTCAATTGGCTCATGTGCTAGAACCCATCTAATTTTCTGTGTCATAATTGACTCCTTTTTTTTCTTAAGAAAACAATATTACTTCAAGTAACATTGAGATAGAAAACTGGCTTTTTCCGATAAGGTATTAAACCGTATCTATCCAAGTGTATTTATACATTTATAACAAATATAGAAGTTATAGCCAAAAAAATAGGATGCATAAAGCACCCTATTTTTAACGTTATATGCTTTTAAAACTACTTTTTCTTCCAGTAGTAATCTGCGGCATAGTTATAAGGCGTAAATGCTACGTTCTTAAATGGAACTACTTTCTTTGCCCATGCTTTCTGAGAAGCAAGTACTTTTGCAAAATAAGGATCCTTTGCGGCATTTTCTGCTAACATTTCGTCAATAGTTTCTAACTCAGCAACCAAAATATCTGCTGGAGTCTTCATAACTCTAACGCCATGCTCTTTGATCATTCTAGCAAGTGCTTGACCATTTTTTGCTTGAATATCAGTTAACCACCATAGATATGACTCATAAGCGGCAGAACGAACAGCGGTCTGCTGTTGCTTAGTCATTGAACGCCACACTTTACCGTTAATCAATAGATCACCAGTATTTGAATGCTCATGCAATGAATTCAAGTAGTAGTATTTCCATACAGTTGGAAATCCAAGACGTTCGTCTTCTAAACCACCAACGAATTCAGCACAATTAATAACACCCTTTTGGGCCGCGGCCATAATCTCACCACCTGGCATACCAATAGTCTGCATACCCATACGAGCATAAAGTTCTACGTTGGCGCCAGTTTGACGACATTTAAAGTTTTTAAGATCTGCTAGATCTTTAATTGGTCTATGAAACCAACCTAATGGCTGATTCTGAGTAGGCATTGCTGGAAGTGCCTGTACATCCATTTTTAACTCATTCTGATAAAAATCGTTATACAATTCAAGTCCACCACCGTGGAACATCCAACCTAGGAAATCAATCCCGTCCATACCGTAAGGTCCTCCCAACGGACTATTAAACAATGCAAGAGTCTTTGACTTTCCTACCCAGTAATAAGACTGAGTCCATGCACCATCTACTGCACCTGACGCCGTAGCATCTAGAACCTTAAAAGAAGGAACTAATGCGCCGGAAGGTCTGATTTTCATATCAATTTTTCCGTCAGTTAATACTTTAACTCTTTCGGCAAGAAAGTTTGCTTGCTCGTTAAAAGTTGAGATTGCTCCAAAACTAGATGCAATCTGTAGTTCTTTGGCATTTGCAGTTGCTACTGAAGCCACTACGCCAAATGACATTGCGATAGCTGATATCGCTCCGATGAAACGTTTCATATTTTTATTCTCCAAAATATTATTGTCCAAGGACACCTAGGAAGTCGACTTCCTGTCCTTTGACATCCTCATCTAGTACTTCTTGTACTATATTTTTTCTTTGCTCTGCTAGGTAATTAGGTAACCATGTTGCAAGGCCAGGTGTAATAAACAATATTACAACACAAACAACCTGAATATACATAAAGGGCATCATTGCTTTGAATATTAATTTAAGATCCCACGAAGGCACCACCTGTTTTAGGTAGTATCCGGTTAAGGCTACAGGAGGTGTTAAATATGCTGTTTGTAAAATAACACCCAAAGCGGCCGCAAACCAAATTAAGTCAACACCAGTATCAATTAATACTGGTAAGAAAATTGGTAAGAACACTAGCACTACCACTGGCCACTCAAAGGGCCAGCCTAAAATATGACATAACACTAATATCGCTCCAACTATTGCCCATCCGGGTATAGGCATTGAAGTTAGTACTGATACAATGATTTTGTCACCACCCAAGGAAGCAAATACGGCACCAAATATTGTTGACGTAATTGCTAATAACATTACCACTGCCGACGTATTGGTAGTTTTTAATAATGCTTCTTGAATATTTGTTAAAGTTAATCTTCTGTTAATAGCGGCTAAACATAAAGCACCAAAGGCACCAAAGGCACCAGCTTCTGTGCTAGTTGCTAGTCCAAATAACATTGATCCTAATGTAATAAGAATCAATGATGCTAATGGCACAATATGCCATAACGTTAACAGAATTAACTTGAAATCTACTTTTACTCTTTCTTCCACAGGTATCATAGGTGCTACCTCTGGCTTTGTTTTTATAAGGAATATAACGTATACTAGATACATAAATGCAATCGCTAATCCTGGTCCTATTGCGGCCGCATATACGTCAATGATATTAAGATTCATTGTAGGCGCCATTACAATAAGGGGAATGGATGGAGGGATCATGATAAGAGATCCGCCTCCTGCTATTACTCCTGCTGATAGTTTAGGATCGTATCCTTGCTTAATCATACTTGGAGCGGCCATAATGCCCAATAGTGTTACTGATGCTCCGACTACTCCTGTTGCTAAACTAATTAATACTGCAATACAGATAACAACAATGTATAAGTTGCCTGGAACTCCTGCAAGTACCTTTTTTAAGCTCTCAAATAAATTCTCTACCAGTCCGGCTCGTTCAGCAACATAACCCATAAGGATAAACATAGGAATACTCATCAGCACTTCATCTGAAAGTCCTCCTAATAGGTTGAGATATGTGAGATCAAACACACTTAATCCTAATCCCATTAATCCAAAAATTAATGCTAAGAATGTTAGTGTAAAACTAACTGGAACTCCAACAAATATGCCAGCAATCATTGTAAATAACATTGTCATTGCTAACCATTCATTACTCATTGATAAAAATCCTTCTATAACATTTGATCATTTGACTCAATGCTTGTACCATCAAAAGTACTAAACCAAGTGTGATACCAATCTTCATAGGCCATATAATAAGCTGGGCCATTGTTTCAGAACTACGTTCGTTCATCTCAATAGCGGCTGATGTATCATTGAAACTGATGTATGTGATAAGTGCAAATGAAGGAAAGAATAGTAAGAGATAACTTACAAAGTCAATAATTGCTTTTGTACGATCTTTATAATTGTTCCAGAACAGATCTGTTCTAATATGTGCTTCTTTTCCTAATGAATAACTGCAACCAAACATAATAAGCATACCGTATAATTGCCATGTTGAATCAACTGCATAATCATTGCGAATGTCAAAGAAATATCTTCCCAAGACATTGATCACAACGAACAATACCATTAGTAATGCAAACCAAGAATAATATTTTGCAAATCGACTTATACTTCTGTCGATGAAGTCAGTTAAACTCATGAATCTCTAATGCCTTATCTATTTTCTGTAAACAGATGTTATATGCATAGTTACTCTATGTTCCTATACATGTACTACCATAATCTATTTAGTCTTTAAGATTACTATTGTTATAATTTATGGAGAGTTAGTCTTAAGATTCAATTAAATTGATATTGGCGGCTTGACGTCCTTTAGCACCTTGAATTACTTCAAATGTTACTGCTTGACCTTCTTTTAATGATTTAAAGCCATCCGAATTAATTGCTGAATAGTGTGCAAAAACATCATCGGAACCATCGTCAGGTTTAATAAAACCCCATCCTTTTGCGTCTTGAAACCATTTTACTTTGCCTGTTAGTTCTATTGCCATATTTTATTTGTACCTTTTTAATTAATAACATGTGCTATACACATGTTAACTTTATTTATCAAAAGAATAGACTAGATAGGGTTTTAAAATTGAATTACCTATCTAGTCTATTTTGTTACTTATATTGCTTTAATATCGTCAACAATACGTTTACGTTTATGATAAAGCTCGTCTGGCACTTTACCACCGTTTTGATGATCAGTTGAAAAATAATCTTCGTACGAAACACGAGCATTAGAAGCAAGAAAATCAGATTCTTCTTGAGTAATATCTCTTATCTGAATTCCTTTCTCTTCTGCTTCTCTTTCATACTTTTCACAGTCTTCAAGTGACCATTTTCTTTCAATCTTTGATACTGCATAAGCAGATTCTTTGAAAGCTTCTTGTTGTTCTGGTGTTAGCTTGTCAAATAATTTTGATCCTGCTAAAATACTAGTTAAGAACATAGAATGGTTTGTCTTTAAAATATTTGTTCCTTTAAATCTTAGGTAAGTTGTTTCAACAGCCGAGTTACTATCTTTAGCAAAATCTTTAGCTTCTTGAATATCCATTGACCTTCTAGGAATAGCAGTACTGCCAATTTCTGGACTATTAAACATTGCAGTAGTAGTCGGAACAGTCTGTACAGTTGTATCTTTTAAGTCAGATACTCCTTCAATATCATGGTTAGAACCGATAATTCTAAATCCGCCTGAGTAAGTAAAACCTAAAGATTTAACTCCAGTTCTATCTTCCAGCTCGCCGCGAAGTTTTTTACCAATCCATCCGTCTAATGCTCTGGTTACATGGTCATGATCCTTGAATAGGAATGGAAGGTCTAAAGAGTGAAAAGGCTTATATAAGAAAGATCCTATAACTGTAATTTGTGTTTGACTAATGTCAATACGTCCATCCTTAATTGCAGAAAAATATGCTTTCCATTTCTTGCCTATCTCTGATTGTGCCACAGATTTAAAAATTCCGCCGCCCATATTATTGCTATTTTCCCAGTCTTTCTCTAAGTTTTTTATAGATGCTGGTTTAAGATGTAATTCTGGTACTTCATCGTACTTTTGAATGTAAGTTTTCATGTCTAGGATTTCAATATCAAACTCTCCTGGACATCTTTTTTCTAATTCTTCTTGGAATGCTTTTGCCGTGCGGACAAATAGGTATTGTGGCTCGTGAGCTATTAGCCACTTTAATTTAATTGGCTCCATTTGTATAATTCTCCTTTCCTTCTAGGTCAATAATATTCTAAAATCTGTATCGATCAGATTTATAAAAGCAATATTACCAATATTTACCTAATAGGTAGGGTTTTAAGATTATTGTCTGATAGGTACAAGAACGTATATATTGCAATGACATAAGTTATCATATGCAATAACTCTTTCATAACCTATAGGAGGAACAGGTTGCACGATTATTGGAGAAGGTGTTGGCATGTAATATGTGTCCTCTCTTTCTGGGCCACTCTTATCGTCATAATACCAATCCCAATGTTCTCTTTCGCGATCATTTCTTTTATAACGTTTATAATAATCACTGTGATAGTAACTATAATCATCATACCTGTCAACGTCCCAACTATCATGAGAATTATGATAATGCTTGTATGAATATTCGTGAGCCGTTGCTATGTTAAATGTTATTAACATCATTATGAGCGACAACGCCGCAACAATAGACAATTTACTAACATGCATCACTTAAATCCTTTCATATATTACACTATTATGTATAACATAGCACTAAAGGTCCGTAATGTCAACCTTTTTCTTCTGAGGGAGTACACTTACCTCTCCACACATGGAGCAAACGTAACCTGCACCACCACATGTTCCTCTTACAGAACGGCCTTTTAGGAGGCCTATACTCATAATTGCTACAATGAGCAAGAACAATACCAAACATATCAAAAATATCTCCATCCTACGTTATTTTTAGTAGCCCAAATACGGTACCAGCCTCATTACTGTAGGTTAGGTAATCAGGGAAGGTACTGTCTACTTCAATAAGCATATTCTCGCCAAGTACAAGATTTGCTACTGCTCGTTTCCAAGTTTTTACTAAGATTGGATTGCCACCTGTAGGACTATCGTATACTACTGATCCATTATCAGTCCAAACTTCTCCAGGTTCAGGAGGTAGCGGTGCCTGAATCAAAGTACTCTTTAACAATCGTCCTTGAGAATCAAATTGCTTATTGGTATCATTTGGATCTGGAATTAAATCCGGAATAAATGATTGAGCCCAAGTAATTTGATCTTCGTTTCTGCCATTTGCTTCATCTAAGTATTCAGAAAATTCAAAACGAACCAGTCCATTTGTCCATCTCTTCGTTATATCGGGTACTCTATTACCTGAACCGTCTAATTTGGCTTCGTATATGTAAAATTCCTGTCCAACTGGCATTTCGTAGGAAATTTGGGTCCGTACGGCACTTAAACCGTTATCTTTATAGCCAAAATTGCTTATTTCCAAAGAATTAACATTTGGGTTACTTGGTGGCAGACTTAGTATATGAGATTTGCCTTGAAATAACTCAATTTCAGGGTTTAATGCTAGTGCTGGTGTTAGTACTTCGCAACCATAGTCATCTGGTACTAATGCTTCTTCTGTAATTCCACTAACTGCCCAACCAACCCTACTTTGTGCTGGTGCATCAATCCATAGTAAACTATAGTTTATTGGTGTTGGTGTTAGATTTGCATCTGTAGTATCTGACAATCCTGCACCTAATGGATCTCCGGTAATAGTTTGTGTTTCTTGCGAAACTACTCTTCCACAATAATCATAGACATCTTGAGATTGACCTACAAATGGGTCATCTCCGTTTAAAGCATCTAATGCTAATGCATATACTTCAGGTCCCAATGCTCTTGCCCATAGATTTTTATCAGCATTAATAGGATAGTTTGCACTATTTGCAACATTGGCAACCAACTGTTGTGCTTGCTTAGTTGCATCTGTTAAATTAGGATTTCCTTGAGGAGGATAAGAGGCTCCTGCGGCCTCAAATGCTGGGCCACTTGTAGTCGAAAGTCCAGCTACTGCGGCAATATCAGCATCTGATGGTCTAGCGGCAATAGTTATCGCTGGTTGTCCAGCAACAACAGGTGCTCCTGTTAATAAGTTATGCTTGTGTCTAAAGTCTGGAAATAGTTCTATTGCCCTTGCCTGTTTAATACTGCTTGTAACACCGCTTATTTGGTTATTAAAGCCTGATGTAATACTTGATGGTATTACACTTCCAGCATTTAACGCATTTTGTGATGCTTTCCTGATATTATCAAGTATACTACCTGGATCAAAAGATCCTGTGTTTATTCTTCCTTGTGCATCAATACAAATTTTAGGTTTTAGCAATGGACCAAATGCACTTAATACACCTTGTAAGTTATTAAAAACATTATCAGTGACTTGATCTAATATATCTCCGTTAATATTTGGTATCTTAATTGGAACAGGACATAATCCTCCTAGACTTAGTAGATATCTTACTTCTGCTAACGCATCATTAATCCTTTGCGTTATATCATTTATACCTAAATGGTCGTTAAATGCTTTAACTTCATCTTGTAGTAATCTTAATTCGTCTTTTATATCATATAAGTTAGCATATCCAGCATCTTCAAGCATCTCGTTTATATTTGCTTCAATACATATGATATTTCCTTTTAAAAGGTTTCCAATACCGCCAAAGAGTATCGCACAAATTATGTCTTTAATAGACTTATTGAGTATTCCTTGTGTTTGAACATTGACTCCTGGGATTACTGGAATATTAACCATGCTAACTTCCTACAAATACATTAGGAGACCCTGAACTAGTGTCTGGGCCACAATGAGGTGGTATTGGGCATAATGAATCCGGGTTAGCGGCATCACCGTTCTCAACAATTAGTTTGTTATGAGCATAAACATTTTTTGTACTTGCAATAATACTGCCGGAGCCGTGTGAATTAGGATCTGCATCAACACTTACCAGTAAATTATTTGCAAAGACAGTTGAGTTACCAGCAACAACGGTTTGTGCTCCGCATATTCTAGAATCTGTATCTCTGTGAACTTCAGTCATACAAGTATTTATTAAACTTGCAACCCTGGAATGGCTCCTGTTTGTATAATTCCTGACATTGCTGAGGTATACTGCTTGGCTAAAGGAGCATCAGTATCAGCAATCATAACAATATGAGTTTTGCTTAACTGTATGTCTCTTGTAGCATCAGGTGATGCTGTCATAAAGAACGGCATCAAAGCTGGAGTTCCTTTGGGACCAGATTGTAAAACTACTGGCCTATCAATAAGGAGATGTGTATCCTGTTCTTCGACAAAACTAGAAATAAGCTCTTCGCCATTTGATAGTTTTATAGAGATCACATCTCCTTTTTTTCTTGTTTTAGTTGATACTAACATTATAATTTAAATCCTGTAAATGTGTCTTTGTCTACGTCTTGTTTAATTCCACCAATAACATAACTTTCAATTTCTGTTTCTTGCGGAGCATTTTGTACTCCTTTGTTTGAAAGCCAATGTTGTGTCCAAGGTAACGGATTATCGTTTGGACTCTGGTTATAACGAATTGGTAATCCTAAACTCTTAAGTCTTTTGTTTGCAGTATGCTCAATGAACATATGTAATAGTTTTTCGTTTAGTCCAACAATAGAACCATTTGTAAACAAATAATCTGCCCATTCCTTTTCTTCCTCTACTACTTTATCATAAATGAGTCCAATTTCATCTTGACATTCTTTAGCAATAGAAACCATTTCTGGATCATCACCTTTCATCCAATTCTTAATAATATGTGTACTAACTGCTAAATGCTGACTTTCGTCTCTAGCAATTAAACTAACAATCTTAGCAGAACCTTCCATTGTTTTTAATTCACCAAATGCAAAGGTACATGCAAAAGATACATAAAAACGCAAACCTTCTAATGCGTTAACATTAACCATTGCTAGATATAATTTTTTCTTAATTTCTCGTAAATCACCTTTACCTGTGGCTGAGTAATATTGTGCATCATTGATATAATCATCATATGCTTTTGTTACACTTTCTGCTCTAGCAACAATTTTTTCATCGTCAAGAATAGTATCAAAAACCTCGCTAGGATCAGGATATATGTTTTTAATAATATGAGTATAACTGCGGCTATGAATAGTTTCAAAGAAATCCCAAGTAATCATACATGCTTCTAGCTCGGGTAACGAACAATAAGGTACAAATGCAATCGCCGGACCTCTACCTTGAACACTATCGAGTAACGTTTGATACTTTAAGTTACTTGTAAAAATAAACTTCTGAGAATCAGTAAAGTTTAGATAATCACTTCTATCTTTTTGTAAACTAACTTCTTCTGGTCTCCAGAAATATCCAAGTTGTGTTTGTGTTAACTTATCAAACACAGGATAACGGAACTCATCAAAACGTTGAGAGTTTAATTCTTCACCAAAAAACATCGGTTGTTTTGTATAATCTACTTTATTTTTATTAAATACGGTTTTCTTTAAATGTTGCATGCCTCACACTCTTCCTCTTCTATTACAATACTTGGGTTCTCCGCAAGTTGGGTAAACTCCTCAGGAACCTCACCTAATAATTCTTCGTCTTCTCCTTTTGAGTCGTAAGTATTTTGATAGTAACTTGTTTTCCAACCATATTTGTAAGTTGTTAATAAGTCATTAAACATAACACTCATTGGTACTTCATTATTTTCATATAACTTAGGGTTATAACTCCAGTTGCCACTAATTGCTTGATCAAAGAACTTTTGCATTGCGGCAACAATTTTAATATAGCCTTGATTGACTCCTTCGTCCCACAAGAAACTATAGTTGTTTTTAAGTTTATTATACTGTGGTACGATCTGTTTTAACGGACCTTTCTTACTTTTCTTAGTATTCATAAATGCTCTTGGTGGTTCAATACCATTTGTTTCGTTACTAACAACAGAAGAACTCTCTGAAGGCATCTGAGCTGATAATGTACTATGTCTCATACCATGTTCTTTAACTTTTGCTCTTAACTCCTCCCAATCTAACTCTAACTTGGTTCCTAAGAACTCATCAATGTCAGTTTTATATGTATCAATAGGTAAAACACCTCTACTATATTTTGTTTCATTATATGCAGAACAAGCACCTTTCTCTTTTGCTAATTCAACACTTGACGAGATTAGATAATACTGAAAAGCCTCTGTTAAACGTCCAACTTCTTGAGCGGCTTTGTCATCACTATAATGTAATTCTCTTTTGGCTAGATAATGTGCTAGTCCAATATATCCAATTCCTAAACTACGCCTTGCCTTAGTGGATAGCTCTGCGGCTTTAACCGGATAATTTTGGTAATCAATTATCTGATCTAAAGCACGAACTGCTAAATCACATAAATTTTCTAAATCATCATAGTTTCTTAATGTTCCAACATTGATAGCACTTAAGATACATAATGCAATCTCTCCAGCACCATCCTCAAGACCTTGAATAGGTGTTGTTGGCAAAGTAATTTCTTGACATAGATTACTCATTCTAACTTTAGCATCAAAACTACTATGATGGTTACAATGATCTATATTCATAATATAGATACGTCCTGTCTCTGCACGTTCTTTTAAAATGCTTGTAAACAATTCATATGCTGGGATTTCAGTCCTAGGAATACTTTTGTCTTTTTCATACTTTAAATATAATTCGTCAAATGCATCATTATCACCAAATGCCTCATATAATCCTGGGCAGTCATGAGGTGAAAAAAGACTAATTGGTTTACTTTCAATTAGCCTTTCATAAAAGATCTTACTGATCTGAATTGAATAGTCGAGCTTACGGACTCTGTTATCTTCCGTTCCTTTATTATTCTTTAGTACAATAATATCCTCAATCTCTTTATGCCAGATAGGAAAATGTACTGTAGCACTTCCACCGCGAACACCATTTTGTGTACATGAACGCACTACTGATTCAAAAACTTTTAGGAAAGGAATAACTCCAGTGTGTGCTACTTCACCACCACGAATCTTAGATCCAATACTACGAACACGACCTAAATTAAGTCCAATACCAGCACGTTGAGCAATGTAATATCCAACGGCAGAAGAACTATTAAAGATCGAAGGTAATGTGTCGTCTACGTCAACTAGAACGCAAGAAGCAAACTGTCTTATTGGAGTGCGAACACCCGACATAATTGGAGTCGGAATATTAATTTTAAATGTAGAAATAGCATCATAGTAACGGCGAATATATGATAACCTTTTATTATCAGGATAACTTGCAAAAATAGTTGCGGCAATTAACATATACATATATTGTGGTGTTTCGTATATATGTCCTGAACTTCTATCTTGTACTAGATATTTGTCAGCTACTTGTCTCATTCCAGCGAATGTAAAGTCTAAGTCTCTTGTATGATTCATATATGTATCAAGTTGATTCCAATCTTCTTCTGAGTAAATTTCTAATAACTCAGCATCATATACTCCTTGTTTAACATTTTCTTTTACTAGGTCATAAAGAGGAGCATAATCAAACTTACCAAATACATCTTTGCGGAGACCGTATAATAAAAGTCTAGCCGCAACATATTGATAGTTTGGATGATCTAAACTAATTAAGTCACTTGCACTTCTTACTAAAATTTCTTGTATATCTGATGTTGCAATCTTATCTGTAAATTGTAAATCTGCATTCATCTCTACTTGGGAAACACTTACTCCTGCTAGTCCTTCACATGCCTCTTCTACCATTACATGAATCTTGTTGATATCTAATGGTTCAACTGATCCATTTCTTTTTACTACATTTACCGTTTCGTTCATTTTGTTATCCTTTTATATTTCTTTGTAGAGTACTTATTTCTATTACACCATGCAATACAGTTATACTTTAACCAGCTTGTACATATCAGCCGGAGCGAAAATTTTTAATTCTTCATATGAATATTGAGAAGTGTCAAGAACTTCTCCTTCATAGTAATTTAACAGTTTTTTATCTTCTAATGTCACCAGAAGAGTTGTTTCACTATCCTTTTGGGCAAGTACTAAGTTGCTTTGTATACCTATCAAAGCAAGTGTATAGTAAATTCCTAGTCCTCTACTGGGGTAACAAAAACTAGGAAACACTATTAATTCCCACGGTGATGGCCATGATTCCTGATCCCATATATCAATAGTATTATTTGACATAGGAACCATCTTCCACCACATAGCAATAGTATTATATAGAGTGGATTGGGGAAGGTCTTCTAAAGTTCTCCTCCATTTCCTCCAGAGTAGCATTCTGTTATGCTTATCTGTCTCCCAAAAAGTTTGATCGTACATTACCGCCAGTCTCTTATTTATCTGCTATAAAAAGTTTCCACTCTTTCGAGCCATTTTTCTGTATATTGTTTAAACTTACTACCTTCTATAATGTAAGTTTTATAATTATCATTTCTTGTGGTCATGAAAAGTACACCTTTTTTGATATCTGTTCCGTACAATTCATTATGTGCTAAAGCATATGCACAAGTCTGAATAAAATAGTCTTCCATCCACTCTTCTTTTTTTAATGCTTTAGACGTCTTATGATCCATAATTGCAGGAACACCTTCGTACATTCCAACTAGATCTGTTGTTCCTGCATATAAACCTGGAAAGTATAACTGAACTTCCATTCCCCATACTTCTGTTACACTTGGCAAACCTTCGTTAATAATCTTATCTGCCATTCTTGTAGCCATTTCATGTACAAGATTCTTACCACCCGGACGTTCTTTTCCTAGTAGATAGTTTTCAACATGAGTGTGTACTAGTGTTCCTAAGCCAGTTGATTCTTTTGAAATCCTATTTGCTTCTTCATTTCCGACACGTTTACGCCAAGCAATAAGACCACTATTGTCGCCTGTTTTTGATAAGATAGTTGTAACACTTGGTACTTTATCACCAGCAGGTGTTTCGTATAAACGTTGCTTACCGTCTATTCTATTTAATTTTTTATAGTCGTATATTAGATTATGTTTTATCATCTGTTAAGTATAACAGGATTTTACTACATTGTCAAGAAGAAAATTACCAGGAAATCTTCCATTTAAAGGTAGTACTGGTGGATTGGTTAGTTACTGGATCTATAGTATATCCTAAGTCTTCAAAGTACTTTATAACTTTAGTTATTTGTAAAGATTTTTGTCTATCATCTCTTGTACCTTGTAAAGTATCATAATATTCTGATGCTGTAACAAAATTTGCATCGGTGGAAAGAGCGGCCATGGTGGTTGTGGTGACCACCTCGGTTTCAACAGCACCAGTTCCGGTTGCTGTTATTACTGCAATCTCTAGATCTCTTACTTCGTTTAAGATTACCAGGTCTTGAAGTGCCTGAGATCTTGCTTCTGTTGCTGTATAAAATATTCTACTCATATTCCTAAGTCTGCCTTTGCGTTCTGTAATGCCATGTCATCAACTTTTTCTTCATTGTCTTCAGCGTCACCAGGATCGCTTGGCATTGTTGTTAAAATTACATCTGTATCATTAACGTCGGAAACTAAATCAGGATTCTTGCCTTTTAATGTAGTAATGTAATTCCTAATTCCAGTTTCTTGTCCATTGGCTTGAAACCCAAGTTTTGCTAACATTCCAACAAGTTCTTCCATTGGTAAGGTATCTTTGCCATCTAATGATGCTCTTATCAAGAACATTTTTATTGCACTAGCAAAATCACCATCAATTGATGTTATCTCACTCAAGTTCACTCTTTAGTTCCCTACCGGTTGGCTCTTCTTCTGGTCCGGACATAGCAGGCATAACTGCCTCATCATCCATTCCTGTGTCTGCCATATCATCCATTCCTGCATCATCAGTTGCTGGTATAGACATTGGATCTTTAAGTCCATTAATAGCAGAGTCAACGCCGTCTTTAGTTGTAGTAAGAACGTCCATTGCGGATTGCAATGAATCTCTAATTGAGGTGCCAAATTGTTCTCCAGCTCCATCGCCAAACTTAGATTTGATCTGATCAACTAATGTAATAAGGTCACTTCCGAGCATATCAGCACAATCTTCAATCATGCCTTGGAACTCTTTACTAAGACCGTTAGCGGCAATAATAATTTCTGCTTGCTCAATATCTTCGTCACCAAGCTCTGCTTCAAAAATAGGCTCCGCATCTACATTTGCTAAATCTTCATAGACTGCTTTATGTAAAACTGCACGAGTGTATTCTTCTCCACCTTTGCTTGATAATGTATCAAGTTCTTTTTGTAGATCCCCTAAGTGATCTCTTAGCTTGGATCCTTGAACTGATTCATCGATCTCAATGCTTTGCTTCAATAATGCGTCACGAGCGGCTTGGGCTGGACTTGTATTATTGGAAATATCGTTAAACTTCATATTAAACCTCCTGGTATCTGTTTATTGTTTTATTTAGCCAAATAAGACTATATAACTATTTTCTTTTTATCGTTGTTTTACGTCCAATTCCTGGCCTAATAGGGTTACGATGCCCTTTTTGCCTGTTTAATCGTCTGACTCTTCTCGAAATTGGATTATAACGTTTTGTTCTTTGACGCTTAATAGACATTCTAGACTTAAAACGTTGCTTTGCACGTTTAAAGATATACCTCTTTTTAATATCTATTCTTTTATTACAGGCTCCGACTGTGCTGACAATACGGCCACGACGTTTACCGGTAGTACAACGTATTTTACGTTTTACCTTGTTACCGGATCTTGCCCATACTATTCTTGATTCTACTAAAATCTCCATTAAAGCCTCCAATACTAGTTATTAATAATTATATAACCTAGCATACCTATTAAGGCAACAATTACAGTACCAGTAGTTGTAACCATGGTGTTAAATCTCTTATTAGCAGTTTGGTGGATTAAGTCTTTTAGGTCATTAAAATTTGAATCGGCTTTTTCTTTTAATTCTGTGAAGTCGTTTTGGAGATAATCTAATCTGTTTTCTAAACCAGTGAATTTCTCTTCCATACGATTATAACGTTCAGCACATAGCTCAACATGAAGTTGTAAATTCTCGGCCTCACCGGATACTACTTTAATTTTTTTATTCATTATTGTTATCTTTACTGAGTGCAATATAGACTGGGTTGCTCTTGCAGGTTAGTCTGCTTAGTGTCCGTAAAGTGCCAATGTGAGCCAGTATGAGTTGTTTGATTCTATGTTTTTGTTTACTAGATATTTATGACTTTATAAGGAATCATGCCGGACAAAGAACATGTTTGTATTAACACCCCTGGTATATATCTGCTTAGTTAACTTAGCAGTTTCTTGTAACCCTACATGCATAGTAAGTCCATGTGCTTCTTTGTTAAGTGTGTCTTCTGTCATGATACCTACTTTGTCGACAATCCATTTGTAAGTCCATACATTATGTTTTCCTGAAAACTTACTGCCAAATAGCCCGTTTGTGATATCTTGGTCAATAATCATTTCTACTCCAGCAAGAATAGGCTGAGATCTTACTGTTGCAATACCCATAAGTTTTTCTAAATTTTCTGATGATTGTCCTTCGTCATTGCTTATATCATATAACGTCCAACAAGAATAGAATTCTGGGTCTCCACCAAAATGAGAGCCAGGAATACTCCAAGATCTTTTACTAACTGCTGTCATTTTACTACCTTAGTCGGCCAAGTAATCTCGCCGCGGCATAACCTGCTACTCCAGCACCGCCTACCTTTGCAATACTTGATATAAAGTTTTTAGAAGAACTAGTACCGTGTACTGCGTTTGCCGGTCCTACTGCTTTAACTTCTGCATTATCTTTTGCTTTTAATTCCCATGACTTATGATTAGCAAAGGTTGAAAGAGTTGCAAATATATCACTACGTCTGCCTCTTGTTCTATAATACTGTAGTAATCTAGTTACACAGGTTTGCTTTTGGAAGGTAGTAAGATGCTCCCAATCTGTAATTAACCTGCGTAAACTTTTATAGTTACTAATAGTAATATTCATTTGGCTTTCAAGCCTATACATAAGTCTTTTTGCAGTTGTTTTATCTAAACGTCCGGATGCAATACCTCTTAAAAAGTCTTTAACCATCTTTTCGTTGATATGAAGTCTAACTCTTAAAGCGGCATTTTGCTCAGGTGCTTTAAGTTTTCCTCCCTGTGTAGTGTCTTTGTATATTGACATATGTAATGCTTGGTATAAATCAGTTGAACTAACACGACTTTGACTAAAGTTTCCAAATATCATACTTTTTCTAGCATAATCTTGAGCAAACGGAGCAGTTTCAAATTCACATGATAACATATACAATGTTGTCATATTTAAAAAGGCGGCATCAACTGCATCTCTTAATGTCAAAGAATTAAGATGTGTGTTTCGAAACATTTTACTTTCGTTACAATTATCTTTGATAAAAGAAAACGAATCTTCTGTAAGAGGTTCTACGGTATGCCCACCTTCCATTGTTGCCCATTCAGTTGCTGTATACTTTTCAGCCATGTCTTTAGTCCTTCTTCATAAAGTTTGGTCGATTAACAAATTTAATCTTACCATGCGGTGTAGCAGATACAAAACCTTCGTGGCCTTTGTTTGTTCTAATTCCAGTTACATGAGTATCTAACTGATCCTTAATTGTATGCTTTATATTACTTAGTGCAGAAACAATACGCCAAGCCATTTCAAAAGGTGCTTTATATTGTTCTAGGTGCGATAACACATTTTTCTTCTTATTGTCTGTTAATCCTGCTGGACCTTCGATCCATTTGATAAATTCATTTGCTAATTCAGGTGCAGAGCCAATATCTTCTCCGCCTCTGGCTTTAAAGTTTACAAACTTTTTAAATAATTCTGGTAAGTTTGCTATTTTAAGACTACCCATAGTAAACGGATCTAACATATCATCAATTAGTTGTGCTGGACCGCTTTTAATTAAGTTTCTTAAGGATTCTACTTCTGACATCGGTAATGAAATTTCAGTATCTGTTGGTATCTGTGTTTCTGGACCAAATATTACTAATTTTGGACTATCCTTCAATCCTAAAGATTTAGGAGTTACCGGTGATGGTTCTCCGTCTGCGGCACTAGCAGATTCAACAGAATCATAAACACTATGTACTGCTATACCACATTGGCTTTTGGCAATTCTAGCACCTACTGGATTATCTTTGTCAATTGTATATCTAACTTTAACTGGACCAAATGTAACATCTTCGTCTGTATGAACAATATCATCAGCACTCATATAAAGTAAATCACCTTGTATCATTTGGCCAACTAGACTCTTTGGAGTTGCCTTCTTTAACAGTTCATATATGCTTGCAAACTTATTTGCATAATACTGCCTACCTTCTTCGTCTGGCCTTCTGTTAAAAATCATAGACTGTACATCTGCGGCACTAGTAGGCTTTCCGTTATATTTCTTTGCACCCATGCCTGCTTTATCTGTTACAATAAAAGAATTTTTATCCATCCATCCAAAAATTACTGCTGGGCTTCCGTCCCATTTGATTGAAGTTGTCTCTCCGTGATTTTGCGAAGCATGTACCATCGCATCAAGAGCTCTCATTGCACCTTGTGTTCCGTTGTCATCAAAGATAATATCTTCAGGATGATCAATTCTTGCTTTTGCTTCTGTTATTACTTTTTTATGTTGTATTATAACTTCATTTATCTTCATGTTATATTTTCCGATTTCTTTAGATCTGCTTTAAACTTTTCTTGTTCCTGTGGAGTAAGTTTATTAAACTCGTCCCATAAATTGCTTGTTGCTTGCCTTACTGCTGGTGGCAATGAAGCAAGATCTAACTCATATTGTCCGTCTTTCATCTGTGGAGTTTTACGGAGTGCTAACTCCTTCTCTTCTTTTTCTTCTGGTGACGAATCGTCATTTGGATCTGGAAGTTTTAAATCTTTATAGGCACTTGCAATAACGTCAGGAGATACTTTATTTTTTTCTAAGAACCTTGCAAGCACTTCACTGTCAGTTGGACTTCCTGCTGTCTTCCATGCTTTTTTAAGTTTATCTGCTGTAACAACATTCATTGTATTTCCGCTAACTGTTTTAGCTTTATCTACAGTTGGCTTAGCAAGTTCTTTTGCTTTTGCAATAGCATCTTTCTTAATGGTATCCCAAACTGGTCCTTCGCCTAAAAATTCAATATTTGGATTTGTATTGTAATACCCTACAGTATCAAACAATCTTTCAATTCTTCTTTCTGTTAATAAAATTCCATTATTAGTATACGATTGAAATAACTCTTGTTGATCTTCTCCTCTATCATCACTTACACTCTTACCTGCTACTGCACCGCCGGCGGCTGATGCTATTCCTTGTTGAATTTGTACAATGGCTTGATAAGTTGCATCATTTTGTAAAGCAATGTCTTTTGCATTTGATACAAATTGTGCCATTTGCTCTGTATACTCTGGTGTAAACGACTTCTTTGCCAATTCTGCTAAGGCATCAAATGCTGATGCATCTCCTTTAGCAAACTCTGCTACTAACTGTCCAGCTAAATCTGCATCAGAAGGAAGAACGGTTAGATTCTCAAAACTCATAGAGCCTTTCCATTCAAATCCTGGCATTACATCTGTACCTGATACATCAAAAGTAATTTGATCTAATCCTTCAAATGGTACAACCTCTGCCTGTAAACCTGACAACCAATCGCCAACTGCATTAAATGCACCTGCGGCAAGTCCAGAAATAACACCTGTCTTTAATCCTTTTCCAACAGCGGTAGATAATTTCTCTCCTTTGAGTACTTCAACAGAACCTTTTAAGAGTGTAGCGGCAACACCAATAGCTATTGCACTTCCACCAGTTGAAATACCAACTAAGGCAGTCATAACACCAATAGCGAATGCTGTTTTACCAGGGTTCATTTTAGCATATTTGCCTAAATTTTCTATCCCAGTAGTAATTTTGCTATCTGCACCTAGTTTAGTTTTAATATCTGTTTTTAATTTTTCAAATTTATTATCAAAATTTTCTACTGGTTTTGTATCTTGTAATAATTTTCCAACTTTATTTAAATATTCATTGGCGGCTTTTGTTGTATCTACAATTTTATCTTTTGTTAATCCTACTGCCGTTCTATTTTTACCTGTTTCGTCTGATAACTTTTGTACTAAAGGAAATAAGTTATTGATTTGATCTTGTCTTAACTCAACCTCAAGTAAATCGTCCCAGGCTGATACTACTCCTTCAACAATATATCGTTGCTCTTTATCTAAATCATAACATACACTTTCAAGTAATGCTGTTCTTTTGTTTATATTTTTTATTTTCATTTGTTAAACAATGCCTTTACTAATGCTTCTTGCCCTTGTGCATCTAATGCATCATATCCCATTTTAACCTTTTCCCAGTTAGGTAGATTTGGATCGTCCATTGGACCACCTTGAGTAGTACTAGAAACTTCTTCGTCATCAGGTTTACCAGCTTGTGGTGTTGTAGCACTTGTTGCTCCTCCGCCTGCTTTACCTAATTGTAATGTCTTAATAAGCGAAATTGCTTTTTCAACCCAGTCAATTAATTTTTTCATTGTTGCGTCAACATTTGCTACTTCGTTTGCTGTCTTTTCAATAAATGCTAATTTAGCAAAAGAAGTAGTAATAGAATCTAAATCATTTTTAAAAGTTTGTATTGCTGATGTAACGTCTGCATTTTGTTGTACTTGCTGAGCTACTTGCGGAGAAATATGTCCAAAGAAAGATGCTCTCCATTGGTTGTCGTCAATAACTGATTCTGGTGTAGTTGAGTTTGCGGCAGTTTCCAATGCTTTTAAATCTGCATTAAAGTATTTTGCTTTAACGGCTGTTGCATATCCAACAATAAATGCTTCTTGCTTTGCAGGAAATTCATTATTTGCTTGTATGTTTGCTAAGAATGCATTACCAGGTGTATATAACTCTCCGGCAAGTTTAGTAGTTAATTGTTCGAATGTTTTTAATTCTGTTTGGTACTCTGGGTTATCATCCATTGCCTTTTCAGCTTCACTTGGTGTTTGTGTAGGTCCGCCTGCCTGTTGATCTTGTCCAGGTTGTCCCATTTCGATTTGCATATGTAAAAATGTAACAGAAAAAATCAATGAAATTGATCTAACACATTCTTCAACACCAAAGCCTTCAGGTGCTGTAGCACTACCACCTTGTAACATTAACTGAATCATTTGATCTGCTCCAGCGGCGCCTCTATCTGCTACATTAACGTTCTTAATAATTTCTCTTTTATTTTCTTTGATATAAACTAATAACTGTTTTGTACCAACTGCATTGTTAGTTGCCTGCATAATTGCTTTACCAACCATCTTTACGATATCACCTAAAGGTAAGTCTTTACCAGTTGCATCTTTTTCGCCTGGTCTAGCAGTATTAAACATCTGTACTGCTTTTTGATCAATTAGGTTAGTAAGTTTAGCAAACTCGTTGGCTCCTTGTCCGCGAACAGCAAGTCCAACACCGTTAGCAACATCTTTTGTTTTGTTAACTACTCGTTTTGCTAAATCGCCAAATACGCCTTCGTCAATCTGAAAGTTATCATTTTCATTTAAGTCTTTAATCTTCATTTTGTTTATTTATTTTCGTTTTCTTTAATTATCCTAACACCTCGAGTGAACTTCTTAGGATCTCCATTTTTAATAGCTAGTTGCAAACGTCTAGTTAAATCTTGTGCTTGATCCGGCGGATATGAAGTTTCAATGACCCTCATCAAGTTTGATATTCTAGCAAGAGCTTGTACTGCAAGACCTTCTACCATTAAATGCTTGTCCTTTTTAGGAACAATCGTTGTAATTTCTTCTAGAATTGATTTAGTTTTTATTTGCATAGTAACTCTATTTATGGTAAATACATTCATAGGAGACATTTGAAAACATGACATCTGCCCAAGAAATACGTGAATTTATTAATCGTTTATCTGTTATTAACGAAGATTTTTCGTCAACACCAGGTGCTGACGGATCAGTTGGTAACAATCCTCCTAAGGAAAAAGTATCAAAAACAACAGGCAATGTATCCCATGACATTACTACTACTGAATTAAATCGCTTAAAAATTACATTAAGACCTTTAGTTAGTGATGAATTACAATCTAGGTTTGTACAAGCACTAAACAAAATGCGAAGTGGTGCTCCTATGGGAACAAGCGAAATGAAATTAATTACAGTTGCTTTTATAGCAATGGCTGATATTATTGCTGATGATGCCGCATTAACTATTAGATTAAGAAATACCATTCAGAATTATAACCTATCTGCAACATCAGATGCTAAAGACGATCCAAATGTAGAATTTGATGACGGTGAGACTGCTGAAGAAACTCCAGATGTTATTCCGCCAAGAGATGAAAAAGAAAATTTAGACATCTCTCGTTAATCCTAATCCTCTAAGTTTATCCCTATTAACAGAAGAAGATGTTGCTTGTGGTTGCTCTGCTGGCGAAACTATTGTACTAGATGTTTTATGCAATTTATTAAACACCGTAGTTGCTGAACTTGCAACCGGTTCAGCATCTTCTGCTAAATCAGAAATTAGTAATGTTGTTGGATCAAAGTCTAATTCAAGTTTTTGTCCTACTGCACTACTGCTTCTTGTCTTCATAAACTGTAGTTGTACTCTATTTCTTTCTCGCATACTAGGAGTGCTATAGATACCAAACACATTATCTGCTGTTTGTATCTTACTTAAACCACCAGCAATCATACTATGGTCAAATTCAACACTTTCTACTGCACTTCTGTTTAACTGCGATGCAGTTGCAAATAATAGATTTTCAGTAACTGCTAAGTTTCTCAATTCCTCACTAACAATCTTATCTTTAATATATAAATCAGCAACACTAATTTTTTGTCCTGCTGGCATCATTAAGTCTAAGTAATCTACAAGTATTGCATCAACTTGTACTTTCCTTTGTGTTTGAAACTCTCTAATCCATGCTAATAGATCGTTGGCAGTAACACTATTTGGTAACTGTACAATCTGTAAACATCCTGCTTTCTTTCCAATCATGCGAACTTTTAAATCAATATCATCAATTTTCTTGTAAACATCTCTAGTAGATGTTCCGGTTAGCATTGCATCCATTCTCATAGAACACAACCCCTCACTTAACTCCAAACTAAAGTAGACAGTATTCAATCCTGCTTTTGCCCAGTTTAATCCTAAGTTCTGCAGAAACAAACTCTTACCAGCACCAGATGCACCTGCAAAAATGTTTAGTTCTCCTCTATTAAATCCACCATATAGCTTATTATCAACAGTTGCCCAACCGGTTGTTAACTGTCCATTTGCATCTTTAAGCCCTTCTAATCTGGACTTAGGATTTTCAAAGTAATTTGTGCCAAATGTTTTTGGAAGGCCAACCTGTACTGCGGACTTAATTAAATTTTCAACCTCTCCATAATTACTTTTTTCAAGCAAATCAGCACTAGTTAAAATTGCACCTTCTAGTGCTTTATGTCTAGAAAATCCTTCAAACTCATCTAAGAACCAATTTTTATGTTCTTCTGCTTTATCGCCAATTTCCTGTATTTCTATAGTAGTAATTGCTGAAAGTTGTTTTGCATCAGGTACGTTACTATGTTCTGTAATGTATTCTTTAATAAATTTTGCCGCTGGTCGCAATCTACGATCAAAGTATTCTGGATCTAATACATTATTACACCTAGCCGCCAAGTCCCTGCTAGAAATAAGAAACTCTAAAAAAAGTTTCTGTAATTCGTAACTATATTCTTTAATTTCATCTTCAGCCATCATTGCCCCATCTAAGTTTTGCTAACATTTGGTCTTCTTTATTACGGAATTTAAATCTCATCTCGTCTAGCGATGATTGATATGCCCAACGTGTTATTGGTCTAGCCTTCCAATTACTTACTTTATATGAGGGTAACCCAAATTCTGTAGTCATCCATAAGATTACCTCTTCCCAAAAGGCATTATCATTTTGTCCTTCTTTCCAGATCAACGTTAAACTATACACACCATCTCCTCATTAATAATTTAACCTTCAAAGGCGAGTGTTCAATCGCCATTAATATACTTTGCAAGGTTGCTACTCTTCCAAAATGCAATATTGCCTCATTTGCATCTTTTATTCCTGCTGGCCAGTCTGGAAAACTAACATTCCATCCTAAGTTAATTGCATCTTCAACTAACGACTTGCCACCTGGATCTTTGTCTGCTAACATTACCGGTTCTGTATCTAAATCCTCAATTAGTTGTGCTTGATATTTGCTAATTTTATTAGATAGTATGGCAACACCGCCTATTGCTAAGGCATCATATTCACCTTCGCATACTATTGTATATTTACGTTTCTTTGGTTGCTTATCTAAATTAAAAACAAATTCATCTGGAGACTTTCTTAACATCTTAGCAGTTCCTTTAGGAGGATCGCCTATCCAACGTGCCATATAACCAACTACTTTTGAATTATCTGTATAAGGTAAAATAATACGTTGTTTCATTCCTATTTGATCTGTTTGCTCCCACTTTGCTAATTCAAATATACCTCTACCTGTTAGGTACTCAACAGCCTCGTCTCTTAAATCTGTTAGTTCAAAAGGATATGGAATTTCTGGCCATTCCTTATTAAACACTTCTTGTTCTTCTTCTGCTACTTCCTCAATAACTTGATCCCATAACAAAATTTTAAGTCGTTGTATTTCAGCTTCGTCAATGCCTAATATTCGCATCAACTTAATTAACTTGAAACCTAACTTACTTCCAGGTCGCCAACCAGTTGTATACCCACAGTTAAAACAATGGTATGCTGTTTTGTCATTATCAAAACGCCAACCGCCTCTTCCTTTTGAATCAGGACGGCTTTCTCCGTTGTGAATGCACATAGGACAATTCATAGTCAGCCAACCGCTACTATTTGTTTTTAAAGGAGGAAGATTACCTCGGAGTGTAGACTCTACAACATTCATAATACTATTATAGTATATTATTGGGTGAATGTCAAGAGAAATGTATTCCGTTTTGATCTATTTTCATTGAAAAGTAATGTTGTAATATAGGCCATTGTTCATACAACCAAGGTATTATATACAAAAGAAATAGATAATATATTCCTAAAGATGTAGGTATCGTAGCTAAAGCCACCAGACGGTTCTCGAGGTCTGTTAATTCACGTTTTTTAAATTTCATTTTATACTCTAATTAGGATTTTATCTAATGTACCAGCATTAGTGACATCTGTTGTGATTATTGTACGAAGCCATCTTACGCCTGCATAATAATTGAATGGATCAATTCCTGTGAATCCTGTATATGTAATTATCGGAGTGTTTGAATCTTGAGGAACCAAATCTGCCCATAAAGTATCTTCAGTGATTACATCATCTAAAGTACCTTGAAGTATAACTGTTCCAGTAAAGTTACTTGCATATATTGCTGATGAAAATAGACTGGTATCTTTTCTATAATATGATGGACCGTTTGTAGATGAACTTGCAAACGAATCTGTTCCTGTTACTGCTTGAGGCCATTCTGTAATTTCAAAGGTAGATCTACCTATTGGCACTACTGCCTCCATAATTTCAACGTCCCAATGAGCCCGTTGTGAACGATCCCATGTTAATGCTGTTTCAAGACCTCTACCGTCTACTATTGTAGCACTTAACATATAACGTCCTGGTGGTGAGGTCATTAAATCTCTTGCATAAATGGTTAATCTTGCTTCTCCGTTTTCTGCTACTGTTGGAATTGCACGTCTTTTAAATATAGTTGTGCTGGTGTAGTTATCCCATAGGATAAGCATGACTTCTTTGTGTAGCAGACTTAATGGTCGTCTATCACTACCAGAAATTGTTAAATCTAATAGATTATCAACTCCTTGAAACCACCTAATAGTTCTATCTGTATAAGAAGCATGATGTCTTGTTAACGAAGCACCGGTTCCAGCACCTGCATAGTTTAAGTTTGCTTTCGCGACTGTTGAGTTTAATGTTCCCATATGTTTATTTATCAGTTACGACAAACAACCGGCTGGTCCTCCTACTAAATAGAAGTAGTAATATGGATACAAAAATACAGCAATTTTTAGAAGAATTCCCTTTTATGAGTTTAGTTCGCTATGCAGATAAGGAAATTGTCGGAATCATACAAAATAGCGATAATACTGTTGTTACAGTATACCGGTATGACCTTTTAAAAACATCAGAAGAGAAATTAGCATTTATTGAAGCAGGTGAAGAATGGTGGTGGGGAAGTAATCGGTTACTACCAATTAATATTGTTCTTAGAACTACAATGAAAAACTTTTCATATTGCTTACAAACATATGCCACCAAAGATTTTGAAATGTTGGCTGGACATTTAACTAGTTTAGAAAATGTAATTGTAAAAAGAACTAAAAGACGTCAAATTAGTCTTGTTAAGAAGATGGATTAGTTAGTTCTTCGCATAGTAGATTCATCTGTGCTACAATCATAATAGCATAGGCTGTTGCATGAGATTTCTTAAAGAAATATTCATCGGTTTTAGGTTTTACCCAAACCTCTTTCATTATAGTATCCCAATTCTTGTTTATAAGATAACGTTTTGCAGGACGTATCATTGCTAATACTGCGGCTAATTGTTCAATAGAAGTTGGAGTTGTTGCACGAAGTATATCTCCGTGTCCGTTGACATGCAAGAGCTGACTAGAAAAATCATCATGTGTTAATAACTCCCAAATAGGCTCCTTAGCAATTAATTTATCTAACTGTTCTTTATCTTTTACTTTAGAATAAAAACTTACATTAAGCAAGTCTAACTTAAAGAACCCTACATCTTCTGCTTCTTTATGATCTAGGTTGCACCAACCAGTAAATGGATCAACTGAAACTGGATGAAAGTATACTCCAGTCTTATGTTTAGTTGCACCTTGGTTAGTAGAAATCATCGCAGGAACTCCATCTAGTATATGCAATAATTCTTCTCGGTTACCAAAGTCGATATCTACGTCTGGCCTACTCATCTTAATCCCTGCTTAATAATCTGTATTAGCTCTTCTTGTCTGTTCTTCATATCAATCATTTCTTTTGCTAATAAACTAAGTTTTTCGTCAAAAAGCATAATTCTAGTTTCTAGCTTTTCTAAATTATCAACATGTTGTTTTAATTCAAAATTTTGTTGCACCAAGTCACTTCCGTCTGGCTCTTTTGGATTTTTCTTGTCCACCATTCTGTGTCTATGCTCCCTGTTATCGTCTCTAATTGTCCTGGTTCCATTCTATCTAATAAATCTTGTGCAGACTTAGACGAATATATGATCCAAGGACTAATTCTTCCCATGACTATCGAATTCACGGCTGTTGCTGTTGGTACCTCCTGGAAGTATTGTTCCCAAGAATTTCCGGTTTCTTCGCTCCATGACTTCATTAACAACACCATGCGTTCTACTGCTCGTTCAACCGTTTCAGTCTTACTACTTTCTTGTATATAAAGAGAATACGTTTCTCTCTTATTCCAGTTACTAAGTTTAACACTATGCTTAAACAACCATTTAATAAATTTATTTGTTTCATTGGGTCTAAGTTCTATAATGTAATTAGCAAACTTTACAAAACCTATATAATCTGGGCTACGAATAAAATCGTCTGTGCTTCTTTCCTTCTTTGTCTGTGGAGCAACATACTTCATGAAGTCGTACCAAACTTGAAAAGCAATTCTAGATGAAGGTTCATCTATTGACATCCACCTTCTTTTCTTTTCACACATATGGCTTGATAGAGTACGTTCCCTAGCAAACTTCTTCATACAGTATTTACACTGATATTCGTTTCCCATGCTTATTTAAACAAATCCTTTAACTTTTTATCTGGCGTGTTTTTAGCCGTTGCAATATCCTGTAGAACCGATGAGTCGTTAATTTCTCTAAACAATTCTACCTCGTCATCATTACAATGAGGCAATAACTCTAAAAGCCATTCTCTGAGTTTATCTTTTTTTGCTCCTTTAGGCGGAACAAATTCATGCCTTAATTTTTGTCCCAATCCAATCAATGCTAAAACTCTATAACGTAATTCTTCATGTCCGCTAGTAGTTGCAATATAATCAATATTGCTTAAATCGTTAACCATTAGCAAGTAATGTTCCTGTATTTCCTGCGATCCTTGTACCTGGCTCGCCCAACGTTGTGCCATATATGTACTAACAGACTTCTTACTTTCATCATCTAAGTCAGTATAATAATTGCCATTACGATAATCAATTGCATTCATTATCTCATGTATATTAACTTTATGTACTGCTGATGCTTTTTTCTTTGCTGGCATAATACTATTTAAAACCAAATCTTGTTAAGGTCAAGTACTTCAGGAACCTTTGTTGACTCTTTGAGAAAAAATGTACAAGGAGATCCTTTACCAGAGTTCAATGGTACAGTCAAAATATGACCAAACTTTAATTTAGGAACATACCATTTTACTTCTTGGTATACATTTACAATTTCTACCGGAACCCAATTTGCCTTATACCCAGTTACTGGATTAAACTCAAATGCATTAAAGCCTCTGTCATTCAAACTCATTATATTTACAATCTCAGGTTCTCCGTGATCTGGTTCTCCTATAATTAGACTCCAGTCTAATGGCATTTTAATTTCAGCTTCTCCAATCCTTAGCACGGCGGCTGGGCAAGAAAAACTTTCTAAGAATACCAAAGGTATAAAGAGATAGTCTACATCCTGGGCATTGCTATAATCTAATACACTATACCTTAAATCTCCGTCTACTTCAGTTGGAAGTCTATCTAAATCATATGTTTCATTGTCTACTGTTAAAATGTTCATTAATATTTTACCTTCTGTGTTTCGTGTGGGTAATTTGCTTCGTCGTAAAACTTCTTTCGTTTTCCTAGATGCCTTTTTGAGAACTTTGCATTGCTAGTAATATCCCATATCTGTACAAAGTCCTTGTCTTCTGCTTTTCTTATACCTCTACCTATACTTTGAATAGTTCTTACAAAGCTCTTACCCGGTTCTACTAATACTAGGTTAAAAATACGAGGTATATTAATGCCTACACTTGCAACTCCGTATGTTGCAACAATAATCTTATTGTCTAGTGTCTGCACTTCATTATATTCTGCTTTACGATCTTTACTTTTCATTGATCCAGATACAAATACACAATCAGGTAGCATTTCTTCTAGCATCTGACCTGTTTTAATCCGATCTACTAATATCAACGTATTTCCTGTATCACTAATCGTATCCATCTTCTTTGCTATCTCTGTCATACGTTCCTTGTTAGTAGTAAGAAACGACAGTTCTTCTTGATAGTTATTATATTCAACACTATCTTGATATTGCAATATCTTAACATTGCAATTTGACAGAACACCTTTATCTTGAAGTTCGCTTGCCTGTAGCCTATGTAATACTCCACCTAGGCTACAAATTAAACTAATATATTCGTGTTCTTCTTTAGGTATTGTACCTGTTAAACCCCACCTAATAGGAATATTTGCAAAAGGACCTGTTAGCATTGTACGAAGTACATCTGCTTTTGCCATGTGTACTTCGTCTACCATAACACAAATTAAATCATCTGTTAAGATATCAATACTAACATTACTCTTACCATCTTTATATCTTTTAATTAAAGAATTTATGCTTTGCCATGTAGCAATAACATGTTTATGATTTGCATCCTTTTCATCACCAAAAAATACACCAACATCTAAACCTAAATTAATATAATCTTCTTGAGTCTGCTTAACTAAATCTTTGTTAGGTACAATTACCAACGTTCTACCGTAAGGCTCGCACATTAAGCTCAATGCGGCTGTCATTAATGTCTTACCTGCACCTGTTGCTATTTCTTGTACACCATGCGGGTTAGCAAGGAACCTATTAATACATTCTATCTGGTAATCTCTAAGTTTAATAGATTGTCCTTCTGCAACATGTCCTTTAGGCCAAGTAATGCCAGAAAAAGTGTCTTCGGTAACTTGCTCAAACTCGAAACTATGTTTAATTCTGTTATCAACAAGCTCAACACTCCAGCCTTCGTTATCTAATATAGGTAAAACTCGATCAAGCAAATTCAAATACGTTGATCCAGCGGCTGTAAAAAATCCAATCTTACCATCCCATCTTCCTAGCCTGTAGGCTGGTACATGATATGCATAAGGCAACATATATTTTAATTTTGCTTCACACGATCGTCGAGTACTCGGCGATAGCTCGTGAAAACGAACGTTTACCTCATCTCTTATTTCTAATGTACATATTCCTGACATATTAATAGTATACTTTCAAACGACTTAAAAGTCAATGTTCTTGTTTACCGAATTAAAAAGGTACCCTCCCGAAGGAGGGTACTAATAGGTGCCACCACGCGAATGTCAACACCTATATTCTTTATAGGCAAGCCTTTGTTGCCATATTCAATGACTGCAAATCTACATCTTCGAATATAGACTTACCTTTAACCGAAGTACCTACAATCCTCATTCTACTCTTACCAATATAAGTGGTAGACGGGATCATAATAAATCCAGTATCACGTTCTAGCACCGTAGAAGTCTGCTTTGGTAGTGCCGGATTACTATCTAAACGTATCTGATAACTTACAATTCCATTGGTTTTTGTGTTAACATAAACCATACTAGGATTTGCAGTAATATGTTTTCGCTTAACCGAGGTAACTTTACAATAAGAAGAATCGGACATCGAATCAGTAGCGACTACAGTTTTCCAAACCTTATCCTTGTACTTTACCTCCATTTTCTCAGCCGCACTAGCACCTGTACTTACAAGGGCTAGTGTAGCAATAGTTAAAAGTGATTTCTTAAACATTTATACCTCCTTTAGAAGCTTCGTTTCATTACTGTGGTTTCTGCAAGCCTTTTCCATTTACCATCTATACCAGTCATCTTGCAAAGGTCTGCAACCTTAATCACTGTACGAAGTGAAAGCTCACGGAGCCTGTCCTGGTTGGTTTCAACATAATCATAAATGATTTTGTTTTCTTCTTCTGAGAAGTTGTATGAGTTAAGCATACCATCTCTCATTATTTGCTTGATACGAAGCATCTTGTCATATGCTGAATCAAGTGTAAGATCCAAATAGTGACAACGTGACTCAAGAGCACTAAGGTGATCTTTAAGTTTTGCACTTCGTACATTATCAAATTTAATGTTAGTAATAAAGATAGCACTACCTTTAAATTCAAAACGATCTGGAACACCTTCACGACGTAACATTGCAGAATCTGTATTCCAGCAAATAATACGTTTCTTAGAACTATCCAAAGCCGCTTTAAGAATGTTCAAGGACAAATCGTCCATTAAAACACTATCACAGTCATCAAATACTAGCACATTACCAGCACCTGAATACTGATACAATTTACAATACAAACCGATCGGACTCATTGCACCTTTAACAACCTCAAAACGAGGAGCCATATTTGCAATTTTATCAAACATAGCCGCTTTTTCAAGAGTACGTTCAACACCAAAAGACTTACCAACACCTGGAGGTCCTACAACAATCATTGCACGAACTGTACCTTCAATAGCGGCATCAGTCATATCTTCTAGAATCTCAAAACGTTCTGCAATTTCTTCTAAACGTTTTGCATCATATTCTGCATCATGTACTTCTTTAATAGGAGTATCATCCTTGTTAAATGCTTCACCAGCATTAGCAGGAGTAATATCTTCCATGCTTTTAACTTTAACACGGATTTGTTTATCTGCAAACTCACCAAAGGAGTCATCTGCAACGACAGTTACATAACCGCCTTTTTCGTTGTAATCTGCTACCAATTGCAGTACCTTGTTATGTACTGTAAAAGTGCGATACTTACCATTTGTAATTTTTATAAAAGCTGACATTAATTTTCCTTCGTTTCGCGTGGTTGAACTCTTATTGTACTTACAGTATAAGACAAAACGGACCAAAGGTCAACCTTTATTTTGTCTTTTTTGTAACTTTTTTTTATTACTGTATGTACCATCTGTTTCCTCATTGTCTATACAGTATAAGACAAAAGGACCATAAGGTCAACCTTTTTATGGACCACTAAGTCATTGATTTTAAACGATTTTGAAAAAAAGATTTGTGTTATTATTCAATGACTTAACGTAATTCCACATCTTCTAGTCCAGCAACCCGTAATTTAGTAATATTATTGATCTGAAACGACTTTGCATCTAAGGCTTTTGTAAGTCCTATGAACTTATTCCTCAACAATGCAAATTCATTGATGAGATTCTCCATCTGTGCTACTTCTGGCTCCCCATCTGTGTACTTTTCTGCGTCTCGACTGCTTAATGTACGGTTGTAATGCTCTGTAAACTGCCTAAATTTAGCAGATCGTACTTTCCTAAGCTCAATATTCAAATGTTCGAGAATTGCTTCAATTTCTTGTAGCTGATTAAACCTCCATTCTACCTGTCCTGGCATTTCCCTACTTGCTTTTTCGAGACTTCCGTTCATTTTTAGCTCTTTACGGGCTTCAGCTATCTCATTCTCAAAATGCCCTATGCAATTTGGTAAATGTGTGATATCTGACTGAACTTTTCTATACCATGTACTCATTTAGTAGTCCTCTTCTTCAAAATCCTCATCATCTTCGCCTAGTAATTCATTTAATGCATGATTAATTTCTGTTCCTGCTTCGTTTAGTTCTTCTCTATGAATTTCTAGGTTAATATACTCTTCTGAAACTCGTACAAATGCCTGTGCGGCATCTGGTCTATCTTTTTTATCAAGGTAAGGTTTTAATGCTACCCATATTTCTGCTAACATTTCTCCTGAATTATCACTCATATTTTTTTTCTCCATAATAAACTTGGTACCAAGTCGCTATACTTAGTTAATTTTTTTAGCAAGTTTATCCAAGTATGTCTTGTGATGCACCCATTTCTTACCTTTTTCTAAAAATCCCCATTCTCGTTTTTGCTTAAATGGCATAAACAATGTCCATACATCAACATTAGGATCTATTTCAATTCTATGATAGCTATTTGCCTTGCATACTCTAAAGTGTCCTGGTCCTCGCCAGTACTTTCCGTCTAACGTATGCTCCCAATATCCGCCTCTAAGAATAAGAGTGAAGTATGACCACGGATGATCGTGTAAATCATCCGGGTCACTTCTAAGAAACTTATGAAGGAAGATGTTAAAAGGAAAGTTTACACGATCCTTTAAGAATAGATAGTATCTTTCCAGGTAAGGTTCGTTACTATTTCTATCTAAAATAAGTCTATAACGACCTATTCTTTTCATCAAATCCTTCATTTTCTACTCTGTTGCTACTGCGTTGGCTTCTTCTAGTACCTCACCTGTATCAGGATCAATAATATCTTCCTCGGTACCACTATATGCTAGTTCTTGTCCACGAGCGATAACGTCTTGCATTACTTTATCTAGTACTTCTCCGGTATATTGCTTACGGAACTCCTTAACAATATCACCATTTAACATAGTGTATGCTAATTTGTTACCTTCCTTCTTAAGAAAACCACGTGCTTCAAATAATTCAACAAGTCCACTATATGGATTCATACCAGTTGTGTACGGTATTTCTACTTGTACACTTTCAAAAGGTTTAGAATATCTTGTTTTCATAATTTTACATGCGGCTCTAATACCATGTACTTGTGATGTTTTGTTGCCGTCTGCATCTACCTTAAGTTTTAGCTTCTTCATTGCTACAACCATAGAACTTGCATAAACAAATCCTGCACCACCAGTAATTTTATCGTCCGGATCAAACATATCTTGACTTGCATAGGTATGGTTAGTAACTACTAAACCTACAGGATGCGGAGCAATACGGTTTACAGTATTTTTAATCAATGCCGTAAGTGCTTTTGCTTTACGACCCATATCACCTTTTAAATCTCCGCCTTCGAACTGATTAATATCTGTGGGTGTTAATAGCATACCAACACTATCAACAACAAACATAATCTTCTTTTGCTCTTCATACGGAAGATCTCCATACTCATCCTTATATGCTTTCATAAACTCTGAGATAAATTTAGCAACTTCATCAACCATTGAAACTCCAAACCTCATTAATTTTTCTGGGTCTGTGTTAATGCCTAATGCTTTTAACCAATCTTCGTCTAATGCGTTCTCAGTATCTAGGATAACTGGTAAAATATCCTGTTCTTGGGCATTTTTTACAAGGTTGCCAGAAGCAATAAAAGATTTACCTGCTCCGGATTCTCCTGCAAACATAGTTACTTTGCCAAGGGGTACTGCTCTTGTAAAATCACCTGACATAAGGTAATTTAAGCAATAATTGCCTGTACTAATCCAATCTCTTGGATCATTAAAACCGGTACTCATACCAGGCACGGCTTTTGTTAAGTTTTTACGAAACTTAGAAACGTCAAATGCTTTATTTGTCATATCTTCTCCTATATATGTAATTAGGAAGACCTCGCTGGTTACCGTAACGGAGGTTTTTGCCGGAACTTCCTATATTACTTTACTGACCTGTAGTTTCCCTGTTACGAATCATGCTTAAGATATCGTCAACACTAGGTTTCTTCTCACCAGATGCTTCGGCTGGTTCTGCCGCTGGAGCCGCTTCTGCTACCGGAGAAGGGGTTGCTCCCATTTCTTCAGGTGTTGCAACGGGTGCTGGTGCCGTTTCTGCTACTGGTGCAGGTGTTGCTACCGGAGTAGCCGGAGCTGGATTAGTTGCTGAAGTAGAAGTAGCAAAGGTTGCTCCATTAGGGCGATAGTAATTGCCCCAACGTTCTGGATCATACAATTTGCCGTCTACTGACGCTTCAAACATTTCTAGTTGAATATCAACTTCTTCCTTACCAGGACGTTTAGGCATAAACTGATCTAAGTTAAACAGTCCATGCTTAGAAACTGCTTCTAGTTCTTCCTCGTTTAAACTACGTTCCTTTCGAGCCCAAGATGAGGTACTATAATCAGCATAACCACCTTTTTGGGTTTTATTGATACGGAAGTCTGTACCACGTTCGTAATCAGTTGGGATCTCTTCCATCTCAACGTCCATTAATGCACTCTTAATGATTGTAAAAATCTGAGGGCTAATAATCATTCTACGAACTGGATTATCTGGAACATTTTCTTCATCCATTGGACTAGATACGATAAGTCCTTGAAAAACGTAACTACGTTTCTTCCAATATTTCCTAGCCAATTGCTCCATGCTTGGATCATTAAACCAAGGACGTAATTGAGCATGAATTGGACATGACTCTCCCCACATATCTACACAAGGTACTTGAACAATGCATTTGCGATTTTCATCCTGGCCTTTAATGCCTGGAAATTCAAAACGCATCATTAAACGTTCTCTCCAAAAGAATGTATTGGATTCGTCGCCGTCTGGTAGAAAGCGAATTACTGCGGATGTTCCTTCTGGAATGTTCCAATGGGCGAAAAGCCCGTTATCACCGGATTGAGTTGAACCGCCCGATTTTGCGGCTTGCTCGGTTAGACGAGCTCGTATTTCTGCTAAAGTTGCCATAATTATTTTCTCCTTATTATGAGCCTTAATTTGTTCATATCTTATGAGCCAAACAACGTAAACCTTCCCGGCCTACATTGTAATTATACTTATCTTCTTAGTTAAAGTCAAGTGTCCATTTATCCGTTTTAGACGGTATTTAGGAGAAATATTCACTTTCGTGGTTGACTTCGTTTATAATTTGTGGTAAAAGGGTTGCCCACTTGCCTTTTGTAGGCCAAAGAAACCATATTTCAGATAATTGCATCTGTACTAATATGCGCCTTCTATGTCTATAATGTGGGTGTCGTTGTGTTCTAACTAATGCTGGATATATGTCGTCATGGTGATCTAGGTTTAAGTCATGCCCTAGCATTAACATCTCATCATTTGGATCTGCATCTATAAACTTACAGATATCACGTTCAACTTGTTCGGTGGAATGGTCACCATCTATAAAAACTGCATCAATATTCATATCATGTGGGATTTCGTATTCGTCACTTCTTTTTGTTATTAGCTTCCATTTATCACTTTCAACAAAATTTGTACAATACTTAAAACTAGGAATCCAGCTGTCATGCTCTTGTGCTATTTTTACCATTTCTTTCCAGTTGTTGTATATCTTAGAATCTTCTTTATTCTTTTGATCTCCTAAACAACCTGGACCCATTTTATACGCAGACCAAATCTGCGTTGATAATGGATCGATACTTGTTAAACAAGTGCTTTTTGGTAAATTGTCTTTAATAGCCATAGTGCTACGTCCGACAAAACTACCAATTTCTATAAAATTTGAATTTTCTGATGTATGTTTAGCAATGATGCCTAAAAGTATTAAATCTCTCCAAAGCATCCATCCAGGTGTATTATAGGCATTCTGCCAATTGATCATAATAATTTATTAGTTAGTATATTAAGTTCTTCAGTAACTAACCCCTCTGGCCTAATAATTTCTAACCCGGGGATTAATTTAAGTTTAACATTTGTATTTCGTATAATATTTAAATTTGATTCTGATACTGGCTGTCTAATTACTAGTTTATGTTCAATAATACGATCTAATTTACCAGTTCTAGCGGCACTATCCATTATTCTACGAAGCAATAATACTTCACTTTTTGCACGACTTTTAATTTCTTCAAGTTGCGATGACGGTTCAATTTTCTTGCTCCAACGCAATAATTCCATAATGTCTTTTCTACGTCTGCTAATTTCGTTAATTTTTTCGCCTAGTTGATCCCAAGGCTTTCCACCTTGATCAACGTGTAATGCCATGACTCTAGCACCAAGTAAATGTTTGTGCGGATATCTAAATCTTTCGCCTTTATGTTCAATAAAAACATCCTGTATATTACGGCTACGAGCTCCGCGTTTTTCTTCGTCTACTTTTTTATTGTGTCGAATAATAATTCTTGTTTCGCCCAACGGATGATAACTGGATTTACTTGTATTCCTACTTTCATTTGTTTGTGTTCTGTGTACAAAATCTTTAGGTCTAATTTCTCCGTCATAACTTCTAGTTGTTGTGCTATAAAGATATCTTCTAGCTGTAGTAGTTACCCGTGGTTTAATTTCGTTTTTAACAAATTCCATATCTGCTGAAGCAGGATCGTACCAAATTTCAACTTCTTTGACATCATTCTTAACTAATACAAGAATACCTTTATCTTTAATGTATAGGTATATAGAAGCATCTGCATTAACAGTTGCTCTACCTTCGTCATCTCGAAGTGCTACACTATGACTAAGCCCTGTTAAAGTTCCAACTAAGTCAGATGATATATTTTCTTTATTTGCCATACTGTTATTTACCTTATAAGAAGCCAATAGGCATAGGCTTAATTGCTTCTTCTGTATCACTATTTATGAGATATTCATATGTTGGCATATCCCATGCCATTACTACCTCAATAATTCTTAATGCTAATATTGTAGACATTACTAAATCATCAGTTTCCCCTTCTTTAGCAGAAAAACTAGAACCTTTAGCAATAAAATTTTTCATTTCTCTTAACAAGTTATGACTTCTTACTGTCATTTTGTCGCCTTCAATATAGCTCTTCAAACGCATACAAGAAGTAATTTTACTTTTATGCGTTGTATTAAATCCTCTTCTTCCTTTTGTTTGTCCGGGCTTTCTTACTTCTTGTACAAAGTTACCAGGAATGTTTTCTTCTCCAAATTCTTTAATTGAAACTAACGATGCTTCACCAATACTATTATTCTCTACTGACCAATATAGTTCTGCGTCAGGGCATTCGGTTTCTAGCCAACGTAACATACTAACAAGTTGTCTTAACTGGCCTTGTATATCTGTTTTATTATGTTGCCATTCTGCTACTTGTACAACATCTGGTAAACGATATATTTCGATTGCGGCCATATCTCCGCCTGTTCCTAATGAAGGATCCCATCCTATTACAAATGCTGTAGCATTAGGCTGTTCGTAAACACGGACTTGTCCTAAATTAAATTTTGCATCTTGGCTTTTCATGTTTACTAATTTTAAAGGATTAATTAATGTTTCATCTGCAATAATAAATTCACATTCGTGTTCTCTTCTAAATCTTTCTTCTCCAATTTTAGAACGTTCTTCCATTGCCCAATCTTTATCTCTTTCTGGATGTCTGTCCCATTTAAATTGTATATTTGCAAATCCGTTTTGTCCTAGTGTAGGGTCAGTATTAGGATTTCCAAAGTCATCAATCTTCTTTTCCGCTTCTTTCCATATACGAGCAAATTGGTCGTCATCTTGGTTTGGAGTACTTGTAATAATACATTTACCACCTGTTGCTAGTGTAGGTGAAATTGATGTCCAAAATTCAGTTGCAATTCTAGGCTTAACAAAGGCAAACTCATCAGCATATAATAAAGATATAGACATACCACGTCCGGTATTGTCTGTGGTTGTTGCTGACATGATACGACTTCCGTTGTCAAAATCTATACTACCTTTATTATAACTAGTTGCGCCTGCTTTTAGAAATTCTGGAAGTGTTTCATATGTATAACGAACCCTTTGCATAATTTCTTGAGCACCAGCAAATTTATGTGCCGCAATAAGTATTGTACTATCAGCAACAAATAATGCTCTCCATACTAGGTATGCGGCCGCACAGGCAGTTTTGCCCATCTGTCTTCCAAGCATATTAATACTATATCTGTTTTCATGATAGCATTTTAATAAATCACGTTGATAACGATAAAGTTTGAAAGGTATTTTACCTCGAACTGCATGTTGTACCCAACAATGAGTATCGATAAAATAAATTGGATCGTTTGCACAAAGGGAGAGTTCACGGATTTGTTCGTCCGTGAATCTCTCTAATTGATAAGGCGATTTAACAAAACTAAAATTAGGTCTGTTTGCCATTAGCTACTCCTACTTCTTAGCTTTTTTAGTCTTTTTTCCCATAATGCCTTCTGCTACAAACTTGCGGTATTCACCTAAAGCTGTATTAAACGACTCTTCAACATCACTACTATGCATACCCATTGGATTTTCTCCTTGGCCATCTGCACGGTTAATGTAATCTGAGTTACCAGCACCTTTACCTACTTCACTTGGCAATTTGTCAAATTCAGTTGGCTCATCCATACTAGTTCCTGCTGGTGCATTTGCTAGTTTAGACTCGTCTAGTTCGCCCATTCCAGATAGTTTTAACAATCTATTCATATCGTTAATATCAACCTCTGCACCTTGGTACTTTGTAATAAGGTCTGTTGTTGAAACTGCTTCTGCTACTGGGTTTGCTTGTGCTACTGGGTTTGTTATACCTGATAACTCAGCAATACGATTTACTTGAGGATCTAAATTATCTTTAGACTCATTAGCTTCATATGGTTGAGCACCTAATATTTTAAGGCACATTTGACCTGTTTGTAAAACGTCTGCTGGATCTTCATCAACTAAATCTCTCATTGCGGCATAACAAGACAATGTTGCATCATCTGCGTTTAAATGCATAGAGGCAAAGTTATCACCCATTTCATCCACAATATAATCATTGTCAGTAAAATCATCTGATGCTTTATCCATTACATGATAGATGTCGCCCATTAGCTCGTCTTTAAGTTGTTCTGCACTCATTGACTTAGCGGCTTCTATTTCTGCAGGATCGTAAAGATTGAGTTCTTCCATATCTGTAATTCTATCTACTTTGTCAAAAGCTTCTTGCATTGGTTGTTCTCCTTCTATAGACTCGGACGTATAATCTTGATATATCCAATCATTTAATTCTGGCAGATCATATAAACCATCATAATCACCATCTGCTACTTCTGTACCGTCTGTGTAATACGCAGGAGCATTGATTTCCCATATGCCATCGCTTATGTCTTGCATGTCATAATCTAGTTTACGCAAATCAATTTCTTTGCCTTTATACATTATTGCATTTCCTGTAGACCAAGCTGTGTCTGATTCTTTTTTCATTTCAACTCCTTCTTTTGGAAGATTTTCATCATCCATGTACCTTGGATCGTCATCATCAATAGGACCATCTGCTGGCATTTCATGATGTCTGCGGAAGTCTGAAACAAACTCTTTAATTTGATCAGCATCTAAATAACGAATAAGTTCATCCATTACTACCTGATGACTTCCTAATTCTTCAATTAAATCGTATAGTGGATCTGCATACTGTCCAACTGCTTCAGATGTAACATTTTCGTTCCATGCCTTTTCAATTGATTCTTCAACTTCAGCCATTTCATATGTTTCTTTGACCCAATTATCACCTTTTGGATCATTGCAATCACATTCACAATCTGATTTAGGTTTATAAATTTCATCTCCACAATGCTTACAAACCATCTTATCTTTGGCTTCTTGAACTTCTTCTGATTCAGTTTTGCTTTTGTCGCCTTTAACTTTATGAGTTTTACCGTCAACTTCAAACTCGTCTTCTCCAGCATCAATAGCATCTTGGCGTTTACCTGAGAATTCATTTCCTTCTGATGCACAGGCACCCATTAATGGTGCTTCTTCGTCATCAGTTGGAATTACCATAGGTAAGTCTTCTCCGTCACCGCTGTCCATATCCATATCTGGTTGGTCCATAGCTGGTTTGTCGCCAACTTCAACTCCTGCTAATTTAAGCATATTAGCAATCATATCTGCTTGCTCTGCTGGTACTTTGATTTCAGTTGGAGTGTTAACTGTTAAAGTAACATCTTCACCGCTGTTATGCTCTGTAACCTCTGTATCTGCTTCAGCAGTAGCTTCTTTAGCCTTAGGAGACTCTAACGTGTCCCATGCTTCTTCAATACCTTCTTTGGTAACTCTAATTCCTTCCTGCACAATATCAGTATTCTTAGTTTCACTATCGACAGTTAATACTGCATCAGCAGGAGTAAATTGATTAAGTGCTAATAATACATTTTTAATGTCATCATTATTATTTGCCATTTTAGTTTGCTCCTTTGTTTGCTTTTGTTAGTGGACTATCAGAAACTGTCTTGTCGTTTAGGATTGGTCCAGATGTAGTAGCATCTGATTCTTTAGATAATACTACTTTTCTGCTGTCATCTTCTGATGCAGAGTCTACAAGTTTAGAAACATATTCGTCGCCTGCTACATCTTTAGCAGAAACTTCATTTGCTTCTTTGTCTTGGTATTCTGTTCCTGTAATTGCTTCGTATTCTTCATCTGTTTCTTCCATTGATTTTTGAGTTTGCTTTTCCAATGGCTCGTCAGCACCAAATACTTTTAAAGTTCCTTCTGGTACTCTACAAAGTTCTCTAAGTTCTGTCTCTAACATAACAGGCTGAATTGGCAATCTTGTAGTAACGTCCATTACCACAACCTCGTGACCTCCATAGTTAGGAAAGTCTGCAGGGATTGCTTGTAGCATAAGTTTTTCAGGTCTTCCAACTTCAAGAGCATCATATTTTTTCATATGTCTTTCTAAAGTCTCGAGCTGTTTTTCGCTAGGCGAAAAAACCATTTTTACACGGTATTTGTGTTCCCGTTGTAATTGGTTAATATATTCTAATAAAGTGGGCATAATTATATCTCCTCATACTCTTATTTATTCTGACCCACACGATTTAGTATTGCTTGCACTAAGTCATTCCTACTAGCCAAGGTAGTTGAATCTGCGTCTATGACATTTGTATCATCCTTATCGTCTGACTGGTTAAGTTTTGCTTTTCTTAGCTGTAATTCTACCATTTTAAGTTTCTTTTCTAACTTAGATACTTTGGCGTCTACTGCTACTTTAAGTAATGTGGCTCCTACTTCAAATACTTTACCGGCATTTCTGTCATCAACATTAAAGCCTAAATCCATTAATCTATCGCTTTGACCTTCTGCCTTTTGTGCAAGGTTATCTAATTCTCTTTCAGCACTAGCCATATCTGTAACAGTTGGTAAAGCCGTATCTATACGACTCGCCATATCTATTACTGCCTGAGCAGATCTTATTTCATCCACTACTACTGGCTCGATATTGACTTCTGCGTCAATTGTGTTGTTTAGGTCGGTACTATCGTTTTCATCATCACTTTCGGGAGAAAATCCAAATACCTCTTCTAATTTCTTAGTCATGTATATACTTATGATCTTAATACCATACGGGTGTTCACTTTGAACCAAAAATTAGGTTATTTACGACGTGTTCTGTTAGGACTAGCCTTATTAAAAAGATCTTCCTCTGTTATAATACGGAATTGACAACCCATTCCTTTGCACCAGGCTCTAGCGGCTTCCCACTTTGCCATATTAAGTATTACTGACGCTTTTTCTTTCTGGCTACGAGCTACTTCTAAAGTAACTTGAGCTCTAGGTTTAACTTCGATTAGTTCTGCTCTACGTTGATTATTTTTTCCCATATAAGTTATTAAAAAGTCTGGGACATAAGTTGTTTGTTTTCCAGTAAATGGATTTCTGTAAGGTATTCTAACTGCTTCACTTGCCCAAGATATAATATTAGGATTATTATCACAGAATCTCATAAAGGTTAACTCCCAACCACTTCTATATGTTGGAGCTCCTTTACCTGTGTACTTGTTTGGGTTGAGAACCGAATAGGTTCCTTTTTTAAAATTGTTGGCCATTTTTATGTACCGGCTTCAGTTAATAACGCCTCGTTTGGATCTTGTGTAGTAATTAATTCTCCAAGTTGTGTTGTATAAGCATAATCATAATTATTAACACGAAACTCTCTTAATACAACCGGTGGAATGTTAAGAGGCTGTTTTACATTATACGAGATACCGTCTGGATTATTATTGGTATTAATATTATTTAAAACATCTTGAGTAACCACTAACTTTCCAGTCTTAGTTGCTTGAGTAATTAAGTTATTAAACTCAAGTCCTAAGTCAATACTTGCTTTCCATAGATTCTGAACAACATTTTCTGCTGGTGTTCTTCCTAAGCCCAAGTTTAAGACTTTCTGTACTGCTTGATCAAATTTTACTTGTGGTATAATATCACTCATTAACCTCTCCTAGATGCATCTCGTTGTGTTCTAAGTATGTTATCCTTACGTTGGATATCTTCTCTTACCTTAGTATTTTGTGACGAGTTAATTTGCTGTAATGCTTTTCTAGCATCAGGGCTTAGTTTATTTCTTTGAGCTTCAAGTACTCCTGCTCCTAATTTATCATCTTGCTGTCTTACAATTCTAGCAACATCGGCGGCTTCCGATGGTGAAAGAGATCTTCTAGTTTTTCTATTAACTGCTTGAAGAATTTGTTTTCCATTTGAGTTATCAAGACGTTTTAGAAATACTTCTTCAACAGGAGCATTAGGTTTTAAGTCTCTTTGATTAACTGCTTGACTGGTCTTAATTTTATCTTTCCTAGCATCTATTATTTCTTGAGATTCGCTACCAGTTAGTGACTTCTTGTTAAACACTACTTCTCTTTCTTTTACCACTGACTTTACTACTGTCTTTGGAGGAGGATCTGCTTTTTTCTTTGTATCTGGAATAGCTTCAGGTGCTTTATTTGCTGGAAATTGTCTAATATAATTTCCGTCTTTGTCTATATCAACGTTACTAAAGTTCTTTCCTGCATCTTCGTGCCAGGACATAAATTCGTATCTAATGGAAAGTGTCCACAATACCGCATCACTTGCCGAATAGTCTAATGTATCGTGTTGTGCATCAACAATATAAGCATTATATAATTCATATGTTTTTCCTGTAAATTCAGTTTCGTCTAAGTCGTTTCTTAGAGCTCCATCTGATGTTTGTTGCATATGAACTTTTATTGTCATTGGCCTATTAGATAAATTTTTAGAACCGTCAGTTGCATCAAACTGTCCTTTTACAACATCACTGATAAATGTTTCTACTGCATCATTTTGTTGATCATAAAATGATATGGTAATAGGTTCAAAATTCATTTTAGTTTGGATAACTGATTTATGATTGTACTGATTAATAACCTGGCTATCTATTGTCCAACGTGGTAGTTCAAATGTTTTTAAAGTAAATTGTTGTGATGTATCTTCTCTGGAGCTATCATTACCTTGAAACGTATCTTCGCCTGGAGGTGCATCTCTATTAGCATCATCTAAAGAAAACTCAGCAATAAATTGATACTTAAGGTAAGGAGATCTGTCAGCAACAAAGTCTCCTGAGTTACCAAGATTTCCTATTTGCTTAAAAGCATATGAATTAAAAGGCATGTATTATTCTCCGTTGTCGCAACAAAAGGGCCTAACGGCCCTTTTGCTTTATTCTTATATAAGCAATACGTTTCCGTCTCACTTATATTTATCGTTTTAATTAACCACTAGTTTAATTAGATGCCGTTGCGTTGTCAGTTGAGTTACCTGCGACCGCTCCTGTTAGAACTTCCGTTCCTGCAACAGTATGATTAGCATTATCAAACTTGATCATTACAGTAATTTGTAATGGATCACTTGTAGCATAATTGTTTTCACCATAGTTAATGTTTTGGATATAGCAACCTGCTAACTCCCAAGCATCAAGTACTTCAGCGCCTTCGCTACCATCTAAGTTCTCAATAACTGTAGTGAACTTGTATTGGCCGCCTGCTGTTTGTCCAGTTTGTCCTCCGTGATCCATTTGCTTTTGAAGCTGTTGGGCTAACGAATTACCAACAGCACCTGTGACATCGTCACGAACTGTTAATGTAATTGGATCCCAAGTATGCTTACCAGCCATATAAATCCTGGAGTTATAAACGTCGATTGTTATGTCGTCGTGTGTAACGGAAGGACGACTAACACTTACAACCTGACTAGTTAAACTTACTGTGTCTCCTTCACCTAATTGTGTGAAAGTAACTCTAAATCTGTAAGATAACTTAGGGCTAACAAGTGCGGCATCTGTTGTACCAGGTACATTAAATTTACTTACTGAAACTGCCATTTTCTTATCTCCTTACGTTTATTTATGCATTTGCACCGGCTATCGCGCCAGTGTTAACTACACGAATTGGAATATAGATAAATTCAGCCGCTTTAACTGGCTCAATTGCTATATCAATGTACAATTCGTTTCGATCGATTCTTGCATTAGTGTTATTAGTTTCGTCACATACTACTAAGAAATCATAAACAGCTCTCTTAGCAACCATGTCTTCCATGAAAGCATTGAATACTAATAATACACGATCTCTTGTAATCTTGTCGTTTGGCTCAAAAATGAACGGACGAGCAACAACGTCAAATCTTTCACGTAAGAACGCTAATAGACGTGCAACGTTTACACGATCAAGTGCTGATGCAAATGGATGAAGTGTCTTTTGTCCCCAAAGGTAAAGTCCAGTTCCTGGAAAGTTACATAGTGGATTAATATTCTTCGTATAAAGTGCATCACGTTGACCATTGTTTAATGCAACGTTCTTGAACTCATTTTCTGCTGTAACAACACCAAAGTTACTAACACCACTTGCCTGTCCTCTGGTTAAACCAGCTGGAGCAAACCATGGATAAGCTACTTCGTCATTATAAGCATAAGCTCTTAGTACTGCATGACTTCCTGGAACTGCAACATCATTACCTGATAAATCAGTTGATAGTGCTGATGGATAATAAAGTCCAATTGACGCATTTCTTGTTGTCAATCCGTCTTCTCCGTTAGTACCAGCATTGGTTCCAAGTGCCCAAGCATTAACTTCTGCTGTATTAGTTCCAAGTTTCATTGGAGTATCAGCAATAATAAATGCTGTTTCCTTACGATCAATGTTTAGTGTTAACATTTCATCAATACACTCAGGATATCCTGGAGTTGCAATTAAGTTAAAGTTAAGTGTTTCTTCTCTTAATTCTTCTCCGCTTGTTAGTACTGCCTGCAATCTTTTAGCAACAACTCTACGTTGAGCTTTATCAAATGCATACATGGATCCTGCTTTAGGACCGGAGTCTCTATTGCCTGATTCACTTTGGAAATGTCCTGCAGTATCGTTCCATTTTTTAACGTTACCTGAACTTACTGCTGTATTGAAAAGAAGCATTCCTTCAGGGTAAAAAGCTGGATCTGGTGCTTCGCTGTCCATTGCAGTAGCAACACCGCCTGCTCCTGTTGAATCTTGTGGAGTAGCAGTTAAGTCAGCAAACAATACACCGGTTGGAGTAGTTTGATCTGCATTATCAAAAGCAACAAATTCTGCGCCATCATATACTTTAAGCAAAGGATAATTTACAAGGTCATTAGTATCAACCCAAACATCTCCAGTTGTTGGACCTGATGGCTCAATAGTATCAACTGTAATGTTACCAGCACCTACTGGCTCCCATCCTGATGATGCTTTTCTGTAAACGTCAGCTGTGGTTCCTGCGTCATACCATAGTGTTCCGTCAACAATAGCACCTACTGGAGCAGTTGCTTTAACTTCTTGTACATTAGCGGCAAAAGAAGATCCGTCATATCTACGAACCTCAAAGTTTGCTTCACTAGGATCAGCAATCTTAATATAAAGATCGTTTCCATCTAATGATGTACCAAATGCCGTTGCGGCGGCAGTATCATCAACATAAGCAACAAGTTGATCTGGTAAATTTGGACCAATAATTTGTTGTGCAAATGAGCCAGTTGAACTGCTATACTTTTTGATAACTGGACTAAATCCGCTATTTGGTGAAGTTGTTTTAAACCATACATCTCCTGATGTTGGTGTTGGAAAGTTATAGTGAGGAGCAATGTTAACTGTACCTGCAATATCTGCGGTTGTAAGTTTGTTCCATACTCCTGACTCGTTTTTATAAAATTCTTTTAAATCTGCTGAAATGTCAAGAGCATAATCACCATCTGAACCACCTGTTGGTGTTCCATCAAAAAGTGTTACACTTTTTGCAATCCATGCTGTACCGTTACCTTCAAAAATTCCAAAGGAAGTACTTGCTGTATCAAACCAATAAGTTCCATTTACTGGATCTCCTGTTGGTGCTACATCTAACGGTTCCATTTCTTCTACGTTTAAATCTGCACGAGTTACGATTGCTCTGTTTGCAACACCTAAATAATAGTATGCGGCTAGAAGACCGTATTCGTTTAATTCATGTCCGTGTACTGGGGTACCATCTACGATTGTAAATTCTGGTTCTCCATATAGCTGAACTAATTCTCTCTGACTAGTGATAGTTAGAGGTAAACCAGCATATTTGGATTTTGTATATTCTGCAATAGTTCCATCTGGTGCTAATTTATTAGATCGCGTTACAATGAAAATCGCAGGAACTGTTCCATTACCGGCCGATGCATAAGCGGATTCGTCAATGACGGAAACCGATACACCTGGGGAAACTAAAGTTGCCATAATTTTTTTCTCCGAGTTTAGTTTACAGGGCGTCTGCCCTTCTCAGATGTATTTAGCTAAAGGACCAGTAAAACCGGCTATTTATTAGGGTAGTTAATTTATAGATTTCTAGGACAACGTTAAGTTTAAGCGTCGTTGTGCAAGTATATCAACATTTTTTACTAATCTATCTAATGATCCATTATTATCAATAGTAAAATCACACATCCATTGTTCAATACTCATACTACTTGGATCTTCTAATTCTAAGTGATCTGCTCTATCTACCCATATTGCATAATCAAAAATTATTTCGTTTTGCATAGCAAAATATTCACGTTTGTTTCTCAGACCGCAGTATATGTCATGCTTTGCAAATAAATTTCTTCCAAGTTTAGCCAAGTCATCCTTACAATAATCATGTATCATTTCGTACCATTCAGTTCTATGGTTATGTCTGTCAGCATAACATTCTTCCTCGTCCTTATATCCATACTTGTTTTTAGTATCGTTGAATATAAACAGTTCTGAGCAAAACTTTGAACTTGATTGAAAAGTATAACCATATTTTGCCAGCAGTTCACATACAGTATCCTTGCCGTGTCTTCCGTGTCCTACTACTAGTAATTTGGGTAATTGCATATTGGTAAATCCTAACTATAATAATTTATTATAGCATTATTTGACTGTATTGTCAAAACATTGTTTAACCAAATATAAAGCTAATAGGAGTTCCGCCGTCAACGTAATTAATAAGTTCGGCTTCTAGTTTTTCAATTTCAGCTTGAGATTGTGCAATAAGGTCGTTACCGTTTAACTGTACTCCACCTTGTGGTCCAGCTAAGGCTCCAAATTTGCTACGAGCTTGTCCTAAAGACATTTTTGCTACTGCTAAAGCATAGTCTTTTAACCATGGATTGGAATGTGAATCACTTAGTAACATTTCGTCTGGTCTATGGTTATAGATATGAAGAATACATTCCTCATCACTTCTAATTTTTCTATGTAGATGGATTTTCTTTGTTACTTCATTCCAATTAAATATTAGATGAGCTCCAAACATTTTGCCCATTTGCTCTCTATAACCCATATATAATTCAAATGTAGCAAGTCCGCCACCTCGTCCTGCATTTAGCATATACATATTCAAGTAACCTGCTTCAAAAGGTTCAAAGTCAGTTGCACTAGCAGAGATACCACCGGCATTTCTTCTGTATACTTGCTTAACTTCCATTACCTCGCTTGGTAATATATAGGTGCTCTCTTGTGGACTAAGTTTTAAGACCATAAAACTTTCTTCAACGGCACGAGTACTACGTTGCCTGTATTTGGCAACCGCTTTATCAATAGCCATATCATAGTGTTCTTTGTCTAATTCTACATCAACCATTCCTTCACCAAGAGATAGCTCGATATATTTGATAACTTTGTTGCGTTCTGTAGTAATTGCCATAAATTTTGTCTCCGTATTATTTATGGCAATTATATTAGAACATATAGGTTGCTACTTTATAATTTTTAGTAATAACGTCTCTTCTGATATCCTAGGACGAAGTTTAACTTCTGTTCCTTTAATTTTACCTAAAAATTTCCGTAACTCAGGACGACTAGCCTTTTTCCATTCTGTAAGTTGTTCTTCTGGCCTACGAAGTGTTTTGCTAATACTCTTATCAGTATCATGTCCTGTAATACTAGTACTCTTAACTGTTAGGTGAGATACTACAACATCACCGTGCTTTGCGGCAACAAATCTACCAAGTTTTCTTGTCTTTGTATTATAAGTCCAAAGTTCAGAGCATTGCAATATATCTCTTGGATCAACACTCTTGAATTCAAGTCCTCCTAGTGTATATGTTTTTAGATATTTTAGTTTCCTAACAATACGTTCTGCTGGAATTGGTTTTCTCTTAGGTTTTGCCCTAGTAGAAATTTTCATTGCCTTATATGCATTCGCTCCGTCAACAATAGACTGCAAAAATTTAATAAAATTCTTAGCATCACGTTTTCCTAAGTGAGCATATGCTTCGTTTAACTGTTCGCAATCACCTTTTAAGTATTCTTCAATTTCAGCAATTAATGGCTTGTAAAATTCAGCAATTTGAGGAGCAGAGTTTGCCGCTAAGTTATTTGACTGTAAAAATTTATATGCATCAAATGCTTTACCTTGCTCAGTAAAGTCATCTACTGCACCTTCAATTTCACCTAGCAGATCATCAAGTTGTTCTTTCAATCTATCTTGTATTGTTTGTTTAGGAACTGCACTCTTTTTCTCAATCGCTTTCTTTTCCTCAACGATTGTCTCGCCAACTTCAATTATCTCTTTTATGTTTTTATCAAGCCATGTACTTAAAGGAGCAACCTCTCCCATTGTACCTGCTAGATTTTCCCAATATTCTGCATATGCAGGATGATAGTCTGGCCATCCTCTTGATAACAACCTAGCACTACAACCCAGACTAGGACCAAATCTGCTATCTGGAACTTTATTAACTATAGTTGATTTACTTTTAAATTCTTCATGTTCTTTGCAATATGCAACAACCCAACCTTTATAGTCAGAGCTCTTACAGTCTAAACGATAATACTCGGACATCTGCCTGTATGTTTTACAATACTCTTGTCCGTTTAGAGATTCAATTCCTTCAAACTTAGGCTCTCCTGTGCTAACACGCCTAGCGGCACGAGGTTTTTTACGTTTTGTTACTTTTGGCAAAGCCATAGATGTTCTCCTATTTCTAACTAACTACTAGTAAGTATATAGTATTCTTACCTTGGTGTCAACCTAAATCTAAGAACGGTAAATACAATATATGTAATTAAGGAGCATTTATGCCAAGAATTCAACTCTGGAATAACGATAAAGGTAAGGATTATCACTACCAAGACCGCATTATACGAGAAGCTGTTAATGCAGGTGGTACCTCTATCTATATCCACAAGTATTTAGGACCTGCGTCGCAGGGAGAAACAAATGATCCTGCACAACCAAATTTACAAGCAAAAGGTGATGTATCTGAGTTGGATATACAAGATTTACTATTTTTAGAAAATAGAGATCGTGTTTATGATACTACAATTTACGAATTAAGAGGAACATATAATGTTGCAGATACTGACTTTGATTTAAGCCAGTTTGGTTTATTCCTTAGTGCTGATACTATTTTTATTACTTTCCATACAAACGATATGGCTTCTATATTAGGTAGAAAACTTATGGCTGGTGATGTTATAGAATTACCTCACTTAAATGATGACTTACTGTTAGATGCTGGTGCAAAGAGCATTAATAAATTTTATGTTATTAATGATGCATCTAGGGCCGCAGAAGGTTTTGGTCCTACATGGTGGCCTCATTTATGGAGAATAAAAGCATCTCCAATGATGGATGCACAGGAATATCGAGGAATACTTGGTGATCCAGAAGATGAAGATAGTTTAAAGAATGCATTAAGTACCTACCAAAAAGAAGTTGAAATTTCTGAAGCAGTTATTGCTTCGTCAGAGGTACTTGTACCCGACTCAGGCTTATGGGACGATTCATCTTTCTTTGGAGAAAAAGAAGGAAAAGAGCCAACAGCAGATCCGGATAGCGGACCTGTAAAAGACATTAAAGTAGGTGGATTACCAGATAAGAATTTAGTTTCATCTGGTTTAAGTTTTCCTAGCAATCCTGACCAGCAAGAATATTTTATTAGAAGTGATTTTGTTCCTAATAGATTATTCCAGTATATAGGTAAAAAATGGCTTAGAATATTTGATAGTGTTGAACAAGCAGGATTTGGAGGCGACTTACGACCTAGAACACCAACTAATGCATTTATTAATAATGATAACAAAACTAGATCTAGTAATCCAGCAGACGAAAAAGGTATTACTAGCGAAAAGCAAACTTTATCTAAAGTATTTAAAAAACCTAGGACGGATGATTAGATGACTTGGTTTCTAGTGGCTTTAGTAATGTTTGCAGGATCTGAAGAGGTTGAGTTAAAAATAAACACGTCTTTAAAATTTGAAAATGCTAACGATTGCAAGGGATACCAAACAATATATGCAGACGGTTTAGATAAAGGTTTAAGATCGGCTTTTCCAAACATAACAGAGTTAAATATACAATGTGTAAACAATGAAACTCTTGAGGAAATGCAAAAACAAATATTGAAACAGGATAAAAAATAATGGCACAAACATATTTTTATGATCAACAAATAAGAAGATGGCTAGTACAATTTATGAGAGTATTTGGCGGATTTTCTGTTAAGATGGGTAAAGACGACAATGGAGCAGATTACTTTCATTTAGTACCGGTTAGATATGGCGATACTAGCAGAATGGCATCTCATATTATTAAAGAAAATTCAGAAAATAAAATCAATACTGTTCCGTTTATATCTGTTTATATCTCAGAATTAATTCCTAGTCCGGAAAGAAGATTAAATCCAACTCATATTGATAGAGCTCAAGTATTAGAAAAGAAGTTTGATTCTAATAATAATGAGTTTTTAGATGAACTTGGCGAGTCTTATACACTAGAAAGAATATCTCCTATTCCTTATGACCTAACTCTTAATGTTGATATATGGACTAGTAATACAGAACAAAAGTTACAATTACTAGAGCAAATACTATTGCTCTTTAATCCAAGTGTTAACTTACAAAGTAGTGATAATCCATTTGATTGGACAAGTTTAGGAGTTGTTGAGTTAATCAATACCACATGGACAGCAAGACAGATTCCAAATGGACAAGATGATATTATTGATGTTTCAAGTTTGATATATCAATTACCAATCTACTTAACACCACCTGCAAAAATTAAAAGACAAGTTCTTATTCATAGTATATTACAATCTGCATATGAAGATATTGATAATGTAAGTATTGAAAGTTTAAATATTAATTTTAACGGAAATACACAAAGACAATGGCTTACTTTTGAAAATAGACATATTAAAGTAAATTCAGATAATATTGAATTATTAAATAATGATAATACTAATATTGATAGAACACAAGGTACAGATTTATTAAATTGGACAACCCATTTTAATTTGCATGGTGGATTCAAACCGGGTATTACAGAAATTAGATTAAGAATAGGTCCAAGTTCAGCTTTTGCAGACGAAGCCGACGAAGTTATATTAATATGTGATGCTATTGTAAGTGGCAACGAAAATCTAATTGCTTTTACATTGAATCAAGATACATTGCCAAATGATACAATTACTTCTATCAATGGTATTATTAATCCACAGAAATCACAACCCGGAGTTGGAAATTTACCAGCAGAAGCAACCGGTCAGAGATATCTACTAGTTAATAATATTGTCCCATTTGATGGAGGTCCGTGGGGATTATTAGAAGCAGGAGAAGACGATATTATTGAATATAATGGTACAGATTGGGTAGTCAGTTTCGACTCAACGGCGGTAAACACAATAGGGTATACTACTAATGCTAACTCAGGTGAGAAGTTGTATTACGACGGAGAAACTTGGGTAATAGCAATAGAAGGAATATTTGAACAAGGTTATTGGAGGATAGTTAACTAGTTTTATCATGTTAAGAGCAGTAGGAGCATTAATTATATGTCAGAAAACACAAAGAGCGATGATGCAATTAAGAAGTGAAGAAGAGCGTCATAGTATGTGTTGGGGGTTATGGGGAGGAAAACTCATAGGCAACGAAGGCGACTTAGAAGGACTTAAAAGAGAGCTAGTCGAAGAACTCGGACATCCAGGAGTTCCTGATACTATTGGTATCAGTCATATCTATACATTCACAACAAGAAATCGACATTTTAGGCATGTAAGTTATGCTGTTTTATGCGAGGAAGAATTTAATCCTATATTAAACAACGAGAGTGCTGGATACTGTTGGGTTAAACTAAATTCATGGCCGTCACCACTCCATTATAATACAGGAAAAATGTTCAAGAGCAGAGCATTTAAAGAAACGTTAAAGAGTATACTAAGTGATGAGTTTAAAATTAGTTAAAGATAAAATTCCAGCTGAGTTTTACAGTGGTCCCCATAAACAGATGCAATTTACATTGTGTAACGAAGAAAGATTGAATAATCCTCTGTTAAACAAGTTATATAAAGATAATATTTGCTACACAGAACGTTGGTACTTAGAAGCCAGAAAGATTATATTTGACGAAAACTGGAACCATCCAATTATACAAATTATATGCGAAGATACTAACCTAAAGGCTAAACTTGTAAAAAGTACAGTCATTGATGGTGTATTAATGAGGAATGTTGTTAATAATGTTTCTCTACCAGAATTTCATATTAGTGCTGGGATTAACTTAAAAAAGTTGCATAGATGGTGTGGATTCTTTTCTAGTCTTCCCGACTCAACAAAAATTCTCGTTGACCTAAATGACCAATGTTAACACTAAGATCAATATCACACCAGATATCATAACCGGCTTCAATAGCTTTTGTACAAAATCCCATATCTTCTCCATGCCAGCTATCTGTTTGTTCATGCCATGTTAAAGGAAACCACGGAGCGTCAATTGACGCATATACATCTGCTTTAACTAACATACAGCCCATTCCAGCATACTTTACTTTTTTTAAACTACCGCTCATTTCAACTGGGACAACAGGATTAATTTCTTCAAAGGCAGTTGCATGAAAGGGCTCTACTCTTTTAGAATATGTTGCACAAACTACATCTTTATTTCTTTCTAATAAATTAACAATCGTATCTTCTGGAAATGTCATATCACTATCAAACCACATAATATAATCTGCATTATGATCATTGATAGCTCGCCTAGCTAAGAATTGCCTCTGACTACTTAATACTGTTCCAAGATCCATAAGTATGTCGACTATGTATCCTTGTCTTTCCGTATAACGTATTGCGTCAATTAGAAAAAATGCGAATTCAGAATGTAAAAGTCCATTAGTTGGAATACATATAGCAATATGACTTCCTTTACTGGTTACAGGCACGGCTTTTAGATTCTTACCGAACATTCTATTCTTCGTCTTCGTCCTGTGCTCTTCTATTTGCTGTACGTTCTGCTACCCTGGTTGTTTTATTAACTACATTGAGGTACGTTTGCGTTTTCATAATTGTTTGTTCATATACTTCAAGTGGTAAGTTTAACATATCACTCATATTAGCAGTACTTTGTTTGTTTGATAATGCTTCAACTGCCGCACGTCTTGATAATGTCTCTGACCAATACTCTGGTTCTGCTTCTTCTAATGCATTATTAAACTCTTCTGGATTAGTTATACCAAGCTCTTCCATCACTTCGTTTAACTTCTCTTGTACAATATTCATTTCTTTAACTACTGCTTCTTTTTCCCATTCCGATTGACATGCTGTTTCATGATGGTTAGAAAGCTGAGTAAGGTCTTGACATAAAATTAGTACTAATCTAGGACCTTCTGCTTCATTATAAACAAAATTTTCTCTCTCAAAACTTGTTCTAAATGGGGTACCAGATTGTATATTATACACCGCATTCATAATTTCTTCTACTGACTTTGTCATGGTGCCTCCTTTTGACTCGTTACTATATATCTAACTTTTTATGTGGTGTTCTAGCCATAAAGAAAGGAGCATTTCTGCTCCTTTCGGTGACTCTATATTAGGGTCTGTGTTAAAGCCTAGTTGTCAGAATCATCAGTTGAATTTGGTGAGTAGTAACCTCCAAATGTTGAACTAATTGATACCGCGCCACTAGTAATACCTAAGTAGCCTCCTAAAGTACCTCTTAATGTGAAGCCTCCAGTTGCATAGTGACTACCAGAAGCAACAAATCCTCTTCTGATACGACCCATTGATTTTGTAGACCCAGTAGCTGGAAAGGCGTTTGCCATATCTTATACTCCTATTAGTTTAAAAATCAATGTAAAGTCTTCTTCACATCAGCTTGTAGTTGTTCAATCATTGCTTGTTGCTCTTTCATTGCTTCAACTAAAACTGTAACCATCTTGTCATATCTAATTGTCTTATAACCTTCTAAAGCAGACTCTGTAACTAACTCAGGAAATTGTGCTTCAACTTCTTGTGCTAGAAGTCCAATTTGATTGTCAGTTCTTTCAACGCCAAGTTCTTTAGCTAAACCGTTTGCTTTATAGTTATAACCACCCATTGCCATAACACCTTTAAGTGCTCCGTCAATTGGTACGATATCTTTTTTAAGTCTTTCATCTGAGAAGTAAGCTGTTACTTCACCAGTTGCCTTAATTTCACCAGTAACACTAAATGTTCCTGAGTAAGATCCAGACATTGTTAAAGTACCTGTTCCTGTAATGTCTCCACCGCTTAAACCGTTTCCAGTTGAAACAGATGTAACACCAGTTGCTGGCATGTTAATCATGTTATTACCATCTAAGTAGTAAGAACCTTGTTGACCATCTAAGATGTCAGCATCTAAACCAGATGCGGCTCCATCAACTGTTTTAATTTTAGTTAAAACATCAGAGGCAGTATAGTCTGCTGAGTTTAACTTAGTTGCAATTGAAGTAGTAATTGTTGTTGAAAAGTTTGCATCGTCACCAAGTGCCGCGGCTAACTCGTTCAATGTATCAAGTGTAGTTGGTGAAGCATCTACTAAGTTAGTAATTGCTGTATCAACATAATTCTTAGTTGCACCATCTGTACTAGCTGTAGGTTCTGCTAAGTTAGTAATTTTATTAGAATTCATGTGAACTGGATTACCAAATTCAACATTAACTCCTGCTGAGTCAACAATTCTCTTTGATGTTTGTATTGAAAGTGTTCCCATAGCCTGAATGCTACCTGTTCCACTTGCAAGTAATTCAACAGAACCAGAACCTGATGTATTCATTCTTAAATCTTGGTCTGTATCTGTAGAAAACGTCATTGTATCTGAATCGTCTTCGATTGCTTTCTTACCGTTAATGTAAAGCGATCCTGGACCAACATAAATGTCAGCATATGCTTTAGTAGCCGAGCCTAAACTGTATACGTTGTCTGAGGCTGGGATAAGACTTAGTGTTTCTGCATTGCCAGTTAATGTTAAACCAGCAAATGATGGTGATCCTGCAGTTGTTATATCTTGAGCTGTTTGAATCTCACCTGATGTTGAATTGTATGTGATGCCAGTTCCTGCGGAAATTGCCGCTCTTGCTCTCGCATCTGTGTAATAAAGGTTAGTTGAACCTTCTGCAGTTTCATCTGTTCCAATTGTTACTGCTCCTGTAGAACCGTTAACACTAACAACAGGACCAACCTCAACAATACTGGCTGAACCAGAGACAGATTTTTTAATGTAAACTTTACCGTCATATGTGTTGATTGCTACTTCACCAAGCTCAAGTTGTGAGGTAGTAGGGGTGTTGCCTTGTGTTGCGGATCTTTTTAAAATAATGGTATTTGCCATTGAGTATATACTCCCGGGTTATATAAGCACAATGAGAGGTCGGCTCTCATTTTTTGTGTTCCGTTGTTATTTATACAATTTCTTCTATTTGTGTGTTTTATTAGAGCTAATAATAATATAAATTATTAGAAAGAACCACCGTCTATGCTCTTGTTATCCAAGGTTTCTGTACCAGTAAGAGATGCTTTGGTATTAAGTTGTGTTTGAATATTACTTGTAACACCATCTACATAATTAAGTTCAGTTCCTGTGGCTGTAATTAAGACATTGTTGAAATAAAATAGCGGAGTTCTTATATAAACTCTATCGTTAGTATTATTTGCTAGATAGGTATATGATCCATTAGCATAAAAATTACCATTACTTTGTAAATTACTACTAAAGGAACCCGAAGTTGCACTAACCGAACCACCTGACTGGTTGCCTGCAACATTACCAGTTACATTACCAGTTACATTACCAACTAAACTGCCTGTAAAAGTTGTACTATTTTCAAGAGAATCTATAACTGTTCCACTTCCTACATCTAATCGAAAGTATGGAACAGTAGTTTCTGTAGTGTTGAAATTAACTTTACTAATAGCCCAATGATCAAAGTCTCCACTAGCAGTATGAATGTTTTCAAATTTAAATTTAACACTACTTCCTATAGCGCCTGATGGTAAAGCAATTGATACAGTAGTCCAGGAGGAATATGTTCTTGGACTTCCATAGTATGTTTGCATAAGTGTGTAACTTGAGCCACTGTTAGTACTATAGTAGATTTTAAAATCATCACCACTGTCAGTACCTTCACCACCGTTACTGCCAGTACCTTGGATTATGTCAAAACCAAGTTTTGTATAACTTGATGTATTAATACTTGCAGTTGTAAGGGATCTATTGCCAGTGGTAGCTGAGTTACCTCTAAAACCAAATATACTAGTGGCACCTGACGGATTAGCAAAACCGTTGGCGCTGGTACCTACTCCATTTGTCCTTAGAATTATGTCTTCGTATGTTCCACGATTGCTGTCGCTTAAATAAAATATTCCTGAGGTATCGTATCCTATAAAGGAATTGGTAACAGACAAAGCAATATTATAACTTGATGTATTTGATATATTACCTTGCGAACCAGAAGTAGTTTCGTCTAAAATAAAACGTATTTGAGAGATTGAATCAATGTCGGCTCGCGAATCAACCACTGTTGATAAAGTTATTGGGAGGTAATCGTCTAGATCACTAATTTGTGATTCAGTTATGCTTAGTGCTGATTGGTGTCCAGTAACATCTGATTCCGTAACAGTATAATCTGTTAGATAATTTGAACTTGCATGGTCTCCCCAGCCGTATGAGGTATCCCATTGGCCAACTTTTGTATCTGTGATGTTGTTTGAACCCATATCAATATAATTTCCATTAGCATCTAATGTACCGCCTAGTTGTGGTGTTTTGTCTTCTGATATTTCGTTAACGTCATCTCCATCTGCTTCTGCATTACCACTTGAATCAAATTTACGTGATTTCATTTTACCTGAAGTGGCGTCTCGTTCAATTTTAATTTTTTTACCGGAGCTATCTACCAATTCAATAGCACTTGCTCTAAGTATTTTTCTATTACCTGAACTATCTTTAATATCAAGGTTATCACTACCATCATTTGTTAGTTTAGCACCGCCTAAGTCAATAGTACTACCTGCTAGATAAAGGTCATTAAATCTATAAGTTGACGATCCAAGGTCGTATGTTTCTGTTGTATCTGGAATTAAGTTTCCTGAAATTGTTGACGCACCAATCGTTTTATTAGTTAATGTGTCTGTTGAACTAGCTGTAATATAACTTGATAAATCACTAATTTGGCTTTCGGTTATACTTAAAGCCGCTTGATGAGTTGTAACATCACTTTCAGTAACAGTATAACCTGTAATGTATCCGGCATCATTTGTAAAGACAGAAACACCAGAACTTAATGTCGGTATTACTGATGTATCAATAGCAAATGTTCTGTTTGTTGAAGTGTCAAAATTATCTCCAGAAATACCTGTACCTGGAGTTAAACTTGCAGAGCTAAATGACATAGCACCAGTTGATGAATTATAACTTAAATTACCACCAGAGGCTGATATTGAACTTCTAGTTCTTGCAGTTGTATGATAAAGATTTGATGATCCTTCAGTTACATTATCTGAATCTAATGTATTTTCAGTTACAGTAGTAATAACTCCGTTTTTTTGTATTCCTAAAGTTAAAGATTTTGATGCTCCGCCATATGTTCCTTCAAGAGAATCATATATCTGCGATTGCTTTTGGAATTGAAGAGAGGTTGTACCTAAAACAATCTCTCCAGTTGTTATCAAGAGCCAAGTGCTCTTGCCATTACTAGTTCCTTGTTCAACATAAACAGTCATACCAGAAGAAAACTCTTCAGTACTATCTGCATCAAATGCTCTTGCTATTGTTCCGTTAGATTGACTTGCATAGATGCCATTTTCTGTTGTAGTAGTTTGTCCTACTAGAAGTATTCTATCTCCTTCAGATAAAGTAACTCCATCAACAGAAGATATAGTTGATGTTACTCCAACATTATTTGTTGAGGCTACAAGAACGCTATCTTTATAGTCTGTTAAACCCCTAATGTGCTTTAGTTGACCTCTAAAAAGTGGCATGCATTTATCCTTTGAGTAATAGTATACAAGGTATTTATGTCTTTTCTATATAATTGTGTCAAAGAATAAGGGGCATAAAGCCCCTTATTCAGTAAATCTAACTCTAATTAATGATTAGTAAGTACCACCATCAATTGTTGAGCTTTCGTTAAGTATACCATCAGTATTCAATGTTCCACCTAAAATATAACGAACTGTAATAATGTCGTTAGCTTCTGGAGCGGCATCAAAGGAAATAGTAGTATCAGTACCATCATTTGAAATAGTGTATGAATATGTTGGTGCTTGGAAAATACCGTTAATAAACACGGTGGTATTTTCTATTGAGTCGACTACAACACTGGTTAAGTCAAAGTCTGTATCAGTACCGTTAGCTGTAAAGTTAGCGGCTGTAGTTGTAGTTGATAAGTCGGTTGTTACATACTTCTGACCTGATGAACTCCAAACAAGAGCGGCACCGTCAGCGGGAGAACCTGTATCAACATCTGATAAGTCATCAATACTTGCCGCGGCAATACGAGCATCAGCTCTTGCATTGGTAAAGTATTCGTTAACAGAACCTTCATTAATAGCATCTGTATCCGGAGTTACATATGTTATTGTTCCAGTACCTGAAGCATAACTTAGAATTGTTGTATCATCAGAAACCATTGTAATAGAGGCTTGGGCTCTTGCATCTGTATAGTAAAGATTGCTTGATCCCTCATCTACGTCATCAGTTCCAATAACAACAACACCAGTTGCACCATTAACACTCTGAACTGCGGCTAATGTTGAAATAACACCAGTTGCACTATCATAGCTAATGTTACTACCAGCACTTACAGAAGCTCTCGCTCTACCAGTTGTAAAGTATAGATTTGATGTACCTTCAGTAACATCATCAGTATCCATGTTGCCGATAGCAAATGTGAATCCACCTGCGTTATCATAAGACATAATATCCTGATCATCTGATGTTAATGAAATCGCACTATGTACTCTTGCATCTGTGTAGTACAAGTTAGCTGTACCTTCAGATAAATCATCAGTATCATGATCAGACATCTTAAATGTCATGACACCAGTTGCACTATCATAAGTTAAGTCATCACTTGCACTTATTGTTGCTCTTGCTCTAGCAGTTGTATGATAAAGGTTAGTTGTTCCTTCGTCTACACCGTCAGTATCTGGAGTTGAGTATGCAAAGTCACCTGTTGCACTATCATACACAATGTCACCACTACCACTAATAGCCGCTCTAACACGAGCATCTGTGTAGTAAAGGTTAGTTGTTCCTTCTGTAACTCCGTCTGTGTCTGGTGTTGAGTAAGAAATAACACCTGTTCCTGCTACATAAGCTAAATCACCTGTAACGGAAATAGAAGCTCTTGCTCTTGCATCTGTGTAATACTTGTTATCACCTTCAGCTAAGTCAGTTGTTGTATGATCTGCTAATGCAAAACCAATAACGCCTGTTGTAGAATTGTAGGTCATATCGCCTGATACACTAATTGCACCTCTTGCTCTAGCATCTGAGAAGTACAAGTTAGTTGAACCTTCAGCAACACCATCAGTATTACCTTGAGTATATGTTATAACACCTGTTGAGTTGTCATAACCTAGTTCAGTTGAGTTTACACTAATAGCGGCTCTTGATCTACCATCTGTGTAGTACAAGTTAGCTGTACCTTCAGATAAAGCATCTGTGTCATGATTACTAATGTCTGAAACTGTACCAGTTACATCACCAGTTAAATCACCAACAACATCACCAGTTAAATCACCAATAAATGTTCCTTTAACGTCTTTGTTAAAGTCCCAAGTGTCAGTTGCAGAAACATACAAGATAGTTGCCGCGGCACCATCAACTGTTAAACCAGCACCGTTAGCGGCCGCCGCTGATGCGGCACCTTTTGCTACTGTGATGTTAATATCTTCGACATCTAATGTTGCTGTATTAACGGTAGTTGTTGTACCATTGATAGTTAAGTCACCATCAACAACAAGGTCATTAAATGTAACATTGTCTGTTGTAGCAACGGCCTGACCGATAGCAATTTCTCCAGCTGTAATCGATACACCTGTTCCTTCAGAAAATGCGGCTCTTGCTCTAGCATCTGTGAAATACAAGTTAGTTGTACCTTCACTGATTTTGTCTGTGTTAGGCTTGGCGTATGTAAATGCACCAGTTCCTGAACTATATGACAGAACAGTAGTATCGTCTGAAGTTAATGAAACAGCAGATCTAACACGAGCATCTGTATAGTACAAGTTAGTTGAACCTTCGTTAATATCATCTGTAGTTAATGTTACAACACCAGTTTTAGTGTTAACACTTGCTACTAATGCGTTTGTAGAAATAACACCAGTTGTATTATCATATGCTAATGCGGAACCTGAAACTGAAATAGCGGCTCTTGCTCTACTATCAAGATAGTAAAGGTTAGTTCCTTCAGCTAAGTCGGCTGTTGTATGATCTGCTAATGCAAAACCAATTGCACCTGTTGTACCATTGTATGTCAAATCACCTGTTACAGAAATTGCGGCTCTTGTTCTAGCATCTGTATAGTAAAGGTTAACAGATCCTTCAGTAATACCATCTGTATCTGGAGTTGTATAAGACATAACACCTGTACTAGAAACATAACTTAAATCACCACCTGCACTAATTGAAGCTCTTGCTCTAGCATCTGTGTAGTAAAGGTTTAAACTACCTTCGTCTACGCCGTCAGTATCTGGAGTTGTATAAGAAATAACACCAGTTGTAGAATTGTATGCTAAAGATCCTGCTACACTAATTGCACTTCTTGCTCTACTGTCAAGAAAGTAAAGGTTAGCTGTACCTTCTGCTAAATCATCAGTATCGTGATCAGCCATGTTAAATGTAATTACACCACTAGTTGAGTTGTAAGCAACATCTCCAGAGGCACTAATTGCGGCTCTTGCTCTACTGTCAAGAAAGTAAAGGTTAGTTGTACCTTCTGCAATACCATCTGAATTTGGTTTTGTATATGTAAGTACACCAGTTCCAGCACTATAAGATAGTGTGTTTGTATCAGTACTTGTTAAACTAATAGCATTTCTTGCTCTAGTATCTGAAAAGTATAAGTTACTTGAACCTTCATCTACATCATCTGTTCCTATTGTAACAATACCGTCAGCACCGTTAACACTAACAACCGCACCGTCTGCTGAAATAACACCAGTAGCTGAGTTGTATGTAACGTTAGTACCTGCACTCACAGAATCTCTCGCTCTTGTAGTTGTAAAATAAAGGTTTGTTGAACCTTCATCAACTTTATCAGTATCTTGCTCTGCGAAAGTAAATGCACCAGTTGTATTACTATAAGATAAAATTGTGCTATCTGTTGTTGTTAATGAGATAGCGGCTCTAACACGAGCATCTGTATAGTACAAGTTTGATGCATCTTCTATAATACCAGCAGTAGTAGGATGAGCATATGCAATAACACCAGTGGCACTATCGTAATCTAATACTGTAGTGTTATCTGATGATAAAGTAATTCCTGCTCTTACTCTTGCAGTTGTATGATAAAGATTGTTTGTTCCTTCTGGAACATCGTCTGTTGAAGAAATTAGCTGAGCTAATAATCCATCGTCAACATATTTCTTTGTTGATGCTTCGAGGTCATTGGCTGGTGCACCTGAGAGCACTAATGCTCCAGTCATTGTACCACCTGCTAATGCTACTTTTTCCGATAGTGCTGTTGTCATCGTGGTAGAGAAACTGGCATCATCGCCAATCGCCGCGGCTAATTCGTCTAATGTATCTAGAAGAGTAGGTGCGGAGTTAACTAAGTTGCTAATTTCTGTTGACACGAAGCCTGTTGACGCAAGCTGGGTAGTCGATGTACCAGCGGCGGCAGTAGCGGCAGTCGGAGTACCTCTTAAATCAATTGAGTTCATCAACGAACTCGAACGTGCTTTAATTAAAGGCATGTTTTCTTTTCCTTATTATTGAGAAATGACACTCATGCGTCATTTATAGTTGTCTAAAATTAAATTGGTTAGACCCAATAAAGGATTAGGAAAATATTTTCCGTTATATAGATGATTTTTTAAATTACAACAAGCCAATAATTACGAGATATACTCTTACTGCCTATTGTTGCAATTATTTGGAACTCGTATCTGCAAGGACTGCTCAATGTTGGTGCAGTTCCTACAAGAGTTAAACCACTAACCGACAACCAAGTCGGAGCAGTTTCCTGGGATGATGTTGCACCCAGAGTCAATGTTGACGTGCTATTTACACCTATTGTGTAATTAATGCTGTCTCCGGCACTAAAAGTACCAATAAATTTTCTTGCATCAGTCCATAATGGATTTGAAGTTCCATCTGGTTCTGCAAACGCATCTTCAAATACAAATTCGTTTCCACTATTATCAATTAATGTAATAGATTGATTTCCGGTAAACGTCTCGGCAGTTTTTAATTGCATAGATCCAGCTGATGGATATTCAATGTGTGCAATAGGAACCGTTCCTATTTTAGCACCAAACCCATAAGTCATCTCTGTAACATTAAATGTAATAAGATTAAAAACCGGGGCGGCAGTTTCTGAGTATGCAATGTTTGAAATTTTAGGCCTAGGTCTATCAGTTGTAGATTGTCCTACTAATATTCTAACTTCAACTATAGATCCACTTTCTGGAGCTTCGTCAAATACTAACTTATCTCCGTTGGTAACAACATAACTATACAAAGGTTTCTGTGCAATTCCATCAACTACCACAACAAGATTGTTTGGGCTTGGAACATCTTGTCCTAAATCAAATTGTAAAGTTGTTCCGTCACCAACATAGTTTTTATTAACAGGAGCAAGTGCTACTGTTTGTGGTCTAAAGTTGCCTGTTGTACCATCATAACTAAGCATCTGTCCGTCTGTTGGAGAAGTGTTAGTTACATCTGTTAGATCACTTAGTTCTAAGTTATCAATGGTTGTTTGTAAGCCAGCATCTCCGGCAATACGAGCAGTTTCTTCAGCATCAATATTAGATTGTAATGTAGTGTCTGCGTTTGTTCTGTCGGTTACCTCAGTTGCTAAATTTGTTGTATTAGTAGTAATACTAGTTTGTAATGCTGTATCAGCGGCTATTCTATCAGTTTCTTCTGTATCAATATTAGTTTGTAATGTTGTATCAGCATTTGTTCTATCAATTATTTCTGTATCAAGATTAGTTTGTATTAATGTATCAGCGGCGCCTCTGTCTTGTATTTCTTGTAATATACTTAGACTGTTACTATCAATATTATTTTGTAATGTAGTGTCTGCGTTTGTTCTGTCGGTTACTTCAGTTGCTAAGTTTGTTGTTAATGTGCTAATATCAGCACCGTTTGCGGCATCGCCAGCAATACGAGCATTGGCTTCGGTAGTAATTGCAGTTTGTCTGTCAGATATTTCTGTGTTTAAGTCTCCAGAAAGTGTTGTAATGTTAGCAGTATGAGTTGAATCTGCGGCAATACGAGCAGTTTCTTCGTTAGTAATTGCAGTATCTAATGTAGAAATAGCAGTTTGTCTATCTGATGTTTCTTGCTGAATATCTAATGCTAATTGATTGTCTTGTGCTATACGAGCAGTTTCTTCTGCTGTTATATTAGTTTGTAATAATGTATCAGCATTGGTCCTATTAGTAACTTCTGTTGCTCTTGCGTTGGTTGCAAGTGTATCTGCAAACTGTCTATTACTAATTTCTTGTGTTAAGTCTGTTTGTAATGCACTAATATTTGTATTAGCAGTATTAATCAAAGAAAGTAATGTGTTATCTTCGCTTTGAAAAGCGGCAACGATTTCTGTTAAAGAATCTAATGTTGCAGGATCTAAGTTGCTAACAATATTATTAATCTGTGTTTGCAAGTTTGTTGCAGTTGTATCAACATAAGACAAAGAAACTAATGTATTCCATAATGATCCATCAAATATATCTAATGTAGAAGAACTAGAATCAAAACGCAAGGCACCTGCACCTGGTGTTACCGGTCTTTGAAGTGTATTACCTGTAGGTACTTCTAATGCTCCAGTAGAGTTTACTATTATAGTACCAGTACTTGGAGTTAGTGTATCTGTTGTTTGATTAGTCTTGATTGCCATATTACTTTAGTTTTCCTAATGCAGATGTTGCTGTAGTCTTTTCTTTAGTTCTACCAAATGCTGTTACACCAATAACGGCACCCATTGCAACATGATAAAGTCCTGCTCCTTGTAATGTTAGAGGAGCCCATTGTACTGCTACTTGTCCTCCGGACCCTGCTCCCATTGTTTGTAGTATTCCCCAACCAATTGGTGCTAATATAAAATCAAAAATACATGTTCCCATGTATACCCAACCCATCATAGGTCTCCATTTACTGTTTACCCAATTCTCGTTGGTATTCTTAATAGTTGTTTCAGCTCCTCCGGCAGTAGTTACTGCGGCGGCATTATCAGTGGCCGCTCTGCTTGCGGCAACATCTATTGTAACATTTCTGTTATCGCCTGCAACCATTGCTAGGCTATCGCTTGTAGCTAGTTTATTTTTGCTTTTAATACTAATAGATGTATCAAATCCACTGTCGTCATATGTGCTTAATTTAGGCATAATAAATCTCCCATGTTCTTCATGCTATTTACCGTTTGAGTTAATTTTTTAAGAGATAAAATTTTTAATTAAATTAGTTTGACTACCATTTTCAACTGATTTCCATTTACCTACTGGACATGAAGTTTGAGAAAATGATATTTTTAAGTTGATCAAGCAACCGCACTCTTTGCATTGCTTTGTAAATCTAGTATAAAACTCGCACTCATGACAAATTTTTGCTCTTGATAATCTGTCTTTCATAGATGCTAACATAGAAATATTTATCAAAGAAAAAGCAGAGCTAGTAAAACTAGCCCTGCTTAATTTTTTTTCTTCGCTTAGTCTAGGACTAGATGAAAGAAAGGTTACCGCTTGTGATTGCAATGTTATTAACATAATCAGCCGCGTTACCAAGAGATGAAGCTGTGTTAGAAAGCTCAACATATCCGTAACGTGTCATAAAGCTGACAGTTGGCTCGAATGTGTTAGGATCTAATACAACACCTGAGCTCATCAATGGAATGTATGGGCAATAGAATGCCGGAGCATCCATTTCATTTGCACCTTTATAACCAATCAATACAGGAGCCGCGTCACCACTGTAGTGGTTAACGTATACTCTTACTGAGCTGTTAAGTGTTCCAACAAACTTAGTATTTGTTGGTGCTTCAAAAGTTCCTTCAGTTGTTCTAGCGAATGCTGAAGTTGTAGCAGATTGTAGAATTGTTAAAGCTGTTGGGCTTACAACAATGTAGTTACCTGCACCACGTCTTGTACGAGAAGCAATGTCGTTAGCGGCTCTGTTAATTAGAACTGCAAGAGCGGCATGCTCGTCACCTACGAAGTTAGCTGTACCACTTACTGCGGCTTGGTCATATGTACCAAATGCAGATCCGGAAAGTGCTGTTAATGACTGGATAACTTCCTGGTCAATTTCAGCAGTAATTTCTTGAGCAAGTGCGGCCATGATTTCAGCTTCAACGTCAACACCATGAATGGCTTGTGCGTCCTGAGCGGCTTCAAATGTCCAACGAGCTGATAGCTTTCTGGATTTAGCTTCTACAGTTTCTTTAAGGATCTGGATTGACATTTTGTTTCCACCAGTTCCCTCTTTAGTAGCAGTTGCGTCTGCTTTACCATCAGCACCACCTGAGTACTGGTTAGCAATAGCAAATGGTGATAATGCTTCATCACCAGCAACAACCTCTGCACCAACTACACCGTCTTCGTTTGAAGAAGCGGCGGCTGCCTCAGCATAACGTACACGAAGTGTATGAATCTGAGAAACAGGTCCCTGCATAGGTTGAACACCGACTAATTCGTTAGCGATGGTTGTTGGCATAACACGTCTGATAACTGGTAGAATTACTTTGTTAAGTACTGCTACGTTTCCAGATGCTGTTGCACCAGTGGTTGCTGTCTCAGCCAAATACTTTTTAGTATTTTCTAAGCAAACTTCCATTGTAGATTTACGTTGTCCGTTAAGACCTTCTGTTAAGGCGTCTTTAGTTGCGGACCAATTTTTAGCTTCAAAAAGAGCTTCTGACATTTTAATGTCTCCTTCTTTAGAGTCCAGCTAGTTTACGAAGATCTGCAATAGTTGAATCAACTTCAACTGGAGCTTCGTCTACGTTATTTGCTGGTTTGTTTCCGGTAACCACAGTCTTCTGTGATTGTTGACCCTCAACGATAACTTTCTTGTCTCTACGGACCTCTTCGTTAAGAACTGATGGCAAGTACTTTTGGAATGCTTCATTGAGTTTACTTGTTGGAGTTGTCTCAAGTAATTCATCCATAATAACTCTTTTATCTTTTGATAAAGGAGCATTTAGTTCTTGCATAATACGAGATCTAGTCATTTTATCTTCCGCTAGGCGCTGTAAACGACTTGATTCGGTGATGAGATGTTCTTTATCAGCAATAGCTTTATGTGCTTCTGCTAATTTTACTTCCATCTCAGTAATTTTTCCATTAAGATCACTTACTGCTGTTCCATCTGCAAACTTACTTGACATAAATTCAGCGGCAAAAGCCTCCATAATTTTACGTCCAAAGTTGTTTTCTTTTGCTTCACGGATATCAGTTTTAAGCGAGGACAATTCAGTTTTGAAAGATTCAGTTACAAGGCTGTTAACCTTTTCACTTGCTTTCTTAATAAATTGCGATCTTGCTTCTTCGATAGCAGTACGACCTTCTGAAATTAGTTTAACACGAGCTTCAACTAATTGTTTGTGGTCTTCGTGTAACTCTGAAAGCTCATTAGTTAATTTGCGTAGGGCAAATTCTTCTAAGCCTTTAAAATTTTCTTTTTGTGCGGCTCGATCAGATTTAAGTTCACTAACTTCTTTTGCTAATGTTTCCATAACAAATTTTTGTAGAAGTTTCGCATCTTCACTAATCTTAGTAGCATATTTTACACGAGATTGTTTAGTATCTTCATGTAGTTTCTTGAACTCGTCACTAGCACCAGAAATGGTATCTTGAATCAATTTATCCATTGCTTCAACGAGTTGACCTTTATCGTGCTCATATCGTGTTGCAAATTCCTCACGGAGTTCTGCTGTTACTTCTTCACGAGTTTCAATCTGTTTTTGATCCCAAGCGGTGTTGATATTATCACGCACCTCTTCAGACAATGTTACAGAGCCGAGCAAATCTGTAAAGTTTTCATTACTCATAATTTGTCTCCTCAGACTTTTTTAAGATTCTCAAGGAATCTAAGTACCTCAATTTCAAGGTGCTTTTGTGCGGACTTATCGTAAGTCGTCGCTAGGGCTACATCCATAAGAGCGGCTCGTCTTTTGTCTAGCATAACTCTTTCGTAAATTGGAGTTGGATAAGCATCAGGGGCACTCGGTTGTGCTACAACATCAACAGTAACAATTTCAAAATCTGAAACGTTTCCACCGTTGCCTACATTCCCGGATCCTCTAGAACTTACTCCTAGTTTTACTTTGCTTTCTAGTAATGTTTTAATAATGTTTCCCATTGGAGTTGGAATAATTCTTAGTTTTCCATATCCATCGGAACCTTGCATCCACATTTCAGTAACCATATGACTGACACGGTCGATGTTAACCTGTAAATCATCTGGATGATCTGCTTCGCCTAATACTGAAAAGCCATCTGCTAGTCTTTGACTAATGCTCTCTACTGCCCGAGAAATTTCATCTGCTGGATAAACTCTTTCGTTATGATTCTTTTTATCACCTTGTATGAAAATCCCTTTCATGTAGAGATCCTTACCACCATCCTGATTCTCTGCCATTTCGACAACGAGATTCGCTTGGTCGAATGATAGTCTTTCTGTTAATGGTTGTAAGTTCATCTTATTAACCCTTTACCTGGCTCATTGCTGGCTCAGTAGTTCCATGTGGTAGTTCCTGTGAAGCTGGAGCTTTAGCTGGAGTTGTTCCAGATGCTACACCTTCTGCAGATCCACCTGCCATGTTAACTGCTTTACCACCCATGTCATTTTTCTTAGCGACTGGGCTTGCTTTATTGTCTGCATGGTCGGCCATATCTGGCTTCTGTGCTAATTTAAGTTCTGCCGCTTCGTCAATTTGCTCTTCAGAATCAGCTTCATCGAGGCTTTCTTCTTTTTCTTCAAATTGTACACTTTCTTCTGGCATTTCTTCTTCTGCTGGTGCTTCTGCGTCACCACCTGTTAGCATGTCTTCAAATTCTGCTTTTAGGTTAGCTAGTGCGGCTTCTACGTCAACCATTGCATCAGCAACGTCAGCGGCATCAGATGATACAGGTGCTTCATCAGCATCCATATCTGTTGCAATTTCTGCGGCGTCTGCGTCTGCATCAATAGCATCCATTTCTGCCTCCATATCGTCACCTTCTTCAGTTAAATCAGATTCAACTTCATCAACTGCGGCATCAATATCTTCAATTTCTTCTTCTAGATTAGTATCGTCGGACATAATGTCTTCATAGACTTTACGACCAATACCAACATAGTAATCATGTAATAGGATACTTGCTTTGTCCTCTTCTTTATTCAAGAGGTGCTCAAGTGCCTGTTCAAGTACTGTTGTCATATTCTTTTTCTCCTTATCGCGAAAGGCGGGTATTCACCAATAAGTACTTACTAATGACGCACGAAAAAGCCGTAGTTATAGGGTAAAAACTGTACTTTTTGGCACAATTTTTACAAACCGGCTTATTATTAATGAAAATCTAATATTTTTAAAGAATATTGCTAAACTGCAGGAGGACGTTGATACATTTTAGTAATGGCTTCAAGTCTTGTTTTTTGCTCGTATTTCCTTAGTTCACGAAGTTTACGCAACCTGTTAACATGTTCTAAAGTCATACGGTGTCTACGCATGTCGGAATAGAATGCTACCTCAGGATCGATTTCTTCTTCGATTTCGTCTTGTATTCTTGTTAAGTCATTAAATCTCATAACTTTACTTATTCCTTTTATGCTTCTGGTTCTGTAGGTGCAGATTCACCGCCACCATCGTCTGCGGCTGGTTCTGCATTTTCTAAGTCGTCGGCAAAGTCCATATCACCATCACTTAGTCCGCCACCGCCGGCACCGCCACCAATATCGCTAAATCCAGCTTCTTCGTCGCCTTCAGCTGGTGTTGGGTTTTTATTTTCTTCTAACCAAAGTTTTTCATTTTCAAGTAACTCTGCATCAGTTAAACCTAAGAACTTTTGTAACTTAAATCTATGACTCATGTAAGGTACTTCTGCTAATTGTGTAAACACACTAGCCCTTGCATTATTAACTTCAATTTGTCTATAATCACTAAAGTTTTGAGGCTCTAGCATATCAATCTCAAAAGAAGATGTGTCTACATTAATACCTCTATGCTTTACAAAAGTTTTAAACTCTTTACATAGCATAGGCATAATTAAACCTTGGAGTCTCTGACAGTATCTATTAAAGCGATATTCTTGAATTAATGCTGTTCCTACACGACCATCTGTTAATTGAACTGCACTATCGTCAGGTCCAGTAGGCATATAACTACTAGGAATTCTTAAACCTCTCATTAATTTGTTTGAAAAGAATTTTAAATCGTCAATTTCACCTAAGTTTGTTCCACCCGGTAATACTTCAACTTTACTTCCTCTACCGTCAGCTGATTGAGCAAAGAAAAAGTCTTCCATAATGCTCAAAGGATTGTAACTTGCATCCATAGTAGTACCACCACCTGATCTAGTAGGAATACGTCTTTGGTGTATTTCGTTTTTAACTCTTTCAAGAAATCCCATTGCTTGATGACTAGGTAAATTACCTGTATCAATATAAAATACTCTACGTTCTGGTGCTCTTTGTACACGATAAATGATAATCGCATCTTCTAATAATTCTTTTTGTTTATAAATTTTAAAAACACTATCAAGTATACTTGCTCCAAAAGGCCAGTTAGCATCTAAGCCTTCGCTTAAACTAATATGAATCATATCTTTTGCATCAACTGTAACTTCGGTTCCTGTGTTACCACTTTTATAAGCACTATTTGAAACGTTATATTGATTGTTTGGTCCTGCTTGTACTGCATTGGCCATTGATTGAACACTTTCAATTGGCTTAGTTGCTACTTTTGCTCCTAAGTTAGGGTGTAAGTTACTAATAACATACTGTTCAACTTTACGACCTTCAGCTTCGTTAATTACTGCTCTTTTAACATCACCTGGATTTACCCAATATAATTCAAATGTTTCCGGATCACGTAAAAAGAAGTGATCTCCAAACTTAATAGCACTTCTAAAAGTTCTAAATAGTTTTTGATCAAATCCGTTAATAGCACACCATTTTTTAAGTGTTTCATTAATAGTTGTATTTTCACTTGGTGTTGGGTCAGAGGACCATCTTAAAGCAAAAGGAAGATGTGTTAAAGGATCCTCCTGAGTACAAAATTCTGTAATTGTGTCTAAGGCCGCATTAACTTCTGAGTCTTGATCCATTTGATCATACTGACTATAACGTTCAACTCTGTTAGGTTGCCCTGTGTACACGTCTTGTAGCCAACTAGCGAACTTAGATGAACTACCTCCCTGCTGTCTTGGACCATTATTAGTCTGTTCAGCTTGGGGATCCCATATCTTAAAATGTTTTTTCCATGATGCCATACTATTACTTACCTTTTTATATTAATACTTAACTACCAAAGCGAGGTGCTGTTACAGTTACTTCTTTCTTAGTATTCTGAGTAACTTTGCCCATATGTCCGTCAATAGACTTAAGAACTGTAATCATCTCTGTATTTGTATCAACAGATCCATCGCTGTATGTTGTAGTTGTGGTTCTTTCTTTCTGAACTGACTCAGTCAAGCTACCTTGTTCTCCACCATTTACTCCAAACAAGTTGCCTACACCTGCAACAATAGTGTCCCACATACCTGGCTTAGGCATCTTATCCATTGCTTCAGCAGTTGCTACCATTCCTTCTGCTAAATTATGATATCTTTCACCAATGTCTACTGGTAAAACTAATTGATTCCAATCTATATCTTTTATATTAAATCCAAGTAACGAAGTTGCTACTGCTAAATCTGCCATTGCAGTTACAGAAGATTGTGATATATTACTTGCAACGTCATTAAAGTCTTCTAAAGCATCTAATGCTGTCATACTTAAACCTTCAAGTCCTTTGTTAAAGACCATTATGTTAATACCAAATGTTCTTAAAGACTTAGCCATTAAGTTAACACCAGGAGCGGCTTTGGCAATTTTTACAATTTTATCAATTGGTCCTTCATCTTGGAATGCTCCTAAAAGAGAACTTACTGCACCAGCGGCTGAAAGTGCGGCTAAACCTACTCCCATTAATGCTAATGCAGGACCTATAGCAAGTAACGTTGGAATTGGAACATCACCAATTATTCTTAACCCTCTACCTAAGTCTACCATTCCTTCGCCTGCAAGTTTAGCGGCATAGCTAAATGGTATTAGTGCGGCTCCAAGAGCTCCAATTGCTACTGCTCCAATTAGAATAGGTGCAATCATACCAGATGATCCAATTAATGCGGCACCTGCTGTTACTGCGGCTAGGGCAATGCCTCCAGCAATTACTCCGCCCCAATTAATATTTGCAAACTGTTGGAATGCTTTTCCAGCAATCCACATTGCACCACCTGTTGCGGCTAGTACTGCGGCTCCAATTAAATATTTTGGATTAGATACTGCGGCAAGTCCTTTACCAATTCCTTTTAAAGAACTTTCAACTAGTTTTCCAATTCCTCTACCTAGTCCTTCTCCTAAATCTCCAATACCTTTACCAAGAGAGGACATTGATCTGCCAATTCCTTTTGCTAACTTTGAAATTCCTGTTCCAATAGAAGATAATGAACTGCCTATGCCTCTTGCTAATTTTGCAATTCCGTTTCCTATACCTGATAAAGTATCTTGTATCATCTTTCCTAGGCTTTTAACTTCACCTACTGCTGTTTGCATTCCTTTAGTGCTAGGCACACCAGGTACAGACTGAGTAGCAGAACCTCCTCCTGCTCCAATTCCTAAAAATCCTTTTGCTTTACTAAGCATTCCTCCGGTTGCACCAGATACTGCTCCGCCTACTTTACCTACTGATCCTAACGCACCAGATGTTATTTTATTAAGTCCTTTGCTAAGTCCACCTAACATTCCTGTTAAGCCTCCGCCACCCATTGCTATAGCGGCGGCACTACCTGCGGCCGCTAACGATACAAACGATCCTAGTAATCCAACACCACCTGCTATTAAACCATAAAATGATCCTTTAGCATAATCAACGGCTGTTGACATTTGTGTAAGAGACTTAATATTGCTTGCTTCTGTAGTTTGACCTTCTTCTGCATTTTTCTTAGCATCTTTATTAGACTTATCTGCATCATCACTTAATCGTTTAAATGCGGCGCCAATTCCTGCCGCGGCATTCATATTTTGATCTCTAAAGTTTCTACTGCTTGCAAACTGTTCCATGGAAGCATTTTCCATACCTTTAAGAGCTTGTAAAACTGTACCATCACCTTTTCCGGTGTTTGCTTCAGATATCATTCTTATCATGTCAGCAGTTGCACTTGCTTCTGCTCCAGATTTACCTTCAGTTGCAATAGCAATAGCTTGTCCAATTTCTCCTGCGGCCATTGCGGCTGATGCTCTATCTCTTTGATCTTGGCTTAGATTACCAAGCATTTGACCCATTACTCCTTGGATTTCAGTAGCATCTGTTCCTACTCCAAGCATTGCGGCTCTTTGTCCTGCAATAGATTTCTGGAAAGCCATTGAAGCCTGCATAATTACCTTGGCACTAACACCAAATTGATCGCTTAATCCTCGAGCTGTCTTTGCAGTAGTAGCATAACTTTTAATTGCAGTCTGCATTGCTGTTTCTTGTGAAGCACCAGACCTTCTTGCAACATCTAAACTAGCGGCCATTAAGCTGGCACTATCTTTTTCTGTAAGTCCTAACTGAGCAGTTAACTTTGCAGTTTCGTCGACTGCTTTTGCTGACACACCAAATTCTTTTGTAAGGTTGCCCATCATAGAAGAACCGTTTCTAACTGCTCTCGACATTTGAGATAAGTTTCTAACTGCGTCTTCTGTAGTTGCTCCTAATAATTTAAAACCGCCTCCGCTTTCATTAATAACAGTTGCAAACTCTTTGCCAAGTCCTGACATCATACTTTGTGTTTGCATTAAGCCAACACCAACAGCACCTAAGTTTAATGCTCCACTTGCTCCTCTAGCGGCATCTGCAAAATTTTCTAATGTTCCCCATGCAAAACCTAAACCAGCGGCAAAGGCGCCAAGTACTTTAGTAACTTTTCCTGTGCTATTTGTTAGAGCTCCGGATAACTGGTTTAAAGAATCTTGTCCTTTTTTACTTCCGTCAAGTAATCCTTTACCAAAATTTTGCAATCCTCTTATTTGTGATTTTTGCTCCCAGGTAAGTTTTTTAGATGCTTGTACAAGTTTTTCGTTTGATTCAGCAGTTTTCTTTAAACTTGAAGTAGTACCTTTGACCCCATCTTTTAGTTTGTCCATTGCCGAAGCAGTAGCATCAACTTTAGGACCTGTAGATCCACGACTTCCACCAGGTCTTGAGCCTGTTTGTTTATTCATACTGGAAATCTGATCGGTTAATTTACCAATTGCTTCTTTTAATTCTTCTTCCATATTACCTTTTGGACCTTTGTGCTTTATAACCGAATATAAGTATAGTTACAAATATAGGTTTCTATAAGCCTATTTACCTGATAGGATTAACTACATGGATAATAAAAACCCACTTTCCGGGCAAACTGCTAACCCTTTATCGGATTATTTTAGGCAACCTGGAACATATATTACTCTTCCTTCTAATGGAAGATACTATAAACAGCCACCTAAGTTAACTGAAAGCGGGGAACTTGCAATATATCCAATGACTGCAAAAGACGAATTACGCCTTAAAAACCCTGACGCTTTATTTAACGGTGAAGCAATGAGAGGTGTAATCAAAAGTTCTTGTCCAGACATTGCTGATGTTGATGAAGTTCCGTCAGCAGATGTTGATATGATTTTAGTTGCAATTAAAATGGCAAGTTACGGAGACGATATGCCAATGGATATCAGTCATGGCTGTAACGAGTCTGATGGTAAGTCTCAACGAATAAATGTAAGTTTAGGACAGATAATTGGTACATTAAAGCCAATTCCAGCTAAATTAGGCATCGTGAAACTTGCAAATAACTTAGAAGTACATCTAAGACCGTATAATTTAAAAGATCAATCACGTTTACTACGAATGCAATTTGATTCGATGAGGGCATTACAGTCAAGTGAACAACGAGAAGAACCAGTAGAAAGACAAACTGAAATTGCAAATGCAGGCTTTGCTCAATTAGTTGATCTAAGTCATGACTTAATGATTGGCGCAATTCTTAAAGTTGTTATCCCAGGTACCGGAGAAGCAGAACCACAAGAAATAACTGATATAAAATTTATTGCTGACTGGTTGGGTAACCTCGACAGAGGCTCAGTTGATAGGTTAGAAGAAGAATTAAAAGCATTCCAAGAATTTGGAATTATCAGAGAAGTTTCAGCTAAATGTGATTTTTGCCAAGAAGAATACAAAACAGATATGCTTTTTGATCCAACAAGTTTTTTTTCCGAAGGCTCTTGAGTCTAGGAACTGATTCAAATAAGATTACAAAGTATATCGAAAGTTTTGAATCTGAGTCAAGAGCCCTAACCCAAGATATATGTAATTTAAGTGTTTGGAGTAGCAACCCTATACAAGTTGTATGGGATATGCCATATACTGACAGAGTAATCTTATCAGAAGTAGTTAAAGAGAAGATAGATACAATGTATGGTAAAAAGGGTATTGCTAATCAGATGCGTTAGCCAGAGTTGCTCATTAACATTGTTAAGAATCAGTTACAGGACGAATACTTCGTCCATGAATATCGTATCGCGTTGCTCTACTCATTCAATTTTATATTTCAAACGATAACACATAGTTTTTATTATATAAGTTTGACTCTAATATTTTTAAGTTTAGCTTGACATAGATTAACTATCCACACTTAGCCCCGTTTAGGGGCTAAGATAAATGGTTGTCTTGACACAGACCTCTACCACACTTTGGTTAAAGCAACATTTCTGTTAGGGCGGTTACGCGGTACCCTTTTACACTAGACTGTAATAACGCAAACAAATAGAACCAAACCAAACCAATTCTATTGTTATGTAGGTTGTAATAGTTCACCAGAGCCTACTCATTTTAGCAATACTATACATACACCAGTCCAGTTTCATGCTGTTTGAACTACGTCCTGTCAAGGATAGTGGTGATATGTCTCTGCTACTGCTCAGAACTTCCGTCCTCTGCGATCCTTAATTGATCCAGATTTTATGGGTGCAATATAAACGGCTTGCACTAACCTATCAGTAGATAGCTTGCCAATGTGTCTAAGAGATGGTCTCTGTGAGTTTTGAGTATGTTTTTACTTGTTCTACATTCAATTCCCAAAAGGAATCGTATTCTGTTATGAGCCAATTTTTATAGTTTATAGATCTTGTTGTCTTAAATTTAAACTTGTCCTCGTATGCAACATAACGACCTTTTCTATTAAACTTCATACAAAGAAGTCCTAAGTCGCCATCATCCATACAGTCTATAGTTTGATTTATCCAGTCATCTAATATCAGTACGTCCGTATTTTGAAGTAACTGATGGAAAGGAAAGTCTGCATAAAATTTGCATTCAAATACCAATAAAGGAAAACTAGGACCAGGAATAATATCTCCTTTAAAGCCTCTAATTTGTTCTTCACTTAGATAGCTTTTACGAGCCTGATTCATTCCTCCAACAAAAGCTCCTGAGTTTGGAACTCTTACAAAACTTTCGTTGTAAATTTCTGAGAGATGTGTTGCAACCTCCCTCTCAAAACTTGATCCTTTAGTTTTACTTTTACTTGGCATTAAAGTGCGTTTTTCTCTTCTGTGATTTCTTTACGTCTTTCTTTAACAGCAACAGCAATAGCCTGAAGAGCTTTACGAGCTCTAGTTGCAGAAGCCTTAACTCCCTTTTCTACAAACTTTCTGTTCTCTGCCATATAAGTATCCATATTTTCCATTAGTGCTATATGGTGAGCTGAATCTCTTGGGTCTGTCATATTATTCTCCTTATAAAATAATTTCAGTAGAATTGTCAAGCTCGGTAAAACCATTTTGCTTAACAACCATTAGTACGTTGTTTACACGACCAGCGAGTTCGTCTCGATGGCTGATTAAAAAGACATTACGTTTCATTTCACGGCCCATTTTCTTTAAGACACTCATTGATAACTCAATACCAACTTGGTCCATGCCTGAGTCTACTAATTCATCAATAAACAATAAATTCATAGGTTCTGTGAAACTCTCATACACATCTCTAAAACTCCAACTTAGAGCTAAGATTAACCTGTTACGTTCTCCCCTGCTTAGGTTGTCAAAATCAAATGTTTGACCCAATTGAGTAATGTCAACCTCTAAGTCGCTTTTAAATTCCACTTCATGTGGTAATTGTAACTTATCCAAGTAATAACCTAGTCTGTGGTTCAAATATGCTAAATTCTGCTCGATAATGCGTTTACGGACAAATGAGTCCTTGTTAGTAAGCAATTTTAACAAAAATTCTTGGTGTTCTTGCAGTTTTGTATACTCATTCATGTTCTCCCATGATATTTCTGCAAGGGCAGTAGTTTCAAGAGCTTCTATTTGCTCCTGGTAAGGATCTGCCTCTCCTTCCTTGTTTACCAGAGTACTTTTTAAGTTTTCTAAATTACTCTGGTGTTTAATTGCTTCTTCAATATTCAAATATTTTGTACTAGGTCTTGTACCCATATCTCCAATATCTCGAACAGCAATATCTGCTTGTGCTAAAAGACCATGTTCTTCTTTAAGAGCATCTTTAATCTGATTTAGCATATTGTTAGATTCTGTTATTAAAGTTTTTTGCTTTTCGTCTTGTAACTTAGTACCACAAGTATGGCACTTATTATCCTTTAAAGATACTAAATTATTTTCAGATAATTTAAAAGATTCCTTAAGTTTATTAATATTACTCTGTCTAGAAGCAAGTTCTTTATTGGCTAACTTTAGGCGATTATCGTTTTCTTTAAAAACTTCTAATGCCCTGTGAGATGCAAGTTCTGCATCAATATCTGTTGATTCTAACTCTGTAATACCAGCCAACAAATTAGTTAAGTCAGCATCTTTTTTCTTAGCCCATGTCCTGCTACGTCTTTTTAAATCGTCAATAGTAGACTTAACTCTAGCATTACTTTCTTCTAATGCACGATGCCTTGATTCTTCATCTTTAACCAGATCCTTAGTATTTCTAATACCTTCTTTAAGTATGTCAGCTTTTTCACTAAGTTGTGTAATACCGAGAAGTTCTTCAATAATTTCTCGTTGTTCATTGGCCCGTAAAGATAAGAAAGGTTGTGTATAAGTGTTCAATGCAACAAGGTGTTTGAACATTTCTTTGCCCATGCCAATAAGCCTATCTATTTCTTTTTGTGTAACTCTATTTTCGCCTTGTCCTTCATCTGTTACATCACCTAACTTACTATCGTTAATATAAAAATGTAAGACATTTGGACTACGTCCACGTTCAATTTTAAACTTTTCGCCGTTCTTTTCAAACTCTAATGTAACAAGCATATTCTTGCCATTAGTTTTGTTAATTAGGTTATGTTTACGGATTGTAGTTAATGCATCACCATAAAGTGCAAAAGACAAAGCATTAACAATAGTTGTTTTACCAACACCATTACGAGCTCCATCGCCACCTAAATCTAAGTTATTTCCTAGTACAAGAGTCAAACCATCTTTGTCTAAGTTTAATGCCTGAGTAACATTACCAACACTCATAAAGTTTTTTATTGTAATATTCTTGAATATAATCATTTATTCAATCCTTGGTATATTTCTGTTAATAATTTTCTATCTATTACATCAGAATCAATAGATTGAATTTGATTTAGAACAATAGCATCAACACTTTCAAATTTAATTTCTCCGCCATCCCATTCTTTAGAATGTTCTTCCTTAGCATTTGGTATAAGAGATAATTCACGCATTCCATATTCGTTATACCACTTTTCTTTGATATAAGATGCTTCTTCGTAACTAATATCAACATCAATAGTAATACGAGCAAAAGTTGTATGATCAAACAAATGTGTATGGTTGTCAATTGCATGTGTCAACGACATAGTTTTAAATTTAGGAGCATCTGGCCACTGTCTAAATACATACTCTCCACCATAAGGAAGTATCATCATGCCTCTTTCGTCATCACCTGCATCAGCAAAATTATGAGGGAAAGCATTACCTGTGTAGATTACATTTCCTCTTCTTTGCCTCTTATGAAAGTGTCCGCTGAATACAAATTCCTGATTAGGAAAATGATCCCCATTTAGCCCTCCATGGTCCGGCATCTCTACCATAGCATTCATTTTAAAACGAGGAAGTTCAAAGTGTCCAAATATGTAACGAGAATGTATATTTCTCATTTCTGTCCATTCTTCACCAACTAACCAAGGAACAATAGTCATGTCACCAATAGTAGTAAGTTCATTAATAATATGCAAATTTGTCAAATATTCGCCAAAAGGCAGAGAATTAATTTCTCGTTTTTCTCTATAAGCCAAGTCATGATTGCCCATAATCACATAGACATTTTCAAAGTTTTGGCTCAAGTATTCTAAATTTGTGGTAGTATAATTAAGTGTACTAACATTAATATTACTACGGCTATTATGCCAATCGCCACCAAAGATACAAGTTTCGCATCCTTCTTTGTGAGCTTCTTCTACAAACCACTTGATAAAGTTTTCACAGTCATCATTATGAGCTCGACTGTTATTTCTTAAACCAAAATGAATATCCGTAAAATATGCGGCTTTCTTAAAAGGTTGATTCATTCTATATTATAACACTTCTTTTGCTTGTTGTCTAGCTCTAACTAACTGATCTTTTATAAAAAGTTTTTCTTTCTTTAGTTTTTGTACAAGGTCTCCTGTTGCACCCTCAACAAGTTTCTTAAGAACTTTGTGTTTATATTCGAGTCGTTCTAATGCTCTATTCATCTTCGAGTTTCCTTTGTAAATATTGCTCCAATTTTGGGCTTTCCCAATCTTTTGGCTTAAGAATTTTACCGTCACTTCTTTTATTAACTTTACCAGTTACTTCATCAATTTTGGCAAAGTTTGTAGACATTACTTCGCTCCAAGCACCTTCGCCATCGGCTCCCATAGAATGGATTGCGCCAATTGTAACAACAAGAATATCAATTAAGGCATCTAATTGTTCCTGTTTATCACTGGCTTTAATTGCATCAACTAACTCCTTTGCTTCTTCGTTAATTAACGAAAGGTATAGCTGGTATTGTGGAATGTTTTCTTCTGCAACAGTTTGATCACATGCTAACATAAAACGTTCCTGGTCTTCAAATGGATTTGTCATTTATTACTCCTTACTGAAATTCTGGTGGCGGATTATTATGTCCAATCATCTCTGATAATGGTTCTTTTTCTTCTTTTTCTTTTTCTGCTTTCTCTGCTTCTTTTAAAGCAAGAGCTCTTTCAACTTCTGCTTTTACTTTTTCAATATGCTCTGCTTGTCTGGTCCAACTTGGAGTTTGCCCTGCTTCTTGTAGTAAATCGTCACGTATATCACGTTGTCTCTTTTCAACATTTAATACTCGAGTAAAACTATTAGTTACGGCGGCAGTATAATAAGCAAACGGGTTTTGACTCTTGCTCTCATCAAATTGTAAAGCAATCTGCGTTAATTGTATAAGAGCCTGTCCTCTCATTTCGTCAATATAACTATATCCTCTCCAGTTACTTCGTAAACTATAACGTTCACATAATTTTAGAAACATTGCGCCAAGCCTATTAGTAATCTTTCCATGATCAATACTAAAGTGGCCAGTTTCTAAATCACCTTTCCAATGACTACGAACTACTTCTTTCCACTCTCCGTCTTCCTTAACATAATGTTTAAAAGGAGGAAAGTTAACTTTAGCTCTGTAATCTGCAGGTGTTTTAGGATTAGTCTTACGTCCTGGTTCTTCTGGAATATGATCCCAATCCATGAGCCTAACCACTATTTCATCGTTAGAAATAGATTTTGTTGGTACCATAAATTGATCCATTTTTGGTTTCTTGCTAGGACGTTTTCCTTCTTCTTCCCATTGCTTAATAGCCTCTTTATGAAGTGCTTCTGCAAATCTTTTGGCTCGAGTAGCCTTTGCAATGTTAAGAGCTCCTTCCGGAAATGCTATAGTCTTGCGATTATGGAAATGTTTTAGGTCATGCAAAATGATATCATAATCACCATATTTCCTATCTTCTTTCCAGCAAAACTGAAGTTTGCTTTTATGGATCTGAAGAAGTAAGTCTTTATTCTTTAAGTATACGTTTTTTAGATTAGTTGTCATATTAATTCCTTATTTTCATTAGTATAGCAAATATTGTTCTTATTGTCAATAGGTTATCTACCCACTTTATAAAAACGGTAAATATAGTTGGAGATATTATAACATGAAAATTAGTGATTTGCAACCCCAAGTAATTGCCATTTATGGTGGAAGGTTTCATCCGTTCCATCATGGACATGCTTCTGCATATAAAGAACTAGCGTCTAAGTTTGGCATTAACAATACTTATATCGCTTCTAGCGGCAAAGTAGAGCCGAATAAGAGTCCTTTTTCTTTTGACGAGAAAAAAGCAATGATACAAGCAACGGGTATTAATCCAAGCCAGGTTATTGAAGAACCGGTTCCTTATAATCCAAAGATATTACCAACTGCATTAGGTCTTGATCCTAACACAGATGTTATGGTATTTGGAGTAGGATCAAAGGATATGCAAGAAGATCCTAGATTTCAGTTCACACCATTAAAAAATGGTTCGCCTTCTTATTTTCAAAAGTACACAGGTGGTAAGATGAAACCTTTTACAAACGACAAAGGTGAAGGAACAGAACGCCCTGGACATGGGTACATATATCCTGTTAAAGATTATAAGTTTACAGTTGCAGGGCAAACAGCAGGAAGTGCATCAGAGATTAGAAGTATGTTTGCAAGCGGAAGTACAGAGGAACAAGAAAGAATTGTAAAAGATCTATACCCAAACGCAGACGAAGGTTTACAGAAAAAGATCCTTAGTATTTTTAGCAGGAGGCTAACATAACATGGCTCAAGTTGCGGATAAAGTAAAATTATCGTTTAAAGCACTAAAGCCTGAAGTTACACCAACTTCGGATAATGCGGCTTTTAACACTAATATTATTGAATGGGACTATACTCCGAGAATAACACAATCTATTGAAGTTAACTATAATACTATTGAATTACAACATACAAATTATCAACCAAGTGCGTTTGGTAATAGAAAAGTTCCTTCAATATCAATTAGTGGACCTTTTGTTAGTAGAGATGAAAAAGAAGGACGCAGAGCATTAAATGCAATACATTTGTTAAGAACATCTACTATGATGTTTTATGGTAGAAAACAAGAAAAAGAAACAAGAGGAACGCCTCCTCCAATTGGAAGACTAAATGCTTACGGGCTTTATAATAATACACCAGTTGTAGTACAATCGTTTTCTTTTGATTATCCACAGGACGTAGATTACATTACAGTAAGCATGGCAGATGGATTTCAGACAGTACCTGTATTATTTGATATCTCCGTAACATTACTTGTTCAACTTAGCCCACTTGAAGTAGTTAAAGACTTTAAGTTAGAGGATTTTGCATCAGGTAAACTATTAGGCAAAGGATATATTTAATGGCAACAGGCAAAGCACATTACGGAAATACAAAAGTTAAAGACTTTTTCTTAGATATCTATAATGCACAGACAGTCGACGATTTAGTATCACCTGGGACCGAAACCCAACAACATATAGTTACACCAGCTCAGGCACATAGACCAGACAAACTAAGTTATGATTTATATGGTAACAGTAAGTATTGGTGGACTATTGCAATGCTCAATAGAAATGCACTTGTTGATCCTATTAGAGATTTAAAAGCTGGAACAGTACTAGAGGTACTTACTAGCACAGACGGAATTTAAAATGGCCATAGCGAAACTTGCACCTGAGTCAATTCAAGCTCCTCCAAAACTTGCTAGTGAAGTAGGAGATAATCCTTTATTAGCATATCCTAGTTATACCTATAATATAGTGTTAACTATGATGCCCAGCGACGAAAGAACACTTAAAATAAAAGAAAGATCATTTAATCACGGAAGAGGGATTAAAGTATTAGACTCGGCATCAGTTGGTTCGATTGTATTAGAATCGCTTGAAATAACAACAGCTAATCCTGGACACCCACAACCCTTTTATATGTCTGCAATAGATCATACATTTAAAATGGGAATAACTGAACCTTTGGGTGCTAAACTACCAGAGATGATTGCAAAGTCTGCAAGATCGTTTAACTATCCTAATTCTCAAGAAGCAATATTTTTATTAGAAGTAAACTTCAAGGGTTACGAAAACGACATGCCAGTTATATGCAAAGATGGATTAGGTAACGAAATGGTCTATAAATGGTATGTTACAATTACTGATTTAGAAATGAGTCTAGATTTAAGAGGTTCAACATATAGTTTACAACTAGTAACAAACTTAGGTTCTTCTAGTAATACAGAAGTGTTGAAAATAGAAAAAGGTGTATCTGTCGACAAAGACAATGATAATAGTAAACAGAATAATATACAAGGTCTTATTACAAGATTAGAAACTGGATTAAACAAGTACCAAAAAGAATTAGTTAAAGACGGAATACAAGAAAAAGCAGACACCTATAAATTTTATGTTTGCGACACACTAAAGAAATTAAAATTTGATTTTGATTCAAAACTAATTGCAACAAAAAGCGAAGGCTTTTTTATGAGTATATTTACGGATGGTAATATTGCACTAGCACCAGGAGAAACAATACAAGGGTTTATACATCAAATGTTTGGCACTTCGCCAGAGCTTGTAAAATATTTAACAAATGATGCATTTGACCAAGAAAGTGTAAAACCAAAACCAGAGTCTCTTAAAAAGTTAAAGAAGTCAATATTAGTTGTTACAGGAGTTACTGTACAAGGCAAAGATTCATTTGATGCTAAACGAATGAAAGAAGCAGTAGATGTAGAAGTATTTGTAGGTGCAAGGGCTTTAGCCAAAGATCTTATGGATCCTAATGAATTAGAACAGACTTCATCTATAGATGATGTATCTGCTAGGATTGATGATTATATTGAAAACGGACTTATTAGAAAAGCATATAAGTGGATTTATTCAGGAGAAAATACTGAAATATTAAACTTAGATCTTAAGTTTAATAACCTTTGGAGAATTCCTCTGTCAATAATTAATGACCTTTCTGTTCCACAAGCAAAAACTACAAAGAACAAACCATCAGCCAAGGAATTAAGAGAAGTTGCAAGAAAACAAAATGCTGAAAATAAAAGAAGAGATGAAGCGACAATAAAAAGAATACAAGATGAAAAACTTGCTCCTTTTAGATTTGCTGAAGATTTAACAGAACCTGATGTAAATAAAGCACAAGAAAAAGAAGCAAATATCTATAAGACTATGTTTACTCCAACTAATACACAAGGTAAAACAAAAGATACACAATCAGAAGGCAAAAGAGCAGAGTTTGTTTCAAAACATTTGTTTAAACAATTACATGCTGGTGCAAGTGCAGGTAGTGGAGATTTAATAACATTAGATTTTGATGTTTTAGGAGATCCGTTTTGGCTACACCAAACACCAGCAGGAGTAGAAGGAAAAGCACCAGTACAAGATGACATAAATTTTTATATCGAAAATATAGGAAACTACAAGGAAGCACTAAAAGAACACTTAGCAAAAACAGCTGGGCAAAATGTAGATAATTCAGTCTACTTAGAAGTCGGAGTACCAAGTGCAGATAGAAACGACAAAGACCTTATGGACCTAGACAAAGAAGATTTGATTACGGGTGTATATAGGATTTTTTCAACTGTACATACATTTACAGGTGGAAAGTTTACATCAAAGTTAAAAGGAACAAAAGATCCTCTTTTAGGACAAAAAGCAAAAGAAGCAATGCAGAAGAAGATCAAAAAAGAAAGAAATGTAAAGTTTAAAAAAGCAAACGAAGCAGGAAAAGCAGGAGTATAATATGTCAACAGGACCATATGATTTAGAAAGTTTTACAGGAGTGTATCTTGGTAAAATTAAAAACAATGCAGACCCCTATGGCATGGGTGTACTTGAAGTTTATATCAAAGAGTTTCTCGGAGATGAAAATAATCCAGATCATTGGAGAAGAGTAAAGTATTGTCCTCCTTTTGCTGGATCAACAAACCACCAAGCAGAGAAGCCAGTTAAAGGTTCAGTTGATTATGAAGAAACAGATAGAGCCTATGGTATATGGCATGTTCCACCAGACTTAAATGTGTTTGTAATATGCTCTTTTATTAATGGAGATAAAAACTTAGGCGTATGGTGGGCATGTGTACCACATGACGATAAAACACATGCATTGCCAGGAGTTGCGTCAGGAGCCACACACGAAGGTTTAGTAAGGCCAATTGGCGATAGAAATAGATGGAATGTTTCAGATAAAAATATCATGCGTAGGCCTGAACACCCTGCTAGTTTTAGATTAAGTGAACAAGGAATTGATAAAGATTTAAGAAGAGGTCAAACTAATGCTGGTCCTTTTAGAAATGCTTCAAGCCATCCTGGATTAGCATATGGTATATTAACTCCTAATCAGCATAGTCTTATGTTAGACGACGGAGAAGAAGGACTCGACGGACAAATACGTTTTCGTACTTCTAGTGGGCACCAAATACAGATGCACGAAGAGGGCGGGTATATTAACATTATTAATGCAAAAGGTACTGCTTGGATAGAATTAGACGAAGAAGGAAACATTGATGTGTACTCACAGAAGGACATATCTTTTCATGCAGAAGAGAATATTAATATGCATGCCGGTAAAAATATTAATATAGAAGCAGTCAAAGATATTAACGTGAAGTCAAAAGAAAACACTAAAATTGAAACAGGACAGAGTTATAATGTTACAGCTGGTCAAGGGCTATTTCAAACATCACTAGCAGGAATGGATGTCAATGTAGCGGCAGTTTATAAAGAAACTGCAAAAAGAATTGATATGAACGGACCTGTTGCGGCAAAGGCAACTAAGCCCGAAGTACATAATCATATTGTAAATGAACTAGTAGGAGAAAGTGTATCTGCTAGAGTACCAGAGCATGAGCCTTGGGCAGGACACGGAAAGTTCGAAGTTGGTGAAAAAATTACATTGCCAGTTGGAACGTTAAGTCCAAACTCACCCGAAGCAGTTTTAGCAAGTGTTCCTGGTAGTCCTACAGTAGTTCCAGCTCCAGAAAGTTATGAATCATTGTTGCCTGTTGCAAATGCTGAAGGAGAACTAGTTTCTCAACAAACAGGAATTCCATTGACTGCTGATGCTGTTTCTTGTATGCCTCCTTTAAGTTTAAAAGGAGCAGTAATGAGTGAAAAAGCATTTAATATGATGAAAAGTAGAGAAGCATATAGAGGAATGATGTATGCAGATTTTCAAGGATATAGTGTTGGATATGGAACTAGAGTTGATATCTGGGGACCACAAAACTCTGCAAGCAAACTAGATGCAAGTATAAAACAAGCACTAGTTGATGGACCAAGTGAAGCAGAAGCAAGAATTGCAAGTAGACAAATTATTGATAGACATATGACTCCTCCTCTAAGGCGCCGTCTAATTAAGAGGATTGGTAAAGACACAGTTTGTATTACACAAACAATGTTTGATGCATTGTGTATGGCTTCTTTTGGAAATCCAGGTAATGCTTATAAAATGGCAGATCAATTAGTAGATAGCGGAAAAGCAAGTGGTGATGGCAGACCTCAACCTAAAGATATTGCAACTATATGGGCAAATGCGTATTATACACCAAATGCTACTCAACGTAACTCAGAAGCAAAATATGCAATAACAGGCGAAGTACAAGGAGCTCAGAAAAGTGCAAGTGAACTTATGAACGAAGGAGTTACTGCTGACTTTAAAAGTGTACAAAAGAAAAGAGCAAGACAACCACAAAACGACCAATGGAAAACTGATTTGGGCAATGGGCCATCTACTGGTAAAAGACTACAATCAAAGTACCTTCCTCCTAACAAATTACAACGAGCACAGTACGAAAGAAGCTACTTTTTAAACACAGGAAAAATACCTCCTGGTTCTACTATAACACAAGTTGCATCATTACAAAATAAACATGGAAATCCTCATACTGGCGAAAATAATCCGCCAAATACACCTACAAGGGCATAACAGTAATAACCCTGCTTAATAAGGGTGCTAAATATAGTTATGGCTACATTGACAACAAAATACAAAGGATACAGTACAATAGGCACTAGTTTTACAAAACCAGTGCTGACTAACTTTGATCTAGCAAAACAAGATTTATTGAATCAATTTGGAACAAAGCTAGGCGAACGTATTATGCTACCATCGCATGGCAGTATAATATGGGAATTGCTTTTTGATCCACTTGATGACAGTACAAGACAACTAATAAGAGATGATGTTGTTAGAATTATTTCAGAAGATCCTAGATGGGAATTCGTTGAAGTTCAGACAATAGAAAATGAACATTCAGTTAATGTTGATGTAACACTAATTTATCGTCCAGAGAATGAAGTAACTACACTTCCTTTGGAATTTAATAAAGGAGAATTTTAATGAGTCAGACAAAGCGTCTAAGTCAGTTAAACGCCGCAGAGAGCTGGCTTAATAGTTATAGAGATTTAGTCAATGCAGATTTTAAAGCATATGATTTTGAATCATTAAGAGAAGCACTACTAGATCATATCCAGGTTAATTACGGAGAAGATTTTAATGACTTTATTAATAGCAGTGAATATGTTGCATTAGTTGATTTAATTTCATTCCTCGGACAAAACATAGCATTCAGAGCAGATTTAAATTTAAGAGAAACATTCTTAGAAACTGCTGAAGTAAGAGAAAACGTATTATCTATTGCTAGACAAATAGGATACAAGCCACATAGAAATAAAACTGCTGAAGGTTTTTTAAGAATTAACAGTATTTCAAGTTCTCAAGAAATATACGATAGTAGAGGAGTCAACCTAGCAGGTCAAAATATTGTATGGGCAGATCCGCTAAACAGTGATTTTCAAGAACAATTTAACTTAATATTAAACGAAGCATTTAGTAAAAGTAATCCTATCGGAAGACCAATTAGTACATTTCAGTCAGGAGCAATGACTAGAGAAATTTATGAGTTTGAAGAAACAGATGATTCTAGCTTGATAGAAAATGTTTCATTGAATAGTAGAGCAGGACAATCATATACGTTTGATATTATTCCAGTAACACTAGAAGACGGAGCATTAATTGAAAGCCCACCATCTCCGTTAAATGCAAAGAGTCTTACTTTTAATAATGACGGAACAGGATTTGCTGGTGAATCAAATGGTTGGTTCTTTAGTTGTAAGCAAGGAACACTTCAGTTTCAGGATATTATTATTGATAATGTTGTAGAAAACAGAGTAATTGATATTAATGCAAATAATATCAATGATACTGATGTATGGGTACAAACTGTGGACCAGACAGGCACAATATTAACATATTGGACAAAGGTTGAAAGTGTTGTTGGTAACAACATATCTTTTAATGATATTGATAAAGAAGATAGAAATATCTTTGAAATAATTACTAGAACTAACGACCAGATATCAATTAAATTTGGCAATGGATCATTTGGTAATGTACCATTTGGTAATATTAGAATTTGGTTTAGAGTTAGTGCTAACGAAGACTTTATTATACAAAAAGGCGAAACTACTGATGTAGATTTAAATTTAGTTTATGTAGATTCTTTAGGACAGCCTCAAGAAATAGTTTGTAATATTAGTCCTAAAAATAACATGGCTGGCATTGAGAGTGAGTCTATTACCGACATTAAAAATAATGCAAGCAGAACCGCCGCTAGTCAAAATAGAATGATTACAGCAGATGATTATAATAATTATCCTCAAGGTAAAGTGTCTGGTATATCTAGAATAAAATCTATAAACAGAATACACACAGGACAAAGCCTGTACTCAGATTTAGCTGATCCAACAGCATCTTATAGACCAGTTATTACATTGGCAGATGATGCATTTTTATATACTGACGAATCAACTGTAGACACAAAAATAGCTGACTCAGTTGGAACAAACAAAATTATGAAATGGTTATTAGATACACTACAGTATCGTCCTTTACATCAGTTATACTACAGAAGATTTACACCTATCTCACCTGCAAACCCAGTTTATTGGAAAACAGTAGATACTACAATTGGATCAACACATGGATACTTTACAGGCAATGTTGATCCTAAAAGAATTGGAAGAAGTTCAGTAGAACAAGATATAAGAACATTAAAGAAAAATTCTTTAGTTAGACTAGCCGATTTAGGCTGGTACAAGATACAAGATGTTTTCAGAGATGGATTTGGATTAACATCATCAGACGGTGTTAACACAGGAAAAAGAGCAAACGGTGAAGGAGCTGTGTTTATTGAAGGAATTTCTGCAAACCAAGACGTAGTGTCCTGGATGCCTAATCTTCGTGTTGTATTTACAGATGGCGAAAAAAGAAACATCTTAGATGAATTACAAGCACAACGAAACTTTGGTTTACGTTACGATCATGTATTAGATGATTGGAAGATTATTAACGCAGATGAAATAGTCACTGAAGGAAATTTTGATTCATCTACTGTTGGTACAAGTTGGTTACTACGTTTTACTCATAGCAATGATAGTAATACTTGGACAGCAACTACAAGAAGAGATATTGTAGTACTAGGTAGTGAATCACAAATAGTTTTTCACAATCAAAAATTTGGACAAGCATTGGATTCTGTAACTAGAAGAGTTATCCAAGATACAGTACAAGTACTTTCAAGTAGTGCCGCAAACAATCCAGGTGTTACAAGGAGAGCAGAACTAGAAGTATCGGATTACTTTACACTTGATGATGGTAGGTATGATCCTAAGAGAGTTATTGTACAACTTCCGGGAATCAGTGATGATTTAATTCCTAAAAATCCTAACTTGTTTAGTTTAATATTTACAGTACAAGGAGTATCGCAAACTATTGAGCTAGTAGAGAAAGAATTTGATGATGCAGAAGGTCAGTTCACTTTAGCACCAAGAGCTATAAACGATATTACAACTCCTTCAAAAACAGTTACTGGAAGGCAAAGCCTAACAATACAACATAATCATGTTCCTTTAAGGGAAAACAGAGTAGATGCAACAACTACTAATATTATTGATATGTTTGTATTAACAGACGAATATGATTCTAATTTTAGAAATTGGTTAGCAACCGGAACAGAATTTGACGAGGTTCCAACTACAATGACGTCAACTGAACTTAGTGACTTTATGTCTAGCATTACTCCTTATAAAAGTGTAAGTGATACTATAATATATCATCCAATAAAATATAAAATTATATTTGGAGAAAATGCAAACATTAGAGATCAAGTAACAATTAGAGTAACAAGAAGCGACGGGACTAAAGTAAGTAATGCAGAAGTTAGAAGTAGAGTAATTGCATCAATTAACGATTATTTCTCAGTTGAAAACTGGGATTTTGGAGAAACATTTTATTTTACAGATATGGCGGCATGGATACATCAGCAATTAGCTGGAGTTGTCTCAAGTGTAGCTTTAGTACCTGTACAAGCAACAGTATCGGTTAGTGATATATTTCAAATCAAATGCGAAGAAAACGAGTTGTTTATTAGTAGTGCTACAGCAGATAATATTGAAATTATTACAACCGAACAAGTTCCGTTACCAAGAAGGGCTTAACATAAATGGCAAATGCTAAAAAGTTTAATGGTAAAAGTATTGAAAGCAATACATATACCAATGAAAAGAAAGTAGAGAAGGTTGATCCTCTTGCAATAAATCTTTTACCTGATATCTTTAAAACAGATATTAATAAGAAGTTATTTACAGCAACAGTTGAAGACATGTTTCAACCTAATGTTATTGAAAATGTAAACTATAATATTGGCAGGCCAACTGCGGCTTCAGGGCAATTAACTTCTTCAAACAATGACTTTTTACCTACAGCAGATAATAAAAAACGACAACTAGAAGAAGGAATAGTTGTTAGAAGAAATGATAATAAAGTTTACACATTAACATCAGATAATCTTGCATTATCGCAAGGCTTTCTTGACGAGCATGACAACGAACCTTTGGTTCCTGTAAGTGTAAATGATTTTCCGATTAACCCAGATAAATTTATTAACTGGAGTAACTATATGTGGATTGCTCCTCAGGTTCCAATTATACATTTAACTGGATCAATCATTTCAGATACAAGTGCTCCAATTAATATTCTCAGTGATATTATTGGAAAGCAATATTATACAACACCTTTACAAGCAAACGGAAGAACACTATCTCTTAAAAATGGAATGAGAGTTAGTTTTAAAAAGACAGTAGATGGCAGAGAATCAATTAACGGCACAATTTCAGAATCACATATTGCTGACGGAACCAACCAATTAGATTTCTATAATGAGGTTTCTGGAGAATGGGGATTTAGTAAATTCTTAAAAGTAGTAGTAGAAGTTGACGGAGTTGTTAAAACTGTTGGACAAAACAACGACTTTGATTTTGTAGGAGAAAGCATTATATGGAATGCAACAAGTATACCAGCAGTAGGATCTCAGGTTATTCTCACGTTAAACGATTACTATGTTAATGCTGATGAAATTTTACAAGTAGGTTCAGTAAACACTCAAAGAGTTTTTCAAGTTTCTGGAGTTGGTACTCCTTCTGGAATTAAGTTATTATCTCAATCACACCAAGATAGACAAACAGTTTATAGTACTGAACTAACATCATTGTGGGATCAGACTAATTTATCATGGGACGAACTATCATGGGAAGGCGACATACTAGGAATAAATCAAAAGCATTATGTTACACAAGAATCTGGTGCAGAAAATAGAAGTGCATTCTCTAGATCAAATGTTTGGCTTCATAAAGACACAATTAATGAAACTTGTAATTTTCTTAATATTAAACAATCAGACATTGTTTCAGATAAAGACGTTGCTCTAAGACCTATTATTGAATTTGAGAATAGTTTAGAAACTTTTAACCACGGAACTACTTTTAAAGGAAGAATTGGAGCAGTAGCTGAAAACGAAGAAGGAGTTTCACAGCAACCAGATGATTATGTTGGATTAGATATTATAAGAATATTAGTAGATATGTTCTTAGGATCTGCTGAACAAGCTCGTAATGAATTAATTTATCAGGCGTTAATTAATGGCGACGAAGTAGCGATAGAAAATTTTCTAACTCAAGCATTTAGTACAAATCAAAAAGCTCGTACTGCACTCACTGACTTGAACTTAATTGCAGTAAGACAAAGACAAGGTATAAGATTATTTGGTGAAAATATATTATGGTTGAGAGACGGTGCTTACAAAAATAAAATAATTGTCTTTAGAGCTAACAGTCAAGGAATATGCACACACTTTATTATTGATACACCTAAAGATGGACAGTCTATGTATATCAGAGCTGGGTTAAAAGCATACTTTGAATATAAGGTAGACGGATCAGTTGTATACCCGGCGCAGACAAGATTGAGCAGAACGCATGTACCTTTATGGAGACTATATGATAGAAACCAAGTTCCTTTGGATAAATGGGCAGAACAACTTGGTGACGTTCCAACTAGACAGAGTTCAACTATTATTGAGTATAAAGACGGAAGTGGTTCTGCAGATAAAGAAAGTGGATTTAGATTATCGTTTGATAACAGTAACTTTTCAGTTGAATTAAACAATAATTCTAAAAATAAACCAGCAGATATATTGTTTAACTATACATTACAAGATGCTACAAAGTTTTTAACTTCTGGGGATAGAGATGCAGATGTTCCAGGACCAATTAACTTTAGACGATTACATTCGGTAGTTACAGGATTACCACAAAGTGTTAATGACGGAATGAGTACTGGTGTTCTTAAGGCTTGGTTTAGATTAAAGAGCTGGGCTAGTTTAAGAATTGATAGCACAGACATAGTCAACGGAATAGAATTTTCAAAGAGTGCATGGCCAACATATGAATGGGTAATAGTGCCACACGGTGATAACATTCTTGTACAACATGCAGACAATTTTAAAAATGTAGTTTACAATATGATAGTTGGAGGATCTAATGAACCTTTAATATTAAAGACTACTGCGTTAACAGATGTAAACATATATGATGATAGTAATACGTTAGTACTATCAGGTACAGCAGATGCTCAAGGAATTATAAAAGTAGATACAGCATTAGATATTGGATTTTATACTGCTAAGTTTGGACCAAACTATTACTCTGTACCTTTAATGATAATTGAACCAAAAAATGATCCTAGAACTTTAAAAGTAAAAGTTAATGGATTTATTACAAGCTGGACACCAACTGTTAGTAGAGATGCAGATAATTTTGCCACAGGTTTTTCAATTACATTAGAAGAACACGAAGATAACAAATCTGTTGAAATAATGCACCAAGGAGAATTTGTAACCAATGCTGATGTAAAGAGTCAACATTGTACAGCAATTCCTGGATTAGCATATAATCCAACACAAAACATTTCTTTTGTAAACGGAGTAACTCCTTCAATATTAAATGAATCATTTGAGAAAAATATATTAGCCAACTCAAGAGGAAATGAAAACTGGAGTAATAGTTTTCAAATTCCTTCAATAAATGGATCTTATACTGCTGACATTTCAGCAATGAGAGGAATGTGGACAACACAAAGATTAAACCCTGATTTAGGTGAAGTAGTTATTAACAGAAGTATGAATGCATGGAGATGGCATAGACGTTTTATTAAGTTAGTAGAAACTTTTAATAATGCATACGAAGTAACAACATCAAATTCAAGAGAAATATTAGATTTAATGTTAGATCAATTAAACATTGAAGTTAATACAAATTCAACAGATGCTGAAAGTGGAATGGTTTTCTCTACTACTAATATGCTTAAAGTTAACTATACTGTTCAAGGAACTAGCGAAACAACTTTTGCAGTTAACATTGGTAGTAGTATATTAAACCAAGACGAATATGATCCAGATCATGTATATGTTTATGTTGATAATATATTACAAATTGAAGGATATAGTGTTGATACTACTCCTAATGTAATATTTTCAAATCCAGTTAGTGAAGGAAGTATAGTAGCAATTTATTACAGAGGTTCCGCAACTCCTTTATTGAGCGGAGTACCAGCAAGTCCTACTAAGCTAGGATTGAAAGGACTAACCAAGCCAGAACTTATTAGAGAACGATGGGGAATGTTTGATCGATTCTTAATTTTAAGACATGACGGCAGTAAAGTAATGGCCCACCAAGATAACATTTATTCGGCACCTGATCCAAGAGACTACTTAATATTAGAATTAGAAAGAAGAATTTATGTCAGCTGTATAGAATTGCCAGGAGCCACGTTAAGAGAAAATTCAGGGTTATATTGTAATCCTGATATTACCAGCCTACGTTCGTTAGCTGAAGTTAGGTGGTTTGAATCCAACGATATTGACTTCAGAGACCGTTCACAAGATTTTGATTTTGCAGATCCGTGGACATGGAATTACAACGGCGAAAGTTGGAGAGGAATGTACATTAGACTGTTTGGAACTTATCAGCCTGATAGCCGTCCTTGGGAAATATTAAACTTTAGCAATAAACCAGACTGGTGGGATCATCATTATCAATGGGGAGAGCCAACCCAGCGTGTTGCATTAGAATCAGCGTTAGAAACAGGTCTTGTAAGCGAACCAGGAACACCTGCAGTATATGATTATGGCTCTAGAAGAGAATATCCAAACGGCTTTCCAGTTACAACAGACGTTAAACTTATACATCCAAATGATTGGTTAGGAATAACTGTAACAGAAGACGCCGCCGGAGCACCTTGGGAAATTGGTAGTTATGGCGTGTGGGAAGACTTATGGGCAAGAAGCTCTGCAGGAGCATACCATCAGATCTTTGATAAAATTGGAAATAATAATACTGTAAACGAATTTGTAGAAAAAGGAATTAATCCTTATGTTGTAACAAACAATAATAATACAACAGAAGCCTTAGGACAGTATAGTATTTTTCCAGATGTTCCTTGGGTACAACTAAGACCAACAGTTGGTATTGGAGCATTACTTTTTGAAAGTAATAAAGAGTTAAACTTCCCAGGATCAGAAGTAATTAATGAACTAGAAAATCTAGGAGTTGTGTTAATGTTTGGTATGGGTGGATTTAGCAATCAAGAAGCTAGATTTAAAATGCCACATGCAAAAGTATCTGATGGAACATTTGTTCCAGACGAAGATTTTAACTTAACATTAGATGCAGGAGTTGGTACTAACGACTTAAGGTATAGTGCAGTAAGACTAGAACGAGAAGATGACGGTTTTAGAGTTTATGGTTTTGACCCAGAACAACGATACTTCACTACTGTATTACCAATTAAAGATGGTACAAGTGGAACATTTCAAAGAACTGTAGAAACAGATACTGACACTCTTATATTATACAAACAACATGAAACAGATGTTATTAATATTCCTTACGGTCACAAGTTTGAGACAAAACAAGAATTGTACGAATTCTTTATAGGTGTGCAAGCATTACAAGAACGCAATGGTTTAGTTTTTGATAAATTAAATTCAAGAGGAACTGTTGGTAATTGGGAACAGGTAGCATTAGATGCAATGACCTGGATTGGTGAAAATTGGGGAACAGATACTTACTGGTTAGGTGGACCAATTGACTCTAAAGGATTTTTATACGAACACCAACTAGGACATTTAGACAAGTTAGACAATGATTTAACTAGACGAGGAAAGATTATATTTTCAGACGGAAAATTAGCACAACCAAATGACTTATTAATATCTAGAAATTATAACGAAAAACAAGACCTTGTAGAAATTACTTCAAAAAAGCAAGTTACATTTATTGACTTCTCTTTAAGAAGTTATGATCATATATTCTTCTTTAATAACTCTACTAGATTTGGTGATGTAATCAATAATAGCCAATTACAGTATAGATTACAAAATCTAAAAATGGTTGCTAGAAGAACAAGAGGCTGGGACGGAAAGCCATTTGCACAAGGAGTGATTGTAACAAATACAGGATTACTACCTGGATTAGAAAGTTTAGCAACAGATATTGTTAAGTCAAGAGATTCAGAGAAGAGCCAGTTTAACACATTCTTAAGTGACGTTAGTAAGGGAGATATTATACCTTCTAAAAAATCAATTATAGAAGAAATCATTTCAGATGAATCGGTTGAGTTTGCTTACAAACAGGGATTAAATTCAGCATCAGGAACTAATCTAGCAATTGACGCTTTGTTTAGGAATTCAGCTATTGACATTCCAGGAACATTACAGGATTTAGAAATTAACGAACAATGGTTATTTACTGATGGAGAATTTGGAAAGTTAGGTAATAGACGTGTTTGGGAAATAGAAGTCAGAGCAGAAGACATGACAAGTACCAGACAGATTATACGTTTTAAAGAAGGCGAAGATGATGTTGACTTTAGAAGCGATAACATTATTGATATACTAAAGAATGATAGTAGATGGGTATCAAGATCAAAAGATATTAATTTTAAAACCATAGCTCGATCAGATATAACACCAGACTATGTCAAGAAAAATAATTGGTTACCAAGTGCAGGAGTTGGCAACTTAGTTGAAACCAATGTACAGAAAAGAAGTGTCAATGAGCTGTTTGGATCTAACATTGGATTATTTGAAGATGATAAATTTGAACGTTTAGACGAATTAAGATCTTTTAGTAAGTTTGGAATATACAAAGAAGGTGATAGAGTTTGGAATAATGGCTTACTATATCAAGCAATAGAAAATGTAACTGGTGGACAAAATACTGCATTTGATTCAGCACAATGGACTGTTGTTACTGAAGATGCTATTTCACTTCCTCCTACAGTATGGTTAAGTGACTTTAACTTCAAAGATTTTACAACAACAGAAACAGGTGAAACTGAAGTTAGTTGGAATATTTTACAAGGTACTGTTCCAGCATTAATAAATGAAATTTGTCCTAATGGTGATCCTGCATTAGAAGAAAGTAAAGTTACATTTGCCAATGCACATGGATTAGCAGTTGATGACATGTTATTGATATTAGGAACTAACGAAGAAACAATTAGAACTTTTCATGTAGTTACAAAAGTTATTGATGCTTATAATATTTTAATTCCTACTAGAGTTTCAACAAAAACAGAAAACCTAGTATCTATAACAATGATGAATACCAAGGGCAAAACTACAGCAGATTTACCAACAAACCTAACAAATATTGCTGTAGGAACTAAGTTTTATCTTGAGCCAGATAGTACTGCTCAAGGAGAATATACAGTATATGAATTTAACGGAACTGCTTGGATCATTAACGAAGAAGCAACAACGTTACAAGGCAACATGGTAGACTCAACTGCAATTGACAGTATTACATTATTAGATGGTGATACAGGAAATAAAATTGCTAACATTGAATTGTTTGATCCTTATAAAGGATTTACTATTGACGATGTAGTACAATATTTAAACTACAGGCAAGGAGCAGATCCGGCAGTTTACAACATAGATGAATTTGGAAACGAAGAACTTGATGCAACAACATATTGGGAAAACACACAGATTGGAAAACTATGGTGGGATACCAGTAAACTACGTTATGCAGAATACGAGCAAAGAAATAATGTAGAGTATAGAGCAAACTACTGGGGAGAGCAATTTGCAGATAGTGAAGTAGAAATTTACGAATGGTATTCATCAGATGAAGAACCAGCAGTAGACACACATCCTGATGCAAGAATAGATTACTCTGATGGTGACGGTATAATTAGATATACTGAAAATCAAGAATATAATAACAACGGGGCATTAGTAACAAAATATTATTATTGGAGTAAAAATCCTTCAGATATTCCTACAGAAGCAAAAAGAATTTACTCTGCTCTTGCAATACAATCTGCATTAAACAGTCCAGATATTGCAGGAATAACTTGGGCAAGTCCAATTGCAACTAACGCATTAGTACTTTCAAATGCTAATGGATTCTTAGCAAGTAGAAAAAGTGTAATACTTAGAATAGTCGAAAGAACAGACGGACTACAACAACATGTTAATAGTTTATTAGTAAGCGAAGGAAAGTCAGGAAGTGTTATTCCTGAATACTTATTTCGTAGACTTAAAACAAGTATATCTGGTAGAGATCAATATAGAAGAACACATGCTTTAAAAGAATGGATACCCAATACACTTTATAACGAAGGAGATGTTGTTATAAACTATAATCTTTCGCAAGTAGTTACAACAAGTACCTATAATGATAATGATGTTCCTGTGATAAAATTCTTAAACGATACTAGAGAAAAAGTAGAAGGAGTACTTAGACCAATTTATCAAATTGACGAAGGAACTGGAAACTTAGTTGACTCGTTAGGAAACATATTTGCATTATCAACTGATACTAGATTAGAAACTAAGAAAAAGTTACATAGGCCAATGCTTATAACAAACAAAACAGGTTATACATCAACTAGTGACTTTGTAGCAGATGCACTAAGTGATTGGAATATGGTAGTAAGTGGAGCAACCGCAGTACAAGAAGCAGGCGGATTAAACGGAGAGTACTTAGCAGTTATTCCAGCAAGAAGACGAGTGCCTGATACTAAACTTCATCCACTTCGTAGGTACGGAAATCAGTATGTTCCGTTACCACAAACATGGTATAAAGATATAAAAGAGGCAAGACGTAATTTTGTTTATTCAGCAAACAAATATCTATTACAGGCAAATGTTGTTTCAAAAGCAACATATGATGCACATCTATTAACATACCAGCCATTGTTTGGACCTTATGTAAAAGATTTAACACCTTATTGGGAGTTTGTTGATTACCTTGATACTGGATATGTTGTTGGAAGCGAACAGGCTTTTGTAGATAACTTATCAGAGATAACAACATTGTCGTCTGATATTACTATTTTTGGATTACTAGACTCAAATGGAGAGCTAGAAAGATCATTTAATAAAAACGGATTAGACATTGAATTAGTTTTTCAACGTGGTGGAACAATACAATTCCTAGATACAGTATGGGATGGATCATTAGGTGATGCATGGGATACCGCAAGGTGGGATAAATTTCCATGGGACGAAGATGGTAGCGAAGTATTAGAAAGTTTATTAACTGCATTAAGAGAAGATTTATTAGTCACAAACGACATTGGATTCTTTAACTTATTTTTCTTTGATATGGTAAAAGAATCACTTAATCAAATTCCAAATTCAAGTTGGGCAATTAAATCTACTTACTTAGATATTTCTAAAACATCATCAGATGATTTAAGAGGCGTTTCTTTATTTTACGATAAATTAGCAGAGCAAGTTGCAACTTATATACAAGAAGTAAAACCTTATCATACTAAAGTAGCAAACTTTAATAATAAATTATCAAGCAACGATACAATAAACGTTGGTATTACTGAATCATTGATAATGAATATTGAAACAGAAGAATTTACAGTTAGCATAGATGACGCAGTACTTACTGATGAAGATGGAAATACGATTAGTTTCCTTAATCCAGATGTTTCAACATCAACACTAGTAGAGGTTGATCCAAATGGAGCATCTGAGGTAGTTCCTACGATATAACGGGTTATAACAAACAGGCTAAATATTACTAATGACACATATTCAAGATATAAATGCAAGCATCGAAGGTTTCGTAAAAATTGTCGATCTAGACACAAAACAAATACTTCGCGAAGGAAAGAACTCAGTTCATAAAGAAAACATGAGTCAAACCTTAGCTGAAGTAATGAGTAGTGGTAACAGTATTGTTAGCGAAATACATTTTGGTGACGGAGCAAGTACTATTAATTCAGGAGTAATTACATATAAGCCAGCTAATATTCTTGGTGAGAATGCAGGGCTGTATCATCCTTTATATTATAGATTAGTAGATGCTTTAGATTTTGGTAACATTTTACCAAATGATAATAAAGTAGAAACAGATCATATTAGAGGATCGCAGTTTACTGATTTAGTTGTTACAACTACACTTGATTATGCAGACCCAGATATTAACTCACAAACTGGTGGGTATATAACTAATCTAACTGACGCAACATATGATTCAGGATTAGCAAGTAATGGAGAGATAATTTTTGATGAAATTGGCTTGAAAAGCAAAGGAATTACAGGCTTAGATAGCGGAAGATTATTAACGCATTATAGGTTTCATCCGGTTACGAAAACCGCAGAACAAAGAATACAAATTATTTACACACTTAGAATAAGAGCTTAATTGTACTAAATAATAGGTAAAGGATATAAACTATGGCATATGAAGTAAACAAAACAGATGGCACAATTCTCCTAAATATCCAAGAAGGTGAAATCGATACAACGTATGGATTAAATCTTTTAGGAAAAAACTATTTAGGATATGGAGAATTAATTGCTGAAAACTTTGTCAAACTATTAGAAAATTTCAATAGTAACGACGAACCAGCCAACCCTATCGTTGGTCAAATTTGGTATAGAAATACCGATGTAGTTGGAGAACCAAAACAAATAAACATTTACCAAGGCGGTGGAGTTTGGAAGCCAGTAGGGCACTTGTTTGTTGGTACTCAACCCTCTTTAGTTAAACGAGCTAAAGGAGATATGTGGTTTGATACAGCAAACCAAGGTGTGTTTATGTGGGACGGAACTGCGTTTATTCAGTTAAACAATGTTTTTGGAGTTCCAGGATTAGAAACAGGCGTTGTTATAAATGAAACAATTAAAGATACAAATTATGTTGATGCAACACCTAACTTAAACATACATCCTGCAATTAAACTTAAAGTCAACGGAATACTTGTTGCTATTTTAAGTAGTGATGCAGATTATGTACCACATGCAAGTGAAAATTTACAATCATTTTGCGGAGCAGACGCAGGTGGCGTAGATGCCAATTTAGGATCTGGAGATTATAACCAAACTGGTATAATTGGAAAAGGATTAAATTTAAATTCAAGTAGTGATTTTAAAATTCGTGGTGTAGCAGTTGAAGCAGAATTTGCTGACGTTGCAGAAATTTATGTAGGTGATGCAACATACGAGCCAGGCACATTGGTTGCACTAGGCGGTGTTAACGAAGTAACTAGCACTATGTTTGACGGAGATCCAAGTATCTTTGGTGTGGTATCAACTAGACCAGCTTACTTGTTAAACGCAAGAAAGAAAAGAGAGAAACATGCAATGCCAATTGCAGTAGCAGGACGTATTCCTACTAAAGTCTCAGGACCAATTGGAAAAGGAGATAGATTAGTAGCAAGTGAAACACCAGGAGTTGCAAGAAAAGCAACAGAAAACGATCCTCTTTTTAGTATCATTGGCCGTAGTTTACAAGATTATGATGGCGAAGGTATTGGATTAATTGAGGCAACAGTAGGAGTCAGATAATGTCTGGGCACCCAAATAGCCGTGGCGATAAAATTACGAAAGATTATTTTAATAATCTTTCAGATCAAGTAAATGAACTATTTGCAGATACACATGCAAATGAAGGTCCATCAGAAACAGATGACGCCGCAGTTCAAGATGATATTCGTTGGGGTTGGGGTGGAACAGAAGTACCGACTGTAGCAAGAGGAGATAAGGTTACATCTTCTTATGCTAACGAACTTGTTAATAGAATTAATATTAGCACATACAGGACAGATGCTTCAGATGACGAGCTAGTTGTAACTTCTAGAGGCGGAAAAATTACAGCAGATTTTTTTAATACTGCTCATGATTTACTAGAATTAGCAAGAATTAAACGCAATGACGTGGATCCAAATCTTACACAATTATCAACATTAAACACTTACAGTTCCTCTACAAGTTGGACTAATCAATTTGAAATACAATTAGATTATTTGTTTGGCACTGATCCAGAATACTATGAGAGTGCTAGACACTTCTTTAATGCCGGAGGAGACTTACGATTAGAATTAGCATATGCTAATGGAACTGGTACAGGATATACTGCTTGGAGAGATCTATTTATAGCTATGGGAACCATTAAACTTAATGTCGAAACAACACAAAGTCTAAATAGTGTTGGAGTTACACAAGACCTTGGATTTAGTGAACTGAATACAACAGAAAAATTACTTTATACTAGTCCAGCAGGTGGCGGTGGTGGCTATGGTGGCTATGGTGGTTATGGCGGCTATGGTGGTTATGCTAATATACGAGTTAAGGTATATGGAAGAGTGTACGGAGATAGTAATAAGTATCTAAATTTAAGAATTGTATTAGATGGAACTTCTACATCAATAACCACAAGCGGAGATCTTTCAATAACAGCAAGTATGGTTCATCCAAGTAGTGTTACAGAAGAAAATGTAACATTAGATATTCCACAACCTGTAGTATCAAATCCATCTCCGTGGACACAAACTTAACGGTTTACCTGCCTTACAATCCCTAAATAAATAAGTGCATATATAACTCTAGGATATTAATATGGACGATAGACTACAAAAGGCACTTGCGTTTGCAAATTATAGATTAACGTTGCAAACACAAAGAAAAAACATTGATGCTCGGGTTGAATCAATGTTATTACTAAACTATAATAATCATATTTTTAAAGTAACACAAGAACTAATTGGTTATGTATCTGCACAAGTAACTGTAAATCCAAAACAAGTATTATACATAGAGGATTCTATAGGCAATACTAGTGCAGTTGAAAAAAGCAAAGACTTTTTAAAAAGTCTTTTACAAACATATAATAAAGCATTAGAGTTAAAATATAAAGAACAACAAAAGTTAAAAAAAGCTAGGGCTACAAAAACAGTTGTAGGAGCAAAATGACAAAAGGCTTTATGATGTTTGCTTATAACAATGAGCAAATAGACTATATGAGATTAGCGACTGTTGCAAGTTCGGCTTTAAAAAAATATATGCCAGAGATACCTGTTGTCCTTGTAACCAATGAAAGAAGTCTCAAAGATTTTAATAAGAAAAAATCTCAAAGTAATCTAGTAAAAACACTCTGGGACGAAGTCATAATGACTGATCCTGAATACGAAACTAATATTAGAATACACAACGACGGTGCTTACAAAAGTTTTAATGCACAATTTACCAACACAAACAAACACGACATATATAATTTAACTCCATTTGATGAGACTATACTAATTGATACTGATTATCTAGTTGGTAGTAATAACTTAGAAAAATTATTTGGAGGACAAAGTAGTGTTGCAATGCATCGAGACGCAATGAATTTACGTTGCGAAGAACCCTATACTACTGAAAGATGGTTACACTATGCAGGAATACGCATGTGGTGGTCAACTGTAGTTTACTGGAGAAAATCAGAAGAGGCAGAACACTTTTTTAATGTTTGGGCTCATGTAAAGGACCATTGGGAATATTATAGGTTCTTATATAAATTTCCTGGTAGTTTATATCGTACTGATTATGCCGCTTCTGTAGCTTGTCATTTATGTGACGGAATGCAAGACGGAGGATTTATTGGACGCATACCTTTACATATGCGTTATCAAGATCAACGTGATGATATTGTAGAAGTTAAAGATGCAAATGATTGGATTATGTTAAGTAATATGCCAGACGAATATAAAAATATTGCAGTAAGAATTACAGGAGAAGATGTACATATGATGAACAAGTTAAGTATACTTCGTAACTATAGAAGTATTATGAGGTGTATGGCATGAGGTGTTATGTATTTGGAAAAGACATAGATCTTTATAATGTAACTAAAGAAGATGTACTTACAATTAATAATGATGTTGAAACAATTTATATAGAGTTATTAGAAGATAATCCAAAAAAACAATTATTAGAACTGTCTAGAATTCCACTAGAAGATGGAGATATGTTATGCCAGGCTGGACTTGCTCCTAGGCCACTATCATTTAAACTATTAGAAATTGCTAAGGAAAATAAAGAAAATATTGTTCCAGGAAAACTTGTAGATCATAGGTTACTTGAAATCCCAAACAAGAAACTTTTAAAAAGAAAAGTACAAGAAGAAAATAATCAAACAAGTATTCCTTATATTATGTTAATAGGGGATTCAATGAGTGCAGTTGAATCTTTAATGTTAATAGCAAACTTTAAAGAAGAACAGTTGTGGACAAATTACCTACCAGAAAAGTCAGACCTCCAGCATTGGTTAAGTGCAATGGTTTCTTTACTTCCTTCTTGGACTTCTCTTGATACTTTTCCTTTAGTTGATTTAAGTATTAGAGATTTAGAAACTGATCCAGTGATGTACGCAACAAACACATGGCATGATTGGATTTCATATTATCCGTCAAATGGAAATTTTAAACTAGAAAATCATGTACAATTATTTCCAGTATGGCTAGATAATTCTAAAAAAACATTAGAGTATGTGTATAATGGCTGATATTAAATTTGCAGTTAGAAAAAGAAAACGAGCTAAACAAGAATTTTGGTCAGTTGAGTATAATGATAAAGGTAGTATTACTAAAATATCTCCAGGAACACAAGACAATAATCCTAGTGCCTTAAGTGTATCTTATTCTAAAATTCAAAATATACTGTCTGGAACAGAAAGTCAAAATAATTATATTGTTACAATAAATGAAAAAATTGGAGCATTAGATCTAGTAGACAAACGATCTATATCTGAATATACAGTTAGCAGTTATAGTGAATGGCATAGTACTTCATTATACGAAGAAAGTAAAGACCCAGAATTAAAATTTGTATTATTTCCTAAGAAAGGTATTGTACGATTAGAACCTAATAGGATTTGGACAACTCGTGCAGTAGAAAATAAAGAAACGGCTCCACTTAAAATCTATATAACAGATAGCACAGATCCTCATATATTATTAGGAAACATTAATGTTAAGTTACAACCTTTGCTAGAGAAAGGATATGTAGAATTTTCTTTATGGGATATAATTAATCCATTAGTTATTGATGATATAATACACAAGGACAAGAACATACGTTTAAACTTTTCAAAGGTATCTAAAGGAGTAACATTTGTAAGAGCAGAAAAATACTATACATTTAACGGAACATCAGAGATGCAGACAATAATCTCGCATCCAGGACCTGGAACACATATTACACTATATGTAAAAGATAATGTGCTATGGGCACAAAGTCATTATACGCCGGGTAGTCCTATTGATGATATATCAGGAAATATAAAAGGTGCTCTCGTTAAAGGTGATGACCCAGATAATTTTGTTAACTGGGTAGAACTTCCAGCATTAATGCTAAGGCAAAATGCTCCTTTTGAAATTGCTGATTGGCAAGACAACTCAGCTGTAAACCTATTATATAAAGCAAACAATCTAGATATTGGAGTAGAAACATGAGTGTGCCTATAAGCGAATATGATGTTGTGTTTATCAGTTACGATGAACCAAATGCAGACGAGAATTGGGCTCATTTACAATCAATTTGTCCTTGGGCTAAAAGAAGTCACGGAGTATTTGGATCTGATGCTTGCCATAAAGCCGCCGCTAAACTATCTGAAACAGAACGCTTCATTGGTATTGATGCAGATAATAAAGTAAGAGAAGATTTCTTTGAACTTGAACTAGATATAGAAAAGTTTCACGAAGCTGACGTATTAAGTTGGTCCGGTAAAAATGTAATCAATGGATTAGTATATGGCAATGGTGGAATTAAGTTGTGGCCTGTAAAAGTAGTAGAACAGATGAGAACACATGAAGAAGTAGACAGCGGAGCAGGTGCTGTTGACTTTTGCTGGGATATACATTATCATCAGTTAAACAATATCTATAGTGATGTTTATAATAATAGAACTCCTTACCAAGCATATAGAGCAGGGTTTAGAGAAGGTGTTAAGTTAGCATTACATAACGGTGAGCCTATGGATTGGCGACAAGTAGCAGAGAAAAATAATTATAAAAATCATAGAAGACTTTTAATATGGATGAGTGTTGGCTCTGATGTAGAGAATGGTATGTGGGCAATATATGGTGCTCGTTTAGGTTGCTATATGACAAATCTAAAAAGAAATGAATTTGATTTTACACTAGTACGAGACTTTGAATGGCATAATAAATATTGGCATGAAGAAGTTGCTCCAAAGTTTTACGGAACAGATGAGCATTGTGTAATAAGCGACTTCTCTTGGAATACAAAAAAATTATACAATGAAGTAGAAAAGCTAGGAAGAATATTAAAGCAAGATATGGGTTTAGAAATATCTACACTAAATGAAGAAGCAAGTAAGTTTTATAAAGCCAGTTACTTTAATCCTATCAGACTAGCACCATTAGTTAGAGAAGCTGATGTTGATCAGTTAATAGTAGGTTGATTAGATGTTAGATGTATTTTTTATTTCCCAAGGCGAATGGAACGCAGAAGAAAACTACCAGAGACTAACAAAATTTGTTCCAAACATCAAAGAAGTAAGAGATGTTAAAGGAATCTATGAAGTACATAAAACTTGTGCAGAACAGTCAGCAACAGACAACTTCTATGTAGTTGATGCTGATGCTTGGATTGTAGATGACTTTGATTTTAATTTTGTTCCAGATCCAAACGAACTACATTGGGATCATCCAGAAGACGAGTGTGTAATTGTATGGAATAGTGTTAATCCAGTCAATGGATTAGAATATGGATATGGCGGAGTTAAGTTGTTTCCTAAAAAGCCATTTTTAGAAGGTCGCAGTTGGGAAATTGATTTGTCTACAACAATAGGAGCATCTACTATTGCTAAGTCTAAAGTTAGTTGTGAAACAAGATTTAACGCAACACCAGATAGTGCGTTTATAGGCGCATTTAGAGAGTGTGCAAAACTAGCATCATTAGGTTCAGTTTTTGGTGCAATTAAAAGAAGAGAACAACAAAGAGAAAAAGAATTTGTTAGGTTGGAAGAACATATACAAAAACAAGATTGGGATAGCAAATCTAAGTCATCATACAGAGGCGGCAAAAGAAGTATTATAATTGAAAAGTATAGAGAAAGTTTGCTAACACATAATTACTTTGATGAAGTGTTCGAAGCATCTGTGAGATATCATGTATGGTCAACAGTATCAGAAGGATTAAATGCAGAGTGGGTTATTAAAGGAGCAAAAGCTGGAGTTAAGCATGGTTTAAAATATGCTAATAGTGAGAAAATGAATCTAATTAATAACTGGGAATGGTTAGAAAAGGAATTTGACAATGTCAATGTTTAAACTATCAAAAGACGATAAAGCAAAGATACTTGCAGGAAATGTAAAGCATACTGCTAGAACTACCAGAGATATTCCTATTGTATTTCTAAGTTTTGATGAGCCAAATGCTGACGCTAACTGGAAAACATTACAACTAACAACACCACATCAAGAAGTACAACGTGTACATGGTGTTAAAGGATTTGATGCTTGTCATAAAGCCGCGGCTCAGGTTTTTCCTAATGCTGGATATGTAATCACAGTTGATGCGGATAGTATAGTAGATCCTGCTTTCTTTGAATTACGTCTTCCTAAAGGTATAGGATTTATGTCTTACACTTGGGGCGGTAGACAGTTTACAAATGGATTAATGTATGGTAATGGCGGATTAAAACTATGGAATACAGAACATCTAATGTCAATGAAAAGTCACGAAGCATCAAATACTGAACGAGATGAAGTTGATTTTTGTTGGGACGAATCACAGTACAAGGAACTACCCGGTTGTTATTCAACTGTTTATACAAATGCATCTCCTTATCAGGCTTTTCGTGTAGGCTTTAGAGAAGGAGTTAAACTTTCAACCGAAGCTGGAAAAGTAATTAATAAAGACAATATTAAAGAAATAATGCATGCCGCAAACTATCAACGATTGCTAACATGGCTAACAGTTGGTGCTGATGTTAAAAATGGTATATGGAGTATTATAGGTGCTCGTACTGCTATTAGACAGTTATATTTTAATAATTTTGACTACACATTGATCAGGGATTACGAATGGTTTAATGAATACTTCAAGAGTTTTGAAACAATAACAGAAAGAGGCATGAAGGAACTCCAAGATGCAGTAAATGAGGTTTACGGATTTAACTTGCCAATATTAGACGAAAGTGCTAGTTTACTCTTTAAACAGTTACAGTTACATCCTGAAAAACCTTTAACATATGATGATGTACATTGGAGAACTAACTTAAAGTTGTTTGGATGGTGGCAGTAATGGTAAGACTACAAGAAGCAAAACAAAAGAATAATACTAGACTAGTACCAGGAAGTAAAGAAGATACTATTAGAAAAAATAGAATAGCTTTTTTGTATTTTATGGAGGAGTTTATTGGGTTTCGTAGTAGCTTACATTGGCTTAGAAGAAACTTAGAAACAGGATCAGACGATGACTTAGAACATTTGTTTTATAATGTTGGAATCGAAAACTTCTTAAACTTTCAGGATTTAGTAGCATGTGTAGAACCTGCTAAAGAAAAAACAAGATGGAATCAGTTAAGACTAGCACTAGCACTTGGAATGTATCATAGAGAAGATAATAATATCAAGTTTACATCTGCACCCAATGAAGTAATTAATACAATTTGGAAAGGTTGCCAAGTAGTAGAAGATATTGCTCAACCTGTATGGGCTACAGCAGGTTGGATAAAAGAAAACGGAACTGATGCATTAGAAAACATAGCCTGGGGTGCTAATAAACTAGCAGAAGCAAAACAAGGAAACATCTATGAGGTATGTTACTTTGCAAGACTGTTAGTAGGAAGAACAACTATGTTAGAAAATTTAGTTGACGATAATATTGAAGTACTTGCAAATAATGCAAGTATAAATTATTTTCCTGAATTACAATCAGAACTCAAACGTATGTCTAAAGCAATAGCATATAGTCCAAAGTTAAACTGGCACGATGCATTAAGTAGAAATCAAATTAAAAGTAAAGTTTGGTTACTAGACAAATTAAAAGAAGTAAACTGGATTACAGAAGATACTACTACAATTATAGTTGGAGGTTGGCTCGGAATATTGCCTTTCTTAGCAAACTGTCGTAAACAAGAGTTTGGAAAAGTTGTTAATGTAGATATTGACAAGACTGTTAACGATCCATCTTGTATATTAAATGTACCAGCACCAGACATAACAGATGTTGATGGTAACGAGATGTCAATGGCAGGAGTATCAACTGAACGTTACCGAGTATCAAATGAAGATATTAGATCCATGGACTTTACCAAAATGGAAAATTTTGTTATAGTTGATACAATAACAGAACACTTTCATGACCACGGAGGTTGGGTCGAGTCTCTTCCTAAAGGAACTAGAGTTGTATTACAAGGTAACAATATGTTTGATGTTCCAGATCATGTTAATTGCTTTTCTCATTTAGACGAGTTTGTTGAAGAATGTGGAGTATCGAAGATACATTATCAAGGTGAATTAAACTTAGAAAAATGCAATAGGTTTATGGTTATAGGAGAGGTATAATGAGTAAGAAGTACCGTATGCGACATAACGACAAGCCTTATGTTATCAACGATGTAGAACAGTTGCATGAGGAATGTAAAAAATTAGCATGGGATAACGAACTAGGAGACTTTAGATCTCAAACAGCATTACAATCAGGCGGCATAGGAGATCATGCTGAAGGTACAGGAACATATTTAGGCGACAACGAGCATCAATGGGATAAATTACGTCCAGACTTAATTGGAACATATTGGGAAAAGTTCTTTGACGAATTTCCATGGAAAGTATATCGCACAAGAATAATGATTATGGAGCCTCGTAGCTGTTATAGTATGCATAGAGATCCTCATCAAAGATTACATATAGCAACATATACAAACAAACAAGCTCGGTTTTTATTTGTTGATCCTCCTGAATTAGTAGAGATACCTGCCAATGGTGGAGTGTTCAAAGTCGACACAAGAGAGTTACATACTGCAATAAATTGTGGAAACGAAAAACGTTGGCACCTACTGATGAGCTTGGACAGCAACGACATCGATTGATAGATACATACTAGTATGCAAAGTTTAGAAATAAAAACCACAAATGCAGAGAGTTTTAAAAAACATGAATCTGCATACAATACATTCCTACAAAGAATGACTAAAGACTACGAAAAATCACATGTAATACCTAATATGGATAATTCTGAACCTTCAGGACTATTATACCTTATTAAAGAAGAAAGAAATGAGCATAGACGTTGGACAAGAGATACAGGACAAATTGATTTATTATATGATTTAGAAAAAGGTTCAATAGTAGGCGTTAGTGCAGTAGAACATTCTAACTTACATCCTGATTATGCTAGTGGCGGAAATCGTTTATGGATGGATAAAGAATACAGAGAAAATCATAATATAACAAAACACTTACTAACAGCAAACTTAAACTGGGCAATGACAAATAATAAAAATGGAATGATACTAACTTTTAATGAATATAACAAATTAATATGGGAAGTTATTTCTCAAGCACATACGACAGGCAAAACCCCTTCTAGTGTTAGTGGTATATGGAGTAACTGGTGGACTGATTGTGTTCCTATTGAGAATCCAATAACAGTTCATTCAACTACACAATGGGCAGTTATTAAACCTTGTACTCGCTTTTCAATGGATCAACTTAAACATGATGTGAAAAGGATACAAAATGACTACAGTTAAAAATGGATATACATATGTTTCCTCAGAACTTATTGATGAATTATATACTAGAATCAAAGCACTAGAGTATAGAGTAGCACAACATGACGCAGACATTAACGGACTAGACTGGGTAGTAAACGGAGAAAACTTTGAGGACGATAAATGAGTACAGGCATAATATTAGGTTTAGGTTTAGCATCGATTGTTATGGTTTTTTATATAATGCTTAACTTTAATATGTGGATAAAAACGGAGAATAATAATATGAAAAAGGTAATTAAATTTTTTCATGACCCTAACATGGTTGCTATTATTCCAGTAACACTTTTGTATGCCTATGGAGCATATGTTTTTGTATTGGAATTTATTTAAATGAACACGTTAAACAATCATTTAAGATATTGGTATAACGAAGATAAAGAATCTGTATGGAGAACTAGCGAAACAGATATTACTAGTATGTCTATTGGTGGTTGTACTAGACCAACTTTTAGTGCAAAGATTGAATGGCGTCGCATTGCCCAAATGATAATTGATCAGTATCCAGACTTAACACTTTTTATGAGTGGCGGTCTAGATAGCGAAATTGCATTTCGTAGTTTTAAGGCGGCTGGTGTTAAACCGAGACTGGCAACCATTAAATTTAAAGATGAATCTAACATGTATGATATTGGACCAATGATGGAAATGATGAAATCTGAATTTAATGAGAAAGTTGAGATTATAGAGTTTGATCCAGAAGAGTTTTGTTTAAGTGGAGAGTATTTAGACATTGCAGAGAAATATCAATCTTATACTTTTTATCAACAAATACTAATGAAGGTTGTTGAGGATTTTAAAGAGCCTATGATGTCTGTTGATGAAGTAGAATTAGAAAAGAAGCCAACTGTAGATTACAATACAGGTGAGACAACGTGGGGTTGGGTTTTCTTAAAAAAGGAAGATCAAGACGGTGTGTGGAGACGATTCCAAGATAAGACAGGACAAATAGCATTAAATAATTTCTACACATATACACCTGAAGCAATGCTTGCTTTTTTAAATATACCAACAGCAAGTTTATTAATAAACGATAACTTTGAATACAAATACGGATGGACTAGTAGTAAAATGAGAATTTACTCTGAGGCAGGATTTAAATTTAGAATGAGACCAAAGTATCATGGTATGGAAAACTATATGCACTTATGGGACTATGTAGAAGAAAATAGACATCCTTCATTAGACAGTTATACTCCTGTAGAGTATACTATACCAACAGACCTATTAAAGCATAATTTAGAGCAAGGGATTGAAACAGTATGTCAGCATATAAACTAAAACAATTTAACCATACTAATCTACAACAAGTTTTAGAACTTGCTGATAGTATCTACGATGGAGTGGATCCTAGTAAGTATCCAGATTTTAGAGTAGGATTTGATATTGATCAGGTTAAAGAAAGAGAAAAGTTTTTTAGAATGTTTATGTTAGATCCTGACAAGTTTAAAAACTTTAGTCAGCGAGCCTGTTGGGGAGTATATAAAAATGATAAACTAATTTCAGCTGTAGGAGTAAGACGTTTACCTCATTCTCCTAGTTGGTGCTTTGCTTGGATTTTGTCGCCTTCAATGGGAATTAAATTTGTACCAATGTTTAGAGAAATAGTTACAGAGCTTTGTAATATACACGAAGCTATTGGATTAAATGAATTCTTTTTAACTTATCCGGAAGATAGAGAAGATCCGTATAGTCGTATTATGTTATTCTTACGGGAAAAGTATTATACCTTTGTTGAGATGACAATTCCAGCAAAAACATTAACACACTATAGTTTAGTTAATGAACTGCTAGGAAGAACACTACATCCTCATAATATGAACTTTAGAAGATATATACTACGAAGAACTGATACAGAAGCACCCTCAGAAGGTGGCAAAGCAATCAGAAATAATAGGAGAATAAATGGCAATTAGTACTTGGATACAAGGGCAGGTAGGCCTATACAAAAAAACAAAACAAATACCTTTTATAGTAGCAATTTGGTTACCATATCATTTACTTGCTGTAACACTAATACCTTATTTAATTTACACTGGTTGGGAATGGTGGTACTTAGTTGCAATGTTATGTGGATGGATTACATTAGATGGTATTGGAAATAATTTAACACTACATCGACTATTAAGTCATAAATCCTGGAAGCCACGTGAATGGATGAAACCATTCTTATACTGGTTAGCAGTTATGGTAGGAGAAGGAAGTCCTCTATGGTGGGCATCATTACATCGAGGACATCATCATAAAGTTAGTGATCAGCCAGGCAAGGACATTCACACTCCTGTAGAAAACGGCTGGTGGCATAGTTATATGGGTTGGCAGTTTGATATTAAACAGGATAGTGTAAGTTTTCGTTATGCCGTTGACCTATTAAGAGATAAAAAGATTGTGTGGTTGCATAATCATTATAATAAAATTATATACGGAACATTACTAGTTAGTTTGTTATTATTTGGATGGCAATTTACATTTTGGTTTTGGATTATGGGAGCATTATCTAGTTTACACATGGACGGAATGGTTAATACATTTGGACATGTTCCTGCCGCAGGCTACCAAAACTTTAATAACAAAGACTGTAGTACAAACTGTTGGCCAATAGGATATTTTCATTTTGGAAGTGGTTGGCATAATAACCATCATAGAGAAGCAAGTAGCTTTGATTTTGGAGCAAGTGTAAGTGGTAGATGGCACGAGTTTGATCCTTGCTTAATTATAATGTTACCGTTTGCTCCACTTTCGGAAATAAAAAGGTTGTGGGGAAACAGAAAACATGCTATAATAGAAAGAAACTCAGAAGCAAAGGAAACAGTATGACATTATGTTCGGAGATAGATTTTGATAAAGACCCGAATTACAAACAAGTATTAGATAAAGGATTTATTGGCCTAGTTGATTATATGGGCACAGATAACTCTATTGTACAAGCCGCTCGTGTTAGTTACGGTGATGGTACTAAAAAAGCCAGCAGTGATAGAGCATTAATACGTTATCTAATGCGACATGAACACACTACGCCATTCGAGATGTGCGAAGTAAAGTTTCACATTAAACTGCCTATTTTTGTAATGAGGCAATTAGTTAGACATAGGACGGCATCATTAAATGAATATTCAGCCCGCTACTCGGTACTTACAGACGAAGTCTATGTACCCAACTCAGAGAACATCAAGCCACAAAGTACAACCAATAAGCAAGGTAGAGAAGGAGAGCTTGACGAAGAAACAAAAAGACGAATCAGTGACGATATTAACGAGTCATGGGATCGTGATTACTCCCTCTACACAGAACATTCCGATAACCTTAACTTGGCTAGAGAGACTGCGAGGCAAGTTCTTCCAGTAGGCGGATATACAGAATGTTACTGGAAATCCAATCTTAAAAACTTTTTACATTATGCTAGACTACGAATGGATAGCCATGCACAATGGGAAATACAAGAATATGCTAGAGCAATGTATGATATGGTAAAAGAAAAGTTTCCTGTAGCATGTGAAGCCTTTGAGGATTACCAAGAGCAATCAGTAAAGCTGAGTAAACAAGAACTTGTATTTGTTAAATCTCTTATGTTTAGAGAAATTGATATTAATAGGATAGACGAGATAGGCGAAAACTTTGGTATCAGTAAACGAGAAATGCAAGAGATTGTAGAAAAATTTGGGTTGAATGATATACAAAATTAATGGAAAGCCTTACGTTAACTTAGACAATCACATTGATATTGAAGGGCTTAATAAATTAAAAATAAAACTATGTAAGGCTTTTGCTGATTCGTGGTTAGGATTAAAAGTAGGTTGTCAAGTACTTCCTGCAGTAGCTGGTGCTGGATTGAATTGGCCAGAAGAGAATCCAGGAGAGGAACTATCTACTGCATTAAAACGTATTGCTGGAGATAAT
>VMHT01164492.1_pt1 | contig 290878 bp, 294 predicted proteins | sample 4693611 | NCBI WGS metagenome assembly VMHT01 (sample SAMN12280063, study PRJNA550983) | marine metagenome | isolation source: seawater sampled from same location over 5 years 0.02-0.2 micron viral filtrate | place: USA: collected off the coast of southern California halfway between the port... ... | reverse complement strand
GGGAAATAGGCAAAAATCGAACAAAACAGAGGGTGATAACGCCAAAATCGCGCTTGAATGGCTTTTTTTCGAGTTGAAAAGCGATTCAGCGATAAATCAGGCGTTAATCAGACCCTCCCTAAATTTCAGATTCGCTGGGAATTCCCTGATGAAAATGGCACAAAGTATAGCTTTAGCAATAAAATAAACGACTGGATAAAGGGTGGTGCTGGGGGCTGGAATACGCTTTTGCAAAGTAGGTTGCCTGCACCAATCAGAGTAAACCCAAATGATGGATACGACGGTCTTGAGAAAGTAGTCAAAGACCTTGCCTCAAAAAATGCAGCAAAGAAGCTAAAAGATGATAAGGGTAAATTGGCTGGCATTGTTTCTGAAATAGAAAAGTTAGCAAAAGAAGTAGATAAAGAGATTTCTGGAAGCGTAAACCAGTTGAGCCAAAAGATAGAGAATGAATTGAATAAACTGTTTCAGGGAGCTTCTGTAAGTTTTGAAACAGGAGTTGGGAAATTTAAGGCTGAAGACGCGATAAAAGACGGATCCAAGTTCTTTATAAAAACCAGTGGGAATATATCTTCTCTTGATCATCAAGGTACTGGTATCAAGAGGGCCTTCTTATGGTCGGCTATCAATGCTCTGTGCAGTGAAGGAATGTACAAGAAGGGTTCGAAAGTAATTCAAAATGATGCGCCAAAAGTTTTGCTTATCGATGAGCCTGAGATAAACTTGCATCCTTCTTTGATAAGAGCGGCGAGGAAGGCGATATATGCGTTGGCTGATATGGAAGGTTGGCAGGTGATATGTACAACTCATTCGCCTATATTTATTGATCTTACCCAGGATCATACTACTTTGATTAAGGTCTCAAATACTCAGGATGGTGTTTTCTATTTTCAAACGGATCGCGCTCACTTTAGTGCTGACGAGAAAGATAATTTGAAAATGTTGAATCGATGTTGTCCGACCGTTAACGAGTTCTTTTTTTACTCGAATGCGCTTCTTGTTGAGGGGGATACCGAGTATTTGGCATATCAATACATAATTGAAGAATCTGGTCTTGAGGGAAGCTATTGCGTTATAAACTGTAGAGGGAAGGCCAACATCCCGATGTTCATCAAGATATTTGACCAATTCAACGCGAATGCTGTTGCAATTCATGACCTTGATACAAAGTTCAAGAAGGATGAATCTAAAAATGCCATGTGGACGATTAACCTGAATATCAGAGATCTTGCAGATAAAGCCGGTGGGAGAGTCAAAACTGTCGTCCATAATCCTGACTTTGAAGGATATTACCTTAACGAGAGTCCGGTAAAGGACAAGCCTTATAATCTCTTTACTCACTTAACCTATTCCGGTTTTAAAACTGAGGAGAAGTACAAGAAGCTGAGGAATTCTCTCAATTCAATTATTGATGGTTCGCATGAAGGGTTATATGAAACTAAGGCTGAACTTGATGGGATGGCTTAACAAGTGACTGTGGCTGAGATTCAATGCTGGGCTTCCTCAATTTATAATTAAATATATTGAACTTTTAATTCTTCAGACATTTTCTTTGCGACTTGGGGCAACGGATTGCATTTATGTTTCAGCGTGTCATTTTATCAGGTTGAGCTCTTCGAGTCTTATTGCCATGGTTTCTGTTGAAACGCCGAACTGGTCCGCTAATGACTGGACATTGACGAAGTTAAATCTTTCAGTGCTCGCCAGCAGCTTTGCGAGTGCTCTATCGGTGGGGCACTTTTGTAGTAGCTCCCTCGCATTCGAGAAGCCCAGCGCAAAGGCTGTTTCATTCGTCAGGACAAAAGGTTCTGTATAGAAGATTTCCAAGAAACGCGCTTTGACGAGTTTTGCCGGCATCAGAAACAGAGTGGCGAACTCATCTGCCTCTTTCTCAAAACGGTCTCTTTTTGGACCCATCATGTCAATGGTTCTGTCCCGATGCATGGATCCGTGGAATTCATGAAGCATTGCGTGCCCGATTTCGTGAGCGGCCGTAAACCGCCTTACCTTCGCCTTGTGTTGGTGAGAAATGGAAATTGTTTTACTTGATTCGTCGATCAGGCCGGCAACGTCCGAATCGCCGTCGCCAGTCTGATGGATTCCGATGCCACTGAGTTCTTGATATTCGAAACCTGCGATTTTTGCGGCAACCCTGACATCCAGCATTTCAACCGGATCTTCGGGGGCATCGTCACCCCAAATCGCTTTCTGATTATCCCAGATGAAACGGTGCAAGCGCCGCACGGTTTCTTGAATCTCCCGCCTCGGGTAGTTCTTCGATTTGACGATTGGGAATTCCGGAAGACCGGCATCCTTTTGGTTCTGGTGTTCTTGGGTATTACTGGATTCATCCGAGTCCACGGCTTCATTGTTGGCTGCTAAATACGGATTGTGAAGGATGCCCGGATAGTCCGCTGGATATGAAGCCGAAACGTTATTCTTTGCAGGAGTGAATAATATCGCTTCTTCAGCCGAGTGCTCTTGTTCAAGCTCCTCCATGTGGGCTAGAGGGTTCTTATATGCTCGGCGGCTGGATGAGAATTTGTTGCCCATTGAGATACCCTTAACTCAGAGAGCCCTTGGAGTTCCACTCCCAATTTTGAGTCTTCCCACTCGCCGCTGCCGGTGAAATGGTAAAAACACGCTAGGGCTGTTCAAAAATTAACCTTTTTCCAGTATAGCACCATATAGTGTTGTGTGAACAAGGGCCGAGTTATCCTCTAAGGATGCGTGGCAATGAAAAAAGCATATAAAACATATGCATATGTATGTTTTGCGTATCCACCGGAATTTCCGGATTTTTGGATTGGCACAACATGTAGTGTTTGATCTGGTGCGTTGCTGCATTCAGCCAACTCAGACTTCCTACTTGCTGATAGAGGCCATTACCTCCTCCCGAGCATCAATCTCTCCCTCATCTTTAACCTTCGAAATTTTCGGCGGCGGCGGAGTCCACGCCTTCAGCATTTGCCCGGCCTCATGGTAAAAGTGAGGTACAGCCTTCTCCAGTTCTTCAACAAACACCTTCCGCCCACTGAATTTCCCGGCAAGATCCACTTCATACACGACTTCCAGCGTGGTTGCCGCTGTATTGGAGGTGTCGGATTCCAGTAACTCGGGCGAGTCCCGCAGCTGTTTGAGGGCCTGGTAGGTGGTTTCGGCTTTTCCTGGCCGGGTCGCGCGGATGAAGAAGCCGGCTGGTTCTGTTTTCTTTAATTGGCGCAGAAGCCAGTTCACTCTGGCCTTGGTGCTTTTCTTGTCTTTGGGGGCGGCGAGGCGCATGGAGCAGTAGATCATTCGTCGCTGCAGGTCCGCTGTGACTTCCAGGTCTGCAGCGGCGTTTATGATGTTCAGCGTACATTGCAGTGAAGGGGCTTTGCAGAATGCGTCGGCATCGTCTTTCAGGCGCTTGGATGCGTCTAGCCGGTGATCGTTCTTTAGCTTCAGTGATACATCGCTGCCGGTTAGCCGGGACATGATCAGGCAAAGGTCCCGTTGTTCCTGGTGCCAGGCGGCAATGGTGTTCTGTACCTCGTCGCTGGTTTTCGCCAGTGGGGCATTGCTCTTTACTTTGTTGACCACGTCTTTCCATTCGGCATTCATCTGGTCGAAATGGCTGATGCCGGACCGGTCGCTCTCAAGATATCGCAGTATTTCACTGAGTATGAATACCTGGTCTTCGTCTTCAACGCCATCGTTCTTCAGCAGCAGCTGGCATTGGGTGCGGATGAATGCCCACGACCAGTGGTAGAGCGCGACGGTCCGGGTGGCGTTTTTCGAAAGTTTCACCGGGTGGTGGGTTGGCAGTGCGGCGAACTGATTGGTAATGGTGATAACCGCATCTATCTTGTGAGTCTTGGCCTGTTGCAGGTAACGGGTGACCTGTTCTTCGCCAACGGTATCGTTGCCGACTTTGGCTTCGATTAAAGCCCGCCACTCCCGGCGGCCAGTGCGCAGAATGAGTAGTCCATCCGGGCGATCTTTCTGTTTTGCGGCTGCTTTGTCCTCATTTGCGAAAACAACCTCTGTCCAGGCTTCCAGAGTGGCGCTGGTTCCCACCCGCACATTCAGGGACTTCAGAAGTGCCTGGCGCAGTTCCAGCACGGAGCGAAGGCCGGCGAGCAGGACGGAAACGGATCTTTGCTCTCTTGCGCTGTCTGCGGTTATCGGAATCAGTCGGGCGGGTTCTCCTCCGATGAGGATGTCAGGGCGGTTGGTCACAACTGCTAGCTCCTTGCTCTTTATTAGGATTGCACTTTTTATTTAGCTTAGCAGGTATTTTGGGAGGTGCTTGGTTGCCCGTTGCCCATTGGTTATAGCAGTTGTTGGTGTGTCTTCACTGCCTTCCCGAATTCACAGGTACTTCGAGAAAATTGCCTTCACGCCGGCTTTGTCGAGGTAATCAGATTCGACTTTGTAAAGCGTGTCGCCGGGCTCTTCGGGCAGCACGAAGACTGTGGATTGGTTCTTTGAGATAAAATAGAAGAACTTGTGGCTTGCGCCTGACCAGCTGCCGGAATCTGCGTCGTTCGCAAACACCGCCTGAAATGATTTAACGGCACCTTCGTGGCAATCTTCGATGCTCTTCCGCAACACTTCCTCGAAGAACGTAGCCAGTGGGCAGCCGTTTTTTGTGAGGCCGTGTTCCCGGCCAAAAGACACGTATTTCTTACCCTGTTGCTCGCTGTACTTCACAGCAAGAATTTCACTGTTGGTTCCCAGGTAGGCGACTAACACTGGATCTTCTGGAATATAGAAGTCGAATTGCTTGTACACAACGCGCATGGCGTTGCCCTGTGCGGTTGCCGCGAGTGCTAGTAGCCCCAGCAGTGAAAGCAATAGGAAGGTGAGGAGTTGGCGCATATCAGATCCCGTTAAGAGCAAGAACCATTTTGTGTTGGTTTTTGATGGCTACCGTATCCCGGCACATGTTGTAGATACCGGTGTCCCCGGACATGATCTTGTATCCGATCTTTGCGATCGTCTGCACGATATAGCTAATACCGGGTGGGGTCATGGTGTTGCCGGGGACAACGTCTACCCAGGCAGTGCAGCTCTGAGCTTCACTCAGCGCTTCGTATAGTACTCGTGCGGCGCTTTCGTTGACGGCGTGAGGCTGGGCGATGCCCGGCCAGAAGAAGTTGATCGCAGCGGCGATACGTTCCCTTTGTTCGTGATTCATTCCGTTTGTAACTCCCTGTCTTTATTCGCCCCCTGTCCATGGGGGGTATGGGCGGAAGATTATCAGCATCTTTGTTTGGGTGCCAACTCTTGGCGGGCACGTTACTTTACCCCGATGCCTTTCAGGACTTCATTCTCAATTTCTTCCCAACGGAATCTATCCAGCACCAACTGGCTGAACTGCTCCGGCTTATCCGGCGATGTCAGCATGATGACCGACTTCTCGGGGCTGAATGCGATGTAGGCGGTGATATCGCCAACGGCCATTACGCTGAGTTCCCTGCCATCGTTGGCATCCAGGTTCATCCGGGCTATTCCTTCGAGTTCTTTCCGCAACTCGGGGTCTTCAACTGCACTGAAGTCCCGTTGGAAGATGTAGGCCGGTGCCTGGTTCATCTGGATGTCGGGGTTGCCCCAGTCCTCCGGTGTCACCACGGTGGCGTAAAGGCTCTTTTCATCACTGTAGAAAATCAGCTCGCCGTCGCTTCCCACAAATGTTGCGTCGGCAAGGGACCGAAGGGGGAGGGTAATGGGGTGACCAGCTCGGTTTATAGTTACGCCAGGCTCCGCCTGCCTCGGTTCGAGAGGTTCAAGCGTTTTTAGGTCTGTGGCCGCGCACCCAGCGGAAAAGAGGCTGAGCAGGAAGGCTAGAAGAAAGGCGATCGGAGGTTTCATGATCCTGATCCATTGGATGATTGTCGGTCCGTGACAGCAGGATATTAGCGATTAGGCGTGAGTATGGAAAGGCGCACGACTGCGTGTGCTCTTTCTGATGAAAACCGGCCATTCTCACAACCCCCCGCAATGAATGGATTGGCGATGTTCGTTATTTCAATCCAGTCGGGGCCGGGCCCCGGTGCTTTACGCTGTCGAGCACAGGCTCAATCACATTGATGGAGACCCTCTCATTCCGCACAACGTTATTGTAGAGCGCGTTACCGAGGCTCCTGAGACGCGTGATCTCTGATTTTCGTTTAACCGCCCTTTTTAAATCTGGCTTTGCAGTTACCGCTCATGCACATGGTGCAATAATGCTCGCGGTCCTCGTGGCTGGTGCCCTCTGCGATCTTGATGCCACAGCCGTTGCAGAGCAGGATGGTAATGTCGCCTTCAGTTCTCACGATGGCGTGTTCATAATTCATAAGACAGCCCATTTTCATTCTGAAATGCTTTCTGAATACTACGAAATTTGTGGCGGGTCAGACCGCGTGACTCTCTGAATAGTCAATCCATCCAGTTCCAGGGGGGCGCATCCAGAAGCCCCTGGCCAAGAATGCGGGTTTCACCCAGCTCTTTGTTCAGTGCGATGGAGTGGCAATCCTCGTCTGCTTCCAGGGCGGCTACCAGCCGGGGGGCATGAGAAACAACCCAGACCTGGGTTTCCCTCGAGGCGCGAATGATCAGCCGGCCGAGGGCTGGAAGCAAGTCGGGATGCAGGCTTGTTTCTGGTTCGTTCAGCACCATTAGTGATGGTGGTCGGGGTGTGAGCAGGGCGGCGACCAATAGCAGGTAGCGAAGGGTGCCATCAGAGAGCTCGGCCTGATTCAGGGGGCGGAGCAGGCCGGCCTGCTCAAATTGCAGGATGAAACGGTTGCCTGCGTCTGTGCTGAACCCAAGCTTCGCTCCGGGAAAGGCATCTTCAATAGCGTTGTGCAGGCCCTCCCGGTCGCCGATTTCGTGAATGGTGCGCAGGGCTGCAACCAGGCTATGGCCATTGTGGTCCAGCACCGGGGTACGGGTTCCGATTTGCGGGGTCCGGATGCTGGAGCGTTGATCGGTGCGGAACTGATCGTAAAAACGCCACTGTCGGATGGCCTGCCGGACCGCATGGACTTCAGGTACAGCGACAGGATCACTGATTTCGCTCAGAATGCTCTCATAGGTGTTTAGCCGGGTGTCATAGACCTCCCATTTCCGCCCGGAACGTACTTTGACAACCGGCCCGACGCGATCAATAAGACAACTGCTTGGGCGGCAGACATCACCCACCCAGATACATTCGCGTTTTATTTCCGGGTCGAGCTGAAACATGCTGGGCTCCTGATAACCTGCAAAGCCCGTAGAGGCCGGAATCCCCAGAGAAATCGCGTAGCCGAATTCTTCGCCGGCAAATCCCAGCCGTAGTCGGGATGGGGTGTTTCCGGCGGTCCCCTGAACTGGCGCTGAGCCGTCCCGCATCTCCTTTGAGAACTGGCCGGGCCCTGCCCAGAAGGTGTAGTCCAGGCCTCCTTCTTCTGCCAGGGAGGAAATCAGGTTGCCTTTTGCCGTTTCCGCCAGCAGGCGCAACGATTTATAGAGGTTTGATTTGCCACAGCCGTTCGGACCGGTAACGACGTTTAGGCCCGCCAGCGGTGCGACCACGTCTCTTAGGCTGCGATAGTTGGAAACGGCAAAGGCTTTGATCATGATCTGGATTAAACCTGTTACTTGATGGCGCGAGTGAGTATTACCTGGAGTGGGAATAGTCTATCAGCGCCTGAACACAATGGCGGAACAGCTCCGCCGAGAAAAACGGATGTTCGCCCGGCTGTTCTGCTACGAATAACTGACCACCGGAACCCCGGATGCCTCCCTCGATCATCAGGTTGTCGCTCATCTCGAAGTCTTCAATGCTGTGGCCCAGTTCATCCCGATCGGCTGCGCCGGCGCGTTCACGATAGTGCCTGGGGTCCAGAGTGAATCCGAACGCAGGTTTGCCCTGGCCGGTCATGTAGCCGACTTCGAACACGGTGCCCGGGTCCGCACTGATCCCCCGGAAGGGCGTGAGGTTGGCAATGATGGCATCGCAGCTGTCCATCAGTTCGCGGTTGGCCTGGTAGATCCGGTGGCCGCGGGCGGGTTTGGATTCGTTATCGGAGAATGTCAGCGCGGTGTCCAGTGGGTCTATGCCCTCACATCCGGCTTCCTCAAGGAGTCGTTTTTTCTCGGCGACGCTGGCCTGGTGTTCTTCGGTCGGAAAAAAGACTTCCGGGCCTGCGAGGTAGATGCGGTTTGGTTTTGTCATTTTGAAGTCGTCTCCCATTGACGCTAAGGGACGAGTTTACTTGGCTTGCCCTACGTTCTCATCCTGGGGCTCCGATATAGCTTCTGTTTTTGTGATCTTGGCAGGCGGCGGTGTCCAGGCTTTTAGCAATTGTCCTGCTTCCTGAAGTGTTTGTCCTATAGGTTGGCAGCGATGTACCTATTTAGGTACAATTAGCTTTCCTAAGGAAGGAGCGCTATGCCAGGGAAAACAGTTAATGTCGTGTTCTACAGGACCGCGAGTGGTCGTGAGCCGGTCAAAGAGTGGCTGCTGAAGCTGGAGAAGATTGATCGCTCAGTCATCGGGACAGACCTTAAAACGGTGGAGTATGGTTGGCCGCTGGGGATGCCTTTGGTAAGAGGGTTCTCGGGGAAAGCTAATTCAGACTTGTGGGAGGTCCGCAGTGATCTCTCAGGGGGCCGGATTGCGAGAGTCATATTCACGATGTTTGATGGCGATATGGTGTTGCTAAACGGCTTTATTAAGAAGACTCAGAAGACACCCGATCAAGAGTTGGCAAAGGCGAGAGACCGAAAGAAGAATCTTGTCTGAATGGGAGCAGGAAAATGACACAGCACAAGCACATTGGCAGCTCTCTCGATGATCTGCTCGAATCTGATGGCACACTTGAGCAGGCAGAGGCTGAGGCGCTGAAGCGGGTAATCGTCTGGCAGATTGAGCAGGCAATGGGGCAAACCGGCGTAAACAAGTCCCAGCTTGCCCAGAGGATGCATACCAGCAGGACGGTGGTTAACCGCCTTCTGGATGAGAAGGATACCGGCGTAACCATCACAACCCTTGTCAAAGCCGGTCGCGCCCTGGGGATGACCTGGACTTTGCAGGCCGATGACGACGATGGATCGCCTCGTGCGGCCTGAAAGGAAGGTAAGGTTATAATGGCGCACTTTTAACTACCGCAGAGAACTCTATGCCTATCGAGAAGAATCAGGTTGTCCTGTTTCACTACAGCGTCCGCGATGAACAGAACAACGTTGTTGAAGACTCCCATGGCGGCGAGCCGAACGCCTACCTGCATGGCCACGGCGGCATTATCCGTGGCCTGGAGGAGGCTCTGGAAGGTCGCGAGGCAGGCGACGTTTTCAGTGTCACTATCGCTCCGGAGAAAGCCTATGGTCCGCGCAAGCCAGATGCCGTGCAGCGGGTGCCGATCAAGCATCTGATGGGTGCCAAACGCTGGAAAGCAGGCATGATCGCCCAGGTGCAAACAGAGCAGGGCCCGCGCCACGTGGTCGTCGTCAAGGTCGGCCACAAGTTTGCGGATGTGGATACCAATCACCCGATGGCTGGCAGGACCCTGACTTTTGATGTCGAGATCGTCGAAGTCCGGGCTGCCGATGCGGAAGAGTTGGCGCACGGCCATGCCCATGGGCCGGGTGGGCACCACTAAAGGCTCTCAATCCCGGTGTTGCTGGGTCCCAGTGAATAGCTGCAGGGTGGCAGGAGGGCTCGGCCCAGCGTGCACTGGGGTTTAAGTTTACCCATTTTGGGTATAGAGTTACCCAAAATGGGTTTCAGGGTTGCTGGCAATATGTCCGAAGAAACAACATTGCACGGTACGGGATTAGCGGATGCGCTGTTCTCCGCAACCCGTCAGAAGGTCTTGCGCCTATTCTTCGCACGGCCTGATACGGACTTTTCGATCAAAGAACTCATTGAGCAGGCGGAAGCCGGTTCGGGGGCTGTGCAGCGGGAGCTCACCCGTCTGGTGGATAGCGGGTTGGTAGAAGTTAATCTGCAGGGGCGGCAGAAACGGTATAGAGCTAACCTGGATTCACCCGTCTATCCGGAATTATCTTCTCTTGTGTCCAAGTTGCTCGGTCCGGAACAAGAAGTTGCGGATGCCCTCAAGTCGATTAATGACAAGATCGATCTGGCCTTGATTTATGGTTCGGTGGCCAAGAGAACGGACCATGCCGATAGCGATATAGACCTCATGCTGGTTTCAGATACCCTTACTCTGGAAGAAGTCTTTGAGGCGTTGGAGTCTGCCGAGATCAATCTTTCCCGGACCATTAACCCGACGCTCTACAAGCAAGAAGAGTTTATAAAACGGCGAGCCAACAATAATCCATTTCTGAGGAAAGTCCTGGAAGGACAGTACATAGTGTTGAAAGGAAGCGTTGATGAACAAGGAAGCATTGGAAAATCTGGTCCGGATACACAAACTGCACCCTGAGCCCGCAGATGCCAACGAGATTCAGGGACTCATCCAGTCCGGTAGCGTTCGATTGAAGGACGCAGGTATGGAAGCGCTTAGTCTGGAGAGCCGCTTTGATTTGTCATACAACGCGGCGCATGCGCTCTCTTTGGCGGCACTTCGTTATTATGGCTACCGGTCTGACAACCGATATCTGGTATTTCAATGTCTGCAACACACGCTGGGTTTGTCACCAGCAAAATGGCGGGTCCTTGATCAGGCCCATCGCAAGCGTAATTTGGCGGAATATGAAGGCGATATCGAGGTTGATGAAGCGATGGTGACAAGTCTTGTGGAAATAGCAGAGGAAATCAGGCGAGCGGTGGTTGCACTTGCGACCGGAGAAGTCTCCTAACTACCCAAAGTGGGTAAAATTCTACCCAGTTTGGGTATCTAAGAGAAAAAGAAATAAAGGGCTGAAGCATGCGAATCGGCATCATCGCAGACACCCACAGCAAGATGCGTCCCGAAGCCCTGGAGGTTTTGCAAAGCTCGGACTTCATCCTTCACGCCGGTGATGTCGGGCGGGACGAGGTTCTGGAAGCCCTGGAGGCAATTGCGCCGGTGGTTGCGATTCGCGGCAATATCGACCAGTCAGGCCGTGCAGCGAATCTTCCGGATGTTCAGGAGCTGGAGTTCCTGGGCCATGCGTTCTACATGCTCCACGATGTCAAAACCCTCGACTTCGATCCGCAAGGCCGTTACCGGGTGGTGATCGCCGGCCATTCCCATAAACCCTGTAATGAATGGATTGGCGATGTTCTGTATTTTAATCCAGGCGGTGCCGGGCCCCGGCGCTTTACGCTGCCGATCACGGTAGGGCGGTTGAAGGTGAGCGAAGGCGGTGTGGTTGGTGAAATTATTGAACTGCCGGTTTGATCCGGTACGGTAACCGTAACAGGTTCATTGTTTCTCAGTTAGCCCACGGTATGCGTAGCCTTATTCGCAGTGAACTTATCTACGAGCTTTAATCGTAAAATATCACTCAATTCCCAGAACGCGGAGCTTGTTATGCGTGAGTTTGTTTTAGTGAAGGCCTTTCTGGTTGTGTTAGCGCTGGCGTTTACACCGATGCTCGCCCAAGCGAAGTCGGTGTGGATTGATGTCCGAACGGAAGCCGAGCACAGGCTCAATCACATTGATGGAGACCCTCTCATTCCGCACAACGTTATTGTCGAGCGCGTTACCGAGCGGTTTCCGGACACGAATGCGGAGATAAACCTTTATTGCCGAAGTGGAAACCGTGCTGGTAAAGCGAAGTCTGCTCTGGAGAGCGCCGGCTACACCAACGTCAAAAACATGGGTAGCGTAGCCGAGGCCCGTGAGGCGCGTGATCTCTGATTTTCGACTGACCAGCCGTTTGTCACTGGTGAAGTCGCGTTTCAGGCTGAGCGCCAGTTCCCGTAGAATAATCAGGCTGGAAAGGTTTCGTCTAACCGCCCTTTTAAAATTTTGCTTTGCAGTTACCGCTCATGCACATGGTGCAATAATGCTCGCGGTCCTCGTGGCGGGTGGCCTATCAGCGCTCGAACACAATGGACGAACAGCTCCGCCGAGAAAAACGGATGTTCGCCCGGCTGTTCTGCTACGAATAACTGATCACCAGATTCCCGGATGCCTCCCTCGATCATCAGGTTGTCGCTCATCTCGAAGTCCTCGATGCTATGTCCAAGCTTATCCAGCTCAGTTTCGCCGGCGCGTTCGCGGTAGTGGCGGCTGTCCAGGGTGAATCCGAACGCAGGCTCGCCCTACGTTCTCATCCTGGGGCCCAATATAGCCTCTGTTTTCGTTATCTTGGGAGGTGGTGTTGTCGCTGGGTATGACCTGGGCTTTGCAGGCCGATGACGATGATGGATCGCCTCGTGCGGCCTGAAAGGAAAGTCAGGCTATAATGCCGCTCTTTTAACCATCGCAGAGAACCCTGTGTTCGAGGGCCGGGTGGGCACCATTGATTCGCAACTGAATGCCACTAGGTGCTTTCAGGCAGTGACCTTCTCAGCAGGAAGTAACCTGTTGCTTTGCCCTACACTGGCGGTTTAGCGTTTTTCACGGGTAAAATCATGCCTGTTCAGATCAAAGGAGATGTGACATGGAATGTCCTGATATTCGTAGTTTAGAACTTGACCGACATGATAAAGAAGCACTGGAGGAAATCAGGAGGGCGCAGAGAGCGGGCAATCTCCTCGAGGTCATGATGCCATCCGGTGTGCTTGCGACGATTTTCCTGGGGAACAACGCTGCTCAGGCAAGCTACAATATCCATTCCACTGACTGGGTGCTCTTCGCCCGCGCAATGAAAGCTCTTCCGGATCTTATCCGCCACCGGGTTAGTCAAGTCGCCAAACTGCGTATTCTAAGTGGCGGACTGAGCAATGAACAGCGCCAGTTCTGGGATGCAGTGGATAAAGGTTGCGGGGGCTATTGATATGCGGATATTGATGCCTTTGTGTGTGCTTGCCTTGGCCCTGCCTAGTTCGGTCGCTGCGGGCAGCGGCGATCACCATCAGTATATTACGGACAAAATTGCCCATTACTCGAGTGCGTTTGAGCGTTGCAAGAGCGTGGCAGACGAGCGGGCTCAGCCTGAGGATCGTGTCCTAAGCAGGCTTAGGGAATACCCGAAAGCCGAGGTGGAGCGCTTCCTGATGACCCGGTCTGATCTCGCTATGCAGCAGTGCACCAAGCCGGCATCGGGTGAGCTGGCTTACGCAATTCTGGTGACGGAAACACTGGAACTGAATCAGCAAACCAGGGACTCCATTTCTGCAATTAAAGACTTGGCGTTTTCGGGGGATAACCGGAAACTCGAATTAATGTATCTGTCTCTGCCCATGGAAATGAGGCAGTCGCTTGAGCAGCTGGGCTATTTCAGCAAACCATTCAATGATCGTTTGCTTATGGAAATGGTGAGTGAATAGTGCTTTCCGGATCGCAGAGGCTTTATTGGGGCTCGCCCGCTAGTTGTCTGGGGCGTGTTCTGCGTGATTGAGCTGACAGTGTTCCTCACATTGGTCGCCCTTTACCTTTACTTCAACAGAGGCGGGCCCGTGGAGTCGGAAGTCCTTTGGGCGACTATGGTTATGGCGGTGTACCTCGCCATTTATCTGTATGTTCCGCCCGCACTTACGATGTCCTCCCGGCACATCGGCCAGATTTTTGGGTTCGTTCCGACGGTGTCTTTCGGGGCGATTCTGTTTCCCGAGCTGAACAGCCGTTTTCCTGTCCGGGTGACCAGGCTGCTTGGTTGGGTGGGCTTGGTGGCTGTTTTGCTGATACTTTGCGTTTTAAAGCTGTTTGTCTGGTAGTGATGCTTACGAACGCTACCATCGAGATTGCGTCTCGCCATCCAGAGGTTATTCGGGAAGATCTTGAGCTAAGGGGTTGAGGAACACGCTTTTGACGCATACAGACAACAGGCCTTGTACTTCTTCCCGCTACCACACGGGCACGGTTCGTTGCGCCCGGGTTTGAGCTGACCTTCGCTGGTATCGCCATGCAGGTAATACCAGTGGCCGTCCTCCAGCAGAAACTCGGAGTTTTCTTCCAGGTATCCCCAGCCCTTGCCCAGCCGGTAGAGGGCGCGGAAGTGAACAGTGCCCTTCTGCCCTTTTTCGGTGCTGTCCAGTATCTGCAGCGAGGTCCAGTCCGGCGAGTCTTTAAGATCCAGCGCTTCTGGCCGTGTGTCGGGGTGCCAGGTGGCCAGCAGGTGGTCCGGCAGGTCCAGCACAAACGCGGCGTAACGGGAGCGCATCAGCGCCCGGGGTGTTGATGCGGGTTCACCCTGGTGCAGAGGTTGGCAGCATTGTGGGTAGGGGGCTCCGCTACCGCAGGGGCAGGTTATGTTTGTGGAGGCTTGGGTCATTGGTGTTTGTCTTGTTTCCGGGCTGGTTTTCAGTCGATGCCGAGCATCTCATGAACGGTTGCTTTGGTCGACACCCTGGAGATTCCGGCCACGCTTGATTTCTTCTGATCCGCCCAAATTGTTTAAACCAACAAGTTATCAGAGGCAAAGAAATAATGACCGATATTCGTCACCTCGTATGTCCCCACTGCCACAAAGTGAACCGTGTGCCCGCCGACAAGTTGTCATCCGGCGGCAATTGCGGTGCCTGCAAGCAACCGCTGTGGCCGGATCAGATTCTGGAGTTGTCGGACCAGAGCTTCGCTGCTCACACAGGGCGCAGTGATGTGCCCGTGCTGGTGGACTTCTGGGCCAGTTGGTGTGGCCCGTGCAAAGCGATGGCGCCGCAGTTTGAGCAGGCTGCGAAAGCCTGGCGAGGGAAAGTGCGCTTTGCCAAGCTGAACACTGAACAAGCCCCTGGGCCAGCTGGTCAGTTTGCGATTCGCAGCATCCCCACCCTGATTCTGTTTCAGAATGGCCGGGAAGTCGCCCGCCAGAGTGGTGCCATGAACCAGGCGCAGATTAACCAGTGGTTGCAGTCGAAGGGTGTTCGCTGAAAAGCTGAGTCAGGTTTTCGCCTGGGCAAGCGCCTGCACACAGCGGCGGAACAACTCCGCCGAGAAAAATCGGTGTTCGCCTGGTTGCTGTGCCACGAATAGCTGACCACCGGAACCGCGGATACCGCCTTCAATCATCAGGTTGTCACTCAATTCAAAGTCTTCAATCGTGTGGCCCAGTTCGTCCAGATCGGTTGCACCGGCCCGTTCCCGATAGTGCCGGCTGTCCATGGAAAACCCGAAAGCGGGCTTGCCCTGGCCGGTCATGTAGCCTACTTCGAAAACCGTGCCCGGGTCTGCGCTGATACCGCGGAAGGGGGTGAGGTTGGCAATGATCGCGTCGCAGCTGTCCATCAGTTCGCGGTTGGCCTGGTAGATTCGGTGGCCGCGTTCGGGTTTTGCTTCGTCGTCTGTAAACGCCAGTTCTGTGTCCAGCGGGTCTACGCCTTCAAAGCCGTATTCCCTGAGCAGGCGCTTTTTCTCGGCTACGATGGCCTGATGTTCCTCTGCCGGGAAGAAAACTTCGGGGCCGGCGAGGTAGATGCGTTTGGGCTTCCCGGGCTGATCTGGCTGCACAATACTGCTCCAGTATTTGGTATCAGTTTGAGTTTTGTGGAGCTTAGCCTATTCTGGGCACCTATTTCTCACTCTGGAGTGGCTTTATGAGCCTGGCTATCGCACTGCACGTTCTTTCGGACGCGATATGGGCTGGCGGGCGGTATCTGTAGTTTCGAAACCCGTATGCCCGGAGTGGGATATATTCTCGATGGGGTCGCTTTTCATAAGGTTTTGCGGGGAGAAGTGTATTGAATCAGATAGGAATACTTACAGCCTGGGATGACACCAGGGGATTTGGTTTTATTACTCCGGCAAGCGGTGGTGACCGGGTGTTTGCCCATATCAGCAGCTATGAGGGCCGGGGCCGGCCGGTTGTCGACCGCAAGGTGAGGTTCAGCATTACCGAGGATGGTCAGGGCAGGCTGAGGGTAGGGCAGTTTCAGTACGCCGGAGCGGCAAAGATTGGCGCCAGCTTTGCGCCGGTATTCTGGCTGGCCGCGGCTGTTGTGCTGGTGTTTTTTGGGCTTCTGGCCGGCCTGTTCCATCAGGGTTATCTGCCGGTATCGATTCTGGCGGCCTATGGTGGGGTGAGCCTGGTTTTGTTTGTGATGTACTGGATTGATAAGCGTGCGGCGCAGCGGGGTGCACAACGTACCGCAGAGAAAACGCTGCACCTCTTTGAGCTAGGCTGTGGTTGGCCCGGTGCGCTGCTGGCCCAGCAGGTTCTTCGGCATAAAACGCGGAAGGGCAGTTATCAGTTTGTTTTCTGGCTGGCGGTGCTGGCCAATCTGGGCGCTCTGGGTTGGCTGCTTGTAGCTCCGGAGGCGATGAGTTGGCGACAGCAGTTGGGCTTTGATTTGTCGAAGTCTTTGCAGCCGCTTGTTTGGTAGACGACCCGCAATGGGCGGGTCTGCTCACTTACGCCTCAAAATACGCCTCAAGCTGTCCAGCAATACCCGTTGAATCCGCCAGTTCCCGTGCCCGGCTTCTGAACTCCGGGTTTACTGCATCGGCCAGCTGGGCCATCCGGCGTTGATTTTCGGCGGGCATGGCGGCTGTCACCAGGCTGAGTTCAAAAAGAAAATCGTCATGACTGAAGGCCACCACGATCAGTTCTTTTAAGCGGTCGTCGTCAAGGGCTGTAACCAGCCGGGCAACCCGGTCTTTGTGCTGGGCGAAGGCGGAAACCCGCAGGTGGTCGGCGGGGTCCTGGATCTCGCTCATCAGGGCGGCGGCTTTGTCTTCCGGCAGGTAATCGGTGAAGTTGCCCATGATCGGGTAGTCACGGCTGGCCAGCAGGTTTTCGGTAACCACGCTCATCACATCCAGGGGGATGGCTTTGAGCATGTCCTGGGCACGTTCGGGTACTTGCTCGCGAGCCACGTCGGTGAGGAAGTCCGGCTCAAACATTTTTGCCATTCTGACTGCTTTAGCCGTTGGCGTGTAGTAGCCGATGTTGGCGCTGAGGGTAGGGCCAAACACTTTTTGCGCGAGAAACGCGCTGAGCGAATCCGGGCCGTATTTCCCGCTGGCGGCAATTCTGGAGAACAGTGGGCTGAACTCATCAATCAGACTGTTCTGAATCAGGTTGCGCAGCTTCTGCAAACCGGCACCGTCGAGAGAATCAAGGTAGGCGAGTTCGCTTTCGTCTTTATGCAGCACCCGCGCCAGGCGGCGCATTTCCGTTGCTCTGTCGATATTCATAGGCCGAGCACCTTCCTGACCGGTTTACGCAACCATCGCGGGAAGTGCCCCAGCGCTTCGTGCATGCTCTCGTGAATGTGCTGCTCGTTGGCCTTGCGGGCTTCCCGAACATGCTGCAGTAATTTTTCCTGGCTGGCCTCATCCAGTGCCTTGATATCTTCAAGTTTATCCGCGCTGGTGTTAAGTTCCTTCACTATCTGCTGCCAAGTGTCCACCGGCTGCCCCCTGATTGGTATGGTCACGGCAAGTCTGAGGGATGTTGCGGTGTCCATCCAGTGTCAGCGCGTGCCAAAATACCCCAATGAGACGTGTTCAACAGTTCTTCACGCTGCGCCCCTACCAGCAGGAGGCGGTCGATGCCACCCTGGATCATTTCCGGAAATCCGATCAGTCCGCTGTTATCGTGCTGCCAACCGGTGCGGGCAAAAGCCTGGTGATTGCCGAGCTGGCACGCCTTGCCCGGCGCAAGATTCTGGTGTTGACCCACGTAAAGGAACTGGTGGAGCAAAATCACGCCAAGTACGAAAGCTATGGGCTATCGGGCGGCATCTTCGCCGCGGGGCTCAAGCGCAAGGAGAACCAGCACCAGGTCACCTTTGCCAGTGTGCAGTCCGTCGCGGCGAATCTGGATCAGTTCCGGGATGAATACTCATTGGTCATCATTGATGAGTGCCACCGGGTCAGCGGCGAGGAAACCAGCCAGTATCAGCGGATCATCGAATTGCTGCGGCAACAGAACGATTCCCTGAAGGTGCTTGGGCTCACTGCCACTCCCTATCGACTGGCCATGGGCTGGATCTATCGCTACCACTACCGGGGCTTTGTGCGTAGCGAAGAAAACAAGCCTTTCCAGCACTGCATCTATGAACTGCCGTTGGCTTACATGATCAATCGGGGCTATCTCACCCGGCCGGAGTTGGTGAATGCAGCGGTGGCGCAATACGATTTTTCTGCCTTGCCGCAGGACCGCTTTGGCGAATACGCCGAGAAAGACGTTAACCAGCTGCTCAGTAAGCACCAGCGTGTGACCCGGGCCATCATCGAGCAGGTGATGGAGCAGGCCGTTGAGCGCCAGGGGGTGATGATCTTTGCGGCGACTGTAGAACATGCGCGGGAAATCACTGGCTACCTGCCGGAACACCAAACGGCACTGGTGACCGGTGCAACCGGTCAGAAGGATCGGGATTTGCTGATTCAGCAGTTCAAGCAGCGGCAATTGAAGTATCTGGTGAATGTGTCTGTGCTCACCACCGGGTTTGATGCGCCCCATGTGGATTTTATCGCCATTCTTCGCCCTACCCAGTCGGTGAGCCTGTACCAGCAGATTGTGGGCCGCGGTCTGCGGTTGGATGAGGGCAAGCAGGATTGCCTGGTGATTGATTACGCGGGCAACCATGTCAATCTGCATCACCCGGAAGTGGGGGAGCCAAAGCCGGACCCTGACAGTGAGCCGGTACAGGTGTTCTGCCCGGCCTGTGAATTCGCCAATATCTTCTGGGGTAAAACGGATGATGACGGGCATGTGGTCGAGCACTGGGGTCGACGCTGTCAGGGCCTGCTGGAGCCGGCGGAAGGCATTGGAGGCGAGCGCCCGCAGCAGTGCGATTACCGCTTCCGCTTCAAGGAGTGCCCACATTGTGGCGGCGAGAATGATATTGCCTCCCGCAACTGCGGGCATTGCCGGAAAGCGATTATCGATCCGGACGATCAGCTAAGGGATGCACTGAAGCTCAAGGATGCCATGGTCATTCGTTGTGCGGGAATGTCGTTGGACACGGAAGGCAGCAGGCTGAAGCTCACCTATCACGGGGAAGGTGGAGAGGAGCTCCGGGAGTCGTTTGATTTTAGCAAGCCTGGGCAGCGTAACGTCTTCAACAAGCTGTTCGGGCGGCGTTTTGCGAACGGCCGGGCACCACAACAATTCGGCAGGGTTGATGAGGTGCTCGAGGTAGAGGCATTGTTGCCGGCACCGGATTTTGTGATTGCCCGCAAGCATAAGCATTACTGGCAGGTGCAGGAGCGGATGTTTGATTATCAGGGGCCGTATCGCAAAGCGAATGAGATGTGAATTATTGCGGTGACCATATCTCCCCGTGCTGCATCTGCCTTTGTAGCGAGGCCCCATTTATGTTGTTTACAGATGCGTGGAGTGGCATTCTGGACTCACAATCCGCTGATCCCAGGAGGTAACGAAATGGGCGTTTCCAAGCACGAATTGCACGAGGAATTTCCCCAGTTCAGCCATCTTATCGATCAACTGAAAGATGATGACCCTTCCTTCCGAGAGCGCTTCAAGCAATATGCAGAGCTGGATCAGCAGATTGAGGGACTGGAGATGCGCGACTCACCCGTTGGCGACGATAGTCTCCATCAGCTTAAACAGCAGCGACTTGAGCTGAAGGACGATCTTTACAGGGAGTTGTTGAGGCACGATCAGAGCTGATTGGCAAGATCGCTGCCCAGTAGTTCCTGCAGCATGCTGTAGCTCAACCCCCAGATGCAGTGCCCCTCATACCGGCAACAGGGAAGATTAAGGGTACCCAGGCGCGTTCGCCAGGGTATCCGGCCTTGGTTCTCTCTTGCCGCAAGGTAGTCGAGAGGCACCCACACCAACTGCTCAACCTCATGATTTAACGCAATCCCCTGGGGGCCCTTCCATTCATAGACGTAGGGTGTGACCACCATGGGTCGCCAGCGGCTATGCTGGCGGGTCATCAGGTCAGACAACCGTGCCTGGAACCGACCGTACCGGGCCAGATCCAATCCGGTTTCTTCCAGAGTTTCCCGTTCCGCGGCTGCTCGTGGTGTCGGATCTTCCGGTTGTAGCCTGCCACCGGGAAAGGCCATGTGGCCGGACCATGGATCACCCGCGCGGTGTGCCCGACGGATAAACAGCAGCTCTGTCTTGCCCCCGGCTGTCCGCCGGTAGATGAGTGCTACTGAAGCTCGTGCCAGCATTCGTCGGAAAGGGATTTCACGGGGGCGCAGGGCGATCATTGGTGTGCTACTCATTACGGTTCTGTGTCGGGCGTATAGTTAAGCATATCACTGCAGGTTTTATCCCGGTTTGAAGGGATCCTCGTGATACCCTTCAATCTCTGACTGGCATATGCGGGCAGAGACACTCTTATCGACCTGGACATTGGAGACCTCATGAGCAATAACCCGTTGACCCAGTATCTGGAAATGGATGGTGAGGAGCGGTACGACTATTTTCTGGACGCAGTGGTTGAGGAACGTGAGGTCTGGATCCTGGTGAATGCAGACAACCACTTCCTGAAGATTGTTTCCGAGGAGGATGGCGTGTCGTATCTGCCGGTCTGGCCCGGCGAGGCTTTTGCTGCGGACTATGCCAAGGGAACCGGAGATCTCTCTCCGAAGGGGATCGCGCTGCCGGACTTCTTCAAGAAATGGGTGCCGGGCCTGACCAAAGACGGCCTCGAAGTGGGCGTATTCCCCGGTGCGCAGAGCGAACTGTGGATCACGGCACCGGAGGAGCTGCAGCGTGATTTGCAGGAAGTGTTGTCGGGGAGTTTCTAGCGGCCTCCTTACTCCCGTGAGGGAAAGGCATGGCGTTTCAGGTCTTTGATAATCTCGGGAACCTTGAGCGGAAGAATCTTCATGGCCGCTTTAACAAGGGCGATCGCAGGGTTCATTCGCTTGTACCAGAGCACGTTGCGAATCTTTTTCTTCATGGGGTGGTAGCCTTCCATGTAGAGTTCGTCCACCCGGTCGGCGTTGTTGGTGAGGCTGTAGCGGCTTAGATCCAGTGGCAAGGCGATGTCTGCTTTTTTCAGCTGCTTGCGGGTGTTGAAGTCGATACCGATGTTGATGGCGTTGGCGACCACATCCAGCGTGTTTTGCGGTTTCGGGTACCGGCCGACATGGCTCAGATCTACAGCGACGATGATGCCTGCCCCCATTTGCCTTAACGGTGATATCGGCACGTTTTCGACCAGGCCCCCGTCCACCAGTATCCGGCCATCGATTTCCACCGGTACAAACAGGCCGGGCACTGCCATGGAGGCGCACACAACGTCCGCCAGGTTTCCTTCCCTGAAGATCAGTTGCTCGCCGGTTTCGATATCCGTGGCGCAGATGGCCAGTGGAATCTCGGCATCCTCGATCCGGCAGTCACCCAGATCCCGCAGGATCATCTCCCGAATGTTATCGGTGCTGAACAGGCCGCCGCGTTCCAGGGTAAAGTCGATGAGTTTGGAGAGGTTCAGCTCGGAGCAGATCGACAAAATGGATTCTGCCGGGCGACCGAAGGCGAAGTAACTGGCAACCAGTGCGCCCACACTGGTGCCGGAAACGCAATGAACCTTGATGTGTTCCTCTTCGAGGGCCTTCAGAACACCAATGTGGGCAATGCCTTTGGCAGCGCCGCCGCCCAGGGCCAGGCCGATACGGGTATTGAATGGGTTGAGTTTCATGCCATGGGTGCCTGGTGTCGGTTTGAAGTCGCTGTAGAATGGTCAGCTTACCAGAGCCGGCCCCAAATGGTCTTTTGCTTCATTGCCCGTCAATGACTTTGCCGGAAAATAATACTCAGAAATCGAGGCAGCTCATCCGTGCGCGCATACGCCGATAACGATTACCCCGCAAACCACCGCCCTGACTGGAAAATAATCAGCGGCCTGTGGCCCTATCTCTCCGAGTTCCGTGGCCGGGCTCTGCTAGCGGTGATGCTGCTGATCGCCGCCAAACTGGCAACGGTGGCCACGCCGGTGCTGCTGAAATGGATTGTGGATGCCCTTGAGAAAAGCGGTGATACGGGGGAGGTGATGCTGGCCATCCCTCTGCTGCTGGTGCTGGCTTACGGCCTGCTGCGTTTTGGCTCGACCCTGTTCAGCGAACTGCGTGACGCGGTCTTTGCCCGGGTGGCGGAGCGCGCCATGCGCCGGGCTTCCCGGCGGGTGTTCGAGCATTTACATCAACTGGATCTGGGCTTTCACCTGTCAAGGCGAACCGGTGGTCTGGCCCGGGATATCGAGCGGGGCACCAACGGCATCAGCTTTCTGCTGCGTTTCACCCTGTTCAACATTATTCCCACCATTCTGGAACTGATTATGGTGTCGGTGGTGCTGCTGGTTGCTCTGGATGCCAGCTTCGCCTTGGTGGTGGTGATCGCCGTGATGGTTTATGTGACCTTCTCTGTCAAAGTCACGGAGTGGCGCACCCGCTTTGTACGGGAGGCCAATGCGCGGGACAACCAGTCCAACTCCCGGGCGGTGGACAGCCTGCTCAACTTCGAGACGGTGAAGTACTTCGGTAACGAGCGCTTCGAGTCCGAGCGGTATGACGAGGATCTGGTGGAATGGGAAAACGCCCGGCTGAAAAACCGCCTGTCGCTGGCCACCCTCAACAGCGGCCAGTCACTGATTATTTCCCTGACCATGATCGTGATGATGGCGATGGCTGTGCAGGGTGTGGTTGCCGGTGAGCTTTCGCTGGGGGATTTCACCATGGTCAATGCCTTCATGATCCAGCTGTTTGTGCCGCTGAATGCCCTGGGTTTTGTGTACCGTGAGATTCGCCAGGCGTTGGTGAATGTGGAACGTATGTTCAAGGTGCTGGAGCAGCCGCCGAAAATCGTTGATGCTCCGGACGCCCGCCCCCTGATGCCGGAAGGTGGGGAGATTGCGTTCAATGACGTGCATTTCAGCTATGACGGCCAGCGCCCGATACTGCAGGGGGTGAGGTTCCGGGTGCCGGTGGGCAGCAAGGTGGCGGTGGTTGGTGCCAGCGGTGCCGGTAAATCCACTCTCGGCCGGCTATTGTTCCGCTTCTATGATGTGGATCAGGGCAGTGTGACGGTGGACGGGCAGGATGTAAGACAGCTGCAGCAGGACAGCCTGCGCGCGGCCATCGGTGTGGTGCCCCAGGATACGGTGCTGTTCAACGACACCCTCTACAATAACATTGCCTATGGCCGCCCCGGAGCCAGCGATGAGGATATCCGCCGTGCTGCCAGTATGGCCCACCTGGATGGCTTTATTGCCTCGCTGCCCCAGGGCATGGACACACAAGTGGGGGAACGGGGCCTGAAAGTCTCCGGTGGCGAGAAGCAGCGGATCGCCATTGCCCGGGTGATCCTCAAGGACCCGGCCATACTGCTGCTGGATGAAGCCACCTCATCGCTCGACTCCGCCTCCGAGCAGGCCATCCTTGCCGCCCTCAATGAAGTGGCCCGTCAGCGCACCACCCTGGTGATCGCTCATCGCCTCTCGACCATTCAGGACGCAGACCAGATCCTGGTGCTGGAGGCGGGGCGTATTATCGAGCAGGGCAGTCACGCCAGCCTGCTGGCCAGCGATGGTGCCTATGCCAGGCTGTGGCGCAACCAGCAGTCACGACAGGGAGAATGACTCGGCGGGCAGCAGGGCAGGGCATCAATCCCTGTTCGCCCGGGTGTGTTGGGCAAACCATTCCAGAATATCATCGCGCTGCGCTTCGGTGTGGGGGTGTGCAAGCAATCCCTCAAGCAGGAAGGTTGCCACTGTGGCCAGTGTGCCGGCCTGATGATCGTTGATGCCATTTGCTTTAAGGCTATGGACCACCACCTTTTCGATGAAGCTGTGAAAACGCTCATGCCAGTCGCGAATCACTTTGGACTGGTCCAGTTTACTGTGCACGGTGTTCATAAGCGCACGGCTTTGCTCGAACTGCTTTATAGCCCAGGCCATTTGCTCCCTGAGAGGATAGGCTGCAACCGATGGGAATTGCTGGAGGCTATCTGATAGCAGGCGATTGAGCACTCCGGCCAGCAGTTCATCCTTGCTGGCGTAGTACCAGTATAGGGTATTGGGGGCCACGCTCAGTTCCCGAGCAATGCGGCTCATGGAGGTGGCATCGAAGCCGTTTTCCATGAACAACCGCGCAGCTGTATCTTCCAGTTCTTTCTTTTTAACGCCCGGATCAATGTCGCGTTTGTTTCTGGCCATACCGCCTGCCTTTGGAGTCTGCGAGGTCAATCTTGAATGTCGTTCAAGAGTGGTATTATCTCTTCTTGAATAGCATACAAGATGATTTTACCCGTGGAGCATTATTATGGAAACACTGAGACATAGTCCTGAGGATCTGACCTGCGAGAGCGAACGAACCGGTTTCTATTCCAGCGGTGTCTGGTGTGCAGCCACAGTCCACCGGCCTGCTGGTGACAGCTCCACGCCAAAGCCGGCGATCCTGATGCTGCATGGTTGGGGCGGTATCCAGAACGCACTGACGGTGCCTTTCTACGAAGAGTTCACGCGGGCCGGGTATGTCGTGATGACCTTTGACTACCGCGGCTGGGGTGAGAGTGCGGGCCTCCCGCGGCAGACCATCTCGGCCCGCCAGCGCATGCAGGACGCAGATGCGGCCCTTGCATTCCTCAAGTCCCGGCGAGAGGTGGATGCCGCTAAAGTCGTGGTTTGGGGGTCTTCTTTCGGTGGTGGTCACGCAGTAGAGCTGGCCGCCGATCACCCGGAACTGGCCGGGGTGATCGCCCAGGTTCCCATGCTGGATGGCATGGCTGCCGTGAGGGCAGTGCCGCCCTTGCGCCTGGCGCGGTTCGCCCTCTGTGGCCTGATCGATATGATGAAACCGGGAAACCCGCTCTATATTCCGGTGGTCAGTGAACCGGGGGCGTTTTCTTCAATGGATCGGGATGATGCGAACAGGGCTCTGCAACTGGCAGAGGGCAGTATCGGGCGTAAGTATGATAACCGTGTTGCTGCCCGTTCGTTGCTGACAATGGGCCCCTACCGTCCGTTCAAGCGACTGAAGGATATAAACATCCCGACCTTGTTGCTGGGCGCGACTGAGGACACCGTTGCTCCCTTTGTCGAATCGGCGATACGCAAAGTGAATAATCCCCATATCAGCCTGGCAACGGTGGAAGCCAACCATTTTGAACCTTACTTTGAGCCTGCCTTCAGCGAAGTCATAAGAAAGGAGCTGGACTTCCTGAAAAGCCTGGAAGTCTGACAGGTATGGCCTCCAATCACTGCTCCGGCGTTTCCACCAGCCGGGCGCGCACGCGTGGCAGGCGCTCGGGGAACTGTTGCTGGATATAGGTAATCAGGCCCTCGCGGATCGCGCAGCGGAGGTTCCAGAGTGAGGTTGAGTCCTGGGCACCCATGAGGAAACGCACCTGTACGGTGGTTTCGCCGGAGTCAGTCACTTGCACGGTGCTGGTTATGCCATCCCACTCCGGAGCCTGTTTCAGCAGTCTTTCAAACTCGGTACGCAGTGGTTCGATGGGCATTGAATAATCGACGTTGATGAATACTGTACCCATCAACTCGGTCTGGTTTCTGGACCAGTTAATGCCAGGGTAAAACCAGTCTTTCAGCCCTGCTTGCAGCACACTCAGTGCTTCGTATTCGTTCATGAGCAGCCCATTATCAACCAGTAGTTGTGTCTACTGTTTCAAGAATGGCAGCTCACGCTGAGTCAGTCGACCTACAAGACCTGGCATCAGCCGTTTGCCCAGATACATGCCCCAGGCTTCCGGAGAGACCGGTTGTACCGCAATATTGCGTCGCACCGCCTTGAGAATTGCTTCGGCGACATGGTCGGCGGAGTAGTTTCGCTTCTCGTAGAATTGCACTACCTTGCTCTGAACATCCCCCTGGCCCATGGCTCCTTCCATAATGGTATTACGGACGATGGAGGTGTTGATAATTCCGGGGCAGATCGCGCTGACACCAATGTCGTGATTTGCCATGTCTGCACGTAGCGATTCGCTGAGGCCGAGGACAGCGAACTTGCTGGCGGCGTAGACCGGCATTTCCGGGCTGGCAAGAAACGAAGCAGCCGAAGCCGTATTAACAACATGCCCGCCTTGCCCGCGTTTTACCATAGCTGGCAGGAAAGCCTGACAGCCGTGCACCACACCCATCAGGTTTACATCCATAACCTTGTGCCAGGTGTCCAGCGATACATCCAGAAAACGCCCGGCACTGCCAATGCCGGCGTTGTTAACCAGGATATCCAGCGCCTCGATTTTTTCATGAACATTCGTGGACAGCATCTGCATCAGCCACGTCACAGGTCAGCGTTTGTGCAGAACCGCCGGACTGGCGAATCATATCGGCGGTCTCGCTCAGTCCCTGCTCGTTCAGGTCTGACAACCACAAATGCGCACCCTCTCTCGCAAAAGCCATTGCCGTGGCCTGACCGATGCCACTGGCTGCACCTGTGACCAGGATCTGTTTGTCTTTAAATGATTTCATCTATTTCTCCCTGTTAGATGCTGATACCTTAGGATCTCTGTCATCACTTTACATGCTTGAAGGCTATCGGGCACCACGGAATGTGCTGGTGCAGGGTGGGATGCGTTAATCAAGAAAAGGAGTCCGCGAAGAATGATTGATAATACTTGCAATACAGTCCGCAGGGGTTTGCCCACCCTGGTTGCATTTGCCCTTATAGCCCTGAGTCTGCAGGGATGTGTTGGTGGCGCGGTCACGGGCTCTGTTTATGCCGTATCGGGTGGGGTAGCAGCAGCTCTCCACAAGGAACGACAGGAATTCCGTGCGAATCTGAAAAAGGATTACACCAGCTATCAAAAACTCTTTTCTGCCTCGGAGTGCGAGCCGAGGGAATACCGCATAAGTCCCAAAATTATTGAGTATCTGGAGAAGAGTGCTCCCACTGAGGATGGTTACGCAGAGGCTCAGGACATTCTGCTGGAAATATACAATGACACGACCCTGTCGAGGAACGTGCGCGCCCATGGGTTGTATCTCACGGCGCTTACAGAAGCCAAAAAGAAGAAGGGTGTGAGTGCAAAGGCACGTGAGTATCTGAAACGCGTGAAACGTGAGTTTCCGGGCACACATGACTGCGCGGTGGAAACGCTACTGGAGAAGGGTGGCAGTATCTGACTATACAGCGAGATGGGGGGCCGGAGTTTCTGGTTCATGATACAGGCGACTCCCGGTCTCAACAGGATTCTGTTTCTATCAGTCTAGACTGTAGCCCGCAGGCCCGCCCGTTTATATTGTCCGAGGTTTGTGTCATCGGGTGTCCGTGTTGTTGCTCGCGCATAATGGTAATTAAGATTGCAGATTAAACGCCATCGGGGCGGTGAGTGTTATGAATCGTAAGACCTACGAGGATCAGTATTCAGAAACGAGTTTCTGGAAAAAGGTGAGGAAATACGGACATAAAGCGGGAGTCAGCGTTCTGGAGCCGGCGCTCAAGCTCTATTACGCGTCCAGGGATTCTGATACGCCCGCATGGGCGCGGACCACCATATACGCCGCGTTGGGCTATTTCATCCTGCCGGTGGATGCCATTCCGGATTTCTTGCCGGCTGCTGGATACACGGATGATCTGGGGGTTCTGGTTGCGGCGGTGGCGACGGTGGGTGCTCACGTCAAAGAAGAGCATGTGGATAAGGCGCGGGCGACGCTGAAGCGCTGGTTCGGTTGACAGCTGCTGCCCGGGATAACGATAACCAGCTTGCTGCACCTGGCTTGCGTTACCCCGGGCAGGGCGTTAAACCTTCGGTCCCTTTCCTCTGAGGGCATTGACTATCAATGACACAACAAGCAGTACAATGAAGATGAAAAACAGTATCTTCGCGAATCCGGCAGCTGTTCCCGCAATACCGCCAAAACCGAAAATGCCGGCAATGATAGCGATGACCAGACAAACAATGGCCCAGTAGAGCATTTCCTGTCCTCCTTTCAAGAGTTGCTTATTTACAATGGCACGTGGTTATTGTTTGCGCAATATTCAGGACGGTTCCTGAAGGGATAGTAACCGCCGGTTCATCCGAATACCCTGAACAGGAACATGCCAACCGAGACCATTATTGCCAGGAACCATACGATGCCAGCACCCGACAAAGCCCGACAGCTCGCGATTCTGAAGCGTCTGGATACGTTCAGCCGCTTCACTGACAACAGTATCGGTTTGCCGTTCACCCGATTCCGGATCGGCGTGGAGCCGATTATCGGTCTGATACCGGTGGTTGGTGACATGGCCGGGCTGGTGCTGTCGGGCTACGTTCTGCTGGAGGCCCAGCGCGCAGGGGCAAGCCGGGAAGTGAAGGTGAAGATGCTGCGGAATATGGGTATCGACTTCCTGGGTGGTTTGTTGCCGGTCGTGGGGGATGCCTTTGATGCGATCTACAAGGCAAACGTCCGCAATACCCGTTTATTGAGAAATTATCTGGAGGAGCAACTGGCGGAGGAGGCTCCGCCTCCGCCATTTCCCTGGAAGGTGTTGATCGGGTTGTCGATTCTATTTGCGGTGGTGACCGGTGGCCTGTCGTTGATTCTCTGACTTCAGACCGATGTGCTCAGGCAAAGTCGTACTCGCCGCCCTTCTCGAGCGCCCGCTGATAGGCCGGTCTGGCGTGCACCCGCTCAACCCATTTTTTGATGTTGGGGCGGTTCCTGCCCACAATTCCGCGGGCCACGGAGGCCTCCAGCGGAAAGCTCATCTGGATATCCGCACCGGTGAGTTGATCCCCGAGGAACCAGGTTTTGTTTGCCAGTTGGGATTCAACAAAGTCCAGGTGTGTTCTGATCATTGGGCCGATGAAGATCTCATTGGTTTTGTCCGAGATGCCTTTCGCCACCGGCCGGATGAAGAACGGCATCGGCCTGGTTTTGACTTTCTCGAACACCAGACGCATGACCAGTGGCGGCATCAGCGAGCCTTCTGCGTAGTGCAGCCAGTAGGTGTAGTCCAGCCAGGCCTGGCTGCCGCCCTCGGGCAGCATGGTATCTTTGCCGTAGGTATGGGCCAGGTATTCAATAATGGCTCCGGATTCTGCTACCACCCGCTCACCATCAGTAATCACCGGGGATTTACCCAGGGGGTGCACTTTTTTCAGGCTCTCAGGAGCCAGCATCGTTTCCTGGTCGCGTTCGTATCGTTTGATCTCGTAGTCGAGCCCCAGTTCTTCGAGCATCCACAAAACACGCTGTGAACGGGAATTGTTGAGGTGGTGGACGGTGATCATCGGGGTCTCCTCTGTTTCTGGAAGCGATTGCAGGTCAGCTTTGTGCGTTGGTATGCCAACACATGCCATGTCTGAGAATTCATTCGTACGCTGGTCTGGACGAGGTTCTACGAGGATAGCCCGCCAAGAGATTACTTGTGTCCGCTACACTGTAGTCAGGATTATGAAAGATAGTAATCTTTGTTGCCTGCTCTCAAGTATGACGGTGCCGGGCCGATATCTCATTTGTGGAGCAATGCAGTGCTCTCGGTGGCCCCAACCGCGTAGGGATTTGAAACCATGTTCGGTAGAAAGTTACAGCAAGAGAACCAGGAGCTCAAAGAAGAGCTCTTTATGCTTCAGCAAGTGCTTGGAGACGTTTCGGCACAGCTCATGTCCCTCGATTTAAATGCCGATGGGACGATCAAGTCAGTCAATGCCCGGTTTGAGGAGGAATTCTGCGTTAGTGAGAGTGATGTTGCGGGCAAGCATTTAGGAGACCTGGTGCCTGCCTATCTGCGCGACACAGAGCACTTCAGAATGATGATGTCTGCCTTGAGCAACGTGCAGGTCTGGTCAGGAGCGTGGCAAGCTCAGAACCCAGACGGTGTTCACTTTTGGTTGCGCGCGGCGGTTTGTCCGATCAAAAAGGCGAATGGCGGGCTGGATCACTTCACAGTGTTTGCCAACAATCTGACCCGGACGATCGAAACATCGCGGGAGCATGAGAATCTCATCCGTGCTATGCAGCGATCCATGGCTGTGATCGAGTTTGATCTTGATGGCAATGTACGCCATGCCAATGATTTATTTCTCGATGCCATGGGCTATTCTCTTGGCGAAATCCAGGGGCGCCATCACCGTCTTTTTTGTCCGCCAGAGGTATACAACTCATCAGAATATGAGGCGTTCTGGGCCCGTTTGCGACGTGGCGACTTCGTAGCTGACCGGTTTCGACGGCTGGATAGGTCTGGCCGGGAGGTCTGGCTGGAAGCATCCTACAACCCTCTGAAGAACGCGAGGGATGAGTATTATAAAGTGGTGAAGTTCGCCACAGTGATCACCGAACAGGTTCAGCAGGAGCGTGAAGTTGCCAGTGCCGCCGGAGTTGCTTATGAAACCTCCAGAGCAACAGACGAAGGAGCCCGGCGTGGCAAGGAAGTGATGGAAAACACGGCTGAAGTCATGCAGCAGCTAGCGCTGCAAATGAATCGGGCGGTTGAGGGGATCGGCGAGCTGGACCAACAGTCACAGACTATCAATACGATTATCCAGAGTATCGGCGGGATCGCAGAGCAGACCAATCTTCTGGCCCTGAACGCGGCCATTGAGGCCGCCCGGGCTGGAGATCAGGGAAGGGGGTTTGCAGTGGTTGCAGACGAAGTCAGAACTTTGGCATCGCGAACCACGGAAGCGACCGAGGAAATCGTGTCTGTGGTGAGTCAGAATCAGGAACTGACCTCCCGTGCAGTGGGTATCATTGAAGCGGGAAAGAACCAGGCGGAAGACGTGCGGTCGCTGGTTGGTGAGGCCGGGGAAGTGATTGAGGAGATTCAGAGCGCAGCGCGTGAAGTTGTAGACGCGGTATCGCAGTTCGCCAATCGGTTGAAATGAGGCCATACGCCCTAAACTCTTTGTGAAGGGAATGCGAATTCTGACGTGCAATCCCTTTCACTCTATATGCCGTTCAGGAGGAATTCGTATGGAGGATCCAAAGACGGTTGTAAAAGGCGAACCACGAAAGAGTCTGATTATTCTTTTTCTTTCTGCACTTTATAGCATCATTGTCGGTGTCGTGGTTCTCGTTGGTCTGGGTAGCGGTGATACACAGATGGCGGAAGGTGCCGGTTGGGTGCTGATTGTCTGTGGGGTTCTCAGCCTTGTCTATTACGCGCTTGCGCGGAAGCAGACACCACCGATGAAGTAGGCCCCAGGCGGAAATTCATCTTCAATCCGGAGTGGGCAGGCGCTAGCCTGCCCCTGTTTGTTTCTGATTATGACTTCAAATGAGACCGTGAACCGGGAATCACTGGACAGTCCCCTTACCCTGAAGCTGGGCCACGAAGAGTTGGTTATTCGCCGCCGGTACGAGGTGCTGAGTATTGTCAACGACTTCCTGATCGCCATCTGGTTTCTGGTCGGCAGTATCCTTTTCCTGTTCCCCGAGTATGAGACAGCCGCAATCTGGCTGTTCATTATTGGCAGTTTCCAGTTCCTGATTCGCCCGACGATCCGTTTGATCAGCCACATTCATGTCCGGCGTATTCCCGATAGTAATTGGGAGTCCTGAACAGGAGTAGCAGGTCAATTACCCCTTCCGTGGCCTCTCCGCACCTGCTCAACCGGTGAAGGAATGCGGATCCAGCCGGTAAAAATCGCAAAGGGCCTGATATACCCCGGGTTGTTCGGATTTCAGATGGGTTGGCTGTTGGAAAAAGGCTTCCGTCAGCACCGCAAAGAACTCGGCGGGCTCGGTGGCACCGTAGGGGTCCAGCCATGGATGCCGGTGATGCAGGGAGTGCCTTAGATCGTCATAGGCCCGGGTCATGGTTGTTTGCCATTGTCGTGCCTGTTCACCGCTCAACGGAGGCGCGCCATCGGCGGTGCCGTCCAGGTAATCAAGCTGGTGGGCGAACTCGTGGAGAATGACGTTGTGCGCTTCATCCGGAGCCTTGATTGCGCTTTCGCATTCTGCCCAGGCGAGTACCACCTGACCCAGACTGGATGCTTCCCCGGCGCGGATCTGGCTGCTTTCGCTGACCACCAGGCCGTCACTCTCCACACTTCGCACATGGTACGCATCGGGATAGACCAGGATGCTCTGTACTTCGTCATAATCCGAATAACGGCGTGCCATGATCAGCAGGCAGGCGTGCCCCGCGATGGTCACCCGGACCCGCTCGGTGACTTCAAACCCGTCGCAGCCGTAGAAGTCCTTTTCCGCCAGGAACAGCTGAACATGCTGTTCCAACTGCCGGGCCAGTGAGGCGGGCAATCGTTGGTAAAGCGGTACCATCGACTGCAAAAGCTCCCGCCACTGGCCCGGGAAGGGCTGCTCCAGATGCCGTTGTCTTCGCCAGTTGCGGTAGAAGAACAGGTAGAAAAAAGTGACCGCGATGACCGCGATCGCACCCAGGCCGTAGAGCAGCATGAGGGGGTTCCTGGTGAAGTGTTGGTTGATTATAAGCTGGCCGTCGGCATCAGGGCCTCGCAGGATTTGGCAGACGCTCCCACACCGTGACTTCCGACAGGGTATGCTGGCACTTGTGTTGCGTTTCCCGGATGACAAAGGGTACTTTCCGGGGTGAGCCGATCAGTTTGAAGTGCCCGCCCAGATGGTCTTGCAGGCCGTCCAGCGTGGTGTAACTTCTGCCGTCTTTCCAGTAGCCGCCGATCCATTCCTCTTTTGGTGTGTGCTCTTCCATCCAGGTATAGGGGGAGGCGATGATCAGCAGCCCTCCTTCGCGGATGCGGCCGGACATGCTGTCCAGAAAGAGGCGGGGGCGGTAAAGGCGGTCGATCAGGTTGGCGGCCAGCACCAGATCGTACCCGGTGAAGCTGGAGTCCAGGCTGCAGGCATCACCCTGATAGAAGGCCACCTTGTTGGCGCTATCAGAGAGCCCCAGAGATTCCAGGGTGCGGGTGTGGTCGCTGACCAGCTCCCCCTCCTCGACTCTTGAATAGTGTACTGCGCCGGTTTGCGCCATACTGGTGGCGAGGCGGATAAAGTTGTTGGAGAAGTCGACCCCGTCGACCGAATCGAACTGTCTGGCCAGTTCGAAACTTGCCCGCCCCACTGCACAGCCCAGATCCAGGGCCTTTCGGGTCGGGCGGCCCAGCATATGTTCCAGGGCCAGGTCGGCGAGCGCTTTGGGGAAGTTGGGGACACCGTACACTGCATCCCCGAAATGAAACTCGGCGTATTCCGCCAGTTGGCGTTGGCTTTCGTAACCGGTGTCGGGGGAGGAAGCATTCGGGGAAGCCATGCGGAAAGGATCCTCAAGCGGGTTGCTGAACTGTCCGGTGCAGTATGCGGTAGTCAGGCAACGATCGACAAGCTTCTCCCGTTAGTCAGCCCGCCCTCACCGGTGCACCACTGGCGGCTGGACGGGAGGACCACAAAGGGTAAGGAATACCCGCCAGCCGGTTCATGAAGAATGCGTGCATCAGCAGCAGTACCACGCCTGCCATCAATACCGGAAGCTGCTCCGGGCTTGGCATAAGGCCGAGTGAAACGATCAGTGCGGTGGCCCCGGCAGGAGGGTGGACAACATTGAAAGCCACCATCAGGCTGCCCGTCAGGCCCATGGCGACAGCGACAGCACCAACCCTGGCCGGATCAACGCCGGTCAGAAATGCGGATGGGGCATCCTGCAACCCGAACAGATACAAGCCCGCCAGTCCCATGATGGCACCCACCAGGTGTCCGCAGAGTACATTGCGTGGTGAAGCGGGCTGCGCCAGCGGAACATGGAACAGGATAAAGGCTGTCGCGCCGAGGGAAGGGAATATGAAAGCCTGCTGGGTGACCAGCGCCAGCGCGGCGACCAGAGCAATACTGAGCCCGCTGTTCAGCAGATTAAACAGCGACATCACCAGCCTGGGGCTGTAACGCTCCATCAACCGTTCCAGATGAAGTGCCCGCAATACCCCGCTGACCAGCTGCCAGCGCAGTTTCTCGTTTCTCAGTCCCATAGCACGCCTTTGCACCAGAAAAGGGCGTGAAAGGTAAGCGAGCGCCTGATATTTATCAAACCGGTATTTTCGATAAGGGTTATCGGTTGTTGGGTTCACCGGGTTGGCGGTTTTTCTGCAGCCACCGGTCCAGCTTATCCGCAAATTCTTTCCGGTCAGTCTGGCTGAAGGGAGCCGGGCCACCGGTGGCCTGCCCTGCGTTGCGCATTTCCTCCATGAAGTTTCGCATCGCCAGCCTTTGGCGGATGTTCTCTTTGGTAAACGCCTGGCCACGGGGGTTGAATACATCGGCGCCTTTTTCGATGGCCTCTGCAGCCAGCGGGATGTCCTGGGTGATCACCAGATCCCCGGGATGCATCTGATCCATGATTTCGTTGTCGGCCACGTCAAAGCCGTGGGGCACCTGCCGCCGTTTGATGAACGGGCTGGGGGGCAGGGTGATGGCGTGGTTGGCGATGAACGTGGTGGTTATCTGCCAGCGGACCGCTGCCCGGCAGAGAATTTCCCGGATGGGTACGGGGCAGGCATCAGCATCAACCCAGATTGGCATGGGGGTATCCTTGTTTCTTTGGACTCAGGTCAGAATATGCTAAGGATCCTAATGGTATAATGCCCCGCTCATTAAATCAGCAGGAAAAATTATGTCTCAATTACCCCCATGTCCCGAGTGTGCTTCTGAATACACCTATGAAGATGGCGTACAGCTCGTTTGTCCCGAATGCGGGCACGAATGGACCGAGGCGGAAGCCGCCGCAGATGAGGCCGGGAAGGCCATCCGTGACGCCAACGGCAATGAACTGCAGGATGGTGATACAGTCACGGTTATCAAGGACCTGAAGATCAAGGGCTCCAGCTCGGTGGTGAAAGTCGGTACCAAGGTGAAGAACATACGCCTGGTGGACGGTGACCACGATATCGACTGCAAGATTGAAGGCATTGGAGCCATGAAGCTGAAATCGGAGTTTGTGAAAAAAGTCTGACTACCGCGCTACAGCTGGCGTGGCCGAGCGCCCCTCGGTCACGACTGGCAAAAGTTTCCGGCACAGGTTGTTGAATGGTCGCTCGATGACACGGGGCAACCGGATGCCCAGCGGGTTACTCTCCGCCGTTTCCTCGTTCGCAATAACCCTTGTTCCCATAATGTAATCAAACCACGGGCGTGTAACGCACCAGTTGGCATCCTGGTTGGTGTTCATATGGTGGTCGTAATGCCAGGGAATGGCTTTTTTGCCCCATTCCGGATCCAGGTGTGAACGCCGGTGGACGTAAAAGTAGCGCGCTGCAGCGTAGTAGGTGCCAAGTGTAAAAAACGGCGCAACCGGCAAAGCCAGTGACGTGACGGCCGTCAGCTTGAGCAGGGAAGTCACTTCATTGCGCGTGCGCCAGTTACTCAGACCTTCCGCATAGCCGTCGTCCCGGTAATCCGTAGTGCGTACGATCTTGTGATGCTGCCAGTGGCTTTTCATGCTGGTTGGCACCGGGCTGTACCGGGGCTTTCCCGGGCGCGGCGTACCGTGCAGGATGTATTTGTGGGCATACCACTCAAAACCATTGGCAAAGAGAATCGCAACGGGAAAACCAATCATCATCCGGCCTCTTGCTGTTGTTATATTTTCATCTTGCCACAGCCCTGAAGGGTCCCTTGTATTAAATTGCGTCACATTTACAGACGCGGTGGCGGGAATGGATACTGGTGTCAGCCGCTAATGATTCAGGAGGGCGTTATGACACAGTCAGCCGGAAAGCTGCTCGTATACTACGATGGTGCCTGCCCCACCTGCGTTAAAGATCGTCGCTGGTATGAAAAGCTGGCGGGTAAAACCGGAGAATCCGTTGAATGGCTGGACATCACCGGGCGTGATGAGGAATTGCGGGAGCAGGGCATTGATCCCCTGGCTGCTCTGCAGGAGCTTCATGTGCGGGATCAGCAAGGGGTGATTCACCGCGAGATGGATGCCTATATCCTGCTGATGTCCCGGGTGCCGGTGCTGATGCCCCTGGCATGGCTGATTGGTTTGCCGGGGATTCGTCAGCTTCTGGCGAAACTTTATCACGCCTGGGTGGGGCGGCGGCTCGCGAGGCAGGGGCGCAGGTGATGGCTGTCGGGGACTAAGACAACCGCCACCGTAACCTTGAGTCAAGCCTTATGATCTTGCACCACTTTGGTGGACACTTTAGGCGCTCTGAACGTAATTCGCTGTAGCATAAATAACCTCCCCGATAGGGGGGCGTGAGAGCTTCTGTTCCTCAAGGAAAAGGTCAGTGGCGCTAGTGTCGAACCTTGTCGGCTGCAGGAAATGGAGCGTTTCCGCCTGGGTATTCATTAGGGCGGGAATGCCCGGGATGCGAAGCAGGGCCGCCAATACGGGTATAGGTATATGATATTTGGGTGGCCGACGGTTGAATGCTTTTGCCGCAATGGCCAGCAATCCCTGTAGGTTTGGAGTGCCGGGATCCAGGGCCAACAAACGTGAGGGCGGCCGGTCAGTGGTCGCGGCGCGGGCAATGGTTTCGGCCAGGTGATCCACTGCCACGAGCGGCAACCAATGATCGGGACTGCCGGGAATCATGGTCAGTTTTCCAGACCTGAGATTGTCTAACAGGGTGTGAAGTGGCTGTGTTGGGTCCAACTCGCCGTTGCCGCTGTGGCCCGCGACGGTGGCGGGCTGTATTTCAATGTGATCAAGGTCCTGTTCACGGGAGTGGGCGCGTAGCTGTAATGCAGCCTCGATTTTGCTTGCCTCGTAGGCTCCTACCTTCCGATAAACCCTGTTCCAGTCGACACTGTCTGGTGTTTCCCCGTACACGCCGAGTTGTTCGAGGTGACCCGTATTTTCCAGCATGAATCCGCTGATGGATACAAGTCGGCAGTTATGACGCCTGGCGAGTCCCGCCATGGCAAGGCTCCCGCCCACGTTCGTGCGACGGGCGTTTTCCTTGTCCAATTGCCAGCCAAAGCGCGCACCACAGTGAATAATGCTGGTGAGGGAGACCAGTGAATCTGGATTGTTCGGGCCTCCTTGATCAAGATCGCCGGCAATGGGGCTCACGAGCTCGCTGTTGCCGCCGAGCTTGTCGACACTTGCTCGCAGGGATTGGATCTGACCGTCGGGATCCCGCAGCATCGCAAGGATGGGGTGACTGTCTCGGGTCAGGGCTGCACAAACGTGGCGACCAATGAAGCCGGTTGATCCGGTAATCATGATGGGCATGGAGCGATTCCTTCTTCAAGAATGTCGACGTGGTGAGTTGATGACTCTAAAGTATAGAGCTCACTCTAAGGTCAAGTGCTTTGGAACATGGAGGGGAATCGTGAAAATTTCGGAACTGGAAAGAAGAACGGGGCTAAGCCGTCACACACTTCGCTATTACGAAAAGATCGGTCTTTTAAAAGAAGTTGAACGTCATCCAAACAACTATCGTGCCTATCCGGAGAAAGCGGTTGAGCGGATGAACATGGTTTGTGCACTCAAGGATCTGGGGTTCTCTGTGCGGGAAATTGCCTCTGTCCTGGATGCGATCCGCAATGACGATATCGATTGTGAGCGTGGCGCGATGCTTATGGGGGAGAAGAAAGCGACTGTCGAGCGGAAGATTGCCGAACTCGAAAAGATCAGAGGGCTTTTATCACGGGAGCAGGAGCGGCTAATCAAAAGTGCTGAGGCACAGAGGAAAATGGGGGCCTGTTCGCCGTCATCATGATTCGATATCCCTTGGCTTCAGGGTCATTCGATCGCTTTGCGCTCAAACCATCCCAGTACAACGGTGATGACCAGAGCGAACACGGTGACCGATGCCGCCAGAGACAGGTTCCCGATCCCGCAGGCCACGCCGATTGCGCCAGCTACCCAGATCGATGCGCCGGTGGTAATGCCCTGTATGTTGCCCCGACTCTGGATGATGCTGCCGGCACCCAGAAAACCGATACCACCAACAACACCCTGGACGATGCGGGTGGGATCAATCATTGCGTTCGGGTCGCCCTCTGAAGTCGCAAAGAGGATGTCGAGGCCGATCATAATGAAAGCGGAGGCACCCAGCGAGACCATCATGTGGGAGCGCAGGCCGGCGGCCTTGCCCCGTAGCTCCCGTTCGAGTCCCAGCAATAGCGCGAGGCCGGAGGCAGCGAGCAACCGCATGATCATTTCCAACAGTGGAATCTCCGTCTCAAACACGCCACACCTTCCAGTTTTTGATGGTCAGATCCTCAGACGGTACCCGATGCCAGTGACAGTTTCCATGCGCCTGACGTGTGATCCCAGCTTGCGCTGGAGGATTGGGGGTCACCGCATCGACTAGATTACTGCTAACTTCGTAACGGGTGCCCCACTCAGTTTCTTAGCAGCCAGACCGGTCAGCCATTAACGGAGCGCTTCTGATTGCCGCGGGCACGGTCATGGTGTTCTGGGGGTGACCGATAGGGGGTATACTGCTCAGTCACATAGTTGGGCAGTGTAGGGAAGCGGGTTTTGAAATATCTGTGTATTTTGTCGATTGCTTTGTTGGTGGGTTGTTCCTCCAGATCTGAGGTCCCCATGCAGGCACCTGGGGTTCCCGTTCAGCCCGCGGAGGCCGAACCTTCTCCCGAGGCGATACTGACATCGCCGCCCAATTTGTGGTCCGGGCACAAGGCGGTCAGCTACTCTCCGGATGAGTGTGCCAGCAGGGGCGTAAAAATCCTGGAAGCCCTGTCGTTCATTGGCGTTGTGCGCAGCGGCAACTATGTTTATGGCAACCTGCTGGCCAACCGTGCGGCGATCAAGTGCGTCGGCAATGGTGATGGCACCTTTGTTTATGCGGCGGTAGCAGGGCCGGAGGTCAGGCAGGTTGAGCGTTTGCGGAATGAGATTGTCTGGCGGTTAGAGTAGGCTGCAGTAATTCGTTAACAAAATTCAGGTCACTGTTTATGTCTGAAGACCCCCTCAAACCCCTATCCGACATGGCCAGCGAGGCCCACACCCGCATCCAGCAGGCCTACGAACATATCAATCCGGTGGTGGCGGTGCGCCGTGGCATGCGGGATATGGGCATTCCGGCGGATGCCATGACCATCGATTGCCTGCGCGCCCGCAGGCGGATCATGTTGGTGCTGCACGATCAGGTGCCGGGGATGTTGCTGTACCAGTTCATCACCATTGAGCAAGAAGCCGGAGATCAGTTCAGCCAGATGCCGCTTTCGGATGTTGAGACAGACACCCTGTTCAGCTGGATGGAAGATTATTTTGGCTAGATGGGGCGAATCCATTGATGATCGGATCCCGGATGCAAGGGACGGCCTGACCCGCACAGAGCGGATCATCCTTTACGTGTTGAAGCAGACCCAGGACGAGCTTGGAGGCCGCAATGTGCCGACGGTTATGCTTTATGGCCGGGTGGTGGAGCATGTGGATATCACCGAGCAGGAACTTCATCTCCTGCTGAACCGTCTTGGTGTAAACGGGGATTAGTCCCACCCGGCTTTCCTTCCAACTATCCTGGCTGGTGAGTGCTTTGTGACCGTCGGGCAGTAACAGCACTTTTCGCGTCTTCCAGCACCAGATACAGGCAGGGCACCAGGAACAGGATCAGGGCGGTGGCGAACACAATGCCGAAGCCCAGGGAGACCGCCATCGGTATCAGGTAGGTGGCCTGCAACGAGGTCTCAGAGATAATCGGCATAAGCCCACCAGCGGTGGTTACCGTGGTCAGTACGATGGGCCGGAAGCGGCGAATACCGGCCTCGTAGATGGCCTGCGCCGTGCTCATGTGTGCTCTCTGCCGGTTGGCATAGGTCACCATGATCAGCGAGTCGTTCACAACCACCCCGGACAGGGCGACGATTCCCATGATGCTGACCAGCGAGAGTTCCATGCCCAGCACCATATGCCCCATGATGGCCCCGACCGCGCCGAAGGGAATGGCGAGCATGACCACAACGGGTTGCAGGTAACTGCCGAAGGCAATGGCCAGCAGGGCATAGATGACCCCCATGGCCAGTGCAAAACCACCCCACAGTGCCGAGGTCGACTCACGCATATCTGCCTGGCCGCCCTGGAAAGTCCAGGTCAGACCGGGAAAGTCCGCACGCAGTTGCGGGAGTAGTTCTGCCTGCACCACATCCAGTACCTGTCGGGTAGCGGACTTGGGCTGAACATCGGTACCTACGGTGATCACCCGGCGGCCATCCCGGCGGTCGATGGAGCGGAAGGATTCACCGATGGTCACCCTGGCCACATCCATCAACGGTACTTCCTGGCCGGGAGGCGTGCGGATAACAAAGTTATCCAGGTATTCCAGGTCCTGGCGCTGGTATTCCGGCAGGCGCACACGGATCTCGTTTTCGTTGATTCCCCTGAGCTGACGAAGGGCCACAGAGCCATAGAACGCATCCCGTAGCTGACCACCGATGTCGGCACCGGTCAGTCCCAGGGCCCGCCCCTCATCATTCAGGCTGATGTCGAACTGGGGCTTGCCGGCGGTGTAGCTGTCGTTCACGTTACGGGTCTGGCTGAGTTGTTCCAGTTCTTTAACCAGTCTTTCGCTGGCTTCCGACAGGATGGCGGTATCGGTATGGCTGAGATCGATACTGATATCGTCGTGCCAGCTTCCCGGGCCCTGCTCGGCGCTGAAAGTGATCTGGTCTACGCCCTTGAATCCGCCCAGCTCGTTGCGCCACAGCTCGACAATGTCACTGACGGACATGGTCCGTTCCTCTTCAGGACGCAGCACCAGCTCGACATCAATGGTGCGCTCGCCGCGCACGTTGGTCTTGATGCCTTCAGCGTTGGCATCCAGATTGTGCTCCTCAAACAGTCGGCGAGTGTCCTCGGTTATGGCCATCGCCAGTTCTTCCGCCTGGCGGGTGGTCGTGCCCACCGGCAGGCGTACGTTGGCTTCGATTTCGTCCGCTGGTGATTCCGGCATCATGATCATGCCCATGTGGGCACTCATGGCGTAAGCCCCGCAAACCAGCATGATGGTCACCGAGGCGGTCAGGGTGATGTAGCGGAAGCGTAACGCCAGATCCAGCAACGGCCGGTAACCCCGGTTTACCACCGCTTCGAAGCCTGCGGAGAAAACCCGCTGGACCCGGTGCAGCATCCTGCCATAGATGGTGACACTTCCCTGACCGCTATGGGCCAGGTGGGCGGGCAGTATGAACAGGGCCTCCAGCAGGGAAATAGCCAGTACCAGGATGATGACAATGCCCAGAGGCCACCAGAATTTACCGGTGGTGCCGGGAATAAACAGCAGGGGAAGGAAGGCGACAATATTGGTCAGAATGCTGAAAGTGACTGGCCCGGCAATGTCCCTGGCACCCTGGATGGCGGCATCCATGAAGTTCATGCCGCGCTCCCGGTATTCGTAGATGTTCTCCCCCACCACGATGGCATCGTCCACAACGATACCCAGTACCATCAGAAAGCCGAACATGGAGATCATGTTGATGCTGACATCCATGGCAGGCAGGAACAGCACGCTGCCGACGAAGGAGATGGTCATCCCCATCATGATCCAGAACGCCAGCCGGTACTCCAGGAACAGGCTGAGGATGACCAGCACGATCACCATGGCCATGATGCCGTTCTCCAGCAGCATGTCCATGCGATCCTCGAAGTGCTCCGCCCGGTTACTGTCGATGCGTACCTCTACCGCATCGGGCAGGGTGGTTTTCAGTTCCGCCATGACTCCTTCAACCGCCTCTGCGATGTTCAGGGGCGACTGGGTGCCGGTCCGGAATATCTCGATTTCCACCGAGGGCAGGGCGTTAAAGCGGGAGTGGAAGCCGGTTTCCTCGAACCCGTCCTCCACACTGGCCAGGTCGCCAAGGGTGACGGTACCACCGGTTTCGGAGGTAAGAATGACGATCTCCGAAAAGGCTTCTGCCCACTGTTTGCGTTCCTTGAAGCGGAGCAGGATATCGCCGTTGCTGGTAGCCATGGAGCCGGCCGGGATGTCCCGGCTGGATTGCTCGATGCGACGGGCCACATCGGACAGGGTGAGGTTATATTCCCGCAACGTCTGTTGGGGTATCTCGACGCTGGTGACGTAGGCCGGCACGTCGCTGATCACCGCCTGGGTGATGTTGTTCTCGCTCAGCAAGCGGTTGCGAACCTGTTCGCCGAGCTGGCGGAGGGTCCAGATGTCTACGTCCCCATAGAGCACCAGTTCCATCACGTCCCTGGTGGGAACGACCAGCCTGACCCGCGGTTCTTCGGCCTGATCCGGGAAGGTGCGCACCCGGTCCACCGCCTGCTCGATATCCTGCAGGGCCTGCATGCGGTTGGTGCCCGGGACCAGCTCAAGATTTATAGTGCCGCTGCCTTCCCGGGCGGTGGAGGTCATTTCCTTTATGCTCTGGATTCCCTGCACAGCCTCTTCGACCGGCAGCAGTATGCCCTGCTCGACTTCCTCGGGTGCCGCTCCGGGATAACTGACACTCACCTGCACCAGGTCCAGCTGGAACTCAGGGAACACTTCCTTCTGGACCTGCCCGGCCATCCAGAAACCGCCGGCCAGTAACAGGATCATCATCAGGTTGGCGGCTATGGAGTTGCGGGCCATCCACTCGATAGGGCCGACCCAGCCGCGACGTTCACGGGAGTCGCTCATTGCGAATCCTCCTCCAGCCGCAGGCGTGCGCCTTGCACTACGGAGGCCAGATTGCTGGTGATCACCCGGTCGCCGTCTTCAAGTCCGGTGCGCACGTAGGCGTATTGGCGGTCCTGGAAGGCGATGTCCACCTGGCGGATGTCCAGCTCGCGGTCCTGCATGACCCACACGGTGTTGTTGCGCCGGATCAGGTCCCGCTCAAGCCGGATGACATTCTTCATTTCGCGGCCTTCGATGCCGGCCCGAACAAAAGAGCCGAGAATCAGGGGTGGCTGGTCGTCGTCCATAGCCAGGGAGAGGGGATCGTCCACGGTAATCAATACCCTGGCCATGCGAGCGTTGTCGTCCAGCTCGCCGACCAGTTGCTGCAGGCGGCCTTCACGACTCTGCCCGTCCTGCCAGGCCGTGTCGTGATATAGGGTGACCGGCGCGCCGCCATCATCGTTGAAATCAAGCCAGGGAAGCTTGTTGAGTGGCACCGTGGCTTCCACCCAGTATTGCCGCACACCGACGAGATGCCCGAGGGTGTCACCCGTATTGACCTGGGAGCCGGGAGCCACATCGCGGCTGAGAATCTGCGCATCAAAGGGTGCCCGGACAGAGGTGCGTTCCAGATCAAGCTGCGCTTTTCGGACTGCGGCCCGGGCGGCGGCCACTTGAGCCCTGGCCTGTTCAAGCTGGGGCTTGCGCAACACCAGCGCCTGATCGCCCACCTCAATGTCGTCACCCAGCAGTTCGAACTCCTGCTGCGCCACCGCCTGACGACCTTTCTCCAGCTCCAGGTCTGCCAGCGCCTGTTGCAGCTCCGCCTCCCGTTGCTGCAGTGCGGTGCGATAGTCTGCCGGATCGATCTTCAGCAGCAGGTCACCTTTGCTGACCCGGTGGCCGGGGGTGAAGTTGGCGGACTGTTCCATCACTTCGCCTCCCACCCGGGAGCGCAACATAATCTCCCGGGCCGGCATGACCTGTCCCATTACTTCAATTACCGGCGAGAAATTCCCGGACTGGGCAGGCTGGACATCCACCAGCATGGCTGTTTCCCGGGCCGGGTTCTTGCGGGTGGCGGTAGGCTCGGTTTTGAAGATCAGCCAGATCAGGGCGATACCGGTCAGAAGGATCAGCAGGCTGATCAGGGCGGTTTTCAGCGGGCCGGCCTTGCCCTGTTCCGGGCGTGCTGCACGTTCGTTAACGGGATGGCTCATGCCTCATTGCTCTCCGTGTTTGTTGCCTGCTGTTGATCCATGAGGTTTTCGGGGCTCCCGGCCAGGGCGCGGTAAAGCGCCACCCGGTAACCCAGCAGCTGCTGTTGGGCGGTCAGTCTGGTGCGGCGCAGATCCTGGCGGTCCTGCAGGGCATTGAGTACTTCGATATAGCTGACGGTGCCGTTCAGGTATTGGGTGCGAAGTTGACGGTAGGTGGCATCCGACAGACGAATCTGTTGTTCCAGCTGCTCCAGCCGGCGGGTCTGTTGTTGCTCCCGGATCAGCGCATCTTCCACTTCCTGTATGGCAGTCAGCACCGTTTGTCCGTATTCCTGGAGTCGCTGTTCCCTGACTGAACGGGAGCGACGTACCTCTGCTTGCCGCTGACCGCCATCAATCAGAGGCATCACCAGATTACCGGCCAATGTGGCCAGCCAGTTGTCGAACAGGTCACCAGCGTCAGAAGACTGGGAGGTCACAGACGCTTCAATGGAGAATCGCGGGAAGCGATTGCTGATTGCCGCCGCCAGATCCTTGTCAGAAGCTTCAACCAGTTGCCAGGCTTGGCGGATGTCTGGCCGTTTTTGTATCAGATCGGCGGGTATGCCGGTGTCCGGCAGCGGTGGCAGCTGCGGCAGGGAAGTGCCGGCAGGGAGTTTCGCCTGGCCGGGGGGGTGACCGAGCAGAACAGCCAGTTGATGTGCCAGGGTGCGCTGCTCGGCTTCGATGTTGTACAAGCGTTCCCGGGAGCTGCTCACCAGTTGTCTCTGCCGCAACACATCGGCGCTGCCGCTCTGGCCGGTAGCGAATCGGGTTTCAATCAACTTGAGTACATCCAGGTTGGTTTTCAGCTGGTCGCGGGCCAGTTCGGACTGTGCCCGCTGTTCTACCAGGCGGAACCAGGTACTGGCTATTTCGCCGGAGAGACTGATAGCTGCAGCCTGGTAGTCCGCAAGGCTGGCGGCGGCACGTAATTCCTCGGCCTCACTCTGTGCCCGCACCCGCCCCCACAGGTCGACTTCGTAACTGGCGCTGAGGCCGGCGCTGTAGCGGGTGTTGTCGGTGTTATCCGATTCCTGGCGCTGGGCTCCGGCGGTGGCATCCAGCGACGGGAACAGGCTGGCGCTTTGCCGGTCAGCCAGGGCGCGGGCCTGGATCAGTCGTTGGTAACCGGCTTTCAGACTGAGGTTGTCACTCAGGGCCTGGCCCACCAGTCGATCAAGCGCCTTGTCATCGAAGGCCTGCCACCAGCGGTCGGAAATCGGGGTCCCGTCGCTGCTTTGGCCGGATAAGAAAGTATCGGGCAACTTTACGGGGGGTGTCTGCTCCGGTGCCCTGGTGGCGCAAGCGGTCAGTGCCAGAGCCGCAGCCAGGGGTAACAGGCGGGCAAGACTTGTGATTGAGCGTTTCAGCATGGGGAATCGCTTCCGGTAGTGTGCCGGTGAGTATACTGAAGCAACGTGTCGTAATCAGCCTGCAGAGAATGTTCTGCAGGCCCTGGAAGTGACTTTTACGCGGAATTTACAAGAATCGATTGCCTGAGTGGCGAAGTGGCAGTGTCGGGGGAAGAAAACCGGTCAGTGTCCCGGACCCTCCTGACCTACCTGATCATCTCCGAACTGCTTGTGGGTGCCGTCGCAGTAGGGCGTGTTGTTGGTGTGCTTGCACTGGCAAAGGAAGGCATCACCGTCTTTCTCGGCGGTGAATTTCTGTGGCGTAATGCCGGTACCCTTGTGGGAACCATCGCAGAACGGCTGGTTGTCAGACCGGCCGCAGGCGCAGAAAAAATAGGATTTGTCTTTCTCAAGTTCGACTTTTGCAGGTTTGTTGTCTGCTATGACCGGGTTAGACATGATTGCCTCTCTCGTTATCGCGGCTGGCCGTGAGCCGTTGTTGTTTTATCCGGGCCGTTACCTGCGAGACTATAGTAACGGGAGGCAGTTGTGGCAATCGGAAGATCCCGTAAACTAGCAGGTCTGAGACCTGCAGCATGCGCTGCTTCGGATAATCTGCTTTCAGGAATCCTGATCCATGCCAAAAGCCAGTGAAATCAAGAAAAACTCCGCAGTTGAATACGAAGGCCGCGTTTATTTCGTCAAGGACATCGAGCGCTCTGTGCCCCAGGGGCGCGCCGGCGGCAGCCTTTATCGCATGCGTATGTACGACGTGGTAACCAACAACAAGATTGACCAGACCTTCAAGGATTCCGACATGCTGAATCTGGCGGATCTGGTGCGTCGCCCGGTCAGTTTTTCCTACGCGGATGGTGAAGAGTATGTGTTCATGGACACGGAAGACTACACCCAGCACATGCTGAACCGTGCAGCCATCGAGGATGAACTGCTGTTTATCAATGAAGACACTCAGGGTGTTATGGTGGTGCTGGTGAGCGATAGCCCGGTGGCTCTCGACCTGCCGCCGACTGTGGATTTGCAGATTGAGGAAACCGATCCTTCCATCAAGGGTGGATCCGCCACCGCCAGAACCAAGCCGGCCCGGCTGACCACGGGGCTTGTGGTACAGGTTCCGGAGCACATTTCCACCGGTGACGTGATCAAGATAAACGTTGAAGAGCGCCGGTTCCTGGGCCGGGCCTGAGGATCCAGGGCGGCGGCAGTGCCGAACGGATAAACAGGAGGCAGCAATGAAGGTCATGGTGCTGGGCGCAACGGGTCTGACCGGAAACCTGGTGGTGCAGGCCCTGTTGTCCCGAGAAACAGTCGAAAAGGTAGTAGTGCCCCTGCGGCGCAGGATCGAGCCTGCTCACCCTAAGCTGGAGCAGCATCGGGTCTCGTTTGACCAGTTGCCCATGCACCGGGAGATCTTCAGGGGGGATGCTCTGGTCTGCTGCCTGGGCACCACCATCAAGAAAGCCGGTTCCCGTGAGAACTTTCGCCAGGTGGATTATGAATACGCGCTGACCGCCGCCGAACTGGCGAAAGAGCAGGGTGCCTCCACCCTGATCCTGATGTCTGCGGTGGGCGCTTCGGCCTCGTCGCCGGTGTTCTACAACCGGGTGAAAGGGGAGCTGGAGAATGCGGTTCGGGAACTGGGGTTTGAGAATCTCTCCATCTATCACCCGAGCCTTCTGCTGGGCGAGCGCCAGGAGCACCGCACCGCCGAGAGCCTGGGTATGGCGGTGATGCCCGTCGCCAACCGCCTGATGATGGGGCCGCTGAGAAAATACCGCTCAATTGAAGCGGAAACCGTGGCTAACGCCATGGCCAATGAACTGGACCAGTTGCAGGGTGATCAAGCGGGTCGCCCGCCGCTGGTCCGGATTCATGAGTTTGACGGGATTATGAAATTAGCCTGGTCGCAAGGTTAGTTGCTCAGTCCTGGTAACATCGGTTTAGCGGGTAGTAGCCGACTCCGGGCTGGAAGGTTTCGGTTTTTGTCGCGGTGTAACCTCCGCGTGGTGTGAAGGTATGTGATGCCTCGCAGGGGCCATCTTCGTACTCCCACACGGTTACCGCCTCCGGGTTTTGGTCAAGCTCTTCATCAATGATCCCCTTGATGGGTTTCCAATTGTCCCCCTCATAAACGACCTTTGACGTATAGGGAAGGTCGTCTTCGTGCTCAGGAGTATCCGGATAGGTCCGTACCGTAGCTGTCAGCCGTCCACTTTCGTCATACTGATAGGTATCCGTCGAATTGAGCCGGACGGGTTCGCTGAAGATGTAGTATTCATTGGTTTCCAATAGTTGGCGATCCCCGGACCAGGTAAATTCCTGGATAGAGGAATCCTCGTGTTGGTAGGAGGAAGGCAGGTCGGACTCCCCCTCGTAGTCGTAGACAGTGTAGTCCTCGTCAGGGGTGCCATACTCGGTAGTGACTTTAGTCAGTCGTCCCGTGTCATCGTAGTCAATTCTGGTCGTGTCTATGCCATAGGATCCACCTTCGGAATCCAGGAATTGTGACTGTATTTCTGTCACAAGCCCGTCTTCCCAAGTCAACGTGCTTTCGTATTTACTCATCCAGATGAGAGAGTTCCCGTCGCCCCCTTCCAGATATGTTGTCACTTGTTGAATGGGGTTGCCGTCTGCGTCGTATGTATATTCGGTTATTGAATCGGTAACAGCCATCCTTATCGAATCGAATTCATGGTCCGGCGTTCCATCGTCCGTGTAGGTGCTTTCTACCTTGACCAGTCGGCCCCCTGAATCGTAGCTATAGGTCGCTTCGCCCTCGAAGGTTCCGTTATTGTCCAGGTCGGTACGCAAGACGGATACTCGACTTCCCTCAGTGTTGCCGTTGCTTTCGTTGTTGGCTCCACCACCACCGCCACCTTCATTGTCATCGCTGCCACCGCCACAGGCGGTTAACAGGCTCAAGGTCATGCCGGTTAGCAGCGCTTTGCTGGTATTGAGTTTGCTCATTTTCCTTGTCCTCTGAAATCGTCAGTTTCTTTAACAGTCCGGACTCACTGCAGCCAAACTGTTTTCATGCTAGCGGATCGGGTGGTCGATAAGAGCTACGTAAATCCGTAGGTTTTGTGCGATTCCCGGAAAGGGCTTTCTCTCCGGGGCTCACTGGCCCGCAATTTGCTGTACGGTTTTTGAGCAAGACTGTTTGTTGATTGAATAAAAGGGACTCAAGGAATGAGAATTGATGATTTCGTTGTGGCCAGCCGTCGCGTGGAAACCGTGGATGAGTTATTTGCCCTGTTCCATCGGGCCATGGAAGATCTGGGCTTTGACCGGGTGCTGGTTACGCTGCTAAATCGCCATGATGCCTTATCTGAGGATGCCCAATACGGCTTGTTTTATAGTTACCCGGCGGCATGGGCGGAGCGTTATCTGGAGGCCGGTTATGGTGATATTGACCCCGTGAGAACGCTGATGACCCAGCAACAGCTTCCGTTCACCTGGCGGCAGATTCTTCTTGAGAGCACCCTCAGCGAGGATCAGTTAACGTTGTTCAGGGAATCGGCAGAAGGGGGGCTGCATCACGGGATCGGTATTCCGCTAAGGGGGCCGGGTGGTGCAATAGCTGGCCTGGGCGCTGCCAGCTCAAGTCGTGATGAGGTACCGGATCCGGATGCTCTAGAGCGCGCACACCTTCTCGCCAATCAGTTCTATGTATGTTTTTGGCGACTTAAGCAGAAGGTCCCAGGTTTGCATCTGGACCTGACCGCGAAGGAAGCCGAGGTTCTGCAATGGTGTGCTTCCGGCCTGACCCGCAAAGAGGTTTCCGATCGGATGGGGGTGTCGGTCCACACAGTGGATTTCCATTGCCGCAACGCCTTGCGCAGGCTGGGTGTTCCCAATGTGACAGCAGCAGTTGTCCGTGCGATGAACCTTGGCCTGATATGACTGCTGGATGCAAATCCCGCGAGACTGGTTTTTTAACCGACTATATGTATTATTCAAATACTCATAATCAGAATATTTAGAACCCGGTCCTGGCTTTTCGCCTTGGGTTTACCGGGTCATGCCAGGCGCGAGGCTCCAATGACGTTAGCGGTATATGTTGCGGTTTTTCTGGCCGTCTATGCGCTTTTGGCGATGACATATGTCTACGCATTTCGTGGCAACGTCCGACCCGAGAGTCTGAGGGAGTACACGCGCAAATGCTGGCCGATGTTTGCGCCGCTGAACTGTTTGCTTTATCTCAATAGTGAGCGCCGTGCCCGCAGGTCCATGATGGACATGGCAGAGTTTCCCGAGCTGACGGAGTTGAGCGCAGAATGGGAAACCATCCGGGATGAGGCCATGGCGCTGTATCAGGACCGGGCATTCGAGCAGACCACCCGGGAGGGCGCTCAAGCCTCCTACGACATCGGGTTTCATACCTTCTTCAAATATGGCTGGAGCAAGTACTACCTGAAGTGGTACGGCTACACCCATGACTCGGCAAAGCGTACCTGCCCGCGCACCGTGGAGTTGCTGCAGTCGATTCCTTCAGTTAAGGGTGCCATGTTTACCCTGTTGCCACCTGGATCAAAACTCACGCGCCATTCCGATCCGTTCGCCTGCTCGCTTCGCTATCACCTTGGACTCGCCACGCCGAACTCCGACGATTGCTGGATCTCGATTGATGGCACGCCTTATTCCTGGCGGGATGGCGAGGCGATGATGTTCGATGAGACTCGTCTGCATCACGCCGCCAACAACACGGACAGCTACCGGCTGATCCTGATGTGCGACGTGGCCCGACCGATGAATGTCTTTGGCCGGATTGTGAACTTCTTCTATAGCGGCCTGCTGCGACATACCGTTGTACCGAACGATGACGGGGATCGCCAGGGCGGTGCCAGCAGCATCTTTGCCTGGGTTACGCCGATTCTCAACAAAGGCAAAGTGCTCAAGAAGCGCAATCGCCGGCTGTATAAAACCATCAAGCATGCTATCAATGCCGTGTTGGTGTTGTTGCTTGCTGCGTTAATTGCCCTGGCAATCTACGTCCCGACCGAAATGTTTGGCTAATCCGGTTTTCCCCGGTGGCCCTGAAACGCATCCGCTGCACCGCCGCGGCTGTTTGTTTGCTACCATCCCCTTTACACTGTCTGATCGTGCAGTCGGGCCGCCTGGCACCGGCGCGCCCATCATTTTGAGAGGAGCCCTGTTCATGAAATCACTCGCCGCCATTGCCTGGGAAGCAGGCAAACCACTGGAACTGGAAGAAATTGATGTGCAAGGCCCGAAAGAGGGCGAAGTGCTGGTACGCATCGTGGCCACCAGTGTGTGCCACACAGATGCCTACACGTTGTCCGGTGCGGACCCGGAGGGTAATTTCCCGTCCATCTTCGGCCACGAAGGGGCTGGTGTTGTAGAGGAAGTCGGCGCGGGTGTCACCAGTCTGAAGCCCGGCGACCATGTGATTCCCCTGTACACCGCCGAGTGTGGCAAGTGTAAGTTCTGCCTGTCCGGCAAGACCAACCTGTGTCAGGCGGTGCGGGCCACCCAGGGCAAGGGTCTGATGCCGGATGGTACCTCCCGTTTCTCCTTCAACGGCAAGCCGCTCCATCATTACATGGGCTGCTCCACCTTCAGTAACTACACCGTGCTGCCGGAGATTTCCCTGGCCAAGGTGTCCAAAGAAGCACCCATGGACAAGATCTGTCTGTTGGGCTGTGGTGTCACCACTGGCATCGGTGCGGTAATGAACACCGCCAAGGTCGAGCCCGGTTCAACTGTCGCCGTATTCGGTCTGGGGGCGATTGGTCTGGCGGTGATCCAGGGTGCCCAGATGGTGGGAGCCAGCCGCATCATCGCCATCGATGTAAACCCGGACAAGTTCGAGCTGGCCCGCCAGTTCGGTGCCACGGATTTTGTAAACCCGAAAGAATACAGCGATCCGATCCAGCAGGTCATTGTCGACATGACGGATGGGGGTGTGGATTACTCCTTCGAGTGCATCGGCAACGTCAACGTGATGCGCTCAGCCCTGGAATGCTGCCACAAGGGCTGGGGCGAGTCGGTGATTATCGGCGTGGCCGGTGCCGGCGAGGAAATCTCCACCCGTCCTTTCCAGCTGGTCACCGGCCGGGTCTGGCGTGGTTCCGCCTTTGGCGGTGTAAAAGGCCGCACCGAACTGCCGGGCTACGTGGAGCGCTATATGAACGGCGAGATCAAGATCGACGAGTTCGTGACCCACGACATGCCGTTCGAGAAAATTAACGAGGCGTTCGACCTGCTGCACGAAGGCAAGAGTATCCGTACGGTGCTGCATTACTGATCGGGAGCCAAAAGCATGAGTGAACTGACCGAAATCGGTGCCAACCGCAGCTTCGGCGGCTGGCACAAACGCTTCCGGCACCAGTCGGAGGTTCTGGGCTGCGAAATGGTGTTTGCCGTGTATTTGCCCCCGGCGGCGGAGCAGGGGCCGGTACCGGCGCTCTGGTGGCTGTCGGGACTGACCTGTACGGATGAGAATTTCATGCAGAAGGCCGGGGCACACCGGGTGGCGGCGGAGCTGGGTATGGCGATTATCTGCCCGGATACCAGCCCCCGCGGTACCGATTATCCCGGCGAGCATGACAGCTATGATTTTGGTTCCGGGGCAGGCTTCTATCTGAATGCCACGCAGGAGCCCTGGTCCCGCAGCTATCGGATGTACGACTATGTGGTTCGGGAGCTGCCGGAAATTGTGTCTGAGCATTTGCCCGTCAGCCAGCGCCAGTCCATCAGCGGGCATTCCATGGGTGGGCATGGAGCCATGATCTGTGCCCTGAAGAACCCGGGGCGTTATGCCTCGGTGTCTGCCTTTGCGCCCATCTGCCATCCTTCCGAGTGCGACTGGGGCCGCAAGGCATTCAGCGGTTACCTCGGAGAGGATCGACTGGAATGGTTAAAGTGGGACAGCTGTGAGCTGATCCGTGCCGGTGAGAAAGTGCCGGAACTGCTGGTAGACCAGGGCGAGGCAGACAACTTCCTTGCCGATGGTCAGCTGAAGCCGGAAGCGCTGGAGCAGGTCTGCGAGGAGCATGGTATTCCCCTGACTCTGCGCCGTCAGGCAGGTTATGACCATTCCTATTACTTCATTGCCTCATTCATTGAGGATCATCTGCGGTACCACTGGGAATTTCTCAGCCGGTAATTGATTCGCCCGCTATCAGCCAAGGAGTCAGAAATCATGCCTGCCAATACCCCGAAACCGGTCGCGGCCTCGGCCATCGACAAGCATGTTTACAAGGTGTTCCCCAATGACATGAACGCCCAGAACACGGTATTCGGCGGCATGATCATGGCCAAGTGTGACCGGCTGGCGCTGGTGGTTGCCGAACGCCATTCGGCGCGCGTATGCGTGACAGCTGCGGTTGACTCCATCCACTTCCGGGCACCGGCCAAGGGTAATGACACCCTGCTGTTCAACCTCTCTCTGAACCGCAACTGGGGTTCGTCCATGGAAATTGGAGCCCGGGTCGAGGCGGAGAATAGTTACACCGGTGAGGTGCGCCACATCCTTTCGGCCTATTTCACCTTCGTCGCCCTGGATGAGGATGGCAAGCCGACCGAGGTGCCGGACGTACTGCCGGAAACCGGCGAGCAGGAACGCCGCCATGCCGATGCGGGCATCCGCCGGGAAGCCCGGCTGGCCATGCGTAACCAGATTGCGGACAAGAACAAGAGTGTATGACTTCACCGAAGCAGGGCATACATCAGGATTAATGCCAGAATCCCCGACACGCCTTGCCAGAAGAGCACCGGGTTACGCTCCAGCAGAGGCGGCCGCTCCCGGTTGAGGTAGGCAGGGTTGGGGTGGCGCAAGTCATGGATGAACTCGCTGAGCGCCGGATACCGTTTGTCGGGGTCGGTCTGCAGAGCCCGTCGCAGGGTGTGGTCGATCCATGCAGGGACGGGCCGTTGCGGGTCCATAACCGTCTGGTAGTTCAGTCTGCGCTGGTCGGCTATGGTGCGAGCCCTGGCAACGCCGGTGCCGTACGGGAATCGTCCGGACAGCAAGTGGTAGGTGATTACCGCCAGTGAGTAGAGGTCTGAGGCAACGGATCCCGATTCCCCCAGAAAGTATTCGGGGGCCATGTACAGAGCTGTTCCCGGTACCGGTGTGTCTGCGGAGGGCAAGTGGGCTTCGACAATCCCGGCTACTCTGGCAGCTCCGAAATCGATCAGCTTTGCCGTGCCGTTATGGTCGATGATGACGTTCTCCGGCCTCAGGTCCTGATGGAGAATGTCCATGCGGTGCAGGGCCTGTAGCCCTCTGGCAATCTGTTCAGTCAGGTTTCGGACTTCCTCCAGCGATGGCGAGGGGTTGTCGGTCATCCATTGCCCAAGGGTCTGTCCCTCAATATATCCGGTAACGGTATAAAGATAAGTGCGAGTGTCCGTGGCCCCCGCAGCGGATACCAGATGGTTGCTGCTGACCCGGCGGGCGATCCATTCCTCAGTCATCAGGCGTTCCAGATAGCCGGGCTCCTCCCGCAGGTCGAGGGAGGGAATCTTGAGAACCACCGCTTCACCGGAGCCTGGTGCACGGGCCAGAAATACATGGCTGCGGCTGCTGGCATGGAGTTCCCTGAGAATGGTGTATCCATCCAGTTGGTCGCCGGGAGAGGGGATTGGCGGTGGTGGCAGGTTTCCGGCAGGACTTCGGTGCGCCTCTGATCCGGATTCCGGCAGTTCATCGATGTGGATAATCTGGATGGTCAGGTTGTCGTCGCTGCCGTTCTCCAGCGCCATTTCGATAATGCGGCGGGCGACCTGTTCGAGTGGTATGGCGGGGTCCTCAAGTGCCTGAATGATTGCCGTTGTTTCGAGGTGATCATGAATGCCGTCACTGCTCAGGATAAAGGTATCGCCCGGGCGCAGGTCTGTTGCCCGGTAGTCAATTTCGATGGTTGCTTCGACCCCGAGCACTCGGCTCAGATACTGCTCGTGCCGGGAAACCCAGAGGGTATGGTCATGGGTCAGTTGTTCCGCGGCCCGGTCCCGGATGCGATAGATGCGGGTATCGCCGATGTGGAACAGGTGGGCAATGTTGCCTTTCATTACCACGGCACTGAAGGTACATGCATAGCCCCTGTCCGGTGAGTCCCGGTAGGGGCTTTTTCGTGTCTGATCCCACAGCCATGCATTGACGGCAGAGATAACCCGTTCTCCGCAATGGCGCACGGACCAGGCATCCGGTGTGCAGTAATAATCAGCCAGAAAGCTTTTAACAGCGGTTTCGCTGGCTTCCTGGCTGACATCGCTGGAGCCGATGCCGTCGGCAATGGCAAAGGCCGTTCCTTTCATGGTCAGCGTGTGGCCACGGGGAACAAGCCCTCCATGGAAGTCCTGGTTGAGCAGTTTCGGACCCCGATCCGAAAAGGCACCGGTGGTTACCTTCAGGCGGCCGCTGGCGGGCCGCCCCGGGATTGTCCTGTCGGTCATCGCAGTTATGCCGTCACACGCTCACTGCGAACCCGGGCAGTCGGGCGCTTGGGAGCTGTGCGGATATGGGTGGTGTACAGTGTAAGACCGGTGAAGGCCAGGCCGCCCACCAGATTGCCCAGCACGGTGGGAATCTCGTTCCAGAGCAAGTAGTCCATGACCGAGAACTGACCACCGACGATGATGCCAAACGGAAACAGGAACATGTTCACCACGGAGTGTTCAAAACCCATGTAGAAGAACAGCATGATCGGCATCCACATGGCGATGGCCTTGCCGCTCACTGTGGTGGAGATCATGGCACCTACCACGCCCATGGAAACCATCCAGTTGCAGAGCATGCCCCGCAGGAAAATGGTCAGCCAACCCGTCAGGCCGTATTCGGCGTAGCCGACGGTGCGCGCTTCACCAATGCTGGCAGCCTTGGTAGCCACGGCCCCGGCATCTGCCTTGAAGCCGTAGGTGAAAACAAACGCCATGATGAACGCGACGGTCAGGGCTCCGGCAAAGTTACCCAGGAAGACCAGCCCCCAGTTCCGGAGAATGCCTGAAGGTGTAACCCCGGGCCGACGGTCGAGCAGGGCCAGCGGGGTGAGCATGAATACCCCGGTCAGCAGATCGAAACCCATCAAGTACAGCATGATAAAACCCACCGGGAACAGCACCGCACCAAGCAGGAAACTGCCGGACTGTACTGCCACAGTGATGGCAAACACAGCGGCCAGGGCCAGAATGGCACCGGCCATGTAAGCCCGGATCAGTGTGTCTCGGGTGGACATGTGGATTTTGGATTCGCCGCCATCGACCATTTTGGTGACGAATTCAGAGGGAGCCAGATAGGACATTGTGAGTACCTCGATTACGGAGTCGGTTGTATGACACCCGTTCCTGGCTGGCCGGGGCCGGCCTTGCATGAGGCACTTCCGCAAAGGCATCAGCCGCAGGTTCATGGCCTGGGAACGGTGGACGCCTTTGTCCGGGAATGTTTGTGGGGCCTGGAAATCGCCAGGCTGTTTAAGCCTATGCAGATGTTGTGCCGGTATGGCAGAAATGACCTTGTGCCGGGGTTGAGCCGATATCTGGCCCGATGGCGGACGATGATTGCGCAGGTTTGCTGCACCAATGTGTGGCTGGGGTTGCCTCAGGTTGGTGCAGTTACAGGCTGGCGTAGCGTTCCCGAAGAATGGATACGCGCTTCACGTAGGCTTTGGTTTCTGCGTAGGGAGGGATGCCGCCGTAACGACCCACGGTGCCAGGCCCGGCGTTATACGCAGCGGTGGCGAGGGAGGTGTCGCCATCGAAGCGCTGGAGCATTCGGGCAAGATAGTTTGCCCCGCCAAGAATGTTCTGCCGGGCATCCAGCGCATTGGATACGTTGAGCTCCCGCGCGGTCGCCGGCATCAGTTGCATCAGGCCCTGGGCACCTTTGGGGGAGACCGCCGTAGGGTTGAACGCAGATTCCGCATGGATCACAGCCTGGACCAGTGCGGGGTCAAGATCGAAGCGGCTTGCCGCCGCATTGATGATGTCGTTGAATCGGTTGGCAAACAGGGGGGTGTTGTGCCAGTCCACCGAAGAATCCGGATCGCAGGCGTAGCAGTGGAAGCGGATGACATCGTAGTCCGCGTCGGCAGGGCGCACCCCGGAATAGGACACCACGCCATCCTGGTCCTGATAACGGTAGACGATTTCATCCTTGCTGGACCCCAGTGCCTTTTGCCCGCCGGTGCCAACATTGGTGAACTCGACGGTGCCGTCGGGATGGACGATTTTTTTCACCGAGCCGGCATGTGCAGACAATGGCCCGATAATGAAGAGGGCGACCAGTGCCGGGAAGAAGATTTTGCTGGGGAACATCGCTATACCATAACCTGCCTGACGTGCGACCTGACAGTATTATAGATCCCGCGACGCACTGGTACACGGAACTGGTCTAGGTTTGTCATTTGCTATCCAGTCCGCCCCGTTCACGGATGTAGCTTTCCAGGTCAAAGCCATCAATTCCATCCGGAAGGGCTTTGCGGATCTTCCGGGCATCGCCGTTATCGTTGGCGGCGGATTCGGCCAGGTCGATCACCCTGGGCTCGCAGGCATTGCCATTTTCATCCCGGACCACTTCCACAACCGGTTGCAGTTTGCGGTTGGGACGGCTGGAAACCACCACGGCAATTTCGCCATTATCCAGCTCCACCAGCGAGCCGGAAGGGTAGATGCCGATCATGCGGATGAACACCTCCACCAGGCTGCCGTCGAACTGATTTCCGCTGCACTTGTAGAGGATTTTCAGCGCCTCTGCAGTAGACCGGCCTCTCATATAGGGGCGGTCACTGGTCATGGCATCGTAGGCATCGACGATGGAGATCAGTCGGGCAAACAGGCTGATGTTGAGTCCGGAAACTCCGTTCGGGTAACCGGTGCCGTCCAGTCTCTCGTGGTGGGAAAGGGCAGCATCAAGTACGACCGGGTCCAGTTCCTGCTGCTCCTGAAGCAGTTGATGACCAAATTCCGGGTGCTGGCGCATCAACTGCCACTCTTCAGGACTCAGGGCCCCGGGCTTGTTGAGCACGTCGTTGGGGATCTTCATCTTGCCCACGTCGTGCAGCATGCCGCACATGCCGAGGGTCTGGAGGTCTTTCTCCGGAAAATCCAGGAAACGTCCGAAGGTGATGGCCAGAATGCCCACGCGCAGACAGTGCTCCGCAGTATAGGCATCCTCGTGTCGAATCTTGGTGAGCCAGAACATGGCGCTGGCGTTGGACATGATGCTGGTTACGCAGTTCTTCACCACGTTCTGGAAGCCGTCCAGGCGCAGTTGATGATCCCGTTCCACAGAGCTGAGCAGGTCATTAATATAACTCTGGGCCGTGGTCAGATGCTTATGGGCGACCGGCAGCTCTTGCACCAGGGTGGTTTTCTCGGGGAACTCATCCAGCGGTTTACGCAGCAGATGACGGTTCTGCTTTTCCATTTCCCGCAGGCGGCTTTCGGTCATTTCCACCGTGACCGACAGACAGTGGCTGCGCAGCACCTCGAGCTGGTCCTGATTCTCGACCACAAACTCCCGGAACAGCAGTGGCACCTCGGTCCAGTCCCGGTCCAGGCGCACAACAAACATCCCGATGCGCACGGCATCAGACGGGATTTCCACCTGGCGGATCATTTCGTCAGTTTGACGGGACGGGCGTTTGCCCCGGGATTTTTTTCGGGATAGCGGCATGGCAACCAGATCATCTGAATATCGACTGTCCGACCAGTGTAAAGAGAAACATTCCCAGAGACTGTAAGAAATAGTAAACAGCCTACCGTTTTGGGTAACGATGACCTTGAACAATACCGATCTGGGGTAAACTGGTGGTCTGAGTTAGCAACGGGGATTATTCATGTTCGGCCTGTCCAGTCAGGGAGATATTGTCCACGCCGCCCGCGACAAGCTGGGCAATATTCTGGTGATCGATTACCGAAAACACAGGGTCATGACCTTTGATTCGGTGTTCGAGCAAAGCAAGGTCGAACGCGAGCGCCCCTGGCTGCCGGTGCATGAATACAATCGTGCGATGTTGCTGCCGGTTGCCTATTCCGAGCCGGAGACTGCATTGGTGCTGGGCCTGGGTGGTGGTGTACTGGTCTCAGGACTGATGCGTCTTCTGCCGGATGTGCAGGTGCAGGCCGTCGAGTTGCGCCCGAGGGTTCTGGAGGTCGCCAGGTCCCATTTCGGGCTGCCGGATTCCGACCGGTTGAATGTGTTCTGTGGTGATGCGCGGCGTTATGTGGAAGAGTCACAGCCGGGCTGTTATGACCTGATCCTGACCGATCTGTACCAGGCTAACCGCATGTCGCCGGCCCAGTCCCAGCGACAGTTCATCCGCCAGTGCAGCAGGGCGCTGACCGACAGGGGCTGGCTGGCCCTGAATTTTCACCGCATGCCTGATGAAAACGGCACCCTGCTCCGGGAAATTCACCGGCAATTTGCCTCAGTGCTGATCTTCAAGAGTAAAACCAATAACTACGTGATTTATGGCAGCAAGCAGTCAGTGACTCTTATGGAATCGAATGACCGCCGGCTAAAAGAGCTCGAAGATCGCCTGCCCATCGGCTGGAACAAACTGATGGGCAAGCTGAGGAATGGTGGGCCTCTTCGCCGCCAGGTTCAGGGCTGATCCTGGCGGTCCGAGTGCCCCAGCGAATGCTCCGGAGCGATCCGGTCGCGGACCAGTTGCTTGAGTTGTTTGATGTCAGGAAAACCGCCCTGTTCCTTGCGGGACCAGATACGTTCGTCGTTTACCCATACCTCGAAGATGCCGCCGGATCCGGGTTTCAGCGTCAGTTCGTCAATCATGCCGTCAAAGGTGGTGAGTAGTTCCTGGGCCATCCAGGCAGACCTCAGCAGCCAGTTGCAGCCGGTGCAATAATGCAGAGTGACGGTTGTCGGCATGATTGGCATCCTTCCGTTTGTATTCATTCAGCAGTCGGTATTCTGGCTTTTACACCCGGGACTGAAGTTCTTGAGGAATGATTGGTCCAGCCTTTCCATGACTTCTTCGGCATCTTCCAGGCTCCTGGACACTACCAGGGCCAGGGGCCATTCATCCAGCAGGCTGCGCTGAAGCCCCTCAACTTTTACCGTTTTGGCTGCCTCTTCCAGGGGGCGGCCAAAGTCCAGCAGATAGTCGCCCCGTCCGAGGGCGAGCAGTCGCAGGGCAGAGCGGTGATTGGGGGCGACCACAACATCCTCGCTGGATTGGCGAATGCGGTCCAGTTTGTTCAGATAAGTGTAGCCGCGAATCAGGATCAGTCGTTTACCCCGGATCTGTTCCATCGCCTCGATCGCGGGGGTGGTTTCCAGATGGTAGGCGTAAAGCCTGATCCGCATGCCGGGCGCGTTGGGAGTTTCGAGAGTATAGGGCTGAATGGGTGGCACGCCGGAACTGCCCGGCCACAGGTCAATCAGGTTGTGGCGAAAACTGTGGTAAATCCTGCCCAGCGGGTATTCCTGCCAGGTCACCTCAAAGCCCGCTTCACGGGCAATGCGGTTGGTGAGCTCGATACCTTCACCGGCAGCCTGGCCGGACGCATCGGTATAGCTCAATGGCGGGAAATCGATATAGCCGCCACGTAGCACCCGGGTTGATTCTGCCAGGACAAATCCCGGAAGAAACAGGATGATCAGTACCAGAGTGCTTAGAGCCAGCCGGCTGTTGTTTTCAGGCATTGGGTATCTCATGACAACTTGCTACGAGAGGACAATTAATCGCCCGCTATGGCAGGTTAGAATGCCTGCAGCACGCATAATTTCAAGGGAAAAAGTGTAAACATGAGAGATTGTTGATTTTTAGGTGTAATGCTGAACAATGTAGGCGCGGTGTCTCCAGACAATGCATATAACCGAGCGGGAGCCGGAAAGATGACAATAGCCATGGACAGACAGACTTCACTGCATTGCCTGTTTTACTGGGCAGAGCAGAATCCCGACAACGTATATCTCACCCAGCCCTACCCGGATGGCGCGATTGAGGATATTACCTGGGCCGAAGCAGCCGACCAGGTGCGGCGAATGGCAGCCTACCTGAAAACACTCGGGCTGCCGGACAAAAGCAATATCGCCATACTCGGCAAGAACAGCGCCCACTGGATACTGGCCGATCTGGCCATCTGGGCGGCCGGGCATGTGTCCGTGCCCATGTATCCGACGCTAAACGGGGATACGGCGGCTTATATCCTGGAGCACAGCGAGTCCAGGCTACTGTTTCTCGGTAAAATGGATGGCACGGCAGACGGCTGGGACGATATCAAGGGATATCTTCCGGAGGACCTCCCGATTGTGTCATTGCCAATGACACCAAGACCGGACACGTCGGCGTGGAAAGATATTGTCGCCAGCACGGAACCGGCTGAGCTTCACCTCCCGGATCCCGATGAACTGGCCACCATCGTTTATACCTCTGGCAGTACCGGTCGGCCCAAGGGGGTCATGCACAGTTTCCGCACCATGATCTCGGTGGCGGATGGCCTGCAGCAGATTTTCCCGGTAACCACCGAAGAGCGCATGCTCTCATATCTGCCCCTGGCGCATGTGGCCGAGCGGGCGGCGGTTCAGACCCAATCCCTTTACTTCGGTTTCCGGCTGTATTTTGCCAATTCCCTGGACACCTTCCAGCAGGATCTGCAGCGGGCCAGACCAACCCTGTTCTTCTCGGTTCCGCGATTGTGGACCAAGTTCTACCTGACCATTAACGAGAAGCTGCCACCGCGCAAGCAAAAGGTTCTGTTCCGGTTGCCGGTCCTGAACCGGCTGGTCAAGCGCAAGGTGCTCAAGCAACTGGGTCTGGACCAGTGCAAGGCCGCGCTGACCGGGGCTGCGCCGTTACCGGGGGAAATTGTTCGCTGGTATCGCAACCTGGGCCTGGAGTTGCTGGAAGTGTACGGCATGTCCGAAAACTTCGGGTACTCCCACGCCAACCGGCCCGGGGAGGCGAAAATCGGCTCCGTCGGTGTGTCCAATCCGGGTGTTGAACAGCGGATCGGAGAAGGTGGAGAAATCCAGGTGAAAAGCCCGGGCCAGATGCTGGGTTACTTCCGTAACGAGGAGAAAACCCGGGAGGATATTACCGGGGATGGCTTCCTTAAAACCGGTGACATGGGCGAGATTGACGAGCGCGGATATCTGCGAATCACCGGCCGGGTGAAGGATATCTTCAAGACTTCCAAAGGAAAATACGTGGTACCGGTGCCTCTCGAGAATCGCTTCAATCACCCGGAAGTGGAGGCGGTCTGTGTGGTCGGTGCCAATCAGCCACAGCCGTGCCTGCTGGTGTTGCTCTCGGAAGACGCTAGGGAAGACGTGAAGCAGGGTCGACAGGACCGGGGTGATCTGGAGAAAGAGCTGTCAGAAGAACTGGAGAAGGTGAACTCCGAAGCCCAGGCCCATGAAAAACTGGCCTTCGCGGTGGTGGTCGGGGATCCCTGGACCATTGAGAATGGCATGCTGACACCCACGCTGAAGATCAAGCGGAACGTCATCGAGGACTTCTACAGCGGCAAGATGGACGGGTGGTTCGGACAGCGCAAGCGCGTCATCTGGGAGTTCTGAACCGCTTCACCAGATCAGGCGGACACAAAAAAGCCGGCGTGGTAAGCGCCGGCTATTTTCGTTTCATGACCGGTGGTGGTCAGTGACCACCTTGTACCTGGGTCATATCCGGTGCCACCTGGGCGGCCTTGCGGTTCAGTGAACGCAGTTTGCGGCGAACCATGCCGGTAAACTGCTGAACAGCTGCACGGGTATGCTGGCGCCTGACCTCAGTACTGTTGTGGAGGATACTGGACGGCAGCGGGTTTACGGTTGCGATATGGTTCTGAGTCATAGCGCCTTCCTCCTTATCTGGTGGATTAAAATATGGTTTATCTGAATATGGTTTGTATTCTAAGGGTTCTTTTTTGCAGTTTGAATACGTTAAACTCCGTACTCACGTTGCAAATATGCAGTAGCTATGGATTGGGATTATCTTCGATATATACGGGCTCTGGCAATAGGCGGAACCCTTGCCAAAGCCGGTGAAATACTGGGTGTACACCAGACAACGGTGTTGCGTCGCCTGGACCAGATGGAAGAGCAACTGGGTGTACGTTTCTTCGAGCGGAACCGGGAAGGTTTGCAGCTTACCTCGGTAGGGGAAACCGCCTTCCGGGAAGCGGAACGCCTGGCAGCGGCAATGGACAACCTGGAGCGCAAGCTGGTGGGGCAAGACTCCGCACCGGTGGGCAAGGTCCGGATCGCCGCCGAGGACTCCATGCTCAATGAACTGTTAAGCCCGGTGCTGTCGGACCTGGTGCGGGAATTCCCGGAGCTGGAGCTGGAAGTACTGACAGACAACGACGTGGCCAACCTGTCCCATCGGGAAGCAGACCTTACCCTGCGGCCGGAAAACCGTCCCCAGGCGACCCTTGAGGGAGAACGCATTGCGGCGGTCGAGTCGGCGGTTTACGGCTCATCAAGGTATTGCCGGCGCAACCGCAAAATGGACATCGCCAACCGGCCGGAAGAATGTGTCTGGATCGTTCCGGATGAAACCTTCAGTCATCTGGCCACTGGCCGCTGGTATCGCAAGCACCTCAAGAATGTCACGTCGCTGATCCGCTGCAACAGTCTGCAATCCATGCATGCACTGGCACGGGCCGGCGCAGGTCTGGCGGTGTTGCCCTGTTATCTCGGGGAAGCCACCAAAGAACTTCGGCGTTTGTCGGATCCGCTGGAAGGGGAAAGTGTGGATCTCTGGCTGCATGTCAGTCAGGACACCCAGCAACTGGCGCGGGTGCGGATTGTGATGGAGTTTCTGGTGGAGCGGCTGCGAGCCGTTGATTCGGATATCGAAATCAGCCTGACACCCTGAATCCTGTTATTCGCAGAAGGGCGGAAACTGGTAGAAGTGCCGGCACCGGAATTCCGCCTCACACTGTCTCAGCTGGTGGTCGTAGCGCCAGGCCCGGGCTTCAACCCTGCCGGCCAGCGACTGGATGTCCGGCTTCTGGGCCCAGGTCTTGCGGCGGTATCCGGCCCGTCCCTCGTGATAGGCCAGATACAGGTGGCGGGGGTTCGTCAGCGCAATGTCCAGTTGCTCATGGCTGAGCCGGTTATACCAGCCGATGAAGTCCAGGGCATACTCCATATCGGTGCGAAGCACGAATGGCCCATCGTTGACCTGGGCCAGATATTCGCTCCAGGCCGGGTCCAGCGCCTGGGAGTAGCCCTGCGCGCTGGAGGGGCGGTTCCAGGGAATAAAGCCCAGCAGCTTCTCGCGGGGTGGGCGGGCATGGCTGCGGAACGACGACTCGTAGTAGACGAAGGCCATCTGGGTGGCAATGGGCAGGCCCCAGCGCTCCCGTGACTGTGCCGCGTAGTCATACCAGACCGGGTGTTCCCGGAATATCTCGCAGATATTCTCCGGTTGCCGGGGCGGGTCCGGTTCCAGCAGGCCCAGCCTGAGCGTCATGGTGATGGATAGCACCAGACCGGCCAGGGGCAGGATCAGCCACAGGGCATCCCGGCCAAGTTCCCGGAGTCTTTGTTGGCGGCTGCGTTTCATAAATCCTACAGAACTGTCATGGAACCGGGAGCGTATATTCTTGCCCGGAAGGCGGGCATCGTGGCATAAACCCCGGACATATCCCGCGCCGGAAAACTGAAAGGAAGAGTATCATGCCTGATCATCGCTCCAGGGTTACCGTCTGGAAAGCCACCGTTTTAACCGCACTGCTTGCCGGCCCGGTGGCCAGTCACGCCGCGCCCACTGCACAGCAGGTAGTGGAAGCCTCCCCCATTGACAACATCATCGATCAATACCCGGCGATGCTGAACGAGGGCATCCGCCAGGGGTTGAGCCAGGGCACCCAGTTGCAGCCGTTTCTGGTGAATTCCATCGGAGCGGTGGTCAGCACCGCATTCAGCGGTGCCGATATCGAGCGGCAGGTGGTTGAGGATCTGCAGGGCAGTCTCAGTGAGTCCCAGCTTGGGGCGGTTGCCGATTGGTACCAGACCCCGCTGGCGGAGCGTATCTCACAAGCTGAGATTGCGGCCTCGTCGCCTTCTGCCTGGAAAGAGATCCAGGCCAGCGGGCCGGCTCTGGTGAAAGAGTATCAGGAAAGTGATCTCGCCAGCCTGTTTGATCGCTACGACAAGGCGGCGCGTGCTACCGAGAGTGCCGTGGATGCGGCCATCGCCATGCAGTTTAGTATGGCTGCAGCCATGAATGCCATGAAGGGTTCCGAGGCGATGCCGGTAGACCAGTTGCGCCAGCAGATTGAAAGCCAGCGCACCATGCTGAGTGGTCAGGTTGGTCAGCAGGTATACACGGCGTATTTGTATACCTACAACGAATTCACCCCGGAAGAACTGAAGGAGTACCTGGCGTTTCTCGAGAGCGATGCCGGAGCCGCCTTCACCCGTGTCAGCACCCGCAGCATTCACGAGGCACTGATGGAACCGGTGGATATGATCAGCCGTAAGCTCAGCCAGCTGCTGGGTAACGGAGCGCCCTGAACATGGCGCGGCAGATCCCTGTAGAATAACCGCCTCATTCGTTTATCGGAGTTCACCCATGGGTCTGTTGTTCGAGGAAATTGACAGCCAGCCATCGTCCATTGGCCAGATGAGCCTGCGTCGCCGGCGGATACCGGCGCTGGGTGACCGGGATATCTACGAGGTCAAACTCGGCGAGGAGTTTCTGATGTCCAGCATGTTTGTGGATGCGGAAGTGGCGCTTGCCGATCTGGGCATTGAGGCTGTCGATGGAGATGCCCTGGATGTTGTGGTTGGCGGCCTGGGACTGGGTTACACCGCCGAGGCGGCACTAAAGCACGACCGGGTTAATGAGCTGCTGGTGGTGGAGGCGGTTGATACCGTGATTCACTGGCATCAGCAGGAGAAAGTGCCGCTGGGCAAAGCGCTGAACGACGATTCCCGTTGCCGTTACGTGCACGGCAGTTTCTTTGATATGGCCGTGCAGGACCCGCAGCAGGGCGGTTTCGATCCGGAACAGCCGGGCCGTCAGTTTGATGCCATCCTGCTGGACATCGACCATTCCCCCCGGGCGCTGCTGAATCAGTCCAGCGCCAGTTTCTATTCGGTAGAGCCCCTGTCCCGCATGGCCCGGCAGATCAGACCCGGTGGCTGTTTCGCCATGTGGTCCCAGGATCCACCTGATGAGCCATTCGAAAGGGTGCTGAAAGAGCTGTTTGTGGACGTTGAATCCCGCGTGGTGGAATTTTTCAATCCTTTCCAGAACGGCATGTCCTCCAATACCGTCTACCTCGCGCGGAAGCCAGCCCAATGACCGATGCCCGGGAATCTGCAAATGCGACAATCTCCGATACCCGTCGCTGGGTGGAGCGGGTGGTGGTTGGCCTCAACCTTTGCCCGTTTGCCAGAAAGGAACTGGAGGCTGACCGGGTGAGGTTTGTGGAAACCGACGGGGATAGCGAGGAGGCCCTGTTACAGGCGCTCCACGCCGAGTTTCAGCATCTGGAGGACAGTCCGGAAACCGAAACCACGCTGTTGATCATTCCGCAGGCCTTGCAGGATTTCGATGATTACCTGAATTTCCTGGCCATGGCGGAGGACCTGCTGGACTATCTGGGGCTTGAGGGTATCTACCAGATTGCCAGTTTCCACCCCCGTTATCGGTTTGAGGGCACCGAACCGGGAGATGCGGAGAACTACACCAACCGGTCCCCCTGGCCGATGCTGCATCTGTTGAGAGAAGACAGTCTTGCCCAGGCGATTGATCGCCATCCGGACGTGGAAGGTATTCCCGGCAGGAACATCGAACTGATGAATCGAATGGGTGTTGAAAAACTCAGGGAGTTGCTGGCAGCCCCGGACCAACGGAAACAGGATTGATCAGAAAGTGCTCAAGTAATGGCGGAGGCGGTCGATAAACGGGAGTAGTCACAGAGGTAGCCCGTGTCATGATCGCCAATAGTCAGATTTCCCTGTTCAGTGAATCCAGCCGCCAGACTTCCGCTCTGGACAGCAGTCAGTTCCGTATCCGGCAGTCGTCCCCGGCCGTCGCCGAAGGCGATGGTGCCCGGCAGTTGCAGATCTCCCGGGAAGCCGCCTATCGCTACAGCAGCCAGGATCGGCTGGCCTTCAGCGGCGAGAGCCGTGTCAGCGGTGACAACGGGACGGCGGTCTTCAGCAGCGCGGCGATGCTGGAGCAGACCACTGACCTGTTCCTGATGGGACGACAGGCCATGACCGTGGGCCGCGCGGCCCTGGGTGACAACACCGTGAGCGCGCCGGGTGCCAGTCTGTCCGTGGAAGCCGGTCGCTATATGTTCTATTCCGAGTCCGAATCCCGCAGTTTCGCTTCCAGCGGCAAGATCACTCTGGAAGACGGGCAATCCATTGATTTCACGCTCTCCCTGCGCCAGTCCCAGTCCCGCAGTTACGAGTATTCCGAAATGGTGCGCATCCAGGAACGTCCGCTGACGGACCCGCTGGTCATCAACTTCGGTGCCACCACTGCGCGCCTGACTGACACCCTGTTCGAGTTCGATATGAACGGCAATGGCGAGACCGGCGAGTTTGCCGCCCTGGGTGAGGGGAGCGGCTATCTGGTGCTGGACCGCAACGGCAATGGCAAAGTGGATGACGGCACCGAGTTGTTCGGCCCCCGGAGCGGCTCCGGTTTTTCCGAGCTGGCGGCCTATGACGACGATGGCAACCGTTGGGTGGATGGCAATGACGAGATCTTCGATTCACTGAACGTCTGGGTGCAGACGGCGGACGGCAACGAAGAACTCCGTTCGCTGGCTGAGGTCGGTGTTGCCGCACTGTATGTGGACAGCGCCGAGGACCGGTTCACCCTGAGTAATAGTCAGGGCGTGCCGTTAGGGCAGATCCGCGCTACCGGTATCTATCTGTCCACCGACGGTGAGGTGAGAACCCTGGAAGAACTGGATCTGGCCGAGCAGACCAGGGAGGCGGTGCCGCCGGCGGTTGAGTCCATCGGATCGGTTGGTGGGCCTGACAATGTCAGAGCGGAGGAAGGCAGTGGTAATGGTCTGGTGGACGCGCGGGTTGAGGCCATGCGCTCGGCACTGGAAAAGCTGAACGAAATCCGTGAAAAGCAGCAGGCGTTTATTGAATCGTCCCGGGAGCAGGGGGAGAAAAAATCCCCGCTGGATGATTACTTCCGCATCATTGACCGTCTGCGCGAGCAGTTGCTGGAGTCTGGCGACGAGAAAAAACGCGCCGCCAGCCGCTATCTGGAATTTGCCCGGCTCTGATGTCAGTTCGCGCCTGCGGGGTCCGGCGGCGGGTTGTTGTCGGCCATGGGGTTCGGGTTAAGCAGGCCCAGTTCCCCGAGACCGGGCAGCTTGATGGACAGGGCAGCGGGGATCAACCCGGCTGGATGGTGCGCCGTCGAATTGTGGTGGCCAGCTGGTTCATCAGTTCCCTGGCTTCCCCGTCATACAGGGTGTGGTATTTCTCCTGCAGATTCTGGCGGTCTTCCTGGGTGGGCTGTGTGGACACGTCCTTGAGCATGTCGAGGTAGCGGCACGCGGCCAGGTGAGCCTTGATTTCAGTGTCCACCAGATGGGTCATCAGCTCGGCAACCTGTTCACTGCAGAAGGGGCGTTGGGTGTTCAGCAACCGGCGCACTTCCAATGCGGTATTGCGGGCTTCAAGGCGTAACTCGCCGGCAGGCTCTCCTGCCTCCACGCTGCGCAGAAATAATCCGAGTCGGTCGTGGAGATGCCAGATTTCCGGCCAGAGCTGGTCGTAAGCGTGTTTTTCTGTGCGGTAGCGTTCTTCTGCGGTGAAAGTATTGCCAGGGGGTTGGCCTTCCAGGGAAGTGGCGGTCGCGGAGCCGGAGCGCAAGTCATCCAGTTCCCGCCACAACGAGTCGGCTTTTTCACGCATGAGGTCGTACTGGCCCTGCTGGATACGTCGGACGCTGGCAGAATGCAGCAGAGCGATAACGGCTATGATCAGGCCTGCGATAGCCAGCAACAGAGGCAGGTTGTTCCCGGCTAAAGAGTTAAGCAGCGTTTCCACATCCATGGGGTGGTCCTGTAGTTGATCGGGTATTCGGGATCAGGAACTATCAGGAATGCGCGTAACAAGATAGCGGGTTGATTATAACGTCATCCGGTATCGTTCTGGCGATAGGGGAGCAATTTTGTTGCGTGATCGTAATAGGCCATCACCTGATCGGCTTCGTCTGAGATAAATGCCTCGATGGCAGGGCGGAAGCCGGGCTGGTCTATGCCGTGCCAGGAGTGGGTGAGTACCGGTTCAAAGCCCCGTACCAGTTTGTGTTCGCCCTGGGCTCCGGCATCGAAGCGGGTCAGCCCCAGATAGATAGCCAGTTCGATGCCCTGGTAGTAGCAGGTTTCGAAATGCAGGTGGTCAAATTCCTCCAGGCAACCCCAGTAACGACCATAGAGGGTGTCCCCACCGCTCAGGAACAGGGCGGCGGCGATAGGCTCTAGCGCCTGATACGCCATGACCACGTGGAGTTTGTCCGGCAACCGGTCCCGCAGCATCCGGAAAAACTCCGTGTTGAGGTAGGGGCGTTGCCCGCGCTTCAGGTAGGTGGCGCTGTAGAAGGTAAAGAACCGGTTCAGCTCGTTCTCGGTCAGCTCGTTCCCTGAATAGGCACGGAAGTGGATCCCTTGTTCCTGGACCTGCCGCCGTTCCCTGCGGATGGATTTCCGCTTGCGGGAGGTGAGGGTGGCCAGAAAATCCTCAAAACTCCGGTAGTCACGGTTGAACCAGTGGAACTGGCAGCCCAGGCGATGGAGTTCCTGTGGGTGGGACAGCAATGCCTGGTCGTGTTCGTCCGGAAACAGCAGGTGCCAGGAGTGACCGCCGAGTCGGGCTGTCATATCGTCCAGCAAAGAGGCCAGCCTGTCACCGTCCAGTACCGGCCGGATCAGCTCATCGAGCAGCAAGCGCGGCCCCTGGCACGGCGTGAAGGGAACGGCCATCAGCAGCTTGGGGTAGTAATCCAGTCCGTGGCGCTGCCAGGCATCCGCCCAGGCCCAGTCGAATACATACTCCCCCATGGAGTGATTTTTCAGGTAGGCCGGTATCAGGCCGACGATGGTGCCGTGCTGTCGAAACACCAGATGGCTGGGAGCCCAGCCGGTTTCAGGGGCCGTACAGCGGGATTCCTCGAGCGCCAGCAGAAACTGGTAATGCAGGAACGGATTCTGGTCCCCGGCCAGTCGTGTCCAGTCCGCCTCGCTTATGTCACGGATTGATGAGACGGCTTCCAGAGTCAGGTTGTGGGTGTCGGATTCCGGCATGGTACGGCTAGCTCCTTATAAGCGTTACCATACCATACGCGGTCACCCGGATTTCGGGCCGAATTACTCCTTCCGTTCCTGATGGATCTTGTTCCAGATCTCGCGCTGTTGTCAGCGGTATGTAAAGGTTGTGCAAATGGCGCGTGTACCGGGCCGTCAGTTTCTCTGTACCTTCTCCGCTCCATGCTAGACTTCGGCCATCAGTCAGGAGTGGAACGCATGCAGAACCGGGTATTACTGATCGAGGATGATGACGAGCTGAGGGAATTGCTGGCCCGTTACCTGACAGGGCAGGGCTTTATCGTGCGGGAGGCGGCCAATGGCCATGCGGGGCTTGCTCTGGCAAGGGGGCAGGATTGCGACATTGTGGTGCTGGACATCATGCTGCCGGATATCAACGGGCTGGATGTACTGCGGGAACTGCGCAAGGACACCCATCTGCCGGTGATTCTGCTGACCGCACGGGGTGATGAAACCGACCGTATCGTGGGGTTTGAAGTGGGGGCGGATGACTACATACCCAAGCCCTGTAATCCCCGGGAACTGGTGGCCCGCCTCCAGGCGCTGTTACGCCGGGTGGCCTGGGATCATCAGACCAGTGTGGATGAACCCCGGACCTACGGTGACCTGCGTGTGGAACCGGAGAACCGGCGCATCACCCAGAATGGCCAGGCACTGGAGCTGACCGCCACCGAGTATGAGGTTTTGCTGGTGTTGCTGGCCCATGCCGGCAGCGTGGTCCGCAAGACCGACCTGATGCAATGGGCGCTGGGCCGCCGGCTGGAAGCTTACGACCGGACACTGGATATGCATATCAGCAATCTGCGCAAGAAGCTGGGTAACGACGATCCGCCGCGGATCGAAACCGTGCGGGGCCTCGGCTACAGCTACAGGATACCGACGTGACGAAACGATGGATGTTTCCCCTGTTCTGGCGGATATTTCTGGCCATCTGGCTGGCCATGGCCGCCACGGTCATTATCAGCCACCTGGCGACTTATCTGCTGCTGGACCGTGAGCGACAGGCCATTGAACGCCAGCTGGGGCTTCGTGAACTGGGGGAAGAGGCTGTGGGCATCTACCGTCAGCAGGGTCGTGGCGAAGCCTGGCGATTCCTGCGCCAGGAGGGGGCGGAGCTGGATCTTCATCTGATGCTGCTGGACCAGCAGGAAGGTGACCGACGGCTGCCGAAAGTGATCCGCGAACGCATGAATGGTCCCTGGTTCCGCCAGAAACCGGCGATTATCGAGTTCGCCGAAGGGTACCGGCTGGTTGCCTGGCCCAGAATGCACGGGGAAGGGTGGCTTGATCCCAGACTATTCCGGGTTGTAGAGGTATTGCTCGCCTTTTCACTGATTACTTTGGCTTGCTGGTGGATTGCCCGGCTGGTCTCCCGCCCCCTGCGCCATATGGAGAAAACCGCCATGGCTATCGCAGGAGGCGATAATTCCCTGAGGGTGCCGGAGCGGATTGCCGTTCGCCGGGACGAAGTGGGCCAGCTGGCCACCGCCTTCAATACCATGACCGAACAGTTGTGCCAGATGCTGGAGCGCCAGCAGCAATTGCTGCGGGATATTTCCCATGATCTCCGCACGCCGCTGGCCCGTCAGCGGGTGGCGATAGAGCTGGCCGGCGAAGGAGCCGTGGATGACGATCTGCTGGCCAGCATCCTGCGCCAGAATGAACGGCTGGAGGCCATGACCTCACAGATTCTGACCCTGTACCGGGTTGCCGAACAGGGTCGGGAGATAGAGCGGGAAACCATTCGCCCCTTTCTATTGGTGGATCAGGTGCTCCGTGACGTGGCGGACTATGCCGAACACAGTGGAGTGGATTGCAAACTGGTCGCGGATGAGCGGAGCAAGGCGGCGGCTGTGCTGGGTGATGCCTCGTTACTGGAGCGCTGTATCGATAACATCGTCCAGAACGCCCTGGACCACACGCCGCCGGGCCACGGCATCCATGTTACCCTTGAGGTGGTGAGCAGCCAGCTTGCACTGACGATTGAAGATGAGGGGCCGGGGGTACCGGCTGAAAGCCTGCCGCATCTGTTTGAGCCGTTTTACCGTGGCGACAAGTCCCGGGGTTCCGGCGGCTGGGGCCTTGGTTTGGCGATAGCCCGTGATATCGTGCAGGCACACAGCGGCGAGATACGGGCCGAGAATGGTGATCCGAGGGGGCTAAGGGTGACGATCCTGCTTCCGCTGTTTATCTCGGACTGAGTCCTGCTCTCCGGTATCTTCCGGTTTCAGGTTCGCGGCACCGGAAAAATCGATGCCCTCCTGCAGCTCGTCCTCATCGAATCGGATGCCGCAGGCTGCTTTACGGATGCGGGCCGGGGCCGCGGTACCGGCTTGCGGGCGATCATCATCAGGTTCTGTCACAGGAATTACCTCCATGAGTCGAGATTACCCGGTTCCCGCAGGATACCTTGAGCGGGAGACGGAAGTGAAGAAAAGCCGCTTTATCGCCCGGGTGGCACCGGTCAGCTCCCGGGACGAAGTGAAAGCATTCGTCGAGCAGGCCTGGCAGGATCATCCCGATGCCCGGCATGTGTGCTGGGCCTATCAGATCGGTCGTCCCGGTTCTGCGGCGGAAGCCGCCATGAATGATGACGGCGAGCCCTCCGGCACGGCCGGCAAGCCCATTCTCAGCGTCATCCAGCACAAGGACATGGGCGATGTGCTGGTCATCGTGATTCGCTACTTCGGCGGCATCAAACTGGGTGCAGGCGGACTGGTGCGGGCCTATGCCGGTGCGGCGGAAAGCGTGCTCTCGGCGGTGGATCGGGTGGTGCAGCAACCGGAGGTAGCGGTCAACGCGAAGCTGGGCTTTGCGGACGAACAGCCGGTGCGCCACTGGTGCGAACAGAACAGCGCACGCATTGAAGGGGTGGATTACGGGGCCGGTGTCGCCATGGCGCTGGCCGTGCCGGAAGTGGCCCTGGAAGAATTTCGGGCCTTCTGTGATGCCCGGGGGCTGGATTACCAAATGGACAACGAAGCCACTTAGGGGCCCGGTTGCGTATACTGTCAGAAGAGCCGTTAAACGGAGGTGGGTTATGCGTTTTCTGGGAATGTTGATGGTGTCGCTGCTGATTAGTGGCTGTGCCGGCAATGTGGTGCTGGACTATAACGCCAGTGCCCGGTTTGAGAGTTATCAGAGCTGGGATTTTGCGTCTGCCGGGCAGGAAGCCGGTTCCGGGATTGTTTCACTGGACGGTACCCGCGTCCGGGCGGCCGTGTCCCGGGCGTTTGAAGCGAAGAATATGCCCCGGATAGAGAGCGGCGAAGCGGACCTGCTGGTGACCTGGCAGATTGTGGAAGAAGAACGCCTGGAGCGGCAGGGTTTCGGTCTGGGGCTTGGCTTTGGCAGCGGTAATTTCGGCTGGGGCATTTCCTCTGCCCCGCCGGTCCGGGAGATCGAGGAAGGCAAACTGGTGATTGAACTGGTCGATAACAGCTCCAGCGAAGTGGTCTGGCGAGCGGCCAGTCGGCGTTACCTGAACGAAAGCCAGTCGCCGGAAACCCGCCGGAAGCTGATTGACGAGGTGGTGGCGGAAATGTTCAGCCGCTACCCTCCGGAACAGAAATAAACCTGGGCATTGTTTGGAGACGGAATGAAAAAGCGATCCGAAGGCGGGCTGGTGTTCTCTACCGAGCAGGGGAGGATGTGCCCGGAGTGTCGCAATCCGGTTGATGAGTGCACCTGTAAGCAGCAGAGTGCCCCGGCAGGGGACGGGGTTGTGCGTGTCAGCCGTGAAACCAAGGGCCGTAAGGGCAAGGGCGTTACCCTGATTACGGGTATCCCGCTGGCGGGTAACGAGCTCAAGGCCCTGGCCAAGACCCTGAAGGCCCGTTGCGGCGTTGGTGGCACTGTGCGCGATGGCGTGGTGGAGATTCAGGGAGACCAGCGGGACATTCTGGTACCGCTGTTGCAGGAAAAAGGCTGGACCGTCAAGAAAGCCGGTGGCTGAGCCAGCGGTGAACCGATCAACGTAGCGGAGGAACAGCATGCATATTCTGGTTCTGGGAGCCGGTGTTGTAGGAGTCACAACCGCATGGTACCTGCGTCAGGAGGGCTACGATGTTACCGTCGTGGACCGTCAGCAACTGGCCGGGGTGGAAACCAGTTATGCCAACGGCGGGCAGATCTCGGTCTCCCATGCGGAACCCTGGGCCAACCCTTCCGCGCCGTTCAAGGTACTCAAGTGGCTGACCCAGCCCGATGCGCCGTTGTTGTTCCGGCCCCGGATGGACCCGGCCCAGTGGCGCTGGGGGATGGCATTCCTGCGGGAGTGCACCAGCGCCCGCGCTGCCCACAACCTGGGGCAGATGGTCCGGCTGGGCACCTACAGTCGCACTCAGCTACAGGCCCTGAGAAAGGAAGCCGGTATTGAGTACGATCATCTGGAGAAAGGCATCCTGCATTTCTACACCGACCAGCAGGAGTTTGATGCGGCCATTGAACCCACCCGCCAGATGCAGGATCTTGGTTGCGACCGGCAGGTGATTGATGCCGACAAGGCGGTTGAGCTGGAACCTGCCCTGACACCGATTCGCCATCGCATTGCCGGTGCTACCTACACCGCCGATGATGAATCCGGCGATGCCCGGAAGTTCACCCAGGCCCTGGCTCAGAAAGCCGCCGAGGCAGGGGTGGAGTTCCTCTATGGCACCGAGGTTCTGGGCTTCGAGAACACCCGTGACCGGCTGCTGGGTGTCGAGGTGCTACGGGACGGCCACCACGAAACCCTGCGGGCAGACCGCTACGTACTCAGCCTGGGCAGCTTCAGCGCACCGCTGGCAAAGAAACTCGGTATGCACCTGAATATCTATCCCGCCAAGGGGTATTCCATCACCGTGCCGGTGCGTAATGAGGAGGCGGCGTTCAAGGTGAGCCTGACCGACGATGAGTACAAGCTGGTGTACTCGCGTCTGGGAGACCGCATCCGGGTGGCCGGCACGGCGGAGCTGAGCGGTTATTCAAGGCACCTGAACTACACCCGCTGCCGGGCCATCGTGCGTCGGGCGGCGGAGGTGATGCCGGAAGCTGCTTACTGGGACCGGGCCGAGTTCTGGACAGGCCTGCGGCCGGCAACGCCATCAAACGTGCCCTACATCGGCAAGAGCCACTTCGATAACCTGTACCTGAATACCGGGCATGGCACACTGGGGTGGACCCACTCCTGCGGGTCTGCTGCGGCCCTGCGGGATATCGTTGCCGGCAGAAAGCCGGAAGTGGATTTTGCGTTCAGCGGAATGTAGCTGAAGTAAAAGAGGGAAAAGCGGGCTGCCACTGACCGGGCAGCCCTTTGCAGTTTATTGCAGCTGATCGCGAATCAGCTTCTTGTTGATCTTGCCGACACTGGTCTTGGGTATGTCATCGACAAAATCGATCCGCTCCGGGATTGCCCACTTGTTGATCTCGCCGTCATCCACGAATGACTGAAGGTGTTTCTGGATATCCTCGGCGGTGACTTCTTCGCCGGGCTTGGGAGTCACAAGCGCATGGGGACGCTCGCCCCATTTCTCATCCGGCACACCGACTACAGCCGCGCCCGCGACCGCCGGATGCTGGCTGATCATGTTCTCCAGATCCAGGGATGACAGCCACTCACCACCGGTCTTGATCACATCCTTGATGCGGTCCTTGATGGTGATGACGTTATTGGGCTCCATACTGGCAACGTCACCGGTGTGCAGCCAGCCACCTTCCCAGAGTTCCTCGCCCTTGTCCGGCTGTTTGAAATAGCTTTGCGTCAGCCAGGGGGCCCGGGCAACCACTTCACCCTTGGCCTCGCCGTCATGGGGTACAGGCTTGCCATCCGGGTCGACAATCTCCAGATCCACCAGTGGTACCGCCTTGCCGGTTTTGACCCGCAGCGGTGTCTGCTGATCCAGCGGCAGCTCCAGTTCCTCGGGGCTCAGATGGGTGGCACTCAGCAGCGGACAGGTTTCCGACATGCCGTAGCCGGTGTACATGCGGATACCCAGTTTGGCACCTGCATCGCACAGGCCTTTGGTCAGAGCGCTGCCGCCGATCAGTACGTGCCAGTTGCTCAGGTCCGCAGTCTTGATGGACTCGGTCGCCATCATCATCTGCATGATGGTCGGCACACAGTGGGAGAAGGTCACACCATGTTCCTTGATCAGGTCCACCAGCAATTCCGGGTCATAGCGACCGGGGTAGATCTGCTTCATGCCCATCATGGTGGCCGCGTAGGGCACGCCCCAGGCGTGCACGTGGAACATGGGGGTCAGGGGCATGTATACCGAGCCTGAGCGCATCAGCGGGGATTCGTCAAAGAAGCTCAGGGTGCCGGTCTGGCCCAGGGTGTGCAGCACCAGCTGGCGATGGCTGAAATAGACACCCTTCGGGTTACCGGTGGTGCCGGTGGTATAGAACGTCGTCGCGACACTGTTCTCGTCAAAATCCGGGAAATCGAAATGATTGTCCGCCTGGCTCAGCAGAGCCTCATACTCACCGGCACTGTCCAGGCTGGTGGATTTCGCCTGCTGGTCATCGGTGAGCTGAATGTACTTCTTGACGGTTTGGATCTCGTCCTTCACGCCTTCCAGAATCGGCAGGAAATCGTCGTGCACCAGCACCATGTCGTCTTCCGCATGGTTCATGGTGTAGACAATCTGCTCCGGTGACAGGCGCACGTTCACGGTATGCAGGATGGCACCGATCATAGGAATGGCGAAAAAGCATTCCAGATAGCGGGGCGTGTCCCAGTCCATCACTGCCACGGTGTCACCGGCTTTCACGCCGGCATCGGTCAGGGCGTTGGCCAGCCGGTGAATACGGTCCACCAGATCGGTGTAGGTGTACTTGCTCTTGTCGGCGTAGATGATTTCCTGGTCCGGTGCATAGCGAGGCCCGGACAGGAGCAACTGTTTGATCAGCAGCGGGTACTGGTAGGCGTTGTCCGCCGGTTGCAGAATTCGGGTCTGGCTCATTTTGCTACCTCATTGTTGGTGTTGTTGCGGTTACTGGTCCCAGCCCTGGCCGCGGGTTTCTTCCGTGGTTTTGACTCCGATGTGCATGGCGGCCTTGGCCATCATGTTGGCACTGACCGGTGCGGTCATCACCAGAAAAACCGTGATCAGGATTTCCGTCAGGTTAACGCTGCCTTCGGTGGCGGAAAAGTAGATGATCGAACTGATCATGATGGCACCGACACCCAAGGTGGTGGCCTTGGTGGGGCCATGCAGGCGGGTGAAGAAATCCGGGAGCCTTGCCAGCCCGATGGCACCTACCAGGGTGAAGAATCCACCGGTAAGCAGCAGCACGCTGAGCAGAATTTCGATGGCCTGGTTCATGGCATTCTCCTTATTCGATCACGCTGCCGCGTTTGAGGTATTTGGCCATGGCGACGGTACCCACAAACCCCATCACCGCAATCAGCAGGGCGGCTTCCAGGTAGAGTCGTGTTCCCAGGGTAATGCCCAGCAGGATAATCAGGGCAATGGCGTTGATGTACAGGGTGTCCAGGGCCAGTACACGATCCGGTGCGTCCGGTCCGCGCAGCAAGCGGTACACATTGAGCAGTGCGGCCAGAATAACCATACCGATGGTGATGTACAGAGCGGTGGTCATCATTGGAACATCTCCAGCAGTCGTGATTCGTAGCGGTTGCGGATGGCATCAATCACTTCCTGTTCATCCTCCGCATCCAGGCTGTGGATCAGTAGCAGCTTGTTGTCGTCGCTGACATCGGCGCTCACGGTTCCCGGTGTCAGGGAGATGGTGCTGGCGAGAATCGAGATGGCCAGCGGATTCTCCAGCGCCAACGGATAGCAGACAAACACCGGCCGTGGGCGCGACGGGCTGAGAATCAGGCGGGCCACGGAAATGCTGGCCATGACAATATCCCAGGTGACCAGCAACAGGTAACCGGTCATTTTCCAGGGCCTGCGAAAGGCCGGGCGCTCCGGCCAGAATCCACGGGTGAGCTGCGGGATCAGCCAGGCGAGAATCAGCCCCATCACAACACTGGCCCCGCTGATACCATCGCTGAGTATCTGCCAGGTCAGGAACAGGATCAGGCTGAGCCAGGGTTGCGGGAAATTGAGTCGGTCGAGCATCAGTTACCCTCCCCAACCATCTGTGTCTTCAGAATATCGGTGTACTGATCCGTATCCAGCAACTGGGCCGCGGTAGCATCCGTGTAGCGACTGATCGGGCTGGCCAGTATCACAATAACAATGCCGGCGCTGATCAGGGCACCGGTGGAGACGGTGACCGAGCGGGTCAGGGTGCCCGGGTCCTCAATGTGTCCCTCGGTATTGCGCCAGAACACAATGCTGCCGGCGCGGCTATAGGCGACCAGGGTCAGGAAGCCGCCGATCAGCAATACCGACCAGAGCCAGGCCATCTTCGCCCCGGGCTCTGCGGCCATCAGGATCAGCAGCTTTGCGAAGAAGCCACTGAGGGGCGGCAAGCCCGCGGCGGCCACCGCACCGAGCAGGAACAGTACACTCAGCAAGGTTCGGTTGCGCATACGGGGAGCGGTAACAATGCCGTCGGATACCGTACCGCGCTGGCGTGCCACCAGGTCAGCCACCAGGAACAGGCCCCCGACCACCCAGGTGGTGTTGAGCAGGTAGAACAGGGCGGCGGATATGCCCGCTTCGGTGCCCAGCGATATGGCGGCCAGCAGGGTGCCCACGGAGATAATCACCTGCCAGGCGATCAGGGTGCGCAGGTTGGCGGCACCGATGGCACCGATAACACCCATGGCCAGCGTGATCAGAGCGAGGGGGAACAGCCAGTCCATGCCCAGATTGGCCAGTTCACCGGCGTTGTCGCCGAATACCAGCGTGTAGACCCGCAGGATGGCGTAAATGCCGACCTTGGTCATCACCGCAAACAGGGCGGCTACCGGAGCCGTGGCCGCGGCATAGGCTTTGGGCAGCCAGAAGCACAGGGGCAGAATGGCGGCTTTCAGGCCAAACACCACCAGCAGCATCATGCCACCGGCCTTGACCAGCGGCAGTTGCTCGGCGGATACCTGGGGTATCTTCACCGCCAGATCGGCCATGTTCAGGGTGCCGGTCACGCTGTAGATCATGCCCACGCTGATCAGGAAGATGGATGAGCCGACCAGGTTCAGCACCACATAGTGCAGTCCCGGTACGGTGCGTACAGTACCGCCGCCATGCAGCAGCAGTCCGTAGGAAGCAATCAGCAGCACCTCGAAGGCCACAAACAGGTTGAACAGGTCGCCCGTCAGGAACGCGATGTTGAGGCCCATCAGCTGGAACAGGAACAGGGTATGGAACTGCCGGTTCTGTCCGTCAGCACCTCCCAGGGAGTAGATGTGACAGAACAGGGCCAGGACCGAAGTCATCAGCACCATCATGGCGGCCAGCCGGTCCAGTACCAGCACGATACCGAAGGGGGGCTGCCAGTTACCGAAAGCGTAGGCGCGATAGCTGCCGTCATCCGCCATCATGACCAGCACGGCAGAGGCGCATACCAGCAATACCGTTGTGATCAGTGCCAAGGTGCGACGCAGGGTCACCGGCGCGTAGCCCATGAACACCTGAATAATGCCACCGAACAGCGGAATCAGGATGGGTGCAGTAAGCCAGTGACTCATTGGCTGTAGTCCTCCCCGTTGTCAGTGTCGGCCCCTTTGGGCGCAGCCTGCCGGCCATCCACATGGTCGTCGTCGTGATCTGCCAGGCTGCGCAGTGAGAGAACCACCACGAATGCAGTCATGGCAAAGCCGATGACGATAGCGGTCAGCACCAGTGCCTGGGGCAGCGGGTCGGTATAGGTTTCAGTGCTGCCGATAATCGGTTGCTGGCCGCTGGTAAGCCTGCCGGTGGAAAACAGGAACAGGTTTACGCCGTAGGACAACATGGTTATGCCCATCACCACCGGGAAAGTGCGCGCCCGCAACAGGAGATAGACTCCGGAGGTTGTCAGGGCTCCGATAACGAAAGCGAAGGCAATCTCCATCAGTGGGTCTCCTTGCTGCTCTTGATGGCGGAATGGGGTGAAAGCCGGCCGATACTGACCAGGGCCAGCAGTGTGGCACCGATAACCGTCAGGTAGACACCCAGGTCGAAGATCAGCGCGGATGCCACTTCAAACTTGCCGACCACCGGCCACTTCAGATACTCGAAAGTCGTGGTCAGGAACGGGTAGCCGTAAGCGAAACTGGCTGCACCCACGCCGGCTGCGAACAGCAGGCCCAGGCCGATCATGTTGTGATAGCGGAATGGCATCCGCTCCTGGGTCCATACCATACCGCTGGCGATGTACTGCAGTACCAGCGCCACGGCGGTGATCAGGCCGGCAATGAAGCCGCCGCCGGGCATATTGTGGCCCCGCAGGAATATATAGGCCGACACCATCAGCGCCAGTGGCAGCATCGGGCGGGCAATCTGCTTGAGCATCAGCGGGTATGAATCCCGGGTCCAGGCACGGCCATGATCGCTCGGTGGCGGAGTCATGGCGGTGTCCCGGAGCATGGCGTAGATGCCAAGGGCTGCGATGCCCAGTACGGCGATTTCGCCCAGGGTATCAAAGCCCCGGAAGTCCACCAGAATGACGTTCACCACGTTGGTGCCACCACCGCCGGGCTTGCTGTTTTCCAGGAAGTAGTCGGAAATTGAGGTGAACGGCTCGGTCAGCATGGCCAGTGTCACCAGCGTCATGCCCGTGCCGGCGGCCAGGGAAATGACGATGTCCCGGGTGCGACAGGCCCTGGAGGATTCGATGGGGGCCCAGGCCGGCATGTAATAAAGTGCCAGCATCAACAGAACGATCGTGACGACTTCGACCGATAGCTGGGTCATTGCCAGGTCGGGAGCCGAGAAGCGGGCGAAGCCCATGGCGACGATCAGGCCGACCACACTGAGCAGTACCAGGGCGTAAAAACGTTCCCGATGCAGTGCCGCAGTACCCAGCGCGCAGAGAATCAGAATCGCAGCGCCGGCCAGAGTGGGCCAGTCAACCGGGCTGATACCGGAACTGCCGATATGGATGCCCTGGTCCAGGAGCGGCATGGCCGCAACGGCCAGGACACTCAGGACCAGCAACAGAGCGTAGCGTTGCAGGGAGCCGTTCTCGATCAGGGCGGTGAGCCGGTTGGCTTTGTCTACCACCCAGGATATAGCGGATTCGAACACGGCCTTCTCGTCAATTTCCCGGAAGCGCGCGTGGAAATCGAAGAACCGCTGGCGCTGGGTGTACATCACCAGACCGCCGGCAAAGGCGGCAATACTCATCATCAGCGGCAGATTGAAGCCATGGGCCACGGTCAGGTGATACTCCGGAACATTGCCGGCCAGGGTTGCGGAAGCAGCGGAGTAGAGCAGCGGGCCGACCGAGAATGCCGGGAAGACACCCACCATGATGCAGGCAAACACCAGCACCTCCACCGGTATCTTCATGTAGCGGGGCGGCTCATGGGGCGGGTAGACCGGCAGATCCACCGGTTTGCCGTTGAAAAACACATCGTGGATGAAGCGCGCCGAGTAGGCCACCGCAAAGATTCCGGCCAGGGTGGCGACAATCGGTGGCAGCCACGCCCAGAGTCCGGGGAGGTTGAGCTCCAGTGATTCGGCAAAGAACATTTCCTTGCTCAGGAACCCGTTCAGCAGTGGAACACCGGCCATCGAGGACGCAGCCACCATGGCGAGGGTCGCGGTATGGGGCATGAACCGCCAGAGGCCGTTGATACGCCGCATGTCCCGGGTGCCGGTCTCATGGTCGATAATGCCGGCGGCCATGAACAGTGAGGCCTTGAAGGTGGCGTGGTTGATGATATGAAACACTGCCGCTACTGCGGCCAGCTCGGTACCCATGCCGAACAGCAGGGTAATCAGACCCAGATGGCTGACCGTTGAGTGTGCCAGCAGTCCCTTCAGGTCATGCTTGAACATCGCCACATAGGCACCGATCAGCAGCGTGGCCATGCCGGTGAAACTGACCATGTAGAACCACTGCTCGGTGCCAGCGAGTGCGGGATACAGCCGTGCCAGCAGGAACACCCCTGCCTTCACCATGGTGGCAGAGTGCAGGTACGCGGATACCGGCGTGGGAGCCTGCATGGCATGGGGCAGCCAGAAGTGGAACGGGAACTGTGCGGACTTGGTGAAGGCCCCCAGCAGAATCAGCGTCAGGGCAATGGGGTACAGCTCGTGGGATTTGATCAGGTCGCCGGCGGCGAGCACGTCATCCAGTTCGAAGCTGCCCACGATGTTGCCCAGCATCAGCACACCGGCCAGCAGCGCGAAGCCACCGCCCCCGGTGACCGCCAGGGCCATCCGGGCACCCCGGCGGGCATCCTGTTTATGGTTCCAGAAACTGATCAGCAGGAACGAAACCAGACTGGTCAGTTCCCAGAAAATCAGCATCAGCAGCAGGTTGCTGGACATTACAATGCCCAGCATCGCGCCCTGGAAACACAGCAGCATGGAATAGAACTTGGCCACATTCTCGTGAGGCTTCAGGTAGTACCGGGCATAGAGAATGATCAGCACGCCGATGATCAGGATCAGCAGCGCGAAAAGCAGCGACAGGCCATCCAGCCTGAAGCTGAACGAGAGCCCGATGGCAGGCATCCACTCCAGGGTAGTGAGAACAATGCCACCGTCCGCCAGGGTTGCCCAGTGGGGATAGAGGGCGGCCAGGGCGATGACAGAAGGCACTGACGATGCGATAGCAATCGCCGTGCGTCCGCCCTGGGCGAACAGGGGAGCCAGAATGGCCCCGATGAATGGCAAAAATACAACCAGCGGTAGCGACATCGCAACCTCGTTATCGTTCTGCTTGGTTTGGTTGAACTGCTGTGTTGAACAGAGTTTAGCGTCCGGAAGAACAGTCTGCACCGTTCACTTCTTTGCGTGCTGTGCAGCGTTTCGGATCAGTATCGGGAGGGTGGATCCGGAAAGTAGGGCAACCGGCCACGATCCTGCTGTATCTCGGCAGGCATGGGGGCAACGGGAAGACTTGTCTGGGCACCGGACCTTGCGATCATGTGCTCTCCGTCAGTAGGACACGTTGCCCGATAATACTTGGCAGGTGGCACAGGTCAAGTCGGGGCGTTTCTGAAATGGCCCTTATGGCAGGATCGGGTGTGATAGGATTGGGCCTCCGAATTTGTTGATGGAGCCACCATGACTGCCGCCTATCCTCACCTGCTGAACCCGCTTGATCTGGGCTTTACGGAATTGAAGAACCGGGTCCTGATGGGCTCGATGCACACCGGCCTGGAAGACCGCTTCTGGAATATCCACAAACTCGCCCGGTATTTTGCCGAGCGGGCAGAAGGCGGTGTGGGAATGATGGTCACCGGTGGCTTCTCCCCGAATTTTGTCGGCCAGCTGGCTCCCCTGTCTTCCATGATGAACCATCGTGGCACAGCCCTGTTGCACCGGCATGTAACCGGGGCCGTGCATGATGCCGGGGGCAAGATCTCGTTGCAGCTACTGCACGCCGGTCGTTATGGCTACCATCCGTTCAGTGTGTCTGCATCGGCCACCAAGGCACCGATTACCCCCTTCAAGGCCCGGGCTCTTTCCACCAGGGGCGTGGAAAAGCAGATCGAGGCCTTCGTCAACGCCGCACAACTGGCCAAGCTGGCCCGTTATGACGGTATTGAGGTGATGGGTTCCGAGGGTTACTTCATCAACCAGTTCCTTTGCGAACGCACCAACAAGCGCAAGGACAAGTGGGGCGGCCCGTTCGAGAACCGCATGCAGTTGCCGGTGGAGATTGTGCGGCGCATCCGTGAGGCGGTCGGCCCGGAGTTCATCATCATTTACCGGCTTTCCATGCTGGATCTGGTTGAGGGCGGGCAGACCTGGGATCAGGTTGTGCAACTGGGCAAAGCCATTGAGCAGGCCGGTGCCACCATCATCAATACCGGTATCGGCTGGCACGAAGCGCGCGTGCCAACCATCGTGACCTCGGTGCCCCGGGGCGGTTTTGCGGACGTGACCGCCAAATTCTATGGCGAGGTGAACATTCCCGTCTGCACGACCAATCGCATCAACACCCCCGAGAAAGGCGAGGAAATACTGGCGGCCGGCAAGGCCGACATGGTTTCCATGGCCAGGCCTCTGCTGGCGGACGCGGAATTCGTCCGCAAGGCGGAAGAAAACCGCAGTGACGAGATCAACACCTGCATCGCCTGCAACCAGGCCTGCCTGGACCATGTATTCCAGATGAAGCGGGCCTCATGCCTGGTCAATCCACGGGCCTGCCATGAGACGGAACTGGTGTTGACCGTGGCCCCGGTCAGTCGCCGGGTGGCCGTGGTCGGGGCCGGACCGGCAGGACTGGCGGCTGCCACAACCGCCGCCAAAAGAGGTCACCGGGTGACGCTGTTCGAGGCGGATGACCAAATTGGCGGGCAGTTCAATTACGCCAAACGTATACCGGGCAAGGAAGAATTCTACGAAACCCTGCGTTACTACCGCACGCAGATAGACCGGCTGGACATCGACCTGCGTCTCAATACCCGGGTCAGCGCCGATGACCTGGCAAAAGACGGTTTTGACGAAGTATTGATTGCCACAGGGGTCAGGCCGCGCACCCCGGGCATCGAAGGCATCGACCATCCGAGTGTACTGGGATACCTCGATGTGCTGCGCCACAACAAGCCGGTAGGGGAAACCGTGGCGGTGATCGGTGCCGGTGGTATCGGTTTTGATGTCAGTGAGTTCCTGACCCACGACTTCGCCAGACAGCCGGAGGGGCAACAGGCAGAGGTGAAAGACTGGCAGGCCGAGTGGGGCGTGCAACCGGATTTTGAAAGCGCCGGTGGACTGGCCGAGCCCCAACCCACGCCATCACCCCGGAAGATCTACCTGATGCAGAGAAAGCACAGCAAGGTGGGCGGGGGCCTGGGTAAAACCTCGGGCTGGGTGCATCGCAGTAGCCTCAAACACCGGCAGGTGGATATGCTGCGCGGCTGTCAGTACCGCAAGATTGACGACGAAGGGCTGCACATCACGCTGCACGACAAAGATGGCAAGGAACTGGAAAAGCGGGTCCTGAAGGTGGATAACATCGTTATCTGTGCCGGACAGGAGCCATTCCGGGAACTGTTTGAAACACTCGAAAAGCGGGGGATAAACGCCCGCCTGATCGGTGGTGCAGATGTCGCAGAAGAACTGGATGCCAAGCGGGCGATCCGCCAGGGCACCGAAGTTGCGGCGGGAATCTGAGCGGGCAGCCATGACGCTGCCGGCTAAATAGTGACATTTTTGGTCGCTTTGTTCTCAGCGCAGTGCCTTCAGGGCTTCCGAAATAGCCTGGGCTTCCGCTTCCAGCACCTGGCAGCGCAACGAGCTGCCTTGCTGCTGGGCCCGCTCAATCTGCTGTCGCTTCATGTCATACAGACGATTAAGGAGCGCGGCCTGATTACTGTGTAAAGCTGATTGCATGACAGACTTCTCCATTTAAAGCACCTGCGTCAGTATTTTTTACGGTTTGTTGAAAAGCACGTGCCTTTAACCAGTATTGATGCATAACCCGCGCCAGCTGCACAGAATCAGTGCGCAAAACGGGCACGCCATGCTCCGGGTGTCATCCCCGTGTGTTTCCGGAACAGCCGGCTGAACGAACTCAGATCCTCATAGCCCACACCGCGCACAATTGACTCCAGCGAACCGGAAGAAGCGGCCAGAGCTTGCCGGGCATGTTCAATCCGCACCAGTTGCAGGTAAGTCATCGGCGCATCCCCCGTCGCGGCCCGGAAACGCCGGAACAGCGTACGTTCACTCAAACCGGCCTGAGCGGCCATATCTGCCAGCGAAAGCGGCTCGCGGAAATGCCCCTCAAGCCAGTCCTGCAGACGCAGAATCACCTTGTCCGAGTGATAACGCCGGGACTGCAACACACTGTAGGGAGCCTGACTGGTGCGCCCGATATCAATCACAAACGCCCGCGCCAGCTCCCGGGCCACCTCCGGCCCGGCAAAATGCTCCACCAGATACACCCCCAGATCCCACCAGGCCATACCACCCCCGGCACAAGCCACCGGCCCGTCCACCGTCACCAGCCTCTCCGGTCGCAAAAACACCTCCGGAAACCCCTGGCGGAATTGCTGACTAAACCCCCAATGCGTCGTCGCCTCCCGCCCGTCCAGCAAACCGGCCTCCGCCAGCAAAAACGCCCCGGTACAATTACTCGCCAGCCGCACGCCGCTGTCGGACATCCCGGTAAACGACGACAACCACGAAATCAGCCCCGCATTCTCCTCCAGCACCCGCCTGATCGGCCCACCAATCGTCGGCACCACCACAAGACTGTTATCCCCAAGCGTCCCGGCCTCCCGCCAGGACCCATGGGCATTGATCGTCACCCCGTTAATGCACCGACAGGGCCCGCCATCCTCCGTCAGCAACCGAGCCTGAAAAAACGGTTCCGGCGACTGCCCATGAATCCGCGCCCAACTGACCCCGGCCAGTTGGAACAGGTCAATAATCCCGGTAATGGCACTGGAAAGCGCACCGTCGAAACCGATGACAGAAACCTGTTGCATTGGAGCTCCATGGGTAGCGGATAAAACAGAGTAGGGGATTGGTGAGGGGAGGGTTTTCCGGGACCGTCTCCAGCCATGGATGGCTGGAGCCGAGCCCCCCACGGATGGGTTCACGGGCGTGTCCTGGAAAACCCTCCCCTCATCAGTCCCCGGCCAGGCATCACCGAGATTAAATGCAAGGTGGCAGTATTGGCCATAATTATGTCAGAAACGCCGGTTCACTGACACAGCGGACTGTGAGAGTCTGTAGACCATAAAAAAGGAGATGCCCGCAATGACCGACACCCTGATTGACCGCCGCGACCTGGCCTTCCAGCTCTACGAAGTACTGGACACCGAAACCCTCACCAGCCGCGAGCGCTTCAGCGAACACAACAAAGACACCTTCGATGCCGTCATCGAAACCGCCGACAAGATCGCCCGGGAAAAATTCGCCACCCACAACAGCGAAGCCGACAAAGACGAGCCCAAATTCGTCAACGGCCAGGTGGAAATGCTGCCCCAGGTAAAAGAGGCCTTCGATGCCTACGCCCAGGCCGGCTTCATCGCCGGACGGTACGATTATGAACTCGGCGGCATGCAGCTACCGGAATCTGTCATGGCAGCCTGCAACGGCTTCTTCACCGCCGCCAACCCCGGTACCGCCGGCTACCCGTTTCTCACCACCGCCGCCGCCAACCTGATCCGCGTCTTCGGCAACGAACAGCAGCAGAGCACCTTCCTGCCCCACATGCTGTCCGGCCGCTACAGCGGCACCATGGCCCTGACCGAACCCCATGCCGGCTCCAGCCTGGCAGACATCCGCACCACCGCCACACCCACGGATGACGGCCACTACCTGATCAAGGGCGCGAAAATCTATATCTCCGGCGGCGAGCAAAGCCTCACCGACAACATCGTTCACATGGTGCTGGCCAAGATCAAAGGCGCGCCTCCCGGCGTGAAAGGCATCTCCCTGTTCATCGTGCCCAAATACCGGGTAGACGACAGCGGCGAGCCCGGAGAGAAAAACGGAGTCAGCCTCGCCGGCCTGATCCACAAACTCGGCTACCGGGGCACCACCTCCACCGCCCTCAGCTTCGGTGACGATGCCCCATGCCACGGTTTCCTGGTCGGTGAACCCCACCAGGGCCTGAAATACATGTTCCAGATGATGAACGAAGCCCGCCTGGGCGTGGGATCCGGTGCGGCCGTGATCGGCTACCGTGGCTACATGCACAGCCTGGAATACGCAAAGGATCGCCTGCAGGGCCGCAAACCCTCGGAAAAGAACCCCGAGGCACCCCAGGTGCCCATCATCGAACACGCCGACGTGCGCCGCATGCTGCTGGCCCAGAAATCCTACTGCGAGGGTGCCCTGGCCCTGTGCCTCTATGGTGCAAGACTGATGGACGACCAGCACACCCACCCGGATGAACAGAAGCGCATCGAAGCGGGCAAGCTGCTCGACCTGCTCACTCCGGTCATCAAAGCCTGGCCGTCCGAATACGGCCCCAAGGCCAATGACCTGGCCATCCAGGTGTACGGCGGCGCGGGCTACACCCGTGAGTATCCGGTGGAACAATGCTGGCGCGATAACCGCCTGAACCCGATCCACGAAGGCACCAACGGCATCCAGGCTCTGGATTTGCTGGGCCGCAAACTCTGGCAGGACCAGAGCCATGGTCTGCAGATCCTGATGAAAGAAATGGAAACCGACCTGAAAGCCGCCACCACCGAACGGTGCCAGCAATGGGCCCTGTCCCTGAGCGAAACCCTGCAGCAGGCGGTGCAGGTCACCCAGAGCCTGGGCAAATCCCTGATGAGCGAAAACCCGGATAAAGTCCTGGCCAACGCCTCCTGCTTCCTGCACCTGTTCGGCCACATCATCGTGGCCTGGATGTGGCTGCGCCAGGCCAACGCCGCGGCCCACGCGCTGGGTTCCGCAAACAGCGATGACGAGCGCAATTTCTACCAGGGCAAACTGCAGGCGGCCCAGTACTTCTTCCACTGGGAGCTGCCGCTGGTGGCACAGGACCTGGTTCTGTTGCGGAACCAGGACGATACCTGTTTCAACATGAAAGCCGATTGGTTCTGAGCTTGGTGCTTTGGTTCGATTGGTAGCCTGTCGGGTTGGGTGCAGGGGCGGCTGGGTGGTTCCGGTTTTCTGGACACGCCCGTGAATACGTCCCTGTAGGGCTCGGCTCCAGCCATCCATGGCTGGAGACGGTCCAGAAAACCGGAACCACCCATCCACCCTTCAGGCAACAGAGTCAACCGAAACGGATTATTCCGGCTCCGAGTCTGAAAGCGAACGAATTGAGTCCTGCCCCAGTTAGTCTGAAATTGCGGGCGAATTGCACATGGTAGCTAGCACGGGTGACGGGGAGGGGTTTCCGGGACCGTGGAGGGCCATGGATGGCCCGACCCGAGCCCTACATGGACGTACTTGCGGGCGTGTCCCGGAAACCCCTCCCCGTTGACCGTGCCGCCACCGCATCCAACAGTCCTGGAAACCAAGACAGAGGAAATCACCATGTCCCTGGTAAACGTCGAAAAGAAAGACCACATACTGCTGATCGGCCTCAACCGGCCGGAGAAGATGAACGCCATGAACCGGGAGATGTACCACGAAATCGCCCGGGCCTATCACCGGCTGGAAAACGACCCCGAGTTGCGGGTAGGGCTGCTGTACGCCGAGGGTGACCACTTCACCAGCGGCCTGCAACTGGACGACTGGGCCGGGGTGTTCAGTGATGGCAACGGCATACAGCCCCGGGAAGGGGAGCTGGACCCGTTTCATATCAAAGGCGACCCGCTGACCAAACCGGTCGTGTTCGCCGCCCAGGGCATCTGCTTTACCTGTGGTGTCGAGATGATGCTCAACACCGACATCCGCGTTGCCGCCAAAGGCACCCGCTTCGCACAGCTTGAAGTCAAACGCGGCATCTTCGCCTGCGGCGGAGCCACCATCCGCCTGCCCCGGGAAATCGGTTGGGGCAACGCCCAGCGTTACCTTCTCACCGGCGACGAATGGACCGCGGAACAGTCCTACCAGTGGGGCCTGATCCAGGAACTCACCGAACCGGGTGAACAGTTCAACGTCGCGCTGGACATCGCCGAACGAATCGCCAAAGCCGCCCCGCTGGGTGTGGCGGGGAGCCTCAAATCCTCAAAGATTGCGGTCAGCGATGGCCAGGAAGCCGCCAAGAAGCAGCTGTTCACCGATCTGCAGCCGGTAATGGCCAGTGAAGATGTGAAAGAGGGGATTCAGTCGTTTCTTGAACGACGAGATGCGGTCTTCAAAGGTAGATAATCAAGCCTGAAGGGCCTTGGACATTTACACGGAAGTAAGAAGCGGATGGGCGGGGGAACTCTTTTCGAAACCGTGGAGGGCCATGGATGGCCCGACCCGAGCCCTACATGGACGTACTCGCGGGCGTGTTTCGAAAAGAGTTCCCCCGGCCAGTCGCCGGCACCAAAGCATCAGGCTGCTTCAGAACCCTCAGCTTCACCGGATTCCCGAGCCTTGGCCCTGGCAGCCACCTCCGCCGCATAATCGGCGTATTTGGCCATCAGCTCCTCCTTGCGGTCCGGATCCCAGTTAATCTTGCTCAGATCCCCCTCGTAGTGATCAATCACCCGCTTATCCATCTCCTCATACCACCATTTCGGCACATAAGCCGGCAGCAGCATCGACGCATAACCCCCCGGCAACTGCGGCGCATTCTCAAAGTGGCGCAGGGCCTGGAAACTGCGGGTTGGATGGGCGTGGTGGTCCGAGTGGCGTTGCAGCTGATACAGGAACAGATTGGTCACAATATGATTGCTGTTCCAGCTGTGCTCCGGCTGGGTGCGCTCATACTTGCCCTTCTTGTCCTTCTGGCGCATCAGACCATAGTGCTCAATGTAGTTCACGCTCTCCAGCAAGCTCGCGCCATAGACTGCCTGGGCAGCCAGGAACGGAATCGCCCGGGGACCGCAGGCAAGCGTGGTTGCACCGAAGAAGCCGGCACTCATCGCCCAGCCCTGCAGAAGTTCATTGTCCAGGCTCCAGAAACTCTTGCCCCGACGCTTCAGACGCGCCTTCTCTATTTCCACGGCTGACTTCATGCCGCCAAATACAGTGCGGGGCAGGAACTTCCAGAAACTCTCACCCATGCGGCTGCTGGCCGGATCTTCCGGAGTGGCTACCCGGCGGTGGTGACCGTAATTGTGTTCCACCACAAAATGGGTGTAACCGGTCGGGGCCAGGGCCGCCATGGCCATCAGTTTGTTCAGCTTGTTGGATTTGTGGCCCAGCTCATGGGCGGTGTTGATGCCCACGCCGTTAATGGCACCCACCGTCAGGGTCAGGCCGATCTTGTCCTCCAGCGGCGTTTTCTTGCGGCTGGCGAGCCAGGCACCCATGAACGTCATCGCGTACTGGGTCGGGATAAAGGCTTTGACGATCCGTTCGTAGTATTTGTCTTCTTCGAGGGTTTTTACCGCTGATTCCGGAGGATTGCTCTTGTCCTCGCCGATCGCACGGTCCAGCGCCGGGATGACTCCGTGTACCAGCGCCGGGCCGGTCCAGGCCAGAGCCTTCAGCTTCTTCGGGGCCAATGCGTAGCCCGTCAGCGCTGCCAGGCCGATGCCGGGGAGGGCGGGGCCCATCAGCCACAGGTAACGCTTCGGGTCTTTCCAGTTGCTGCCCTTGGCGGAAGCCCGGGGAGCCGCACTGTTTTCGGGTGCCGTCACCCGGTGGGATTCAAGGTTGGACTGGACTTTGGCATTCATCACTCGATCTCCATTGCTTGATCTGTGTTATTGAGTTTATGTCGGACAATCTTGCAATGCAACAATGAATCGTAAAATCCCGTTATCCTGTTTCTGGCGCAAGGGCGTTTTCTGGGCCAGACTTTTCAAAGCCGCAAATAACAACAAATGGCAAAGGAATGGTCGCTATGGCAATGCAAGGCAACACTGCGCAACAGGACCCGGCGGGCTGGAGTGCATCCGTGCTCATGAGTGAGTACATCGCCACGGGCCGGCTGGCTGAGGTGGTGTTTCTCGATCCCTCGGGCCAGGTGATTACCGTTCACGACCGGTTGCGGGATCTGTTCTGTCGGGCGGGCAGGGATTTTCTGTTACTGGCCCAGGGACTGATGTTGCCGGCGGACCACATCATCACTCTGGACGGGCGGCCCGTGGCCAGCCCGCTGCAAAGCCGGCCGTGAAGAAAGCTTAATCCCTGATTAATTGTGTTTTCCCGGTGCTGCCCCTAGTGTGTATGGGGAACACACACTCACCAGAAGAGGGAAATACTATGAACAGGATGACTTTGGGTGGTCTGATTCTGCTGATGATGCTGGGCCTCGGGCTTGCAGGTTGCAGCTCGGACGAGAATGAGGGTGTTGACCTGGAGCAAGCCGGCGACAACGTCGGTGACATGGCGGATGATGCCGGCGATCAGATGGAAGAAACCTATGAGGACGCGACCGGCCAGAACGAAACCGCCTGGGAAGAAACCAAAGATACTGCCGGTGATGCTGCTGAAGAAGTAAGCGATGCAGCAGGCGATGCCGCTGAGGAAGTCGAGGATGCTGCCAAGGCAACCGGCGACGCGGTGGAAGACGGCTATGAAGAAATGAGCGAGTAACCACTGCTCCGGCGGGGCCTTTTCTGGCCCCGTTTCCCGCTTGCCTTTTCCGGCACTTAGTTGCTTTGCAAAAAAAATGTTAACCGTCCTGACCGGAAACTGACCGCAAACTGTCACTTTTCTCGCCGACACTGCCTACACACACATCAACTACCCTGTTGTGAGAGAGGCAGACATCATGGCAAAGCACGATCTTGACCCGAATTATCTCGACCCGGATTACGAGCCGGTCGTTAACCACTCCGGAAATACCCCCTTCAATGAGGTACTGGCTGCCCGCATGCAGCGCCGCTCGCTGCTCAAGGGCAGTGTAGGTGCGGCCCTTGCCAGCGTGATGGGCTTCGGCCTGGCAGCCTGCGGCAGTGATGATGACAACAATGGCTCCGGCAATGGCGGGTCAAACGGCGGCGGCAACGATGCGGTCACCGAACTGGGTTTCCGTGCGGTGCCGGTCTCCACTGAAAACCGCGTGGTTGTGCCGGAGGGTTATTCAGCCCAGTCCTTCCTGCCCTGGGGTACGCCGATTAATGGTGATTATCCGGAATATCGTCCGGACGGTTCGAATACCGGTGCAGAGCAGGAACAGCAGGTCGGCATGCACCATGATGGTATGCATTTCTTCCCGATTGACCAGAAGGCCGGTGGTAGCAACAGCAGCGAAGGGCTGCTGGTGATGAATCACGAGTACATCAACCAGCGGGCACTGCTTAAACACAGTAACACCGAGCCGGTTTTTGACGAAGACGGCAAGCTCAGGGGCTATACCCACGTTGTCGATGGCGACGGCAAGCGTATTTCCGATGACGTTCGCAAGGAGATCGCGGCCCACGGTGTATCAGTAGTTCATATCAAACAGGACGAGAATGGTACCTGGGATATTGTATTCGGCAGCCCTTTCAACCGCCGCATTACCGGCAACACGCCGATGGATATCCGTGGACCCGTCCGCGGCTACAGCAAGCTCCGAACCCGCTACAGCAATGACGGAACCCAAACCCGTGGCACACTGAATAACTGCTCCATGGGGCCGACACCCTGGGGCACCTACCTGGCCGCCGAGGAGAACTGGCACGGTTATTTTGCCAACAGCGACAGCGAACAGCCCCGCGAGCAGACCCGCCACGGGGTCGGAAGCAGCAGCCGCTACGACTGGGAGCTGGCAGATAACGGAGCAGACGAGTACATCCGCTTTGATGTCACTCCGGGCAGCGGAAGTGCGACCGACGACTATCGCAATGAAGCGAATACCTACGGCTACATGGTGGAAATCGACCCGTTCACTCCCGAAAGCAAGCCCCAGAAGCGCACAGCGCTGGGACGATTTGGTCACGAGGGCGTGATCTTTGCGCCGGCCGAAGAGGGCAAGCCGGTGGTCTGCTACTCCGGAGACGATTCCCGCTTCGAGTACATCTACAAGTTTGTGTCCGCCAAGCCCTATTACAAAGCAACGGCGGGGGGCTACCTGCTGGACGAAGGCACTCTGTATGTCGCACGCTTCGACGAAGGCGGTGCCGGTGAGTGGTTGCCTCTGGATCTTGAGGATGCCGGATTTGCAGCCAAGGTTGCCGAGTCCGAGGGCAGCATGGTGGGCAAGGTGATGTTCAATGGCTTCGAAAATCAGGCCGATGTTCTGCTGAACACCCGACTGGCCGCGGACATTGCCGGAGCTACCCCGATGGACCGTCCGGAATGGGGTGCCGTGGATCCCAACACCGGTGAGGTCTACTTCACCCTCACCAACAACTCCAATCGTGGCAAGGAAGGCTTCGATGGTCCTGATGCCGCCAATCCCCGGGGACCGAACGAAACCGGCCATATCATCCGCTGGACTGAAGCCGGCAATGACCACACGGCGACTGAGTTCAACTGGGACATCTTCGTGTTTGCCGGCGGTCCCGGCACTGAAACCGAGGTGGATGGTGAAGTGGTGGTCAGTCTGGATGATGACAATATCTTCAACAGTCCCGATGGTCTCTGGTTCGATTACAACGGCCGCCTCTGGATCCAGACCGACGGCTCCGATGCGCCTCCCTACCAGAACAACATGATGCTGGCGGCCAATCCGAAGACCCGCGAAATCAAGCGGTTCTTCGTGGGCCCCGTGGGATGTGAGGTGACCGGGGTGGTGACCCCGCCGGACGTGAAGACCATGTTCGTCAACATCCAGCACCCGGAAGCGAACTGGCCGGATTCCGATGATCCGCGTCCCCGGGATGCCTGTGTCATCGTTACCCGCAATGATGGCGGGGTGATCGGGGCCTGATATTTCCAAGCCCTTCAAGAACCGCTGACCGGTGACGGTCAGCGGTTTTTTTGTTTAGCGGAGGGCTCCGCACAATCACGGATTCAACGACAGCCAGAGCCAGGGGAGGGTATGCTAGACTTCTGGCAACGTTATTCAAGGAGCTGTGCTTTGGCCGATCAAGACTATATTCCCGCCGACCCGGACCCGGCAAACCGTCGTTCCGATCCTGCCCGCAATCTTGCCGTTGTTGTGTACATCCTCCAGGCACTGGCGTTCTTTGTGGGCGGTATTACCGGTCTGGTTGGTGTCATCATCAACTACGTCAAGATGGAGGATGTGCGGGGTACCTGGGTCGAGTCCCATTTTACCTGGCAGGTCCGTACCTTCTGGCTTGCCCTGATGTGGACTGTGATCGGCACCGTGACGGTACCCCTGATGGGCTTTGGTTTCCTTTTGTTGCTCGTTACGGCGGTATGGGTTATCTACCGGGTGGTGAAAGGTGCCCTGGCCCTGAACGACGGCAAGCCTATCTGAGTCTGTCCGGGGGAGGTCACTCCTGGGTGACTTCCCGCAGACGCAGGGCGCTGAGCATGCCTGCCAGCCCCATCAGTCCCAGCACCAGAATAACGGCCACTTCTGATACCAGCGACACCAGTGCCGTCAACCCGCCGGTGGCGAGCAGCAGAACTCCGATAACGGTATTGCTCACCGCGGTATAGTCGGTCCGTTTGTTGCCCCCGGCCATATCCACCAGATAGGTTTTGCGCCCCAACCGCACCCCGGCGTGGGCAATATTCAGCACAAAGAATGCCGCCGGATAGAACCAGGCTCCGCCAAAATCCTTGCCCAGAATCAGCGCGCTGATGCCGACCGCCAGGCAAATCGCGCTGGCCATGGCCGCCCCCCGGATCATCACCCGCCGGCTGGAGGTGTCCGCGGCCCAGCCCCAGAAACTGGCGCTCAGGGAGCTGGCCAGACTGCTTGCCAGCAGGAAAACGCCCAGCATCCAGCCGGTGTCTGAAGCCTGCTGGGCCAGTACAACAAAGTAGGGTGCTGCCAGGGCAGAGCAGAGCAACAGAGCCCTGGTAATCACAAAGTGGCGAAAGGGCGCATCGTCCCGCAGCAGTGACAGGCTGCTGAAAGCCTCATTGATGGCATTGCCGCCGCCACCGGTTTCACCGGCGTATTCGTCAACACTGGCGAACAGTGCGCCGGCGATCACCCACAGAACCGCGGCCAGCAACAGCAGCAGCGTGTAGAAAGTAAGCGAGGGGTCGCCCCGATCCCAGAACAGCAGGGCGGTAAGCACTACGGTGGCGCTGCCACCGATAGTACTGGCCAGACCGGACAAACGGCCGCGGCGGGTTTTGGGGATGCACTTGCCCTGCACATCTTTCATGGCGACCGAACAAAAGCCCCGGGCCAGTGAGAAAACCACCAGTGCCGCTACAATACCGGCCCCGGCCGCATACCCTTCGAGAAACCAGACACTGGCGGCCATGGCAACAACACTGGCCGCCTGACCAAAAGCCCCCAGGGTCCAGAACCATTTCCGCACCGCCTTGCGCCTCACCCAGGCTGCGATCACCATTTGCGGCACCATGGACCCCGATTCCCTTATCGGCACCAGCCATGCCACCAGCGCCGGGGCTCCCACCGCTGTCATCAGCCATGCCAGTACTGTCTTGGGGCTGATCAGCAGATCCCCGAGCTTGGTCAGAACGTTGCTCGCCAGAATCAGGAAGAAGTTTCGGGGCACTTCCCGGCAGGCTTCGGCGGGAATGTCCTTGCAGACCCGGGCATCCTCTTCATTGGCGATCAGACTGTAGAGTTGGTCGATGGGGGTATTGCGGGAATCGCTCAAGCCCGGATCCTCCTGCGGGTTTGTTGGTTTTCGAGAGGATAGCAGTTTCCTGCTGCTGGTGGGCAGGCAAGGGGGTGGCCAAACGAAAAAGGGGTCCCGAAGGACCCCGAACGTCATGCCCCGGAAGAGGCGGCGACTTTACATGAGCGCGTCTACACGGTTACGAACCTTCGGTTCGCTGTTGTAGGCGGTAGCGATGGAGTTGTAGGTGGGGATATCCAGGCCTGCGTCCTCGATGATTTCCACCATCTCGTTGTTGGCTTCCTGCTGCAGACCCTGGGCCTGCTGTTGTGAATCGGCACTTTCGATTTTTTCCATGTACTCATCGCGGATGTCATTGATGCCATCCTGGGCATCCACGAACTGCTTGAGCTCCGCATCGGTGAAGTTGGTGTTCTGGGTACCGGCAGCCGCGGGATCAGAGTAGCCGCTTTCCGGGTTGGCGGATTCCGGCTGGCCCTGGGCAATGACGGGGCCGGCGGCCAGCAGGGTGAAAGATACGGCAACGGATGTAAGCAGTTTATTCATGAAAATCTCCTTCATGGTTTGTCTGTTTAGCCTCGCTGTAGGTTTATCAACTTCTGTGCCACTTTTTGATGTCCTATTAAAGCCTTCAAAAACAGTTGGTTACATTTTATATCGGGTTAACATGGCGTAATAATGGTTGTGGCAAAATGCCACATGTGTCATGAGTGTGTGGCATGTGTGCAGGCAGGGGTGTTTATGTCGACCCGAAAAGAAACCGCTGAAAAAGTGTTGCGTTCGCTCAGGCTCAATCTTGTGCTCAGTATGGTGTTGCCGTTGATGCTGTTCAGCGGTGTCGCGATCTATGCCGGGCTTACCGCGGTAGAGGAAAACTTCAACGACCGGCTGCGGGAGGATCTGGAGCTGGTGTCCCGGGCGGTCAGTGGCCCCTTGTCCCGGGCCATGTCGGAAGGCGATGAGCTGGTGTTGGGGGAGTCCCTGAAATCCCTGTTCCGCATCGGGCGGGTGTATGGCGCGTCAGTGTTTGACAGTGGAGGGCGGCAGATTGCCAGCCTCGGTGTAGCGGACTCCGATGTCGCCGGCAGTGAGAGCGCCGGAAAAGCCATCGCCAGTGGCGAGCTGGGCGGGGCATTTCGCCGGGTTGATGGGGTTGCCGTATTTTCCCAGTTTACGCCCCTGATCGCTGCGGACGGCCGGATTCAGGGGTTGTTACAGATCACCCGTAAACGCAGTGACTTCCATGAGCTGATCGCATCCACCCGGCTGTGGGCGGTGATTATCTGGTTCAGTCTGTCGTTGATCGTGGTGCTGGTGGTGGTGCTCGGCCATTACGGTGCCGTTGGCCGGCATGTGAATCGACTGTTGGCCGTTATGGAAAGTATGGGGCCTGGGCACTGGGAGGTGCACGAGTCACCTTCCGGTCCTTCCGAAATCCGCCGGATCCATAACGGGCTGGAGCGCATGGGGCACCGAATGGCCTCGGACGAGCAGGAGATCGGTGAACGTATCGCCAGAGAACGGGAACTGGCGGATCAGCTCCGTTACCAGGAAAAAGTTGCCATGATCGGCCGGGTTGCCGGTGGCGTGGCCCATGAGCTGGGTGCCCCGCTCAATGTCATTCAGGGCAGGGCTGGAAGGCTCCGGCGTATGGGGGTGGCCGACGATCAGGTGCGCCATCTTGATGATATTGAGGCGCAGGTGGAACGCATGACCCGCATTATCCGCCAGTTGCTGGACTGTTTTCGTCATGTGCCGGATGCCCGTCGCGAGACCAGTCTGAGCGACCGGATTCGGGAGCTCTGGCCGACACTGACTGAAGACCAGCGATGCGCGAGCGTGGAGATTGTGCTGGGTTCTGTTCCGGATGCGGCGATGATCATGGCCGAACCGATCCGGCTTGAGACCGCCGTAGTCAATGTGATTCGCAATGCCTGTCAGGCGGCCCGGGAACGGGTTGAGGTGAGTGTTGAACAAGCCGGCAATTTCTGGATTCTGCAAGTGGATGACGATGGCCCGGGCATTGATCCGGAGCTCCGGGAGCAGATTTTCGAGCCGTTCTACAGCACCCGCCCTGCCGGCGAGGGCACGGGACTGGGGCTGGCGGTTGTTGGCAGTGTGATCAAGGAGCATCAGGGGCAGCTGGAAATCGGGGAAAGTCATCTGGGTGGCTGCCGCATGAGTCTGTACTGGCCCGTCGCCGGCCTGGAGTCTGAGGAGTCGTCGGAATGAGTGACAATCAACCCTGTATACTTCTGATAGAAGATGATTCCAGTTTGCGGAATCTGCTGGTGGAAGAGCTGGAGCTGGAAGGCTACCGGCTGGTGTCTGCCGGCACTGGCACCGATGCGATGCATCTTTTCCAGGCCGGCGACGTGGACCTGGTGGTGTCGGATCTGCGTTTACCGGATCAGGATGGCCTCTGGGTGCTCAGGCAGATTCAGGCAGGCGGGCACCCGGTGCCGTTTATTATCATTACCGCCTTCGGCACTGTGGATCAGGCCGTCGCCGCACTCAAGGCCGGAGCGGATGACTTTCTCACCAAGCCTTTATCCGTCGATCACCTGCTTCTAAAGGTCAGGCGGTTACTGGCACAGGCTGAAATGAGCCATGAGCTGGCCCGTTACCGGTCGGGAGAACCTGCCGACGAATCCCTGGGGCTGATCGGGGCCAGCAGGGTGATGACCCGGCTGAGAACCGAAGTACGGCAGGTGGCCCGAAGTCAGGCGGTGGTGCTTGTCACCGGTGAGAGTGGCACCGGCAAGGAACTGGTGGCCCGGGCAATCCACCGGCAGAGCGAGCGCAAGGACCGGCCGTTCATTCCGGTCAACTGTGCCGGCATCCCGGCGGAGCTGATGGAAAGCGAATTCTTCGGCCATGAGGCCGGTGCCTTTACCGGGGCCAGGCAGGCCCGCAAGGGGCTGTTTGCGGAAGCGGACGGAGGCACCCTTTTGCTGGACGAGATTGGCGAGATGCCCCTGGCTTTGCAGGCAAAGCTGTTGCGGGTTCTGCAGGAGGGCACCATCAAGCCGGTAGGGGCGGATCGGGAAGAAGATGTGGACGTTCGTGTGCTGGCAGCCACCCACGTGGATTTGCTGGAAGCGGTGCGCGAGGGAAGCTTCCGGGAGGATCTGTACTACCGTCTGGAAACGCTCAACCTGCAGGTGCCTCCGTTAAGGGAGCGGATTGACGATATTGAACTGTTAGCGGCCCATTTTCTGAAGGAAACCGCAGCCCGGCAGGGAAAAGGGTACATGCAATTGTCTGAAGTGGCCTTGCAGATGTTGTCGGATTATCCGTTTCCCGGCAATGTCCGGGAGCTGGCCAGCGCCATAGAACGGGCCGTGACTTTCTGTGATGGCCATGTGATCCAGCCGGAACATCTGCCGGCACGGATTCTGAAACGACAGGCAGAAGGCGCGACTCAGGTGAGTCAGGCACCGGTGGTCGGAGACAAGCCGATGGCCGAGTGGCCCACCCTGGAGTCGCTACAACAGGAGTATGTGCAGCGAGTGATTGAGGCGGTCGATGGAAACAAGCGACGTGCCGCGCAGATCCTCGGCATAGACCGGCGAACTCTTTACCGCTGGCTGGATAACTACCAGGCATCGGAAAGGGACTGAGGTTCGAGTCAGTGGCGGTTAATCAGAAAAAAGCAATGCTGTACGGGCTTGCCACCGTTCTGCTGTGGTCGACGGTGGCGACTGCGTTCAAGCTGTCCCTGCGCAGTCTCAGTCCTGTGCAAATGCTGGTGATTGCCTGCGGTGCATCCATTGTGGTGATCGGCCTTGTGCTGGCGGTGCAGGGAAAGCTGGGGCAAGCGTTCCGGCTGACCCGGCGGCAGTATCTGCAATCGGTCGGTATGGGCCTGATCAATCCCTGCCTCTACTATTTTCTGCTGTTTGGCGCATTCGACCGGTTGCCGGCACAGGAAGCGCAGCCTCTGAACTATACCTGGGCCCTGGTGCTGGCGTACCTGTCGGTACCCTTTCTTGGCCAACGGCTGAGAAAGCTGGATATCCTTGCCGGGCTGGTGTGTTACAGCGGCGTGGTGGTGATTGCTACCCGCGGGGATGTATTGTCACTGGAGTTCTCTGATCCCCTGGGGGTGGCCCTGGCGCTGGGCTCCACCCTGGTATGGGCTTCTTACTGGATCATCGCCACCCGGGATACCCGCGATCCGGAAGTGGGCCTGTTCCTGAATTTCATCTGCGGTTTTCCCGTGATTCTGGCGGTCTGCTGGTGGACCGATGGCCTGCCGTCCCTGACAGGCGGGGGTGCCATGGCCGCGCTGTATGTGGGAATCTTTGAGATGGGGGTGGCGTTTGTGCTCTGGTCCCGGGCCATGAAGCTGGCGGAGAATACCTCGCGGGTGAGCAATCTGATCTTTATCTCCCCGTTCCTCTCACTGGTGTTTATATCGGTGATTCTCGGGGAGGTCATTCTGCCCTCAACCTGGGTAGGGCTGGTGCTGATTCTGGCGGGCCTCTGGTTGCAGCAACGCAAGGTCAGCAAACGGCTGGAGGGAGTGGAAAGCAGTGAATGACTGGCACCTGTACCTGATCCGCACCGCCAGGGGTGATCTCTATGCGGGCATCACCACTGACGTGGAGCGGCGTTTCAGCGAGCACTGCGCGGGTGCGCCCAAGGGGGCCAGGTCTTTGCGTGGCAAGGGGCCTCTGGTTCTGGAGTATCAGGCAGAGGTTGGCGACCGGCGCAGGGCTTTGCAGCTGGAATGGCGCGTCAAACGCTGGCCCAGGGATCACAAGGAGGCGTTGATTCGGGGTGAGCGTGGACTGCCCGACCCCGAATAGGGGGCGGAAGGTCAGGCGCGACGGTAAGTCGCGTTCCGGAAAAACTCGCCGGTTTCCTCCATGGCTTCCGTGGCACGATCGAGTTGACCGGCATGTATCTGGAAAACGTGCCAGAGACTGTTGTAGATCTCCAGGCGAACCTCGGTGCCAGCCTTGCGTGCGACCTCTGCCAGACGTTGTGCGTCGTTCAGCAGTATTTCCTCACTACCCACCTGGATAAGCAACGGCGGCAGCCCGGTGAAATCGCCGTAGACCGGTGAGATCAGCGGATTCTTGCGGGACTCGCCGGCGCAGTACAGGCTGGCGGCCTTGTCGATCCAGCGCTTCTGCAGCATGGGTTCGACGGATGGATCATAAAGCCGGCTGTGGGTCAGGTCGGTCCAGGGAGAAAATACCGCAATGGCCCCCGGCAGCCCGATACCTTCATCCCGTAACCGCAGTGCCAGCGCGAGGGCCAGGCCGCCTCCGGCGGAGTCACCGGCCAGAGCAATCTGCTCCGGCCGGATACCTTGCTCCAGCAATGCCAGGTAGGCCGCTTTGGCATCGTCCAGGCCGGCCGGGAACGGGTTTTCCGGGGCCAGTCGGTAATCCGGAGCGTACACGGTTGCCCCGCTGGAAACGCACAAGTGGCCGGTGACACCGCGGTAGGTGTCCGGCGAGCCGATGATATAGGCACCGCCATGGAAATAAAGAATGGCCCGGGCCGGATCGGTATTCTGGCAACGGGTGCTGGTAACGGGAATGCCTCCAAGGGTGGCGTGCTCGAAACGACAGCCGGCCGGTGGTGTCGATGCCAGCTTTGCCTGGCGGATCATCGCTCGTTGCGCGCGGATCGGTATTGCCGGGTTCAGCAGGGGTTTTACAAAGCGCTGCAGGCCTTCTTTCAGGGTGCTCTCCAGGGCCGTCTGAAGCATCGGTTTCTCCGTGGTTTACTTCTGTAGGTTAGCCGGACCGGTGTCCGGGTCGGTTACATCATACTAGAAACACTCCGGGCCATGTCCTATGGCTGTGCTGACAGGCGATGCGGTGCGCTGGTGGTCATGACCGAATTGTCAGAGATCCGGCTGCCCTCCGGATCGCCGGCTGTGCTAATCTTGGCTCTGCTTAATGGAACCCGAATTGATGACAGGCGTGTAACCTCAAGTGTATTGGAAAACAGATACCATAAAGATACCCGACTGGGATCGAAGTTCGCTGCTGGAGAAGCTCCGGCCCTTTGATCCGTCCCGGCAGGATGAATTGCCTGACGAGATGGTGGCCTACTGCCGCTATTACGGCCTGGACCTGTGGGTGGAGCATCCTGATGCCGAATACCATCAGGGCTATGTGGATGCCGCAGGGCACCGGGTGGTGGTGCACTATTACCGTCTTCCCGAGGGCCGGCAGTCCAGGGGTACGGTGTTCATATTCCACGGCTACTTCGACCATGTGGGGCTTTATACACAATTGATTGATCGCTGCCTGGGCGCGGGTTTTGACGTGCTGGCTTACGATCAGCCGGGGCACGGCCTGTCCAGCGGCACACCGGCGGCCATTGGCAGCTTTCTGGAATACCAGGAAGTGCTTTGCGACATACTGGCGCGGGTGCGCGATCGGGTCACAGGGCCCTGGTTTGCGGTAGGGCAGAGTGCCGGAGGTGCGATACTGATCGACTACCTGCTGTCCAACGGCCACAACACGGAAACATCCGAATTCCGCAAGGTTGTGCTGCTGGCTCCGCTGGTCCGGCCCATGGGATGGCTGGGTGCACGGGTGCTGCATACTCTGGTCAAGCCATTCCTGTCGCGCTGGCGGCGGGTGTTCGCAGAGAACAGCAGTGATTCCCGGTTCCTGCAGTTTTTGCGGGAGCATGACCCGTTGCAGGCCCGGGCGGTCCATGTGGACTGGGTGACTGCGCTGCGCCAGTGGGTGCCGCACATTGAATCCGCACGGCCTGTGGAGTTTCCGCTGACCGTGGTGCAGGGGGAAAAAGACCTGACCGTGGACTGGCAGCATAACCTGCGGATTCTGCGCAACAAGTTCGCGTCCGTTGAAGAGGTGCATATCCCGGACGGGCGACACCATCTGGTGAACGAGGCCCAGGATCTTCAGGCAACGGTGTTCAATACCATCATTGATACATTTTCAAAGCAGGACCCCGCGCCTTATTCCAGGGCGGGCTAAGTCATCAATGCAGTGAAAGAGAGGTTTGATGTGAAAAAAACAATACTGGCAGTAAGTATGGCGGCCACCATGGGACTGGGTGGGTGCATGACCTACGATCCCTATACCGGTGAAGAGAAAACCTCCAATGCCACCAAGGGCAGCATCATCGGTGCAATTGGCGGTGCCGCTGTGGGCGCAGCCACCTCAAGCAAGAGTGACCGGGGCAAGGGTGCCCTGATTGGTGCCGCCTCCGGTGCCGCCGTGGGTGGTGGCATCGGTTATTACATGGATCGCCAGGAAGCCCAGCTGCGGCAGAAGCTGGAAGGTTCCGGTGTGCGGGTGGTTCGTAATGGCGACCAGATCGATCTGGTTATGCCCGGTAACATCACCTTTGATGTTAACCAGTCCACCATCAAGCCGTCCTTCAGCAATACCCTGGAATCCGTGGCTCTGGTGCTGGAGGAATTCGACAAGACCAACATTCGCATTGAAGGTCATACCGACAGCACCGGCTCCCGGGACTACAACCAGCTGCTGAGTGAGCGTCGCGCAGGGTCGGTTCGTGATTTCCTGCTGGACCAGGGCATTGATTCCAGTCGTACCCGTGCGGTCGGCTATGGCCCCCGCCAGCCGATTGCCTCCAACGATACGGCTTCAGGGCGTGAGCAGAACCGTCGTGTAGAGCTGAAACTGGTGCCGATGGCCCAGTAAGTCAGGCAGGGTTTGCCAGCCGGCCCGTGCCGGGCGGCTGGCGGAACCTTCCGGTTCAGTTGGTGTTGCTGGGCAGCCAGTCCTCGATGGTGGCCTTCAACTCCGACAGCTTGTCTTCACCGCTGTCCTTGATTTCCGACAGCTTGACGCGCGCCTCTTCAATCTGGTTCTCCAGACTCTCGATCTTCTCGGACATTTCCTTCTGGATCTGCGCTTCCGCCTGGTCGTCCTTGGCCTTGGCCATTTTCTCGTCAGCTTCTGCCTGAAGGGCCTGAACCTGCTTGCTCCAGTGTTCGGTCTGGGTCTCGAGTTTTTGCTGCAACGATTCTTTCAGGGACATAGATTTCTCCTTCTCCTGGTTTCAGAGGATTTAACGATTTCCATCCTGCTTCTATAACCATGGACCTTATTGGCGTTATCTCAAGGAAAATCTGCCACTACTGAATTACATCTGGGTTAACTGCCAGTGGAATGGCCTGAAATGAAACAAAAAAGCCGGAGGGGAAATTCCCGCTCCGGCTTTTGGTGCGCTGGGGTCGTGCCGTATCAGAACAGCACGCGGCAGCGAATGGTACCTTTCACCTGGCGCAGCTTCTCAAGGGCCAGCTCGCCGTACTCCTTGTCGACATCCACCACCACGTAACCAATGTCTTCCTTGGTCTGCAGGTACTGGCCGCACACGTTGATGCCGTTCTCCGAGAACACCTGGTTGATTTCGGACATCACGCCCGGCACGTTCTCGTGGATGTGCAGCAGGCGGTGCTGGTTCGGGTGCGACGGCAGCGCCACTTCCGGGAAGTTAACGGAAGAAACCGAGGTGCCGTTATCGCTGTACATGGCCAGCTTCTCAGCCACTTCGCGGCCGATGTTTTCCTGGGCCTCGATGGTGGAGCCACCCACATGCGGGGTCAGGATGCAGTTGTCGAATTCCCGCAGCGGCGACACGAATTCCTCGTCGTTGGACTTTGGCTCAACCGGGAACACGTCAACAGCGGCACCCAGCAGCTTGCCGGATGAGAGTGCATCGGCCAGGGCATCAATGTCGACAACCGTGCCGCGGGAAGCGTTCATCAGAATCGACCCCGGCTTCATCTGGGCAAACTGCTCAGCCTTGAACATATAACGGGTGGCCGGGGTTTCCGGAACGTGCAGTGACACCACATCGGCGATGTTCAGCAGTTCCTGCATGGTGCCGACCTGGGTGGCATTACCTATCGGCAGCTTGGACACCACATCGTAGAAGTACACGTCCATGCCCAGGCTTTCAGCCAGAACGCTGAACTGGGTTCCGATGTTGCCGTAGCCCACAATGCCCAACTTTTTGCCGCGGATCTCGTAACTGTTCTTGGCGGACTTCAGCCACTCACCCCGGTGGGCCTTGGCGCTCTTCTCAGGCACGCCGCGCAGCAGCAGAATGGCCTGTGCCAGTACCAGCTCGGCGACCGAGCGGGTGTTGGAGAAGGGGGCGTTAAATACCGCAATGCCGCGACGGGTCGCAGCCTGCAGGTCAACCTGGTTGGTACCGATACAGAAGCAACCCACAGCTACCAGCTTTTTGGCAGCCTCAAACACCTTTTCGGTCAGTTGGGTGCGCGAGCGAATCCCGACGAAGTGCGCATCGGCAATCTTCTCGATCAGGTCTTCCTCGGCCAGTGAGTGAGTCAGGTACTCGATGTTGGTGTAGCCTGCGGCATTCAGGGTATCAATAGCAGATTGATGCACGCCTTCCAGCAGCAGAATCCGGATTTTGCTCTTTTCGAGAGACGTATTTGACATGGGCTAGCTTCCGAACCTTTCCGTCACATGAAATGACCTGCAGCCGGGGATCGTCAGCCCGGCTCACAGAACAGGGGCGGTATGATACCATAAACGCAGACTTTAACAGTGCGTTACATTGCCTGAATCAATTGCCGGCCACGGCGTGCAACAGGCAGGTAACCGGAACCGGACGAGACTGAACTTTCCATGAACGCTGAACAGATTATTGCCTCCCTGAAGGACCTGATGGCATCCGGCGATGCCCCCGGCAAAGTCCTCACCGACCCCGCTGATCTGGAAAACTACGGCAAGGACTGGACCAGAATCCACGCGCCGAAGCCCACCGCCATCGTATTGCCCAAAACCACCGAACAGGTGCAGGCGCTTGTGAGATTTGCCAACGAGAACCAGGTTGCACTGGTGCCCTCGGGCGGCCGCACCGGCCTGAGCGCCGGCGCTGTGGCAGCCAATGGGGAAGTAGTTGTGGCGTTCGATAACATGAACCAGATTCTCGATTTCAGCGCCAGCGACCGCACCGTCCGCTGTCAGGCGGGCGTGGTGACCGAGCAGTTGCAGAACTTCGCCGAAGAGAATGGTCTCTATTACCCGGTGGACTTCGCCTCCGCCGGCTCCAGCCAACTGGGTGGCAACCTGTCCACCAACGCCGGCGGCATCAAGGTGATCCGCTACGGCATGAGCCGCGACTGGGTCGCCGGCCTGAAAGTGGTCACCGGCAAGGGCGATATCCTGGACCTGAACAAGGACCTGGAAAAGAACAACACCGGCTACGACCTGCGCCACCTGTTTATCGGTGCCGAAGGCACACTCGGCTTTATCACCGAAGCCACCATGAAGCTGTCCCGCCAACCGGACAACCTCACCGTGCTGGTGCTGGGTCTGGGCGATCTGACCAACACCATGGACGTGCTGCAGACCTTCCAGAAGAAAATCGACCTCACCGCCTACGAGTTCTTCTCCCACCAGGCCATGCAACACGTCCTGGCCCACGGCCAGGTGCCGGCACCGTTTGAAACGGAAGCGCCGTACTATGCGCTGCTGGAATTCGAGGCCGTGTCCGACGATGTCATGGACGATGCCATGGCCCTGTTCGAACAGTGCGTGGAAGAAGGCTGGGTACTGGACGGCGTAATCAGCCAGAGCGAAACCCAGGCCCAGAACCTGTGGCAGTTGCGTGAGCGGATCTCCGAGTCCATCGCCCCGCGTACTCCCTACAAGAACGACATCTCAGTGGTGGTCTCCCGGGTACCCGGCTTCCTGCAGGAAATCGATGCCGTGGTGACCGAGCACTACCCGGACTTTGAAATCATCTGGTTCGGCCACATCGGCGACGGCAACCTGCACCTGAACATCCTGAAGCCGGAAGACATGGCCAAGGAAGACTTCTTCGAAAAATGCCAGCAGGTCAACAAATGGGTATTTGAAATCGTCGAGAAATACCAGGGCAGCGTCTCCGCCGAACACGGTGTCGGCATGACCAAAAAGCCCTACCTGCACTACACCCGCAGCGAAGCCGAAATCGCCTACCTGAAAGGCATCAAACAGGTATTCGATCCCAACGGCATCATCAACCCGGGCAAAATCTTCGACTGATGGAACAGCATATCGTCGTACTCACCGGCGCTGGCATCAGCGCCGAAAGCGGCCTCTCCACCTTCCGCGACAACGGCGGCTTGTGGGAACAGCACAGCGTGTACGACGTCGCCACCCCCGAAGCCTTCCAACGCAACCGCGACCTGGTCCTGCGCTTCTACAACGAACGCCGCCGCCAACTGCAAGACGCACAACCCAACCAGGCCCACCGCCTGCTGGCCGAACTGGAAAGCCGCCACCGCGTCACCGTCATCACCCAGAACGTCGACGACCTCCACGAACGCGGCGGCTCCAGCAACGTATTGCACCTCCATGGCGAACTCACCAAAGCCCGCAGCTCCGTCCACCCGGAACTGATCTACGACATCGGCTACAACGACATCAAACCGGGCGACACCTGCGACCGCGGCACCCAGCTACGCCCGCACATCGTCTGGTTCGGTGAAGAAGTCCCCATGCTGGAAGCGGCTGCAGACATCGTCCGTACCGCAGACCAACTGCTGATCGTAGGCACATCCCTGCAGGTATACCCCGCCGCCGGATTAGTCTACGAAGTGGATTTCGATGTGCCCATCACCGTGATCGACCCGGGCGAACCGGCCTCGGTCTCAAGGGCGCAGGTGATTCGGAAGGGGGCATCGGAAGGTGTGGAAGAGTGGGTTAAACGCTATTTGTAGGAAAGCGTTATCTGTGAAGATTGAAGCTATGGTTGGGGACTCCCTTTCCAAAACCGTGGAGCGCCAGGGATGGCGCGACCCGAGCCCTACATGGATGTACTTGCGCGGCGTGTTTTGGAAAGGGAGTCCCCAACCATAGTTGCACGAGAACAGCAGGCTTGGGCCGAGCCCTACAGGGACGTATTCACGGGCGTGTTTTGGAAACAGAGTCCCACACCCTGCCGGCACCGACCACGCAGGCTAGGGCCCAAGCCAACAGCAAAACCGAAGTCAGTGCTCCAACCCGAGGTACCGGCGAAGCTCCTCCCGAAAAGCAGCTTGCACCCCAAGCCGCTTCAGCATCCAATAGTGCCCCGCAATCATCCGGTCAATAAAGATACTCTCCACCGGCGGCTTGAAATACTCCAGATACTTGAACACCGTCCGCGTCTGCGAAGCCACATGCTTGTGCAGCTCCGATTCCGAGTAATCATAGGGCTCATCATAGGCAAACGGCTGAATCAGAATATCCCGCCACATCGCGTAATAATCCTCATCCACCGCCGGCTGCGACTCCACCCGGGCACCCAGCGAAATCAGATGCCGGTCCAGCGCCTGATAATCCTCCTCGATGGCTGCAATCAGCGCCTTGCGGTAAGACTCCACAATCTCCGGCTTCAGCTTCTTCACACAGCCAAAGTCATACATGATGATCGAGCCATCGGGCCGGTAGGCAAAGTTCCCTGCGTGGGGATCGCCATGAATGCACTGGAACCGGAACAGCTGATCCGCCATGGTCGTGAAAATGCGATGGCCGATCAGATTAATGGTCTCCTGACTGTAGCGGTCCGGAGTCACCTTGCTGACATGATCCCCCTCCACCAGCTCCATGGTCAGCACCCGGCGGGATGAATGATCCGGAATCACCGCCGGAATCACCACCCAGCTCTGGTGCTTGTGGAAATCCCGGAACAGCTCGATATTGCGGGCCTCATTCTCGTAATCCAGCTCCTCCTTGAGGCGCTCGCGGATCTCGCCGAACAATTGGTCGACGGATTCCTTCGGCATCTTCAGCAGGCCGCCCAGCCGTAATGCCATGCGCAACTGCTTGAGATCCGAATCGCAGGACTCATCCACCCCCGGATATTGCACCTTTACGATGACATCGGTGCCGTCATGCAGCCGGGCGCGATGCACCTGGCCGATCGAGGCCGCCGCATAGGGCTTTTCCTGAAAGTATTCGAACAGCTCGCCTACCGGTTTGCCCAGCTCCGCTTCCACCTGCTCCAGAATTACCTCGAAGGGCATGGGAGGAGCTTCTTTTTGCAGGGTTTGCAGAGCCTCGGAGAACTCCTTGGGGAGAAAATCCTGGGTCTGTGAGGCAATCTGCCCCACCTTCATAACGGCCCCTTTCATCTCCCCCAGGGTGCCGGCGATCTGGCCGGCCATACGTGTATAGCTTTCCGACCGGGCACCTTCATCGTCCCCCCGGAACATTCTTCTGGCCCGCTGGCCGGCGTATTGGCCGGCCACCGAGGCGGTCATGCCTGCCAGCTTGAAAAAACGCCCCCGTCTGGAGGTTACCGGTTTCTTGCTCATAGAATATCCAGTCTCATGCCACATGAGTCCCGACAAATAAACGATCGTCCAGTTCCAGGGAAAGCGTCTGGCCGGATTGCAGCGGGCCAACGCCCTGGGGCGTGCCGGTGAGCACCACATCCCCCGGCATCAGGGAGAACTGCCCGCTGATGTGGGCAATCAGCTCCAGCACCGGCATCAGCATGTCCTGCGCATCACCGGATTGCTGCAGCTTGCCATCGACCTCCAGGGTAAACCGGGCGTTGTGTGGATCCATGCCTTCGCTGCTGACAAACGGAGAGAGCGGGCAGGCTCCGTCAAAGCCCTTGGCGCGCTCCCAGGGATGCCCCTGTGCCTTGAGCTGCGACTGCAGATCCCGCAGGGTAAGATCCAGCGCAAGCCCGTAACCGAGAATGGCTCCGCTGGCTTCCTCCGGGGATGCCGCGGTCAGCGGCCGACCGATCAGCACCGCCAGTTCCGTCTCGAAATGTACGGAGCCTCGGTCTGCAGGGATTTGTAAGGGGCGCGTCAGATAGGCTGCGGAGGTGGCCGGCTTGATGAACAGCAGCGGCTCGTCCGGAACCGGATTATCCAGTTCCCGGGCATGGGCGGCGTAGTTACGGCCGACACAGACAATCTTGCCGAGGGGGAGGTGCACGGGGGTGCCGTCTTTCCAGTGGTGCTGGTAGTCCTGCATGATGCTCCTGATTCCTTGGTCGGGTCAGAAGCAGTTTACCCCCTCCGGCGCGCCACTGGCCACAGCGCCGGAGAGGATCCGGTTATTCCCCCTCGAACGAGCAGACGGTATAGACCTTGAGGTCCTCGTCCCTGAGGCGGCGCGAACCGCCCAGATCCGGCAGATCAATCATTGCGGCCACCTCGACAATCTCCGCACCAATACGGCGGATCAGGCGGGAGGCGGCCAGCATGGTGCCGCCGGTAGCAATCAGGTCATCCACCAGCACCACCCGGTCGCCGGCGTGGAAGGCATCCTTGTGCAGCTCTACTGATGCGGTGCCGTATTCCAGTTCATAGTCTTCCACCAGGGTGTCGAAGGGCAGCTTGCCCTTCTTGCGCACCAGCACCAGCCCTGCGTTCAGCTCATAGGCCAGTGCCGAGCCGATGATAAAGCCCCGCGCATCCACTGCGGCTACAGCATCAATCTGTTCGCCATGGTAGCGGTGTACAAAGGCATCCACCAGCTTGCGAAAAGCGGTGCGATCCTGCAGAACGGTGGTGATGTCGCGAAAGCTGACACCGGGTTTGGGCCAGTCCGGCACGGTGCGGATGGCTTTCTTGATGCTCTCGGAAAAGTAATCCATAGCGTGACCAGTCAGTCAGGGGAAACGGCTTACGCCGCTTCCAGGAAAATAAACTTCAGCACAAATACCACGGCGATAATCACAATCGCAGGGTTGAGCTGTGACCAGCGACCACTGACCGCCTTGAGCAGGGCGTAGGTAATAAAGCCCAGGGCAATGCCGTTGGCAATAGAGAAAGTCAGCGGCATCATCAGCGCCGTCACAATGGCGGGGGCGGCTTCGGTGACATCGTCCCAGTCAATCAGCTTCAGGCCACTGGCCATCAGTACGGCCACATACAGCAGGGCGGGTGCGGTGGCGTAGGGCGGAATCACGCTGGCAATCGGCGAGAACAGCAGGCAGGCCAGGAACAGCACAGCAACCACCACGGCGGTCAGGCCAGTACGGCCGCCGGCAGAAATGCCCGCGGTGGATTCCACATAACTGGTGGTGGTGGAGGTACCCAGTGCAGCACCGGACATGGTGGCCACCGAATCAGACATCAGGGCACGGCCCAGGCGCGGCAGCTTGCCGTCCTTGTCCAGCAGCCCGCCGCGCTGGGCGGAGCCGATCAGGGTGCCGGAGGTGTCAAACAGATCCACAAACAGGAAGGCAAAGATCACGCTGACCATGCCGACATTCAGTGCACCGGCAATGTCCATTTCCATAAAGGTGGGTGCCAGGCTGGGTGGTGCGGACACAAACCCTTCGTATTCGATCATGCCAAGCATCATGGCAATGACCGTGATGGCCAGAATCCCGATCATCACCGAGCCGGTGACCTGCCGGAATGACAGGGCGCAGATCAGCACAAAGCCACCGAAGAACAACAATGCCTCGGGCACTTTCACGTCGCCCAGACCGACCAGGGTGGCCGGGTTGTCCACCACAATGCCGGCGTTCTTGAAGGCGATCAGGGCCAGGAAGAAACCGATACCGGCGGAAATGCCGAAGCGCAGGGACAGGGGAATGCTGTTAATGATCCATTCCCGCACCTTGAAAATGCTCAGCAGGAAGAAGATAAAGCCGGACAGGAAAACCGCGCCCAGCGCCACCTGCCAGCTGTAACCCATGCTGCCGACGACAGTGAACGAGAAAAAGGCGTTCAGACCCATGCCCGGTGCCAGGGCAATCGGGTAGTTGGCCCACAGGCCCATGATCAGGGTGCCAATGGTGGCGGCCAGGCAGGTGGCTACAAATACCGCACCGAAATCCATACCGGTGGCGGACAGGATGCTCGGGTTGACCACAATAATGTAGGCCATGGTGAGGAAGGTGGTGATACCGGCAACCACTTCCTTGCGGACCGTTGTGCCATGGGACTGGAGCTGGAACAGTTTTTCAAGCATGACGAACGCCTGTGTCAGGGATTGAAAGGTGGTGTGGGGAAAATGTTGTCTGAAAAAACGGCAATGTTACCGGCTCAGCTCCGGATCGCCAAGATCCGAGGCTGGCCGGAAATGTAAATTAATACTCTCAGGAAGCGGAATCCCGCTGTAAGCGGATGTCAAAACGCACGGCGAGCATGCGGACAATGACGATAAACAGCATGCCCACGGCCAGGGAGACCGTTTCACTGCCCTGAAGCCATTCCATTGCGAAATACAACCAGCAACCCGCAAAAGAGATTGACGCGTATACCTGATCCTTGCGAAAGATATAAGGCACTTCATTACAGAGAGTATCCCGCAGGGCACCGCCAAAGCAGCCGGTCATTACCCCGAGCAGGGAGGCAATAAACCAGGAGTGCCCCAGGTCGAGCGCGAGCTGGGCTCCCAGCATGGAAAAAATACCCAGACCAATAGCATCCGGAAACACAATGCGGGATTCATTGATCTTGTGTGCCTTGTTCCAGTAGCTGAACACCACCGCCATGGCGAGGATCAGGATCGGCTGTTCCTGGTGCTTGATCCAGTAAAGCGGATGGTTGTCCATCATCAGATCACGCAGGGTTCCACCGCCCAGCGCAGTAATGAAGCCGATGGCAAACACCCCCACCGGGTCCATGTTCTTCGAGCGGGCAGCGATCATACCGGAGATGGCAAACGCCACCACGCCGATCATTTCCAGGGTATAGATTACGTCAGACATTCATGATTCACCGGTCTACGGGTGTGCGAAGGATAGCGGAAACCGCCGCATTGTTCATCCATGGAAGCTGGCAGCTATTAGCCGGGTTGATATATAAGGATAAGAACCCCTTATTTGCCTGATGAGGCTGCCGGGAGTAGCTTGACGATCATCAATACAAACATAAAACGGGAGGCATCCGTGCGCGCACTACTTTGCAAAGAATACGGACCGGCAGACACGCTGGTAATTGAAGATGTAGAACCCCAGGCCGTTCGCGGGCACGGAGTCCGGGTAAAGGTCAGCGCCGCGGGCCTGAACTTTCCTGACACCCTGATTATCGAGGGAAAGTACCAGCTCAAGCCCAAAATGCCGTTTTCCCCAGGTGGTGAAATGGCCGGCGAAGTGGTGGAAGTCGGTGAGAAAGTCACCCGCTTCAAACCCGGCGACCGGGTGGCCGGCCTGACTGGCTACGGTGCCTTCGCCGAGGAAATCGTCATCTCCGAGCACAACCTTTTGCCGGTACCCGAGGGCATGACCGACGAACAGGCGGCCGGTTTTACCATGGTGTACGGCACCTCCTACTATGCCCTGAAGCAACGGGCCAACCTCCAGCCGGGTGAAACCCTGCTGGTGCTGGGTGCCAGTGGCGGGGTAGGCCTGGCCACCGTGGAACTGGGCAAGGCCATGGGTGCCCGGGTAATCGCGGCAGCCAGTTCGGCGGAAAAGCTGGCGGTGGCGAAAGAAGCGGGTGCGGATGAGCTAATCAACTATAGCGAAGAGCCGCTCAAGGAAACCGTGAAGAAACTGACCAAAAACAACGGCGTGGATGTCATCTACGACCCGGTCGGCGGCGACTTCACCGAACAGGCCCTGCGCGCCATGGCCTGGAACGGCCGCCACCTGATCATCGGCTTCGCCGCCGGCGACATCCCGCAGATTCCGGCGAACCTGACGCTGCTGAAGGGTTGCTCGGTGGTCGGGGTATTCTGGGGCAGCTTCACCCAGCGGGAGCCAGAGGCCAATGGCCAGAACATGATGGAACTGTTCAAACTGTTCCAGGAGGGCAAAATCAGCCCGCGGGTGAGTGAGGTTTACGACTTCGAAGACTACGAGAAGGCCTTCGGGGCGCTTACTGGCCGTCGGGCTACCGGGAAGATCGTCCTGCGGGTTTCCTGAGGTCTCGGAGGCTGGCCCTGTTAGCCTTCAGGGTGTGGTGCCTGGAGCCGTGCCGGTCCCCCTTTCCAGGACACGCCCGTGAATACGTCCCTGTAGGGCTCGGCTCCAGCCATCCATGGCTGGAGACGGTCCTGGAAAGGGGGCCCGGCACGGCTCTTATGTACCTGGGAGTTATCTCTGGTGTTCCGGCTCTTTATGTCGTGAACGCCTGAAGATTTATGATAAACCCCTGATATATCTCCCGCTGTTGATGGCAGGGAGGCCGGGAAGGGTTTTCGGAACCGTGGAGCGCCAGGGATGGCGCGACCCGAGCCCTACATGGACGTATTTACGGGCGTGTTCCGAAAACCCTTACCGGCCTCCCTGTTACCCCCCAAACATGCAGGCTACGAGGACTGACGTACAAACGTCGAGACCGCCTCCGCGACAGGATCATCACCGGAAATCAGATCAAACCCGTCGCAGCCGGTGGGCCCTTCGTTGATGACCGCCAGAATGGCCCTGGCCACATCCTCCCGGGGAATTTCGCCGAACTCCAGTTTCTCGCCGACACTCACCTTGCCAGTTCCCGGGTCGTTGGTCAGCTTGCCCGGGCGGACGATGGTGTAGGCCAGACCGCTGGCGCGCAGGTGTTCGTCGGCCTTGTGCTTGGCGTGCAGGTAATGGCGCAGTTTCTCCGGACCGTTTTCGGGGTCTTCGGCCCGCATGCTGCTTACCATGATGAAATGCCGGATGCCCATCTTCCAGGCGGTATCAATCAGCCGGATGGCACCGTTCTGATCCACATCAACCGTCTTGTCCGGCCCGGTGTGAGGGCCCGAGCCGGCCGTGAAAACTACCGCATCACAACCGCGCATGGCCTCACTGCAATCCTGCTCCAGATCACCAACCACCGTCTCCGTGGCACCCAGCGACTGCAGCTTCGCGCCCTGTTCCGCATCCCGGATCAGCGCCCGGGCCTCGTGGTCGCTGTTGGCCATCTCCTTCAGCAAGTGTTGCCCGATCTGTCCGTTGGCACCGGCAATCAAAACGTGCATGGTGTCGCCTCCTGTTGTGTCTGATAAGCAGGCGTTCAGCTTAACACGTCGACAACCGGACCGGACTCAGAACTGAACCTTGCCGGCATCAATATCCTTCACCAGCTCCGGCGTCAGCAGGGTATAGCCATCGGTCTTCGGCAACCAGGCGAAGACATCGTCGGTGTCATTGTCGAGGTTGTAGCCCCGCTTCTGGATATCCACCTTGCGGTATTTGAAGGTGCCGGTTTTCTCGATGGCATCGGTGACACGGATAAACACCGGAACCGCATAAGGCGGCAGGTTGTCGTTCAGATATTTGAACAGCGCCTGAATATCGAAGCCGTCCTGGGGTACCAGGGTGACCATGCCGGCCTTGCCGTTGGTGTTGGGAACTTCGATGCCGTACACGATGGCTTCTTCCACCATGCCGGAGCCGTCGATGATGTTCTCCACTTCCGTGGTGGAGACGTTCTCGCCCTTCCAGCGGAAGGTATCGCCCATGCGGTCAACGAACTGCAGGTGGCGGAAGCCGATCTCCCGCAGGACATCGCCGGTGTTGAACCACTGGTCACCCTTTTTGAAGCCGTCACGGAGGATCGATTTTTCTGTGGCTTCTTTCTGGGTGTAACCCTCGAAGCCCCATTTCTTGGTGATTTCACCCAGCAGCAGGCCCGGTTCGCCTTTCTCGACTTCCTCCAGGAAGCCTTTTTCGTTGCGGATTGGGTCGCGGGTACCTTCGTGGAACTTCACCAGCTTGTAGGGGGCGGTGGAGAAGCCCACGGTGTTGTTCATGTTGAAGAAGTTGCTGAAACCGATATTGCCTTCACTGGAGGCATAGAACTCGGTGACGGTTTCGATGCCGAAGCGCTCCTTGAATTCCTTCCAGATGGACGGACGCAAGCCGTTGCCCAGCATTTTGGTCAGGGTATGGTTGCGATCCTGTTCACTGGGCGGCTGGTTCAGCAGGTACCGGCAGAGTTCGCCCACGTAGCCGAAGGTGGTTGCGCGGAATTTGCGCACATCGTTCCAGAACTGGCTGGCGGAGAATTTGCGGCGCAGGGCGATGGAGGCCCCGCCGGCCAGTACGCTGCCCCAGCAGATCAGCAGGGCAGTGCCGTGGTACAGCGGCAGAGTGCAATAGAGAACGTCGTGGGGTTTCATGCCCATGGACATCAGACCAAAGCTGCCGTAAGCACGCACAAACTTCTGGTGGGAACCGGGTGCCGCCTTGGGCAAGCCGGTGGTACCGGAGGTGTACAGATAAATCGCCGTGTCACCCATTTTCGGCGGATTGGTGACCGTGGGGTTTTCACTGTTATGGGCGGCGACTTTCTCCGCCATGTTGGCGAAGCCGTCGGGGGCCTCGCCGAAAATATTCATGGTGTTGCTGTCCGCCAGGAACTGGAAGGGGTTGGGGTGGTCCACCTGGATGTCATTGCGCACCCCTTCAAAATTGTCGATCAGCTCTTCACCGACCACGACCATGCGTGGCTTGATCAGGTTGATGCTGTGCTCCAGCACCCGGCCTTTCTGGGAGGTGTTGAGCATCGCGCAGGCGACCCCGATCTTGGCGGCACCGGAGACTACTGCCAGCAGTTCCGGACGGTTTTCCAGGAACACCGCAATGGCATCGCCTTTTTTCAGGCCCTGGCCCCGCAGGTAATGGGCGATGCGATTGGCCCAGGCGTTGAAGTCGGCGTAGGTGATCTCCCGGTCTTCGTACTTGATGGCCGGGCGGCTGGGGTACTTGCTGGCATTGTGTTCAACCAGGGTGCCCAGGGTCAGGTCTTTCTTCTTGTCCTTGACGGAGTAGTAATAGAAACCTTTGGCAATCGCAGGGAGCCGTTTGGCAATGCCGGGCAGGCTGCGGGCAATATCGCGGGCGGTTACGGTATCTTGTGTCATTGTGTCGTCCGTCAGGGATAGGTTGATAACTGAATTCGCTTCCCGGATCCCTGGCGGCGACAGTATGGTGGTGCCGGTCAGGAATCCGGGTCGTTGCCGGGTGATTCTTCGCTCTGCACCTCGGCCAGTAACTGGTTGCGCTTGACCTGGTCGCCGGCGGTGGCGAACAGTTCGCGGATGACACCGTCCCGGTCTGCCCTGACCGGATGCTCCATTTTCATGGCTTCCAGCACCATCAGGGTGTCACCCTGCTTCACGGCCTGGCCAGCCTTGACCGGCACGTCGATAATTGCGCCGTCCATGGTGGCCTGAATCCGGCCGCTTCCGGAATTCATTGCTCCGGCAGCGGGCTGGTGGGTCACATCCGTCACCATCACCGCCTGTCCGAGCGCCTGCAAATATAGGTCATCGCCGTGCTGCTGATATTGGCACCTTTGACGAACCCCCTTGTCGATGATGCACAACAGGCCAGGGTTCACATTCTGTAGGGCTATTTCCCGGGTTTCCTCGCCGAGCCGCACCAGAATTCGCTCGCCGCTGTGTCGCGCCATCAGTTCGAAGGTTTTATCCTCGTGCCGGAGGATAACGGGTGTTTCCGTTGCCGGTGCGTTGCTCCAGCCCGGCCGGCCTTGCTCATCCTGGCATACAATGGCTGCCGCCAGGGCAAGCTGCTGCTGACTGATCTCTGCCGGCGAAAGTGATTCATCCTCCCGGAAGTCCTTGCCCAGAAATGCGGTGGTGGCTCCCCCGCTACCGAAGACCGGGTGGGCGATGATACGGCTCAGGAACCAGCGGTTGGTGGTTATGCCGAAAATAACCGTATCCTCCAGCGCGCGGATCAGCCGCCGCCGAGCCTCATCGCGGTCAGCGCCCCAGGCAACCACCTTGGCCAGCATAGGATCGTAATGGGGTGTCACCTGATCGCCACTGCGAACACCGCTGTCGAAACGAATGCCGTCGCCTTCTGCCGGATCGAACCGGAACAGATCGCCGGTTTGCGGGGTGAAGTTGTTGGCGGGATCCTCCGCGTAAAGGCGCACCTCGATGGCGTGACCGTTCAGCCGGATGTCGTCCTGGGATAAGGCCAGTGCCTGCCCTTCAGCTACCGATAGCTGCCAGGCCACCAGATCCTGACCGGTGATCAGTTCGGTTACCGGATGCTCCACCTGAAGGCGGGTGTTCATTTCCAGGAAGTAGAAGTTCCGGTCCTTGTCGACCAGAAATTCCACGGTGCCGGCTCCTTCATAGTCGCAGGCCAGGGCGGCCTTGACCGCGGCTTCGCCCATGGCTTTGCGGAGTTCCGGCGTGACGAACGGGGAGGGGGCTTCCTCCACCACCTTCTGGTGACGGCGCTGCACCGAGCAATCCCGTTCACCGAGATAGACCGCATTGCCGTGCTGGTCGGCAAACACCTGAATCTCGATATGGCGGGGTTCGATCACCGCTTTCTCGAGAATCAGCTCGTCGTCGCCAAACGCCTGACGGGCTTCGGACCGGGCCCGCTTGATGCTGTCTGCCAGTTCCGGCTCACTTTCCACCAGTCGCATACCGCGACCACCACCACCGGCGGAGGCCTTCAGCATCAGGGGATAACCGATGGTTGAGGCCGCCTCGATCAGTTCTTCGTCCGTGGCGTTGTCCCCTTCAAAACCGGGCACCACCGGCACACCCGCCGCCTGCATGGCAATCTTCGACCGACGCTTGCTGCCCATCAGCTCAATGGCGGATTCCGGCGGGCCGACGAACACCAGGCCGGCCTCCTTACAGGCTTTGGCGAACCCTGCGTTCTCCGAAAGAAAACCGTAACCGGGATGCACGCAATCCGCTCCGGTCCTGCGGGCAGCATCCAGAATCGCTTCCGCATTCAGGTAAGATGCCGACACCTGGGCCGGGCCAATGCACACCGCCTCATCGGCCATCTCAACGTGCATGGCCCGTGCATCGGCTTCGGAGTAAACCGCCACCGTGCGGTACCCCAGAGAGCGGGCTGTTTTCATGATCCGTACCGCGATCTCCCCGCGATTGGCTACCAGCAGTTTCGTCAGCATGGGATGTATCTCTCTTGTCGGCCTTGTTGTGCTTTTTGTATCGTTACCATGAATGGCTTACCGGTCGTCATCGGCCCAGGCCGGCTTGCGCTTCTGCATGAACGCCAGTGTGCCTTCCTGTCCTTCTTTGCCTCTGATCGCCCCGGCGAACGCTTCGGCCGCATCATCCAGCAGGCTGTGCATTGGCTCTTTGCCCACCCTGTGCAACAACGCTTTGGTTTGTGCGGTTGCCTCGGGCGCGCAGTGCCGGATTCGCTCAATCGTATGGGTCAGCAATTCCTCGATCTGCTGGTCGGACTCACCACACTGGTGGACAATGCCCAGCTGGCAGGCCTCATCGGATTCAATCTTCAGCCCCAGTAATGCCAGTCGCCGGGCCTGGGTCAGGCCGATGCGCTCCACCACAAAGGGCGCTATCTGGGCGGGAATGACCCCCAGCGTCGTCTCTGGCATCGCAAACCGAGCGGTGGGCCCGGCAATGGCCACATCCGACACACAGGCCAGGCCAAAGCCGCCACCCATCACCGCGCCTTCCACAACGGCAATCACGATCTTCGACGACTCATTCACCTGCTGGATCATCTGCCCGAACGCCCGGTTCAACCGGTAAAACGGATCATCCCGGCCTTCACCGGCCTGCTGCCCACGGGCACCAGCCATATCCTTGATGTCACCGCCCGCACAGAAGTGCCCGCCGGCCCCGCGAATCACCACCGCCCTTATGGCCTGGTCGTTCTCCACCAGACTGAATACGGTGGAAAGCTCTGCCACCATTTCCAGGCTCATGGCGTTGCGTACCTCCGGACGATTGATCGTCACATGCAGTGCCGGGCCTTTCTTCTCCAGCAGCAGCGTGTCGCAGTGTGGTAGTTGGTCCATATCCGGCTCCTTCATTTGGCCTTGCCCGGCAGCGTGCCCATCAGCTTGCAGATAATGCCCAGCATGATTTCATCGGCACCACCGCCGATCGACACCAGTCGCACATCCCGATAGGCGCGGGACAGCGGGTTGTCCCACATGTACCCCATGCCGCCCCAGTACTGCAGACAGGAATCGGTAACCTCACGCCCCAACCGGCCAGCCTTGAGCTTGGCCATCGAAGCCAATCGGGTGACATCCTTACCCTGCACATGCAGCTCGCAGGCCTGATAGGTCAGCGCCCGCAGTGCCTCGACTTCCGTCTGCAGCTCCGCCATCCGGAAATGAATCGACTGGTTGTTGATCAGCGGCTGCCCGAACGTGGAACGCTCCCGGCAGTACTCGATGGTCTTGTTGATGCAGTTCTCCAGCGCCTTGATCACATTCGCCGCGCCCCACATGCGTTCCTCCTGGAACTGCACCATCTGCATCATGAACCCGGTGCCCTCGGCCCCGATGCGATACCGTTGCGGTACACGCACATCATCAAAGAACACCTGAGCTGTCTCGGAAGAACGCATCCCCAGCTTGTCCAGATGCTTGCTGAAGGAAATCCCCGGGCTGTCCATGGGGACCACAATCAGCGACTTGTTCTTGTGGGGTTTGTCATCGGACGTGTTGGCCAGCAGGCAGATAAAATCCGCCTGCGGGGAGTTGGTGATCCACATCTTCGAGCCGTTGATGATGTAGTCATCGCCGTCTTTGCGGGCGGTCGTCTTGAGCCCAGCCACATCCGAGCCTGCGCCCACCTCACTGACACCAATACATCCCACCTTTTCACCGGCAATGGCAGGAGCGAGAAAATCCGCCTTGAGCTCATCGGAACCAAACCGGGCCAGGGCGGGTGTACACATATCCGTCTGCACCCCGATTGCCAGCGGCACACCGCCACACTCGGCCATGCCAAGCTCCTCGGCAGCCACCAGGTTGTAGCTGTAGTCCAGACCCATGCCACCGTATTCTGTTGGCTTCTGAATGCCGAGCAGGCCGAGGTTGCCAAGCTTCTTGAATACCTCATGAATGGGGAAGGTGCCGGCGGCTTCCCACTCGTCGCAGTGGGGATTAATCTCCTTCTCGACGAAATCCCGGACGGTTTTTCTCAGTGCCTCGTGTTCCTGGGTGAACTTCACTTTTGTTCTCCTGTTTGTGCTTGGGCCCGCCTGTTTGCTGCGTGCTTCTTTGTTGGCCTGGGCGGCGGCAGTGGGGGAGGCCTTTCAGAAAAACGCCCGTGAACCCGTCCATGGGGGGCTCGGGTCGCGCCATCCCTGGCGCTCCACGTTTTCTGAAAGGCCTCCCCCACTGCCGCCAATGTCTGAAAGAACTCTGCTTCCTGTTCAGCTCGCTTTGGTCTGAAATCGTTTGACGATTTCTCAAGAGCGGGCCGATTGATCGTTTAGGCTGTTCAGTTTTCGTTTTTGTTCCTGAAGCGTTAACTCATGGTGAATCCGGAGTCGGTGTGGTATCGCTTTTCAAAACCGTCTCCAGCCATGGATGGCTGGAGCCGAGCCCTACAGGGACGTATTCACGGGCGTGTTTTGAAAAGCGATACCACACCGGCTCCAGCCCCCAAACCATCAGGCTTGATGAAAAACTCAGAATCGCCCAACCCCGAAAGTGTTGGGGTTAAGAGACCGAACAGAAGACTCCCGGCAAACCGAAAGCACCAGGGCCAGCACCCGGCGGGTATCGCGGGGATCGATCAGCCCGTCGTCCCACAACCGGGCCGTGCCGAACAAGGCAGTGGAGCCGTCTTCGAGTTTCTTGGCGGTGGCCTGTTCCAGAAAATCCAGGGTCTTCGCATCCGGTTCCACGCCGCTGCGGCGCTGTTTGTCTTCCGCCACGATGCGCATCACCTTGCCCGCCTGGGCAGGGCCCATGACAGCGGTGCGGCTGTTTGGCCAGGCGAAGATAAAGCGAGGATCCAGGCCGCGGCCGCACATGGCGTAGTTGCCGGCACCGTAGGAACCGCCGACTACCACCGCAATTTTCGGCACCCGGCAGTTGGCCACGGCCTGGAGCATTTTCGAGCCGTGTTTGATGATGCCGTTCTGTTCTGAATGGGTGCCCACCATGAACCCGGTGGTGTTGTGCAGGAACAGGATGGGTGTGCCCGCCTGGTCACACAGCTGGATGAACTGTGCGGCCTTGGTGGCCCCTTCGGTGGTGATCGGGCCGTTGTTGCCGATGATGCCGACGGAATGACCCTCGATGCGGATGGTGCCGCACACGGTCTGATCATCGTAGCCGTTCTTGAAATCTAGAAAGCGGGAGCCGTCGGCGATACGGGCGAGGATTTCCCTCACGTCATAGGGCTTTTTTGAATCGGCCGGAATCACGCCGAGCAATTCTTCGGGCGAGTGCAGCGGTTCTTCCCACTCGGGTTCGCGCAGCACTGGCAGTTGTTCGTTCCAGGGCAGGGCACCGAGGATTTCCCGGGCCTGGCGGATGCCGTCGGCATCGTCTTCGGCCAGGTACTCGGCTGTGCCTGCGACGGTTGCATGCATCTCGGCACCGCCCAGTTCTTCATCCGTCGCGACCTCACCGGTTGCGGCCTTGAGCAGGGGCGGGCCGGCCAGGAACATCTTGGCCTGTTCCCGCACGGTAATCACATAGTCGGACAGCCCGGGCTGGTAGGCACCGCCTGCAGTGGCGTTACCGTGAACAACCGTGACCTGGGGTATGCCCGCGGCAGACATGCGCGCCTGGTTGGCAAAGCCCCGGGCTCCGAGCACGAAAATGTCAGTTGCATAATTCAGGTTGGCACCGCCGCTCTCCGACAGGGAGATCACCGGCAACTTGTTCTCCATGGCGATCTGTTGCAGCCGCAGGGTCTTGTCCAGACCGGCGGGGGTGATGGTGCCTCCCTTTATCGCGCTGTTGCTGGCGACCACCAGGCAGCGAACGCCGGACACCCGGCCAATGCCGGCAATAATGCCGCCACCGGCCTGGCTGCCGTCCTTGTCATCGTGCATCTTGTAGCCGGCCAGGGAGCACAGTTCAAGAAACTCCGACCCCCGGTCCAGCAACCGGTTGATCCGGTCCCGGGGCAGCAGTTTGCCCCGTTTGGTGAACTTCTCCCGGGCCGATTCGGCAAGATCCAGAACCTTCTGCTCTACCTCACGGAAAGTCTGGATGTGGGCCTCCATCGCCTCCGCGTTTTCGCGGAATTCATCGGAGCCGGGGAGAGTGCTGCTCTGCAAAACCTGCATGGTGCCTGACCTCAGTCTTCTTTCAGAACGTTCGGAGTCGTTGCCCGGTGGAAACCGTTATAGGGCTCGTTGTTCTTCGCCTTCGGCATCGGCCACACCCGACCACCCTGGGAAGCCGCACCGTCAATCCGCAGACAATCCCCGGAAATAAACGCCGCCGCGGGGCTCAGCAGAAAACAGATCGCACTGCTTACCTCCGACTCGGTTCCCATGCGCTTCAGCGGCACCGCATCTTTCAGACTGAGAATCCACGACTTCATATGGGCCGGGTAGTTATCCATCCCGCTGGACGCAATCCAGCCCGGAGCCACCGCATTCACCCGAACCCCGGACGGTGCCCACTCCACGGCGGCCGTCTGGGTAAAATTCACCATCCCCGCCCGGGCCGCCCCGGAGTGCCCCATGCCTGGCATGCCACCCCACATGTCCGCCACAATATTCACAATCGACCCGCCGGACTTGCTTAGCACCTGGGTATAAGCCTCCCGGGCAATCAGAAAACCCCCGGTCAGATTCGTCCGCACGACTGTTTCCCAGCCTTTCTGACTGATCCCCGTCAACGGAGCCGCAAACTGCCCACCAGCGTTATTCACAACCCCGTTCAGCCCGCCATGTTCGTCAATCACCGCCTGCACCGTCGCCTTGACCGACTCCTCCTCACGGATGTCGCAACTGTGGGCGGAAGCAACACCCCCGTCCTCCTCAATCTCCGCCTTAACGGCATCCACCTTCTCCTGCTTGCGACCCACCAGAGCCACCCGGGCACCGAGGGCAGCAAGCTCATGAGCGGTACAGCGACCGATGCCGGATCCGCCACCGGTGACGATAAATGTCTGATCGGCAAACAGGCCGGGCACAAATACAGAGTTGTAACTCATCAGTTCAGATCCTTATGCACATAGTCTGGGCATTTGGTGGAGGGAGGGGCTTTCCAGGACCGTCTCCAGCCATGGATGGCTGGAGCCGAGCCCTACAGGGACGTATTCACGGGCGTGTCCTGGAAAGCCCCTCCCTCCACCGAATGCATGCACCGAAGTCATTATTTAAGAAGGCCAGCAGGAACCGGCACAGGAAACTCCAGAAGCTGCTGGGCAAACGCCTTCCCCTGGGGATCAATCCGCAACGAGGCAACACCCCCACCCCCCAGACTGTGCTCCAGCAAAAAATTCATCCCGTGAATCCCCGGCATCCCCCAGCGGGTAACCCGGCCACGCTCCGGATCCAGCGTATGCTTCATCCAGTCCGCTACCGCCTTTTCACTCAAGGCGGCCGCTATATAAGGAAGATAGTCCGCCTTGCGGGCCACCACACCAATATTGCTGTGATCCCCCTTGTCGCCACTGCGGGCCCAGGCCAGTTTCACCAGAGCCACCGTGGTGTCAGTGTTTTCATTCGCTGTCGGGATTTCTGTTGCTGCCGGCAGACTCTCATCGAAACCACCGTCGGTGGGCACATCAATCGCAGTGGCGTTGCCCCCCATATCAACAGACACCGAAACCCTTTCTTTAGGCACAAGACAGGACCACAGCCGGATCTTCGGCCAGACTGTTGGCCGGCCCCCGACAATCCCGGTAATCCCCGGAGCCATGCCGGTAGCTGCCTGGGCAATCTCCCGGGAGAACAGCACCAGCGCCTCTTTCTTCGGATGGGCGGTGCTGATCTTTACCACCACCTCCCGGCAGTCTGACCGCTGGCCGTGCTCCCCATAAGTGGCTTCCGTGCCCAGCAGCTCGATGCTGGTTTCCGAATAATCCGGCAGGCCCCTGTCGGCAAACATCCGGGAAGTCTTGCGCAGAATGGCTTCCGCCACAGTGCCGGCTTTCTTCGGGGCATCGATGCCGGCCAGCAGGAAAGTCACCGTACACTTGAAACCGTCCGGCCAGGTGCCGGATACCTTGTAGCTGTCTGTGGGTGCCTGACCGCGCGCGCCTTTAACCGTTACCTGGTCGGGGCCGGATTCCTCCAGAGTCACATGAGTAAAGTCGCAGGTGACATCCGGCAGCAGATAGGCCCGGGGGTCGCCGATTTCATAGACCAGTTGTTCTGCCACGGTGCCGCGGGTGACCTGTCCGCCCGTGTTGTCCGGCTTGGTGATAAAGAAATCACCGCTGGCAGAAACTTCCGCAATGGGGAAGCCCATGTTGTCGAAGCCGTTAGCTACTTCCTCCCAGTCCGTGAAGTTGCCGCCGGTGGCATGGGCTCCGCATTCCAGCAGATGGCCGGCCAGGCTACCCTGGGCGAGCCGGTCGTAATCGTCCCACCCCCAGCCGAATTCGTGAACCAGAGGCGCGAGCACCAACGCGCTGTCGGCTACCCGTCCGGTAATAATGATGTCTGCCCCCTGTTCCAGCGCCGCCACCAGACCGGGAGCGCCGAGATAGGCATTCAGGCTGACCATCATGGCCGGCATTGGCGCGCCGGTAGTCATTTCCGTGATGCCTGCATCGGACAAGGGTTTTTTGTCTGGTAGCAGGTCATCACCCAGAACCAGTGCAATGTTCAGCTCAATGCCCGCCTTTTCACACAGGACCTGCAGTGCATCACGGCAGGCCACCGGATTAACCCCGCCGGCGTTGGACAGAACCCGTATCCCTTTTTCCTTTATGTCCGTGAGCAGGGGGCCGAGCACGGTCTGCACAAAATCTCTGGCATAGCCCTGGCCGGGATCCTTCATTTTCTGTCCCGCCATGATGGACATGGTGATCTCGGCCAGATAATCCGCTACCAGATAATCAATGTTGCCGGTGCGCACCAATTGCGCGGCGGCGGTTTCGGTGTCGCCCCAGAAGGCGGCGGAACAACCGATCCGTACGGTCTGGTCAGTGCCTGGCTGGCGGTTATTCATGACAGGAAGGTCTCCCAAGGTGCCTGTAAAGTATCTGCTATGGACGATACCAAGCAAGCGCTTGGTTTGTAAATAGCCGGTGGTCAGGTAAAATTGGCCGAACTTCACCGGATCACTGGACAATAATGTGAATCACAACCCGCTTCTGCAGTCACTCATCGAGCAAAATAAAGTCTCCGACCCGGACAGTGCCCGTGGCCGGCTTCTCAGGGAAGCCGCCCGGTTGTTCCGGGACAAGGGTTACGAGCGGACCACGGTGCGCGATCTGGCGGCCGCCGTGGGCATCCAGTCGGGCAGCCTGTTCCATCATTTCCGCAGCAAGGAAGAAATACTCAAGGCAGTGATGGTGGAAACCATACAGCTGAACACCGCAATGATGCGGGCAGCGGTGGATGCCCAGCCGGATCTCCATAGCAAGCTGAAGGCGCTGATCCGCGCCGAGCTGGAGTCCATCAACGGCCAGACCGGCGAGGCCATGGCGGTACTGGTGTATGAATGGCGCAGTCTTTCCCCGGCTGCACAGGAGGAAGTGCTGGTGCTGCGGGACATCTATGAGCAGCTCTGGCTGGATGTTCTCGGAGGGTTGAACAAGGAAGGTGGCCTGCAGGCCGATCCCTTTATCGTGCGCAGGATGCTGACCGGTGCCCTGAGCTGGACTGTTACCTGGTACCGGCCCCGCGGGCCGCTGAGTCTGGACGATCTGGCCGGCCAGGTGATGTTAATGCTTGGCCTGTCACGAAACGGGAAATGTTCATAGTTTTCCGTCAAAAAATTCGACACACTACTGCCCGGAACCCTGAGTCAGGAAGCGGCTGTTTTTGAACCATAAATTTTCTTAATTTGTGATCCATCTGCTAGCCATTGGCCAGATCGGCATGGTTTAGTGGCAGCAGAGCCATTTTGGTCTGGTTGCAATCATCGCATTCTTGCCACCGCTGAACTGCTCAGGGGAGAGCTGCCCGGTTCCGTGCCGGGCGATACACGCAGGGAATTGCGTGTGAGTCGGGTGGATCCCCCCGTAATTCCGATAAAAACAATTTCAGGACAGGGCGAGTTATGACTTCTCATTTCCTCAGGCTTTCCGTATTCACAGGGCGTGTACGGTATGTTCTTCTGATGCTGGCGGCGCTGCTGCTTTCCGGCTGCTCCATGAACCAGCTCTTTACTCCGGTCTACAAAGTGACCGGCGTGGTGCTCAAAAACTATTCCGAATCCGAAGCAACCCCCTACGTCATGCAGATGTCCGACCCGGCCATGGCCTGTGCCCTGGGTGAGTCGATCGATCCTCTGCTGTATTCCTTCTCCCGCGTAGTGGATGCACCGAAAGAAACCGGTTCCCTGCTGATGCTGCTCTCGGCCAACTGTGCTGAAGAGAAGGCATGGGAAGCTGATCTTCGGTATCGCGTATACGAATACGCGGGTTCTGTCAGCCAGGCGAAAGATGCCCGTGAGCGTGCCAAGCGTCTGAACGCACTGGTCGCCGAGCGTCGTTATGAGTCGTTCCAGCGCGCCATGGCGGCCTACGAATATGATCCGGCGGCAGAAAATGCCGAGTGCCCGTTCCTTTATGACGAGCAGGATGAAATCACCTTCCTGCTGGGCCTGCTGACCGGTATGCAGTCAATCGTGAATGATGCCAACTCCGGTGCCCTCGCCGGTGTGCCCCGTGATATTGCCGCCCAGGCCGAGCGTGCGGCCGAGTGCGTGGATAACAAGAAGTGGGCCGGTCTGCCCAACGCCATCCGCGGCCTGGTCTGGCTGTTGTTGCCGGATACCCGTCCGGAACTGTCTCCGGATCCCTGGGAAGTGCTGGAAAACAGCTCCCGCCTGGGTGTAGAGAAGGGTATTCGCGCATCTATGGCTCTGGAAGCCGTCGCGGCGGAAACCTTTGGACGTGATGATGTTCTGGAAGATGTGCTCGCCCGGTTTGCGGCTTCAGAAGAGAACTTTGAAGTCTGGGAGGAATATCGCGTTGTCGATGAGCTGGCCCGCAATGTGGTGACCTACACCTCGGACAAATACTGGGCTTCCAACTACGGCTACCGTACCCCGAGCACCTATTTTGGCAAGCTGAGCGACCAGCGTGACATGGATGATGTCGAAACCATGGACCTGGATGGGCTCCTGTAAGGCAGGCCTGTGCTGATAACACTCTGAATAACACAAAAATGAGCGAACCCGGAGGTTAGAATGATTCGTAAATCCCTTGCAGCACTGACCCTTGCGTCGGTTGCATCCGTGGCATCTGCCGAGACCGTGAAAACCTGTGTATTTGATGTCATCGGTGCCAACGGCGATTTCTACAACATCGTCAAGGACTACTCACTGGAGATGAAGGCCCATGGCGTGGACATGGAACTCAAGCCCTACACCGACGAGGGTGTTGCGGTCGGTGATTTCCGTGCCGGGCAGTGTGATGCGGTAGCCGCTACCGACATCCGTATCCGTCCATTCAACCAGTTTACCGGCAGTGTCAGTGCCGTGGGCGCGATTCCCACCTACGACAACCTCAAGACTCTGCTGGCTACCCTGTCCCAGCCCAAGGCCGCAGGCCTGATGAAGGATGGGGATTACGAAGTGCTGGGTATCTTCCCCGCCGGTGCCGGTTACCTGTTCGTCAACGATCGCAGCATGAACAAGGCATCCGACCTGGCTGGCAAGCGGATGGCAACCCTGGACTACCAGAAAGATGCCATTCACATGGTTAACCACGTCAAAGCCACCGTGGTGCCTTCTGACATCACCAACTTTGCCGGCAAGTTCAACAACGGCTCGGTGGACACTGCCTATGCCCCGGCATTCGCCTATGAGGCCCTGGAACTCTACAAGGGTATCGGCGACAAGGGAGGTATCGTGGATTACCCGCTGGCCCAACTGACCCTGCAACTGGTGGCCCGGGACGACGTGCTGAGCGACGAGAAAGCCCAGAAGGCACGGGAAGTGGCCTGGGGCATGTTTGGTCAGGCCATGGATCTGATCGAGCGGCAGGAATCGGCCATTCCCGAAGAGAAATGGATCCGTATTCCGGATGAAGACATCACCGGTTACCAGGAGATGTTCCGTGAGAACCGTCTGCAGTTGCGTGACGGCACGGATGGTGCCAACAAGGTCTATCATCCCAAGATGATGAGCCTGCTGAGCAAGATCCGCTGCGCAAGCAACCCGACTGCAACCGAATGTACCGCTGAAAACCGCGAATAACTAACCGCAAGGGTTGACCTGCATGATCTGGCGAGCGCTTTCAGCAGCCAGGACACAAACGCTGTACCCCGTGCATAAACTGCACGGGGCAGTGCTCCTGCTGCTTCTGATCTTTACGTTGTTGCTTGGAATGGGGAACTCTCTCCATTCCAGGATGTTATGGGTAGGTGAGCAAGTCTGGCCAAACTACTACATGCTCAACCCCGATGCGACAGAGCCAACCTGTAATCTGTTTGTCGATATCGACAAAGAGGTGCAGCGGCGGATGGATGCGTACGAACCGGATCCTGATGCGCTGTTCAGCGATCCCCCCGATCCTGATGCAATCCGGCAGTCGCTGGAGCGGAATGTCGAGTTGTGCCAGAAGAAGCACCTGATGTACCGGGAGAACCAGAAGCACGCAACGGAAGCGCTGGGTGTGTTCAAGGCGGTGGAGCAGGGCTTTGCGGACTTCCTGCTGGATAACATGGCACTGACCAAGTACCTGTTCATTGCCATGTTTGCGATGGCTGCGGCCATTGCCGCTCTGGATGCAGACCATATCGCCCTGCGGTTACCCCGTAACCGGCGCGAGTGGCAACTCAGTCAGGGCAGCCAGTTCTTTACCAATACCCTGATGGTCATCGGGCTGCAGAGCTATATAGGCAAGCTTGAAGCTTCGCCCGGCTCAGAGGACACGCTGGTCATACAGCATGCCTGGACCGCGGTGTTCCTGTTGTTCATGGTGATCAACCTGGTGCGGTTCTTCCGCGTTCCGGACCGGATCAGGCCGGGCGGGCTGCGTCCGTCCTCGATGCTGGCGATACCGCTTTATTGCACCATGGGCGTGATTGCCATGGCGTACTTCTTCTTTATCGACGGGTATACCTCGGGTCTTGCCATCTATTTCGGCATGATGACCGAGCTATCGTCGATCTTCATCAACATCGGCCTCTACGTGCTGGTGGGTATGATGCTCAAGCAGACCCGTATTCCGGAACTGCTGATCAACGTCATCAAGCCCTATCAGTTGCCGGCACCGATTCTGGCCTCGGTGATGATTTTCGCCACTGCCTTCCCCACGGCCTTCACCGGTGCATCCGGTATCTTCATTCTGGCCGTCGGTGGTGTGGTCTATGACGAATTGCGGCGGGCCGGTGCCGGGCGGCAGCTGTCCCTGGCCACAACCGCCATGAGCGGCAGCCTGGGTGTGGTACTCAACCCCTGCCTGCTGATCGTCGTGGTGGCGGCTCTGAACAAGGAAGTCACAACCACCGAGCTATACGGCTGGGGCTTCTGGGTGTTCATCATGTCTGCATGCCTGTTCACGCTGGTGGTGTGCAAGAGTGAAGGCAACTGGAAACCGCGACCCATCCAGGGAGCCTTTGGCCAGTCGGTAGCGCAGCTGCGTCCGCTGATTCCTTATGTATTTATGGCCATGGTGGTTATCTTCGCCATCTGGATCATCCTTGGCCTGCGCTTCAACGAGTACAGCGCGCCGATGATTCTGCCCCTGGTGATGATGGCCCTGGTGGCCCTGGATGCGGGCAAGCACAACCGTGAGGCCGGTGAAACCCGTGCCTCTGCGTTCTGGACCCGTAATATGGCTGCGGCGAGCGATTCGGCGGTACACATCGGTGCCTTGCTGGGTCTGATCGGTTTCACCCTGTGTCTGGGCGGTATTCTGGAGCGTTCGGATATTGTTGTTGAGCTGTTCCCGGAAGACCTGACCAGCCCGTGGGTGGCCATGGCGATCATCGTGGTCATGCTGACCCTGATCGGCATGGTAATGGATCCGTTCGGTGCGGTGGTTCTGGTATCGGCGACCGTGGCACAGCCTGCCATCCAGATTGGTATCGATCCGGTGCACTTCTGGGTTGTATGCCTGGTGGCGTTCGAGCTGGGCTATCTGAGCCCGCCGGTGGCACTCAACCACCTGCTGACACGGCAGGTGGTAGGCGAGACCGAAGTGCTGGCAGCGGAGCGCACCGGTGCCGTGTGGCACCGTTATGAGCGCCTGTTGCTGCCACTGGTGGTGATGATTCCCACCCTGCTGGCAACCGGCTTCATACCGATGTTGTTCTACGCCCTGTAAGAATGGCGTGACCAGTAACAAAAAACCGCCACCGGCATGCCCGTTGGCGGTTTTTTGTTGCACAGACACTACAAAAATTCGTCGTAGCGCCGGGATACTGCCATCCAACCTGGTGTATTCTGGCGTACAAGAAAAACAGGAATCAGGGAAGCAGAGAGCGGCGGCAACTATGTTGAACAGGTATTCGATCATTTTCGGCAGTCTGGCGATGGTGGCTTTGTCCGGTTGCAGTGACAGCGATTCTGCGGCCTCTGCCAGCGGGCCGGATATTGGCGGAACCATTGCTATAGAAAGCCGTACCCGGATCGATCTGGATACGGCAGACGATGTGTTTGCCGGCAAAGCGGTGTCCGGTGAAGTGGTTTCCCTTCCTGATGGGGCGGTGGCCGCGGGTTACCTGAGCAACTCCGGTGGCTTCTACCGCACCGACACGGCGGATAATTTCGAATACTACCGGGATGTCGAGGACACATACGCAGCCAGTCTGGCGACTGGCGACAGTGTAGTGATTCAGCTTTTCGGCTCCCCCGACGATTTTCTTTCCGGAACTTCCCCTCCTCAACTGCGTATCGCGATGGAATCGGGGGGGCAGACGGAAGAACAGACGGTTACCGGCTTCACCCGTGATTCCCTGGATGCGATTGACGTAGGGGAGGATCCCCAATCCCATACGATCCGGCTTTCCGCTGAGTCCGGTGCGCCTTTCCGGTATGTGATCACGGTGGTGAACGGTGGCAGTGTGTCCGCCGGAAATTTCCGTTACAGCGAACCCGCTTACCGGCCCGGGGAAGCGGTGGTAGTGATGGAGGAATCGCAATCTGGCCGGATGTCCGCGGCTTCGGTATTTCCCGCCGGCGTGGCGGCCCGCCCTCTGGGCAGGGGAGCCTGGCACCTGCGACAGCCGTCGCTGCCTGCCGGTGTAACCACCACCGCTGCTGCCTCAACTACCGGTGACGACACCCTGGCCTGGGTTCGTGAATTGCGTGCCCGTCCCGGTGTGCGGCATGCGGAGCCCAATTATGTCTATTCCACGCAGCAAACCACCCCGACACCGCAGGTCGGCGTGAATCTGTTTAACCAGCAATGGAACCTGCCGCTGATCCAGTTACCGCTGGCATGGCAACTGGCTGGCGACCGCGGCAATGATGTTGGCGTGGCAGTCATGGATACAGGCTTGTTTACCAGCAGCCCGGATACAGCGGCAAACTGGCATTCCGATCTGGACAGCAATGTGAGGCTGGTGTCCGGCCAGACAATGGACTTTGTATCGAGCGATCTGGATATTGACTTCAGGTTCAATGACCGGCTTGGCCGGGACAGCAATCCAGCGGATCCCGGCGATGGAACCTCTCGCAGTAGCAACTTCCATGGCACACACGTGGCAGGCATTATTGCCGCTACTGATAATGATGACGGGGTCATTGGCGTGGCTCCGTCTGTTGATCTCTACCCGATCCGGGTGCTGGGCGAGAACGGCGAAGGAAGTCTTGCGGATCTGATTGATGCCCTGAACTGGGCAACGAACCAGCCCGGTATTGAGGTGATCAATCTGAGCCTCGGCGGTCTTGGTGACAGTGCCGCGCTGAGAAATGCAGTGGATGGGGCCCGGGCCGAAGATAAGCTGGTGGTGGCCGCAGCGGGCAACCAGGGTACCAGTGAGCCCACCTATCCGGCAGCGTATCGCAACGTGGTCGGGGTAGGGGCCGTGGATCGCTCCGGCCGTCGGGCTTCCTACTCCAACGTGGGCGCATCGGTGGATCTTGTCGCGCCGGGCGGTGACTATTCGGCAGCCGGCGGTGGCTCGGATCTGATCATCAGTACCTGGGGGCTGGACGATGGAGGCAATTTCCGGGAGGCCTGGGCCGGTTTGCAGGGTACGTCAATGGCCGCCCCTCATGTTTCCGCCCTCTATGCGCTGATGAAATCCGGGGCCGAGGAGGCAGGCCAGGATTTCGGTCCGGACAAATTCTTCCGCTATCTGCTGGCCGGTGATTTGACGGCTGCGCCGCCGAACCGTTCGGAATATGGCTACGGTCTGATCGATGCGCTCAAGGCGATCAGCGCAGCCCGGGAGGGCGATGTTCCGGGAGTCCTGCTTGCCGCCCAGCCCACAGTGCTTCAGTTTACCCGGGCGTTGACTCAGCAGACGGTTGAGTTGGTAACTTATCCAGCCAATGCGTCGGTCTCCCTGGATCAGAGTAACGTCACGACCCCCGTTGGCGAGAGCTGGCTAAAGGCAGAGCTGAATTCCGATGGGCGATCTCTTACCGTGACGGCGGATGCTTCCGATCTTGCCGACAGTGAAACCCGCCGAGCCGAGGTGACGGTCACCTACCCTGATGACGGGAGATTAACCATCCCCGTCACCCAACAAACCGGCGATTCCCTGAACGATCGCAATGCCGGCAGACACTATGTGCTGCTGGTCCCAACCGGCGACGACCAGGAAACGGCACAGCAGCAAGTGGTGGAGGCGGATTCCGGCCAGTACCGGTTTGCGTTTGATGACGTACCCCGGGGCGAATATTTCCTGGTGGCGGGTACGGATACTGACAATAACGGCCTGATCTGTGAAAGTGGTGAGGCCTGTGCCGAATACCCTGTTAACGGGTTGCCCGAGCCGCTGGTTTTCAACGGTGAGTCCCTGCCGGAACTGTCGCTGAGCACCAGCTTCCGGCGGCCCACCATCAGCGCTCTTGGCGAGCCGCGCTACGGATTCCGTGGCTACCGGATCAAGTCAGCCGATGACAATGAACGGACCAGGCGGGTCCGGACATCCGATTAAGGAGAGGTTTCATGGTACATCGTTTCCGGACTCTGCTGGTGCCGGCTGTTGCATTGGCGATGGCGGCCTGTGCCGGCAATGCCGAGCTTACCGACGACGGGGCACCCCTGGCCCGGCAACTGGTACAGTCTGACCACTGCGGTCTGACGGCACCGGGTATTGTGATGATCACCGAACGGTCGGAAGTTGATCGCCTGAAGTCTTTACCCGCCAGTCACCTTGCCCTGGAACCACTGGGCAAGATTGATTTTGCGACCGAGTATCTGCTGCTGGTAGGAATGGGCCAGAAGCCCACCAGCGGTTATGGTGTGACCCTGGCGGATTCGCGGATCCGGGACGGTCAGCTGGAGGTTGATGTCAGCGTGCGTAATCCGTCAAAGGGTGCCATGCTGGCCCAGGTGCTGACCACTCCCTGTGCCGTGATCGCTGTCAGCGATGAGGGATGGCGCAGTCTGAAAGTCTCCGGTGAAGGTTATCCGACGGTGACCCGGGATCATCCCTGAATCACATCAATCGTTGAACTTTGTCCGTGAATCCCTAAGCTATAGCCATTCCTGATAACACCGACGCTGGAGTCGCCCCCTCTTTATGAGCCAGAAACAGTACAACGCCGATGCCATTGAAGTCCTGACCGGCCTGGATCCGGTGCGCAAGCGCCCGGGGATGTATACCGACACCTCCCGCCCCAATCATCTGGCCCAGGAAGTCATCGACAACAGTGTGGACGAGGCGCTGGCAGGCCACGCCCGCCGGATTGACGTGGTCCTCTACAAGGATGGTTCCCTGAGCGTTGAGGACGATGGCCGGGGCATGCCGGTGGACACTCATAAGGAAGAGGGCGTACCGGGGGTGGAGCTGATCCTGAGCCGTCTGCATGCCGGGGGCAAGTTCTCCGAGGGCAACTATAACTTCTCCGGTGGTCTCCACGGGGTAGGGGTGTCCGTGGTGAACGCCCTGTCGCTCCATCTTGAAGTGGCGATCAAGCGGGATGGCAAACTGCACCGCATGACCTTCGCGGATGGCGAGAAAGCATCGGATCTGGAAGTCGTGGACACGGTGGGCAAACGCAACACCGGCACCCGGCTGACCTTTACTCCGGACCCCAAATACTTTGACAGCCCCCGTTTCTCTGTCAGTCGACTGCGCCATAACCTGCGGGCCAAGGCGGTACTGTGTCCGGGGCTGACGGTGACCTTTCTGCAGGAGCAGAACGGCGAGAACGGTGAGAAAGACGAATGGTTCTACGAAGATGGTCTGCGTGACTATCTGCGCACCGCCCTGGCGGATATCGAGGCAGTGCCGCTGGATCCGTTTACCGGCAGCTTCAGTGGTAACACCGAGCAGGTTGACTGGGCCATCCAGTGGCTGCCGGAGGGTGGCGAAGCGGTGATGGAAAGCTACGTCAACCTGATTCCCACCGTGCAGGGCGGTACCCATGTGAACGGCCTGCGTACCGGTGTGCTGGAGGCGATGCGGGAGTTCTGCGAATTCCGCAACCTGCTGCCCCGGGGCATCAAGCTGACCCCGGAGGATGTCTGGGAGCGTTGCGCCTATGTGCTGTCTTTCAAGATGCAGGATCCCCAGTTCTCCGGCCAGACCAAGGAGCGCCTGTCCTCCCGCGAGGCGGCTGCCTTTGTCTCCGGAGTGGTCAAGGATGCCTTCAGTCTGTGGCTGAACCAGCATACCGATGTGGCGGAAGCCCTGGCAGAGCTGTTCATCAACAATGCCCAGCGCCGCCTGCGGGCCAGCAAGAAGGTGGCCCGCAAGAAGGTAACATCGGGTCCGGCCTTGCCCGGCAAGCTGGCGGACTGTTCCGGCGGGGATGCCAACCGCTCCGAACTGTTCCTGGTGGAGGGTGACTCTGCCGGTGGTTCCGCCAAACAGGCCCGGGACCGGGAATTTCAGGCCGTCATGCCGCTACGGGGCAAGATCCTTAATACCTGGGAAGTGGACTCCAGCGAGATCCTGGCCTCCCAGGAAGTCCACGATATCGCCGTGGCCATTGGCGTAGATCCCGGTTCAGATGACCTTGCGGGGCTGCGTTATAACAAGATCTGTATCCTCGCGGATGCGGACTCGGACGGCCTGCACATCGCCACCCTGCTGTGCGCGCTGTTCGTCCGGCATTTCCGCCCGCTGGTGCAGGCCGGCCATGTGTTCGTCGCCATGCCGCCGCTGTACCGGGTGGACCTTGGCAAGGAAACCTTCTACGCCCTCGATGAGCATGAAAAGCAGGGCATTCTGGACCGTCTGGAAGCGGAAAAGCGCCGGGGCAAGATCTCCGTGACCCGCTTCAAGGGCCTGGGTGAAATGAACCCGCTGCAGTTGCGGGAGACCACCATGGCCCCGGATACCCGCCGGCTGGTGATGCTGACCATCGAAGAAATGGATGACACGGTGGAACGGATGGATATGCTGCTGGGCAAGAAGCGTGCGTCTGATCGCCGGGTATGGCTGGAAACCTACGGCAACATGGCGGATATCGAAGTCTGATCAGTGGTTGCCGTCAGTGCTGGCCAGAATGTCGCAGCAGAGCACCTGTAACCGCCCCTGATGCCGGAAACCCATGGACAGGGTGACGCACATGCTGGCACCTGTCACGGAGAGGTAGGGCGCGGTGACGTGCAGCACGTCCGGCTCGGCAATGGCCTGGCGCAGGTAGTGCTGGCGATACCAGTCGGCCCGGGTGGTGCTTTCCAGGGGACGGAACCTCGGGTCCAGGCAATTGGCGGTATTGTCCGATACCAGGGTGTCGTCTACCTGTATGCCGTTGTGATCCACCAGATAACAGCGCGACACCGTGGGATGGGCCAGTAGCTCCTTGCAGGCATTCCTCATTGCCTGTCCATACTCGACAAGACTGAATATGGCCTGTTCGAAATAACCGGTGAAGAAATCCGTGAGCTGTCGGGTCGGATCCATCCTGACCTGGTTGCGGCGTTTGTAGTCCAGTAACAGGTCGTCCAGGTTCGCTGCCTTGCCGGGCAGGTCCATCAACTCGGTACTGGGCCGGCTGAAGTAGAACCCCTGCACGAAGTCCACTCCCGCATCGATGGCGATCAGCGCCTGATCCCGTGTTTCCACACCTTCCAACAGCACCAGGCAGCCCGACTGGTGCAGCAGTGAGACGATTCCGTTGAGGATTTGCCGGGCCTTCTGATCGTCGGTGGCCCGGGTCAGCATGGCGCGATCCAGCTTGACGATGTCCGGTGACAGATTCCAGATCCGCTCGAAGTTGGAATGGCCGGCACCAAAGTCGTCAATGGCTGTCAGACATCCCAGCTGCTGGTAATACTGGACGGTTTCCCGCAGCCGGTCGGCATTGTCCGTGGGCTGTTCAACTATTTCCATCACGATGCGGTGGGGCGGCAGACCGGTTTTCTCCAGCAACTGCCCGAAGAACGAGTCCGCCCGGGTGCCGCTGGCGACCACCCGGGGCGATACGTTCAGAAATAGCCAGTTGAGCTGGTCTTCGAAGCCGGAATAGTTGCGGATGTGCAGGTAACGGCATAGCCGGTCCAGCAGCAGGTTTTCCGCATCATTGGCAGGCAGGTCGAAGAGGTGATTGGGAAGTACCGGCGAGTTGTCTGTGTCAAAAGCCCGGATCAGGGCTTCGTAGCCGACCACACGTTTGTGGGAGATGCTGTATATAGGCTGCAGGGCAGTGCGCAGAACCAGGCCGAGGTAATTGGCGGTCCACCCCGACGGCTCCTGTGTGAGCAGCGGGGTCAGGAGTTCCAGTTCGGGACTGTTCAGTTGCTCTGGCAATGCTCCGGACATGGTAAACACTTTTTAATGATACATCGTCCGGCAGACTGCCAAAAAAACCAATAAGTTGCCACTAAATAGTGACAACTTATCCAGTTTTTACAGAATTTGATTATTTTTTGGCAAACTCAGTTGTTGCTGGGGACAACCACGGTTTCGTCGAATTCGAGTTCCATGTCAGACTCCGGTGATTAATAGATGATGGGTCTATTCTATCGGTCTGATAAAGCACGGCTATCCGTATAAGCCGTTAATACCTTTGGCGAACGGCCTCTAGCCGGGGAGCTGGCATCGTCAGAAAAACTGATCAAGGTCGCCAAAACATTCTGATTGGATTCAGGGCCGCGGGTTTCTAGACTGCCGGTTATTCGTAGTACAAGACATAGAGCAGGGAGCCGGATTATGCAGGCAGCCAATTCCGAAACACGCTGGGGCTGGGTGGCGATTGCGCTGCACTGGCTGGTAGCGCTGGTGATTATCGGCCTGTTTGCCCTGGGCTTCTGGATGGTGGACCTGACCTATTACGATGACTGGTATCGTCAGGGGCCTCATATCCATCGCAGTATCGGCATCCTGTTGTTTGCCGCGATGCTGTTCCGGGTTGTGTGGCGACTGGTCAGTACTCCTCCAAAGCCGCTGCCTACCCATAGCGGCCCGGAGGTGATCGGCGCGAAAGTCGGCCATCTGGTGCTCTATCTGCTGATCTTCGTTGCCATGGTCAGTGGTTATCTGATCTCCACCGCCGACGGGTCCGCGATTTCCGTTTTCGGCTGGTTTGAAGTGCCCTCGCTGACCGGGCGCATCAAGGGGATGGAAGACATTGCCGGTTCAGTGCATTACTGGGCCACCTGGGCACTGGTGGTTCTGGCCGGCCTGCATGCGCTGGCGGCCCTCAAACATCATTTCATCGACCGGGACGATACCCTGCGGCGTATGCTGGGTAAGGCTCCGGACGGTATTCGCAGCTAGTTTTTCTTAATCAGGAAAGGAGAATCATATGAAAAAGCAGTTACTCGCATCCGCTATTGCCATCGGCCTTGTGTCCGGTGTTCAGGCCAATGAACATAGTGGCACCTATGCCTTCGACCAGAAGGATGCTCACCAGTTCATCACTTTCCGCATCTCCCACCTGGGATACAGCTGGCTGTATGGCCGTTTCAATGATTTCGACGGCGAGTTCGTCTATGACGCGCAGAACCCTGAAAACAGTTCAGTGAATGTCACCATCGACACCGGCAGCGTTGACACCAACCATGCCGAGCGGGACAAACACCTGCGCAGCGATGACTTCCTGAGCGTTGACGAGCACCCGGAAGCGACCTTCCGCAGTACCCGCGTAGAAGTGGATGACGACGGCGAGGAAGCCGATGTGTACGGCGAGCTGACCCTCAACGGTGTCACCCGTGAAGTGGAGCTGGACGTGGAATTGCTGGGCCACGGTGAAGATCCCTGGGGCGGCTACCGCATGGGCTTCGAGGCGGAAACCGAGATTCGTCTGAAGGATTTCGGTATCGACTACAACCTGGGACCGGCATCCGAGGTTGTTGAGCTGGAAATCTCGGTTGAGGGTATCCGTCAGTAACGGCTGATTGCCCCGCCAATGAAAAAGGCCGCTTCCGGAAGGAAGCGGCCTTTTCTTTATCGGAAGACCGGCGCTGGAGAAGGTTTACACCTTGAAACGGCCGGTTTGCTGTTCCAGCTCCGTGGCGTATTCCGCCAGGGCATCGCTGATCTTGTCGATACCCGCGGAACGATTGGCACTTTCCTCGGCCAGGTCGTTGATGTCCGTGATACTGCGGTTGATCTCGTCCACTACCTGGGTCTGTTCTTCTGTGGCGGAGGCCACGCTGGTATTCACGTCATTGATATCCGCCACGCCACTGACAATCGACTGAAGTTCCTGCTCCGCCTGGGTGGAGAGCTTCTCCGTGGCTTCCGCTTCGGTGGTACCGGACTCCATAACCGAGACAATATCCGCTACCCCGGTCTGCAGGGCCTCAATCATGGTCTGGATGTCCTCGGTGGACTTCTGGGTTCGCTGGGCCAGGGTGCGTACTTCATCGGCCACCACCGCAAAGCCCCGGCCCTGTTCGCCGGCTCGGGCTGCTTCGATCGCTGCGTTCAGTGCCAGCAGGTTGGTTTGCTCGGCAATGCCCCGGATCACATCCAGCACCGTGGTGATCTGGTCCGAGTCACTGGACAGCTTGCGGATAACATCCACACCCCGGGAAATCTGCTCCGCCAGGCGACGCACCTGTTCCGAAGACTGGCGGATGATTTCCGAACCTTTCTCGCCCGTGTCCCGCACTTCCCGGGTCACCTCGGCGGCGCGGGATGCGTTGCCGGCGACCTCCTCGATGGCACTTTGCAACTCATTGATCGCGGTGGCAACCATCGAGATGGAGTCGGTCTGTCTTTCGATGCCCTGCTTGTTGTCTTTGGCAGCGGATTCGAGTTCCTTCGCCCCTGTGCCCAGATTCTGGCTGAGTTCCTGAATGGAACCGATCATCGATTGCAGATTCTCAAGCACACGGTTGAAGCTGCGGGCCAGCCGGCCGAGGTCATCCTCACTTTCGACTGGAATTCGTTGAGTCAGATCACCTTCCCCCTGTGCTATGTTGTCCAGTTGCTCACGAAGGACCGTGATAGACCGTATGATCATGCGCATGAAGATGACAAAAAGCCCGATACTGATCGCTACCGCAATGACCATGATGGTCAGTGTGACTGTGGCGCTGGTGGTGCCCTCTGCTGAGGCCTGTCGGGCGCGTTGCTGGGCCAGATTGTCTACGTATATGCCCACCTCGTCGAAATATCCGCGGAGGGCTTCGAATAGGTTGCCTGTTTCATTTCTCATCATATTCCTGGCGCGCAACGTCTGACCCTCGTCTGCAACAGCCATGGTCTCGCGGGCGCTGGCAATCCAGGTGTTGTAGGCATCCTCGAAGCCGCTCATTGTCTCCGATACACCGGTACCGCGCAGCCGGTCCACAGCCCCGGTGATACGGTCATATGCCTGTTGAGCATTCTCCTCGAAATCGTCCCGGGTGCCGTCACTCTGAAAGTTGTTCTCAACGGCCTCAATGTAGTTGAGCTGAGCAACCAGAGCCTGGTAAAGGTCCCGGTCTCCGTTGAGTACCTCGCTGGAGGCGGTCAGATAGTTTTCTGCCAGGTTATCGGTATCCTCGACCAGATTGTTGGCAGTGTTAATACTGAACAGGCCGATGATGATCAGTGCGGCTGCAGTAATGGCAAAGGGCAGGGCAATCTTGGTTCTCAGCCCGAGGTGCTGGTTCAGGTTCATCGTGATACCTCAGATACATCCGGAGTGCAATTATAGTTATGCTTTATTTCGAGCATAGCACCGGATAATCAGATGTCACGGAGGGGGCCGGAATCTGCGGTATTCGGATGGGTGTCAGGGGTGGCGTGCCCGGAGGAGTCAGGCGGTCTTGTTCGGTTCTTCACCATTGTCACAGCGCCGGCATAAATGCCGCTGGCGCCAGAACTGGGCGACAAAAATCACCAGGCCAATCAGAAGTCCCGCACCCATGTAGGGTGTTGCAATACGAAAACTGCCGGTGAAGGCAAACTCTGCAATCACCATCAGCGCAACCGCCAGAACGGCATTCACCAGTGCCGTTGTCAGCGCCTGGCCACAGGCTTTCAGATTGGTTCTCATAGTGCTCCGTTGCGGTCGGATGAACAGTTGGTCATCGGTCTGTCATGCAGAATACGGCGGAGGCTGAAATGCCTCCATGCGGGAATTCCGCTATTGGAAAAGGCAAAGGGGATTGGTGTCTGGCCCCCGGCTCCATATAATGTGGCCTTCCTGCGGGGATACCGGACTTTGCCCAGGCGGCACCGGGCAGAATTCAATCATCGAGACAAGGGGCATCCATGCCAGAGTTTCAGACTACGGACGAGGGCTTCGAGCGGGTCTCGCTCAGAGACTACACCGAGAAAGCCTATCTGGACTATTCCATGTACGTCATCCTCGACCGGGCGCTGCCCAATGTCGGTGACGGACTGAAGCCGGTGCAGCGGCGCATTGTGTACGCCATGTCCGAACTGGGCCTGAAATCCACCTCCAAGTACAAGAAGTCCGCACGTACCGTGGGGGATGTGCTGGGTAAGTTCCATCCCCATGGTGACAGCGCCTGTTACGAGGCGATGGTGCTGATGGCGCAGCCCTTCTCCTACCGCTACCCGCTGGTGGACGGCCAGGGCAACTGGGGCTCGCCGGACGATCCCAAGTCCTTCGCCGCGATGCGTTACACCGAATCCCGGCTGGCTCCGTTTGCCGAGGTACTCCTCAGTGAACTGGGGCAGGGTACCGTGGACTGGGTGCCCAACTTTGACGGCACCATGGATGAACCCTCTGTTCTGCCCGCGCGCCTGCCCCACGTGCTGCTGAACGGCACCACAGGCATTGCGGTCGGCATGGCCACGGATATCCCGCCCCACAACGTGCGTGAAGTGACTGCCGCCTGCGTGCACCTGCTGGACCGCCCGGAAGCCACCGTGGATGATCTGTGTGAGCACATCCAGGGTCCCGATTTCCCCACCTATGCGGAAATCATTACCCCCCGCAAGGACCTGCGGCAGATGTATGAAACCGGTCGCGGCTCCCTGCGTATGCGGGCCCGCTGGATCCGCGAGAACGGTGAAGTGGTGATTACCGATCTGCCCCACCATGTGTCCGGCAACCGGGTGCTGGAGCAGATCGCCCAGCAGATGCAGACCAAGAAACTGCCGATGGTCACCGACCTGCGGGACGAGTCGGACCACGAAAACCCCACCCGCCTGGTGATTGTGCCCAAGAGCAACCGGGTGGATCTGGACGGCCTGATGGCCCACCTGTTTGCCAGCACCGATCTGGAAAAAACCTACCGGGTGAACCTGAACGTGATCGGCAACGACGGCCGCCCGGGAGTCAAGGGGCTGGTGCAGATGCTGGCCGAGTGGCTCAGCTTCCGCCGCACCACCGTCACCCGCCGCCTGCAGTACCGCCTCGACAAGGTACTGGCGCGGCTGCATATCCTCGAAGGTTTGCTGATTGCCTACCTGAATATCGACGAGGTCATCGAGATCATCCGCACCGAAGACAAGCCCAAACCGGTGCTGATGGAGCGCTTTGGCCTGTCAGCGGATCAGGCGGAAGCCATCCTGGAACTGAAACTGCGTCACCTGGCGAAGCTCGAGGAAATGAAAATCCGTGGCGAGCAGGACGAGCTGGCCGCCGAACGGGACGAACTGCAATCCATTCTGGGTTCCGAAGACAGACTGCGTGAGCTGATCAAGTCCGAGCTGCTGGCAGATGCGGAAGCCTTCGGCGACGACCGCCGCTCCCCGATTGTCGCCCGTGCCGAAGCCAAAGCCTTCAGCGAGGCAGACCTGGTCTCCAACGACCCGGTGACCGTCGTGCTGTCGGACAAGGGCTGGGTGCGTGCCGCCAAAGGGCACGACATCGACCCGTCCGGGCTGAGCTACAAGGCCGGTGACCGCTTCTCCCTGGCTGCTCGCGGTCGTAACAGCCAGCAGGCCATCTTCCTGGATTCCACCGGGCGGGCCTACGCCCTGATGGCCCACAGCCTGCCATCTGCCCGGGGGCAGGGCGAACCCCTGACGGGCCGCATCAACCCGCCCTCCGGAGCCACATTCCAGGGGCTGGTCATGGGCGAGCCCTCCCGCAAGATATTGCTGGTAACAGACGGCGGCTACGGGTTTGTCACCAATCTGGAAAACATGACCAGCAAGAATCGCAACGGCAAGGCTGTGGTGTCCGTGCCCAAGGGCGCGAAGATCATGCCTCCGGTGATGATCCCGGACACCGATCAGACCCTTTACCTGGGTGCCATCTCCAACGAGGGCCGCATGCTGGTGTTCCCCCTGAATGAGCTGCCGGAACTGGCCAAGGGCAAGGGCAACAAGATCATCAGCATACCCTCGGCCCGGGTGCAGAACCGGGAAGAATATGTGGTGTCTGTCGCGGTGTTCGCCGAAAAAGACCTGCTGGAAATCCGCGCCGGCAAACGCAAAATGGGTCTGAAATTCTCTGACCTGGAGCACTACCTGGGCGAACGGGGCCGCCGCGGCCATAAACTGCCCAGAGGCCTGCAACGGGTGGATGGCATAGAAGTCACCCGTTCCGAACCGGAAGAGCCCGCCTCAGAGGGAGTTGCAGACAGTGAGTGAACTGGTACTGATCAACGTCTCCGGCCGTGACAAACCCGGCCTGACCTCGGAAATTACCGGCATCATGGGCCGCTACGACGTGCGCATCCTGGACATCGGCCAGGCGGTTATCCACGACCACCTCACCTGGGGCATCCTCATCGAAATCCCCGATGAATCCCACTCCTCCCCGGTAATCCGCGACCTGCTGTTCCGGCTACACGCCCTCAACCTGCAGGTTCACTTCGCACCGATCAGCGAAGAGGAATACCAGCAGTGGGCCGAGGGCCGTAACCGCGCCTGCTACATCGTCACGTTGCTGTCCAGGGACATCAAGGCGGAGCAGATCGCCCGGGTATCCGCCATCACCGCCCGGCACGGACTGAACATCGACAACATCAGCCGATTATCCGCCCGGCCATCCCTGAACCCGGATGGCAACCGGATCGCCTGCGTGGAATTCTCCGTGCGCGGCACCCCGGCGGACCTGGAACAGCTACGCTCCGACTTCCTGCACATCGCCGGCGAAATGAACGTCGACATCGCCTTCCAGGAAGACTCCATCTTCCGCCGCAACCGCCGACTCGTCGTGTTCGACATGGACTCCACCCTGATCGAAGCCGAAGTCATCGACGAACTGGCCCTGGAAGCCGGAGTAGGGGACCAGGTGGCGGAAATCACCGAAAGAGCCATGCGCGGCGAACTCGACTTCAGCGAAAGCTTCGCCGAACGCCTCGCCCTGCTCAAAGGCCTCGACGAATCCGTACTGGAACGGGTCGCCGCAAGACTGCGCATGACCGAAGGAGCCGAACACCTGATCCGCAGCCTCAAATCCCTCGGCTACCGCACCGCCATCCTCTCCGGCGGCTTCAACTACTTCGCCCGGCACCTGCAAAACAAACTGGGCATCGACTACATCTACGCCAACGAACTGGAAATCGAAAACGGCAAAGTCACCGGCCGCGTCGCCGGCACCATCGTCGACGGCCAGCGCAAGGCAGAACTGCTGCAGGAAATCGCCGAGAAAGAACACATCTCACGGGAACAGGTCATCGCCGTCGGCGACGGAGCCAACGACCTGCCGATGCTGAGCCAGGCTGGTCTGGGTGTGGCGTTCCGTGCGAAACCGCTGGTGAAAGAATCTGCCCGCCACTCCATCTCCACACTGGGACTGGATGCGATTCTCTACCTGATCGGTTTCCGGGAAAGTGAGTCGAAGCAACTCGGAGTGGATCGCTAAAAGGTATTTTAGTACGCAGTTAGCTGGAAGTTTGGAGCACCGCAGGCGGAGTGTTCATAGCTAGAGGCTTCGGTGGTGGGGTCCCCTATTCGGGACCGTCTCTGGCCATGGATGGCCAGAGCCGAGCCCTACAGGGATGTATTCACGGGCGTGTCCCGAATAGGGGACCCCGCCGCTGGAGCTGACTCCGAAGCCGCAATGCATGCACCTGAACCCAAGCGGTGCCAGGCACCCAAGGTCAGCGGGCCTTACTGATCCCCAAAGTCGTAATTCATCTCCGGCACCGGAGCCTGCAGATAATAACCCTGGATGTAGTTCACCCCGGCCTGCCAGAGGGTCGCCAGCACCCCGGCATTCTCCACCAGCGGAATAATGGTCAGCTTCCCCGCACTCTGCAGGCTCTTCACCATCTCCTTGATTTCTTCCTTGGCCTTGTCGCTCTTCTGGATTTCCTCGGTAAAGGAACCATCCACCTTCACATAATCCACATCAATGTGCTTCAGGGTATTGAACGGATTGAGCGCACAGCCGAACTGGCTGATGGACACCTTGCAATGCAGCTCATGGACCGACTTGGCGAACTCCTTGGCCGGCTTCATGAAACTGTTGGCATCCCCCTCGCGGACCTGGAAAATCAGTGATTCACCGGGTAAACGGGCTGCTTTCAGGGCCACACTCAGCCAGGAGGCAAAGGTCTTGTCCTGCAGGGTTTCCGCCGTCACGTTCAGGAACAGCCGGGTGTCGTGGCCGCGGCCACGGTGACTGGCCAGTTGCTTGATGGTCTGCAGGATCACCCAGCGGTCGATCTTGATGGCCATGTCCGATGGGCCGACCGGGGGCAGAATGTCATAGGGCGACACTTCCTCGTCGTCCTTGTCCAGCATCCGCACGAAGGCTTCATAATGCTCCTCGCCCTCGCCCCGCAGGTTGATGATCGGCTGGAACAGCAGGCGGAAGCGGTTATCGTCCAATGCTTTCTGGATGGCTTCGGTGGAGTTGCTCTCATCCAGAACCTCGTAATCTGCCGGATTGTAGACCTGCACGCCGTTGCCCTGCTCGAAGCCTTCTTTCTTGCGCAGCTCGGCGGAGGCAGTGTGAGCCCGACCCAGCAAATCCGGGGCCTTCGGAGAGTTCTCGGTAATCATGGCGATACCGATGCTTACCGTGATCTGTACGGTACGCCCGTTGATATCGAACAGGTGATCCTCGATTGCCTTGCGGATCGTTTCACACTGTTCTGTCATGGCCTGTTCCTCACAAGGCAGGCACATGATGCAGAAGGCATCGTCGCTAAGCCGCGCCAGCACCATGTTGTCGCCGGTTTTCTCCCGCAACAGGGTGGCCAGGTCCCCCAGCAGAAGGTCTGCGCCGGCAATGCCCACCTGGCCCTTCATGCCCATGAAGTTGTCCAGGGCAATATAAGCGATAGCGCCGGACTCGTTCTCCTTGCCGGCCCGGGCCACGGCCTGGGACAGTGAGTCCATGAAGTATTGCCGGTTGAACAGGCCGGTGAGCAGGTCCTGGCTGCTGATCTCCTTCAGCTTCTCTTCCAGTTCCGCGTCATTGTGTTCCGGCTGCAGCACAATCTGGGTGCACACTTCACCATCATAGGTGGCGGCAGATACGGACATGATGACGTTCAGTTCTTCGTCATCGCTGCGCCGTGCCACGCAGGTGAGGGTCATGCCGTCTTCGCTCTTTTCGGCGAAGGACTTCATGAACTCCTTGTACTTCTCCTGGCTTTCCGGGGTCAGGGTGTCCAGTACCGGGATGCAGATCAGCTCGTCGATGTCATCGTAGCCGAGGAATTCCATATAGGACTGGTTGGCGTAGATGTGCATGCCATCGTTGATGTAGGCGATGGCATCCTTGGAGCTTTCCAGCAGCAGCTGACAGCGCTGCTCCGACTCCCGCAGATGGGACTCCAGCAACCGCCGCCTGCGACGCTCCTCCAGGGCCGCCAGTTCCCGCTTGACCACCAGTACCAGGTGGTCGGAGTAGTCGTAGGGGACTATGTCCTGGGCTCCGGCTTTCATCAGGCCTACGGCCCGTTCCCGGTCGTAATCCTGGCTCATCAGAACGAAGGGCACGTCCTTGTCCATCCGTTTGACCATGGCCAGGGCATCGTCAGGAGTGAAATCCTGCTCCACATCCCGGGCCAGCAACAGGTCCCAGGTACCGGATTTGAGGTTTTCTTCCAGGTCTTCCTCTGAGGTTATCCGGTGTGCCCGGGTAGCGCGGCCTGCGTTTCTCAGCAGGCTCACAACAGATTCTGCGTCGTTCTGGGAGGGATCAAGAATCAACAGATGTACAGTGGCGGTGTTTTTTTGCATTCGTCCGGGGTCTCATTAAACGAATTGGCGAATCTGCACACTAGAGCGATGGCCACAGAGAGTCAAACTCGTCCTCGCTGGTCCCGCCCTTCTGTTCATTGCGGCTGATGGCCTGTAGTGGCGCATTATTGTGCAGTTTGATTTCAAACTGGCTGATGCTGCCGGTGGAGGTCACCTTGCGGCCCAGCACCCCGTGATCTTCCCGGCCATCGTGCAGCAGGCTGATCCGGCTGCCGGACTGGAAGGGCAGTCGCGGTGTGATGATGGTGGCCGCCTGGTGTACCACGCTGATCTCCGGCAGCATCAGGCCTCGCAGGTACTCGCTGTTATGGCCCATCTTCTGGATCAGCCGGACACCACAAGGGGCGGCGTTGGGTGCCAGCAGCTCGATACCGAGCTGGGTGCCCTGACCACGTACCTGGCGCAGCCAGCGCACCAGCGCCAGGCTCCATGGGTGGCTGGCCTGCTCCCTGACACCGACTATCTCACCGGCCTGCAGGGAAGCCGGCACGTTGTTGTCCCAGCGTATGCAGTAACCCCCGGGGCTGGTGTTAACCATAGTGGCCCGGTAACTCTGGGGCCGGCTGCGGTCGGTTTCAGGCTCGGCCTTGCTGCCGAAGCTGCCGCGGAAGTTAATCGGGGTGTCTGCGGAATACAGCCGGTCTTCGGAAGGTCCGGCATCGTGGGCACCGGCCCAGGCATCGTCCCTGGACTGGGCTGCCCGGGAGAACCGGTTGTCGCTCTCTTGCTGGACCTCTTCGTGGTTGCTCTGCAGGAAAGCCTGGAAAGAAGACTCGCCGCTGATGAAATAATGGGCGGCCGTCAGCCCCACGCAGACTTCCAGGCTGCCACGGCTGGGAATCCGGTTGAAATTGCGCTTGGTCAGTATGCCGAATGCCTGGCTCAGGTGCTGCAACAGGGCGGTATTGACCGTTGAGGGTATGCGCAGGTTTTCCGGGTCGTGGTGGTCTGCGTCTTTGCCGCCATGATCCCGGTGAGCGTGAAGGTGGTCCGCAAGCGCCCGTGACAGATCGCGGCTTTCAAAGCCCATGGTGTCGCCGGTGATGTCCTGGCGGGTCAGCAGGCTGCGGTATACCGGCGGGGCATCCCGCTCCAGCTCCACCACGAACAGGCTGTCTTCCTGTGCGTCAGAAATGCACTCCGCCCGGTCAGTCCAGTGTTCGAACAGATCATAGGCCAGTGTCAGTTCGTTCTGGCGTAGCTGGTTGGGCCGGGAGCAGCCCAGCAGCAGGATGCGCTTGTAGGCATCATCCAGGGTGCTGCCGGTGCGATGCTTCAGGGTGTCGTCTTTCACCTGCACGGAAACCATCTTGTTACGCAGCGCAAAACGGTAGATGCGATGGCATTCCAGCCAGCTGTTGGCCGGGCTGGGGCAGTAGAGCTGGTGTGCACGCACAATGGTGTTGCCCAGCTCGGAAACTGCCCGGTGGCAGGCCTGGGCCAGTAGCCGTTTGTGCTTTTCCACACCACTGTGGTCGATCAGTTCCAGAATGGTGAGTTTGTAACCGCTGGCGCAATGTAGCTGCAGTGCCTGGGACAGGTTGGCAATCTTGCGCTGTTTTTCGGGCAGGGCGACGGCCATGCCCAGGTAATGGCGGGAAAGTTCCCTGCATACAAAATGAATCTTGGGGCGTACAAGTTCCAGCAACTGCAGACGCTGCTGGGGAACGATCTGCAGCTCATTGAGTTCGATAATGGCGTTATAGAGCTGCCGGGAAGCCTCGCCGATATTGGCCACCGGCAGGTGGTCTACCCACTGCCGGAACGCCTTGGGCGTTGTCTCACAGAAGGTGAGGCTCGCCGTTTTCTGTTCGGGGACGCTGAGGTCTGGTTTGAGGATACTGCCTTCCATGAAATCACGCCATTAGTCGGGCCAGGGAACACCGTGATGCGCTCGGGGGCCGGAGATCATTCCGGCAAATCGGGCCAGCACGGAAAACTCACTAAATACAGTTTTTTACCTTCACAACCGTATGCACTTTAAAATAGCAAAAGTCCGGTAAAAAGCGAGGAACGCACCAGTTGACAATTTTTGACAAGTGATGCCTTGTCTGGCCCGTAAAGCGCAATCTACTGGTTTAGCGGCGATTTGGAGGCTTCTCCCGGTACTTCCCTGACCAGTTGGGGAACCAGGAAGCCGGGCAGCCGGGCACGCAGGTCCCGCACCAGATCCCCGGCACGATCATCGCTCACATCATAATGGTGGGCACCGGCTACCGGGTCGAAGGCGTGCAGGTAGTAGGGCAGTATGCCTGCCTCGAACAAGGCCTCGCTGAGGGCCTCCAGCGTGTCTGCCGAATCATTGATATTACGAAGTATCACGCTCTGGTTGAGCAGGGTGACCCCGGCCGAGGCCAGTTGCTGCATGGCCTGACGGGTCGGTCTGTCCAGCTCTGCCGGATGGTTGATATGCAGCACCATGATTTTCTGCAGGGGATTGCGGCCGAGCCATTCCAGTAGTTGACTCGTGACTCGCTGGGGGATGACCACTGGCAGTCTGGTGTGTATCCGTAAACGACGTATATGGGGCGATTCTGCCAGTGTATCAGCCCATTCTGCCAGCAGGTTGTCGCCGGCAACCAGCGGGTCGCCGCCGCTGAAGATCACTTCGTTGATCTCCGGTGAAGCGGCCAGTGTATCCAGAACCTGCTGCCGCTCTTTGGGTGAAAGCCGGTTGTCCTGATACGGGAAATGACGGCGAAAACAGTAGCGGCAGTTGATCGCGCACTGGCCGGTCACCATCAACAGGGCGCGGCTCCGGTATTTGCGGATCAGTCCCTTCTGCAGCATGCTGCCGGATTCCTCCAGCGGGTCGCTGATGTAACCCATCCGGTTTTCTGTCTCGCTTGCCAGTGGCAGCACCTGCAGCAGCAACGGATCCTCGGGATCACCGGGGCGGATGCGCGAAAGATAGGGTTCCGGCACCCGTATCGGGAACAGTTCATGCCCGGCGCGGGCTCCGGCAAGCCATTGGTGCGGGTCCAGATCAAGCCGGCGCAGCAGTGCTTCGGGCGTGGTGACGGAGCCGGCGAGCAGTTGTTGCCAGCTTTTCCCCGGTGTGTCTGTGTTGCGGGCTTCTATAGGAGCGGCGGTTCGCTGTATCATAGCGGACCTTGAATTTCCGACAGCATCGTTTCAGGTGATAATTTCATGGCTTCATATTCTACCAACGAATTCCGCGGCGGTCTTAAAGTTTTGCTCGACGGCGACCCCTGCGTGATTCTGGAAAACGAATTCGTAAAACCCGGCAAGGGCCAGGCTTTCAACCGGGTCAAACTGCGCAACCTGATGAGCAACCGGGTGTGGGAGCGCACCTTCAAGTCCGGTGAAAGTCTGGAAGCGGCGGACGTGATGGATACCGACATGGAGTATCTCTACACAGACGGCGAATTCTGGCACTTCATGAAAACCGATGGCTCCTTCGAGCAGTTCCCTGCGGACGAAAAAGCGGTTGGCGACACCCTGAAATGGCTCAAGGAGCAGGACGTATACACCGTCACCCTTTATAACGGTGCACCCCTGAGCGTCACCCCGCCGAACTTTGTTGAACTGGAAGTGGTCGATACCGATCCGGGCATGAAGGGCGACACTGCCCAGGGCGGATCCAAGCCGGCAACCCTGTCTACCGGTGCCGTGGTTAACGTGCCGCTGTTTATCACTATCGGCGAGGTGCTGAAGGTGGATACCCGCACCGGTGAGTACGTCAACCGCGTCAAATCCAGCTGACATCCGTGTCAGAATCATCCGCCTGGCAGCCATCCGCTTCCCTGGAGACGGTCCGCTGCCGGGCAGAGCTGCTTCGCTTTATTCGTGATTTTTTTGCCCGCCGGCAGGTGCTAGAAGTGGAAACGCCGGTGCTGGGCCGGTGCGGTGTCACGGATCCCCATCTTGACGGGCTGGCCGTATCCGATCCGCTCTCCGGTTCTGATCAGGGCTGGCTGCAGACTTCCCCCGAATACCATATGAAACGCCTGCTGGCCGCCGGCTCCGGTGCCATCTATCAGGTTTCCCGGGTGTTCCGTGCCGGAGAGCAGGGTCGCCGCCATAACCCGGAATTCTCCATGCTGGAGTGGTACCGGCCCGGCTTTGATGACCGGTGTCTGATGGATGAAGTGGCGGATCTGGTCTGTGGCTGGCTGGATTGTCCGCGCCCGGATGTCATTCCCTACCGGGATGCGATGATTCGCTGGGCGGAACTTGACCCGTTCACTGCGACGGACCACCAGATCCGGGAGCAGGTGTTGCCCTGGCTGAATGCAGAGCAGGCCACTGCTGTCGGTCGCGACGGTTGTCTGGATCTGCTGATGAGCTATTGCGTGGAGCCGGCTCTTGCTGAGCACGGACCGGTCTTTATCACTACCTACCCGGCCAGCCAGGCGGCGTTGGCGAGGGTATCCCGGGCAGGGGAGTATCCGGTGGCGCACCGGTTTGAGCTCTATGTCGAGGGTATGGAACTGTGTAATGGCTATTGGGAGCTGGCGGATGTCAGCGAGCAGCGCGACCGGTTCGAGCAGGACAATGCGCTGCGCGTGGCAGCCGGCAAACCGGTCATGCAGCCGGACCAGGCACTGCTGCAGGCCATCGATCATGGCCTGCCGGACTGCGCCGGTGTGGCCCTGGGTCTGGACCGGCTGTTGATGCTGAAGCTGGGTGCCGGCGATATCCGGGGCGTGCTGAGCTTCCCTGCGGACCGGGCCTGATCCGGCCCGGATTACTACTTTAGCTTGCCGAAGCTTTTACCCATCCGGAGCAGCTTGCCGGGTACTTCGTCCTCATTCCATTCCACGGAGCCTTCCGGCATCACCATCACGACGGTGGAACCCAGCCTGAAGCGGCCCATTTCCTCACCTTTTTGCAGGGTGATGTCCTTTTCGTCGTAACGGGTGCGGGTCACCAGTCCGGTACCCGGTGCGACGACACCGCCCCAGACGGTTTCCACGCTGCCGACAATCATTGCCCCCACCAGCACCATCGCCATCGGGCCGGCAGCTGTATCAAAGATGCAGGCAACCCGCTCATTGCGTGCAAACAGGTTGGGTACGCTGGCGGCGGTCACCGGATTGACCGAGAAGAGCTTGCCGGGAATATAGACCATCTCCCGCAGGGTGCCGGTGATCGGCATATGGATGCGGTGATAATCGTGGGGAGCCAGGTAGATGGTGGCGAATTCACCGTTCCGGAACGGCTCACAGCGCTTCTCATCGCCACCGAGCAGCTCCCGCAGACTGAAGGACTGGCCTTTGGCCTGGAATACCCGGTCATCGGTGACCTGCCCCAGTTGGCTGACCGCGCCGTCTACCGGGCTGATCAGTACGTTCCCGGCTTCATCCACAGGACGAAGCCCGGGCTTGAGGGCCCGGGTGAAGAAGGCATTGAAGCTGGGGTAGGCTTCCGGCTCGGATTCCAGTGCCTCGCTCATGTTTACCCCGTAGCGGTCGATAAACCAGCGAATGGCCCGGTTTTTCAATGCCGGGGTATTTTCGTTGTCAGCCAGTCGCCCGGCCAGGCGGGATACCGCAAGCTGGGGCGTGACATACTGGCTCATTACAAACAGTCGGTCGAGCATGTAAAAAGATCCGTTCCGGAGGAAGCCGCGAAGTTTATCAAATAGCGTCCCCTGTATAGAAATTGTTTCACAGGTTATCGCGGTGGCTCAGGCCTTGCTATGATCAACGGGTGCCTGCTCCATTAACCAGTCAAAGAGTATAAGTCCGTACTATGGGTCTGATAATAGGTAGTGTGATAGTGATTGTCTGCGTGCTGGGTGGTTACGTCCTGCACGGGGGCAAGCTGATGGTGCTCTGGCAACCTACAGAGGTTCTGATCATAGGCGGGGCAGCGGTGGGTTCTTTCATCATCGCGAACCCGGTGCATACCATCAAGGAGGTATTCTCCCGAGTCATCGCGCTGATCACAGGTAGCGGCTTCAATAAGGCTTTCTATGTGGATCTGCTCAGTCTCCTGTTTGATATATTCGACAAGTCCCGCAAGCAGGGTGTCATGGCCATCGAAGAGGATATTGATAACCCGGAAGAGAGCCAGATTTTTACCCGTTACCCGGCAGTCATGAAAAGCCATGAGCTGCTGGACTTCATTACCGATTATCTTCGCATTATTTCCTCCGGCAATATGGCGGCCCACGAGCTGGAAGGCATGATGGAGAACGAGATCGACAAACGCCAGCACGAGCTGGAAGAGCCCGCCCATGCGGTGAACAAGATCGCGGATGCCCTGCCTGGCCTGGGTATCGTGGCTGCGGTGCTGGGTATTGTTATTACCATGAATTTTCTCAGCGAAGGGCCGGAGCGGATTGGTCTGAGTGTGGCCGCTGCGCTGGTGGGTACCTTCCTGGGTATCTGGATGGGCTATGGCTTCGTCGGGCCCACCTCCATTGCCCTGGAGCATTCGGCAAATAACGAGCTGAAAGCCTATGAATGTGTGAAGGCGGCCATTATTGCCACCGTGTCCGGGCAGGCTCCGCAAATGGCCATCGAGTTCGGGCGAAAGGCCCTGCCTACCGACAAGCGGCCGGGATTCCAGGAACTGAATGACCATGTCCGGGCCAAATAGGCCCGTTTTGCAGCTTCTGTGTTGATTTAGCCGGTCTGGAGTCAGGTTTTGGAAGAACAACCGATCATCGTCAAACGCAAAAAGAAGGTAGTGGGCGGTCATCACGGCGGCTCCTGGAAGGTTGCGTTTGCGGATTTCGCCACGGCCATGATGGCCTTTTTCCTGGTGTTGTGGCTGACGGCGACCGCTTCTCCGGAGCAGATTGAAGCCGTGGAGGGGTATTTTCGGGATCCGGTGGGATTTACCGAGGGGGGGAGTCCTAACCCGATCGACCTGGAAGGCAGTGCTTCGGTGGTGGAGTCCAGCAGTCAGGATGTTGCCGAGAACCAGATCCGCATCGAGGACGAGCAGATCGAGGAGATGGCCCAGAGCCTGGAACAAAAGCAGATGCAAGAGCTGTTCCAGGACCTGAAAGAGCGCATCGAAAGCAGCGAAACCCTGCAGGAATTCAAGGATCAGTTGCTGATCGACATAACCGATGAGGGGTTGCGGATCCAGATTGTGGATCGTTCCCAGCGGCCCATGTTCGACAGCGGCAGTGCGCAACTCAAATACTATTCCCAGGATATACTGTTCGAGCTGGCCAAGCCCCTGGGGGCGGTGCCCAACAAACTGAGTATTACCGGCCATACTGACTCCACGCCCTTTGGTGGGCGACCGGGTTATACCAACTGGGAGTTGTCTGCGGACCGGGCCAATACCGCCCGCCGGGCCCTGGTGGCCGGCGGCGTTGGTCAGGCGCAGGTTGCCCGTGTCGTGGGGCTGAGTGACTCGGTGCTGTTCAATGCGGATGAGCCGACGGCCCCGGTGAACCGCCGTATATCCATTATTGTGCTGAACAAAAAAACCGCAGACAGTATCCGATCCAGTGCTGCCCAGAGCGACGAACCTCTGATTGATCTCACGGCACCCACCGAACAGGAACAGCAGGAAGCGCGGGAAAAACTGGACAGCGGCGGCTGGATGACTCCCCGGGATGAGCCCGAGGAGGGTGAGCTTAACTGGTAGGCAGCTTCAGTCCGCGGGCCTGTTGCTCCTCCATGGCCTGCAGTATGCGGTGAAAGCTCTTCAGGCGGCGGGGGCTGATGCGGCCATCCGCCACGGCCGCATCCAGGGCGCAGCCCGGATCCCCCTGATGACTGCAGTTCCGGAACTTGCACCGGCCGGTCAGATCCCGGATTTCCCGGAAACCGTATTCGATATCCGCCGGCTCCATGTGCCAGAGTCCGAATTCCCGGATACCCGGAGAGTCGATCAGATCGCCGCCACCGGGCACGTGGAACAGTCTTGCCGTGGTGGTGGTGTGGATGCCCTTGCCGGTGCTCTCGGATACTGCGCCCACGCGGATCTCTTCGTCCGGTAGCAGGGTGCGGATAATGGACGACTTGCCTACACCTGACTGGCCCACGAATACGCTGGTACGGTCCCGCACCAGTGAGGTGATCGTCTCGGAAGGCCCGGCCTGGGGGTCGGCGGAACAGGTGCGCTCCACCTGATAGCCCAGTGCCCGGTATTCCTCCAGCATGGATTCAATCGACTCCCGATTCCCGTCGTTCAGCAGATCCGTCTTGTTCAGCAGGATAACCGCGGGAATGCCGGTATTCTCCGCTGCCACCAGGTAGCGGTCGATCAGGTTGTCGTGGGGCTCCGGCTCCGGGGCGATCACCAGAATGATGTGGTCAATATTCGCGGCCACCGGCTTCAGTGCGCCGAAGTTGTCCGGTCGTTGCAGCAGGGACGCGCGGTCGCAGCGGGCGACGATTACACCCTGGCCGCCCTTGCCGGCGCGCCAGATGACCCGATCACCGGTCACCAGGCTGTCGATGTTGGCCCGCACGAAGCAGCGGACGACTTCTCCCTTTTGCTCCCCCTCTAACGGCTCTATCTCGAGTTGTTGGCCGAAATGGGCCATCACCGTGCCGGTCTGTTCCGGCCCCAGCTCGCCGTCATCCAGCTGCTGGCGGATATCGGCTTCCTTACGGGCAGCGCGCTGGGTCCGCTCCTTCTGGATCTTCTGGATGCGCCATTGCTGGCGTTTGTTCAGTCGGCGTTTGCTCATCGGGTTTCCGGGTTGGGGACTGCAGGGTGTACCATCATACGTGATTGATTCACAATTCGTCAGTGGCCGTTACCGGGCCGAACCCTATCGCGAAGGCAGGAGATGTTGAATGGCAGAGAACAATCAGCGGCTGGTCTGGATTGACCTGGAAATGACCGGTCTGGACCCGGAACAGGAGCGCATCATCGAGATGGCCACGATTATTACCGATGAGCAACTGGAGCTGGTTGCCGAGGGGCCGGTCATCGCGATCCACCAGAGCGACGAGCTGCTCGATGCCATGGATGAATGGTGTACCCGCACCCACGGTGAAAGCGGCCTGACGCAGCGGGTCCGTGAGAGCAAGGTGTCCGAGGCAGAGGCCGAGCAGCAGACCCTGGCGTTTCTGAAAGAGTACCTGCCTGCCGGCACCTCACCCCTGTGCGGTAACAGTATCGGCCAGGACCGCCGCTTTCTGGTGAAGTACATGCCAGAGCTGGAAGCCTTTTTCCATTACCGCAACCTGGATGTCAGTACCATCAAGGAGCTGGCCCGTCGCTGGCGGCCGGATGTGCTGGAAGGGGTGAAAAAGAAAGGCAGTCACCTGGCGCTGGACGACATCCGCGACTCCATCAACGAGCTGCGTCACTACCGGGAGCGGTTTTTCCGCCTGTAAGCGGCTGCCCGTGCCGTGCCAGAGCCCAGTGGACGTGTTCCTGGACCAGTTCCGAAGGATGATCCGCCCGGGCCTTCAACGCCTCGATCACCGGAATGGTGGACGGGGCGTTGCCCAACCCCACCGCCAGATTGCGTAGCCAGCCAATAAAGCCGGTGCGGCGTATTGCCGAGCCCTCGGTGCGTTTCAGGAACTCCTCTTCACTCCACAGGAACAATTCCGCCAGATCGGTATTGTCCAGTCCGTGGCGTGGCTGGAAGTCATCCTCGGCGGTGGTGGGGGTGAACTTGTTCCACGGGCAGACTATCTGGCAATCGTCACAGCCGAACACCCGGTTGCCCATCAGGGGGCGCAGTTCTTCCGGAATGCTGCCTTTGAGTTCGATGGTCAGGTAACTGATGCAGCGTCTTGCATCCACCACTTTCGGGCCGGCGAAGGCATCCGTCGGGCACAGATCCAGGCAGGACCGGCAACTGCCACAGTGTTCCGTTTCAAACGGCTCGTCGAGGGGCAGGGGGGCATTGGTAAAAATCTCCCCTAAAAAGAAGTAGGAACCCACTTTCGGGTGGATCAACATGGCATTCTTGCCGACCCAGCCAAGCCCGGCCCGTTGCCCCAGGGCCCGCTCAAGTACCGGGGCGCTGTCCACGAACGCCCGGTACTCGTTACTGCCGAGTTCTTCGTCAATGCGTTTGGCGAGCCGGGCCAGACGTTTGCGCATCAGTTTGTGGTAGTCGCGCCCCAGGGTGTAGCGGGAAATGTAGGCCTTTTCGGGGTTGTCCAGGATCGCCCCGGCGTTACCGCCGGGATCCGGGTGATAGTCCATGCGCACCGAGATGATCCGGGTGGTGCCGGGCACCAGCGCGGTGGGGGTGTAGCGCTTGTTGCCGTGGTCTTCCATGTAGCCCATGTCGCCGTGCATACCCGCTTGCAGCCAGCGTTTCAGAAAATCGGCATGCTGGCCCACCTCCGGTCGGGTGACACCCAGATCCGAGAAGCCCAGCTCCCTGGCCCAGCCGCGGAGCTTCTGCAAAAAACTGTAGGGATCCTGAAGGGTTGCGTCAGTCATGGCGATCCATGGGTAATTACAGGCTGGATTTAATCTGATTAAGTTATGACCTTTTGCGCTGTTTTGCTATGCTTTACAGCTATCTGGGTCAATTTTTTAAACCGGATTCTTGAGGACTTCTGTGTGATGGCATCCGCCAGTGACAACAGTCTACCAGAAGCGTTGTACAGCGCCGATGCGGTACAGGCGATTGATCGCTATGTGATCGACCAGCAGGGCGTGCCGGGTTTCGAGCTGATGCAGTCAGCTGCCCGGGCCGCGTTTCGCCGCCTGGTGCGTCAGTGGCCGGAAGCGGCCCGTGTGCTGGTGTTGTGCGGTGCCGGTAACAATGGCGGTGACGGTTATCTGGTGGCGGCCAATGCACAGCGTCACGGTATGGAGGCGGTATGCATCAGCGTTGCGCCGGCGGAGAAGCTGCAGGGAGATGCCCGGCGGGCCTGGCAGAAAGCCGGTGACGACGGTGTGCAGATCAAGCCGGTGGAGCAGGTATCGCCCGGTGCGCTGGGCGAGTGGCTGGAACAGGCGGATGTCGTGGTTGATGCCATGCTCGGCACCGGTGTTGCCGGCGCACCGAGAGAGCCTTTTGCCGAGGTAATCCGGGCCTGTAATCACAGTGGCCGGCCGGTATTTGCGGTGGACCTGCCCTCGGGCCTGAATGCCACCACCGGCGCGGTGGCCGGTGAGGTGGTGCGCGCGGATCACACAATTACCTTCATCGCCCTGAAGGCGGGTTTGTTTACCGGCCGGGGGCCGGATTGTGTGGGCTGTCTGGCCTTTGATGATCTGGGTACTGCTGACTGGGTGCCCGGCAGCGGCCAGCAGCCGATTGCCCGTCGGGTGGACTGGCAGCAGGTGGCCGGGCAGCTTCCCCGGCGGGCCCGGTCGGCCCACAAGGGTGCCTTTGGCCATGTGCTGGTGATTGCCGGTAACCGCGGTTATGGCGGTGCCGGATTGCTGGCGGCAGAAGCGGCGGCCAGAAGTGGTGCCGGGCTGGTCACACTGGCGACCCATCCGGACCATGTGTCTGCCGCTCTGGCCCGTTGCCCGTCGCTGATGGTTCGCGGCGTGACGCACGGTAATGAGCTGGATGAATTATTGGCCAGGGCAGACGTGGTAGTCTGCGGCCCCGGGCTGGGGCAGGATGCCTGGGCCAGGCAGATGCTGCACAAAGTGCTGGAGGCAGACGTTGGTGGTGTGCTGGATGCCGACGCATTGAACCTTGTGGCTGCGCAGGGTATCGATCCCGGGGCCCGGTTCCTGTTGACACCGCACCCCGGTGAGGCCGCCAGGTTGCTGGGCAGGCATGCGTCGGAACTGGAAGAAGATCGCCTGCTTACTGCCGATCAGTTGTCCCGGCAAACGGGCAGTCTGGTGCTGCTCAAGGGCGCAGGGTCCGTGGTCAGTGATGGCCGGGATCGTTGGGTGATTGCCGGCTCCAATCCCGGCATGGCGACCGGCGGCATGGGCGACGTGCTGTCCGGTATTGTCGGTGGTCTGGCCGGCCAGGTGGACGGGCTGTTGACGGCGACACTGACCGGCGCAGCGTTGCATCTGGCTGCTGCCGATTGTGCGTCACGTAGCAAGGGGTATATGGGGTTGTTGCCAATGGATGTGATTGATGTTCTGCCAGTCGTGCTCGCAGAGCAGGAGACGCTGATATGTCAGCCGTAAGCGGCCCGCAGGAGGCGGCGGTGTTTCTGCCGGATGAACAGGCAACCGAAACCCTGGGTGGCAACCTGGCCAGCCTGGCGTTTGCGGCGGGCGAGCATCTGATGATCTGTCTGCAGGGTGACCTGGGGATGGGTAAAACCACCTTCAGCCGGGGGTTTATCAGGGGGCTGGGCCATGAGGGGGCGGTGAAAAGCCCCACCTACACCCTGGTGGAGCCCTATGAGCATCTGCAGCCACCGGTCTACCATTTCGATCTTTATCGACTGGCGGATCCGGAAGAACTGGAATATATGGGTATCAGGGATTATTTCCGCGACCGGAACCTGTGCCTGATCGAATGGGCGGAGCGTGGCACTGGCATACTGCCGCCGCCGGATATTGAAGTCAGCCTTTCCCGTCATGGCGAAGGACGCACGGCAAGGGTCCGTGGTCTGTCAGTGACGGGGCGGCAGCTTGTCAATGAATTAGCAGCGTTGGAATCAGCGTCGGGTGAATGACATGAAATCAGCCATCAGAAACCTGAATGTTCTCTGGGCAATCCTGCTGACACTTTGCGCCGGCCAGCAGGCAGTGGCGCAGGTGCCGGTAGAGAGCGCACGGATCTGGCCGGCTCCGGATCACACCCGGGTGGTGTTCGACATCGGTGAGTCGGTGCGGCATAACGTATTCTCCCTGAGCAACCCGGCGCGGCTGGTGATTGATATGTCCGATACCCGGCTGGCGGCCGATCTGGATAATCTGGATCTGTCCGGCAGTCCGATCCGCCGCATCCGCAGTGCGCCAAGAAACGGCAACGACCTGAGGGTGGTGCTGGACCTGGAGTCGGACATCAAGCCCCGCAGTTTTCAGCTGGAGCCCAACCAGCAGTACGGGCATCGTTTGGTGGTCGATCTGATCGTCGAGGGCCGTCGCGAGGAGATACGTGAAGAAGCCCGCCAGATCACCCACGATACCTCCGGCAAGCGGGATATTGTGGTGGTGATTGATGCCGGGCACGGTGGCGAAGACACGGGTGCCATCGGCCCCTCCGGTACCCGTGAGAAAGACGTGGTATTGCGGATGGCCAAGACCATTGCCGAGAAAATCAATGCGCGGGAAGGGTACGTCGCCAAGCTGACCCGTACCGGCGACTATTACGTGGGGCTGCGCAACCGCACCCTGCTGGCTCGCAAGCACAACGCGGACCTGTTTGTCTCGGTGCATGCGGATGCCTTCCGTACACCCCGTCCCCGTGGGGCTTCCGTGTTTGCCCTTTCCCAGCGCGGAGCCACCAGTGAGACAGCCCGCTGGCTGGCCCGCAGCGAAAACCGGGCAGACCTGATCGGTGGTGCCGGCAGTCTGTCACTGGAAGACAAGGACGACATGCTGGCAGGGGTGCTGCTGGACCTGTCCATGACAGCCAGCATTAACGCCAGTATCGGTGTCGGTGGCCAGATCCTGAACAACCTCGGCCGTGTCGCGCATCTGCACAAGCAGAATGTGGAGCAGGCGGCCTTTGTGGTGCTGAAGTCACCGGACATCCCGTCCATTCTTGTGGAAGCCGGGTTTATCTCCAACCCCACCGAGGAGAAGAACCTGAACAGCCATCGTTATCGCGACCGGCTTGCGGACGCAGTGGCGCGCGGGGTTGAGGAATACTTCAGCAAAACACCGCCACCCGGCACCCTGATTGCCTGGAAGAAGAATAACGGTGGCAGCGTGGCAGCCAACCAATACCGGATTCGCCGTGGAGACACCCTGTCGGGCGTTGCCAGGGAGAATCAGGTCTCCGTCAGCGAGCTGATGCGTTATAACGGGCTGAGTGATGATCGTGTTATGGTAGGGCAAACCATTCGAATCCCCTCATCCTGATTTCAGAGGTACTGCCCCGCTATGCCCGCCATAAGACTGCTCTCTCCGCGACTGGCCAACCAGATTGCCGCCGGCGAGGTTGTGGAGAGACCGGCCTCCGTCGTCAAGGAGCTGGTCGAGAACGCCCTGGATGCCGGTGCCAGCCGCGTCGATGTGGAGATAGAGCAGGGCGGTGTGAAGCTGATCCGGGTCCGTGACGATGGCTCCGGTATCAGCGAGGATGACCTCCCCCTGGCGCTCAGCCGTCATGCCACCAGCAAGATTGAAAACCTGGATGATCTGGAAGCGGTCGCCTCACTGGGTTTCCGGGGCGAGGCGCTGGCCAGTATCAGCTCGGTTTCCCGGCTCGCCCTGACATCGCGCACAGAAGACACGGAAGCTGCCTCCCGGGTCGAGGTGGAAGGCCGGGATATGGATGCGTCCATCACGCCGGCGGCGCATCCGGTGGGCACCACCGTGGAAGTGCGCGACCTGTTTTTTAATACGCCGGCCCGCCGCAAGTTCCTGCGCACGGAAAAGACCGAGTTCAATCACGTTGAGGAATGCATCCGCCGCCAGGCCCTGAGCCGTTTTGATACCGGCTTCAGCCTGCGTCACAACCAGAAAACAGTGCACAGCCTGCGGCCAGCTCAGGGCGAGCTGGACCGGGAGCGTCGCGTCGGCGCACTTTGCGGACAGAAGTTCATCGACAACGCGGTGGTGATTGATGCCGAGGCCACCGGCTTGCGTCTGTGGGGCTGGGTGGCCTTGCCCACTTTTTCCCGCAGCCAGGCGGACCTGCAGTATTTCTTTGTCAACGGGCGGGTGATCCGTGACCGGCTGGTGGCCCATGCGGTGCGCCAGGCCTACCGGGATGTGCTCTACAACAACCGCCATCCAGCCTTTGTGCTTTATCTTGAAGTGGATCCGGCCAGTGTTGATGTAAACGTGCATCCTACCAAACATGAAGTGCGCTTCCGGGATGGTCGTCTGGTGCACGATTTTATCTTCCGTACCTTGCACCGGGCGCTGGCGGATGTGCGGCCGGATGATCATTTCCGCGGCGCGGTGGCCCAGTCACTGGGTCGTGAAGGTGGGCAGGAAATGCCGGCAGGGCAGCCACCCCAGCCCGCCATGAATCCGGCTGGCGGATTTGATTCGGGAGCAGCCTCCCAGAACGCCATGGCGTTCGGTGAGCAGCGTGCGCAGGCCCCGGAATGGCAGGCCAGGGACCAGATGGCGTTTTACCAGTCCCTCAACCAGGGGGGCGGTTCGAGCGCCGGAGAGCCGGTTGCCGATGCCGATGGCGTGGCCCTGGCACCGCAGCCGGTCAGCACTCCGCCGACGGATTCCGGGGATGAGCCACCGCTGGGTTATGCCATCGCGCAGCTTCATGGCATCTATGTGCTGGCCCAGAGTCGCCAGGGACTGATCGTGGTGGACATGCACGCCGCCCACGAACGGATCACCTATGAGCGCATGAAGCGGGCACTGGAAGCCCAGGATCTCAAGAGCCAGCCCCTGCTGGTTCCGGTGTCGCTGGCGGTCAGCCAGAAAGAGGCAGCGGTAGCGGAAACCCACGGTGAAGAGTTGCGCAACCTGGGGCTTCAGGTAGAACGTATCGGCCCGGAAACCCTGGCGGTCCGTCAGGTACCGGCGTTGCTGCGGGGTGCCGATACGGAGCAGTTGGTGCGGGACGTGCTGTCCGATCTCATCGAGCACGGCCAGAGCAACCGGGTGCAGGCGGATATCAACCAGCTCCTGGGTACCATGGCCTGCCACGGCTCGGTGCGGGCCAACCGTCAGCTCACCATTCCCGAGATGAATTCCCTGCTCCGCGACATGGAGGCCACCGAGCGCAGCGGTCAGTGTAACCATGGCCGGCCTACCTGGACCCTGGTAACCCTGTCCGAGCTGGACAAGCTGTTCCTGCGGGGGCGTTGATGGCCCTGCCTCCGGCAATATTCCTGATGGGGCCGACCGCCTCCGGCAAGACCGATCTGGCCCTGGAGCTTTGCCGCCAGCTGCCTTGCGACATCATCAGCGTCGACTCGGCGATGATCTACCGGGGGATGGATATCGGTACCGCCAAGCCGGATCCGGAGGAGCTGGCAGAGGCTCCCCACCGCCTGATCGACATCTGCGATCCGTCGGAGACCTATTCCGCAGCCGATTTCCGCCGGGATGCGCTGGCCGAGATGGCTGATATCACCCGCCGTGGCCGGATACCGCTGCTGGTGGGCGGCACCATGATGTATTTCAAGGCGCTGCTGCAGGGCATGTCTGATCTGCCCGCTGCGGATCCCGAGCTGCGTGATCGGCTGGAGCGGCAGGCGCAGGCAGAAGGGCTGGAATCCCTGCACCGCGAGCTGACGTCGGTGGACCCGGAGGCGGCAGCGCGCATTCACCCCAATAACCGTCAGCGCCTGATCCGGGCGGTGGAAGTGATCAGGCTGACGGGGCGGCCGATTTCGGAACTATGGCGCGCAACGCAGGTCACTGACGGGGATGGCGATGAAAACTCATCGGATATCAAGGATTACCCGTATTTTACACAGTGGCAGGCAGACGAGGGCCCGGAGCTGCCGTATACTGTGGTGCAGCTGGCGCTGGTGCCGGCGGACCGCGCGCTTCTCCACGAGCGGATTGCCATACGCTTCGAACGTATGTTGCAGGCCGGCTTTCTGGAGGAGGTCCGGGGTCTGATGGCCCGGGGCGATCTGCATGCGGAGCTGCCTTCCATGCGTTGTGTTGGCTATCGTCAGGCCTGGGAGTACCTGGCAGGCGATACTGACTACCAGACCATGGTGGAGCGGGGCAAGGCGGCCACCCGGCAACTGGCGAAGCGACAGCTCACCTGGCTACGGAAATGGCCGGATGTGCTTTGGCTGCAGACGGGTGATCCGCGGGTTTGTGATCTGGCCTTGAAAAATATCAGGCTTCACACCACATTTAACTCAGACAAATGACGATCTGCATAATATAAAGAACAGGAGAAAACCAATGTCAAAAGGGCAATCACTACAAGACCCTTACCTCAATGCACTGCGCAAGGAACGCATTCCGGTATCCATCTTTCTGGTCAATGGAATCAAACTCCAAGGGCAGATTGAATCGTTTGACCAGTTCGTGATCCTGCTGAAGAACACCGTCAGCCAGATGGTCTACAAGCATGCCATCTCTACCGTGGTTCCGGCCCGCAATGTGCGCATTCCGGCCCAGGCTCCCGGCGGCGAAGACGATCCTGACAGCTGAGTTGTCTGTTACTGACACTGCTATTCTGATGCCCGTGCTCCCGGACAGTGCTGCTGTTGCGGGATCACGGGTGTTCTGTTTTATGAAGACTCTGGAGAAAACGCTCTTTGTTTGAACGTCCTGATGCCGGCGAACGGGCCGTGCTCGTTCACGTGGAATTTGCCTCGGCCGACGAAACCGAAGATCTGCAGGAATTTCGCGAGCTGGTGACCTCCGCGGGTGTCGAGCCCGTGGACGTGGTGACCGGCAGCCGCAAACAACCCAGTCCCAGACTGTTTGTAGGGTCCGGCAAGCTGGAAGAAATCCGCGACGCGGTCAAAGCCAGTGAGGCGGATGTGGTGCTGTTCAACCACGCCCTCAGTGCCAGTCAGGAGCGGAACGTGGAGCGGGAGCTCCAGTGTCGGGTGCTGGACCGCACCGGAGTCATCCTGGACATCTTCGCCCAGCGCGCCCGTACCCACGAGGGCAAGCTGCAGGTAGAACTTGCCCAGCTCGAGCATATGTCTACCCGGCTGATCCGGGGCTGGACCCACCTGGAGCGCCAGAAGGGCGGTATCGGCCTGCGGGGTCCGGGTGAAACCCAGCTGGAAACCGACCGCCGCTTGTTGCGGGAGCGTATCAAGGCCATCCACCGGCGCCTGGCCAAGGTGCGCCGGCAGCGGGATCAGGGCCGGCGCAGCCGCAAACGGGCGGATATTCCCACCGTATCCCTGGTGGGCTATACCAACGCCGGCAAGTCCACCCTGTTCAATCGCATCACCACTTCCGGTGTCTATGCAGCAGACCAGTTGTTTGCCACCCTGGATCCGACCCTGCGGCGGCTGGAACTTCCCGATGTGGGGCCGGTCGTACTGGCGGATACTGTCGGTTTCATTCGTCATCTGCCCCACAAGCTGGTGGAAGCCTTCCGGGCAACCCTGGAGGAAACCACCCAGGCTTCATTGCTGCTCCATGTTATTGACTGCCACGATGAGCGCCGGGAAGACAATATCGATCAGGTGGAGCAGGTGCTGGCGGAGATCGGTGCCGACGAGATTCCCGTATTACAGGTATTCAACAAGATTGATCTGATGGGTGAGGGGTTCAGCCCCCGAACCGATCGAAACGAGGCGGGCGAGCCGGTGCGGGTCTGGGTATCTGCCGCTACCGGTGCCGGCCTGGACGATCTGTACGATGCGATTGTGGAGCGGGTGTCGGAGGATGTGATCCATCGCCATCTGCTGCTCGGACCCACCGATGGCAAACTCCGGGCACTGCTCCATGAGGCGGGCTCGGTGCTGTCGGAACACTACCGTGACAACGGTGACAACGTATTGGAAGTGCGGCTCGAGAACCGCGACTGGCATCAGTTGCTCAGCCGTGCCGGACTTCAGAAAAGCGATGTGAAACTCGCGGATTAGAGCCTGGCAAAGTCGACGGCTATTGCCTGAGGCAACATTAATCCCTAGTATTTGCAGCCATTCTACATGTATGGAACGGAGAGACTTATGGCCTGGAATGAACCGGGTGGTAACCGGAATGACAACGACCCCTGGGGTACCGGGGGCGGGCGTCGCGGTAACGATCAGGGGCCGCCTGATCTGGACGAAGCGCTGAAAAAGGGCCTGGACAAGCTGAACAAGCTGCTGGGTGGCAAAGGCGGCAAATCCGGCGGAAGCGGCGGCTCGGACAGTGGCTCCGGCGGCTTTGGTGCCATTCTGGCTCTGGCTGGCATTCTGGTGCTGGGTTACATCGGTTATCAGTCTTTCTACACCGTGGACGAACAGGAACGGGCCGTGGTCTTGCGTTTCGGTGAGTACCACCGCACGGAAAATCCCGGTCTGCGCTTCAAGGTGCCCCTTATTGATGATGTCAACAAGGTACTGGTCACCAGCGTCCGGTCCACAGAATCCCGCGGCCAGATGCTGACCCAGGATGAAAACCTGGTCACCGTGGAGCTGCAGGTACAGTTCCGGGTGGGCGACGCACAGGCCTATGTGCTGAACGTTCGCGACTCCCCCCAGGCACTGGCTTTTGCGACAGACAGTGCGCTGCGTCATGAAGTGGGCAGCATGACCCTGGATCAGGTGCTGACCGAAGGGCGTGCCGAGCTTGCGGTCCGGGTTCAGCAGCGCCTGCAGCAGTTCCTGGAAGACTACGGCACCGGCCTGTCCGTTGTTCAGGTGAACGTGGAAAGCACCCAGCCGCCTGAAGCTGTTCAGGATGCCTTCCGCGAGGTTCAGCGTGCCCGTGAAGACGAGCAGCAGCTCAAGGAAGAAGCGGAAACTTACCGCAACAAGATTGTGCCGGAGGCCCGAGGTCGCGCTCAGCGTCTGATCGAGGAAGCTCAGGCCTACAAGCAACAGGTGGTCGAGCGTGCGAGAGGTGAGACTGCACGCTTCAATGAACTGCTCAAGGTGTACACCATGGCTCCGGATGTTACCCGGGACCGCATGTATCTGCAGGCGTTGGAAAATGTCATGTCCTCGACCAGCAAGATCCTGGTGGATACCGAAAGCAGCAATAACATGCTGTACCTGCCGCTGGACCAGTTGACCCGCCGTTCTTCCGCGCAGTCGGGCAACAGCAGCAGTGGCAGCGGCAACAATATTGATATCCGTCAGCTGTCAGACCAGGTGCTGGAAGAGTTACGCAGCCGTCAGGACACCACCGTTCGGAGGAGCAGATAATTATGGGACCGAAAGGCGTATTGGGCCTGGCAGGGGCCCTGATCATCCTGCTGCTGGTGTCCGCCAGCGTATACATCATTCCTGAAACTCACCGTGGTGTGCTGCTGCGGTTCGGTGAACTGGTTGAGACAGATATTCCGGCGGGCCTGAAATTCAAGGTACCGGTTATCGACCAGTCCCGCACCTTCGATATCCGGGTGCTCACAACGGATCTGCCTTCACGGCAGTATCTGACAGTGGAAAAGAAACCACTGGATGTGAACTCCTACATCGCCTGGAAGATCCGCGATGTGGATACCTTCTACCGGGCCACCGGTGGCGATGAATACCGTGCGCAGCAACTGCTGCTGTCACGGGTGGATAACGGTCTGCGGGATGAGTTCGGTGTACGAACCATGCACGAGGTGGTGTCCGGTGAGCGGGATGAGCTGATGCAAATTCTGCGGGACCGGGTAAACGAGACCTCTGTCGAGGAATTCGGTATCGAGGTGATCGACGTGCGGGTCAAGGGTATCGAGCTGCCCGGTCAGGTCAGTCAGAACGTTTTCCGCCGTATGGCGACCGAGCGTGAGAAGCTGGCCCAGGAATACCGTTCCCGTGGTCAGGAGCTGGCTGAGGGTATCCGCGCCGATGCGGACCGCCAGCGCACGGTCATTCTTGCCGAAGCGTTTGCCGAGGCAGAGACCACCCGGGGTGAGGGTGACGGTCAGGCCGCCACCATCTACGCCGAATCCTATGGCGAGAACGAGGCTTTCTACAGCTTCTACCGCAGCCTTCAGGCCTACGAGAACACCTTCTCGGGCAAGGATGACATCCTGGTGCTGGATTCCGACAGTGATTTCCTGCGCTTCCTGAAGAACGCGGAAGGCCAGCGCCCGTAACCCTGCGGGACTGACCGTTCAGCGAGCAAAACCGGAATACCTCGGTATTCCGGTTTTTTTGTGTCCGGCAACAGTGTAGAATTTTGCCGGTTTTGTTCGGGGTTTGGCCCCGGTCTCCCCGAATCCAGACACATCACGGTGGTCAGATTGCCGCCGCTGACAGACGGACAATGGAATCTCATGACTGTATCTGATCGCTGGTTGCTGCCGGATGGCGTTGAGGACATTCTTCCGCCCCTGGCCGGACAGATTGAATCACTGCGCCGGGACGTAATGGACACCTGCCAGCGGTGGGGGTACCAGTTGGTGATACCGCCGCTGATCGAATACCTGGAGTCCCTGTTCACCGGTACCGGGCACGATCTTGAGCTGCAGACCTTCAAGCTGACCGACCAGCTGACCGGCCGGATGATGGGTGTGCGGGCCGACATGACCCCCCAGGCGGCGCGCATCGATGCCCATACCCTCGGTCAGGAAGGGATCACCCGGCTTTGCTATGCCGGCCACGTGCTGCACACCCGGCCGCGCCATATGCTGACCGGGCGGACTCCGATTCAGGCCGGTTGCGAATTGTTTGGCAGCCAGTCCGCGGAAGCGGATCTGGAAGTGATCAGTCTGATGCTGGAAAGCCTGCGGGTAGCCGGACTGCCACGGGTGCACCTGGATCTGTCCCATGTGGCCATCTTCGAGACGCTGACCGCTGAGGCGGGACTCGGAAAAGAAACCGGTGAGGCGGTCTTTGATGCGGTGGCCCGGCGTTCGGTACCGGAACTGGATGAACTGCTGGGTGATTGCCCTGCAGGGTCCGCCGGAGCCAGATTGCGGGCGCTGGCCAGTATCAGTGGCGGTCCGGAAGCGCTGGAAAAGGCCCGCGAGGTGCTCAGTGGTGCCTCCGGTCGGGTAACCGAAGCGCTGGATCAGCTCGACCGTGTCGCGGCAATGCTGAGCGAGAACTATCCGGATGTATCCTTCGGTTTCGATTTCTGCGAACTGCGGGGCTACAACTATCACACCGGGCTGGTCTTTGCCGCTTACGCGCCAGGCCATGGTGATGCCCTGGGTAAGGGTGGCCGCTACGATGCCATCGGCCGTGATTTCGGGCGTGCCCGGCCGGCCACCGGATTCAGCCTGGATGTGCGGGCCCTGGTGGCCCTGGGTGAGCGTCCGGGGCGCAGTGCCGGTGCCGTCTGGGCTCCGGCGGATGCCGATCCGGCTCTGGCCGGTGCCATCGCCGGGCTGCGCATGACAGAAACAGTGGTCCGTGCCTTGCCGGACGAGCGGGATGCGGATCCCCGCACTCGTGGATGCGACCGCTCGCTGGTCAAGCGGGACGGTCAGTGGGTTGTGGAATACCTGGACTGAAGCCACCGGCTTCATAATCAATCAATGACGGGAAACAGGCTGCCTGTTTTCAGACAACGGGCTTCCTGAGAGAGAATCATGGGTAAAAATGTTGTAGTGCTGGGCACCCAGTGGGGTGATGAAGGCAAGGGAAAGATTGTTGACCTGCTGACCGATCAGGTGGCGGCCGTCGTGCGCTTCCAGGGCGGTCACAATGCCGGACATACGCTGGTGATTGAAGGCAAGAAAACCGCCCTGCATCTGATTCCGTCCGGCATCCTGCGGAAAGATGTCCAGTGCCTGATCGGCAATGGCGTGGTGCTCTCTGCGGAAGCGCTGCTCAAGGAAGTACGGGAACTGGAAAGCAACGGCGTGGCGGTACGTGACCGTCTGCGCATCAGCTATGCCTGCCCGCTGATTCTTCCCACCCACGTGCGCATCGACCTGGCCCGGGAGCGGGCGCGGGGTAACGACAAGATTGGTACCACTGGTCGTGGTATCGGTCCTGCCTATGAAGACAAGGTATCCCGCCGTGGTCTGCGGCTGGGGGATCTGGCCAGTGAAAGCGGCTTTGAGACACGTCTGCGGGAGAATATGGAGTATCACAACTTCATTCTCACCGAATACTACAAGGAAGAGCCGGAGGACATTGACCAGGCGCTGGCGGATTTCCGCGAGATGGGTCGGGAAATCATGCCCATGGCGGCGGATGTCACTGACCTGCTGCACGATTACCGCAAACGGGGCGAGCATATCCTGTTCGAGGGCGCGCAGGGCTCCTTGCTGGACATCGACCTGGGCACCTATCCCTACGTGACCTCATCCAACACCACTGCTGGCGGCACCGCCACCGGTTCAGGCTTCGGTCCGCTGTTCCTGGATTACGTGCTGGGCATCACCAAGGCCTATACCACCCGTGTCGGTGCCGGCCCTTTCCCCACCGAGTTGTTTGATGACATGGGGCAGCACCTGGCGGTCAAGGGTAATGAAATCGGCACTACCACCGGCCGTTCACGCCGTTGTGGCTGGTTTGATGCGGTGGCACTGCGTCACGCCATCCAGATCAACAGTGTTTCCGGTATCTGCCTGACCAAGCTGGATGTGCTGGACGGCATGGATACCGTGAAGGTCTGTGTCGGCTACCGGACACCGGAAGGTGAACTCCAGCGCCCGCCGATCGGCTGCGACAGCTATGAGGGCATTGAACCGGTGTACGAGGAGTTGCCGGGCTGGAAGGAAAGCACCTTCGGGCTGACCAGCATGGACCAGCTGCCGGCTAACGCCCGGGCCTATATCCAGTTCCTGGAAGAGCAGATCGAGGCACCGATCGATATTATCTCCACCGGTCCGGACCGGGTTGAGACCATCGTGCTTCGTCATCCGTTCGGGGAATAATTGCCCGTACCTGCTGTGCCGAAGCGAAGAAAGGGGCCATCTGGCCCCTTTTCTCGTTCTGGCAGCCTGTCAGGGCTTGCGGGCGATCAGGGTGGCCCGCTTCGGCCCCGGATAGCCCTCGATCGTGCGGGAAGGATCCTCAGGATCCAGGAAGTCTGTCAGTGACTGGAATCGCATCCAGTCGGTGCTGCGTTGTTCATCGGTGGTGGTCACGCTGACATCCACCACCCGTGCATCCCGGTAACCGGTCCTTTGTAGCCAGCGCAGCAGGGTATCGCAGCTCGGCAGGAACCAGACATTGCGCATGCGCCCGTAGCGATCCTCCGGCATCAGTGTATGACCTTCCGGGCCGTCCACCACCAGTGTCTCCAGCACCAGCTCGCCACCCGGCTTGAGGGTGCTTTTCAGCTCCAGCAGATGTTCCAGCGGCGAACGACGGTGGTACAGAACGCCCATGGAGAAGGTGGTATCGAAACACTGCAGGTTGTCCGGCAGATCTTCCATGCGTACCGGCAACAGGTCCACGGGGGTATCGTCCGGCAGGTAACCCTTGATCGCCAGGAACTGGAACAGGAACAACAGGCCCGGATCAATGCCTATGACCCGCCGGGCTCCCGCACCGTGCATACGCCAGCAGTGGTAACCGGATCCGCAGCCCACATCCAGCACCGTGCGTCCCTGCAGATCCGACAGCCAGGGGGCAACCCGCTCCCATTTCCAGTCAGAGCGCCATTCCGTGTCGATGTGGGTGCCAAAAAAATCGAATGGTCCCTTGCGCCAGGGCATCAGTCCGCGAAGGCCCGTTTCCAGGTCCCGGCCTTGCTGTTCACTTAGGGAACCCGGGGCTTGCACGGTCACCGTGGGAAGCTGGGTGCTCACCTCGGCATCCGGTACGGTTGGTAGCTGTTGCCAGGCCTTTTGCCAGCGGGGCAGGTCGCCATGGGGCTGCTCATCGAAACGGTGCCGGAGCTGTTGCCGGACCTGTGCGGCCCAGTCGCCCAATCCCTCGGATTCGAGATGGGTGAGCAGGGTGCGGTAATGGTGTTGCCAGTCGAAGTTGTGCATGGAGTCAGGAATTATTTGATGGCCAGCATGGAGACAAAGTTGAAGCACTGGTACCAGACCATCACCTCGGAGAAGCCGGCTTCCAGCAGTCGCTGCCGGTGTTCGGCCAGGGTTTCCGGAATCAGTACCTGCTCCAGTGCCGAGCGCTTCTGGCTGATTTCCAGATCGGAATAGCCGTTGGCCCGCTTGAACTCATGGTGCAGCCGGGTCTGGGTAGCCTGCTCGGAGTCTGACTCAAAACGGATCTTCTCGGAAAGGATCAGGGCACCCCCCGCCTGGGTGGCATCAGCAATGCGCCGCAGCAGGGCCAGGCGTTTTTCCGTGGCAATGAACTGCAGGGTAAAGTTCAGGGTGGTCACCGAGGCGTTGCTGAGGTCGGTATCATTGATATCGCCACACCGTAATTCCACCGGCAGGGGGTGGTCGTCCAGGGCGATGTAATGATGGCATCGCTCGATCATGTCCGCCGAGTTGTCGACACCGATCAGCCGACAGTCCTCATAGGGAATGCCATGGCGCATGGCCAGTGTGGAGGCACCGAGGGAACAGCCAAGGTCATAGCAATGGGTGCCGGGCTGGACGAACTGGCCGGTAATCACCTCGATCATGGGGGTGATGGTGGTGTAACCCGGTACCGAACGGCGGATCATGTCCGGGAATACCCGGGCAACCGCCGCATCAAACCGGAATTCACCGGGATTGCGCCGGGTGGCGAACAGCCGGTCGGTTTCCTGTTCCTGTGGGAGCTTGCTGTCACTCATCGCCGGCGGACTCCCCGGGATTGTCAGGCCGGGCACAGCGCACGCCCCGGTTCTTGTAATCCACCAGAATACCCCGGAAGTCCGGGTCCACATCGGCCGCAATGGCCAGGTAGCCCTGCTCGCATACGGCATGCAGCTCCGAGGATTTGGGCGACATGGTAAAGGTTTCGCCGGGTTCTACGTGGATGGCCTGGAAGTCACCGACCGGGACATGGTCTTTATTGCTGTCATGTTTGATGCTGCCGGAGAGCTCCAGCGCAATCACGGTAAAGATAACGGCCAGTACGGCTACCAGAATCAGGCTGCGCACGGTATAGGTGCGTTCGTTGTTACTCATGGTGTCTCCGGGTCATGATGTCTCCGGGTAAGGGTGCCGGCCGGTTCAGAACTGGCCGGGAATGGTCACTGAGGGTGATTGCAGATCGGCCAGTTGTTCCCGCAGGGAAAGCACCTGATCCGACCAGAACCGGGGTTGTGCAAACCAGGGGAAAAACCGTGGAAAGGCGGGGTCTTCCCAGCGCTTTGCCAGCCAGGCGCAGTGGCCGATCTGCCGATGGCAGCGCAGTGGTTCGATCAGGTGACGTTCCCGGCGATTGAAGTCGCGGAACATTTCATAGCCTTCCAGCAGTTCTCCGAACTGGATGCCCTTCTCATGGTCATCGCCATTGAGCAGCAGCCACAGGTCCTGGATGGCGGGTCCGGTACGACAGTCATCCAGATCGACGAACAGCATCTGCTCATCCCGGCACAGAATGTTACCACCATGGCAGTCGCCGTGCAGGCGTATCGTGCCCACCTCTCCCGCATCGCGGATGCGCGCCTCGCAGGCAGTAATCAGATCGGGAATCAGGCTGTCCCAGGCCGGGCGGAGATCCGCCGGCACCCATCCCTCGCCAACCAGCAGGTCATTGGCCCGGATGATATCGCCAATGATATCGATCGTCGGGCGGTGCCGGAACGGGCGGGTGGCCCCGATGTTGTGCATCTGCCCGAGCCACTGGCCCATCCGGTACAGGGTGTCCGGCATGCTGACATCCGGTGCCTGGCCGCCACGCTGGTTGAACACGGCGAACAGGAAGTCACCGGTGCGGCCGAGGGTGTCGCCCGATTCCAGTCGAAGGGGCGCGACAATGGGCAGGTCCGCATCCAGCAGTTCTGCTGAAAAGCTGTGCTCCTCGCGAATCTGCTCTTCGCTCCAGCGCCCGGGCCGGTAGAACTTGGCGATCACAGGCGGTCCTTCGTCCAGCCCTATCTGGTAGACGCGGTTCTCGTAACTGTTCAGGGCAAAGAGACGGCCGCTGACGGCAAAGCCCTCGGCTTCCATGGCATCAAGAATGATATCGGGGGTCAGATCGTCGTAGGGGTGTTGCGAAGTTGGAGTCGGTGACACTAGCGCCTCATTCCGGGTCTGGCTTGCATGGCGGTCAGATGGTACCAGTTTTCGTCCAGTTCCCAACGTATTCTGTCGATTCCATCCCGGGCGGTAATGATGTCGCCGGCGCGGGCCTGCACCTGGGCCAGCTCCCGTTCCGCTCTTTGCCATTCCCGGTGGGTGTCTGCCAGCTTGCTCATACTGGGGAAGATCGTAGCCAGGGCGGTCTGGGTGGGTATCGAATGGGAGCGCAGGGAACTCATGACCGCGGTATTGCCTTCCACCCGCAGTACACGGTGTTGATAGGGGTAATCGGCAACCGTTTCATCGGCTTTCAGCGCCCGGTTGAGGCTGATGATCTCAAAGCCACGCCAGCCCAGCCATCCGACAAACAGGGCGGCTACCAGCATAACCAGGATGAATTGTTTCCGGTCCGACATCGGGTGTCCCTCGCTTCCTGCAGGTGATTCGCCGCACAGTATAGCCTGTACGGGCAGGGCAACGTAATGACCGGGGAGTGATCCCGGTCAGATTTTCGCAGCGGCCCGGATCTGAGATACTTGGCCCCGTTCAGCGAACCAGCCAACCCCGTGACATTTGCCCCGGAGAGAAAGTGAAGTGACAGACAGGATGGAAACCGATTGTGTGGTTATCGGTGCCGGTGTGATCGGCCTGGCGGTGGCTGCACGGCTGGCGGCGGATGGCCGGGAAGTGCTGGTGCTGGAGCAGGGCGACCATTTTGGCGAGGGAATTTCCTCCCGCAACAGTGAAGTCATTCATGCCGGGCTCTACTACCCGCAGGATTCCCTGAAGGCGCGACTCTGCGTGGAAGGGCGGGAACGCCTTTACCGGTATTGTGAGACAAGGCATATCGGTCATCAGCGCCTTGGCAAGTGGATTGTTGCCGGTGCGGCCCCCCAGCTGGAGGATCTGGAAACCGTTGCCGCCCAGGCAGCCAGAAACGGTGTTCCCCTGCAGCGGGTGGGATCCGGGGCACTTGCCCGTGAACTTCCCGGAGTGCGGGCTGCCGGCGCGCTTTTCTCCCCGGAAACCGGGATTGTCGACAGTCACGCCCTGATGCTCTCGTTACTGGCGGACCTGGAAGCCGCTGGCGGGCAACTGATCTGCCGGGCACCGGTGCTTGAGGGTAGCAGCGAGGGCGGTCGGCACCGGGTTCTGGTGGGCGGCGACAGCGCCTGCGAATTGCTTGCGGATTGCGTGGTCAATGCCGCCGGGCTGAACAGCGCAGCGCTGGCGCAGAGCTGGAAGGGGAGCCGCGAGGGGTACCAGGCCCGGCACTATTACGCCCGGGGTGTGTATTTTTCCTATACAGGCAGGCATCCGTTCCGCCAACTGGTTTATCCCGTGCCGGAGCCGGGTGGGCTGGGTGTGCATCTGACCCTGGATCTGGCCGGGCAGGCCCGTTTCGGGCCGGATGTGGAGTGGGTCGAGGAGCCGGATTTCTCCGTTGATGAAGGCAAGCGGGAAAGCTTTGCCAGAGCCGTCCGCCAGTGGTGGCCGGGGCTGGACGCAACCCGGCTGCAGCCGGCATATGCGGGAGTCAGGCCGAAACTGGCAGGTGCCGGAAGCGGCTTTCAGGATTTTCGTATCGACGGTCCGCAGGCACACGGTATTGACGGTCTGGTGCATCTGCTGGGTATCGAGTCGCCGGGGCTGACCGCTAGTCTCGCGCTGGCCGGGTATGTCAGGGACAGCCTCTGAACGTTCCCGCACTATAGATCACGGAGTCCGGGCCAGCGCCCACACCTGAATATCTTCTGCTCCGGATTGGCGGAGTACCTCCGCCAGTTGTCGTGTGGTTGCCCCGGTGGTGATGACATCATCGACAATCGCCACCCGGGCTGGCACCGGTTGCCGCACCGTAAAGACCCCGGATAGGTTGGCCATGCGTTCCCTGCGGGACAGCCCCCGTTGGGTTTCCACGGCACGGGTCCGTACCGCCAGGTCTGTTCGGACCGGAATGCCGGTTACCCGTCCCGCTTCCCGGGCAATATCCTCTGCCTGATTGAAGCCGCGTTTGCGCTGCCGCTTTCTGTCCATCGGGGCCGGTATAATGACCTCCGGCGGTTCTGATTCCGCCATCAACTTTTTCAAATTCTCACCGAAAAGGCTTAGCAGGGGCCGGGCAAAGGCGGTCTGGCCGTTGTATTTGTAACGGCTGATCATCCGGTCAACCGGAAACTGGTACCGCCAGGGAGCGAAGCTGCGTAAAAAAGGCGGAGGATTGTGCAAACACTCCCCGCAGCGTTGATCCCCGGAAGTAAAAGGCAGGGGCAGGGCACAGCTGCGGCACTGCCAGCGGTTAACCGGCAGGTCTTCCCGGCAGCCATGGCAGAGTCCGTCGGTGGCATTTCGATCAAGGCAGTTAATGCAGAGCCCGCCACGGTAACGCAGCCGGCTTCTTATCCTGTTAACCATTGGGTGTAAACTGGTTGACAAGAGCGGTGGTGGCATTATCATCGGCTTCATCCGTAAACCCGGTAACCCTACAAAGTTAACAGGATCCGACCATGACCGCCACCGACACCCGTCACGACTGGACACTGCCAGAGGTTCGCGAACTGCTTTCCCTGCCCTTCAACGACCTGCTGTTCCGCGCCCAGTCGGTGCACCGGCAGCACTTTGATCCCAACGAAGTGCAGGTGAGCACCCTGCTGTCCATCAAGACCGGTGCCTGCCCTGAAGACTGCAAGTACTGCCCCCAGAGCGGTCACTACAACACCGGCCTGGAGAAAGAAAAGCTGCTGGAAATGGAACAGGTAGTGGCAGAGGCCCGGGCCGCCAAAGACAAGGGGGCTTCCCGCTTCTGCATGGGGGCCGCATGGCGCAGCCCGTCCCGCAAGGATATGCCCTATGTGCTGGACATGATTCGCGAGGTGAAGTCCCTGGGCCTGGAAACCTGCATGACTCTGGGCATGCTGGATGAAGATCAGGCCCGCTCCCTGTCCGATGCCGGTCTGGATTATTACAACCACAACCTGGACACCTCCGAGAAGTACTACAACCACATCATCACCACCCGCACTTACCAGGACCGCCTGGATACCCTGGACAATGTCCGCAAGGCCGGCATGAAGGTATGCTGCGGCGGTATCATGGGCATGGGTGAGGATCCCGATGACCGCGCCGGCCTGCTGGCCCAGCTGGCCAATCTGCCCCAGCATCCCGAGAGTGTGCCGGTGAACATGCTGGTGAAAGTGGCGGGCACCCCGATGGAGGATGTGGAAGACCTGGATCCGTTTGATTTCGTCCGGGTCATTGCTGTTGCCCGCATCATGATGCCGAAATCCCACGTTCGTCTTTCTGCGGGCAGGGAAGACATGAACGAACAGATGCAGGCATTGTGCTTCCTGGCCGGAGCCAATTCGATTTTCTACGGGGAGAAGCTGCTGACCACCGCCAATCCCCAGGCGGATGCGGACCGGGAGCTGTTCCGTCGCCTGGGCATTCGTCCCGAACAGCGTGAACAGTGCCATACCGAGGAAGAGCACGAGGAGGCCCTGGTTGAGGCAGTAGAAAAGGAACAGACCCGCGATCTGTTCTATGATGCGGCGGTCTGAGCCGGGGCCTGGTATGAGGGATATTGCAGCAGAACTAGAGTCCCGCCGGCAGGCTGGCCTGTACCGCAGCCGGCGCACCATCGACGGCCGTCATCGCCCGGCGCTGACCGCTGACGGTAAGCCCCTGCTGTCATTCTGCAGCAACGACTACCTGGGGCTGGCCAGTGATCCGCGATTGACCGAGGCCGCCACCCAGGCCCTGGCCAGCCACGGCCTCGGCGGCGCATCCTCCCACCTGATCTGCGGACACCACCGGGCCCACCATGAGCTGGAAGCAAAGCTCGCGGATTTCACCGGCTACGAGGATGCGCTGTTTTTCTCCACCGGGTACATGGCGAACCTGGGAGTGATTTCCGCGTTCGCAGGCAAGGGCGACACGGTGTTCTCCGACTCCCTCAACCACGCATCGATCATTGACGGCTGCCGCCTGTCCCGGGCCACGGTCCGCCCCTATCCCCATGGCGATACAGCTGCCCTGGAAACAATGCTGGCGGATACCCCCGGCCACAAGCTGGTGGTGACTGACGGGGTGTTCAGCATGGATGGCGATGTGGCCCCGCTCAGGGAACTCGCTCGCATCTGCAAGGCTCACGATGCGCTGCTGATGGTGGATGATGCCCATGGTATTGGGGTGCTGGGCGAGGGTGGCCGTGGCAGTGTTGCCCAGCTGGGTTTGTCCCCGGACGAGGTGCCGTTGCTGGTGGGTACCTTTGGCAAAGCCCTGGGAACCTCCGGTGCCTTTTGCGCGGCTTCCCGGCTGCATGTGGATTATCTGGTCCAGAAGGCCCGTACCTATATCTACACCACCGCCATGCCCCCTGCGCTGGCAGCGGCCACCATGCAAAGCCTGGAAGTTGTGCAGTCTGATGACTGGCGGCGGACTCATCTGGCGGGGCTGGTGCAGCGTTTTCGTTCCGAGGTGTCGGGCATGGGTTATGAGCTGATGCCTTCCAACACGCCGATACAACCGATTCTGGTAGGTGATAATGAGTCCGCGCTGGCCCTGAGCCGGGCGCTGGAAGAGCAGGGCTTGCTGGTAACCGCCATTCGCCCGCCCACGGTCCCTGCAGGGGAGGCCCGCCTGCGGGTGACCTTCAGTGCCTCACATTCTGAACAGGACCTGGACTGCCTGCTGGAAGCCCTGCAGAATTGCCGGTCACTGGTCAGCGTCCCTGAAATCCGGTCGCTGGCGGCCGTCTGAATCCGACTTTTCGAGAGCTCTCCTTTCCATGGCGAAACTGACCTGTTTTGTAACCGGCACCGACACCGAAGTTGGTAAAACCATTGCCAGTGCAGCGATTCTTGAAGCCGCCCGGCAGGCAGGCAAACGCACGCTTGCCATGAAACCGGTGGCATCGGGGTGTGAGGAAACCGCCGACGGACTGCGTAACGAAGATGCTCTGATGCTTCAGGCCGCAATGACTGAATCATTGCCCTACGAACAGGTCAATCCGGTGGCGCTGCAGCCGGCCATTGCGCCCCATGTGGCGGCAGAGCAGGCGGGTCGTACCCTGAGCGCTGAGCGCCTGGCGGGATTTTGCCGGGGGCTGCAGATGAAGCCCGCGGATCTGTTGCTGATCGAGGGAGCCGGGGGATGGCGGGTGCCACTCAATCCGAGGGAGACCTACGCACGGGTGCCCGGGATCCTCGGGGCAAAGGTTATTCTGGTGGTGCCCCTGCAACTGGGCTGTATCAACCATGCGATGCTGAGTGCAGAGGCAATCCTGTCTGACGGGTTGTCGCTGGCGGGATGGGTGGCCAACCATCCGCGCCCCGAGGCGATGCCCTGTGAGGAAGATACCCTTGGCTACCTGCTCAACCATCTGCCCGCACCCTGTCTGGGTGTGCTGCCCTGGCAGGATAACCCGCAGCCAGCGGAGCTTGCAGATCATCTGGACGTGTCGGTATTGTTTGAAAATTAACCAGATTTGTGGCTAAATAAAGCTAATATCGGCTTTTGAGTGGTAGCCATCATGATAAACAACACGCTTGCCATCGGTATCCAGGGTATTCAGGACGGGGTTGCCGGTATGGAATCCGCCGCCCGCAAGATTGCCCGTGGCGGGGTCGATGGTCCCCAGGGCACGGCCGGTTCAACCCCGGATATGATCGAGCCGATGGTGGATGTCCAGCTCTACGAGCGCAGTGTCGAGGCATCGGCCCAGGTGGTCAAGACCGCTGACGAAACCCTCGGATCCCTTCTGGATATCAAAGTCTGACGGAGCCTGACCGCCGTGTTATCTACACTGGGTTCACTCGCTCCCATGGTTCCCCCCTCGTATAGCGGGTCCGCTGCGCGCCCGGAAAGCGGCGTGGCTGTATCCTCCTGGACTGCGCCTGTGGCCGCCGATGGTAATCCGGGGCAGCCCGGAGTCCGCCCGGGTCAGGATAAAGCCGAATCCGGCCGTCCGGCGAATGAAAACCAGCGAGCTTCTGAATCCGGTGAGCGCCGAAATCCCCGGGGAGAGTCCGGTGAGCAGGGACTCAGCGAAGAAGAGCTGCGCACGCTGAACGACCTGAAAGCCCGTGATCGTGAGGTCCGGGCTCACGAGTCTGCCCACCAGGCTGTGGGTGGCCAGTATGCCGGCTCCATTTCCTATGTTTATGAACGCGGCCCGGATGGAGCCCAGTATGCCGTGGGCGGTGAGGTGTCGATCGATGTCTCGCCGGTGGCGGGAGATCCTCAGGCAACGATCGAGAAGATGCGTGTGGTTCGTTCCGCTGCCCTGGCTCCGGCGCAGCCCTCGGGCCAGGATCGTGCGGTAGCGGCGGAGGCGATGCAGCAGATGTTGCAGGCCCAGTCAGAGCTGGCAATGGAAGGCCAGCAGGGTTCCCGGTCTGCCGGTGAAGCCGGATCCGACGAGGAGAGTAGTGGCACCTCCCGGGCCGGCAGTGATGGCACAAATACCTATCAGCAGGTCAGTATGCTGGAAGCTGATTCCTCCCGATCCCGCACCCCCGTGCTGGACGCAATCGCCTGATTTTCCGGAACTGAATTCCCTTTTCCTGCAGTGCATGGAACCCTCTTTACGCTGGTTTATGCAATGCTGCCGTGCACACAAAATTGCATTTCGGCTCTTGACATCTCTCCCCCTACAAACGTATGTTTCAAACAAGTGTTTAATTGTGCCGTAGCCGCTCTGTGCTGCGGATACCGAGCAAACCCCAAGGCAATTGCACTGCGGCCTGTGTTGCAGTCCTGACCGAAAACCTGAGGTGGATTCCATGCCTGAATATAAAGCGCCCCTGCGTGACATCAAGTTTGTAATGAACGAGCTGCTGGACAGCGAGCAGCACTACGCCAACATCGGTGCGGAAGACGCTACACCGGATATGGTGGATGCCATTATCGGAGAAGGCGCAAAATTCTGTGAGCAGGTACTGTCTCCGCTGAACCAGGTGGGTGACCAGGAAGGTTGTACCTGGAGTGAAGACGGCGTTAAAACCCCGACCGGCTTCAAGGAAGCCTACCAGCAGTACGTTGAAGGCGGCTGGCCGTCCATGGCTGCGGATCCCAACTACGGTGGTCAGGGCCTGCCCCACTCCCTGAGCCTGGTAATGAGTGAAATGGCAGGTACTGCCAACTGGTCCTGGGGTATGTACCCGGGCCTGAGCCACGGTGCCACCAACACCATCGAAGAGCACGGCAGCGAAGAGCAGAAGCAGACTTACCTGACCAAGCTGATCAGCGGTGAGTGGACCGGTACCATGTGTCTGACCGAGCCGCACTGTGGTTCCGACCTGGGTACCCTGCGGACCAAGGCCGAGCCGAACTCCGACGGTTCCTACAGCATCACCGGCACCAAGATCTTTATCTCCGCCGGCGAGCACGACATGGCCGAGAACATCGTCCACATCGTACTGGCTCGTCTGCCGGGCGCACCGGAAGGCACCAAGGGCATTTCCCTGTTCATCGTGCCGAAGAACCTGCCGAACGAAGACGGTTCTTCCGGTGAGCGTAACGAGGTTTCCTGTGGCTCCCTGGAGCACAAGATGGGTATCCACGGTAACGCGACCTGCGTGATGAACTTCGACGGTGCCAAGGGCTGGCTGATCGGGCCGGAGAACAAGGGCCTGAACTGCATGTTCACCTTCATGAACACTGCCCGTATCGGTACGGCTATCCAGGGTCTGGGCGCAGCCGAGCTGGGCTTCCAGGGTTCTCTGGCCTACGCCAAAGAGCGTCTGGCAATGCGCTCCCTGAGCGGTCCCAAGAATCCGGACGGTATTGCTGACCCGATCATCGTTCACCCGGACGTGCGTCGCATGCTGCTGAGCCAGAAGGCGATTGCCGAAGGTGCCCGTGCACTGATTTACCTGGCTGCACAGCAGGCTGACGTGGTTCACAGTGGCAAGACCGAGGAAGAGAAGAAAGAAGCCGACGCGCTGCTGGGCTTCCTGACTCCGATCGCCAAGGCCTTCCTGACCGAGATCGGTTTCGAGTCCGCCAACCTGGGTATGCAGGTATTCGGTGGCCACGGTTTCATCTCCGAGTGGGGCATGGAACAGAACGTACGTGATGCCCGTATCGGCATGATCTACGAAGGCACCACCGGCATCCAGGCGCTGGATCTGCTGGGCCGTAAAGTTCTGATGACCCAGGGCGAATCCCTGAAGCGCTTCACCAAGCAGGTGCACGTATTCTGCAAGGAAAACGCAGACAACGAGCAGCTCAAGGAATTTGTTGAGCCGCTGGCAGCGATCAACAAGGAGTGGGGCGACCTGACCATGAAGATCGGTATGACTGCGATGAAGAACCGCGAAGAAGTTGGTGCGGCTTCCGTGGACTACCTGATGTACTCCGGTTACGCGGTATTTGCCTACCTGTGGGCCCGCATGGCCAAGGTGGCTCTGGACAAGATGGCCGAGGGCACTTCCGAGGAAATGTTCTACAACGCCAAGGTTCAGACTGCGCGCTTCTACTTCAAGCGTATGCTGCCACGGGCCAAGGGCCACGCAGAAATGATGCTGGCCGGCTCCGACAGCCTGCTGGATATGCCGGAAGAAGCCTTCGCCTTCTGAGGGCTGCCGGTTCAGAAAAAAGCCCGCCTCGTATGAGCGCGGGCTTTTTTCATGAGATAAGGCCCGGTTTAGGGTAGAATACCGCCCACAAAAATTCCGGGTGGCCGGAGTACCGGTCCCCGACAACCCTTTGGACACACTGGGCATGGGGCTGCCACCGCCGGTTTTGGCAGGCAAGCCCCGGACAACTGACAGATTTCTGGAGAATGAGCAGATGGCTGACTATCAGGCACCGTTGCGTGACATGCGTTTTGTCCTGAACGAAGTATTCGATGCACCGGCGTTGTGGGCATCCATGCCCCGGCTGGCAGAGAATGTGGATCCGGAAACGGCAGATGCTATTCTGGAAGAAGCCGGCAAGATCAGCGCCGGCGTTCTGGCCCCCATCAGCCGCGAGGGTGATGAGCAGGGGTGCCAGTGGAAAGATGGCGAAGTAACCAGCCCGGAAGGTTTCAAGGAAGCCTACCAGACCATCGTCGAGGGTGGCTGGAACGGTCTGGGTGGAAGTCCCGAGTTTGGTGGTATGGGCATGCCCAAGACCCTGGTGGCCCAGTTCGAAGAGATGATGCAGGGTGCCAACATGGCATTTGGTCTGGCCCCGATGCTGACCGCCGGTGCTGCACTGGCCCTGAACGCCCACGGCAGCCAGGAGCTGAAGGAAAAGTACCTGCCCAACATGTACTCCGGTGTCTGGTCCGGTGCCATGGACCTGACCGAGCCCCATGCCGGTACTGACCTGGGCATTATCCGCACCAAGGCGGAACCGAATGACGACGGTTCCTTCAACGTCACAGGTACCAAGATCTTCATCACCTGGGGCGAGCACGACATGGCGGAGAACATTATCCACCTGGTGCTGGCCAAGCTGCCGGACGCACCCAAAGGTCCGAAAGGCATCTCCCTGTTCCTGGTGCCCAAGTTCATGGTGAATGACGACGGTTCCCTGGGCGAGCGCAACAACTTCAGCTGTGGTTCCATCGAGAAGAAGATGGGCATCAAGGGTTCCGCCACCTGCGTGATGAACTTTGACGGTGCCAAGGGCTGGCTGGTTGGCGAGCCTAACAAGGGCCTGGCCGCCATGTTCACCATGATGAACTACGAGCGTCTGGGTGTGGGTATCCAGGGTGTGGGTGCTGCCGAGGCATCCCTGCAGAGTGCCCGGGAATACGCCATGGAGCGCCTGCAGAGCCGCGCGCCTACCGGCCCGCAGGAAAAAGACAAGGCGGCTGACCCGATTCTGGTACATCCGGACGTGCGTCGCATGCTGCTGACCATGAAGAGCTATGTGGAAGGTGGCCGCGCCTTCTCCACCTACGTTGCCAGCTGGCTGGATATCGCCAAGTTCTGCGACGAGGAAGAGCTGCGCAAGAAGGGTGACGGCATGGTTGCCCTGCTGACTCCGGTGGCCAAGGCCTTCCTGACCGATCGCGGGCTGGAGAGCTGCATCATTGGTCAGCAGGTGTTCGGTGGCCACGGGTTCATTCGGGAATGGGGCCAGGAGCAGCTGGTTCGTGATTGCCGGATCACCCAGATCTATGAGGGTGCCAACGGTATCCAGGCGCTGGATCTGATGGGTCGCAAGGTGGTTGGCAGCCAGGGCAAACTGTTTGAGCTGTTTGCCGATGACGTGGCCAGCTTCATCGAGGAAAACCGTGATGAGGAAAGCCTCAAGCCGTTCCTGGAGCCGCTGGCGGCAGCGTTCGAGCGTCTGTCCGACGTGACCGAGCATGTACTGGGTCAGGCGGGTGACGATGCCAACGCCATCGGTGCCGCTTCCGTGGACTACCTGGACCTGTTTGGCATGACCGCGCTGGCCTACATGTGGGCGCGTATGGTCAAGGCTGCCGCGCCGAAGGCGGAGGGTGATACCTCCGGTTTCTACACCGGCAAACTGAAAACCGCGCGGTTCTACTTCGACCGCCTGCTGCCGAAGACCGTTTCCCTGGCGGAAGGCATCCGCAGTGGCAGCGAATCCATGATGGCACTGACCGCAGAGGAATTCTAAGGTCACGCCTCACGGCATAAAAAAAGCCGGCCCCGCGGGGCCGGCTTTTTTGTGTGCCGATATCTGGTTCAGAGGGTATCAATCCGTGCCGGATCATCCATGAACGGGTTGCGATTGCCCTGAATCTCGGCAATCCGGTTGTGCCGGGCCAGTTCGCCGTCATCCGGCGGGTCCATCTGGTTCCAGTTGCGGAAGGTTTCCGCCGGACCGGCCCAGGGCAGGTTGTAGGTGCTGACCATATAGGCCACCGTGCGTGCCACATCCCCTTTGAGGTGCTCCGGGGGCTCGACAAACTGGGCGCTGGCTTTCATATCGCATTCGCCTCGGGATTGCACGGTGTGAAGATCACTGAACCGGGCATTGCGGCGCTTCATCTCCACCCGGGTGCTGACTGGCACCATGTTGTGCAGGTCGGAGGCAATTTGCCGGTATTCGTTGCTGTCCAGGCACTGGCTGGGTGTTCCGCAGTCCAGCTCACGGCGGACTTCTGCCAGCGGGTACACGTAACCGGCGGTCAGGGTGAAACCCTTGGAAGTAAATGGCTTGTCGCAAAAGAAGGAGTTACCGCCCTCTGCATACAGGTCGCCCCAGAAGTGGTCGCGGATGACAGTGTCGGGGTCGGTGAAGCGGGTGTTCTGACCAATCACCAGTACCGGTATGGCCAGCAGTGTGAGTGCGGATAAGGCAATGCGTCTGGAGTTTTTCATGCGCCTGTTATACCTGTTGTATCACGAAAGCGCCTGATCCTTATGGGCCAAAGTCTGCCCGGAGGGTGCCATCCATAACGTTATAAATGGCGCTTGGTTCATTTTTAACCAAGTATGGCACAGAACACGGGGTTCCGTGCCCTGTGCAGTTCACAATTACGTAACTTTCATAAGTACTTGTGTGATTATTTCAAACGGTTGCGGATCTTCTCGGCGAGTTTGTTGAAATCTTCCTGAAAGCTCATTGTGGGCACCTCCTTTGAGTGATGGTGCGAATACAATGCGCCGGAATGTAAAAATCTGTCAATAGGGTGCTGAAGGGGATTTGATCTGGGTCAGTGGCGGCCGCCAAGAAGTGTCGCCAGGTCGTTCAGATGGTGCCATGGCGCTGTGCGACCGAAGCCTTTGGCAGCACGATCCGCATCGCTGCACAGGCACAGGGCCTGCTGAATCTGGTCGGTGCCGAGCCGCCGTGCGGCGCTCTCGATGGCTTTGGCGCGTTGTAGCTGGAATACGCCCTTTTGCTTGAGGAATCCGTTGCCCGCCTCCCGCTTCGCCATGGCCTGGCGCAGTTCCAGGGTCAGGCCGAGGTCACGGGTGAACACCGACAGGAACCCCAGGGGATTCTCCCCCTCCTGCTGAAGCACGCTGATGATCTTGCGGGCATGGGCGGTGCGGCCCTGCAGGAGCTCTGTCCCCAGTTCGAAGATATTGAAACGGGAGCTGTCCTGCACTGCCTGCTCCACGGTTTCTTCATCAACGGTGCCGTCACCGCTCAGCAAGGCGAGGCGCTCGATCTCCTGGCTGGCGGCCAGCAGGTTGCCTTCCAGGCGCTCCACCAGCATCTGCAGGGCTCCCCGGGTAAGGGTCAGTCCCCTGGCACCGGCGCGTTGCTGCAACCACTGGGGGAACTGGTCCAGCTCGATCGGCCAGACCGGGATGTGCACCCCTTTGCCCTGCAGCGCCTTGTACCATTTACGGCGTGTTTCGGCGGCATCCAGCCGGGCGCTGATAATCAGCAACACCGTATCTTCCGGCGGCGATGCGAGGGTTCGTTCCATCAGATCCCGGCCATTGCCCAGCTTGCCCCCGGGTAGCTGGACTTCGATCCGGCGTTTTTCCGCGAACAGGGACATGGCACCCAGTTCTTCGCCGAGCCGGTTCCAGTCGAAATGGTTGTCTGCATGGAAAGTGATACGGTCGGCAAAGCCGGCTTCTTTTGCGGCCTGGCGAATCTGGTCGCAGCATTCCTGTACCAGTAGCGGCTCGTCACCGGAAACCAGGTAGACCGGTGCCAGCCCCTTCTTCAGCAGTTGCGGTAATTCCCCGGGTCTGGCTTTCACTGTCCCGCCTCCGGCTGCTGCGACTCGTGTTGTTCACGCATTGAGCGGATGCGCTCTTCGGTCAGCGGCATCAGCCGGAACATGATCTGCTGGGTCAGGCGGTCGTTGAGCTGTTGCTCCAGAGCTGCCTCCTCCCGGCGTTTGGCGAGTACATTGGTCTCGTCATAGCGATAGGTTTCAGTAGCGGACACCGTGGCCGGTTCGATCAGCGGGATACGATCGCTGGTGACAATCTGCAATTCCACGCTGTGGCGCAGTGTATACTCCGCTGCCGCCGCCGTGGTGGTAATGGCACTGGTGCGGCGCTGGCGGTCGAAACTGCCGAGCCGGAGCAGATAGTCTGCCTCCGGTGCGCCGGTGACCGCCACCTCGTTGAGCTCAAGCTGTTCCTTCAGCGCCTGACAGAGCTCGCCGGGTACGTTGGTGCAGTCTACCGCCAGCGGCTGCAGCGCCACCGGCACCTGTTGGGTGCCGCGCAGCGCAAAGCCGCAGCCCGTGAGCAGCACACACAGGGCGATCAATGCCCCGGTGATTGTGCGGTGCCCGGCGAGGATCATCAGTTGGCAACCACGTTGACCAGTTTGCCCGGTACCACAATGACCTTGCGGACCGTCTTGTCTTCCGTGAAGCGACTGACGTTCTCGTTTTCCAGTGCCAGTTTTTCCAGGGTGGCCTTGTCGGCATCCGCCGGCACACTGGCTTTGGCGCGGACCTTGCCATTGACCTGGAACACCACCTCGATCTCGCTGCGGACCATGGCTTTCTCGTCCGCTTCCGGCCATGGCGCGTCCACCACGGGCGTGTCGTGACCCAGGGCCTGCCACAGGTCGTGACAGATATGCGGCACAATCGGAGAAAGCATCAGCACGGCGGACTCCAGAGCCTCCTTGCGCACCGCCAGGGTCTGGGGTTCATCGTCGGTCAGCTTGCCAACCTCGTTCATCAGCTCCATCACCGCGGCAATGGAAGTGTTGAAGGTGAGGCGGCGGCTGATGTCGTCGCTGACCTTCGCAATGGTTTCATGGGTCTTGCGGCGCACGTCTTTCTGGGCACTGTTCAGTGTCGCGTCATCCAGAGCCGGAATCTCGCCGGCAGCTACCAGCTCCCGCACATTACGCCACAGGCGCTTGAGGAAGCGATGGGCCCCTTCCACGCCGCTGTCGGACCATTCCAGCGATTGCTCCGGCGGCGCGGCGAACATCATGAACAGACGGACTGTGTCCGCGCCGTACTGGTCGATAATCGCCTGGGGGTCAATGCCGTTGTTCTTGGACTTGGACATCTTGGTGACACCGCCGATCTCTACCGGCTCGCCATCGGATCCCAGCACCGCCCGGACTACCTGGCCCTTGGTGTCCCGCTCAACGGTGACATCTGCGGGGTTGAACCAGGTCTTACCGCCATTCTCGTCGTTACGGTAGTAGGTCTCTGCCAGTACCATGCCCTGGGTGAGCAGCCGCTTGAACGGCTCGGAACTGGTCACCAGGCCGACATCCCGCAACAGCTTGTGGAAGAAGCGGGCGTACAACAGGTGCAGAATGGCGTGCTCGATACCGCCGATGTACTGGTCAACCGGCAGCCAGTAGTTGGCCGCGGAGGGATCCAGCATGCCTTTGTCGTAGTTGGGGCTGCAGAAGCGGGCGTAATACCAGGACGATTCCATAAAGGTATCGAAGGTATCTGTCTCCAGGGTGGCGGGCTGGCCGTTGAATTCGGTCTTGCACCACTCGGGATCTGCCTTGATGGGGGACTGGACACCGTCCATCTCCACATCCTCCGGCAGGCGTACCGGCAACTGATCGTCCGGTACCGGGCGCTCGGTGCCGTCCTCCAGGGTCATGACCGGGATAGGCGCACCCCAGTAACGCTGACGGGATACACCCCAGTCCCGCAGACGGTAGTTCACGGTGCGCTTGCCGATGCCGTTTTCTTCCAGGTAATCGGCAATGGCATCAAAGGCTTCTTCGCTGGTCAGGCCGCTGTATTTGCCGGAGGATACCAGCACACCTTTCTCGGAAAAGGCCTGCTCCTGTACATCCAGATCCCGGCCGTCGGCGGCAGCAATCACCTGCTTGATCGGCAGGCGATACTTGCGGGCAAATTCGTGGTCCCGCTCATCGTGGCCCGGCACGGCCATCAGGGCACCGGTGCCGTATTCCATCAGTACAAAATTGGCGACGTAGACGGGAATCTCTTCCTGGGTTAGCGGATGAATGGCGCTGAAGCCGGTATCAATGCCCTTTTTCTCCATGGTGTCCATTTCCGCCTGGGACACCTTGCTGTGGCGGCACTCCTCAACAAACGCCTCGACATCCTTGTGACGCTCTGCGGCCGCTTTGGCCAGCGGATGCTCCGCCGCAACCGCCATGTAGGTAACCCCCATCAGGGTATCCGGACGGGTGGTATACACCTCCAGTTCCTCGTCCCGGTCCTTGAGACCGAAACGCAGCTGGGTACCGGTGGACTTGCCGATCCAGTTGCGCTGCATGGTCTTGACCTGCTCCGGCCAGTCCTCCAGCGTATCCAGATCGCTCAGCAGTTCCTCGGCGTAATCGGTAATGCGGATAAACCACTGGGGAATCTTCTTCTGCTCAACCAGCGCACCGGAACGCCAGCCCCGGCCATCCACCACCTGCTCGTTGGCCAGCACCGTCTGGTCCACCGGGTCCCAGTTCACCGTGGACATCTTCTTGTACACCAGCCCTTTCTCGTACAGGCGGGCAAAGAACCACTGCTCCCAGCGGTAATAATCCGGATCGCAGGTGGCCAGCTCCCGGTTCCAGTCGTAACCAAAGCCCAGCTGCTTGAGCTGGTTTTTCATGTAATCAATATTCGCCCGGGTCCACTTGGCGGGCGCAGACTTGTTGGCAATGGCGGCGTTCTCCGCCGGCAGCCCGAACGCATCCCAGCCCATCGGCTGCATCACGTTCTTGCCCTGCATGCGCTGGTAACGGGAAATCACGTCCCCGATGGTGTAATTGCGCACATGCCCCATGTGCAGCTTGCCGCTGGGGTAGGGGAACATGGACAGGCAGTAGTACTTGGGCTTGCCGGGTTCTTCCCTGACGGTGAAGGTGTCATTATCTTCCCAGAAAGTGCGGGCTTTTTGTTCCACATCACGGGGATTGTATTGCTCGTCCATTCCTGCCATTGCCGTTGTAACCTTTGTATAAACTGATGTTCAGAGCGGGCCGGACATTCTAACGCACACGGGGCCTTACAGGTAGCCTGTCCAAATGGCCAAACTGTGCCAGACTTAAGCTAGGGCCAGAGCCTTTGGAGTTTGCTGCCGATACAGTCCGCATGCTTCGGTGAAGGGTCGGCATTGGGGGTGGCTTCCCAAGACCCGCCGTGAACACATCCCTGTGGGCTCGGGCGCAGCCATCCCTGGCTGCTTACGGTCTTGGGAAGCCACCCCCAATACCGACCCGCAAACTTCAGTGTTGGCCTTCAGGATGATTGAAGGCTGCAGGGAAGTCTGAGAGACAGTGTCCGGTAGGCCTTGCCGGGACCGTCCGCAGCAGGGATGCTGCGGTCGAGCTTACATGGACGTATTCACAGCGTGTCCCGGCAAGGCCTACCGGATGCTGGCTCCGGCACCCAAGCAGAAACAGATAAGGATGAGACATGACCGAGCCAGAAAGAAACCACCTGTCGGGCAAAGCCCTGCAAGTCTACGACCGTATGCTGGAGCGGGTGCAAACCAGGCTCCATGATTTGCAGGAGTCTTCCCTGGAGACCCTGGAAAACGAAGTCCGCGAAGCCGCCGAAGTGGAAATCGAACTCGAGGAAATGACCCGCGAGGAAATCGACCTGCTCAGTGCCTACCTCAAGCGGGACCTGGAGCATCTGGTGCACTTCGTCGACGAGACCGGGGAAGGCCTGAAGGAATGGCTGCAACTGGACCTGTCGCTACTGGAAAACCGCCTGGAGGAGATGCTGCTGTCGGTAGCGGACAAAACCCGGGTGGATACCCTGGAGCTCAGCCAGAAACTCGAGCCCCACGATCCCGGCCAGTACATCAGTGGCGAAGTGGCCACCGCTGGCATGTTCCGCTGCCTCAACTGCGGCCACATGCGCTGCCTGACTGCCACCAGTCATATCGAGCCCTGCGAGGCCTGTGGGTCCCATTACTATGAGCGTGTAACCAGTCGCTGGCCGCAGAAAGAGGAGTGATTTGCCGCGGGAACCACTACACCGGACAGCGCACCCAAGTTATCAGGCCGAGACAGTGTCACCGCTTAACAGGCGGAATCACCCGCTCCCGCACAAAGACGATCAGAATCAGCGCCAGCGTTAGTACCGGCCATGACCCCGTGGCCATGTAGGGCGTGGTACCGGTGGCGGTATAGACCTCGCCGCTGAGTACCGCCCGTTCGAACTGGGGAATACGGGCGGTGAGCTGGCCTTTGTTGTCGATGATGGCGGTTACCCCGTTATTGGTGCTGCGGAGCATATAGCGCCCGGTCTCCAGGGCCCGCATGCGGGCAATCTGCAGATGTTGTTGCGGGCCGATGGAATCGCCGAACCAGCCGTCGTTGCTGATGGTCAGCAGCAGGTCCGTATTGCGGGCGTTGGTGGCCACAAAATCCGGGTAGGCCACTTCGTAGCAGATAAACGGCATGATCCGGCGGCCATTTGCCAACAGTGGACCCTGGTCTGCCGGCCCCCTGGAGAAACTGGACATGGGCAGATCGAAAAAGCCGATCAGGCCCCGCAACACGCTTTGTAGCGGCACATATTCCCCGAAAGGCACCAGCTTTTGCTTGTGATACATCCCTTCGCCGGCACCGATGGCCATGATGCTGTTGTGGAAAGTGAAGTCCTCGATGCGGTCGCTGAAGCCATACCAGGGAATGCCGGTGATCAGGGTGCTGTTGTCCCCCAGTTCTTCGGCAATATGGCTGATGATCTCCCCGGCCTGGTTGTGGGGGATGGGGATCGCAGTCTCCGGCCACAGGATCAGATCCTTGTCCCAGTCTTCCTCCGTCATGGTCAGGTAAGTGACGATCTGGTCTTTCAGAAAGTCCGGGTCCCATTTGATCTGTTGGGGAATGTTGCCCTGCATGGAAACAAAGCTGACCGGTTCGTCGGAGATCTCTGTCCATTCCACCGTGTTGAGTGCCGGTGCGCTGAACCAGGGCAGTGCGGTCAGCAAGGCCAGCACGCCGGTTGCGCCGTAACGGCGCTGGGCGGCCAGCAATGCCGCGGACCAGAGGGCGACACCGGTAACAACCACCCAAAGAGTGGCCCCGTGTACACCGACGACCGGTGCAAGGCCGGCAAGCGGTCCGTCGGTATGGGCCGTGCCCAGGTATAACCAGGGAAACCCGGTCAATAACCAGCCCCGCAGCCAGTCACCCAGTATCCAGATGGCGGGAAACAGGATCAGCCGGCGTACGGTGCTGTTTTTGGCGAGCTTGCCCCAGAACCAGAAGGCCAGGCCGTGGAACAGTGCCAGCCCGGCGACAAACAGCACCGTCAGAATGACCGCCAGAAATGCCGGTGTATTACCGTGCTCACTGATGCTGATATAAACCCAGGAGGCCCCGGAGGCAAACAGGCCAAGGCCCGCGAACCAGCCCGCTGCAAACAGGCGGCGTGCTTCGAGCCCGGTGGTTACCAGCAGGATCAGGGCAATGGACACAGGCCCCAGCCACCAGAACTGGAATGGCGAAAAGGTGAGGGTCTGCAGGCCGCCGGCGACCAGCAACAGCAGCCCCCGCAGCCAGAGTTTTTCGGAAAATGCCTGTTGAAGTCCGGCCAGACGGGGGTTATTGCTCACTTCGGGTTACCTGCAGCAGACGGATGACTCGGTTATCAGCGTTAGCAATGGTAAACGTCAGATCGCCAATTGCAACCGACTCACCCCGCCGTGGCAGGTGGCCGAATTCACGGAGAATGACACCGCCGATGGTGTCAAACTCTTCCTCGTCGATGGACGTGCCGAAGACTTCGTTGAAATCATCCACCGGAGTCACTGCCTTTACTGCATAGGTGCCGTCACCGCGCGCCTTGATGTGGGTTTCCTCATCGAAGTCGTGCTCGTCCTCGATCTCGCCGACAATCTGCTCCAGTACGTCCTCAATGGTGATCAGCCCGGCGGTGCCGCCGTACTCGTCCACCACAATGGCCATGTGATTGCGGGTTTCCTTGAATTCCTTGAGCAACTGGTTCAGCCGCTTGCTCTCGGGAATGAAGGTGGGTGGCCGCAGGATCTCGCGGATGCGGTTCCACTGCAGGTCATTGTTCAGGGCCAGTGGCAGCAGATCCTTGGCGAGCAGAATACCGATCACATCGTCCTGGCTGTCGCCAATGACCGGGAAGCGGCTGTGGGCAGAGGAAATGATTTCGTTGAGGAATTCCCTGGGTTCCTGGGAGGCTCGCACGGTCACCATCTGGGAGCGGGGGATCATGATCTCATCCACCCGCATATCGATGACCTGCATGGCACCTTCGATAATGCTCATGGCATCCGTGTCGATAATTTCCTGGGACTCGGCATCCCGAAGAATCTCCAGTACGTCCTCGACGGACTCAGGCCCACTGGAGAAGGCCTGTGATATACGTTCCAGCCAGGACTTGTTGCCCTGACTGCGACTCGACTGATCGTCGCTCATGAGTCTGTTTCCGTTTCCTCTGCTTCGTAAGGGTTGCTGAATCCGAGTTGCGCGAGCAACCGGATCTCCAGCTCTTCCATGACGCTGGCATCTTCGTCTGTTATATGGTCAAAACCCTGCAGATGCAAGATTCCGTGAATCACCATGTGCGCCCAGTGGGCCTTCAGCGGCTTGCTCTGCTCCCGGGCTTCCCGCTCCACAACTGGCGCGCAGACCACCAGATCCCCTGCCAGAGCAACGGGAATGCCGGGGGGGGCCTCGAAGGGGAAGGACAGCACGTTGGTGGGCCTGTCCTTTTCCCTGTACTGATGGTTGAGAGCCTGGCTTTCTGCCTCATCCACCACCCGGATGGTCACCTCAGAATCATCTTGACCCTGCCAGGCGGCCTGTGCCCAGGCCTGAATGTCAGACAGTTCGGGCACTGCGGAAGTGTCATGTACCGGTTGGAAATCGACTGTCAGCGTACTCACTGGCCTGTCGCACTCCCGTCGTCAAAGGAATCGTAGGCCTCGACAATACGCTGTACCAACGGGTGCCGGACCACATCTTTGGCTTCGAAACGGGTGAACCCGATGCCCGATACCTTGCTCAGCACCGATGCGGCATGAATCAACCCGGAATTCTGCCCCCGGGGCAGATCCACCTGGGTGGTATCCCCGGTGATGACGGCGGTAGAGCCGAAACCGATCCGGGTCAGGAACATTTTCATCTGCTCCCGGGTGGTGTTCTGGCTCTCGTCGAGAATGATAAACGAGTTATTGAGGGTGCGGCCACGCATGAAGGCCAGTGGCGCAATCTCGATCACGCTTTTCTCGATCAGCCGGGTCACCTGGTCAAACCCGAGCATTTCGTACAGCGCATCGTAAAGCGGTCGCAGGTACGGATCCACCTTCTGGGCCAGGTCACCGGGCAAAAAGCCCAGTTTCTCGCCGGCCTCAACCGCCGGGCGTACCAGCAGAATCCGTTTTACCTGTTCGTCCTTAAGTGCCTCCACCGCACAGGCTACTGCCAGCCAGGTCTTGCCGGTGCCGGCGGGTCCAATCCCGAAGTTTACATCGTGGGTGCGGATATTGTGCACGTACTTCTGCTGGTTCTTGCCCCGGGGCTTGGCCTGCAGCTTGGGTGTCTTGATAACCGTGACGGCACCGTCGTAGGGCACGTCCTCGGGTAGCCGTTCGAAGCCGGTCTCGCGGATGAACAGGTGGACGGTGTCCGGGCTGATGTCGTCGGTGGCTTCGGTTTCCCGGTACAGGTGGCGGATCACCTCGGTGGCGGCGGTCACATGTTCCTGCTCGCCCTCCACCCGGAAGTGATGGCCGCGACGGCCTATGCGAACCTGCAGGCGGCGTTCGATGTGCTTGAGATGCTCATCAAACTGGCCGCAGAGGGCCGCCAGGCGGCGCTGGTCCACGGGGTGCAAATCAAATTGTCTGGCGTCTTGTGTGGTCAATCTTGCCTCTGTTCTTTTTCCGGTCGTCCGCGGCTTGGTGCCCTGGGGGTTGGTATTGGGTGTTGGGCCCGGATTCGGTAAGACTTTTCAAAACACGCCCGCAAGTACGTCCATGTAGGGCTCGGCTCTGGCCATCCATGGCCAGAGACGGTTTTGAAAAGTCTTCCCGACTCCGGTCCAGGCAGCCCTTTGCCGGTCTCCGCGGATGTTCTGTGTGATTAATGTACAACATTGCGCCGGCATGCAGGAAACTCAAGTGCCTGAGCAAACACCAGGCAGACACGACTGCGGCCTGCGAAGCGAGTGGTGGGGAGGTCTTCACAAAAACGTGGAGCGCCAGGGACGGCGCGATCCGAGCCCCCCATGGATGGGTTTACGGGCGTTTTTTGTGAAGACCTCCCCACCACTCGCCACCCACCATGCCCAGGACCCATAGGGCCGAAGTCTTAATACACCTCGGAGTCAGCAGGCACACCCCGGAGCGAGTTAGGCAGCGCCTCAACGATTTCAACGTCGATGAAGTTGCCGACCACCTCCGGGTTGTCGTGCCGGAAGTTGACCACGCGGTTGTTCTCGGTGCGGCCGGCGTACTGCCCCGGGTCTTTTTTGGACAGGCCGGTGACCAGGATGCGCTGGGTGGTGCCGACCATTTTGCGGCTGATGTCCATGGACTGCTGGTTGATGCGGTCCTGCAGGATTTTCAGGCGCTGTTTTTTGACATCCATCGGCGTGTCATCCGGCAGATCCGAGGCCGGGGTGCCCGGACGGGCGCTGTAGATGAAGCTGAAGGACATGTCGAAGCCGATGTCGTTGATCAGCTTCATGGTGTCTTCGAAGTCTTTCTCGGTTTCGCCCGGGAAGCCGATGATGAAATCCGAGGAGAAGCTGATGTCCGGACGGATTTTGCGCAGGCGGCGCAGTTTGGACTTGTACTCCAGGGCGGTGTGGCCGCGTTTCATGGCTGCCAGGATGCGGTCGGAGCCGCTCTGGACCGGCAGGTGCAGGTGGCTGACCAGTTCCGGTACCCGCTCGTAGACATCGATCAGGGCATCGGAGAATTCCACCGGGTGTGAGGTGGTGTAGCGGATGCGGTCGATGCCGTCGATGGTGGCGATCAGCTCGATCAGTTCCGCAAGGTCCATGGTGTCGCCGTCGTGGGTGTCGCCCTGGTAGGCGTTGACGTTCTGGCCCAGCAGGTTGACTTCCCGCACGCCCTGGGCGGCCAGGTGGGCTACCTCGGCGATGACATCGTCCACCGGGCGGCTGACTTCTTCGCCCCGGGTGTAGGGCACCACGCAGAAGGTGCAGTACTTGCTGCAGCCTTCCATGATGGAGACGAACGCGGAGGGGCCGTCGGCACCGGGTTCCGGCAGGTTGTCGAATTTTTCGATTTCCGGGAAGCTGACATCCACTACGCCAACGCCATTACCCTTGGCCCGCACTTCGGTGATCATGTCCGGCAGGCGGTGCAGGGTTTGCGGGCCGAAGACCATGTCGACATAAGGCGCGCGATCCAGGATGGCCTGGCCTTCCTGGCTGGCGACGCAGCCGCCCACGCCGATGATGAGTTCCGGCTTGCTGTTTTTCAGGCTTTTCCAGCGGCCGAGCTGGTGGAACACTTTTTCCTGGGCTTTTTCCCGGATGGAGCAGGTGTTCAGCAGCAGGATGTCGGCATCGTCCGGGGTGTCGGTCATTTCGACCGCTTCGCCGGTTTTGAGCAGGTCCGCCATGCGGGCGGAGTCGTACTCGTTCATCTGGCAGCCGTGGGTTTTGATGTACAGCTTTTTGGCCATGGTTCTCAACGTTGTTGGTGGATGTGGTGCCGGGGTTCGGTACCATGGAAACAGGACCGCGTATTATAACGGGGTGATCATTCGGCAACCACCTTTGTCTCGGTATTCCTTCAAAGCTGTGTGGTATTATTCCTCGTCTGCTGGCTCCCGGTGTTTGTCGGGATAGGGGGAGGCCTTTCCGGAACACGCCCGTGAATCCATCCCTGGAGGGCTCGGCTGCAGCCATCCATGGCTGCAGACGGTTCCGGAAAGGCCTCCCCCTATCCCTCCGGGAAACTCCGAGTGGCCTGCCCCAAAATCTAATGGTTTCCGCTCTTACTGAATCTGAAGTACCGAACCCATGACTCCAGAACGCCTTGCCCGCATCAAACAAACCCTCAATACCCGTCAGCCGGATCTCCGTGTGTTGACCGATCAGGTACACAAGCCGAGAAATCTGTCGGCGATTATTCGTTCCTGTGATGCGTTCGGGGTGGCCAATATGCATGTGGTGTGGCCGAAGGAGGGGTTTCGGGCGTTTCGGAAGACGGCCGGGGGGAGTTATAACTGGGTGATGACCCATACGCATCCGACGATGGATAATGCGGTGACGGAGTTGAAGGCGCAGGGGCATAAGTTATATGCGGCGCAGTTGTCGGATCGGGCGGTGGATTTCCGGGAGGTGGATTACACGGTGCCCTGTACCATCGTCATGGGAAACGAGGTGGACGGGGTGAATCCGGTGACGGCGGAGCAGGCGGATGAGCATATCGTGATTCCGATGATGGGGATGGTGGAGTCCCTGAATGTGTCATCGGCCTGTTCGATTATTCTTTCCGAAGCCCAGCGGCAGCGTAAGCTGGCGGGGATGTTTGAGCAGCGGCGGTTGCCGGATGAGGAGTATCAGCGGCTGTTGTTCTGCTGGTGCCAGCCGGTGGTGAAGCGTTATTGCGATGATCGCAGGTTGCCGTATCCGCCGATTGACCCGGACACCGGGGAACTGATCGACGGGGTTGGCTGGATGAATGAGGTGCGGCGGCTTCGTCACGGAGAGAAAGTGGATTAACCGCAGCATCGGCGGGGTCTGTCCCTACGAGGACTGACCCCAGAGCTTCCAGGCCTAGGGTACCGTGCAGAGGGGTCAGTCCCGTAGGGACAGACCCCGTCGCTAACTTTTCCGCGTCTTCCGCGGAAAAAAATCACTCTTCCCGAGTTTCCAGATACCTCTGCAACTGCTCCCTCAGTGCCTTCGGCAGGCGGGTGATGGTCAGCGCATCCTGGTCACGGTCGTAGTAGACCGCCTGGTTGACCAGGTCGGAGGAGAAGGACAGGCTCATGCCGCCGCCGGAGCCGGCGATGCGGACGAGTTTTTTGACTTTGCGGTGGTCCGGGTGGAGTACGCCGGTTTCCGGTAGTTCTGCGTTTTCGCTGGCGAATTCCTTGAAGCGCTGGGGTTGTTCTTCGTCCAGGTAGCCGGAGAGGGCTTCGATTTCCACCGGTTCCCCCAGGGCGTGTTGTTCCTTGCAGAATTCGTAGGCCTTGTGCCGCACCTGGCCGGCCTTTTCCGGTTCGGCGGTTTTGGCGAAGGCTTCCACGGCGTCCAGGAAGGTGAGGGTTTCTTTTTCCACGTCCACGTTGTTGGTGAAGCCGCACAGGCGGATGAACAGCTCTCCGGGGTCACCGGTGCCGCGACCGTGGACCAGGGTGAGGTAGTTCTCGCTGCCGTTTTCCCCGAGCCAGTCGTCCAGTTCGATGCGTACCGCCAGGTTGAGCCGGGAAAGGCTGATGATGTCGGTCATGTCCAGCTTCTGGCTGTTGTCGAAGCGCATGGCGCTGTCGGTTTCCAGGATGTAGAGGTAAACCACCTCCGCATCCGCCAGGGCTTCGTGGACGATCATCAGGTGGCCGTCGAATTCTTCCTGGCTGCCGTTCAGAAGTTCCTGCCACTGGCCGAACAGGCGGTCGGTGAGGGCGCTGAAGCTTTGCTTGTCTTCCACGTAGTCCTTGAGCCAGGCGCTGAAAGGGCATTCCCCCAGGTCTTCGGAAAAGCGGCCGTATTTTTTGCCGGGCTTGCTGTTGAAGACCCGTTTGATCTGCTTGTGCAGGCCTTCGTAATCACCGCCGGGCTCTTGCAGGGCCTCACCGGCGGCAAGTCGGGCGGGCTGGCCCGGCTGGTACTGGCTGGCGAATGCATTGCGGAGGTGTTTGATGGCCATAAACGGGTGTCTCCCTTAATGAGTATGGGCCGCGGAAGACGCGGAAGGATGCGGAAAACGATGAGTTAAAGGAGGGGATTTTGCCACGGAATCCACGGAAGGACACGGAAAGATCATCGGCGGGGTCAGTCCCGTAGGGACAGACCCCGTCGCTAACTCTTGCCGGCGAACAATCAGATCCGCTTGCTACGCACCAACTCCTGCACAAGGTCGCTGACCGCGCCCGGAATATCCTGCTCGCTGTCGGCGCTTGCCGAGGTAGTGGCGATGTCGGAGCCCAGGTTGACGGTGATGGCCGCCAGTCCGTGGGATGTGAGTAGCTGGGCTACCCGGCGGCGTTCGTCAGCGTCACCGGCGTTTTCTTCGTTGACCACCACAGCAGTCTTGCCCTGGTCGAACAGGGCGCGTTCCACCGCGAGGGCCAGGGCCGGAGCCTGTTTGCCGTTGCAGGCGATGATGGCAGGCTTCTGGGCCAGGCGGCGTTCCCGCTCTTCTGCGGTTACCGGGTCCAGGGACTCAATGCCGTCGGCCAGGCCAGCCACCATGCCGGCACCGATGGTGACGTTGGTCAGCCGGTCGATGACGATGAAGCTGCCGGTGGCGTGGTTACGGTGGTAGGCATCGAACGCAATCGGCTGGTTGAGGGTCAGTTCACATAGGCCGATTTCATTCAGCTCGAGCTTGTCCGGGTTGGCGTTCTGCTCAAGGGTGTTCACATCGGTCTGGTGGTGAATCTTTTTCACCGTACCGGATGTAAAGGTCGGGCCCAGCTTGATGTCATACAGGCGACCGGTTTCCAGTGGTGCGTCGGTCATCCAGACGATGTTGGCGTTAAAACGGTTGCCCACTTCCGGCTCGTCTTCCACCTTGACCAGCATGTCGCCACGGCTGATATCGATTTCGTCTTCCAGGGTCAGGGTGACCGCCTGGTCGATATAGGCCTCGTCCAGATTGCCGTCGAAGGTCACCACATCCTTGATCTTGCTGGTGCGCCGTGAGGGCAGGGCCATGACAGCTTCGCCCGGGCGGATCACGCCGGAGGCGATGGTGCCGCAGAAACCCCGGAAGTTGAGGTTGGGGCGGGTCACGTACTGAACCGGGAAGCGGAAATGCTCCAGGTTCTTGTCGCGGGAGACTTCCACCGTTTCCAGAATTTCCATCAGGGGCTGGCCGGTAAACCAGGGAGTCTTCTCGCTCTTGTCGACGACGTTGTCGCCTTCCAGTGCGGAAATCGGTACGAAGCGGATGTCCTTGAGGCCCAGTTTGGCGGCGAACGCCAGGTAGTCGTCCTTGATCTCGTTGAAGCGCTCTTCGCTGAACTCCACCAGGTCCATCTTGTTCACCGCCACCACAATATGGCGAATGCCCTGCAGGGACGCGATGTAGGAGTGGCGACGGGTCTGGGTCAGTACACCGTAGCGCGCGTCAATCATCAGGATCGCCAGTTGCGCGGTAGATGCGCCCGTGGCCATGTTGCGGGTGTACTGCTCATGGCCCGGAGTGTCGGCAATGATGAACTTGCGCTTGTCGGTGCTGAAATAACGGTAGGCCACATCAATGGTGATGCCCTGTTCCCGCTCCGCCTGCAGGCCGTCTACCAGCAACGCCAGATCCAGCTTCTCGCCGGTGGTGCCCATTTTGGCGCTGTCGGTCTTGAGGCTGGCCATATGATCTTCATAGATCATCTTGGTGTCGTGCAGCAGCCGGCCGATCAGGGTGCTTTTGCCGTCATCCACGCTGCCGCAGGTCAAAAGGCGCAGCAGTTCCTTGTTTTCGTGTTGCTTCAGGTAGGCCTGAATATCTTCTGCAATCAGATCAGACTGGTGTGACATCTTAGAAGTACCCTTCCCGCTTTTTCTGTTCCATGGAGCCGGCAGAGTCATGGTCGATGACCCGGCCCTGGCGCTCGGAGCTGGTGGCCAGCAACATTTCCTGAATGATTTCCGGCAGCGTGTCCGCCTCGGACTCGATGGCACCGGTCAGGGGATAACAACCCAGGGTGCGGAAGCGTACCGATTTCATCATCGGTTCTTCGCCTTCCTTCAGGGGCATGCGGTCATCGTCCACCATGATCAGGGTGCCGTCGCGCTCCACCACCGGGCGTTTGGCGGCGTAGTACAGGGGTACGATTTCGATGTTTTCCAGATAGATGTATTGCCAGATGTCCAGCTCGGTCCAGTTGGACAGGGGGAAGACACGGATGCTTTCACCCTTGTTGATTTTGCCGTTGTAGATATTCCACAGCTCCGGGCGCTGGTTCTTGGGATCCCAGCGATGGTATTCGTCCCGGAAGGAGTAGACCCGCTCCTTGGCGCGGGATTTCTCCTCGTCACGGCGGGCACCGCCAAAGGCGGCATCGAACTTGTACTTGTCCAGGGCCTGTTTCAGGGCCTGGGTTTTCATGATGTCGGTATGCTTGGCGCTGCCGTGGGTAAAGGGGCCGATGCCCTGGCGAATGCCGTCCTCGTTCTTGTGGACGATCAGGTCCAGGCCGTACTGGCTGACCTTGCGATCACGGAATTCGATCATGTCCCGGAATTTCCAGGTGGTGTCCACGTGCATCAGAGGGAAGGGCGGCTTGCCCGGATAGAAAGCTTTCAGGGCAAGATGCAGCATCACCGCGGAGTCCTTGCCGATGGAGTAGAGCATGACCGGATTGTCGAATTCGGCTGCGACCTCCCGGATGATGTGGATGCTCTCAGCTTCCAGCTGTTTTAGGTGAGTCAGGTTATAAGTGGTCATCGTCTGTTTACCGCTTTGCTTGCCTGATGGCTGGGCGAATGAATGCGGCAACTATACCAGACGGGAGGCAGCTATAAGAAGATGGTCAACTAGAGTTTGACGCTATAACAATATGCCGGCAACAAAGGGGTGGGCGCTGGAATCGTCGTTCAGTGGCTGGTTGCGAGCAGCCTGGCCACGTAGGCATCCAGATGGCTGAATCCGCTGCCGTCAAACTCGATGAATTGCAGGCCGACCTGGAAGCAGTCCCGGGAGATCCGGCGCGAATGCACCACGTGGCAATCCGCCCTTATGGTGACCGGTTGGGTGATCACCACCGGCACGGAAAATTCGGCAGCCACTTCCAGCCAGTGTCCCGGTGCGGGCGTACGGTTGCCGGGCACCAGTATCTGGGCGGTCTGGGCATCACACTCCACCATCATGCCGGCGCGGGACAGGTTGGATACATGGGTGACCACGCGGGAACCATCCGGGCGCGTGAGAGCCACATCAAGAGCAACCTCAACCCGCTGCTGGTTGCGAAGATTGACTTTGGCGGCAACTGGTTTCATGGACACCCTTCCGGCGTTCGACGTTGGTGGTAATGAGGTTGCGTTTCCCATGATTTGATTCACTGTCTGATACAGGGGTTTCAAAAATGCCAGTAAACGTCTGAAAGTGTAGTTGTTTAAATTATAGCCAGCAAGTTGCATGTCGCCAGTCTGGTCAGGTATGCCAAATAAAATGAGAGGTGCGTCACTTTTTGCTGACCAGTGACCCCGTCCACCGGTTGCGACAGCTTTGGTGGCGGAGCCGGGCATGGGGTAAACTGGCGGCTTTTAACTGGCCGGACATCAGCAGACTATGATCGAACAGCATACCCCCGCAGACAAGGTTGCCGAAAACGCGAAAGAGGGCGGCAGAGTCGGCTTTATCAGCCTGGGCTGCCCCAAGGCATTGGTGGACTCCGAACGGATTCTCACCCAGTTGCGGCTGGACGGTTACGACGTGGTGCCGAGCTACGATGATGCCGATATCGTCGTTGTAAACACCTGCGGTTTTATTGATGCGGCCAAACAGGAATCCCTGGATGCCATCGGCGAGGCGATCAGCGAGAACGGCAAGGTGATCGTGACCGGCTGCATGGGCGTGGAAGCAGAGAAAATCCGCGAAACCCATCCCGGTGTACTGGCAGTGTCCGGGCCCCAGGCCTACGAAGAAGTGGTGGGTGCCGTCCATCAGTATGTGCCGCCGAAGAAAGAACATGACCCGTTCACCGACCTGGTGCCACCCCAGGGCATCAAACTGACACCCCGTCATTATGCCTATCTGAAGATTTCCGAAGGCTGTAACCACAGTTGCACCTTCTGCATTATTCCGGATATGCGGGGCAAACTGGTGAGCCGTCCCATCGGGGATGTGATGGACGAGGCCAAACGGCTGGCGGATGCGGGGGTAAAAGAGCTGCTGGTGATCTCCCAGGATACCTCGGCCTACGGCGTGGATATCAAATACCGCACCGGATTCTGGCAGGGCCGGCCCCTGAAAACCAAGATGCAGGCGCTGTGCGAGGCACTGGGTGAGCTGGGCATCTGGGTGCGCCTGCACTATGTGTACCCGTATCCCCACGTGGACGACATTATCCCGCTGATGGCGCAAGGCAAGATCCTGCCGTACCTGGATATCCCCTTCCAGCACGCCAGCCCGAAAGTACTCAAGGCCATGAAACGCCCGGCCCACGACAGCAAAACCCTGGAGCGCATCAGGAAGTGGCGTGAAATCTGCCCGGAGCTGACCATACGTTCCACCTTCATTGTCGGCTTCCCCGGCGAAACCGAAGAAGACTTCCAGTACCTGCTCGACTGGCTGGACGAAGCCCAACTCGACCGCGTGGGTGCCTTCACCTACAGCCCCGTGGAAGGCGCCAAAGCCAACGAACTGGAAGGCGCTGTGCCGGAGGACGTGAAGGAAGAGCGCCTGGCGCGCTTTATGGCCAAACAGGCGGAAATCTCCGCAGCGCGCCTGCAGGCAAAGATTGGTCAGACCCTGGATGTGCTGATCGACGAAGTAGACGAAGAAGGTGCCATCGGCCGCTCCAAAGCCGATGCCCCGGAAATCGACGGCATGGTTTACCTCAACGGAGAAACAGAACTGCAGCCAGGCCAGATTGTCCGGGCCCTAGTGGAACACGCCGACGAACACGACCTATGGGCAACACTGGTCGAATAGGAATACAGAACGAAAGCCGCCCAGACACCAAAGTCAGTCGCCGGAAACCCGAGCAATAATGTCGGAGTAATAGTCGTCAAAATCCCGAAACTCGATGCTATCCCGCCCACAGCAACGAATATTGCCGGACCTGATATCGTACACCCAGCCGTGGATCTCGATCTTCCCGGTGGACAACTTGGCAGCTACCACCGGATGAGTACGCAGGTGCTGGACCTGCTGTAACACATTTTCCTCAATGGCTTCGTTAAGAAACTCCGTGTCCACCGGCGCATCGCCGTCGATACCATGGCGCTCCCGCACTATTTCCATGGCAGAGCGACAATGCCCCAGCCACTCCTTGACGTGGGGCAGGCCCTTCAGGGCCGGGATGTCCAGCGCACCCTTGATAGCTCCGCAGTCTGTGTGGCCGCAGACAATAATGTGCCTTACCCCCAGCACCGCCACGGCGTACTCGATGGATGCGGTCATGCCGCCGGTCTCATTGCTGTGGGGCGGGATCACGTTGCCTGCGTTACGGCAGATGAACAGATCCCCCGGGTTAGAGCCGGTCACCATGTTCGGATCGATACGGGAGTCCGAGCAGGTGAAAAACAGCACGTCCGGATTCTGGCTGTCTGCCAGGGCACCGAACAGCTCCTTGTGTTCCGGATAAACATTCTTGCGGAAGTCCAGTACCCCGCGGACGATATGGTCCATAATACGCTCCCCACCGGCCTGCCGGCCGGCGATCCGGTTAGCTGTCCAGTTTGCGGACAAGAATCTCGTTGAACAGCTTGGGGTTGCCCTGGCCCTTGGAGGCTTTCATCAGTGGCCCCATGAACCCGCCCAGCATCTTCTTGCGCTTCTTCGGGTTGTCCTCATTTTTATACTGTTCAACCTGCTCAGGCATGCTGGTCAGCACATCGTCAACCATGGCCTCCAGGGCTCCGGTGTCGGAAACCTGTTTCAGACCCCCGGCCTCGATGATGTCATCCACATCCTTGCTTTCGCCGGTCCACAGGGCTTCAAACACCTTCTTGGCACCCGCCGAGGAAATCGTGTTGTCGGCGATCCGCGTCACCAGCTGACCCAGTTGGGTGCCGCTGATCGGCGAGTCGCTGACCGCCTTTTCCTCGGCATTCAGGCGGGCGGAAAACTCCCCCTGAACCCAGTTGGCTGCCAGCTTCGCATCGGCTCCGGTTGCAACCGCTTCCTCAAAGAAGCTGGCCAGTTTTGCGTCACCGGCGAGCTGGCCAGCATCGTAGTCGTTCAGGCCGTATTGTTCCTTGAAACGTGCCTTGCGCTCATCCGGCAGCTCCGGAAGATTCCGGCGGGCTTCCTCGATAAAGGAATCTTCGATTTCCACCGGCAGCAGGTCCGGGCAGGGGAAGTAGCGGTAGTCATTGGCTTCTTCCTTGGTGCGCATGGAGCGGGATTCGTCCCGGTCGCCGTTGTAGAGGCGGGTTTCCTGCACAATGCTGCCGCCGTCCTCAAGAATATCCATCTGCCGTTCCACTTCATGGGCGATGGCCTGCTCCATAAAGCGGAAGGAGTTGAGGTTCTTGGTCTCGGTACGGGTACCCAGTTGGTCGGAACCCTTGGGCTTCAGGGAAATGTTTACGTCGAAACGCATGGACCCCTGGGACATATCGCCGTCGCAAATACCCAGCGAAGTCACAATGCTGTGCAGCTTTTTCGCAAAGGCCACCGCTTCCTCGGCGTTGTTCATGTCCGGTTCCGTCACCACCTCGATCAGCGGCGTGCCGGCGCGGTTCAGGTCGATGCCGGACATGCCGTGGTAGTCCTCGTGAAGGGACTTGCCGGCATCTTCTTCCAGGTGGGCGTGGTGAATGCGGACCCGTTTGGTCCTGCCCTCGGAAAGGTCGAGATCCACGTAGCCCGGGCCGACGATGGGCTGTTCAAGCTGGGTGGTCTGGTAACCCTTGGGCAGGTCCGGGTAGAAGTAGTTTTTCCGCTCGAACATGGAGCGGCGGCCGATTTCGGCATTGACTGCCAGGCCGAACATGACCGCATAGCGAAAGGCGTTCTCGTTCGGTACCGGCAAAGTGCCGGGCATGGCCAGGTCAACGGCGTTGGCCTGGGTGTTGGGCCCGGCACCGTAGGCGGTGCTGGAGCCGGAAAAGATCTTGGTACGGGTGGCGAGCTGAACGTGAATTTCCAGCCCGATCACGATATCCCACTGCATGTGTTCGTCTCCTATGTCGGGCTTATTTCGGTTCGCGCTGGTGCCAGTCGGTCACCTGCTGGAGCTGATGGGCGGCATTCAGCAACCGGGCTTCAGCAAAATAGTCACCGATAATCTGCAGCCCCACCGGTAACCCGTCCACGAAACCGGCTGGAACCGACATGGCCGGCAGCCCTGCCAGATTGACCGCGATGGTGAAAATATCTTCCAGGTACATGGTCACCGGGTCGCTGGTCTTGGCACCCTGAACGAATGCCGGGGACGGCGACGTGGGGCTCATCAGCACATCCACTTCCTTGAAGGCATTGGCGAAATCCTGCTGGATCAGCCGCCGCACCTTCTGCGCCTTGAGATAATAGGCATCGTAATAGCCGTGGGACAGGGCATAGGTGCCCACCAGAATCCGCCGCTTCACCTCGGCCCCGAACCCCTCGGCCCGGGTGCGGGTGTACATATCCATCAGATCCTTCGGATCCTCACAGCGGTAGCCATAACGCACCCCGTCAAACCGCGACAGGTTGGCGGAAGCCTCCGCCGGCGCGATCACATAGTAGGCCGCAATCGCCAGCTTCGCATTCGGCAGGGACACTTCCTTCACCGTCGCGCCCAGCTTTTCGTATTCCTTCACCGCATTGCGAACCTGCTCTTCCATGGCGGGGTCGAGCTGGTCGTTGAAGTATTCCCTTGGCAGACCGATCTTCAGGCCTTTAAGGGGCTCGTCCAGCGTGGCAGTGTAGTCCGGCACCTCACGGTCGATGGAGGTGGAATCCTTCGGATCAAAACCGGCCATCACATTCAGCATCAGCGCATTATCCTCGGCGGTCCGGGCCATAGTGCCGCCCTGATCCAGGGACGAGGCAAAGGCAATCATCCCATAGCGGGATACCCGGCCATAAGTAGGCTTGAGCCCGGTTACACCGCACAATGCCGCCGGCTGGCGAATCGAGCCGCCGGTATCGGTCGCCGTTGCCGCAGGCACCAGCCGGGCCGCAACTGCAGCCGCGGAACCGCCGGACGAACCACCCGGAACCCGCTTCTCGTCGCCGTTCAGTCCCCACGGGTTGGCGGTGGCGCCAAAATAGCTGGACTCGGTGGACGAACCCATCGCGAACTCGTCCATATTGGTCTTGCCCAGACACACCGCACCGGCCTGCCGGAACTTCTCCGTGACCGTTGCATCGTAGGGCGGCACAAAATTTTCCAGCATCTTCGAACCGCAGGTGGTGGCAACGCCGTTGGTACAGAAAATATCCTTGTGGGCAAAAGGCACCCCGGTCCAGGCCGTGGCCTTGCCGGCGGCCCGCATCTCATCCGCCGCCCGGGCATCCGCCATGGCCTGTTCTTCAGAGATGGAAATGAAACTGTTGTACTTGCCGTCCTCCTGCTTCAGACGGTCCAGGAACTGCCGGGTCAGCTCCACACTCGACACCTTCCCGCTCTCCAGGTCCCGGGAAAGTTCTGCTACGGATTTGTTATGCATGATGAATCCTGAAATTGCTGATCGGGGAAAACCTGTTCTCTCGCAAAACCTTGCGGATCATTCAATAACCTTCGGCACCAGATACAGACCGTCTTCCGTGGCCGGCGCAATCGCCTGAAACGCCGCCCGCTGATCCGTCTCCGTCACCTCATCCGCCCGCAGACGCTGCACCGCATCCAGCGGATGAGCCATCGGCGCAACCCCCTCCGTATCGGCCGCTCCCAACTGATCCACCAGATCCAGAATATTCCCCAGATCAGCTTCCAACGCCGACACCTGCTCATCGTCCACCTTGATGCGGGCGAGCACGGCAACTTTCTCGATATCCTCGCGGGAAATGCTCACATTACCTCCCCAGGTATATGAAACTTGAGTAATTATTCTGTGCCATCAATCGCTTCCGGAGGTTTGGCGTTTACCCGGAATGATCGTCGGGGTCTGGCGGGATGACCTTTCCAAAACCGTAAGCAGCCATGGATGGCTGCGCCCGAGCCCCCCATGGACGGGTTCACGGGCGTGTTTTGGAAAGGTCATCCCGTCAGACCCCAGGCACCAGCCATAGAAACAAGAACACAATATGGTAACAGATTCGAACAATTGCGGGACCCCACAACCACGCGAGCGCCTTGCCTGCAGGGGGCCTCACTGCTAAAGTTGCCGCATTCATACCCGCAACCGCAACTCTCAGGTTGAAACTACACGAATGTTGATAAAAAGACTCCGAGGTTTATTCTCCAGCGACCTGTCCATCGACCTGGGCACCGCCAACACTCTAATTTATGTGCGTGACCGCGGCATCGTTCTGGACGAGCCCTCCGTGGTGGCCATCCGCACCAACAACTCCCAGAAGAAGGTAGAAGCCGTAGGTGCGGAAGCCAAGCGGATGCTGGGTCGTACCCCGGGCAACATCACCGCCATCCGTCCCATGAAGGATGGTGTCATCGCGGACTTTGTGGTCACCGAAAAGATGCTCCAGCACTTTATTCACAAGGTGCATGAGAACAGCTTTATTACCCCGAGCCCCCGGGTGCTGGTGTGTGTGCCCAGCAAATCCACCCAGGTAGAGCGTAAAGCCATTCGTGAATCCGCGCTGGGTGCCGGAGCCCGGGAAGTTCACCTGATTGAAGAGCCCATGGCGGCTGCCATCGGTGCCGGACTGCCGGTGGAAGAAGCCAGCGGTTCCATGATCGTCGATATCGGCGGGGGCACCACCGAAATCGCCATCATTTCCCTGAGCGGCATTGTGTACGCCGAATCCGTTCGTACCGGTGGTGACAAGTTCGACGAAGCCATCGTCACCTACGTGCGTCGCAACTACGGCAGCCTGATCGGTGATTCCACCGCCGAACGTATCAAGCACGAGATCGGTTGTGCCTACGAAGGCCTGGAAGTCCGGGAAATCGACGTACGCGGTCGCAATCTGGCCGAAGGCGTGCCCCGGGCATTCACCCTGAACAGCGAAGAAATTCTCGACGCGCTGCAGGAATCCCTGGCCCAGATCGTACAGACCGTCAAAAGCGCGCTGGAACAGTCTCCGCCCGAGCTGGCCTCGGACATCGCCGAAAGAGGCATTGTGCTGACCGGCGGTGGTGCGCTGCTCAGAGGTCTGGACCAGTTGATCAGCGAGGAAACCGGTCTGCCGGTCATCATCGCCGAAGACCCGCTTACCTGTGTAGCCCGTGGCGGTGGCAAGGCCCTTGAGCTGATCGACCGCGGCGGTGCCGGAATGCTGTATCCGGAGTCCTGATCATGGGGCCAGCAGCCGGGATAAACTGCCCGACCTGCCAACAACCGCCGCCGGAGGCTTACCCCTGCGGCGGTTGTTGTATCTGCCACCCCTGTACTGGTGGCGGGGAGGCTCGCCATTAAAACCATCTTCGTACAGGGACCTCTCCCCGGGATCCGGTTAGTACTGGTCATTATCCTGTCTGCGGTTCTGGTGATGCTTGATGCCCGTTTCAACCGCCTGGATGAGGCACGTAGTGCCATCGCCACCGGCCTTGCCCCGGTGCACTGGCTGGGTAGTGCGCCGGATCGTGTCGGCGACTGGTTCTCCTCCCTGTTCACCACCCGCGAAGACCTTCTGGAAGAAAATGAAGCACTGCGCGCCCGGCTGCTGATCCTGGAGCGTCGCGCACTCAAGTACGCGGCGCTGGCATCGGAGAACAACAAGCTGCGGGGCCTGATGAATTCCTCCGAAGTGCTGGACGACCGGGTAATTCTCGGCGAAGTTGTCAGCATCTCTCCGGATCCTTACTCCCATGAAGTGGTCATCAACAAGGGCGACCGTGACGGTGTCCGTGTCGGCCAGGCAATACTGGATGCCAACGGCCTGATGGGGCAGGTGGTACAGACCAGCCAGTTTACCTCCCGGGTATTGCTGATCTCGGATAGCAGCCATGCGGTGCCAGTGGAAGTGGTGCGTAACGGGCTGCGGGCAATTCTGCTGGGCAATGGCGACAGCGAGGCCCTGGAACTGGTCCATGTGCCGGACACCGCCGACATCCGGGAAGGTGACCTGCTGGTCAGCTCCGGGCTGGGCGGGCGCTTCCCCCAGGGGTATCCGGTGGCAGAGATTGCCAGCATCAGCAAGGAACCCGGCGAACCCTTTGTCGATATTGCTGCTGCTCCCAAAGCAGAGCTTAACCGCAGTCGGCTGGTTCTGGTGGTGTTTACGCCGGACGACGATCGGGACCCCGCAGATGCCGAGCCCGGGGCTGAAGGCGATGTTTCCGGTGAAACCGGGGAGGTGAACTGATGTTATCGGTCATCAGCTATCCGGTAATGATCGTCAGTATTATTCTTGCGCTGGTACTCAGTATCTCGCTGTTCCCGGTGGACTGGTTCCAGTTCCGCCCGGAGTGGCTCGGGGTGATTGTGTTCTACTGGACCTTCCGGGCTCCGGCACAGTTCGGGATACTGGCGGCCTGGTGTCTGGGGCTGTTGCTCGACGTGCTGGAGTCCACCCCGCTGGGGGTGAATGGTATGGCCATGGCGGTGGTTGCCTTCCTGGTGCTGACCATCCATCAGCGCTTGCGCATGTTCCCGATACCGCAGCAGGCAGCCATCCTGTTCCTGCTGCTGGGCATCAATCAGATGATCGTCCATTTCATCAAGCAGATGCTGGGGGGCGATGAGGCCGGTTTCAGTTACCTCTGGCCGGCACTGACCGGCGCGCTGGTCTGGCCTCTGGTCTGCCCGATACTGGATACACTTAACCGGAAGTTGGGATGACTGACGATACCGCCAGGTTGATACTGGCCTCTGCATCACCAAGGCGCGCTGAGCTGTTGCAACAAATGGGGCTGCAGTTTGAGGCCCGACCGGTGGATATCGATGAAACGCCCCGGGAATCCGAGTTGCCCGAAGATTATGTGTGCCGCCTGGCCCGCGAGAAAGCCCTTGCCGGGCTAGCGGCGGCCGGCGACCAGAGCCGGGTGATCGGCTCGGATACCACCGTGGTGTCTGGTGGGCAGATCATGGCCAAACCGGGGGATGCAGCGCAGGCGAAAGCGATGCTTACCCGGCTGTCAGGCCGTTCCCACCGTGTGCTGACGGCTGTGGCGGTGGCCTTCGCCGGGGACTGCCGGGTGGAGCTGGTGGAAACCCGTGTCAGCTTTCGCCGTCTGGAGGCTCCGGAGATCGAGGCCTATATCGCCACCGGCGAACCCATGGACAAGGCCGGCGGTTATGGAATCCAGGGCAGGGGCGGTATCTTTGTGTCACGTATTGACGGTAGCTACAGCGCCGTGGTCGGCCTGCCTCTGAACGAAACATCCAGGATGCTGGCCCAGACTGGCTATCCCGTCTGGCGGGCATGGAGCCCGCATGGTCCTCAGGAGACGCAGAATGAGTGAAGAAATCCTGATCAACGTCACCCCGGTGGAAACCCGGGTTGCGCTGGTCGAGAACGGCATGTTGCAGGAAGCCTACATAGAGCGCACCAGCCGCAAGGGCATCGTCGGTAACATCTACAAGGGCAAAGTGGTGCGGGTGCTGCCGGGTATGGAAGCCGCGTTCGTGGATATCGGGCTTGAGCGCGCTGCCTTCATCCATGCCTCTGATGTGGTGCCGGCTCCCCAGGACGAGGAAGAAACACCCGGGCCGCGCACCGTGCCGGACATTCGCTCCCTGCTCAGGGAAGGCCAGTCGCTGGTTGTGCAGGTCACCAAGGATCCGATCGGTACCAAGGGTGCCCGCCTGACGACCCAGTTATCCATCCCCTCCCGTTTTCTGGTGTTCATGCCCGGAGTCAGCCATATCGGTGTGTCCCAGCGCATTGAAGACGAGGAAGAGCGTGCACGGCTGAAAAACCTGGTGGAACAGGCCGCATCGGAGGATGAGACTGCCTCGGGTGGCTACATCATCCGTACCGCCGCGGAAGGTGCATCGGACGAGGATGTGGTGGCGGATATGGCTTACCTGCACCGGGTCAGTCGTTCCGTGCAGGAACGCATGGAAAAGGCTCCCGCGCCATCGGTGGTCTACAAGGATCTGCCGCTGTTCATCCGCACCGTGCGCGATCTGATCCGCCCCCAGACCGAGAAAATCCGCATCGACAGCCGCGAAAGCCACGAGCGGGTAATGGAGTTTGTCCGGGAGTTTGTCACCGAATTTGCCGACCGGGTGGAGTACTACCCCGGCGAGCGGCCGATTTTCGACCTTTACTCGGTAGAGGATGAAATCCAGAAAGCCCTCAGCCGCAAGGTGCAGCTCAAATCCGGCGGCTATGTGATCATCGACCAGACCGAGGCAATGACCACCATCGACATCAATACCGGTGCGTTCGTCGGTCACCGCAATCTTGAGGAAACCATCTTCAAGACCAACCTGGAAGCTGCAAGAGCCATCAGCCGTCAGCTACGGCTGCGTAACCTGGGCGGCATCATCATTATCGACTTCATCGATATGGTGGATCCCGAGCATCAGCGCCAGGTGCATCGCATGTTAGAGAAGATGCTCGAGCGGGACCACGCGAAAACCAAGATCACCGGTGTCTCAGAGCTGGGACTGGTGGAGATGACCCGCAAGCGCACCATTGAAAGCCTTGGGCAGATTCTCTGCGAGCCCTGTCCGATCTGTGACGGTCGCGGTTTCCTGAAAACCGGTGAGACCGTATGCTATGAAATCTTCCGGGAAATCATGCGGGTCAACCGCGCCTATGATGCGGACAGCTATCTGGTGATGGCATCCCAGGCGGTGGTGGACCGGTTGCTGGATGAAGAATCCGACAATGTGGCCGATCTGGAAACCTTTATCGGCAAGACCATCCGTTTCCAGGTAGAGCCATTTTACAGTCAGGAACAGTACGATGTGGTGCTGCTGTAGCACCGGCTGATTCAGGCGGTTTGCCCATATGTCCAACAATCCCGACCAGGCTACCGTTACCGGCAGGTTCAATCGCCTGGCCGGTTTTCTTGCGTCGCTGGTCTGGTGGTCGCTGTTCGCGATACTCGTGTTGTTCGCTCTCTATGCCGGGCTGGGGAGGCAGCTAAGCAATAATATTGACAGCTTCCGAACCGACATCGAGATTTATCTCTCCGATCAGTTGGGTCATGAAGTGAGCGTCGGCCGACTCGAGTCCCGCTGGATCTGGCTGGATCCTGTCATCGAGGCCCACGAAATCACGGTCGTACGCAGCTCCGACGAGGAATTGCTGGGAGCCCTGCGTAATCTGCGCATCCGCCTGGATACCCTGACCTCCCTTGCGCGACTGCGACTGGTGTTTGCAGGCCTGGATGCGGATGGGCTGGATGTCACCCTGCGCCACACCTCCGAAGGCGATCTTGAAGTCAAAGGCGCAGAGCTGCCGGAGCCAACGGAAAATCGCATTGCCCGCTGGATTGATCTGGCCGGCCAGTGGATGTCCGATCCCTCCGTCAGAGTTACCCGTGTCAATCTGGGTATTCGCAATGCCAGTGGCACCCTCCGATATGTGGATATTCCTCAACTCGATCTGGTCTACCAGCGCGGCATGCTCTACGCCTCCGGCCGGGCCATGCGTTCCGGCACCAACCAGCAGCTGGCCAGCTTCCGGCTGCTGGGCCAGCATTTTTTCCGCGGTGATTTCAACGGACAGGTGTACCTGGACGTAAATTCAGGACGCTACTTTGACGGTCTGCTGGATGATTTCCGTTGGCGTGGACTCCGGGTGGAGGGTGTGGAGCTGGGTGGTCGTGCCTGGTTTACCTTTGAGGACGGCAACCTGGATCAGATCAGTGGCATGCTGGATGCGCCTTACCTGCAGCTGGGCACCGACATGGCCACGGTAGCACCCCTGGAAGATATCAGTGCCAGAGTAGGCTGGCGCAGAACCGGCGAGGGAGACAGCGACCGGTTGCTGGAACAGGGAGAGCTCCACATCAAGGAATTCCAGTGGAATTGGGAGGATCACCGGATTGAACCTTTCAGCCTGACGCTGACCTCCGGCCCCGACCAGCTCGATTTCGCCGGCGATGGACTGGCACTGGAAGCGTTGGCGCTAATGACCCGTCGCTTGAGGTTTCTGCCATGGCAGGCTCAGCAGGCGCTGGGGGATTATGCGCCGGACGGCTATCTGGACCACTGGCAGTTGTCGATTCCCGGCCCGGGCGATGAATCCTTCCGGCTTGCGGGGCAATTGCGGGATGTGGGGGTTAATGCCCATGGCGGGGCACCCGGCGTGAGTAACCTGGATGGCCGGATTATCGTCAATAACCACCGGGGTGTGGTGCTGGCGGATGGCGAGCAGGTCACCCTTGGTTTTCCGGAGCTGTTTGCAGGCCACTGGTTGCTCGAACGGATGCAGGCCACCGTTGCCTGGTCGATGGATGAAGGTATTACCCGCGTCTGGTCTGATGATATCCGTATGCAGTATCAGCAGGACACCCGGCTGACCGGTGCGTTTGATCTGCGCCTGGACCAGGACGGAGAGGACAATCTGGGGCTCAAGGTGGGCGTGGAAAACGGCGATGCGTCCATGCTGGCGGATTTTGTTCCCTATCATCTGGTGGATCGCGGGCTCTACGACTGGCTGACCACGTCCATCACCGAGGCCAGAATCGACGAAGGTGTCTACTTTGGCCATGGCCAGATCGGCTCCGGTTCGCCTCCGGGTTCCTTCAATTCTGCCATGCGCTACCGCTTCAGCGATGCCCGCGTCCGCTATGACCAGGCCTGGCCCGCGGCTGAAGATGCTGCCGGTGAAGTGCGGATTCTTGATGGCCGCACACGGGTTGAACTGGCCAGCGCTACCATTGGCGGGCTGGCAGCAGAACCGACCACCGTGACCGTCGAGCCCGGCGAAACAGCGGAGACCGGAGCCGTGGTGAGAGTCAGCACCGGGGCGCAGGTGCCCGGGGAGCTTCTGCCTTACTGGATGGAAAACAGCCCGCTGGGTGAGATGAGCGGGCATGCCACCGAAGTGATCACCGTTGAGGGTCAGACAGAACTGGGGCTGGAACTGACGATTCCCCTGGCAGAGGGCCAGTCTCCAGCAGTGACTGCGGAGATTCGACCGGACAAGGCACGGGTACTGTATCCCGAGGCGGATCTGGTCTGGGAGCAGGTAGAGGGACGGCTGGTGTGGTCCAGCGAGCAGGGCTTTTCCGGGACACCACTGACAGCCTTGTTCATGGGTAACCCGGTACAGGTGGGCTTCGCAACGCCCTCCGGCGGTGACGGTCTGGTGTTGCGTCAGACCGGAAACCAGGCGGTGAGCGAGCTGTTCCCGAGGATTGGCCTGGACTCCGATGCCCTGAACGTGGCCGGTCAGTTTGCCTACCAGGCGAAACTCACCCTCCGGGAGAATCGTGATCCGGACCTGTCATTCTCCTCCAACCTCGAAAAGCTGGCGATTGACTGGCCAGCACCGTTGGCCAAACAGACCGGCGAGATAACGCCATTATGGGCTGCACTCAATCGCACCGATGAGGGGGACCTGGCCATTGCGGGTTACTGGGGCGATCGACTGGCCTTCAACCTGGCCTGGCGTGACAGCGATTTCTACCGGGGGCGCATCGCCCTGCAAGTGCCGGAAATTCCCTTGCCGGGTGAGCCGGGTCTGATTATCTTCGGGCCGGTGGAGCGTCTGGATCCGGAGGCCTGGCAGCAGGCATTGTCCCGGGTACAGAATGCCGGGCGCACCGGACAGGCCGGAGGAAGTCCAGGGACCCTGATTAATTACCTGGATCTGCAGATTGGCGAACTGGCCATGCTCGGGCAGAGCTTCAGCTATGTGCAGGTAGATGCCAGGCCGGGCAGTGGCGGTAGCTGGCTGGTGGAAACCCGCTCGCCCCGGGCTTCGGGTCTGATCGAAGTACCGGCGGCTGACGACGAGCCGGTGTCGGTATCCTTTTCCGAGCTGAAGCTGGCCCGCTCGGATGACGTGGAAGCGCCCGCAGAGGTGTTTACTGTGGAGCAGCAACTGGATGCCTTCCGCACACTGGCAATGGAAGACTGGCCGGATATCGATGTCAAAATCGACGAACTGCAGCTTAATGGCGATCAGCTGGGCCGATGGGCACTGCAACTTCGTCCGGAACCCGGCATCCTGCGCATCGAGAACCTGCGTGGCGAACTGGGTGAGCTGTTGCTGGACGGCGAGATGACCTGGAGTGATGTGACCGGCAGCGAGGTCTCCCGGTTCCGGGGAACCGTGAAAGGGGGCGGCCTGCAGGGGCTGGACCCGCTTACCGAGAACGGCATTCCCTTCCGTAACGAAAACACCGCCATTGAACTGGACCTGGACTGGCCCGGTCGTCCGGATGGTTTTGCCCTGGAACGACTCAATGGCACCGTCAGCCTGCAACTGGATGATGGGGTGATACTGGAACAGAACAACACCGCCCAGCTTTTCCGTATCTTCAATCTGCTGAATACCGACACCCTCTGGCGTCGCCTGCAGTTCGACTTTTCCGACCTGTATGAAGCCGGGGTCGCCTTCGATGCCATCTCCGGCAGCGCCAGCATCACCGACGGCCTGCTCACCTGGGATCCGGAGTTGCAGGTGGTGGGCCCCTCCGGGGCATTCGAGCTTTCCGGCACCACCAACATGGCCGAGGAAAGCCTCAACATGAAACTGGTGGTGGTGTTACCCCTCACCCAGAACCTGCCACTGGCTGCCCTGTTGCTGGGAGCCGGCGCGCCGATCGGCGGGGCGTTGTTTGTCCTGGACAAGATTCTGGGGGACCCATTGAGCAAACTGACCAGTGCCACTTATAGTGTGACTGGTAGCTGGAGTGAACCGGAAGTGGATCTCCAGGGTGTCTTTGGCGCAGGGGACTGATCCCCGGGAGTAGAACCATGGTGTCAGACAAGCGTGAACAGAACGCCGGTTGCAGAATTGGTGTGGTGCAAATGGTCAGCACCGGCGACATCGATGCCAACCTGGCCCAGGCGGATACCCTGCTGGAACAGGCCGCCGCCGGCGGAGCCCGGATCGTGGTATTCCCGGAAAACTTCGCCGTACTGGCTACCCGCCAGATGCAGGAGCAGGGCCAGACCGAAGCCGGGACCGAACCCCGTATCCGTCAGTGGCTTAGCGAGCGAGCCCGTGATCACAACCTGTGGATCGTCGGCGGTTCCCTGCCACTGGCCACCCGCCCTGATGGCAGTGCCATCGATGACCGGGTACGGGCCACCTGCCTGGTCTACGATAACGAGGGCCGGGAAGTCGCCCGTTACGACAAAATCCACCTGTTCGATGCCCAGGTGGACGATGCCCACGGCAGCTACCGGGAATCCGATACCTTTGAACCGGGGGAGGACATCGTCACCATCGACACCCCGGCCGGCAAACTGGGCCTGGCCATCTGCTACGACCTCCGCTTCCCCGAACTGTTCCGCAAGCTCCGTGAGCAGGGTGCCGAGTGGATTACCCTACCGTCGGCCTTCACCTACCAGACCGGCGAAGCCCACTGGCACCCGCTGGTTCGCGCCCGGGCCATCGAAAACCAGCTCTGGCTGGCGGCCCCGGGGCAGGGCGGCTGGAACAGCTCCCGTCGCCGGACCTGGGGGCACTCCATGATCGTGGATCCCTGGGGCACTGTCGTGGATGAACTCCCCGAGGGACCAGGTGTGGTGTTTGCCGACCTCGACCGCGACAAGCTCCGGCATGTTCGGGAGTCCATGCCTGTTTGGTCTCATCGGCGGCTCTGAGGTTTGTCTGGTTGCTGTGATTAAGACTGCTGATTGTGGGGGCATGGGGTGGGCCGGGAACCCTTTTCAGGACACGCCCGCAAGTACGTCCCTGTAGGGCTCGTATCGGGCCATCCATGGCCCTCCACGGTCCTGAAAAGGGTTCCCGGCCCACCCCTCACAATCCTCACCGATGTCGTTAACGAATGTGAAAGGTCAGGCTTCGATTGGTCTCAACTTCTTCAGGATGAACCGGCGCTAGCTGTTTTGCCTTGCCAGCGACAACTCCACGGTTTTTGAGAGCTGGTCCGGGGAGACTTTCCAAAACCGTCTCTGGCCATGGATGGCCAGAGCCGAGCCCTACAGGGACGTATTCACGGGCGTGTTTTGGAAAGTCTCACCGGACCGGCTCCTGCCACCAAAGCAGCAGTCCTGAAAAGGATTAGCCGGCCTCGGCAAGATCAACCAACTCCCGCAGGTACCGGAACAGCTTCCGGGACTGGCCGGTGTTCTTTTGCTGTTGGACATCCCGCCGGGCATTGCGGGCAAGGTTCCGCAGGTGCTGAATGTCCGCTTCCGGGCAGTAGGACAGAAACTCGCCGACGGCGCCGTCTCCTTCCCCGATCATGCGGTCGCGCCAGCGCTCCGCCAGATGATGGCGGCGGGTGTGTTCCACGCTGCCGGAATTGAACGCATCAATGGCCCGCTCCAGCGCCTCCGGGTCGTCTTCCTGGCGGATCACCTTGCCGATGTACTGCAAATGCCGTCGCCGCGCTTCGTTCTTGGTGATGCGACGGGATTCCATGATCGCAGCGTGCAACGTGTCGCTGACGGGCAGGCTGTTGAGCTGTTCGTCGCTCAGGTCCAGCATTTTCTTGCCGATTTCCTGTAGCGCGTGCATCTCACGTTTGAGCTGGGATTTGCTGACGAGTTCCTCTTCCGGCTGGTCGTCGACGTTGTGGTGGTTGGTCATATCCGGGGTACCGTCAGGAATAGAAGAAAGTGGCCAGGCCCAGGAAGGACATGAAGCCTACCACGTCGGTCACGGTGGTGAGGATCACGCTTCCGGCAAGGGCCGGGTCGATGTTGCGGGATTTCAGGAACATCGGTAGCAGGGTGCCGACAAAGGCAGCGGCCACCAGGTTGATCACCAGGGCGGCGGCGATGATGGCACCTATCAGCGGGTCGCCAAACCAGAGTACGGCTGCGGTTGCCACCACCACGGCCCATAGCAGGCCGTTCAGGATGCCGGAGAGAAATTCCCGGTTTAGCAGCCATTTGACGTTGCCGCCGCTGATCTGGCCTACGGCCATGCCGCGGATCACCAGTGTCAGGGTCTGGCTGCCTGCGATCCCGCCCATGCTGGCAACGATGGGCATCAGTACCGCCAGCGCGACCACCTTGGAAATGGTCTCCTCGAACAGGCCGATCACCGCAGAGGCGGTAAAGGCAGTGATCAGGTTGATGCCCAGCCAGACGGCTCGCCGGCGGGTGGTTTTCCAGACCGGGGCAAAGGTGTCTTCATCCTCGTCCAGACCGGCCATGCTCATCAGCGAGTGGTCCGCATCCTCACGGATAACATCAACCACGTCATCGATGGTGATCCGGCCCAGCAGCCGGCCTTCTTCGTCCACCACCGGCGCGGAAATAAGGTCGTAGCGCTCGAACAGGGTGGCGACTTTGGTGTCGGTCAGCATCACCGGAATTGGCTCGATTTCAGTATCCATGACTTCCCGCACGGTGGAGGCGGGATTGGACACCAGTATCCGGGTGATAGGCAGCACCCCGATAAATTCGTCCCGCCGACTCACGACAATCAGGCTGTCCGTCATGGTTGGCAGGGAGCGGTGGCGGCGCAGGTAGCGCAGTACAACGTCGATGCTGATGTCCGGGCGCACCGTGATGGTGTCCGTGTTCATCAGGCCGCCGGCGGTGTCTTCCGGGTAAGCGAGCACTTCCTCTACCCGCTGGCGGTCCTGCTCGTCCATGGTGTCGAGGACTTCCTGGATCACGGTGTCCGGGAGCTGTTGCAGCAAGTCGGCGAGGTCGTCCGACTCGAAATCCTCGATGATGTCCGCCAGTTCCTGAGCGTTCAGCTGGCTGAGGAAGTAGCTCCGGATGTCGTCGTTCAGGTACTGGAGAACTTCCCCTTCCAGGGACTTGTCGACCAGGTTCCAGAGCAGGGCCCGTTGGCGGGGCGGGGAAGACTCCAGCAAGTGGGCGATATCACTGGGGCTCAGACCACCGTTGAGGATGCGGGCTACCTGCTTGAGGGCCCCGCTGTCCAGAGCCTCGCTGAGGGAGCGGAGGCGCTGGCGGGCCTGGCTTTTTTCCAGAATATCGGTCATGGCTCACCTGCTGACTGAAAACGCCCGTATTATAGCGGAGTTAGCGAGCTTCCGGGAAAGTTGTAGGTAAAAGTCACAGGGCGGCAGGTTATTCGCCTTCGCCGAAATAATCATTGATCAGGGCGGTGAGCGCTTCTACCGCATCCTGCTCGTCCGGCCCATCGACGATCAGTTCCACTTCCGTGCCCTGGCTGGCAGCCAGCATCATGACCGGCATGATGCTCTTGGCATCCACTTCCCGGCCGTTGCCTTTCACCCGGATGTCGCTCTGGAAATCACCGGCGGTGGACACCAGTTTGTTGGCGGCACGGGCATGCAGGCCGAGTTTGTTGATGATGGTCACGGGGCGGCGGATCATGGTGCGTCAGGTATCCCGGTTCTGCAGGTGCGGAAGTTCCGTGTGGCGTGTCTGCACGTTCTGGTAACGACTGGCAAAGTGTGCCGCGAGTTGTTCGCAAACATAGACAGAACGATGCTGGCCGCCGGTGCAGCCTACCGAAATGGTCATGTAACTGCGGTTGCTGTCGGCAAAGGCCGGCAGCCAGCTTTCCAGGAAGCCGGTCAGATCCGAGACCATTTTCTTTGGACCGGACTCTTTCTCCAGGAAGTCGATGACCGGCTGGTCCAGCCCGGTGAACTGGCGCAGACTGGTATCCCAGTAGGGATTGGGCAGGCAGCGCACATCAAACACATAGTCGGAGTCCACCGGCACCCCGTGCTTGAATCCGAAGGACTGGAACAGCAGCGCCAGTTCCTGGTCACGCCGGCCGGCTACCCGCTGCTTGACCATGTCCCGCAGCTCGTACATGGACATGCCGGTGGTGTTGATATAGAGATCGGCGAGGCGTGACAGCGGGTCCAGCAGCAGCTTTTCGTGGCTGATCGCCTCCCGCAACGAGGTCTTGTCGTCACTCAGCGGGTGCTTGCGGCGGGTGGCGTGAAAGCGTTGTAGTAGGGACTGCTCGTCAGCATCGAGGAAAATGATGTCGATGCTGACACCGGTATCCCGCAGCTTGCGGTAAATGTCCTCGAAATTGGCCAGCTGCTCCGACAGGTTGCGGGCATCGATGCTCACGGCAATGCGCTTGGGCTGGGCATTGCCGTTGCCATCGGTTGCTTCCCGGGTCAGGGGGAACAGCAGTCCGATGGGCAGGTTGTCGATGCAGTAAAAACCCAGATCTTCCAGCACGTGCAGTGCGGTACTTTTCCCTGAGCCGGAGCGTCCGCTGACAATAACGAGTTTCATAAACTGGTAGCTCCTGAAATCGGTTGGGCCGGGTTAGCTGCTGCCAGAGGTCATTTCCCGGTACAGCTCATCGGCATCGGTGCATTGCCTGAGCCGGTCGCAGAAACTGCGGTCGTTGAATTTCTCCGCCAGCTGGCTGAGCAGTTCCAGGTGTTCGCTGGTGGCTTCCTTGGGGACCACCAGAGCAAACACCAGATCGACGGGCTGGTTGTCGATGGCATCAAAGGATACGCCTTCTTCCAGGGTCACCAGTACGCCCACCACATGATCCAGCCCTTCCAGCCGGCAGTGGGGGATGGCAATGCCCTGGCCTATGCCGGTGCTGCCAAGGCGCTCACGGCTGACAAGGTTGTTGAAGGTACGTGTGTCGTCCAGTGCCGGATCGTGCCGGTGAATCTGCTCCGCAATAAATTCCAGTACCCGCTTCTTGCTGGAGGCGGGCTGGCGGCAGAGGGTGAGATCCCTGGTCAGGATGCTGTCGATAGTCAGTTGTGAATCAGTCATGGATCCGGGTCAATCCGTAAAAAAATGCTGCGGCACACCAGGTGTGCCGCAGCGTCAGTATCAGGCAGCCGGGATAGCGGGCCTAGCGGGCACCGTTACCATGCATCCGGTCTACGGTTTTTTCCTTGTGCTTGAGAATCTGCCGGTCCAGCTTGTCGACCAGCGCATCGATAGCGGCGTACATATCCTCGTTCTCGGCCTTGGCGTGGATCTCTCCACCGATCACGTGCAGGGTTGCTTCTGCAATCTGACGCACCTTCTCCACCTCCAGGGTCACCTGGCAGTTGCTGATGTGGTCGAAATGGCGCTCCAGTTTACCGAACTTCTCGGAAACATAGTCTTTCAGGGCGGGAGTCAGATCAACGTGATGGCCTGAGATGTTGAGTTGCATTGGCGTCTCCTGTTTGCTGGATACCGATTTCCCCCGCGGGGTCGGTGTAAAACCCGGCCTGCCAGGTCGGGTCATTGAGTCGGAATTCGTGTTCAGGGTGTCTTACACCAGCCGCTTCCGCTCGTTGGAGGGCGGTATATGCATGGCTTCCCGGTATTTCGCCACGGTACGCCGGGCCACCTTGATACCCTGTTCTCCTAGCATGGCTGCAATTTTACTATCACTCAACGGCTTTTTGGGAGTTTCTGCGGCAATCAGCTTCTTGATCATCGCGCGAATCGCTGTGGATGAGGCTTCGCCGCCTTCGTTGGTGCTGACATGGCTGGAGAAGAAGTACTTCAGTTCGAAAATACCCCTCGGGGTATGCATGTACTTTTGGGTGGTCACCCGGGAGATGGTGGACTCGTGCATTTCTACTGCCTGGGCGATGTCGGAGAGAATCAGCGGCTTCATCGCTTCCTCGCCCTGTTCCAGAAAGCCCTGTTGATGCTCGACGATGCGGGTGGCCACCTTCAGCAGGGTTTCATTACGGCTTTGCAGGCTCTTGATGAACCATTTGGCTTCCTGCAACTGATCCCGCAGGTAGGTGTTGTCAGCACTGCTGTCCGCCCGGCGGATCAGGGCAGCGTAGCTGGCATTCACCCGGATACGAGGCGCTATCTCGGGGTTGAGCTCCACGCGCCAGCGTCCCTCGTGCTTGCGGACGATGACATCCGGGATCACGTAATCCGGTTCCGGCTGGTCGATGGCATCGCCGGGGCGTGGATTCAGCCCGGTAATCAGTGCCAGCACTTCCCGCAGCTGGTCTTCTTTCAGGCGACTGCGGCGCAGCAATTGCGCGTAGTCCCGGTTGCCCAGCAAATTGATGTAATGGGTGATGACCAGTCGCGCCTGGGGTAACCAGGGGGTGTCCGGCGGCAACTGGTTCAGCTGGATCAGCAGGCATTCCTGCAGGTCCCGGGCGAATACCCCGGGCGGGTCGAAATGCTGCAGGCGGTGCAGCACGGCTTCCACTTCGTCCATTTCCAGCGGGTCTTCGTCCGCGTCGTCCATCAGGCCGCTGTGGATTTCCTCCAGCGGGGATGTCAGATAGCCCCGGTCGTCCACCGCATCCAGCAGTGCGTGGGCTATCGCTTCGTCCCGCTCGCTCATGGGGGTCAGGTTAAGTTGCCACTCCAGGTGATCCTGCAGGGTTTCTGTAGGCGAGTTGCGGGTTTCGAAATCGTGATCGTTTTCATCGTCCCGGGGGGCGGAGCTGGCCGGTGCTGACTGGTAAATGTCGTCCCAGGCGGTATCGACGGGCAGGTCATCGGGGATCTTTTCCGGGGTTTCGGTTTCGGAGGACCAGTCAGGGCCGTTTTCATTTTCGTCCCAGCCCTGGTCTTCGACGGCGGTTTCCTCGCCGCTGCTGGAGGTGCTTTCCTCGGCCTCGCCGTTATCGGCGGTATTGTCCGCTACATCGTCCTCTTCCGGGGTTTCCAGCATCGGGTTGGATTCCAGCGCCTGCTGGATTTCCTGCTGCAGATCCAGGGTCGACAGCTGTAACAGCCGGATGGCCTGTTGCAGCTGGGGTGTCATGGTCAGGCTCTGGCCCAGCTTGAGCTGTAATGAGGCTTTCATCACCATGGTCGTGGATCCGTTCTAATACCTTGCTGCGGACAAAAAAGTCATGCACATTGCCTACTTGCCAAACCAAGCAAGTTCTTTGCCGAGTGTACTTGCTTGTTTCAGGCAAAACAATCAGAGACGGAACTCGTCGCCCAGGTAAACCTCCTTGACCTGCTGGTTGGCCAGGATGTCTTCGGCGTTGCCGGAAGCGATGATATGGCCGCCGCTGACAATGTAGGCGTTCTCGCAGATATCCAGGGTTTCCCGCACGTTGTGATCGGTGATCAGTACGCCGATGCCCTTGTCCCGCAGGTGGCGCACGATGTGTTTGATGTCACTGACGGAGATGGGATCCACCCCGGCGAAGGGTTCGTCCAGCAGGATAAAGGCCGGTTCCACCGCCAGGGCGCGGGCGATTTCCGCCCGGCGGCGTTCACCACCGGACAGTGCCATGCCCACGCTGTCGCGGATATGGGTGATGTGAAATTCCTCAAGCAGCGATTCCAGCTTTTCCTCCCGCTGGGCTTTGGTCAGCTCCTTGCGGGTTTCCAGGATGGCCATGATGTTGTCCCGCACGGTCAGTTTGCGGAATATGGAGGCTTCCTGGGGCAGGTAGCCGATGCCGCGTCTGGCCCGGCCGTGCATGGGCAGGGGGGTGATGTCCTGGTTATCAATGGTGATCCGGCCGTTGTCCGCGTTCACCAGCCCGACAATCATGTAAAAGCAGGTGGTCTTGCCGGCACCGTTAGGCCCCAGCAGTCCGACAATCTCGCCGCTGCGGATCTCCAGGGAAACGTCGATCACCACTTTTTTCTGTTTGTAGCTTTTCGCCAGGTTGCTGGCGCGAAGAACTGCCATGCCGGGTTTGTCCTTGCTCTGGGAATCTGGATTATTGCCCGCCGGATTCTGACCGTGGCTGTATGATCATTTCCACCCGTCCGTCTTCACTCTGGTTGTCTTTCTGAGGGCTGGACGTGGCGGTGACAACACGGCGGGTGGAATCGTAGTCGATCCGGTTGCCGCTGAAGCGGTTGCCATTCTGTTCGATCACTGCCTGTTCCTCGAACACCAGGCGGCTGTCCGGGGCAGAATAGGTGATGCGAAGGGCGCGGGCATCGGTCTGGCCGCTGCCATCTGTTCCGGGCTGCCGGTACCGGGCGGGGTCGCCTTCCGCTTCAATGCGGGTCAGCCCCTGTTCGTCCCGGTGGAGTACCACCCGGTCGGCCTCCAGGCGTGTCTCTCCCTGCTGAACCAGTACGTCGCCGGTGTAGGTGGCGGTGCCGGTCATGTCGTCGAGCCGTGCGGAATCGGCGTTGACCCGGATGGGTTGGTCGGATTCCAGATCAAAGGCACCGGCGGCCAGGGGCAGGGCCAGCATCAGCCACAGGACCAGTTGCCGGAGTGCGGAATGTTGTTTAATACCGGGCTGGCTCATAGATACCTTCAACGTCTGATTGCAGTTCCAGGATGCGGTCATCCATCCATGCCTTCATTCCCGTCGCCCGTGTGGTGCCAGCGGGGTCGCGGATGGTGACCGGCTGATCGGTCATTACGGTGCGCCTGTCATTGTCCAGTTCCAGACGGCTGGTGGAAAGCGTGGCCTGGCGGCCCCGGGCATCGGTTGTGGTGATGATGACGTTGCCCGTCAGGGTCAGGATCATGCTTTCCTGCTCGAGCTTGCCATGGTCTGCCACCAGGTGCCAGGGCTGATCTTCGCTGGTGTGGGCCAGCCAGGCTTCCGGTGATTCCATGGTCGCAAACTGGCGTTGCTCGAACTGCTCGATGCGCGGCGAAGTGACTTCGATCACCTTGCGACCCTGCTCATTGAACGACAGATAGCGGCCCTGTTCAACGAAGCCGTCCGGTCCCTGGTTGCCATCGCCTGACATCCCCGGGGAAACAGGGTCGGGTTGATCGCTTTGCCACATCAGGGTGAGCAGGGCGGCGACCAGCAGTACCAGCAAGGTATTTCTGATTCTCGGCCGGGCGAGCAGGGCGGCAGGAGAGGTCATGAATGGCCTTCCCCCAGGTATTTCTCCAGCGTCTGTTGCAGGCAGCCCCGGGCGGCCAGCAACATATCGCACACTTCCCGCACGGCACCCCGGCCGCCGGCGGTTTCGGTGCAGTGATCCGCATGCCGGCGCACAAACCAGTGGCCGTTGGGCACGGTGATGCCCAGGCCGGCCATACGGATCGCCGCCAGATCCGGAAGGTCGTCACCCATGTAGGCAATTTGTGGCCCCCGGATGCCCAGTTGCTCCGAGAGTTCCTGCAGGGCAACCCGCTTGTCCTCACGGCCCTGGATCAGGTGCCGGATGCCCAGGTCGGTGATCCGCTTTTCGGTCAGAGGTGAGCGGCGCCCGGTAATGACGGCGACCGTGATACCGGCTTCCATGACCTGTTTCAGGCCCAGGCCGTCAAGGATGTTAAAGCCCTTGATTTCATCGCCATTGGCGGTGAAGTACAGGGTGCCATCGCTGAGCACACCATCAACATCCAGGGCCAGCAGCTGAATGTCTGCGGCCTGGTGCAGCAGGTCTTCCGGCCAGTGGGGTACAGTTCCGGCGGTGCTCATCAGATAATCCTCCGCATCAAATAACACCCGCCCGCAACAGGTCGTGCATGTTGATGGCACCCACCAGACGGTTCTGCTCGTCGGTGACCGGCAGGGCGTTGATCTTCATTTCTTCCATGATGTTCAGGGCTTCAGCGGCCAGATGATGGGCCTCAATGGTTTTGCCGTTGTGGGTCATGACATCCCGGATCGGCGTGTTGTGAATGTCCAGGGACTTGTCCAGGGTGCGGCGCAGGTCGCCGTCGGTGAAGATGCCCACCAGATCGCCGTTGTCGCTTACCACCGTGGTCATGCCCAGGCCCTTGCGGGAGATTTCCAGCAAGGCGGCACCCAGATTTGTGTTTTCAGGCACCCTCGGGATCTGCTCGCCGGTGTGCATGATGTCCGACACCCGCAACAGCAGCCGCCGGCCCAGGCTGCCGCCGGGATGGGAGAGCGCAAAGTCTTCAGCGCTGAAGCCCCGGGCTTCCAGCAGCGCGACCGCCAGGGCATCACCCATCACCAGGGTGGCCGTTGTGCTGGAAGTGGGCGCAAGCCCCAGGGGGCATGCCTCTTCCGCCACGCTGATGTCCAGGTTGGCAACGGCTTCCCGGGCCAGGGTGGAGTTTGCGTTGCCGGTCATGCTGATCAGCGGTGCGCCCATGCGTTTGAGCAGTGGGAGAATGGTCAGCACTTCGCTGGTATTACCACTGTTGGAAATGGCAAGTACCACATCCTGGCTGGTGATCATGCCCAGGTCGCCGTGGCTGGCCTCGCCGGGGTGAACAAAAAATGCCGGCGTGCCGGTGCTGGCCAGGGTGGCGGCAATCTTGTTGCCAATATGGCCGGACTTGCCCATTCCGGTGACCACCACCCGGCCGGTGCAGTCCATGATGACGCTGCAGGCCTTCTCGAAGGCATCATCAATGCGCTCCATCAGCGCTTCGATGGCATTCTTCTCGATCTCGATAGCGCGCAGGGCGGCAGTCCGGTACTGGTTGCTCATAGGGCGGCGGGTCCTGGTCCGTGAATCAATGCCGGGCAAGTATATCATTTCATTCAACAGAACTGATGCACGTCATCAGCAGATTTCGCGCTGTGCGGATTGAGCTTGGGCCCGGGTTGTCATACTGTAGCGCATCCATGGAGGTGCTTGCGGGGCAAGATGACAGACTCGACACATATCTCATTGCAGGACGTGGTTTTCAGCCGCTCAGGCCGCAGGATTCTTGACGGTGTAAGCCTGGAAATCCCCAGGGGCCGGGTAACCGCCATAATGGGTCCGAGCGGCACCGGTAAAACGACCCTCCTGAAACTGATCGGCGGGCAGCTTCGTCCGGAGCAGGGCAGAATCCTGGTGGACGGCCAGAACGTGCCGGAGCTGCGTAAAAAAGATCTCTACCGGATGCGCGAGCGTATGGGCATGCTGTTCCAGAGCGGTGCCCTGTTTACCGATCTCAGCGTGTTTGAGAACGTGGCCTTCCCGTTGCGGGTGCACACCGCACTTCCTGAGGACATGATCCGCGATATCGTATTGATGAAGCTGGAGGCGGTCGGCCTGCGGGGAGCCTCACAGTTGATGCCCGCGGAACTGTCAGGCGGTATGACCCGTCGGGTGGCCCTGGCCCGCAGCATCGCAATGGACCCGGAATTGATCATGTATGACGAGCCGTTTGCCGGCCAGGATCCGATTGCCATGGGGGTGCTGGTCAAGCTGATCCGGGATCTGAACAGCTCCATGGGATTGACCAGTGTGCTGGTCTCCCACGACGTGCCGGAATCATTGAGCATCTGTCACTTTGCCTGCATCGTCGCCGATGGCAAGGTGATCGGACAGGGTACCCCCGAGGAGCTGCGTAACCACCCGTCCGAGCGTGTTCAGCAATTCCTGACCGGCCAGCCGGACGGGCCGGTGCCGTTCCATTACCCCGCCCGGGATGCCGCCCTGGAGCTGGGACTGACTGCCGAGGAAAGCCGATGAACGCCATTGCCGCATTGGGCCGCACGGGTCTTGATCTGCTGGCTTCCCTGGGGCGGGCCTCGCAGTTTCTGGGAGCAACCCTGGCAGCGACATCTACCGGACTGGTATCGGGCCGTTTCGGTGTCGGGCTGGGGCTGCTGGTCAGGCAGCTTTACGTGATTGGTGTCTTGTCCCTGGCGATTATTGTCGTATCCGGTCTGTTTATCGGCATGGTTCTGGGATTGCAGGGATATACCATCCTCAGCGATTACGGCTCCGAATCCGCCATCGGGCAGATGATTTCCCTGACCCTGTTGCGTGAGCTGGGTCCGGTGGTAACTGCCTTGCTGTTTGCCGGCCGGGCCGGCTCGGCACTGACCGCAGAAATCGGTTTGATGAAGGCGACCGAACAGCTGTCCAGTATGGAAATGATGGGGGTCGACCCCCTGCGGCGGGTGATTGCACCGCGTCTGTGGGCCGGTTTCTTCGCCATGCCGCTGCTGGCGCTGATTTTCTCGGTGGTGGGTATCTGGGGCGGCATGCTGGTGAGCGTGGAGTGGCTGGGTGTGTTTGAAGGCTCCTTCTGGGGCAATATGCAACAGTCCGTGGAGTTTGGCTCCGATGTCATCAACGGCGTGATCAAGAGCGTGGTATTCGGGCTGGTGTGCACCTGGATTGCCGTTTACCAGGGTTATGACTGTGTACCCACATCCGCCGGCATCAGCAGTGCCACCACCAAGACCGTGGTGTATTCTTCGCTGGCCGTGTTGGGGCTGGACTTTATTCTGACCGCCGTAATGTTCGGCGACTTCTGAGGAGAGGTTAGGAGCATGGGACAACGTACAACCGAAGTGACCGTGGGGCTCTTCATGCTGGCGGGGTTCGCCGCGCTGGTGTTCCTGGCGCTGCAGGTCAGCGGTCTGTCGGCGGCCCAGTCCGGTCCGACCTACACCCTGTATGCCAACTTCAACGATGCCGGCGGCCTGGCCCCCCGGGCAAAAGTGTCCATGGCGGGTGTTACAGTCGGTCGGATTGCGGATATTACCCTTGATAAGGAAAGGTTCCAGGCGCGGGTGGCCATTGAAATCGACCAGACCGTGGATAATATCCCCGCTGACAGCTCCGCAGTAATACGTACATCCGGATTGCTGGGCGAGCAGTACATTGATATATCCGTGGGTGGCGATATGGAATCCCTCAAACCCGGCGACAACTTCTATTCCACCCAGTCAGCGATGAACCTGGAACGGTTGATCAGCAACTTTGCCACCGGCAAGGACTGATGCCCGGATTAAAGACAGTCTGATCTGATTAATGGAGAACAGCATGGTATTACACCGACCTTTCGTACTCTTTTTTGCCCTGGCAGCCATGGTGTTGTCGCTGCCGGCCGCCGCCAACTCCGAAAAAGAGTTGCTCAACTATGTAGACGAGAATACCCAGCGGCTGGTGGATAAGCTCAATGCCGAGCGGGGCCTTTATGAAGAGGATCAGCAGGCTTTCTACCAGAGCATGGAAGAAGAGCTGACCAACTTCGTGGATTTTCGCCGCATCGCCGCCCGGGTGATGGGCCGCTACGCCCGCCAGACCACCCCGGAGCAGCGGGATGAGTTTGTCGCAACCTTCAAGCGCAGCCTGTTCGACAGCTACGCCCAGGCACTGGTCAATGCCGATGATTTCAGCATTGAAGTGAAGGAAGCCCTGATTAACCCCAATAACGATGATCGTGCCTCCGTCACCATGGAAGTGGTCTCTGCCTCCGGTAACCGCTACCCGGTGACTTATTCGATGTACCGCAATGATGAAGGTCGCTGGTTGATGGAGAATGTCATCGTAGAGGGGGTGAATGTGGGTCTTGCCTTCCGGGACCGGTTTGCCCAGGAAATGGAAGAGAATGGCGGTGACATCCAGACCGTGATTGATAACTGGAGCGGTGCGGTGGAATCCCTCGAAGTCGGCAAGGAAGAGTCCGAATCGTGAAACCCGATGTGCAGCTGGAGAACGGTTGCCTGCGGGTGACAGGCGACATTGATCCGGAAACCGTGGTCGCGGTGCGTCGCCTCGGCGAAACCCTGATCGCGCAGGATTCCGGTGAGCTGGAAGTGGATCTCTCCGGTCTGGGAGCCGCCCACAGCGTGGTGCTGTCATTGTTGCTGTGCTGGGCGAGGCACGCCCGCGCCCGCCAGATGTCCCTGGTATTCACCGGTGCCAGCGAGCGGTTGCGCTCCCTGGCCGCGCTGAGCGGCCTGCAGCACCACCTCAAGGGTATGGCCTGACTCTCGGCTGACCGGCTGCCGGGCCGTTAACTTTGCTCCATACTTTGCCCTTTCGTTTACCCCGCGGCTGACCCGGGCCGCGTAATTGGGTACAATCCCGCCCCTGATTTTTGCAAATTCCCGAGGATCGTTTTATGGACCCCACCGAAGTTGCCGAGCTGGTCCGGCAGGAAATGCCGGAGTGCCAGGTAGAGGTACAGGTCGATGGTAACCACTACATGGTGGTTGTTGTCGGCGAGGTCTTCGAAGGCCTGTCCACCATCAAGCGTCAGCAGATGATCAACAAGGCACTGTTCCACAAAGTGATGGACGGTACCATCCACGCCCTGCATCCGAAGGCCTTTACACCGGCCGAGTGGGCCGAACGCCAGGGCTGAGCCCGGCAGACAACAGGAAGAATACAGTGGATAAATTATTGATCAGGGGCCGCAAGCCGCTGAACGGGGAAATCCGGATTTCCGGAGCCAAGAACTCGGCGCTGCCGATCCTCGCGGCCACGCTGCTGGCGGACGAGCCGGTGACCGTTGGCAACCTGCCGCATCTCAACGACATCACCACCATGATCGAGCTGCTCGGTCGTATGGGCGTGGAGTTGATGATCGACGAAAAGATGAGTGTGGAAATTCACGCCAACACCATCAAGCACACCCACGCGCCCTACGAGCTGGTCAAGACCATGCGCGCGTCGATCCTGGTGCTGGGGCCTCTGGTGGCTCACTTCGGCGAAGCGGAAGTCTCATTGCCCGGTGGCTGTGCCATCGGCAGCCGGCCGGTCAACCTGCACATCCACGGCCTGGAGCAGATGGGTGCGGACGTGCGGGTAGAAAACGGCTACATCAAGGCCAAGTCCAACGGCCGCCTGAAAGGGGCGCATATCTTCCTGGATACCGTCACCGTCACGGGTACTGAAAACCTGATGATGGCGGCTGCCCTTGCGGAAGGCAAAACCGTACTGGAGAACGCCGCCCGGGAACCGGAAGTGGTGGACCTGGCGGAATGCCTGATCGCCATGGGTGCCGATATTCGCGGTCATGGTACGGCTACCATCGAGATCCACGGCGTGGAACGCCTGCACGGTTGCCACTACGACGTATTGCCTGACCGGGTTGAAACCGGCACCTACCTGGTTGCCGCTGCCGCTACCGGTGGCAAGGTGAAGCTCAAGGATACCCGGGAAGACCTGCTGGAAGCGGTACTGCTCAAGCTGGAGGAGGCCGGTGCCCACATCGAGTGCGGCAAGGACTATATTGCCCTGGACATGAAAGGCAACCGCCCGAAAGCCGTCAGCCTGCGCACCGCGCCTTATCCCGCGTTCCCCACGGATATGCAGGCCCAGTTTGCAGCGATGAATGCCGTCGCCGAAGGCACCGGCACTATCGTGGAAACGGTGTTCGAAAACCGCTTCATGCACTTGCAGGAACTGATCCGCATGGGTGCGGATATTACCCTGGAGGGTAACGCAGCCATCATAAAAGGTGTGGATCATCTGACCGGGGCACCGGTCATGGCGACCGACCTGCGGGCCTCGGCCAGTCTGGTCATTGCCGGGCTGGTGGCAGAGGGCGATACCATCGTTGACCGTATCTACCACATCGACCGTGGCTACGAATGTATCGAAGAGAAACTGCAGTTACTGGGTGCCAGCATACGCCGCCTGCCGGCCTGACACCCGACAACCGGAAGGAATCATGACAGACTCCATCACCATCGCATTATCCAAGGGCCGAATCCTGGACGAGACCCTGCCGCTGCTGAAAGAAGCCGGCATAGAGCTTGTGGATGACGTAAAGAAATCCCGCAAACTGGTCTTCCCCACCACGGATCCGGCCGTCCGGGTACTCATCATCCGCGCCACGGACGTGCCCACCTATGTGGAATACGGCGGCGCTGACCTCGGTGTCACCGGTAAGGACGTGCTGATGGAGCACGGCGGCGACGGACTCTACGAACCGCTGGACCTGAACATCTCCCGCTGCCGCCTGATGACCGCCGGCCCGAAGGGCGAAACCCCGCCCGCCGGCCGCATCCGCGTGGCCACCAAGTTCGTCAACCTGGCGCGCCGCTACTACGCCGCCAAAGGCCGCCAGGCGGATATCATCAAGCTGTATGGGGCGATGGAGTTGGCTCCTATCCTGGGGCTGGCGGATGAAATTGTCGACATCGTGGATACTGGTAATACCCTGAAAGCCAATGGCCTGGAGCCCCGGGATCTGATCGAAAACATCAGCTCGCGGTTGGTGGTGAATCGGGCTTCGATGAAAATGAAGCACGGCAAGTTGAATCCGATCATCGAGCAGATGGCTGCGGCGGTTGAGCGTCGTCGGCACGGCTGAGTTCTCTATATCGGAGTCCGCTGCCCCTGGTTTGCGGTTTGGCCAGACGCACTTTTTGCTGCTTTTGAGACGCGCCACTGGTGGGGGAGGGGCTTTCCAAAACACGCCCGTAAACCCATCCCTGGGGGGCTCGGGCGCAGCCATCCCTGGCTGCTTACGGTTTTGGAAAGCCCCTCCCCCACCAGTGGCGCTGACTCGGAGATGCTGAGGGAAGTGCTGGCTGGGAGTTACCGCTCTGTTCGCTTCGCCGTTAACGCAAGCCGGATAAAGCGGTATACCCCAAAAGCCTGATCGCCACTGATGTGTGGTCCCCCTTTCCAAAACCGTCTCTGGCCATGGATGGCCAGAGCCGAGCCCTACATGGACGTACTTGCGGGCGTGTTTTGGAAAGGGGGACCACACAGCAGTGGCAGACACCGAGCCTCGCAGGCTAGGAGCCCGAGGGCAGCCCCAAAAGCCTCAGGTTAGTAAGCCCGAGGGAAACACCAAACAACGGCATAGCGGAAGCCTATAAAACAACCGTGTATCATATGGAACCAACCCAAAACCGAAAGCAAACCCGGGAACAGGATCAATGACAAACGCAAGCATCAAACGCCTGACCGCCTCCGACGCGGACTTCAATGCTGAACTCGATCGCCTGCTGGCATGGGACGATAGCGTGGATCAGCAGGTGAATGAATCGGTGCGTCATATCCTGCATCAGGTGAAAACCCGTGGCGATGCCGCCGTGCTGGAGTTTACCGAGAAGTTTGACCGGCTGGCGGTTTCTTCCGTGGCGGAGCTGGAGATGAGTTCCGAGCGGTTGCAGCAGGCTCTGGCGGCGATTCCGGCGGATCAGCGGGAGGCGCTGGAGAAGGCCGCGGATAGGGTGCGCTCTTATCACGAGAAACAGCTGGCTCCGTCCTGGCAGTATGAGGACGAAGATGGCACGTTGCTGGGGCAGAAGGTAACTCCGCTGGACCGGGCCGGCTTGTACGTGCCCGGTGGCAAGGCGGCATATCCATCGTCTGTGTTGATGAATGCCATTCCCGCCAAGGTGGCCGGGGTTGGTGAAGTGATTATGGTCGTGCCCACACCGGATGGTGTGGTGAACGACATGGTGCTGGCCGCGGCTGCGATTGCCGGGGTGGATCGGGTGTTCACCGTGGGCGGGGCGCAGGCTGTGGCGGCGCTGGCGTATGGAACCGAGACGATTCCGCCGGTGGACAAGATTGTCGGGCCTGGCAATATTTTTGTGGCCACCGCCAAGCGGGAAGTGTTCGGCGTGGTGGGTATCGACATGATTGCCGGGCCGTCCGAAATTCTGGTGATCTGTGACGGTCAGACCGATCCAGACTGGATCGCCATGGACCTGTTCTCCCAGGCCGAGCACGACGAACAGGCCCAGAGCATCCTGATCAGTCCGGACAAGGCCTTCCTGGATGCCGTGGAGCAGAGCATCGCCAAGCTGCTGCCCACCATGGAGCGTTCGGAGATTATTGCTACCTCCATGACCGATCGTGCGGCGCTGATTCACGTGACGGACCTGAAGCAGGCTGCCGAGGTGTCCAACCGCATCGCGCCGGAACACCTGGAACTTTCCGTGGAAGATCCGCAGGCAATGCTCGATGGCATTCGTCACGCCGGAGCCATCTTCATGGGACGTTATACCGCCGAGGCGCTGGGTGACTACTGTGCAGGTCCGAATCACGTACTGCCGACCTCCGGCACGGCGCGGTTCTCGTCACCTCTGGGCGTTTACGACTTCCAGAAGCGGTCCTCACTGATCGGCTTCACATCGCAGGGTGCAGATCGCATGGGGCGTGTCGCCTCGGTACTTTCACGCGGCGAAGGGTTGACCGCCCACGCACGTTCCGCGGAATACCGAATCAAAGACTGACCGGAATGGCTGTATTAGCTGGAGCAGATAACCCATGAGCAAATTCTGGAGTCCGTTGGTTAACGAGCTGAAGCCCTACGTACCGGGCGAGCAGCCGAAAATGGCCAATCTCGTCAAACTGAACACCAACGAAAACCCCTTTGGCCCCTCGCCGAAAGTGATAGAAGCCATCCAGGCAGAGCTGAACGACAACCTGCGCCTGTATCCGGATCCCGAAGGCGAGGTGCTCAAGCAGACCCTGGCGGACTACCACAAGGTTCGCCCGGAGCAGGTGTTCCTGGGCAACGGCTCCGACGAAGTGCTGGCCCACATCTTCCACGGCCTGTTCCAGCACGGCAAACCGGTGCTGTTCCCGGATGTCACCTACAGCTTCTATCCCGTCTACTGCGGTCTCTACAAGATCGAGGGCAGGGCGGTACCGCTGAACGACAGCTTTGAAATCAACCCGGACGATTTCACCGGTCCCAATGGCGGCATCATCTTTCCCAACCCCAATGCGCCAACGGGGCGCTTCCTGGGCCTGGAGCACGTGGAAACTATCCTCAGAAACAACCCGGACAGCGTTGTGGTGGTGGATGAAGCCTACGTCGACTTCGGCGGCGACTCCGCCATCACCCTGGTCGACCGCTACCCGAATCTACTGGTCACCCAGACTCTCTCAAAGGCCCGCTCCCTTGCAGGTCTGCGGGTTGGCTTCGCCGTTGGCCATGAAGACCTGATCGAAGCCCTGAACCGGGTGAAAAACAGCTTCAACAGCTACCCCCTGGACCGCCTGGCCCTGGCGGGTGCAAAAGCGGCGTATGAAGACGAGGCCTGGTTCCGGAAATGCTGCGATGGTGTCATCAGCGAGCGCGAACGGGTTTCGTTAGAGCTGGAGACTCTCGGTTTTGAGGTGCTGCCTTCGACGGCAAACTTCGTGTTCGCGCGGCATGGTTCCGTGGGCGGTGCCGAACTGGCCTCCGGCCTGCGGGAGCAGGGGATTATCGTCCGCCACTTCGACAAACCACGGATTTCGGAGTTTCTGCGGATTACCATCGGTACTCCCGAGCAGAATGATGCCCTCATTGCCGGGGTTCGTTCGTTGGTATCCTGAGGCTTGGTTCGTGCCCTCCGGCTTGTAGTCTGCTGGGTTTGGTGCCGGGGCACGGTGCGGGGAGGGCTTTCCAAAACACGCCCGTGAACCCACCCCCGGTCGCCGCACCAAAACTCTCAGGCCAAACCAGAAGCCGGACCAAAAACACAGAGGACCAAAACCATGGCAACCAGATCAGACATCATGCGGCAAATGGAAACCTGGCTGGAGCCGGACAACTTCCAGGATTATTGCCCCAATGGCCTGCAGGTCGAAGGCACGGACGAAGTGAAAACCGTGGTCAGCGGAGTCACCGCCACCCGCGCCCTGATTGAAGCGGCCATTGAAGCCGATGCCGACATGATACTGGTCCACCATGGATACTTCTGGAAAGGCGAAGATCAGCGGATTCAGGGCATGAAGAAAGAACGCCTGCGCCTGCTGATCGAAAACAACATCAACCTCGTTGCCTTCCACCTGCCTTTGGACGACCACCCGGAATACGGCAATAACCGTCAGTTAGCCGATGTACTGGGGATTCGGAATCCACGACCACTGGGTGGTCTGGTATGGGAAGGGGAACTGGAAGAAGCCATGTCGCCGGAAGCGTTTTCCAAACACCTGGCGCGGCAACTACATCGCACGCCGCTATGGGTAGGCGAGGGCGCGGAGACTATCAAGCGGGTGGGCTGGTGCACCGGTGCTGCGCAAGGGTTTATCGGCAAGGCCCTGGAAGCCGGGCTGGATGCGTATGTAAGCGGGGAGATTTCAGAGCCGACCACCCATACGGCAAGGGAAGAAGGCATCCATTACTTCGCCGCCGGCCACCATGCCACCGAACGCTACGGTGTGCAGGCACTGGGTGAAGCCCTGGCGAGGGAATTCGGCATCACCCATCGTTACATCGACTGCGACAACCCGGTGTAAATCGGGGGCGGGGGTTATGCCTTGGCGCTTTCCCCGCTCTCCAGTCCGAAGTCTTCAGACAGAGTGCCCTTTTCTTCCGGGTCTTTCTTTGGCGCATAGTCCCGGGGCGGTTCAAGGCCCTCGCCGGAGGAATCGGTCAGGCGGGAGCGGGCCCTGTCCCGTTCCAGCTCGTCCAGCCAGTCTTCGTCGTTACAAAGCCGGTTTGCCCCCCGGGCCATGTGTTCGTTCACATCCCGGTAGGTGTCGCTCAGCCTGCGCATCAGATCCGCAGACTCCATAAAGTGCTCGTTCACCTGGGCCTGGTAGCGGGTGTATTCGTTCCGCAATTCCTCGATCTGCTGCTCGGTCCGGCGCTGTTTCAGGGTCGGCCCCTGGCCGGAACGGCCGATCAGCAGCCCGATTACCAGTCCGATTGCCAATGCTACAGCGGCTGCAATAATCAGGTTGGTCATAAGTCTGGTTGTCCTTTACGTTGGATAGCCCGGAGGCTTGAGTATAACGCCGATTGTTGGTCCCGCCCATGGGGGTGGTGTGAGCCAATCGTCTTATTGCTGTGCCGGTGTACGGTTTTACTTGGGTTGGCCCTCGGAGTTCGGGGGAGGGGCGCTGTCGGGTAGGCCTTTGCAGAACACGCCCGTAAACCCATCCCTGGGGGGCTCGGGCGCAGCCATCCATGGCTGCTTACGGTTCTGCAAAGGCCTACCCGACACCACCCTTTCGGTCTTCTTGGCAGGCTTATCCGGAAGTTGCGGTTACTTTGCCAGCGTTATCACCCGGGTTTCTGAGGTCGGTCAGGGAGGGGCTTTCCAAAACCGTGGAGGGCCAGGGATGGCCCGACCCGAGCCCTACATGGACGTACTTGCGGGCGTGTTTTGGAAAGCCCCTCCCTGACCGGCCCTGGCACCACAGTCGAAGGCTGGAAGGGGCGCAGGCACCAAAGCCAGATCACGAACCATGGCGAAAAAAGCCAAAATCGGCGACAATACGCCGCCGTCGAAAACCTACACTACGTCGGGAATTGCCGCAAATGACCGAACAGCAGTCCAGTTCAATGACCCCCTGGGAACGATACCAGCAAGACCTCCAGCGCCCCGAGTTTCATCGGGATGCCGCCCAGGAAGATGCCGTGCGCAGGTTGCAGGCCATGTACGACAAACTGGTCGAGGCAGAGCAGGCCGAGCAGAAGAAGCTGGTCAAGCTCAAGAAGAAGCTCAAAAAGGGTAAAATCAAGCCCATCAAGGGGCTCTACTTCTGGGGCGGCGTGGGTCGAGGCAAGACCTACCTGATGGACACCTTCTATGAAGCTCTGCCGTTTGACCGCAAGATGCGGGTTCATTTTCACCGCTTCATGCAGCGGGTGCACGCCGAGCTGAAAACCCTCAAGGGTGAGAAGAACCCCCTCGAAACCGTGGCAGCGCGTTTTGCCCGTGAGGCACGGGTTATCTGTTTTGATGAGTTTTTTGTATCCGACATCGGCGATGCCATGATCCTTGCCACGTTAATGGACGAACTGTTCAGCCGGGGTGTCTCGCTGGTGTGCACTTCCAACATTGTGCCGGATGGTCTTTACAAGGATGGTCTGCAGCGGGCGCGTTTCCTGCCCGCGATTGACCTGGTCAAAGAACACACCGACGTGGTGAATGTGGATGGCGGTGTGGACTACCGGCTGCGGACGTTGGAGCAGGCGGAGCTTTACCACTTCCCGCTGGATGATCAGGCCGATGTCAGTCTTCAGCACAGTTACGACAGCCTGGCAGTAGAGGCAGGCTGTCATGGGCTGGATCTGGATATCAACGGGCGGAAGATGAAGGCGGTTTGTCATTCTGATGATGTGGTGTGGTTCGATTTCAGAACCCTCTGCGACGGCCCGCGCAGCCAGAACGACTACATCGAACTGGCCCGGGAATTCCACGCAGTGATCGTCAGCAACGTCCCGGTCATGGGCAAGGACACCGACGACCAGGCCCGGCGGTTCATTAACATGGTGGATGAATTCTACGACCGGAATGTCAAGGTCATCATGTCCGCCGAGGCGGCCATTACCGACCTGTATAAAGGTGGTCGTTTGAGCTTCGAATTCGAGCGTACTGAATCCCGGCTACTGGAGATGCAGTCGAGGGAATATCTGGAAGCGCCGCATAAGCCGTAAAAGAGTTTTCAGTGCCCTTCCGTGGATTCAGTGGCAAATCAATCAAACACAAACGAGAGGTTAATCAATGAGTCAGGACAACGTAGTCATCGTCAGCGGTGTGCGCACCCCCATGGGCGGGTTCATGGGCAGTCTGGCCCCGGTATCGGCACCGGAACTGGGTGCCATTTCCATTGCCGAGGCGGTGAAGCGCGCAGGCCTGCAGCCAGCGGATATCCAGGAAGTGATCATGGGTAACGTCCTGCCCGCAGGTCTGAAACAGGGCCCGGCCCGTCAGGCCATGCGTAAGGCAGGACTGCCGGACAGCACTGGTGCCACCACCATCAACAAGCTGTGTGGCTCCGGTATGAAAGCCACCATGTTCGCCCATGACCTGATCAAGGCTGGCAGCAACGACATCATGGTTGCCGGTGGTATGGAAAGCATGTCCAACGCACCGCACATCCTGCTGGGCGCACGCCAGGGCTATCGCATGGGCCCGGGCCAGGCTCCCCAGGACCACATGTTCCTGGATGGTCTCGAAGATGCCGAAACCGGTCGCCTGATGGGCTCCTTCGCCCAGGAAATGGCGGACAAGAAAGGTTACACCCGGGAAGAAATGGACGAATACGCCATCCGCTCCCTGACGCGCGCCAAGAAAGCCATCGAAGACGGCGTGCTGAAAGATGAAATCATCCCGGTCACCGTCAAAACCCGTAAAGGCGAAGTGGTTGTGGAAGACGACGAACAGCCCCACGCGGCCAACATCGAAAAAATCCCCAGCCTGCGCCCGGCCTTCTCCAAAGACGGAACCGTCACCGCCGCCAACGCCTCGTCCATCTCCGACGGTGCGTCCGCGTTGGTCCTGATGCGCGAATCCGAAGCCGAAAAACGCGGCCTCAAACCCCTCGCCCGCATCGTCGGCCACAGCACCCAGTCCCAACACCCCAGCGAATTCACCTGCGCTCCGGTAGGTGCCATCGAAACCCTGCTGGGCAAAACCGGCTGGAGCAAAGACGACGTAGACCTGTTCGAAATCAACGAAGCTTTCGCCATGGTCGCCATGATGCCCATCAAAGAACTCGGCCTCGACCCGGAAAAAGTCAACATCCACGGCGGTGCCTGCGCCCAGGGCCACCCGGTAGGCTCCACCGGCTCCCGCCTGCTGGTAACCCTGATGCATGCCCTCAAACGCCAGGGCAAAACCAAAGGCCTGGCAGCCTTGTGCATCGGCGGTGGCGAGGCAACTGCGATGGCGATCGAAATGTTTTAAGAAAAGAGTGGGATCTAGGCTGCCGGTGAGACTTATTGCCGGAGTCTGGGTCGCGAAGAGGCCGGGTCGCCTCTCCAAAACCGTCTCTGGCCATGGATGGCCAGAGCCGAGCCCTACAGGGATGTATTCACGGGCGTGTTTTGGAGAGGCGACCCGGCCTCTTTGCGTTGCACCCAATCCACATGCTTGCCACGCCAAGTCCAACCCATTACAAACTGGTTGCCTCCCAAATTCTCGACTATAGTGACTGAGTGCGAGGAACCGGCGGTATGATTCAAAATCATACTTTTGACTGATCAAAGCGCCCGACGGCGTTCGCTATAGTGCAACCATCACGAAGCACTGTGCATGAAGCCTCCAAAATCGTGAACACCAATAATCAGAGCAGCGCTCAGAACAACAATGGAGTAGCCTTCCAATGACAAGAAAAACTCATCAGTGGCAGCAGTGGACCAAATTGCCGCTGGCCGTTGCAGTGGCGGCCGGCATCTCGGGCCAGGCACAGGCCCTTTCGTTTTATATGGGCGATGTGGAAGCATCCCTCGATACCACCCTATCCGCCGGTGCCTCCTGGCGAGTTGAGGACCCCGACCGCAGACTGATCTCCAAAGGTAACCTGGGACCCGAGTATGCCCCCGGTGGTGATCCGGCGCTGGCGAACGTCGGTGGTTCCAGTAACAACTACGACGACGGCAACCTGAACTTCGAGAAGGGCGACACCGTTTCCAAGATCGTCAAGGGCACCACCGACCTGCTCCTGAATTACAACGTCGACAGCGACTTGCTGACCCGTGTCGGCGGTTTCGTCCGTGGCCGTTACTGGTACGACTTTGAACTGAAAGACGAAAACCGTGCGGTGGATTTCGTTGGGCAACGCCGTGAACTGAACCCGGAAGCAAAAGACAACGCCTCCGGTGGTGAATTCCTTGATGCTTACATCTTCACCGACTGGTACATCGGTAACGTACCTGTCAGCGCCCGTTACGGTAAGCAGGTGGTGAGCTGGGGTGAGAGCACCTTCATCCAGGGCGGCATCAACACCATTAACCCGGTCGACGTTCGGGCCATCCGCGCGCCGGGTGCCGAGCTGAAAGACGCACTGTTGCCGGTGGAAATGTTCTACATGTCTGCGGGTGTGACCGAAAACATCACCCTGGAAGGCTTTGTGCAGGCAGACTGGGAACCGGTCCGCCCTGACGACTGTGGCACTTTCTTCTCCACCAATGACTTTGCACCAGACGGTTGTGGCCCTGTACTGCTGGCCGGTCAGCTGTCTGATTCCCAGGCCTATGCCCAGGGATTCATCTCTCCCCGTGAAGCAGACCGTGAGGCGGATGCCAAAGACCAGTTCGGTGTGGCCATGCGCTGGTACGTGCCGGCCCTGAACGACTCCGAGCTTGGCTTCTACTACATCAAGTACAACAGCCGTCTTCCTTATGTCAGCGGTGCAGTTAAGGAAGAGGGTGAGCGATTCCCGACTTATTACATCGAGTATCCGGAAAACATCAACCTGTACGGTGTCAGTATTGCGACTACCACCCCGGGTGGCTGGTCGCTGGGTGCTGAATACAGCTTCCGGGATAATCTGCCACTGCAGTGGAACGCATTCGAACTGATTTATGGCGGTCTTCAGCTGGAAAACCCTGTCGATGGTAGTGATGTGAGCTTGCTCCAGCAGCAGGTCATGGATCAGACAGGAAAAACGGCCAAAGAGCTGCAGGGCGAATCGACGCAGGGCTACGATCGCTTCAACGTATCCCAGGCCCAGTTCACCCTGGTCAAGTTCTTCGACCAGATCATGGGTGCCAGCCGGATGTCTTTCATCACGGAGTTCGGTGCCACCTATGTGCACGATCTGCCGGATTATGATGATGCCCGTTATGGCCGCTCTGGTAACTTTGGCATTGGTCCGGTGATATCAGCTAATGGCGTGGATGCGTGCGGTGGTTTGGGAGAAAACTCACTCAACATCAACCCCAGCTACTGCACCAACGACGGTTTCACCACTTCCTTCTCCTGGGGCTACCGCGCCCGCTTTGTGTGGGACTACCTGAACGCCTTCTCCGGCGTGAACCTGTTCCCGCAGCTTTCCTGGAGCCACGATGTGAAGGGCTATGCCCCGCAGCCGGGTGGCAACTTCAACGAAGGCAGCAAAGCAATCGGTCTGTCCCTGAAAGCCGTATATCAGAACTCGATTTCCGCCGATATCGGCTACACCAATTTCTTTGGTGGCAAACCGTTTAACGAAAGAACCGACCGGGACTTTGTGTCTGCGAGTGTGTCCTACTCCTTCTGACCCGGAAATGCTCATTAACGAGGTATAACTGATGAAGCTGAACAAGAAACTACTGGCTACCGGATTGCTCTCCGCAACACTGTTTGCGAGCAATGCCTGGGGCGCAGTTTCTGCGGACGAGGCAGCCAAACTGGGCGACACCCTCACGCCCATGGGTGCCACCAAGGCCGGCAATGGCGGTGAAATCCCGGCCTGGGACGGTGGTCTGAGCGAGCCACCGGCTGCCTACAAAGGTGACCAGATCTACGTCAACCCGTTTGCGGGTGAAGAGCCTCTGTTCACCATTGACCAGAGCAATGTGGATCAGTACGCAGACAAGTTGTCTCCCGGTCAGGTTGCGATGATCAATAACTACCCGGATTACAAGATTCCGGTGTACAAGACCCATCGCACATCCACCTATCCCCAGGATGTCATGGAGCAGACCGTGGAAAATGCCACGGATGTGGAGCTGATCAAGGGTGGCAACGGTCTGGGTAACTACCAGAGCGGCACGCCGTTCCCGATTCCTCAAGCGGGTGTGGAAGCAATCTGGAACCACATCACCCGGTATCGTGGCGGCTCACTGAAGCGGAATATTGCTCAGATGACACCGACGGCCGATGGTAACTTCAGCGCGGTAAAATTTACCGATGAGCTGACCTACCGTACCGCATTGCAGGATTATGATCCGGAAGAAGATGCGAACGTGCTGTTTTTCTTCTTGCAGAGGATTACGGCTCCATCGCGTCTGGCGGGTAACGTCCTGCTGGTTCACGAAACCATCGACCAGGTTGCCGAGCCCCGCCGTGCGTGGGTATACAACGCCGGTCAGCGTCGTGTTCGTCGCGCACCCCAGGTTGCCTATGACGGACCGGGTACCGCGTCTGACGGTATGCGTACCTCAGACAACCTGGATATGTTCAACGGTGCGCCGGATCGCTACAACTGGGAGATCATTGGCAAGAAGGAAATGTACATTCCGTACAACTCCTACGAGTACCTCAGTCGCGACCTGTCATACGATGACATCATCAAGGCCGGCCACGTGAATCAGGATTACGCTCGTTATGAGCTGCACCGTGTATGGCACGTGCGCGCTACCTTGAAAGAAGGCGAGCGCCACGTCTATGCCCGCAGGGACTTCTACATTGATGAGGACTCCTGGCAGGCATCTGTGATCGATCATTACGATGGTCGCGGAGAGCTGTGGCGCGTGGCGGAAGGTCACACTGTGCAGTTCTATGATGTGGACGTTCCCGGTTATGCCTTTGAGGTTCTGTACGACCTGCTGTCCGGTCGCTACCTGGCCCTGGGCCTGACCAACGAAGAAAACAACCCCTACGAGTTTGGCGTGGAGCGTACTTTCCGCGACTATACTCCGGGCGCGCTGCGTCGGGCCGGTACCCGGTAACCGGAGCAGTGATCAGAGACGGCGGGCCAATGGCCCGCCGTTTTTGTTTGTGGGGCCATTATTTTGCACGATCCCGGCCTTTCGTTTACTCTCGGTGCATCGAAACAGAGGTACCAAGAGGCGAGCCGGTTGAATTCCATCAAACACAACGCTGCGGCCAACGACGAGATTCACGGTAACGGGGCGGAACGTCCCGGTGAGCTGGTGTTGGGCCTGTTAAAGCACCGGATTCGTCCGTGCAGCGATGTGCTGTCCGAGACCGAGCGGTATATTCCCAGACCCCGACTGGACAAGCGTCTGTCCGAGGCGTTGCGTCCCCGCCGTATTCTTCATCTTGAAGCCCCTTCCGGTTTTGGCAAAACCGTTGCCATGGCCGCTGCCGTGGGCAGTGCTGGTGCTGCTGATCAACAAGCCTTTCGCATCGTGCTGTCGGACCGGGAGAGCGATCCTTCCCGCTTGCTGGCTTTGCTGCAACTGGTGCTGGGAGATGACAATGCTCCCGAGCGGGATGCCAGCCAGGGGTGCCTGGCCGATCGCCTGAGCCTGTTGCTTGCGGGATCTCCGTGGCAGCAGCCGGAACGCGCCGGTGTGTTGGTGCTGGATAACCTGGAGGCAATTACCAGTGCCGGCTCTCTCAATCTGATTCAGCAGCTGGCGGAGGAGTTACCCGCCGCCATGGCTCTGGGGCTTTGCTCACGGGGTGCGGTGCGGCTCGAGACCCATCGGCTGGAACTGCAGGATCGTTACCTCAGGGTCGGGGCGCAAAGTCTCGCCATGACCCGTGACGAGGTACGGGCGTTTTTTGACGTGCAGCTCCGGGAAAACCGCATGACCTCGGTCGCTACCGAAAACCTGTATTCCCTGACCGAGGGCTGGCTGACACCTCTGGCACTTTACCGTCGGGAGCTGGCGCACTCCGCGGCACCCCGTGGAAAAATCCAGGAAACCGCCACGGTACAACGGTTTATCAGGGACACGGTATTAGGCAATTGCACCCCGGGGCAAATCCGGGCATTGCGGGTAATGTCAGAGTTGGACGAGATCTCTGACGAACTGTACCTGGCTCTCACCACGCCGGATACCAGTACTGGCTGGTTGCCTTCAGAGGCATCAGAGGCGGGCATTCCGTTGATACCGTTACCCGCCGCCGGGGCCTGGTACCGCTTCAATCCCCTGGTGCAGGCGTTTCTCTCCCAGCCAACACTCGCCGATCGGGAGCAGCGGTATCTGACTGCGAGTCGCTGGTTCTATCGCCAGGAGCGGTTTGCAGAGGCGTTGCGTTATGCCCTGCTCAGTGGCGACATGGAGGAAGTGCTGAATATCACCTCGCGGGATTCCGAGGCCCTGTTGCTGGGGCAGGATACCGCCTCGCTGCTTGAGCTGCGCCGAAAGCTGCCCGTGGGACTCGTTGAGAAAAGCCCCCGCCTGCGTATTGTTTATGCCTGGGTGCATGCCATCGGTGGCCAGTACAGGCAGGCGGAACACCTGATTGAAGGGCTGGAGCCCGATACTGAATTGATGGCAAGCCGCCTGAGCGCGCTAAAGGCCTTTATCCTGCGGGGGCGGGGCTATATGAGCACCGCCATCGAAGAGGCGGATCGTGCCCTGGCCAGTGAAGAGCTGTCGACCCAGGGTAAGCTGGTATCCCGACTGGTTAAGAGCAGTGCCTTGTGCGCCGCCGGACGTTACGGTGACGCGCGGGAATCGAACCGGGAAGCCTCACGGCTGGCCAGGGAAGCAGGAGACCCGGGCTCTGAAGCCCTGGCCGTATATGGCCACGCCCGTATCGAACTTGGCAAAGGCAGTCTGCATTACGCCCGACAGTTGTTACAGACTGCGTTGGACACCGCGCTGCAGGAGTTCACCGGCCCGGCCCGGGTGGGAGCAACCCGCCTGCAACTCAATCTGGCATTGATTCTCTGGCATCAGGGTCAGGTGGAGCAGGCGGATCAGCTGTTGATTGATTGTATCCGCGAGACTGAGCAGAACCGGGATCTTGGTCTGTTATTGGCACTGGTGCTGCGGGGTGTACTGGCCCGGGATCAGCGCCGGGTGGAAGATGCCTTTGCCTGGATTGGCCATGCCGAGCGGATCACGCAGGCCTGGCAGGTGGACGCAGACGTGTATCAGCCCGTATTGGAGGGTCTGAAAGCCAGCTGCTGGCTGGTCAAGGGGCAGAGCGAAAGCGCCTGGCAGGCCCTGGTGCGCCTGCGTGACTTCAGGGACAGGCAGCTATCGCCGGAACTGTTCCCCATGTTGCAGCGGCTGATCGACTTTCAGGAAGTTCGAATCCTTCTGGCGGCAGGAGACCTGGATGGCGCGGCCAGGTGCATCAACGGCCTCAAGCAGTTCAAGCGGGTGTCGTTGCCGATGACGGTACACCTTACGTTGCTGGAAGCGTTGTTGGCGTGGCATCGCAAGACATCGCCGGCGAAGGTGAGGGAACTGGTGTCCGCGGCCATTGAGGAGGCTGCGTCAGAGCACTTTGTCAGCCCGTTTGCTGACATGATTGCGGATCTGTCCGAGCCGATGCAGAAGGTGCTGCCAACCCTGCCGGCAACGGATTTCACCCGCCACCTGGCGGAACTGTTTGGCATCCAGCTTTCCCGGCCGGATGCGCCCCAACTGGCAGAGCCCATCAGTGACCGTGAATTTGCGGTGCTGGAACTGATTGCCCAGGGGCATTCCAACCAGGCGATTGCCGATCAGTTACATATTTCCCTGCACACGGTGAAAACCCATGCCCGGCGTATCAACGCCAAGCTGGAGGTGAAGTCCCGTACCCAGGCCATCGTGCGTGCCCGGGAGCTGGGACTTCTGCAGGGATAATCACCCCTCAGCCAGGATGCTCTCGATGCGCTGGTCCTTCTCCTGCCAGAGTCCGGTCACCCAGGCCTGGAATTCCTTGCGGATCTCACGGTCGTCCTCGTAGTTCATTCCGAGGAACTTTTCCGGCACCTCACGGGTGCGGATATCGATCGTGATACGGCGAATCCGCCCGCAGATATAGTCCCAGAAGCCGCCCACGCCATCCGGGTACACAATGGTGACATCGAGCATGGTATGGATCATCTCGCCCATGGCACCGAACACAAAGGCGGTTCCGCCGGCTCTGGGTTTGAGCAGGTGTTTGTAGGGGGAGTTCTGGCGTTTATGCTTGGCCGGGGTGAAGCGGGTGCCTTCCATGAAATTGAAAATGGTCACCGGGGTATAGCGGAACTTTTCGCAGGCGGCCTGGGTAGCGGCAATATCTTTGCCCTTCAGGTCCGGGCGTTTGGCGATCTGCTCCTTGGTGTGGCGGTGCATGAACGGAAAGTCCAGTGCCCACCAGGCAACCCCCAGTAGCGGCACCCAGATCAGTTCCTTCTTCAGGAAGAACTTGAGCAGTGGTACCTTGCTGTTCAGCACATACTGAATGGCGGGGATGTCTGCCCAGCTCTGGTGGTTGCAGGTCACAAAATACCAGTGCTTGCGGCTCAGTTCACTGGCACCGCGCACATCCCATTCCACCTTGTGGAACAGTTCCATCATACGGTTGTTAAAGCCGATCCAGATGTAAGCGATGCTATTCAGGATGACGGTGCACCCTTTGCGCACCGGGGTCACCGGGATGATCAGCTTTACCAGGGCGAACAGGAGCAAGATGGGGAGCAGGATCAGGGTGTTGGCCAGAATCAGCGATGCTGCGAGCGTACCTTTCAGGGGCGCGGGCAGAAAATCTAGCATTGTCGGAGTCCTTCAGATAATGCGGTTCAGGCTGGGTTGATTGTTGGTTTTTGTGTGGCAGCCGCGCCGGACTTGAGAAGGCGAGGGAATCAATCCTCGCCTTCAGCGGTACTCCCCGGTAACAGAGCCTTTTCCTGCTGCTCGGATGCCAGTGAGAGCAGGGTGGAGGCATCTGCCGAATCCAGAGTGCCCGCGAACTGCCGGTCGTACCAGGAAAGGTTATTGTAGCGGATCATGCTGCGGATCTCCTCCACGTAATCCATGCCCCGCTCCGAGTAACCGACCAGTCCCGCAGCCAGCTCGACACCGGAGGGCAGGGCTGCGCTGCTGTTTGCGCGGACTTCCCGCAGCTTGCTGTAAGTGGGATGGCGATTCAGGTTCTGGATATAGGAGCGCACCGAACGGTACGGCGAGGAAAATTTCGCCACCTCATGGCTGGCACCTTCCACACGCCCGAGCGGCACGAGCCCGCAGCCTTTGGAGAAACACCATTGCCCGAACAGATTATTGCCTTTGGTGGCAAACCGGGAGGTGCCCCAGGCGGACTCGTTGGCCGCCTGAGCCAGAATCAGGGAGGGGGGTATTACATCCAGCTTGTGGCGCAGGCCGGTAAACTGCTGCTCGCTGCCAGTCTCACCTTCCACCCGCAAGCGCTCAGACTGGGCATCCAGCCACTGGCGCTCCTGGTTGCCCAGGGTGTCACGGCTGGCCAGTTCTTCAAGGTAATGCCGTTCAATCAGAATCCGGCTGTTCGCCAGTACGATGCGCGGGTACAGAAAACTGAAAAAAGCGACTTTCTTCTCCGTGACATCCCGGTAGCCGGTAAAGTCTGGCAGATCGTCCCGGCTCCAGTCAGGTAAGGGCGGCAGGCTGGCAAGCTTGATCTCGTTGTCCTGCGCCGATCCCCCGGCAGTGTCAGCAGGGGGTGGCGTGTATAGTGCGGCAAATCCTGCCGCAACAACCATGGGAACAAACAACAACAGGGCCCGGATACCTGACGACATACAACCTCTTCTTCTTGATGAACTTTCTGTCATTATAGCAGGTTGTACGGAGCCCGCTGCCGGCTGGTTTACTCCCGCTCGTCCAGGGTGGCGATGGCCAGGCCGATGTATTCCTTGTCGTTGCCGCCAGTGCCCGTTTCGTTATAGCGGATCGAGAAGAACAGCTGCTCCTGGTCAGCGCTGGCGAAGCCAGTCATCTCGATGTTTGCGTTGTTCATTTCAAGCCTGAAGAAGCCGTTGTCTCCGGAGAGTGGGCTGCGACTAAAGCTATCGTCTGCCTGAGGGAAGGCCTCCCTGGGTGGTGTCACGATGCCGTCAGCAACGGAGTGCTCAATCCGGAAGCCGGCGAGACTGACCGTGTTGTCCGACATATCAAGCAGGGCGTTATCAAAATGGATCAGCGTATTGCTGCCCTGGTTCAGTCCGGCGATGAAGCCCTGGAGCCGGTAGGTTCCGGTGTCCGGCGCGGAATCTGCCGGTTGCGCCGCGATCATCAGACCATTTCCGAGTGTGGTGGAATCAACGAGGTTGACTGCCATCACCGAGCCGCTGGGTGAAATCGCGCCGTAGCTGGAGCCGCTGGCAAAGCGGCCTTCCTCGATATTGTTGAGGTTGAGGCTGATGCCGCCGGCAGGCCGGGCTGTTTCGACTGCGCCCCCATCTCTTGATATTTGCGTGATAGTGGTATCTTCGCGTGCAGTGAAACTATAGGTGCTGGATCCGGTCAGTGGCCCATACCCACCGCGGAATGCAACCGCATCCCCATCGCTGTCGCGCATTCCAAAGAACACCGCATTGTAGTTTCCGGATGCCTGGGGCTCACTGTCACTTTCTGCGGGTTGCTCAAGACTGATATCAATAGCCGACACAAAATGATTCTCCAGCGTCTGTTCCCGCTCCAGATTGCCACTACGGTCCCGCAGACGGATGGCTTTGCCGCCGGTAAAGTAACCGGCAAGGATCCTCTCCGGTAGTTCAGCGTCCCCTTCATATCCAAGGAAGGCATCGTAGTAGAAAGGATTCTGGGTCCAGCCGGTCTGGGTGCCGGTACCGGTCACGGTCTGGAACACGCTGCGGCCGGCGAGCAGGCGCTTGCCGGTGATCGTACCCGGATTCTGCGAAGTGGAGTGGGCGTTCAGTTGCCACTCGTCGTTGGCATCAAAACTATTATCCGGTTCATGTTCCCAGGTTTTGCGATAGTAAGGGACGTCGCTGCCCAGCAGGGTGAGGTCCACACCGAACAGATCGCCGGCAGTCACCAGAAGGTTGGGTCTGGTGTTTTCATTGGGTGCCTCCGTGCCGTACAGGGCTCCCCACTGGCCGGCAGCATCGTCACCGTTGGGCCAGCGGCTTTCGGACAGGGACAGGCCGAACCAGATCGAGTTGTAGGTCAGGTTTTCGACACCGGTGTCGTCAGCTACATCCTCTATGTCGAGTCCGATTCTTTGGGCCTGATCCTGACCAATCCGGGCGTAGTCGGCCATATTGTCGATGAAGGACTTGAAGTCTGCCCGGTCATCAAGGAAGGAGACGGCACCTTCGATATTGCGATTGGCAGGAATCTCAATTTCAAAATCGTGCACCTGGTCTGCCAGTACGGCCCACACATAGCGGTTCAGGCAGAAATCAGCCTCCGCATCCAGGCATTCCATCACTTCGGCGAACTCTTCCTCGGAGTAACCTCCGACAGCGTTGGCAACCAGGTACTCGGAGAAGGGATTGATCTTCACATCCCGGTCCTGGTCTGTGGCCAGGGCCCGCAGTCGCTGGCCGTTGTAGCTGGCCTCGATGACCACATCCGGCCCCTGGGGCTGGCCATCCTCGAAGGTGATAATGGTGCGCTCGCTTTCGTCGGTGCGACGGCTGTAATCGACGCTGGAGCCCTGCCCCAGGTTCTGGTTGGTCCGGTAAATATCCAGACGATCCGGTTGCACGATCTTCAGCCCGCGCCGGGTATCCTCGCCGTTACCGGATTCGGCCATCGGAACTTCAAGGGATACCACGATTTCATTGCGCTTGAGCCCGGAGGAATTGTCGGAATCGCCGGTAGAGCTCTCGCCAAAGTTGTTGGCGGGATTCTTGTTGGGCGGAAAGCTGTTGGGTTTGCTGGCGGCACCGTCAATGGCATCTTCGCCACTGCCGCAACCGGCAAGGCCTGCCGTGAGTGTGAGTGCCATCAGGCTGGTGGAAAACAGCTTCGCAATCGTCGGGTTCATTCGGCTACCTTGTCCGCACAGAAGAATCGGTGTCAGGGTACAAGTATAGCGGACCACAGAGTGTGAGCTGGTTCTCTGAATGTAGGGAATGTGTCAGCGAGGGTTACGCTGTGTGGCCATCAGGAACCCTGAAGGGTGGGCCACACAGCGTCGGGCGGGATCAGAAGAACAGTTTCATGCCTGCCAGAACGCCCTCGTCCAGGTTGAGGTCGGCGGGGCCTTCAAAATCCGTGTTCAGGTAACGGTAACCGGCAAACACTTCGGCGTTGCGGATCACGCGGTAGCTGGTACGCAGCTCCAGGCTGGTCATCCGGTCGGAATCACCGAAGGACAGGATGCTCGGCGCGAAGTGCAGGCGACCGGTGAACGACAGGCCTGGCACATCCGGAATGTTCAGGGTGGCAAAGCCGCCGGGCATGACAGCGCCGCCATCGGCGGGGTCATCTTTCCAGCCGATACCGCGCAGGCCGATGCCGGCAGTGGTGGGCAGGTTGCCAATGGCCGTGCGGCCCTGGGCATAGAAGTCGGCGTTCAGAATATGGCGGCTGCCCTCGTGATAGGTGTAGCCACCGCCGAACTGTAGCTCGGAATTGGTGTTCATGGCGTTGAACTGGGCCTTGACGGAATCGCTGGTCAGGCTCAGATCCACGTCCGCCGCCATGACCGGTGCGGCGGCGATACCCAGAGCAGCAATGAGAGGAATTCTGTACGCTTTCATGCTTTATCCTTCTGATTGTGGGAAGTCGCAGATTGTTTCGGAATCGTGGACTGGCTGCAAAGCCGAATTGCGCTCATGGTAACGGTGCACCGGGGCCGGCTCAACTTAAAATCGGGTAACCGCCTGTTCAGGGGGTGTCGTTGTGATCGCCGGGGTTGCTCTGGTCCAGGTCGTCAGGCGATACGTTCTCTGCCGGCACCCGGTATTCCTCATTGGCCCAGGCACCCAGATCAATCATCTGGCAACGTTTGCTGCAGAAGGGGCGGTAGGGGTTCTTCTCCGACCATTCCACTGATTTCTGGCAGGTGGGGCAGTCTACATTCATGAATTGCTCCGGGAGTTCTGGTGACAGTCCGGGCCGGCTGCCCTCAGGCAGAGGCCGTGGAGCAGTATTGTTCCAGTACAGCCCGCAGCATTTCAATATTGACAGGCTTGGCAACAAAGGAATCCATCCCGGCTTCCCGACAGCGTTCTTCATCTTCCTCCATGGCGCTGGCGGTCAGGGCGACCACCGGCACCCGCTCCCGCAGGTTGTCCTGTTCCCAGCGCCTTAGCCGGCGGGTGGCTTCAAAGCCGTCCATTTTCGGCATCTGGCAGTCCATGAATACCAGGTCGAAGTCGTGCAGTTGCCAGAGGCTGGCCGCCGCCTCGCCGTCATTGGCGGTCAATACCTGGCAGCCCAGCTTTTCCAGTAACCGGCGGGTCAGGGTGCGGTTGACCGGGTTATCCTCCACCAGCAGCACCTGCATGCGGCCACAGGGCAGTTGCTGAACCTGGGTGGTGTCGCTGATGGCCTGCAGGGAGAAACGGGTCAGAAACTTGCGCTCGCCGCAGGCCTGGTCCGCAAACAACTGATGAAGAATGGGAGTCAGGCAGGATTCCCGCAGGGATTTGCTCAGAAACGCATCGGCTCCTGCCTGCCGGAAATGCTCCGCATCGCCCCGCTGGGGATTGGACGACAGAATCAGCAGCCGTATTTCAGCCCAGGCGGGGGTGTCCCGCAACTGGCGGCATAGCAGGTCGCTGTCCATGTCCGGCACAAAGCCGTCCAGAACCAGGGCATCGTAGGGCGCTTCATTGTCCGTGGCCTGTCGCAGGCTGGTGAGCGCTTCACCGGCGGAGCGCACGGCTTCGATGTGCACGTCATGACGGGACAGCATTTCCAGGGTGATCTTGCGGGACAGTTCGTAGGAATCCACAACCAGCAGGCGCTTGCCCTTGATCATGTGGGTATCTGGCCGGATGCGGGTGCTGTTGTCCGGAGCCACCGGCAGTGACAGCTCCACCCAGAAGGTGGAACCTTCCCCTTCGTGGCTTTCTACCTCCAGCTGGCCGTCCATCAATTCAGCCAGCTGGCGGGAAATGGTCAGCCCCAGGCCGGCTCCCGGCAACTGGCGCTGGAACCGCTGGCCAAGCTGAACGTAAGGCTCGCACACCAGGGCGATATCGGTCTGGGGAATGCCAATGCCGGTGTCTTCTACCGCAAGCCGCAGCCGTACCTGTTCCTCCTTGCGGCCCAGCACTTCAATACTGATCAGAACGTGCCCGGAATCGGTGAACTTGATGGCGTTGGATGTGAGGTTCAGCAGAATCTGACGCACCCGTACCGGGTCGCCGACCATGGCGTAGGGCAGTGTCTCGTCTACCCTCAGTTCCAGGGCCAGGCCTTTCTCCCGGGCTCTGGTGCCCAGCATGTGGACCAGGTCGTTGAGGGTTTCCCGCAGATCGAAGGGTATCTGGTCCAGCTCCAGCTTGCCCGCTTCCATGGCGGAAATATCCAGCAAGTCATTGATGATGGAGGACAGGCCTTCGGAGGCATTGATCAGGGTGTGTACATACTCCCGCTGGTCTGCATCCAGCCGGGTGTCGGCCAGCAGGCTGGCGTAGCCCATGACGGATTGCAGCGGAATCCGCAGTTCGTGACTGACATTGGCCAGAAAGCGGTTCTTGGCCTGGTTGGCGCGGATTGCGTCGTCCCGCTCCCCCTGGGACTGCAGGGTGACTTCCCGCAGAGTCCGGGTATCTTCCAGCAGCTGCAGGCGCATGGTGTTCAGGGCCTGTTCCAGTTCGCTCAGTTCATCCGGGCTGCGGGGATGACGGCGGCGCAGTTTCAGCGGTTCGATCAGGGCATCCAGGTTGAGGCGGGCAGCATAGTCCGCCATGGACTCCAGGTGCCGGGTAAGGATCAGTCGCACGATCACCAGCAGGCCCAGGGTGCCGAGCATCACGATCAGCGACTGGAAAAGCAGGGTCACAAACGCCCGGTCCATCAGCTCGGAATAAACCTGCTCGACAGAGGTGGCCACCTGCAGGGTGCCTACCGGCTGCGGGGGCAGGGAGCGGTTTTTCTGGAATGTCAGGGGGAAGTCCTGAGTGATGGACCGGCCGCCGGGGCGGGTACCGGCGGTGAATGCTTCGCCCCCTGGCGTATTCAGTTGTGCGAACTGAATGGATGGAATCACCAGCAGATCGTCGAGGCTGTTCGCCACCTCGCTGTAATTCATCAGCCAGGCCTGCTGGCTCAGTGTGCCGGCAATCAGTTCTGCCGCCCGGGTCTGGTTTTGCTTGAGTTGCCCCATACGACGGTCATATTCACCCACCAGCTGCAGCCCGGTTGCCACCAGGGAAAGCAACAGACTGAACAGCAACACATAGGCCAGCAGGCGTGCCGCGAGGGGACGCAGGCCCAGTTTTTTCAGCAAGCGGGTGACGGGCAAGGCACTTGATTTCCTTGTGGTTTGCGAAGACCTGAGTTTAACAGACCGACACTACTTCCACACCTTCACCGGTATTGGTGTGGCCGGTTGTCTCCGCAGCATATCGCACAAACCGGAAACGCACATTCAGATCGTACAGGTGTGCGCCGTAGATGCGATCCTCGTCACGACCCCGGCGGAACGAGGGGCGCGGATCGTAACTCACCACATCTTCAATCAGTGCACGCAGATCCGGATATTTTTGACTGTCAAGCCGAGTCAGTTGCAGGTCCGCTTCGGGCAGAAAGGTCACCGGCAGACGCTCCACCGGAGCAGAATCTGCCCAGCCCAGAGTGGCTTCTGGTACGGAGTCCGCAAAGGGCAGATAGGGCTTGATATCCAGAATGGGGGTGCCGTCGATAAGATCGTGATCGCGGATTCTCAACAGCAGGCGACCGTCTTCCCGGCGCAGGCCCTGATTGCTCACCACCGACAGTCCCAGACTGTTGGGTCTGAACGGAGAGCGGCTGGCGAACACGCCCATCTTGCGGTTGCCTCCCAATCTTGGCGGCCGAACCACCGGTCGCCACTCGGCCCGCACCGCCTCATGGAACTGAAAGGTGAGCCACAGATGGCTGGCGGACTCCAGACCGCGGAACGCATCTTCCCGGTCGAACGGAGGCTCGATCACCAGATCCGCCCAGGCATGGCGCGTCAGCCCCGGTTGCCTGGGCACCCCGAATTTGTCCCGGAAACAGGAGCGGGTATAGGCAATGGGGGTGAGGGTCAGGGCTTCGCTGGCGGGTCGGGATGGGTGTCGGCTCATCGATTACTGGCTCGGTCGGGAAATTCAGCGTCGAATGTTACCGGAGAAGAAGAGTTCTATCCGCAAAATCAGTGATCCCCGGTCCTTGAAGCTGGCTTCCCGGGGAAATTCCACCGCGGGAATCACTTCCGCAAACAGCCAGTCATCGTGCAGGCGGTAGCGCCAGGTCAGATCCGCAAACAGGTTGGTTTCCCGCACCTGTGGTTGGCTTTCACCCAGAATCCCGAGGCGGGGTGCGATGGTGGACCGGTTGTTTAGTCGTTTGAAGAAGTTGAACGTCTGGGAGAACTCGTATTTCCGTTTGCGGTGAATCCATTCGATTTCAGAGATCGCCACAAAGTCCCAGCCGCTGCCGACATCCCGGCCAACACCGCCCCAGAAACGGCTGCCCCAGCCGTCCTGATGGTAATAGTAGGCCCGCTGCTCAAGGCGAATATACCAGTCGTCATCCAGCTTCCAGCGCTTGTCTGCGGAGATCCGCCAGAAGGCATCCGGCGGCAGGCGCAGGCGGGCCCCCACATCCATGCCCAGGTTGATGGCATCGCCTACTTCGGAGAGAAAGCGCAGGGCACCTGTGGTTTGAGTGTCTGAACGCTCGTCTTCGGTCAGCTGTCGGTCCCGGCGCCGTTCCGCCAGGGGAATCAGGTCTTCGCTTTCACTTTCAATAACAACACGCAGTTTTTCTTTCACGGTGGGTACGTCAAGCCGGAAGCGGGCCTCCGGCTCAAACTGGGCCGGATCGCCGTGCTCGGATTCCGTAGCAAAGCCGATGCGAAGATAGCTCTCATTATCCGGAAGGCTGCGGGAACTGCCCGACAGGGTCCGGTCAGCCCATTCCCCCAAGCGCTGGATACGGCTGCCGTGATGCCGTTCCTGGCTGAGTACCCAATTGCTGAAGCTCATCCACCAGGAGTCTGCAGGTTCTGCCCATTGTTCATCGGGCGGGAAGGTAAACCAGTCGTGCGGCAGGTGGTCCGCAGAGAGCAGTTGCTCCAGCTCGTGATCATCCAGTACCTGCCCCGATTGCGCGAATGCCCCAGGGCAGGACAGCAGGAATACAGCAACCAGCGCCCGCCGGTTAATCCGTGCTCTGAACCAGTTGTTCATGCAACTCCCTGACCTGGCGTGCCACCTCGTCCTTCGGGCGGTTATTGTCTATCACATGGTCTGCCCGTTCCAGGCGTTTGTCCCGGGGCATCTGGGCGGCAATGATCCGCTCCACCTGGTCACGGGGATTGTCGTCCCGCGCCATGGTGCGGTCAATCTGGGTTTCCACCGGCACATCGACTACCAGCACCTGATCGACCAGAGCATGCTGGTCGGTCTCCAGCAGCAGGGGAGAGACCAGCAATACATAGGGGAGCGTGTACTGTTCCGGGTGGAGCTGGCGGATGAGTTCTTCCCGGATTACCGGATGAAGCAGGGCTTCCAGCCACTCCCGCTCTGCCGGCTCCCGGAACACGATTTCCCGCAGCCTGGCTCTATCCAGCGCGCCGTTGGCCTGCAGGATATCCTGGCCAAAGTGCTCTGCAATGCTCGCCAGTGCCGGAGTGCCGGGTTCGACGACCTCCCGGGCAACATCGTCCGCATCCACCCAGTGAACACCCAGGTCCCCGAACATCCGTACAACCGTGGATTTGCCGGAGCCGATGCCCCCGGTCAGGCCCACAACGTTCATCTGTTAAACCCCCAGGTACGCGAACCAGGCAGACTGGATCTGCGGTCCGAACCACAGGCACAGCAGGCCGGCTGCGGCAAGGTAGGGGCCGAAAGGAATCGGTACTTCGCGACCGTGCTGGCGGAACACCATCAGGCTGATACCCACCACGGCTCCCACCAGGGAGGAAAGCAGAATCACCGCTGGCAACAACTGCCAGCCAAGCCAGGCCCCCAGAGCCGCCAGTAGCTTGAAGTCGCCGTGGCCCATGCCTTCCTTGCCGGTGATCAGCTTGAATGCCCAGTAGATGCTCCAGAGGGACAGGTAGCCTGCCACCGCGCCCCAGAAGGCATTGGAGAAATCCGTAAACATGCCGAAATGGTTGAGAATCAGCCCCAGCCAAAGCAGCGGTAAGGTAAGGCTGTCCGGCAACAGTTGGGTATCAAAATCAATCACCGTCAGGGCGATCAGTACCCATACAAAGGGCAGCGCCCAAAGTGCGGCTTCCGTGTGGCCCAGGGTGGCAATGGTCAGTATCGAGAATAACGCCGTGACGGCCTCGATAATCGGGTAGCGGGGAGAAATTTTCGCTTTGCAGGAAGCGCATTTGCCGCGCAGTAGCAGCCAACTGACCACAGGGATATTCTCCCAGGCCCGGATACCGTGGCCGCAGGAAGGGCAGGTGGAGGCGGGCTTGGCCAGGGTGATCGGCTGCTGCTCAGATCGCTGCTTTTCCGGGACCTCCAGGAACTCCTCGCACTGGCAGCGCCAGTCCTGCTCCATCATTTTCGGCAGGCGCAGGATCACCACGTTCAGGAAGCTGCCAATGCAGAGGGCGAACAGGGTGACGGTGAGGTAGAGGAGCCAGGGGGTCGAAAGAAAGGTATCGATTCCCGGCATCCTTACACAACCTGACCCATCTGGAAGATCGGCAGGTACATACCTACAATCAGGCCGCCTACCAGAACACCCAGAACCGCCATGATCATCGGCTCCATCAGGGTGGTCAGGTTGTCGACCATGTCATCCACCACACCCTCATAATGGTCTGCAACCTTCTCCAGCATCTCGTCCAGGTTGCCGGACTCTTCACCGATGGAGGTGAGCTGCACCGCCATCACCGGGAAAACGCCGGTCTGTTTCATGGATGTCTGTAACTGGGTGCCGGAGGAGACATCATCACGGATCTTCAGAACCGCATCCCGGAACACGGCGTTGCCGGTGGCACCGGACACCGATTCCAGGGCATCCACCAACGGCACACCGGAGGCGAAAGTGGTTGAAAGTACGCGGCCGAATTTTGCGACGGCGGACTTGTCCAGGATTTCGCCGACGATAGGCAGCTTGAGGACGTATTTGTCCACTGCGTCCGAGAACTTCTGGGATCGCCTTTTGGCCTCACGGAAACCGAATACAAAACCGACGATGCCCAGCAATACAATAAACCACCAGGCCTGCATCCACTCTGAAATGCTGATGATAAATTGGGTGAACACGGGGAGATCTGCACCAAAGCCCTGGAACAGGCTCTCAAATTGGGGCACCACCTTTATCAGCAGGATGGCAGTTACCACAAGGGCCACAACGACCACCGCGATCGGGTAGGTCATGGCCTTCTTGACCTTTTTCTTGAGGGTCTCGGTTTTCTCAAGATAGGTGGCGATCCGATCCAGCATCTGCTCCAGCGCACCGGCCTTTTCGCCGGATTCCACCAGGTTGCAGTACAGATCATCAAAATGTTTCGGGTGCATCTTCAGCGCACCCGCAAAACTGGTACCGGAAGCCACATCATTACGGATGGCCGCAACCAGTTCCCGAAGGCCCTGATTTTCCAGGCCATCAGTCACGATATCGAAACTCTGCACCAGCGGCACACCGGCTTTCATCATGGTGGCCAGCTGCCGGGTGAACATGGCAATGTCGAACGGCGTAATTTTCTTGCTGCCGCCGAACAGGGGCTTGGGCTTTTTCTTCACCTTGTCCGGCACAATGCCCTGTTTGCGCAGCTGGGCCTTGACCAGCGCCATACTACTGCCGTTTATCTCGCCCTTGGTCTTGCTGCCTTTACGGTCTTTGCCTTCCCAGACATACGCCTGAAGTTTTTGCGGCTGTTGTTTTGCTTGTGCCATGCCTAATCCTTCGTCACCCGGTTGGCTTCTTCAAGGCTGGTTACGCCCTCAATGACTTTTCTGAGAGCAGACTGCCTCAGATTCCGGAAGCCTTCTTCCTGGGCCTGTTTTGCAATTTTGATGGAACTGGCCTCTTCCATAATCATGCTTGCCAGCGCTTCGGTAATCTTCACAACCTCGTAGATACCTACGCGGCCTTTGTATCCTCCATTGCATTTATCACAGCCCTTGGGGCTGTACAACGTGAAGCCTGTTTCAATTTGTTCCTCTGTGAACCCTTCCTGCAAAAGCACATCCCTGGGTACATCCAGGGGTTGCTTGCAGGCGCTACACAAGCGCCGGCCCAGGCGCTGGGCGATGATCAGGCTGACGGACGTGGCGATGTTGAAGGCAGGCACGCCCATGTTCATCATCCGCGTAAGGGTTTCCGCCGCACTGTTGGTGTGCAGGGTAGACAGTACCAGGTGACCTGTCTGGGCTGCCTTGATGGCGATATTGGCAGTTTCCAGATCCCGGATCTCGCCCACCATGATCACGTCCGGATCCTGCCGCAGAAAGGCTCGCAGTGCTTCCGCAAAACCCAGGCCCACTCGGTTGTTAACATTGACCTGGTTTACGCCCTCCAAGTTGATCTCCGCCGGGTCTTCCGCCGTGGAGATGTTGACCTCTGGCGTGTTCAGAATATTCAAGCCGGTATAGAGAGAAACCGTTTTACCGGAACCAGTAGGACCTGTTACCAGAATCATGCCCTGAGGTTGCTTCAGGGCATCCATGTACAGCTGCTTCTGGTCTTCCTCGTAGCCCAGAGCATCGATGCCCATCTTGGCCTGGCTCGGGTCCAGAATCCGCAGAACGATCTTCTCGCCCCACAGGGTGGGCAGGGTGTTCACCCGGAAATCAATGGCCTTGGTCTTGGACAGCTTCATCTTGATGCGGCCGTCTTGAGGGACCCGGCGCTCGGAGATATCCAGCTGGGACATGATCTTCACCCGGGCGGCAATCTTGGGAGCCAGCTTGATGGAGGGCTTGGCCATCTCCTTCAGGATGCCGTCTGTGCGGTACCGCACCCGGTAAGCCTTCTCATAGGGCTCAAAGTGGATATCCGAGGCACCTCCACGAATGGCATCCAGCAGCATTTTGTTGACGAACTTGACGATGGGCGCATCGTCCACATCCGTATTGGCGGATACGGCACCATCTTCATCATCGTCATCACCGCCTTCGGTCTCTATGCCTTCCAGGTCCGAATCGTCCAGATCTCCCATGCTGCCTTCCTGACCCTCAAGGTAGGAGTCAATCATGGAGCGCAGTTTGGCTTCATCCACCAGCACCGCATCGGTGCTCAGGCCGGTGTTGAACTTGATCTCATCCAGCGCCTGGATGTTGGTGGGATCCGACACCGCAATAAACAACCGGTTGCCCCGTTTGTAGAGGGGCAGGGCGTTGTGCTTGCGAACCAGCTTCTCATCCACCACTCCCTCAGGCAGCATTTCCGGCAGAAAGGCGCTGAGGTCCAGTACCGATACGCCAAACTCCATGGCGGCTGAATACGCCAGCCCACCACTCTCTGCCAGGTTGTTCTGGACCAGATAAGTGATCAGGGGAATCTTGTTCTGCGAGGCCTGGATAAAGGCATCCCGCGCGACTTCCTCTTCCAGAAGGCCGTCTTCCACAAAACGACGGGCCAGACCGGTGAGGGTGACATTGCTTTTATTGGTAGCCATAAAAAGTCTAAAGAAAGCTGCCTAAGTTGCTGAATCACTGTTCAGGTTAAGTAAACTGAGTTTAGATGGCCAGCGCAGCTTTGCAAAGCGCAAATCCCAAAGCTGTGCAGTCCATCCTTTTTATGAGAAAAGGCTGACGCAGTGTGTCACTGCCAAGGTGAAGTGACGAAAATTGTCACTGAATGACGCGTAATGCCGTCAAAAAATTGTAGGTTTTGGCGACACCTAATGATTCTTCTGTGGTTATATCGCTGATCTGGCGTGAATTTTTGACATTTTCTTGCAATTGGCACGGTCAGTGCTAAATTCCAATCAGGCCGTTCCCGATGGGGGCGAGACTGACCAAATTTCGGAGAGTGTCTTATGAAAAAAGTACAACAGGGTTTTACATTGATCGAACTGATGATCGTTGTGGCGATCATTGGTATTCTGGCGGCTGTGGCTATTCCGGCTTATCAGGACTACACCGCACGTGCTCAGGTTTCTGAGGGTGTTAGTTTGGCGGCTGGTCTGAAGAGTACCGTTAGTGATATCTGGTCTACTGAGGGCACCTTGACAGGTGCGACTAGCGGTAGCAAAGGGCTGCCAAATTCCAACGAAGTGACAGGGAGTTATGTGGACAACGTAGCGGTTAGTAATGGTGTTATTACTGTTACTATGAAAAGTACAGGTGTGTCCTCTGGAATTCAGGGTGCGACTTTCGAGCTGAGCCCTGTAACTGGTGGAGGCTCGATGATTTGGAACTGCGGTGTTGGTAGCACGACCATGGACGCTAAGTATCTCCCGTCTAACTGTCGTCCATAGTTTTCTATAGGATCCTAAGGGGCACTAAGGTGCCCCTTTTTTTGGTGGATGAGTACGTGTCAGAGCAGAATAGAACATTATTAATTGGGCTCAGCTTTTGGCTGCTCTTGTTGGCATGTTTTCAGATTTATAGCTCCGGTTATGCCGGGGCTTTCATGTTTGATGATTTTCCAAACCTCGAACCCCTAGGTTATTGGGGAGCGGTAGATTCCTTTACTAACCTTGTTAACTATCTGAGTAGTGGATTTGCTGGCCCCACGGGCAGACCTGTGGCTCTCGCATCTTTTCTCTTGGATGCGAACACTTGGCCCGCCGGTCCATACTCCTTCAAGCAAACTAGCGTGCTGTTTCACTTGCTCACCGGTTGTGGAATATTTCTTTTCTTGTTGAGATTCCTCGACCAGATGAAGTTGGAGGGTGCTCGTTCCACTCGAGTAACATTAGCGTGCCTGTGTGTAGTCGCTCTTTGGCTGCTCCACCCCTTTTGGGTATCTACTGCGCTGTATGTTGTTCAGCGGATGGCGATTTTGTCAGCGCTCTTCGGGATATTCAGCCTCTGGTGTTACCTCGGTGCGCGGTCTGAAGTGTTGAATACCGGTCGTGTTAATTGGAGCGCTGTATTATGGCTTCTGGCGGCGGGCGTACTCTTTGTCGCAGGCGTGTATTCCAAAGAAAATATTGTGGTCCTTCCGGTCTGTGTTCTGGTAATCGAAGCATCGCTGTTAAGCCGGGCACCCGTGCATTCAAAAACATGGCGGGGGCTGATTATTCTGGGGGTGGTCGTTCCCTCGGCATTCCTTCTGGGCTACCTGATCCAAAGAGGAATTAACGGGTGGGATACAGTAGACAGTCGTCGCGGCTTTTCGGTCGGGGATCGGATGTTGGCGCAGGGGAGTATCCTTTGGCAGTATGTGTTCGAGCTCGTTGTGCCACGGCCATATACTGGCGGTCTCTATACGCAGGTGGATGCGCCCTCCACCGGGATGGGGCGATGGCTAGGGCTGGTTGGATGGCTCTTCTTTCTTGCTCTGACCGGGTTGGCTTGGCGGTGCCGCGTGCAATGGCCGCTTCTTTTCCCCGGTATTGCGCTGTTTCTGGTTGGACACCTGGTTGAATCAACGGTCATTCCATTAGAGCTTTATTTTGAGCATCGTAATTACTTTCCTGGCATTTTTCTTTCCTTGGTTCCGCTACAGATTGCTTTCTCAGATAAGATCTCAAACTGGGTGCTCTGGGCACTCTGTGTAATAGTTTTGGTGGTTCTCTCGGGTCTGTTGTGGATGCGGGCTAGCCTTTGGGCCGATTACCCATCGTTGGTGACAACATGGGCCGAGCGGTCCCCTCAGTCTGTAAGAGCGCAACTTGAAACGTCCAAGCTTGCTTTGCAAGCAGGAGATGGGCCAAAAACTCTTGCGTTTTATTACAGAGCTCTCGAGGCCGATCCGGGTGATTTGCGGGTGGGATTGTGGGGGGTTTTTGTGAGTTGCGCTATCGGTAACGGGGTGTCTCAGGAGTACGCGAATGAACTGTCCCGGAAATTGTCAGATGCGCCAGATAGTGGCGGAATTCTTCAGTATCTGACGGTAATGGTTGAAAGAGCTCCTCTACTTGAATGTGAAGGTTTTACCAATAGATGGATTGCAGCGTGGCTAAGGGCATATCAGGAATCGCCCCGTACAGGGAATAAAACAGACCATAGAGTCAATATGTTGCTGGGAGTAAATGCGGTATATGGGAATGATCCAGATCTGGCGTTAGCTCATTTCAGAGAGGGCGTATGGGGGCTACGGTCAGTCAATGCCGGAATGCTCGCCGTGTCGCACCTGGCATCAGGCAACGATAACGAAGAGGCCCGTGCACTGCTTGATGAAGTGAATAATGCATACGAGAGAGGGGCGTTGGCAGGCGATGATGTAAACTATGATTTTGAAATAAAAAGACTCAGGGATATGCTCGGCCGTGAATAAGTTCTCCGTAGTAATACCTGCCAAAAATGAGGCCTCCGCGATTGGATTGGTAATAAAATCCGCCATTGATATGCCAGGCTGTTGCGAGGTGATTGTGGTTGACGATGGCTCGGAGGATGCCACGGCACGGATTGCTGAAGACCAGGGTGCAACGGTCATCAGGCATCCCTACTCTAAAGGCAACGGTGCTTCAATCAAGACCGGAGCGAGGGCCGCAAGCGCGGATGTGCTGGTTTTTATGGATGCTGATGGGCAACACTCACCAGGAGATATTCCGCGTCTTTTTGAGAAACTTGATCAAGGCTACGATATGGTGGTCGGTGCTCGACAAAAGGGGTCGCAAGCGAGCATTGGAAGGGGGCTGGCCAACCGACTCTATAACCGTCTGGCAAGTTACATGACCGGTCAAAGAGTTGAAGATCTCACTTCTGGCTTTCGGGCCGCGAGGCGGGAAAAGTTTCTGGAGTTTATCAATCTGTTGCCAAATGGTTTTTCTTATCCCACGACCTCAACCATGGCTTTTTTTCGTGCGGGTTATAGCGTGGGATACGTTCCCATCATTGCCGCCACCAGGAAAGGTAAGAGCCACATCAAGCCGCTGCAGGATGGCTTAAGATTTCTGTTGATCATATTCAAGATTGGTACTCTGTATTCTCCACTTAAACTGTTCGTGCCAATTGCTGCGGCGCTATTTCTGACAGGTATTTCCTATTACGGTTATACCTTCGCGTCGATGGGTCGGTTCACTAACATGAGTGCTTTGCTGCTGACCACGTCACTCATTATATTCATGGTAGGGCTGGTTTCAGAGCAGATCACTGCGCTCATGTATAGCAAGTCAGATTAATCAGTCTCCTTTCGGGATCTTGTCAGGTCATCGCATACCTGTGCTGCTCGGGATAGCCAGGTGTGATCTGATTGAATCTGTTTTAGATGGTCCACTTTTTCCTGGATGAACTCCGGGTTGGTACGAAGCTCCTTGAGAAGATCGCCAAGTTCGGCTGGGCTTCTCACCCAGCCTAGCCCCTCTTGCTGCACAATTCTTTCAGTTTCACCGCCCGGGCTGCAGACGACTGGTACAGCATGTCCAATGGCTTCATAAACCTTGATTGGTACAGAATAATCCAGGTAGCTGCCACGGCTGCGGATAACACTGAAAAGATCCGCATTCTGATAAAGGGGGATCAATTCTTTTCCCGAACAATGAACAACGTTCACGTTGTCTGACATATGGGGAGCGTAAAAGGATTTGAGTTTCGCCCATTCGTGTTCGCGACAGCAAAGGGTCAGTCTAACCGAAGTCCCGTTTTTTACGGCGCTCAGGAGTGGTGACAGGTCATAGTAAGGGGGCTCAATGCCGCCCACGTAGAAGAGCTTTAACTGATCACGTACCTTCCCGGAAGATTCACAATCTGACCTTGAGGTCTCGATAGAGTCCGTACCTGGCGGCAGGAATCTCACGGAGTGGAAGCGGTGCATCATCGGGAGTGCTGTAGCCATAGCCTCTGACGGCAAATAGAGGGTGTCAAGATACCGGGACTGGCACCACCAATCTAGCCAATGAAGCGGAATGGTGATCAGTCTTCCCCATAGAGGAAGCATGTTGCTGTAGGAGCGATCTCTCCAGTATACATCCCGGTTGAACAGTGAGGTCGGGATGCCCTTTGCGCTGCAGTAAGAGAGAAAACGATGATCAAGAAATGGATGTATGGGTAGTCTGTGGGATTCAGACATAGCAAAAGGGATTGTGAGATTTTCCGAATAGACCAGATCAAAATGATGGCCGTCACGAATCATTCTCCGAATGGCCCGGGCGGATTTTTTTCGTTCATTATACTCGCCAGTGACCGTATGGACCGTAGCACCCAGAGCCCGGAACGCCTGAAGCATCTTATAGGGTCGGACCTGACTGCCTGTCACCCCGGAAGATTTAATTGGACGGGGGTGGTGGAAGATAATGTTCAGATCGGAATAGTTCGGGTTCATCAACCTGCCCGTTTAATGAGGTGATAGCGACTTATTGATGGTGCACTCGTGGTAGACCTGATATTGCCATTCGAGTGGCCAGACCGTGAGAGCTATGGCCTGAATTGCCCGAAGTGGTGCGAGTGTGTAAGGGGGGCGGATAATCCATCCTGTGCTAAGCACGTGGAGGTCTCTCCATCTTCTTTTTACGGTCAGTCCGTTGTTTTCGAGCATTGCTTTCCATGTGTCCAGCGAGCGGATTGTTTCTTTGGCAGCTTGTTGCTGGGTCCCGGAGTATAGGCCCAGGCGGTGTGTGAGGAATCCGGCATTGGGTACTAGTATAAGCACCCGCGCATCTGCCTTGGCAACGCGGTGGATCTCAGCGATCGCCTGGTTCTGGTCCAGGAAATGTTCAAGGGAACCAAGGCAGGTGACCACATCAAAGGATTCATCAGGGTATGGCAATGTTTCCGCCGCTTGGCAGACGAATTCGCCTCTGGGAAGTCGCTGCTGGCATATAGTGATAGCCCTGGAGGATATGTCGACACCAGAGACATCGGCACCCATATTCCCGCAGACACTCAGCCACTCTCCGGTGCCGCAGGCAATATCCAGCACATTGTCTTCGGCAGTTATGCAAAGCGTCTCAGCGAGCCTTTTCAAGTGCCTTGAGGGTGGTTTCGGAGAGGTGGTCTTTCCATAGTATTGGTTATTATAAAAATCAGCTATTTGCTCGTGCTCATCATTCAAAACGAGGCCTCCCTGAGAAGATAGTTCCGCACTTTCGTCCCGAAAATCTCCCAGTCAAAATTACGGGCAAAGTCCTTTGCAGATTGACGGACGGAGTCGTTGCCTCGGTCTTTGATGGCCTTTAGTACAGCGAGTGAAAACTGCTCGTAATCGCCCGGCGGAACGAGGTAACCTGACTGGCCTTCACTGACTGCGTCGATAACACCGCCTTCTGAGAAAGCAACAGTCGAGAGGCCGTGGGCTGCCGATTCAATTGCAACCATCCCGAAACCTTCCATGTCGCCTGGCACGGAGATTATAGGAAAAATATGGACATCGCAGACCTCAAAAAGCCTGGATAAGTCGCTGTCTGACAATCCCCCCATAAAATGAAGTCGATCTGACACTCCTGCCTGATCAGCTGCCTTCCTGAGTTCCGTCATGCCCACTCCGTTGCGCAGCAAAGCATGGGCGGGCTCAGATCCTACAACGACAAGATGAACGTCAGGATCCTTTTCTACAATATCGGGCAGACTATGAGTGATGAATTCCCTCAGCCCTTTTCGCCTTGTTAACCGTCCGACGGACACAAGTAGTTTGCCCTGTGGAAGTTTGACAACCTTTCGCCATTCAGACGGATTCGGAGTTGGTATGGAGCCTGCCTCGTTGTCAACTCCGGGGTTGATGACCTCAATTTTAGACGGGTTGATTCCAGCTTCGGATGCCTTGGCTTTTGTAGCGGTGCTGTTAGCCATCAGGAAATTTGCTTTTCGAATGCACGGGAGAAATAGCATTCTGTACACCCGGTTGGTAGCTATGACATCCAGACCGTGCAAATAAACGCCAAATGGCGAGCCGATTAGCCTCGACAGCAGCCAGGCGATGGGGGCGGAGACCCCGCTCCCGGCAATGATAGCCGATGGTCTGCTCCTCTTGCGTAGTGTTCTGGTTGCCATGCTGAGCCAAAACGCTTTGCTTGCGGCGCAAACCAGAAAAAAAGCAGCGGAAGGGGGGCAGGTTGCGGTAGTAACGTTAGCAACGGGATGGTTGTCAGCCCCCTTTGGTCCGATGAGGGTGACACTCCAGTCCTTACCTATTTCTTTGGCAAGATGGAAGTTGAGCTTCTCCATCCCGCCGATAAGCGGCGGGAAATTTCGTGTGATCAAAACAATATGTCTGGGTGGAGAAGGATCTGTCATATTTTTGCTTGATTTATGAATTGGTGCCCTTCACCGTCAGTTTCGGCAAACATCAGGAAGATAGCGCTCTTCTATTGTAGTTCCGGCTGCTGGTGTGCAATCCACGTTCAGCCCGCCGGTACTGCCCACAAACCGAAAAACCAACAGGTTGCTTGATGCATTCCCGGTGGATCCTCCAAGGTCTGCTACTCGGACACCCAGTGTAACCTCATTTGGTGTCCCTGCACTGCTACTGGAGTTGGCACTGATAACAGTGGGCAGACTTAGCAGGTTGCTCCGGAGTGATGACATGAGAGAGGATCCGGTGTCGGGCATCGTGCCCATCGATGCGTAGTGATCCATTATCGCAGGTTTCGCCGCTGATATTGCTTGAAGCGGCTCACTAAGCTTGGCACGGATTGCATAAGCCTGGTAAGACGGAATGGCCAGAGATGCCAGAATGCCGATAATCGCTATCACGATCATCAATTCGATCAGCGTAAAGCCTCGATTACTGTATGTCACTGCTCTCTCCTCCGGCCAGATATTCTGATCGGAGATTTGCATCTATTGTGCCATTTCATAAAGTGTTGAAAATATAGAGTGTTGTGTAGGGTTTCGTTTGGAAATATGACGCATCGCGTCATATCTTGGATTATCAGGTTGACACTTTGTGTCGCAATCAGCGAGTCATCAAACCTCAACCTCCTCAAACAACTCCGCCACTTCAACATCCCAGCCAAACTGATCCCGAACCCGCTTACGCATAACATCGGCGGCCACCGGTTCACCATGGGTAATATACACCTTGTCCGGATGCAACTGCCCCTGGTCCAGCCAGGCGAGAATCTCTTTGTAATCCCCATGGGCGGAGAGGGAGCTCATGTTGTGGATCTCCGCCTTCACCGGCCAGTATTCCCCGTGAATCTTCACGGACTCAGCACCGTTGACCAGCGCATCACCCCGTGTGCCCGGTGCCTGGAAGCCGGCAAACACTACGCTGTTGCGCGGGTTCGGTAGCAGGGTTTTCAGGTGATGCAGAACCCGGCCGCCGCTGGCCATGCCACTGGCGGAGACGATGATGCAGGGGTAGCGCACGGTGTTCAGTTCGATGGACTCATCCACGGTGCGCACAAAGGTGGTTTTATCATCGATGAACTCGCATTGCTGGGCGCTGAGTTTGTGTTCCTTGTGGTGCCGGCAAAAGATCTCCGTGGCGCGGATGGCCATGGGGCTATTCAGGTATACGGGCATCTTGGGAATGCGCTTTTCGCTCATCAGCTTGTGGATGAGGTACAGCAGCATTTGCGCCCTCCCTACCGCGAAGGCGGGCAGCAAGGTCAGGCCACCACGAGCGGCAGTGCGGGTGATGATCTCTTCCAGTTCCTGTTCAGGGTTGCTGGCCTCGTGCAGGCGGTCGCCGTAGGTGGATTCGCACACCAGCACGTCCGCCTTGTTGATGGGCTCCGGCGCGCGCATGATCACGTCGTCCTGCCGCCCCACATCACCGGAGAACACAATCGTGCGGTTGCTGCTTTTCTCGTGCACGTGCACGCACGACGAGCCGATGATATGCCCGGCCGGCGTGAACTGCACCTCCATGCCGCGCACCGGCTCGAAGGTTTCGTGGTAGTGCACGGACTCAAAACGCTCCAGCGCCTTCTGTGCATCCTTCTGGGTGAACAGCGGCTCAGGCTTCTCGTGCTTGGAGAACTTCTTGCGGAAAGCGTATTTGGCATCTTCTTCCTGCAGGTAAGCCGCATCCGGCAGCAGCACCTTGCAAAGGTCATGGGTGCCCTTGGTGCAGTAGATCTTGCCGGTAAAGCCATTCTTTACCAGCGCGGGAAGGTAGCCGGTGTGGTCGATGTGCGCATGGGTCAGCACCACCGCATTGATAGATGAGGGCTCCACCGGAAACGGTGCCCAGTTGCGCTTGCGCAGGTTCTTCACACCCTGGTACATCCCGCAATCCACCAGCAACCGATGCTTGTCATCCGACAACAGATACCGCGAACCCGTCACCGTACCCGCACCACCCAGAAACTTCAGCCGCATAATGGCCCCTTCCATGCCAAGAGTTTCCCTAAACATAACAGAAAATGGGGTCAGACCCCCTGTCGTTTATTTCAAAAAATGCGCGGGGGTCTGACCCCATTCCTTGTTGGTTTTTCTTTAAATCTGTATAAATATACAGTTTTACTTGAGGCGTTACAGACGGTTTTCGGCAGTAATGGTTAGGCTTTCATGGGTGTATAGATGGAAGTCTATATAGCTTTTAATCTATAATGGATGTGTATCATGTGGGATATAAGAACCACCGACAGATTTGATGAGTGGTACTGCTCGCTTGATGATGTAGACAGGGAGAATGTGCTGGCGGCGATTCTGGTTCTCAAAGGAAAGGGGCCCATGTTGTCGCGGCCATACGCTGATAGTGTTTATGGTTCCACGCATAGCAATATGAAAGAACTGCGAATACAGAGTAAAGGCAATCCCATTCGGGCATTTTTTGCGTTTGACCCGACTCGCACAGGCGTTGTTCTATGCGCAGGGGAGAAAACGGGTAAAGATAAGCGGTTTTATGACGAGATGATTCCAGTGGCCGACCAGGAATTTTCTGCACACCTTGAAGCACTGAGGCGAGGAGAGTGATATGGCCAATTCGTTGGATAAGCTGCTGGCGAATGAAAAGCCGGAAGTTGTAAAGCGAGCTCAAATCAAGGCGGATGATATCCTTCTGGAGATTCGACTGAATGAGGTGCGTGCTCTTTTGCAAAAAACGCAGAAGGACATGGCTGAAGCGATGGGCGTGACCCAGCCAACGATCGCCAGCATGGAGAAGGCAGGAAAAGACCTCCGGCTATCTTCAGTCAAGCGGTATATAGAGAGTGCCGGAGCTACTGTCCGACTGGACATCGAGCTGCCCGACGGCACCCATCACGCCATCCCTCTTTGATCTTTTCCGCCAGTGGGGTCAGACCCCCTGTCGTTTTTTTCAAAAAATGCGTGGGGGTCTGACCCCAATGTGCATGCTACAATAAAACCAAATGGGCAAAGAGAATCATCCAAATGAATACAGAAAACGCCGAAGTGTTGCCGTTGGGGCGGAGTAAGCAGCCGGCTGTGTTCAGGCCCAGTCGGAAAATCCGTGCTGTCCTCAAGAATGGTGAGATCCGCTCAACGAACGTCGACCTGGTATTCCGGGAACTGATCCGGGCGAAAGGGGCAAGGCTGGATTCTTCAGCCACCAAGCAGGTGATTGTGTCTGGCCAGGTGCCGGCGGAAGCCGTGGTTACCCTGGCAAGCTGGCTGAAGTCAACTCAGGAGGAAATGCTCAAGCTTCTCGGAATCACGCAGACAACGTTCAGCCGTCGAAAGCAAACGGGCAAACTTCGGGCGGATGAGGCCGATCGCTTATACCGTTACACGCGGCTCTACACCTTGGCCACCAAACTATTCCATGGCGATGCGGATGCCGCCCGGAAATGGCTTGGCACCCCGGCCTACGCGTTCAATGGAGAAACCCCGCTTCGCCACGCTTCAACAGAACACGGGGCCCATGAGGTAGAAACCCTGATTGGACGAATCGAGCACGGCATCCCATCGTGAGCCTGCTGAACCTCTACCGGATTTGCGCACCGGAATACGCGACCAGCACAAGGAAGATGCTATCCGGTGAAGGGGCTGCAATCCACGGCGGGCGCTGGAACAGCCCGGGAACCCGGATTGTGTATTTGTCGGAGACCCTCTCTCTTGCAGCTTTCGAGTTGCTGGTACACGTCCCTAATGAAGTGTTGGCTCCCTATAAGTACCTGAGGATCTCCGTGCCGGAGGATATGATCGTGGCCCTCGACGAAGAGGCTCTGCCAGTGGATTGGAAAAGACCCAACAATCCGGAGCTCGCGGCGATCGGGGATGAGTGGATCGAGTCGGATGTATCCTTGGGGCTTTCTCTGCCGAGTGCACTCATTCCAGGCGAGAGGAATGTGATTCTTCGCCCTGACCATCCGGATTTTGAAAGCATCCAGGTCGGAACCATTCGCGACTTCCGCTACGACCCCAGGTTGGCCGAACACGATCGCTAATGGGGTCAGACCCCCTGTCGTTTTTTTCAAAAAATGCACGGGGGTCTGACCCCAATGCCCTTGTGTTATCATTCCGGAAGAATCACCTGGCGGAGCAAAAGGAATGACGGAGCAGGATGTGCGCTGGTTGCAGCGGTTCAGCAATTACCGGAAAGCGCTCGGGCAGTTGACGGAGGGGATCGATCTCGCGGGGTCCAGAGAGCTTAGCCGGCTTGAGAAGCAGGGGCTCATACAGGGTTTTGAGTACACCTATGAGCTGGCCTGGAATCTGCTCCGTGATTATTTGCGCTGGCAGGGCAGTACCTCAGTGACGGGATCTCGTGATGCCGTCCGTGAAGCGTTCGCTGCGGGGCTTGTCGACGATGGCGAGCGATGGATGCAGATGCTTCAGGACAGGAATCGCACCTCCCATACCTATAATGAGGAGACAGCGGAAGAGATCCTGAAAAACATCCTTGATCACTACCATCAACTATTCAGCCTGTTGCACGATAGAATGACAGCGGAAGCGCAGAAACATGGCCTTGCCTGAAACCCGCTCAGCCGGCACCGATACATTTGGCCTGCCCCCATATGTAATGGAGCGGCTTCTGGCCATTATCCGGAAGCATCCTGCGGTAAAGAAAGTGACCCTGTATGGTTCGCGCGCTAAAGGTAACTTCCGCCACAACTCAGACATCGATCTCGTCCTCGATGCCCCGCAACTTTCCTGGTCCAAGTTCAACGCCATTGAGCAGGAAATCGACGACCTGCTTCTCCCCTGGAAAGTCGATCTGGCGCTCCAGCATCATATAGAAAACCCCGACCTCCTGAACCACATCGCCAGAGTTGGTATCGCCATCGATTAATGGGGTCAGACCCCATGTCGTTTTTTTCAAAAAATGCACGGGGGTCTGACCCCATCCTGATTTGCTGCTCCACCTAATGTATGTACAATAAGTGGTATGAACATCGAATTTGATCCAGGGAAGGATGCCATCAACGCCGAGAAGCACGGTGTTTCGTTGGCGGATTCTTCATTGCTTGAATGGAGCGAGATGTGGGTAACTGAAGATCTGCGCGATGATTATGGCGAGCAGAGAATGGTTGGCTTCGCGCCGATTGGCTCGAGGGTTTATTGCCTCGTATATACCCGCCGGGGTGATGCTATCCGGGCGATCAGTTTGCGCAAAGCGAATCGGAGAGAGGTGATGCTGTATGCGAGTAAAGTCTGAAACAGGCAGGGTTTTTGATCTGCCCTCCGATGAGGAAGAGGCGAAAATCAATGAAGGTATAGCCTCTGACCCGGATACCCATGAGCTTTCAGAGCAGGAGTCCAGACGGCTTCGCCCCCTGGGGCGGCCCAAGGCAGAAGTTACAAAAGAAAGAATAACCATCCGGCTGTCCCCGGAGGTCGTCGAAACATTTCGCGCAACCGGCAAAGGCTGGCAGTCCAGAATGGACAAAGCGTTGCAGGATTACCTGAAGACCCACAGCCAGTCAGAAATTGACCGGCTTTAGAGCAATGGGGTCAGACCCCCTGTCGTTTTTTTCAAAAAATGCACGGGGGTCTGACCCCAATCTTGAAATCTGCAAAAGAGTGGGGCAAATTTACGCTTCCAGGATGGAAACCCACTATACAAGGATGAGAGCATGGCCCGCCGAGCAAGGATTTGCCCGGCCGGTTGGCCCCAGCATGTGATTCAGCGGGGCAACAACCGGCAATTCTGTTTTGTAGATAACGTTGACCGATCAACTTATCGCCTGTATCTGAACAAATATCGCCGCAAGTACGAGGTCGATATCCACGCCTGGGTGTTGATGAGCAATCACATACACCTGCTCGTCACCCCGAAGACCGACCATTCGTTGTCTGCCTTCATGAAAGCCGTCGGGCAGCACTATGCCCAGTACTTCAATAGCCGGCATGAGCGCACCGGTGGCCTGTGGGAAGGGCGGTTCAAATCCTGCGTTGTGGATACGGAGCGGTATTTCCTGCAGTGCCAGCGCTATATCGAGCTTAATCCCGTCAAGGCCGGAATGGTTGCCAATCCAGATGCTTACCCATGGTCCAGCTACCGCTGCCACGCCCACGGCGAGTCATCTGCCATGCACACACCCCACCCGTGCTATCTGGAGTACCAGCCAGACCCCGACAAGCGTCTGAAGAGTTACCAGAACTTCGTGGCAAGCTACATGTCGGAGAGCATGCAAGACCAGATCCGCCACGCCATCCAGTCCGGCACCGCGTTAGGCTCCGAAGACTTCCAGCAGAAAATCAAATCCCGCTTCGGGTAATGGGGTCAGACCCCCTGTCGTTTTTTTCAAAAACTGCACGGGGGTCTGACCCCATTTATGGCGATAATTGGCAAAGATTGCCATAATTGGGTAGTGCAGAGGAGAAAGCAGCATGGCTACAATGAATGTATCTTTGCCGGAAGCAATGAAGCGCTGGACCGAGCGGCAGGCAGAAACCGGTCGTTACGCCAATACCAGTGACTATGTGCGGGATTTGATTCGAAAGGATCAGGATCGTCTGCAGAAGATTCAGCAAATGCAGGCGCTGGTTTCAGCGGGGGTAGACAGTGGCAGCGGAAGTCGCAGCATGGACGAGCTGCGTGAACACGCAATTGCGCAATCCAGGGAAGGTGTGGATGGGCTACCTACTAAGTCGGAAAGCTGAAGACGATATCATTTCTATCTACCTTTATGGTCTGGAAAAGTTTGGCCAGCGCCAGGCGGATATCTACCATGACGGGCTCTCCCGGACGTTTGAGCTGTTGGCGCAGAATCCTCTGGCCGCAGCTGAGCGGACAGAAATAATCCCGCCCGTCAGGATCTATCCCTTCGGCGCTCATATTGTTGTGTATCGGTTACAGGATGACGGCAACATCTTCGTCATCCGGGTGCGGCATGAGCGGGAAGACTGGTGACAGAGAGTGGGGTCAGACCCCCTGTCGTTTTTCAAAAAAATTGCACCGGGGTCTGACCCCAAAATTTGTTACCATTGCCGGATCATTTGACGGATCTAGGTAATCGGCATGCACTATAGTTCCATCCTTCCGGATGTTATCAAAGTGGCGGAAGAAGCCAGCGAGCGGGTTCTGCACATTTATCAGTCTGATTTCAAAGTCGACTACAAGGAAGACAAGTCGCCGATCACCGCGGCGGATGTCGCAAGTCACGAGGTGCTGGTGAAGGGCCTGCGCAACATCAGCCAGGATATCCCGGTGCTCTCGGAAGAAGGCAAGAGCATTCCCTGGGAGGAGCGTAAACACTGGAAACGTTTCTGGCTGATTGATCCCATCGACGGCACCAAGGATTTCACCCAGCGCACTGGCGAGTTCACCGTTAACGTCGCCCTGATTGAAGACGGTGTGCCCGTGCTGGGCGTGGTCACCGTGCCGGCCCAGCATGAGGTGTATTGGGGTGCACAGGGCGAGGGGGCTTTCAAGCGTACCCGTGATGGCAAAACCCACCGTATCCGTGTGGCCGGCCCGCGGGATGTGAAGCGTATCGTCGCCAGCAAGAATCACCTGAACGAAGAAACCCGCGCCTTCATCGACAAAGTGGGCGAGCACGAGTTGGTCCAGGCCGGCAGTTCCCTCAAATTCTGCCGCATCGCCGAAGGCCGCGCAGACCTCTACCCCCGTCTCGGCCCCACCTGCGAATGGGATACCGGTGCCGCCCACGCCGTCCTGCTCGCAGCCGGCGGCCGGGTCGACACCCTGGAAGGCGAGCCACTGCGCTACGGCAAAGAAGACATCTACAACCCCTTCTTCATCGCCAGCTCCAACGCCTAGCCTGCTAATAATGGGGTCAGACCCCGTGCGGTTTTTTTTGGAAAAATGCACGGGGGTCTGACCCCATTCAATTCAGGGATGAGACATGCCAACATTGCTAAGATTGAAGGGATTCAAGTTTTTCTTTTACGCGAATGATCATGAGCCGCCGCACGTGCATATCCTTAAAGCTGAGCGGTGGGCTAAAATAGAGATAAAGTCTGCTCAGGTTGTGTACAGCAGCCTGAAGGCTCAGGAGCTGAGGGAATGCCTCCAGATCCTGGAGACCCATAGAAACGAATTCCTGGAGAAGTGGTATGACTGGTTTAACCGGTAAATCTGTGCACCTTGACGACCGGCACCTGCATGTTGAGCTCTCTGACGGACGGGTCATATCCACCCCGCTTGAGTGGTATCCCGAGCTGGAGCAGGCACCGATCACAGAGTTCCGTAAATATCGCTTCATTTGTGATGGTACGGGCATAGAGTGGGAATCCCTCGATTATCACCTGAGCATTGAGGCGATGTTGTCCACGGACAGCCGCCAGTCGGCTGCATGACTCAGAGCTCTAATACCTAGCCTATAGCCTGCTAATAATGGGGTCAGACCCCGTGCGGTTTTTCTAAAAAATGCACGGGGGTCTGACCCCACAACAGATGCACAAGGATGATGCATTGATGGATTTCGAGATTATTGGGCCTTTGCGCGAGCCGACGACCTTTGCCAGAGGTTCCGGAATCAGGGAGTTGCAGCGACTTAAGCGTATCTATGGTCCTGGCAACTGGAGAAAGCGCAAAGCGGATGCGACAATAAAGCTGTCGAGTGGCGTAATAGTTGAAGCCGAATTGCATTGGTACGAAGCCACAGGCATCGGCAAGAAAGAAATCAAGATCAAGCGAATTCTGGGTTAATGCTATGTCTCATCATTTTGTAGTTTGCACCGCCAACAACGGCTACGAGGCATCTCTGGAGCCCCGGAAGCTGTATGAACTTATAGATGACAAGCAGGCCGAGGCCATGGGCATGCTTCGGGTGGTGGATGAGTCCGGAGAGGATTACCTTTTTCCCGAAGATCTGTTTGCCCGCATCACACTCCCGGAGAGCCTGGAAAAGCAGCTGGCCAGCGTGGCATGACCTGGTACGCCCTCCAACACAAACCCGCTCAGGGCGACCGCGCCCTGCAGCATCTGCAGAACCAGGACGTGCGCTGTTTCTACCCCAAAATCGAGGTGGAAAAAATCCGCGCGGGCAAGCGCACCAAAAAGCTGGAACCATTGTTCCCAGGCTATCTGTTCATCAACCTCGAGCAGACCGACCCCCGCTGGGCCAAGCTGCGCTCCACCCGGGGTGTGCTCCGGGTGGTCGGCTTTGCCAACAAACCCGCCGGCATCGCCGATGAAGTCATCCAGCACATCAAAGACAGCCTGGAAACGGTGGCAGAGCAGGGCGGCATCAAGCCCGGCGAGCCAGTAGAGCTGGACGACGGCCCCTTCAAGGGCATCAACGCCATCTTCCAGGCCTACGACGGCGAAGAGCGTGCGATTGTCCTGATCAACTTCATGCAAAAACAACAAACCGTCAGAGTCCCCGTTTCCGCCATCCGCCGATAGTGGGGTCAGACCCCCGTGCATTTTGCTGAAAAAACGACAGGGGGTCTGACCCATAGGTTGTTTGCTTAATATTTGCACAAAACTTCAATCAGAATGCGGTTTTACGATGTTTGACCTATTATTGGGGAACCGGAAGGGTGGTTAAGACGTTTTACCACTTGTGTGTTCGATCACATGCCGTAGAATTCCGAAGCAATCATTCATAACCTGACAGGGATTGGGTTGGGCGTGCCCCCCGTTGTATTCCTGTGCCACAAGCTGAGAACTATGACCTCAAAACACTGGGCCCTGGTCGGTGGGGCGGTAGCGTGCCTGAGCGTGGCATTACACAGTGCCGCCCTGCAGGCAGCACCATGGATGGAGCCGGGGGATATCCGGGCGCGGCACGCGGTGCAGAAGCTTGCGGACAGGGGCCACCTTGACCGCCCGGTCAGTGACTGGCCGGTTACCTGGAGCGCGATCCACAACGGCGTAGACAGCACGACCACCGCCACCGATGCCCCCGCCACCGCAAGCCAGCGTGCCTATCTTGCCTTTGAGAAAGAACAGCAGGCCGAAAACGGATTCCGGGGCGAGGTGGCCGTCAGCGGCACCACTGAAGAAACCGCTATTCGTGGCTTTGGCAACCACCAGCCGGCCGACGGCAGCATAAGCGCCGACTTCCAGTGGCAAGGGAAGAGCTGGGCCCTTGGTCTTAGCCCCACGGCTGTGATCAACCCCGAAGACGATGAAGAATTCCGAGCCGATGGATCCTACTTTGCGGCTACCGCCGGTAACTGGGTGTTTGGAGCCGGAGCCATTGACCGTTGGTGGGGGCCGGGCTGGCAGTCCAGCCTGATTCTCTCCGACAACGCCCGACCGGTGCCCGCTATCTGGATCAACCGGAAGGATACCGCAGCGCCGGAATCCGACTGGTTGAGCTGGATTGGCCCCTGGCAGTTCACCCTGACCGCAGGTCAGTTCATGGATGACCGGGTGGTGGATGACACCAAACTGGTGGGCATGCGTTTCTCGATGCGCCCAATTACCGGACTGGAAATCGGACTCTCCCGCATCTTTATGTTCGGTGGGGAAGGCCGCCCGGAAAGTGCCTCTACCCTGTGGGACATGTTCATTGGCCGCGATAACTCACAGGATGGTTCCGATAAAGACCCCGGCAACCAACTCGGCGCGATCGATATCCGCTACGGCTTCGGCCTGGGCGACCAGACCTTGGGCCTGTACACCCAGATGATGGGCGAAGACGAAGCCGGTGCTTTCCCCGCCCGAAAATCCTGGCTCTTCGGCTTTGACTGGACCACCCAGCTGGCCAACCAGGACCAGCAATGGTTCGTCGAATACACCAACACCCTGGCGGATGATTTCCTGGGCGATGCGATGCCCAACATCACCTACGACCACTTCCGCTACCAGACCGGCTACCAGCACCACGGCCGGGTAATGGCAGCCAGCTTTGACGGCGATGCCAGCGCCGTAACCTTCGGAGTTTTCCATTTCATGGATAATGGCGACAACCTCTCCATGAAACTGACCCATGCAGAACTTAACAAAGACGGCGGCAACCGCAGCACCAGCATCGAACCGGACGTATTCAACTACGTGCCAGATGGCGACCAGACCGTCGCCATAGCCGACCTGGGCTACGGCACCCGCCTGTTCAAAGGCTGGCTGGACCTCAACCTCCAGCTGACAGACAACAAACTCCGCCTCCTTAGTGGCGAAAAAAACCGCTGGTCCCTCGGGGCTACCTGGCGGTACCGGTTTTAAATAGTGATTATTAGCCACGGACAAGAAAAAAATTTTGTCAGTGAGTGTCCGTGCTGTCCGTGGCCAATTATTCTTCTTTTTTCCGTGTCCTTCCGTGGATTCCGTGGCAAAAAACAAACAGTGGATGTAACCAAGTGAATCTGAAAAACCTCCTCCTTCCCCTGGCACTGCTGCTCCCCTTGGCAGCCCAGGCCCAGTCCATCAGCCAGGCCCAGATCGAGCAGTTCAAAAACCTGCCGAAGTCCCAACAGGAAGCCTTGGCCAGCCAGTATGGCGTTGACCTCAACAACCTCACCGGTAGCAGTCAGTCAGGCCAGCAGCGCCCGCAGAACGTTCAGGTGGTGGAACCCGTAACGGCTATTGACGATGAAGAGCGGGAAAGGGCCCGGCAACAGCAGGAAGAAGAGGAAGAGCAGACCCGCAAAAATCGAGGCCTGAAACCCTACGGCTATGACCTGTTCGCCGGCAGCCCCACCACCTTTGCGCCGGTCACCGAAATCCCCGTGCCAGCCAACTACACCCTGGGCCCGGGTGATGTGTTGCAGGTACAGCTCTGGGGCAAGGAAAACCAGCAGTTACAGCTCCCCATCAGCCGCAACGGCACCATCAGCTTCCCTGACTCCGGTCCCGTTACCCTGGCCGGGCTCACCTTTGATGAGGCGCGGGAGCACATCAAAAAGCGCGTTTCCGAACAGTACATCGGGGTACAAGCCAGCATCACCCTTGGCGAGCTGCGGAGCATGCGGGTGCTGGTACTCGGGGAGGCTCGCAACCCCGGCTCATACACCGTCAGCGCCTTGTCCACGATCACCAACGCCCTGTACGTATCCGGCGGCATCAAACAGACCGGTTCCCTGCGTAATGTCCAGCACAAGCGCAACGGTGAACTGGTTGGCACACTGGATCTTTACGACCTGCTGCTGGAAGGTGACAGCTCAGGCGATAACCGCCTGCAACCGGGCGACGTGATTTTCATTCCCCCGGTCGGCAAGCGCGCCGGCATCGATGGCGAAGTCTACCGCCCGGCGCTCTATGAGCTGGATGATGAAAACACCTTGCAGCAACTCATCAACCTGGCCGGCGGCCTCACACCCCAAGCCTACCCGCAACTGGTCAAGATTGAACGCACCAACGACGATTACCTGCGTATTATTGCCGAGGCGGATCTCACCACCGGCAAAGGCCGGAAGGCAACGGTGCAGCCTGGCGACCATATCACCATCGCCTCCATCTCCGAAATCACCGGCCAGTATGTGGAAATCAAAGGTGCAGCCACCCGCACCGGCCGCTTTGCCTGGGTGCCGGGCATGCGAGTCAGTTCCGTTATCAAGAATCTGGACGCGGATCTTACGCCCGTGGCAGACAAACGGTATGCCGCCATTGTTCGCACGGATGATCAAAGTGATGAAGTGTCCGTTCTAAACCTGCGTTTGAAAGAGGCAGTGAACAACCCCGGCAGCTCCGCTGATATTGCACTGCAGGAGGAGGACGAGCTGTTGATTTTCTCCGATGCAGGCAAAGTAGCGGGTGGCGAAGAAGGCAGGAATTTCACCCGCGAAAGTCTGTTTGCGCCGGTACTCAGACAATTGAAATCCCAGGCCAGCCCCAATGACCCGCAGCAAACCATTCGTATAAGTGGCCCGGTACGTTACCCGGGTGAGTACCCCATGCCAGAAAGCCGCAAGTTGGCGGATGCCATGATAGTAGCCGGCGGCCTGAAAGAGAGCGCCGCGCTATATCAGGCGGAAATTGCACGTTACAGCACAGACAATGACGGCACCGGCGAGACCCGCATACTCAAGGTTGATCTCGAAAAGGCGATGGCCGGCACCAGCGATATTGTTTTGCAAAGCCGCGATCGCATCCTCGTGAAATCCATCCCGGAATTTGCCCGTACCCGAACCATTACACTGGAGGGCGAGGTGCGCTACCCGGGCGAATATACCGTCCGCAATGGCGAAACCCTGCGAGAGGTTCTCCAGCGCGCCGGCGGATTAACTGACAACGCCTTTCCTCGCGGGGCCGTATTCACCCGGGAGAAGCTCCGCCAACTGGAAGCCCAGCGCCTGCGGGAAGCAGAAGAACGCCTTCAGGGCGACCTGCTGGGTGTGCAGCTTGAAGGCAATAACATCGGCAGCCAGAGCGCCGAGCGCACAGAGCAACTCGAAGGCTTGCTGGACGAAGTACAAAGCAGCAAGCCCGTAGGCCGCATGGTCATCGACCTGGCGGCCGTTATCAATGATGACGACTACCAGCCCATCCGCTTGCAGGACGGCGACAGCCTCACCGTGCCTGAGATTCCCCAGGCCGTCACCGTGCTGGGTGAAGTGCAATACCCAACCAGCCATCTGCACACCGAAGGCCTAACGGTTGAGGACTACCTGGCGCGCAGCGGCGGCCCCAGCCGTCAAGCGGACGAAGATCGCGTCTACGTCGTAAAAGCCGACGGCTCCGTGATGCTCCCGGAACAAAGCCGCTGGTTCGGCGGAAGCAGCCAGCAACTCAAACCCGGCGACACCATTATCGTGCCCATCGACGTAGACCGCCTCAACCAGCTTGAACTCTGGACCAACGTCAGCCAGATCGTCTACCAGATGGCCCTGGGTGCAGCAGCAGTGGGGAATCTCTAATCCTGGGGCCCAGGGGTCTGACCCTACGAGGTCAGACCCCACAAGGCACCCAAGCATAACCAAGGAACAGAAACCGTGGCCGAACAAACCACAACCTACTACCCAGACGACGAAATAGACCTCAGAGAACTCTTCGCCACCCTCTGGGCAGGCAAGTGGCTGATCATCGCCACCACCTTCATCTTCGCCGTCGGCGGCGTGTTCTACGCCCTGAGCAAGCCGGACATCTACCAAGCCTCCGCCTTGCTGGCACCAGCACAAAACCAAGGCGGCAGTCGTATTGGCGGCCAGCTCAGTGGTCTGGCGAGCCTGGCCGGAGTAAACCTGAGTGGCGGGGATGCCAACAAAACCACCATCGCCAAAGAAGTACTGCAGTCACGAGCTTTCCTCACGGACTTCATCCACCGCCACAACCTCAGTGAAGAGTTGATGGCCACTGAAGCCTGGGACAAGTCACAGCAGGAATGGGTATACAATACCGATGTCTATAATCCCGCCTCGGAAGAGTGGGGCACGGACGAAGAGGGCAAGAGCCTCAAACCCACCGACTGGGATCTGGTGAAAACCTTCAAGCAGCAACTCTCTGTTGCTGAAAATAAAGACAACGGCATGGTCACCGTCAGCCTCAAAAGCCTCTCCCCGGTGGCCGCCCAGCAATGGGTCTCGTGGCTGGTGCATGACATAAACGAGCACATGCGCGCCCAGGACGTTCAGGAAGCCGAAGCCAGCATCGACTACCTGGAAAGCAAGCTGCAGGAAACCAACATCGCCGGCATGCAACAGGTCTTCTACCAGCTAATCGAAAGCGAAACCCGCACCGTAATGCTGGCCAACGCCCAGGGCGAGTACGTGTTCAAAACCGTAGACCCGGCTGTGGTGCCCCAGGAAAAGAGTGAGCCCAAGAGGGCGTTGATTGCGGTGGTGGCGACTATGTTGGGGGGTATGCTAGGAGTGTTCGTGGTATTTGTGCGGGCTTTCGTGCATTCGGGGAATGAACATGTTGCGGAAAATAACTGAAGAGAAAACAGCCAACGGTTGAGCTGATCGAATAAGGTGCCGCTAGAAAATGTTCGTTGGATGATAGCGAGAGCGAATGACCAAATTAAGCCGTATCCGCAGAAGTAGCCTTGTGACAGGTGCAGGCACCTATATTATAGCGAGTATAATAAACGCCTCAATACCCTTTTTACTGCTCCCGATACTGACAAGATATCTAGAACCTGCTGAATATGGCGAAGTGGCTGTATACCAGGTTTGGGTCGCGCTAATAGGTGCACTGTGTGGCTTAAGCGTACACGGCGCAGCCGCTCGCAAATACTACGATTACGACGAGCCAGAAAAAAAAATGGGCGAGTTCATATCCGCCTGCATTATGGTTCTGGTTTTTAGTACGGCTGCATTTTCAGTTTTATTGCTGCCTTTTGCCGGGTGGGTCTCGAAAACAATAGGGCTGTCCGCCCAGTGGATTTGGATTGGTGTTCTTTTCGCTTTCTGCAACTTCTTAATTCAGCTGCGCTTAGGTCAATGGCAAGTACGCAAAAAACCTCAGAAATTCGGAGCATTTCAGGTATCTCAAAGCCTTGCCAATATGCTCCTATCCTTGCTGCTCGTTGTTGTTTTTTCTTTAGGGGTAACGGGGAGAATAACAGGAAACACCGTAGCCGTTGTTTTTTTCGGGACCATCGCACTATTGCTTTTGTGGCGAGACGGGCTTCTCAAACCGAGCTGGCGCCCCGACTTAATGAGGGAAGCTCTGAGTTTCGGGGTGCCTCTAATTCCTCATGTTCTTGGCGGTTTTTTACTTTTAACCGTGGATCGAGCAATCATAAGTTCGCAGCTTGGTCTCGATGCTGCCGGGTATTATATGGTAGCCGCACAAATGGCCATGGTTATGGGGTTAATGGTTGATGGTATAAATAAAGCTTATACCCCGTGGCTTTATGAAAGGCTTAAGAGAAACGAAGAGAGCGAAAAGCGTTTCATTGTAAAGCTAACGTATGGTTACGGTGGTGTGCTTTTTCTGATAGCCGTCTTAGCATTCCTGATCGGTGGTCCGGTTCTGGTATTTATCGCAGGTGACAAATACCGGCAGTCGGCTGAGCTGATTGGCTGGATGATTTTGGGGAAGGCCTTCCACGGAATGTACTACATGGTGAGTAGCTACATTTTTTATATGAAAAAGACACTTGTCATTGCAAAAGTGACGATTGTTTCAGGAACACTGAATGCCGCGCTTTTATTCGTGCTGTCTAAAGAGTTCGGGTTAATTGGTGCTGCTTGGGCTATGTGTGCGGGTATGATCCTTCAGTTTTCTCTTACGTGGTTCTATGCGTCAAGCATGGTGCCAATGCCTTGGCTTTTAAGGAGAAAGGTTTGAGCTTTATCGTGAATGTCATTCGTTTTTTTAGGCAGCATTACCTGAAACTGCTGAGGAAATACCGTGTTTGGCGCGCTAAACGACAGTGTGATTCACATGGTGATTACGTGTACGTTGGTGGGCCCACATCGCTTACTAAAAATACGCGCCTGGGAAATAATGTCAGCTTTAACGGCTTGGTAATTAACGGTGGAGGCTCAGTCACAATCGGAGATTATTTTCATTCTGGCCCCGACTGCCTTTTTATCACTCAAAATCACAATTTTGATGGCGGTACGCACATACCTTACGACGATTCCTATGTCCTCAAAGATATCACAATTGAAAACTGCGTATGGCTCGGTAGCCGGGTGATAGTGCTTGGAGGTGTAACAATCGGCGAGGGTGCGATAATTCAAGCGGGAAGTTGCGTGGTTAATGATATTCCAGCATACGCAATTGCCGGAGGGCATCCAGCAAAAGTATTCAGTTATCGCGATATCGAACACTATGAACGACTTAAATCTGAAGGTAAGTTTCATTAATGGCTAATCAACTCGAAAACTCCACCATCCTAATAACCGGCGGCACCGGCTCCTTCGGCCACAAGTTTATCCCCATGACGCTGGAAAAATATAATCCCAAGAAAATCATCGTCCTCTCCCGTGATGAAATGAAACAATGGGAAATGGCCAAGCTGTACCAAGATGATGATCGTCTTCGTTTTTTTATTGGGGATGTACGTGATCGTGAACGCCTGTATCGCGCGCTCGATGGTGTAGATTACGTAGTGCATGCAGCGGCGACCAAAATCGTACCCACGGCAGAGTACAATCCTTTTGAGTGCATCAAAACCAACATTAACGGTGCAATGAATCTGATCGATGCGTGCATCGACAAAGGGGTGAAAGGCGTTGTGGCATTGTCGACTGATAAAGCCAGCAGTCCGATCAACCTATATGGCGCCACCAAACTTGCTTCCGATAAGTTGTTCGTTGCTGGAAACTCCTACACTGGCTTCAAAAAAACAAAATTCTCCGTTGTGCGTTATGGCAACGTTATGGGCTCGCGTGGCTCTGTCATTCCATTCTTCATGTCGATCAAAGACAAAGGCGTACTGCCCATCACAGACCCGCGAATGACGCGTTTCATGATCAGCCTGGAACAAGGTGTAGAGTTGGTGTGGCATGCGTTTGAAGACATGGTCGGTGGCGAAATTTACGTCAAAAAAATCCCCTCGATGAAAATGACCGACCTGGCTCGCGTTGTAGCGCCGGAGGCTGAGCAAGAAATTGTGGGTATTCGCCCGGGCGAGAAGCTCCACGAGCAAATGATTGGCGCGGAAGACTCCTACTTTACCTACGAGTACCCCGAGCACTTTAAAATTCTGCCCAACATTAATGGTTGGGGTGATTGCGCCAATCGTATTAAGGATGGCAAAAAGGTACCTGAAGGCTTCATCTACTCCAGTGATAACAACACCGAATGGATGACAGATGAGCAGTTACAAAACTGGATTGATCGCCACTACAACGAAATCGGCAAGATTTAACTATGATTCCCTATGGCAAACAGGACATTAATCAGGCGGATCTGGATGCAGTGCTTGACGTACTGCAGTCTGATTTTCTGACCCAGGGGCCAAAGGTGCCGGCTTTTGAAGAGAAAGTGGCCGCACATGTGGGCGCCAAGCACGCACTGGCAGTAAACAGTGCCACCTCCGCCCTGCATATTGCCTGCAAAGCACTGGGCCTGGGTGAGGGCGACTGGCTGTGGACCACGCCGGTTACCTTTGTGGCTTCAGCCAACTGCGGTTTGTATTGTGGCGCAAAAGTCGATTTCGTAGATATTGACTCACGAACCTACAACCTGTCGCCGAAAGCACTGGAAGCCAAGCTGAAAAAAGCAGAACAAGAAGATCGTTTGCCTAAAGTGTTGGTTGCCGTACACCTGTGTGGCCAGCCTTGCGATATGGAAGCCATCCATAAACTTAGCCAGCGATATGGCTTTCGCATTATTGAAGACGCTTCCCATGCCATTGGCGGTAAATACAAAGATGAGTTCATTGGTAACGGTCGCTACAGCGACATCACCGTATTCAGCTTCCACCCGGTAAAAATTGTGACTACTGCCGAAGGCGGCATGGCGCTGACCAATGACGACGAACTCGCCAGCCGTATGAACCTGTTGCGCAGCCACGGCGTGACCCGTGACCAAAATCTGATGACACATGAGCCGGATGGCCCCTGGTATTATCAGCAGGTGGCGTTAGGCTACAACTACCGCATGACCGAGCTACAGGCGGCGTTGGGCATCAGCCAGATTGACAGGCTGGATGCATTCGTTGCCCGTCGGCATGAGCTGGCCAAACGTTATAATGAGCTTTTAAAAGACTTGCCAGTAACCACGCCTTGGCAGCATCCGGACTGCTACTCTGGCCTGCATCTGTACGTGATTCGCCTGCAGTTGGATGACATCACCAAGACACACCGCCAGGTATTTGGCTCTCTGAGAGAGCAGGGCATTGGCGTAAATCTGCATTATATTCCCGTTCATACCCAGCCGTATTACCTGCAAATGGGGTTTGAGCCCGAGGACTTCCCCGAGTCAATGCAGTATTACCGTGAAGCTATTAGTTTGCCGATGTATCAGGGTTTAACTGATGAGCTTCAGGGTGAAGTCATCGAAAGCCTCAAAAAGGCGCTTGACCCATGAAATTAGCTTTAGGGACCGTGCAATTTGGAATGAAGTATGGGGTTGCAAATAGAGGTGAGCGGGTAGGTACCAACGAAGTACAGCGTATACTTTCTATGGCCCGTTCATGCAGCATTGATACCTTGGATACTGCAGCTGCCTATGGGGATAGTGAACGAGTGTTAGGGCAAGTTGGAACGGAAGGCTTTAGGGTCGTTTCTAAGTTACCTCCGCTTGAGCTTGGTATTACCGAAACGTCGGATTGGGTGACTATCTGCATCAGAAACTCGTTGACGAACCTTAATGTAAGCAGCCTTTATGGGTTCTTGTTACACAGGCCCTTGGAGCTGCTTAGTGATGATGGGCAAGCCATTTATGACACCTTGAAGAGGCTCCAGAGCGACGGGCTTATCAAAAAGATAGGAGTCTCAGTTTATGGACCTGAAGATCTCCAAAAGCTGTCTCCACACTACCATTTTGATCTGGTTCAGGCGCCCATGAATATTTTTGACCGTCGATTACTGGAATCCGGGTGGTTAAAGCGACTCAAGGATTCCGGCACGGAAGTGCATATTCGGTCGGCATTCTTGCAGGGAGTCCTTTTAATGAAATCTTCGGAACGCCCCGCCTATTTTGGTCATTGGGCTGACCTCTTCAAAACGTTCGATGACTGGTGCAGTGCCGAGGGCGTGACGCCATTACAGGCGTGCTTGGGGTTTCTTAATCAGGAACCCACTGTAGACAAGATCGTGGTGGGCGTGGATTCAGCGGATCAGCTTCGAAGTATCCTCGCTTCTGCCGATAGTCCAATCCCCTCACCCCCTGAAGTGCTTCAGTCTTCGGATAAAGCATTAATTAACCCGGCTAACTGGACACTATGACACTAAAACTTGGCGTTATCGGTCTCTCAGAAGGCAATGGCCACCCTTATTCATGGGCCGCCATATTCAATGGATACGACCCAGAGTTCATGGAGGATTGTGGCTTTCCTGCTATCCCTCGCTACCTTGAAAAACAAAAGTGGCCACAAAGTCGTATCCCCGATGCGCGAGTCACCTCCATTTGGACTCAGGATGAGGAATTATCTAAAAAGGTTGCAAAGGCCTCTCTGATCTCAACAGTCGTGCATCGCCCGACAGACATGATTGGTTCAATTGATGGCCTTCTACTTGCCAGAGACGACGCAGAGAACCACTTGAAATACGTGGAACCGTATCTGAAAGCAGGCATTCCTGTTTATATTGATAAACCTATTGCGTTGTCGCATGAAGGTCTACGCGCTCTCTACAAGTTAGAACAGTATCCTGGCCAAATATTCACGTGTTCTGCACTGCGTTACAGTAACGAGCTGAAACTTAGCTCAGATGAGAGGGCGGCACTTGGCGAGCTTCGATGGATTGTCGCCACCACACCAAAATCCTGGAATAAGTATGCCGTACACATCATAGAGCCTGTTTTAAACTTGCTCCCCGAAAATGATTATCCACGCACGTATTCAAATTTGACCGATAAAAGTGCCTCAGGAGCCTCCACACTTTCGGTTTCGTGGGAAAGTGGAATTCAGACCAGCTTCTTTGCGACAGGAGATGGAATGACGCCGATCACGTTAAGGATATGTGGCACCAAAGGCTGGAAGGAGCTCACGTTTTCAGATTCGTTTTCGGCCTTCAAAAAAGCTCTGGAGGCCTTTGTCGTAGGCATCAAGAACAAAACCGTAGAGTCTCCAAAAAACCATAATGCCAAAGTCGTCGATCTGATTGAACGAGGGCGAGCATGACTGACACTATTTTAATTACCGGCGGAACCGGGAAGTTTGGCCGGAAGTTTGTTGCTCACTTTGCCGAAAAAGGCTGGACAGTGATTTTCACGTCGACTTGCCAAGAGCGAGCAGAAGAGTTTATTGCAGAGCAAGGCTTTCACTCGAACGTGATGGCGTATGAGAGCGATTTAGCCGGCGAAAAAGCTGCGGCGCAGTTGGTGGAAAGAATTCAGCGGTCAGGATTGACTGTCAATCACTTGGTCAACAACGCCCGCAGCCTTGAGTCGCTCAAAACGAACATGCTTGGGCAAACTGAGCGTGAGGAGTTTCAGGGCGAATACCTCATGGACGTTGTTGTTCCTTATGAGCTGTCAATCGCTCTGTTTAATGCCCAGCCTGACCAGTTGGAGACTGTTACGAATATTGGTTCGCAATATGGTGCCGTAGCTGCCAATCCGTCTTTATATGACAATTATCCGGCACAAGCTCCCATTCAATACGGAGTGTCGAAAGCGGCGCTAAGTCACCTGACCAAAGAGTTGGCTGTCCGTTTTGCGAGCAAAAATGTACGGGTGAATTGCATTTCATATGGTGGGGTAGAAGGTCGGGTTGATGACACCTTTTTGAAACGATATGCCGAATTGACTCCAAGCCGGCGGATGTTGAAAGAAAGTGAGCTGGTGGGGCCTCTTGAATTATTGATTAGCAGTAACTGTAGTGCTGTAACCGGGCACACACTGTCTGCTGATGGCGGGTGGACTCTTTGGTGAAATCTATGAAATCAAAAGTTGTTGGTTGTATCGTTGCTAGAACAAACTCATCACGTTTGCCAGAGAAAGTTTTGAAGAGGGTAAGCGGGCGACGGATGGTCGAGCATATCATTGACCGGCTAAAGGGCGTGAGCGGGCTGGATTCAATTTATATCGCGACATCAACCCACCCTGATGATCAAGTATTACTGGCCATTGCTGAGCATAATAATATCGAAGCTTATGCTGGGAGTGAGCTCTCTGTGATAGACCGTCTTCTCGATATCGCTAAGATCGAAGAGGCTGATTATGTTGTTCGTGTGACAGGGGACAATATCTATACAGATACCAGGCTATTAGAACTTTTAATAAAGAAAGCGGTATCTAATGATGCGGACTATGCTCGCGTTGAAGGTGCACCGATTGGTGTGACAGCAGAAGTAATGAAAGTAACTGCGTTACAACATTGTCTAAAAAACATTGATCCGGAACTAAGTGAGTATTTGATGCTCTACATGTTTGATCCGGATAGATATAAAACGGTGGTGTTAGACGTTTCCGACTGGGTTCCCTCTTTTACGTCGCTCACGGTTGACACTCCAGAAGATTGGGAGCGGACTGAGTTTATCGAAAGCGCCGGTCAGGCTAACACTCTTGTCTCGTTGAATGACATAGTCGAACTGAGCAAATATCAGAAAATACCTGCCTTTAGACTCAACAAACATGCTGAGGTGAAGCTTCCTCACGGGAAAGTAATGACGCTTGAGAGCTTCATGGATCGGCAGCGCCGGTTGGCTGAAAAAGCTCAGTGTTTTGCGCGGCTGAGCCAGGAGGAGTATCAAAATGTCTAGTATCCGGATAATAGCTGAAACGGCTTTCGCTCATGAAGGTGATGCCAGCTACCTCGAAGAATTAACAGATCAGTTAGTTGAGAGCTCGGCTGATGTTATAAAGTTCCAAATCCTGCTTTCGCCTGAGTATATGCAGGATCACCCTATGGCGCAGAAATGCCACAGTTTGATGGTGGAAAAAAATGTTTGGTCAAAGCTAATAAATAAGGTCCGAGACTCCGGAAAGGAAGTTTTGATTTTGCCCGTTGACCTTGGCGCCCTGCAGTGGGTGATTTCGGAGAATCTCGCAGATATTCTGGAAATACACTCAGTTAATTTATTTCGCAGAGACTTTTTTGAATACCTCAAGGAAACAAAGCCAGAAGTTGAGGTTATTCTGAGTGTTTCAGGTTATCAGTTCGATAATATCGAATACATCGTAGAGCAGTACAAAGAATTGGCCGTTTCCGAATTAAGCCTGATGTTCGGCTTCCAATCTTTCCCAACACGGCCGGAAAATCTTGCTCTAGGACGAATCCATGTGTTGCGGGAAAGGTTTGGGTTACCAGTTGGCTATGCTGACCACACCGCTTGGGATGAAGATTCCTCCAACTTGCTTGCGGCATCGGTTGCTCTTGGAGCGAAAACCATTGAAAAGCATGTGGTTTTAGAAGCTGGCCAGGAGAGAATCGACTATAGCAGCGCAGTCGACACGCATACGCTTGACAGCCTAGCGGAAACTGCCAGATCTATGGCTTCGGCTATTGGTGTTTCCTCTCAGTATTTGGTAAGCGAGACAGAGCATAACTACGGGAATAGACGCTTAAGGTTAATTTCGAGAGAGCACATAAAGACTGGCGAGAGGCTGGCTCCACCAAAAGTAGGATATTTATGGAGCACCGGAAGCACCATGAAAGCCCCCACTGATTTATTTAGATTGTTTGGTTCGGGGGCGGATTCAGAGGTGCCCGGAGGAGAGGTGCTTGCCTGACCTTCAACGCAGAAACGTTACGACAAAATGAAAGTCGCTTTCCGAGCTGATGCCTCTATACATATCGGCACCGGCCACGTGATGCGGTGCTTGACGCTAGCAGATGAACTCACCCGCCAGGGCCACGAATGCCGGTTTGTTTGTCGTGAACATGAAGGCCATCATGGTGATCTGATTACGAGCAAAGGCTACGGCTTAACTCTGCTGCCTTCCCGTAGCGATAACGACCTGCACACGACAGACAGCGGCTCTGACAACTACGCGCTGTGGCTGGGTGTGCCCTGGCAAGAAGACGCCCGCCAAACACTCGATGCCCTGACACCCTGGCAACCAGATTGGCTGGTGGTTGATCACTACGCGCTGGATGTCGATTGGGAGCGGGCCCTGGCCAATGCCGTCGGCAGCATCATGGTCATTGACGATCTGGCGAATCGCTGCCATGAGTGTGCATTGTTGCTGGACCAGAATCTGGGCCGGGTAACCTCGGATTATGATGGTCTTCTGCCCGAGGATTGTCAGCGACTGATCGGCCCGGGTTATGCCTTGTTGCGTCCGGAATTTGCGAGCCTTCGGGGCCAAAGTCTGAACCGGCGGCAGCAGCCGGAACTGAAGCGTATTCTGATTTCATTGGGTGGCGTTGACCGTACCAACGTGACGGGCCAAGTGCTTGATGCACTCTCGGAATCAGCACTGCCGGCGAGTACTGAGTTGGACATCATTATGGGAGCAGCTGCACCTTATCTGGATGAAGTTCGACAGCAGGCTGCCCGTATGCCGTTTCAGGCAGCGGTGAATGTGAATGTGGAAGATATGGCGGAGCGGATGTGCTTGGCGGATCTGTCCATTGGCGCAGCAGGTGGCACGTCATGGGAGCGCTGCTGTCTTGGATTGCCAGCTATTGTTTTGGTGCTGGCGGATAATCAAAAGCGCTCAGCGGAATCCATGAGTAAGCATGGGGTTGCTGTGATTGTTGAAATAGTTGACAAAATAGGAAGTACATTCACTTGGTTTGAAGATGAGGGAAGAGTGTTACGTGATCTTTCTTCTATGTCGTATGCCGCAAAGGAACTGGTTGACGGTGCTGGGTGCAGACGACTAGTTGAGAAACTTGACAAAATCGATATCCCGCAAGCTTAGGGAGGCTCTGAATAAGTCTCAAAATCAGCGATAATACGGTCACCGTCAACCGCACAGGATTCGTTGCCACCATGGATCAGATTACCTTCTCCGAAGCTGAGTACCAGACCAAGAAGCGC